>Ga0307511_10000002_pt1 | contig 199923 bp, 167 predicted proteins | sample 13_EM_MG_FD_200266 | JGI IMG/M metagenome (GOLD analysis project Ga0307511, IMG submission 200266) | Populus trichocarpa ectomycorrhiza microbial communities from riparian zone in the Pacific Northwest, United States - 13_EM | ecosystem: Host-associated > Plants > Roots > Unclassified...
TGGTGATCGATTCCAGTCCCGTCCTCCTGGTGATATTATATTGTGAAGTGGAACTGAAATTCATGTCGAAATTCTTCTTGATATTCGTCGTCCAGGAGATCGTCTGGGATAAAATCGTATTCTTTGTGTAGATATGCTGATAAATATCCTTCAGGGCCTCCAGGGAGTCGATTGCCTGGAGGGTCTGGCTTTGGGTATAATTTATATTCGTAATAAGGTTAAGGTTGGACTTGGGTTTTTTGAGGGCAAAGCCGTAATTGAAATAACCGGAGAGGTTATAGGTTCCGTTTAAATTCACATAGGTGCTGGTCTGGCCTCCATTCTGATTAAAATAAACGGCCGACTGAATATCGTTGACGGTGGTGCTGGCATTGACCGTAGCAAAAATGACCCTTTGCGTTCCCGGATCGAAGGAGGCGAATAACATACGCAGGCTATGCGTGAACTGAGGTTTCAGCCCGGGATTACCCACCTGGAAGCTTATTTCATCGGATGTCGTGGTCAGCGGCTGTAATTGAGAAGGGGTGGGGGTACCCGTTCTGCCGGAATAGTTCAACCGTAAATGCGTCGTCCTGGAAAAAAGATATTGAAAATTGACGGTGGGCGTAAAGTTCAGATAATTATGTGCTACGGTGATATTCTTTGTCAGGTTGTCACTGTTGAAACTGGTGTACTGCAGGCCCGAACCCAGGGATAGGTTGTATTTAGGATCCTGGATGCGGTAGTTCAGGGTAAACCGGTCGGAATTGGAAACGAACTTATACGAGTTGCTGAATAGACTGTCGAAAGAGGCGTAGTCTTTGACGGAGTCTACAAAATCATAGGTATTGTTGATGGTCGTGCTCTTCGTGTAGGTATGGTTATAGTTGAATTCCAGGATCTGGTTTTTCCCGACGGGCTCTGTATAGGAAAGGGTAGGGCTCAGGGTAACGGAATGCAGGGAATCGTTATAGAATTGATTGAGCGTATCCACGCGGGGGTTCTTTATGTAGAAACTATTCACCGCATAATTATATCCTGTCCCGTTATTCACGTTGGCTGTCGTATTCATGTCCAGGGAGATCGTGCGGAAAGGTTTGTTGAATTTATGGCGGAACTGAAGGTTGGCGTTGTTGATATTAAAGCCGCTGTTAATACTGGAAGTATGGCCGATCGAGTTACTGAAAGGGGAACGGCTGCTGTCCGTCAGGAAGGTGTTGTACGAGGCGTCGGGCGTGCTCTGCTGGATGGTGACATTCGGCCGGAAAACAAGGGAGTTACTGCTATCGAACCGATGCTCCAGGTTGAGAAAGATACGGTGGTTCTGTATGCGCTGAACGCTTGAGTTGCCTCCTGTACTGGTGCTGGCCGAATCTCCTCCTGAACCGTCTTTGGTGACTTTGTACGTGCTATCCTGCGTATTAACGGATACATGCTGGAAATTGAAAAAATAACTTCCGGACAGATCGGTATTGGGGCCCAATGCGTTCCGGTAATTAGCGCCTCCGGCCCATACGGTCGTTACCCCTGTGTTGCTGGAACTGCTGCCGCTGCCTCCGCCGCCATTACCACCACCCCCTCCTCCTCCGCCGCCGCCACGTCTCCCTCCCGAGCCGGAGCTGCCTAAAATGTCCTGGGGGGTAAAATTCTGTTTGTTGACATTATTCGCCTGGCCCAGCAGGGAAATTTGCTGGTTACCGTCAAAGCGGTGCATATTAATGCTCTCGTCATAGTTCTCGTCACTGCCTGCTCCTGCCACCATTTTCCCGAAGTAGCCCTGCCGTTTATCTTTTTTAGTAACGATATTGATCGTCTTAACCCTGTTGCCATCGTCGAAGCCGGTGAATTTACTCTGGTCGCTAAGATCATCGAATACCTGTATCTTATCGATGACATCCGGCGGAAGATTTCTTGTTGCCAGTTTGGGATCGTCGCTGAAAAAGCGTTTGCCATCCACCAGGATCCTTGTCACCGTCTCTCCCTGGGCAGTGATATTTCCGTTCTTATCGACCTGTACCCCCGGCATTTTTTTCAACAGGTCTTCTGCCACTGCATTGGGCTTGGTGGCAAACATACCTGCCGTGTATTCCACCGTATCGTTCTTCATGGTTATAGGAGGCCGTGAAACAATTACCGCTTCCATTTCTTCGGCGGACCGCTGCATGTACAGGGTACCCAGGTCAATAGTAGTGGGGCTGTCAGCACCGATGAAAAAGGTCCTGGACAGATTGTGGTATCCCTGGAAAGAGACAAGTAAGTGGTATTTGCCGGGATTTAAGTTTCTGACCAGGAAGGTCCCTTTCTTGTTGGTGACAACGAATTGTACTGCATTTGTATCGGCATCGGGTGTTGCCGAGACGGTGGCGTCGCTCAGATTCTGTTTGCCGGTGGTATCTACAATGGCGCCTTTGACGGATCCCTTGATCTTCGCGGGAGTCGCCTGTGAAAATGAGTGCGTGGTGAAAAAAAGAAGGCCTAACGAAAGCGATAGAATATATTTTTTCAGAAGGATCATACCGGACAATTATACTGATTGACTGCTAAAATAATAGCTCGTTTACTCAAGGACTACCCCAGTGTTATCAGTGGCAAAAATTGATTGCCGGTAGGGTGAATTGACTCGTGTGGGATCGAGCCTTGTCGGTGAAGATGCCAGGCCGGCGTCGCGCCGGCCTGGCATCTTATTTTACGAGAACAGGTATTCTACGTCGGCCTTTGTAAGGCTCTTTACAAATCCATCGTCGTCGGCGATCAGGTCTTTGGCCAATATCCGCTTCTTTTCCTGTAATTGAAGGATCTTGTCTTCGATGGTATCTTTACAGATCATCCGGTAGGCAAATATATTCTTGGTCTGACCGATACGATGAGTCCGGTCAATGGCCTGTTGTTCCACGGCAGGGTTCCACCAGGGATCTACGATATATACATAGTCAGCGGCGGTAAGGTTGAGCCCCACCCCTCCCGCTTTCAGGGAAATCAGGAACACGCGGGCGGTATCGTCATTCTGGAAGCTTTGTATGGCCTTCTCCCGATCTATAGCTGAAGTGCTGCCGTCGAAGTATTCATATTTCACATCCAGCTCTTTCAGTCTTTCCCGGATAAGGGCCAGCATGCCCAGGAACTGGGAGAAGATGAGTGCCTTGTGATCTCCGATATTTTCCGTGATCTCCCGGGCCAGTTCGTCGAGCTTAATGGAATGATTGGGATACCGGTCTGTTTCATTGAGGATAGCCGGAGAATCGCAGATTTGCCGCAATTTCATCAGGCCCTGTAAAATGGTCAGCTGTGACCGCTGGATACCTTGTGTTTCGATCGTTCCCAGGATCTTATCCCGGTAATCGTTGCGGTAGGCATCGTATACTTTCCGTTGTTCGTCTTCCATTTCGCAGAACAGGATCGTCTCCGTCTTTTCAGGAAGGTCTTTCGCCACCTGTTCTTTCGTCCTTCTTAGTATAAAGGGATACAATAATTTTCTCAGATGGTCTTTCCTGTCCTGTTCGCCAAACTTATCGATGGGAACGGCAAATTCCTGCCGGAAGAATTCTATGCTTCCCAGCATCCCGGGATTCAGGAAGTTCATCTGGGCAAAAATATCGAAGGTATTATTCTGCAGCGGGGTACCGCTCATGCAGATCCGGTGTTTGGCGTGCAACAGGCAGGCGGCTTTGGTAACCTTACTACCGGGATTCTTGATGGCCTGCGACTCATCCAGTACGGCGTAGTCAAAGGGGATATCGACCAATAATTTGATATCGCTGCGGAGGGTACCGTAGGTGGTGATGATCACATTATATTCGGAAAGGGCTTGTTTATTGCGCGACCTGTCCCCGCCATGATGTATATGATAGGTGAGTCCGGGCGCAAATTTCCGGATTTCATTCTCCCAGTTGAACATCAGGGTGGTCGGGCAGACTACCAGGGCGCAAAGGTGCTGGTGTGTCTCCTTATAGTGGTGGAGGTAAGAAAGGGCCTGTATCGTTTTACCCAAACCCATATCGTCGGCCAGGATACCTCCCCATTTAACCTCCTGCAGGTAATTGAGCCAGTGAAATCCGTGGACCTGGTAGGGCCGGAGGATATGATCCAGGTGAGCGGGAGGGGGTATTTCCCGGATGCGGTTGAATTCCCGCAACTGTTCGTATTTTTCTTCCAGGCGGATGACAAGCTCTTCTTCATTGCGATTATCATAGAGCTCATCGATTACGCTCATATGATATTTAGACAGGCGTAACTGGTTGCTTTTTCCTTCTCCTACCCGGAACAGCAGGGAATATTTCTTTATCCATTCTTCCGGTAATACGCCCAGGGTGCCATCATCGAGGGGGACGAACTGCTGCCGGTTGGCGAGTGCCTTTTTAACATCTGCGATGGTCACTTTCTGATCGCCGAAGACAATATCCACCCGGGCGTCAAACCAGTCGGTGTTGCTGCTGATATGGATCTTTGTCTGTGGTTTGGCGGTGTTGAAGCGGAAATTTTTCAGGGCCTCGAATCCAAATACCGGTATTTTCATTTCCTCCATGGCATCCACGAAGAGGAAGAACCAATTATTTTTTAATACATCTGCTCCTTTCAGGGCAAGACTATTGGAGCCTTCCGGGTGAATGAACTGGGAGTGAAGGGATTCCAGTTTGCGGAAGAATTGTAATTCGGCCTCCTTATTACGATGTACGACCAGCACCTGGGATCCGTCTGGGACAATAATCTCGTCTTTACCGCCCGACCGGGTCTCAAATCCTTTGTAGGAGAACAGGGGTTGAAATACCAGGTAATCTCCTTTTTCCTGGAGTAATAATTTTTTTTCCGGGTCGCCGTCTTTCACTTCTTTTACCAGCGTCTCATCGAAATCCACATGGTAATCCTTTGTGAGGGGCAGCACAAATGTTTTTAGTTGTGCGGGCCAGTCTGCCTTGCTGATCAACCACCTCTCTTTGCCGGTGAATTTCTCTACCAGGGCGATATCTTCCGGCTTATTCCAGAGATAAAGGTTGTTATTATAAAAGAATACTACGCTGCTGTTGCATTCATTCTGAGAAACTTCGACCGGCTGTCCATTGATCTTTACATAACAGACCAGTTCGAACTGGTCTTTTTGAACGGACACGTTGAAAAAGGGAGTAATGGTATCTCCTGTTACGCCGATGGGTTGGAGGTTGGTTGTTTTAAAAGGCTTGTGCCCGTTGAGATAAAATATAAACGGGTTGGTATTCACTTCCGCGAATAGTTTTTTCAGCTTAGGGTGCAGGTATTCCACCATCAGCTTTTTCGTTTCTTCGGGGAGATCGTCTTCTTCGTGGTGAATGATATTTTCCCAGATACCGCTGAAGGGGGAGTTCCGGTTGAGGTATTTACTGATTTCCTGAGCCTGCATTTTGCGCAGGGAAGGGATCAGTTGTTTATCGAATTCGTTAAGGGTATCGGTATTGACGAATTTTGTCAGATCCATTTTCTCTACCTTCCCCGTATAGGAAGATTGTTCCTCATTGCTCTCTCCGGCGATGGCGTCCAGGGCGAAGCCCGGGAAGCTGCCCTGATTAAAATTGAATACGATTCCCAGCCTTTGGGCGATTCCGGCGGGCTTTTCTTCCTCTGACACGATGGCGGCCGGCAAATCGGCTTCCGCTGCCCTGGGGCGGCCTGTAGCAAGGGGCGCCACCCGTTTGATGGAAATGTCCAATACCCGTAAAAAGGGCTTGCCATCCTTGTAGGTAAACTCGAATTTCCCTTTCAGGTCATCGGAGAGGGAATAGCCATAGGCTTCGAGCAGCTTATTTTTTTCTTTATCCCAATTGCGGATGCTGTCGAAATAATAGGCTCCGTGGGCATGAAGCAATTGTAAAAAAACGATCACCTTGGGAAGGCAAAGGGGGTGTGCCGTATCCGGGTAATTGCTGCTGGTATCGAAATTTCTTTCTTCGTTCTTCCGGATCACTACCTGGTAAATCTGTCCGTCCAGCTCGACGGTAGCTTTTACCATCTCGTCTTTGGCGTATTCTATCTTTGCTTTTTGTGTTTGCAGGTATTTTTCCGCTTCGCTCAGGGTATCAGGGGAGCAGAGCAGGCGGATACTCTTCAGGTCGATGAATTTCATTTTCACGACTGTATGCTGCTGATCGTAGTTTACCTGTTCTGCTTTCAGCATATTCCTGTCCAGCAGCTCCTGCAACTGGATAAGCGCTCCGGCTTCATGGCGACAGATATCTCCCAGGTTATAGGGGCAGCTGCAGCGGATAGAAAGCGTTTTAGCGTCCTTGAATTTCTGCACGTAGACCTTATAATACGTTGCGTAGCTGTCATCCTTTACCCGGAAAGTAACGGACTCAAACAACTCGTCGTATTCGACCAGCTCTACATAGCCAATGGCATGGATTTTCTTTCCCCGACGAATCACTTCATCGGTCCCATTGGTATATACATATTTAATAAGGTGCGGTAACGCCATAATTTATATTGACAATCCGCCCTTTTCCCGACAGGGGGTTTCTCTGTCGTATTGAGGAAAGGGCAATCTGCAAAACTAAAGGAAAAAAGGTGAGTGTAGAAAAGTTTTAGCTAATTATTAATCCAGGGGTAATACCCCCCAAATTTTCTCCACTTTCTCTTGGAATAGCCCCCGCCGGGTATACCTTTGTACGCAAAGATCTCCTGTTAAATCGATTTATATGATCCTTCGTATCAAGATCGTTACGCTTATCCTCTTTATTCCTTTTCTACCTGTTTTCGCCCAAAAGTCCAAAAAAGCCGATAAAGTCACACTGGCCAACCTGGAAACACATATCCGATATCTGGCTGATGACAAGCTGGAGGGCAGGAGAACGGGGTCTCCGGGCGAAAAGCTGGCGGGGGACTATATAAGTATTGCGTTCTCAAAAGCCGGCCTGCAACCCAAGGGGGACAATAATGGCTGGCTCCAGGCTGTCGAGATCAATGAGGGGAGGCTGGTAAGCCCGGATTCTTATTTGTCCGTCAATGACCGGGGGCTTCTCCCAAATAAGGAATATTTCCCGCTCACGCTTAGTGCAGCAGGGACAGCATCCGGTTCGCCTGCCATTGCCCTGCAGGAGAGCGGAGAGCCCTGGTTCCTCGACCTGAAAGAGATGATGGAAGCAAGCCGGAGCAACCCTCATTTCGATCTGGAAGCGGCTATTCGCGCCAAAGCAAAGGAGTATTCAAAAAAAGGGGCGACCGCCCTTATCCTGTATAATAGCTCAAAAATGGCGGATAATCTCGCCTATGATGGAAAGGACAGACCGGAACCTGCGGTCATTCCCGTGCTGTATATAACGCGGGAGGCAAAAAGGAAATACCTGAAGGACGAATCGGCCTCCCTGGATATAAAAATAAAGGTCGCCTTCACCGAGAAGAGACGGACGGGGCATAATGTGCTGGGCTATCTGGACAATGGGGCAGCGAGTACGGTGATCATAGGGGCCCATTACGACCATTTAGGCTACGGAGAGGACAGTAATTCCCTGTATAGGGGCGGCGAAAGGCAGATCCATAACGGGGCGGACGATAATGCCAGCGGGGTGGCCGCTACTATCGAACTGGCCCGGTTACTGAAAGAATCCCGTTCTAAAAACAATAATTACCTGTTTATTGCCTTTTCAGGGGAGGAATTGGGGCTTTTCGGGTCTAAATATTTCGTGGAGCATCCGACGATCGACCTGAAAAAAGTGAATTATATGATCAACCTGGACATGGTAGGCCGGTTGAGGGATAGTACGCATGCGCTGACTATTGGCGGTTATGGGACCTCGCCGGTCTGGGGGGAGATCCTGGGTGGCGTCGGTGACAAAAAATATTTTACCCTTAAATATGACAGCAGCGGGGTGGGACCCAGCGATCATACCTCTTTTTACCGCAAGGGTATTCCTGTACTCTTTTTCTTTACGGGTATTCATAGCGATTATCATAAGCCGACGGATGATTTTGACAAGATCAATTATCCCGGGGAATTACAGGTATTGAAATATATTTATGAAGTCGTGGAAAAAGTGAACAACAAGGGCAGGGTCGCGTTCACCAGCACCCGGGAAGCGTCCATGGATGCGCCCCATTTCACCGTCACCCTGGGAATTATGCCGGATTATACGTTTAGTGGCAGCGGGGTGCGGGCCGATGGGATCAGTGAGGGGAGGCCCGCTCAGAAAGCCGGGTTGAAAACAGGGGATGTGATCGTACAGTTGGGGAGTTTTCCGGTGCCTTCTATGGAAAGATATATGGACGCCTTGTCGAAGTTTAAAAAGGGGGATGCTACCACGGTGAAATACCGGCGGGGAAATGAGGTACTGGAAGCGGCTGTACAGTTTTGACCCCCTGCCCCCTAAAGGGGGTAGTAAAAACGGCCGTCACATTTTATTTAGTAACTTATAAAAATTTTAATTCCCCCTTCAGGGGGTTAGGGGGTATGAAGCTGAAGTTAAATATCGATGATCTGACGGGGGAGTTCTTCGAGGATACCCGGTTGCTGGGCGTTGTGGCGCCTGTTAAGGATTACCAGTTCTGCTGGCAATTGAACAACCGGCTGCGCTTTGATTTTCGCATCAATAACGAGATAGAGATACAATTGACCAAAAAACAACGGAAATATTTTTTTGGGGTCTATGAGTACAGCGAGGCCAATAATTCCCTGCAGCATTTTCTGTACAACAATCAATTTGACGGGGAATACCTGCTCCCCGAGTTCAAGCACCTGGATTTTTTATGGTTACTGAAGGGGGATCTGGTGACGGACGAGAAGCTGAGGGACCTGATAAATTCCGTCAAAGCCATACCGGGCGTGCAATTAGTGATGGAATTGGTGCAGGATAAGATTAAGAATAAAGGGCATTTGATATTTTAGCTCCAGGCGACAAGCTATGAGCTGATAGCCGGGATTTAAATAATTTCTTTAACTGTTCGTAAAAGACTTAGCTATGTCTGGCTCGAAGCTTGCTGCTGACAGCTAAAAGCTACTTTACTATGTGGGAAGAAAAAGATAATACGCTCTACCGGAAATTCGTGTTCAAGGATTTTTCCGAAGCATTTGGCTTTATGACCCGCGTAGCGCTGGCCGCAGAAAAGATGGATCACCATCCGTTATGGACCAACGTATACAACCAGGTGGAAATATGGCTATCCACGCATGACGCAGGAAATATCGTCACCGATAAGGACAGGAAACTCGCTAAAAAGATAGATGCACTGATCTCCTAGCTATTCATGCTTGCCAGGAATTCTTCATTGCTCTTTGTTCCGCGCATACGTTTCAGCAATTCATTCATGGCTTCTTCCGGATTCATATCATTCAGGTAAACGCGCAATAGATTCATACGTTGCAGCACATCTCTTTCCAGCAGGAGATCATCCCGGCGGGTAGAGGAAGAGACGAGGTCTATCGCAGGGTAGACACGTCGGTTGGCCAGGCGGCGATCTAATTGCAATTCCATGTTACCGGTTCCTTTGAATTCTTCGAAGATCACCTCATCCATTTTGGAGCCGGTATCGATCAGGGCGGTAGCCAGGATCGTTAGGGAGCCGCCATTTTCGATCTTACGGGCGGCGCCGAAGAATTGTTTAGGCTTTTGCATGGCATTTGCTTCCACACCACCGGACAATACTTTACCGGAAGCGGGGGCTACTGTATTGTGTGCGCGGGCCAGACGGGTGATGGAGTCCAGCAGGATCACCACATCATGTCCGCATTCTACCAGGCGTTTGGCTTTTTGCAAGGCGATGGTGGAAACTTTTACGTGCTTCTCCGCAGGTTCGTCGAAAGTGGAGGCAATTACTTCTGCTCTTACGCTGCGTTCCATATCCGTTACTTCCTCAGGACGTTCATCCACCAGGACGATCATCAGATAGCATTCGGGATGGTTGGCGGCGATGGCGTTGGCCACGGCTTTCAGCAACATGGTCTTACCCGTCTTGGGCTGGGCCACGATCAATCCGCGCTGTCCTTTACCGATGGGGGTAAACAGATCTATGATACGGGTGGAATAGTCGCTAGGAGTGGTGAAAAGGCTCAATTTTTCGAAAGGGAACAACGGCGTCAGGTAATCGAAGGGAACGCGGTCGCGAACTTCTTCAGGTCCTTTGCTATTGATTGTCTCGACCTTCAGCAAGGCAAAATATTTTTCTCCTTCTTTTGGCGGGCGTACAGCGCCATGGACGGTATCTCCTGTTTTCAGACCGAATAACTTGATCTGTGAAGGAGAAACGTAAATATCATCGGGAGAGGATAAATAGTTATAATCGCTGCTGCGCAAAAATCCATATCCGTCGGGCATCATTTCCAATACGCCTTCTGCCTGTATTACCCCATCAAATTCAATATTAAAAACCTCGTTCCTTCGTTGGGGATACATTCTGCCGGCCTGTGATTCTGCAGAACGGTTGATTTCTGCATTAGAGTCCGAACCTTCGTGCTCTTCCTGTGTGGGTTGGGATTCGTCATCGTCCTCGTCGGATTCTTCATCGTTGCGGTCATTCCGCTCATTTCTATTATCATTCCGATCATGTCTGTCATCCCGGTCATTTCTATCATTTCTATCATTGCGCTCATTCCTGTCCTGTACGGGCTGGGGTTTTGCCGGAGCAGCTTTTGCAACGGGGGCAACAGGAGCTTCTTCTTCTTCGGGTTCTTCGTCTTTCTTTCGGCCGACTGCTTTTTTAAGAATGGGCTTTTCTTCTTTTTTGCGGTTCTCTTTTTTGGGGTCCGCTTTTTTAGGTTTTTCTTCCACGCTCTCGACGATCGCTTCTTCGGTGCTGTTGGCGGTGGAGGTCTTTATGATGCGTTTGCGTTTGGGTTTGTCATCGGCTGCGTCCGCTTTGACTTCGCTGGCTGCTACCGCTTGTTTGTCCAGTATTTCGTAGATGAGTTTTTGTTTATCCAGTTTCTTGGCGCCGGAGATCTTTAACTGCTCAGCAATATCGAGGAGTTCAGGAACGAGCATGTCGTTCAATTGGAGAATATCGTACATAAAAGATTACTTAGAGAGTTGAACACCATTCTCAAACAGTCAGCCTGTTTAATTGAAAATGTGAAAAATGAATTTTAGATTATTATGATGAACGGAACGGCTAAAACTGATGAGCTGTGAGCATTGGATAAGAGAACTGATCAGCTTAATTCCAATGCAATTTTAACATAAAAACGCAAAAATCAAAAAAAATTTTTAAAAACGGCTGACTTTCAGGCTGTTTTTGGTCCAAAAAAGATTGGGAATGTGGGAGAATCGTCCCGATTTGGAGGATTTTAACGTTTCATCTATTGATTTACCAATTCATTTTCCAGTTCATCGATTTGGGGAAGTTGTGATTGAAGGTCTTCCGGAACCACCTTACTCAGTTGATAATCGGAAATACCTACAGGTTGTTTAATGCTTTTCAGTGCATATTCGGCCAGAACCTTGCTCTTTCCTTTACAAAGAAGGATTCCGATTGTGTCGTTATCACGCCCCGTTTTACATTTATCATTTACAAGATTGACGTAAAAATTAAGCTGACCGGCATCTCCAGGCTCAAATTCACTTGTTTTCAACTCGACGACGACGTATGCATGTAGTTTTACGTGGTAAAACAGCAGATCTACGTAAAAATCCTTACCGCCTACTTCAAAATGCACTTGTTTGCCCACAAAAGCAAAACCCTGTCCTAGTTCCATTAAAAACTTCGTGATGTGCTCAGTCAATTGTTGTTCGATATTTCGTTCGTCCGCCTTTTCTTTAGCCTGTACAAAGTCGAATATATAAGGATCTTTTAGCAGATAGTTCGCAAAGTCGGTCTGAAGGGCTGGTAGGGTGTCGTGGAAATTACTTACTTTCTGCGTTTTTACCTGTCTGTCGAAAAGACGGCTTTCTATTTGCATGGCAAGGACGTTTCTGCTTATGCCATATTCCAGGGTATTTATCATATACCAAAATCTTTCTGCCGGAGTAGTGGCCTTATCCATCAGGATCACATGGTGTGCCCAGCTTATTTTAGCTATGATCGTTTCCAGAAAAAGCTTTTCCGTAACCACATCCATTTTTACTCTAAAACTATGGTTATCAACTTTTTGTATTTGTGCAACAGGTTGTTGCACAAATGGTATTGCCTCTATTTGTGCAGCAAGTTGCTGCACTTTTGCTGGATTATCTTTCAGCCAGTTTACGGACTCGATATATTTCTGCAAGACGGGGTATGGGTATGTTTGAGCAAACTTCCGCATGTATTTAAGATTCCTTGCAGAGAATCCTTTCAATAAAGGGAAGGCCTTATGAATATCGGCTGATAGTTTATCGATCACTTTCGCACCCCATCCCGCAGCATGTTGGTTTTGTAAGATATAGTCGCCCAGTTGCCAATACAGCCATAACATTTGGCTATTGGCGGCCACGATTGTTTTTACCTGGGCTGACGCTATCTGTTCTTTTACCGATGCGAGAAATTGTTGATAGCTCTCTGATGTCTTCATATGGCAAGGCTTTGCTAACAAAATTAGCATTCTAATAAACCCGTTTTCTAAAAACTTTTCAACATTCTGCTTCTTCCACTCACTTCCAGGGGACCGACATTAGTCATGAGCCGGAAATATGCTAAATTTCTAAAAGCGCATTTCAAGCTCATTCTTTACTCGCTTGCTTTATCTTTGCCGGGCTTTGTCAGCCAATAGCCGACAACTGCCAACCGGAATTTTATCAATAAGCGTACAATATCATGTTCAACACAAGAATCAAAGTGAAAGAATTGCTGGCCACAACGCCGGAAAATCAGGAAGTAACGGTAATGGGATGGGTGCGGACCTTCCGCAATAACCAGTTTATAGCGCTGAATGACGGTTCTACGAATAATAACATACAGCTCGTCGTGGAATTAGGTGCGTACGACGAAGCCTTTTTAAAAAGGATTACGCCGGGCGCCAGCCTGAAAGTGACAGGGATCCTGGTGGCATCACTCGGTAAAGGGCAGGCAGTAGAAGTAAAGGCAAGCTCCGTGGAGATATTAGGGGAATGCAATCCTGAAAAATATCCTTTACAACTGAAGAACAGGCCCAGCCTGGAGTACCTGCGGGAGATCGCACATCTCCGGTTTCGCACCAACACTTTTGGAGCGATATTCCGGGTGCGTCATGCCCTGGCTTTTGCGATCCATCAGTTTTTCAATGAGAAAGGGTTCGTTTATCTCCATACTCCCATTATTACGGCTTCTGATGCGGAAGGCGCGGGGGAAACATTCCGGGTGACTACATTGCCCTTTGACAATCCTCCCCGGCAAGAGAATGGCTCTATTGATTTCAAGGAAGATTTTTTCGGTCGCGCCACGAATTTGACGGTAAGCGGGCAGTTGGAAGGAGAATTAGGCGCCATGGCCTTTAGTGATGTCTACACCTTCGGGCCTACTTTCCGGGCGGAGAATTCCAATACGGCCCGGCATCTTGCCGAATTCTGGATGATAGAGCCGGAGATGGCTTTTTATGACCTGGAGGACAATGCGAACCTTGCGGAAACATTCATCCGTTACCTTATCCAATATGTCATGGAGCATAACCGGGAAGACCTGGAGTTCCTCGCGCAGAGGTTGGCGGAAGAAGAAAAGCAGCGGCCGCAGGCAGAACGCAGTGAAATGGGCCTGATTGAAAAACTGGAGTTTGTCGTGAACAACCGGTTCGAAAGGATCAGCTACACGGAGGCCATCGATATTCTTCTCCAGTCACCTGCCTATAAAAAGAAAAAATTCCAGTATGAAGTAAGCTGGGGCATTGATATGCAAAGTGAACATGAGCGCTACCTGGTGGAGCGGCATTTTAAGAAGCCGGTGATCGTTACAGGTTATCCCAAAGGCATCAAAGCTTTCTACATGCGTCAGAACGATGATGGAAAGACCGTTGCGGCTATGGATATCCTTGTTCCGGGGATTGGTGAGATCGTAGGCGGTTCGCAAAGAGAAGAGCGATTGGAAAAATTAGAAACGAGGATGAAAGAAATGAATATCCCGGTAGAAGAGATGTGGTGGTATCTGGACACCCGCCGCTTTGGCGCCGTACCTCATGCAGGTTTCGGACTGGGCTTTGAGCGTATGATGTTATTTGTTACGGGAATGACGAATATCCGGGATGTGATCGCTTTCCCGAGAACGCCCAAGAGTGCAGAATTTTAACACAAATGATAAAGCCCTCCCCTCATGAGGGCTTTATCATTTGTGCTTTGTAGGATCGTATACGTGTGCGGATATTCTCCCGGATATTGAGGTAGTACAAATTGATGTCTCCGATATGATAGTTTTTAGTCTGGAGCAGGAAGCTGCCGGGAAAATGCGGCCGGTGCGCCCATAAAATACCGTCGTGGATCCGGGCATCCGTTACAGCGGGTATGAGGTCATTAAATCGGGTAAGGATGCCTCCTTTGTTCCAACTCCGGGGAGCAGGGTCTTCCGTCATGGTCCAGGTTAAGGGATTGACCACCCAGGAGTTGCCCTTTTCTTTTACTACATAGGGAGGTTCATATCCCTCTTTAAAGGTTCTCCAGCCAATCAGGCAGCCGGTGGCTGTGGAGTCCTGGCAGGGGGTCAGCCCGGAAAAAGAGTTCCCGGGTATGGCCATTCCGATAATGTAGGCGGCTACCAGTTGGTTCTTAAGTGGCTTATTTTCAAAGAATTCCTTCAGCAATCTTTCGGCGTGGGTAGTTCCCTGGCTATGAGCTGCGATAATGACCGGGCGGCCTTGGTTGTAATGATCCAGGTAGTATTGAAAAGCCGTCCGGAGATCTTCATAAGCGAGGTCCAGTGCCTGCCTTGCAGAGACCGTATCTGCCGTAAAGTACGCACGCAGGTGCGCCTGCCGGTACCGGGGGGCAAACACCCGGCATTCATTGAAGGCGCTGGCCTGGAAAAGGATCGTGGTATTGTCTGTCCGGGCATTAAGGGCCGGGTCATTGATATCGGCGTTCCATTGGGAGTCTTTGGCAGCTACCAGCGTGGTAGGGTGCAAAAAGAAAACATCTACGGTGGAGTCGGGTACGGTACCCGCCCGTAGAGGAGCAGGAATACTGTCTGAGGGATCTTTCTTATCCGGATGGGCTGCCCAGCAAGCCAGTTGACTGTAATCAGGCCGGCCGGTAGTGTCCGGCCGGGGTCTATAGGCTGTAACAGCGTGGGTAAAACCCGGAGAGCAGTCTACAAAAAAAAAGAGGAATACTACCAAACCTGCTAAATGCGGAAATGCTACGCTGCGGTGTGCCAAAATTTTTTACTTTTACTATTTACTAATAAAGCTACTTATAACAAAATTCATTGACAATATAAAACAATTGCCATGGCTATTCCGGTTGTTGATCTTTCCGACTTTTCTGACCATTCAGGGAAAAAAGCTTCGTTTGTGGACGCATTAGGTAAAGCCTATGAGGAAGTAGGGTTTGTAGCTGTAAAAAATCACGGTATATCGGAAGAAACGATAGCAGATCTGTATTCGAATACGAAAGATTTTTTTTCCCTGCCCCCCGATGTAAAGAAGAAATATGAGATCCCGGGACTGGCCGGGCAGCGGGGATATACTTCCTTTGGAAAAGAACATGCAAAAGGCAGCAAGGCTCCGGACCTGAAAGAATTTTTCCAGTTTGGCCAGACCGTAGTGGACGAGGATCCCATCCGTTCGGAATATCCGGCTAATGTGACGGTAACGGAAGTGGTGCCGTTCTCACCTGTTTTTTTTAAAGCCTACCGCTCTTTTGAGACTTCCGGCAATCTTTTGTTGCGTGCTATTGCCCTCTATTTAGGGCTGGATGAGCAATATTTTGATCCTTATGTGCATAATGGGAATTCCATTCTGAGAGCGATCCATTATCCTCCTATCACCAATGAGCCCCGTTCTGCTATTCGTGCGGAGCAGCATGAAGATATTAACCTGATCACCCTGCTGGTGGGGGCTTCTGCCGATGGATTAGAGATCCTTTCCAAACAAAATGAATGGGTGCCGGTGACTTCTTTGCCTGATCAGATCGTGGTCAATGTAGGGGATATGCTGCAAAGGCTGACTAATAACAAGTTGAAATCCACTACCCATCGGGTGGTGAACCCTCCCAGGAAGTTGTGGGGTACTTCCCGCTATTCCATTCCTTTCTTTTTGCATCCCAGGAGTACGATGAGCCTGGCCTGTCTGCCGGAGTGTATTGATGCGGCTCATCCAAAAGCTTATCCCGATGCTACGGCCGGGCAGTACCTGGACGAGCGTCTGCGGGAAATAGGGCTGAAGAAATAGCACCTTATAATCCCAATAAGCGCCACAGCAGGACAGCGGCCAGAGCGCCTGCAGCAAAGCTTAGAACCAGTTTTCCATATACGGTGAAAAGTTCACCATTTGTCAACCTTTTGATAGCCATTGTTTTAAGAGTCGTAGGGGTTCACGAACAAACTATCCACGAATCTAGGGGTTTTTGCCTATATTTTTAATCCTGCTTTCATTTAATTCCAGCGTTAAAGGATTTCTTCCCACTTTCCTACATGCTTCTCTCTAAAAATGTCGAAGAACTTTGGCTTATTGACCCTGTTTCATAATCGGGCTCTTCCCGGTTGAAGCTGCTTTTCTCAGGAATAGTCCACTTATCCGTGCATTTTCCCTTTTATCCCATTGCTGGTTTTTCACTATTTAATGGTATTTTATTCAGAAACCCTTATCTGTACTGGATTCCATTCAGTCTACATTAGTTGCCTATGAAAATTACCTTCCTTAGAACAGTACTTTGTGTTGCATAGTACTAAAAAAGTACATACCTTTGGTTTGTCAAGTTGATTCAATCACGCAAAACTGAAAGAGCATGAATATCGAGAACACCCAGAGCCAGATGCGGAAAGGTATCCTGGAGTTTTGTATTCTCTCCGTTATCAGGCGTGGCGAAGCCTATCCATCGGATATCGTGGAAGAAATGAAGGCTGCCAACCTGAACATACTGGAGGGCACCCTCTACCCTTTATTAACCCGGCTAAAGAATGCGGATATGCTCACTTATCGTTGGGTAGAAAGTAATTCCGGGCCACCCCGTAAATATTTCTCCCTGACGCCAAAAGGAGAGGCCTTCTACGGAGAACTGGAAGCCACCTGGAATGAATTAGCCAATGCCGTTCATGCGCTGACCAATAAAAGCGAGGGGCTTATAAAATAACTGCTTCTAAATTTCAACCTTCAAATACAACTCAAATGAAAAAGATCATCAACATAAACTTCCATAGCAGGGTGGTGCCTATCGAAGAGACCGCCTATGAGATCCTGCAGCAGTATATAGAAAGCCTGCGTGGGTATTTTGCTAATGAAGAAGGCCGTGATGAGATCATCAGTGATATTGAAAACCGTTTTGCAGAGCTGTTCTCAGAAAACCTGAAAAAGGGCGCCACTTGTATCACCGATGCGGACGTGAACACCATTATCGCCAGCATGGGGCGTCCGGAAGACTTTGAACAGGAAGAAATGCCTGGCTCTACCCATGCAGGTACGGCCAGTGCCGGAAGTGGGAACACCGGGAATGGCGCCGGCAGCAGCGGTCCGCAGGCTTCTTCCCAGCAACCCGGCGCCGAATCGTCGTCTGCGACCGGAGAGTCCCGCCGGCTTTACCGCGCTGAAAATGACAAGATCCTGGGAGGCGTATGTGCGGGCCTGGCCAATTACCTGCGTGTCGACCCGGCTATTATGCGGATCATTTTTGTCCTGATCACTTTTGGATGGGGCGCCGGCTTCCTTTTATATATCATTCTCTGGATGGTCCTTCCTTATAAATCCCTGCCGATGAATGCACGCAAGCGCCTGTACCGTAATTCCGATGACCGGGTCATCGGGGGCGTAGCGAGCGGACTGGCCGCCTATTTTCACATCGAGGTCTGGATCCCCCGTCTCATATTTGCGCTGCCCCTGATACTGGGTGTCCTTACCTCTGTATTGCGTCATGCCTGGTTCGACTTCGGTTTCGATAGTCCGGTATTTTTCACCGGCGGGTTCGGGGGTACCCTCTTTATTACCTATATCGTGCTATGGATCGTGCTGCCGGAGGCGGTAACGGCCTCCGAAAAGCTGGAAATGAGGGGAGAAAAGGTAGACCTGGAATCCATTAAAAATACCATCAAAAATGACATGGGAAGCTTTTCTAAAAAGGCTAAGGACATAGGGGCGGAAATGAAAGATAGTTTTCAAAAGGTCGGTGAACAGGTAAAACAGGGCACGCAGACCTTCGCTTCAGAAGCTTACCCGGCAGCCCGGAGGACCGGCAGCGGTATCGGTCATGCGATCGGGGTCCTCTTCAAGGCCTTTTTCCTCTTCATCGCCGGTATTATCGCCTTCTCCCTGATTATGGCGCTGGCCGGGCTGGCCTTCAAAGGGGATGGGCTATTAACGATAAAGAGCTTTATCCTGGCCGGGTTCTGGCAAAATTTTCTCGCCTGGACAAGTTTTGTTCTCTTCCTGATCATTCCTGTTGTCGCCCTTCTTACCTGGTTGATCCGCCGGATCACCGGGGTCCGTTCCCGCAGCCATTACCTGGGTTATACCTTCGCCACCTTATGGGTTATCGGCCTGTTCTGCTTTATCGGCCTTGCCGGGATGATCGTCAATAATTTCCGTTACCGGCAGCATGTGGAAGAGGATATTAAGTTATCCCCGCCTGCCCACGGAAAGCTCATTGTTAAAGCCATCGAAGGAAAAAACGACTATGATGACGGGGATTGGTGGTTCGACGGCGACTGGAGAAGCAACCGGCTTTTCCACAATCTGAATGAAGATAGCCTTCTCCTGAATACGGTAAGAGTGAATCTTTTGAAAAGTTCCGATTCCGACTACCATGTGCAGGTGGTAAAATTCAGCCATGGGAATAACTCCCATTTGGCCAGGGAGCTTGCCGAACAGGTCCAGTTCACCGTCCGTCAGGCGGACAGTCTCCTGTACTTGCCGAACGGGTTTGCTATCCTGCGGGGTCAGAAATTCCGCAACCAGCAGGTACTGGTGAATGTCTCCATCCCGGTGGGAAAGCGCATTCTTGTCAACAGCAATATCGACGAGTATTACCATTGGTTTACCATCAATGTAAACAACCGGCATATCCGGTGGAACAGCCGGCATAATGACGACTGGGATGGCGAAGATGGGTGGGATACCGATGCTGGCAATAGCTATTCCTGGACGAGCAATACGGAGTATACCATGACGGCAGACGGGCTTGTGAGAGCAGACAGGAGAAAGGTGGACCGGGAAGAGGGCAAAAAGAATGACGAGCGGCCGGAGCGCAGGGAACAGGAGGAGAGACCAGAACAGGAAGAGCGGAAAGAGCTGGAGAAGCCGGTGCCGGACAATGGAGGTTATCGCTACAGGCGTCCCGGGGCACCTGCCCAGCCTAAACCGATCACGGATACGGTCAGGATAAAGCGAACAGCTATGCAGCATGCGGTATCAGAGTCGTCTGTTCTGTTCTTATCGACTTTGTTTAATCCTTAATTGACAGCCATTCAATAAAGTAGGTTGAAGTTGGAACATGGGCCCTGCCGACATTGGTCGGAGGGCCTTTTTTTCTGGGACGTGTTATTTGAAATGTAACACGCCCCAGAAAAAATCTAATGATGGGCCTTCGGCCAAGGGGCCCGTGGCCCCTTTTTGGCTGTCTGAGGGGCAAACTCTATTTTTGCCCCTCAAAATCAAATACATGAAGAGTACTCCTTTCACGGACAAACACATAAGTCTAGGCGCGAAGATGGCGGAGTTTGCCGGGTATAACATGCCCATCAGCTATAGCGGCATCAACGACGAGCATCAGGCCGTACGTACCAATGCCGGCATTTTCGATGTAAGCCATATGGGTGAATTTATCGTGAAGGGGGAGCATGCCCTGGAGCTGATCCAGCGTGTCACCACCAATGACGTTTCCAAATTAACGGCTGGAAAAGCCCAATACAGTGCCCTCACGAATGACAAAGGCGGCATTGTGGATGATCTGATTGTCTATTGCCTGGAAGAAAACAAAGCCTATATGCTGGTGGTGAATGCCAGCAATATTGAAAAGGACTGGAAATGGATCTCAAAGCACAATACCCATCATGCGGAGATGCACAATATTTCCGATAAGACCTGCCTCCTCGCTATACAGGGGCCCAATGCGACAAAGCTGATGCAGCTGCTCACCGACATCGATATCCTCAACCTGAAATATTATACGTTTGTCAAAGGCAAATTCGCCGGGGTGGACAATGTGATCGTGAGCGCCACCGGTTACACAGGAGCAGGGGGCATTGAAATCTATTTTGAAGATAAAGACGGGGCGGCCGACACGATCTGGAATAAGATCTTTGAAGTAGGGGCTCCGGAAGGCCTGAAGCCCATCGGCCTGGGAGCCAGGGACACCTTGCGGCTGGAAATGGGCTATTGCCTCTATGGGAATGATATCGACGATACAACATCCCCCCTTGAAGCAGGCCTGGGCTGGATCACTAAATTCACCAAGGATTTTACGGCCAGTACTATCCTGGAAGAGCAGAAAAAAGAGGGCGTAACCCGAAAACTAGTCGGCTTTGAAATGATCGATAAAGGAATTCCCCGCCACGATTATGAGATCAAGGATTTCTCCGGCATGCTTATCGGGAAAGTGACCTCCGGCACACAGTCTCCTTCCCTGGGTAAGGCCATCGGGTTAGGGTATGTAAGCACCGTTTTCGCTCATATTGACACAAAAATATATATCAAAGTGCGGGACAAACTTCTCCTGGCCAAGGTGATTAAGCTCCCCTTTAATTAAATAACCTATCTTTTTTGGGCGGAGCGGCAAGCTTGGAATGATTTTTTCTTGTTATTGGGACCATGCCTACTATCCACCTAACGACGTTTGTCGCGGCCCCCATAGAACGGGTATTCGATCTCTGCCGCAGCATTGAACTGCATAGAAAATCAATGGCCCACACGGGCGAAGAAGTAGTTGCTGGTACCACCAGCGGCCTGATCGAGCTCAATGAGACCGTTACCTGGAAGGCAAAACATCTGTTGAAAACAAGGATACTGAAGTCAAAGATCACCGCCATGAAACGTCCGTTCTCTTTTACGGACGAAATGGTGGATGGCGATTTTAAAAGCCTGAAACACGAGCATCATTTTAAGACTATCGACAACGGTACCCTTGTTATAGATCTTTTTAATTTTGAATCTCCTTATGGCCAACTGGGACGTCTGGCCAACCAGTTTTTCCTCACCCGTTACCTGGAGAATTTGCTGGAACTCCGCAACAAGGTGATCAAGGAATATGCGGAATCGGAAAAATGGAAGTTTATTTTGAATAAATAATTGCCACTCCTCCCTTCCAGCGTCTTTTGATGGAACGCTAACGATGCCCTAAATTTGTTGTTTATTCCGATATGACAAATTCGAAACCTGTTTTACATACGGCGCTATCCCCCGCTTTATTGCATTTATATGATCTGAATCACGCCATCGTAGTTATCATTGATGTGCTTCGCGCCACTTCTACTATCGCCACCGCCTTATACAATGGAGCTAAATGTGTGATCCCCGTGGACAGCGTTGCCAAGTGTATCGAGCTGGGCAAACAGATTGACGGTATTACTGCGGGGGAACGCGATGGAAAAATTGCGGAAGGATTGGAGCATGGCAATTCTCCCTTTGAATATCCCCGGGAATTTGTCGGAGGAAAGACCCTGGTGCTCACGACCACCAATGGCACGAAACTATTACATATGGCACTTGACAGGGGGGCGGGGCAGATCGTTACAGGCTCCTTTCCCAACCTGGGAGCCATTTGTCAGTACCTGCTGTCCCAAAATCAGCCCGTTGTTCTGGGCTGTGCAGCCTGGAAGGACCGGGTAAATATCGAGGACCTTTTATTTGCCGGAGCCGTTATCAATAAAGTAAAGCAGCATTTCCATATCAATTGTGATTCTTCCCAGATTGCCGAAACGATGTACCTGGATGCCAAAAAGGATCTTTATGAATTTATGAAGAGCAAAAATGCCTCTCATTATCATCGTCTCAGCGGATATGGCCTTGAAAAAGACATCCGGTATTGTCTGACCCCCGATGTGGCCAATGTACTGCCGCTGTATGAAAACGGCAAACTCATCATTTTATAAAACGCCACAGGCGTTTTGCCCGTAGGGCCATCATTAGACTCGGAAGCCCGAAAGTTCATCTTTCGGGCTTCCGCTCATGTTCGCTAACAATCCTCCCGATTTCGTAAGCATCCTTACTCATAAGGGGTTACTTTTGCAGACTTGACCGGTCCGCTGATAGGGGACCACACCAGTTTGAAAAAGAATACGCTTCATATTGCTTTAGTGGGTAATCCCAATAGTGGAAAAAGCTCCTTGTTCAATGCCCTGACCGGTCTGAACCAGAAAGTGGGCAATTTTCCCGGCGTCACCGTAGACAAGAAAACCGGAATGAGTGAACTGGCGCCTGGCCACCAGGTAAACATCATCGATCTGCCCGGTACCTATAGCCTTTATCCGAAAAGGGCAGATGAATGGGTGACCTATAAAGTCCTTTTAGGTCAGGACCCTGCTGTTCAGGCGGATATAGTCGTCCTGCTGGTGGATGCCAGCAATCTGAAAAGAAACCTGTTATTCTGCTCACAGATCATCGACCTGAAAATACCAGTTGTGGTGGCCCTGACCATGATGGACCTGGCCAAGCAAAAAGGGATCGTGATCGATGTGGACGGGCTGGAAAGAGAGCTGGGGATCCCGGTGGTATCCGTCAATCCAAGGAAGAATAAAGGCCTCCCCCAACTGAAAAAAATGATTGAATTGAGGGCCCGGCAGCTTCATCAGGCACCGGCACGGGATTTTATCAGCAGTAATGTCCTGGCGACGTCAGCCGTTCAGGATGTAAAAAAGCTATTCCCGGGCAAAGAGATCAGCGACTACACCGCTATTCATTACCTGATCAACCACGAGAATTTCGACTTCCAAAAGTCCCTGCAGGAAAAGATCGAGCATATAGAGCAAGTCAACGCTTTTAATCACACCCGCATACAGGCAGACGAGATCATGCAACGTTATGCGCGTATCCGGCAGATCATGCAACATACGGTAGCCGAACCGGATCCTCTGCAGAAGACCCTTTTCACGGAAAAGCTGGACAACCTTTTCCTCCATCGCCGCTGGGGCTATGTGATCCTGTTGGGGGTCTTATTCCTCCTGTTCCAAAGTGTATTCTGGATTGCACAGTTTCCCATGGACGGGATCGACTGGATCTTCTCCCAACTGGGCAGCTGGCTGAGCCACACGCTGCCGGAAGCCTGGTGGAGCAATCTCCTCGTGAATGGCGTTCTGGCAGGGCTAAGCGGCATTCTCGTATTTGTACCCCAGATCATGATCCTGTTCGGCCTGATCACGATCCTGGAAGATACCGGTTATATGGCCCGCATCAGTTTTCTCACCGACAAGCTCATGCGGAAGGTAGGATTGAATGGTAAAAGTGTAATGCCGATGATCAGCGGGTTTGCCTGTGCCGTTCCGGCCATCATGAGCACCCGTAATATTGAGAACCGTAAAGAACGCCTGCTGACGATCCTCATCACTCCCCTGATGAGTTGCAGCGCCCGGCTGCCGGTATATACCATATTGATCGCGCTGGTCATTCCCAGGAAGGAAATATTCGGTTTCTTCAGCCTGCAGGGCCTGGTGATGATGGGCCTTTATATGCTGGGGCTGGTCATGGCGATGATCGTATCTTATGTCGCCAAGTGGTTTATCAACCTGAAGGAAAAAAGTTTTTTCATCCTGGAGCTGCCGATCTACCGGGCGCCCCGATGGAACAATGTAGTCGTCACCATGATCAATAAGGCAAAGATCTTCGTAGTGGACGCCGGTAAAGTGATCATTGTCATCAGCCTGATCCTTTGGGCGCTCAGCTCATTTGGTCCCGGCGACCGGATGAAACTGGTGACCGCACATTATGAACAACAGGTGAGGCAAAATCCCGGGCAGGCAGCCGGACTGGAAAAAGAGAGGCAGGCTGAATTACTGGAAAATTCCTATGCCGGTCTGCTGGGCAAAACCATTGAGCCAATCATTCATCCGCTGGGATATGATTGGAAGATCGGTATAGCGCTGATCACCTCTTTTGCCGCCAGGGAGGTCTTTGTAGGAACGATGGCTACTTTGTACAGTGTGGAAGGAGGCAAGGATGCCGATCCGCAGACCCTTCACCAACGCATGAAATCGGCACGACGGGTCGATGGCAGTGCGGTGTATACGCTGGCCAGCGGTGTCTCTCTCATGATCTTCTATGTGCTGGCCATGCAATGTATGAGCACCCTGGCCGTCGTGCGCCGCGAAACCCGTAGCTGGAAGATCCCCGTCATTCAACTGGTGTATATGACCGGTCTGGCTTATCTGATGAGTTTTATTGCGTATCAGTTGTTGAAATAAACGTCCTACCCTCCAACCCCCTAACCCCCTAAAGGGGGAGTAAGGCAGCCCGCTAAACGGGAAGGACCCCTAATTCTATTAATTCCTTTCTGAACTGCTCCGGGGATCGGAAATGGATCCCATGAAAGCCCAATTCCCTGGCGGGGATCACATTGCGGAGATTGTCGTCCACATAGATGGCTTTTGAAGGCTGTATTCCGAAACGATCGATCAGCAACTGGTAGATTTCGCGGGTGGGCTTGCGGATCCCTTCTTCTCCGGAGACGAGGCGGCCGTCGAACCAATGCAGGAACTCATATAGTTCCAAGGCTATGGGAAAAGTCTCAGCACTCCAGTTGGTCAGGGCATATAGTCTGATGTCCGTATTGAATTTCAACTGACGAAAGATCTCCACCGTATCGTGGATGGGGCCTCCCAGCATTTCTTTCCAGCGGCTATAGTAAGCACGGATGGAAGCCTCGTGCTCCGGGAATTTTTTTACCAGGTATGCCGTACCTTCCTGCAGGCTTCTCCCTGCATCCTGTTCCTCGTTCCAGTCCAGGGTGCAGATGGTCGAGAGGAACCAGTTTCTTTCTTTCTCATCGGGAAAAATAGTGCGGTAGAGGTATTCCGGGTTCCAGTCTACCAGTACGCCGCCTAAGTCAAAGACGAGGGTATTGATGACTTTGCCTGGTTGCGCTGCGCCGGAGGATGCGCTCATGCTGTCCGGCCCCGTATTAAGATCATTATTGGCCATAATTATATTTTTATCAGTCTTTCCGCCGCCCTCTCCAGGGTCTCTTCTTTCTTGGCAAAGCAGAAACGGATCACTTTATCGTCTTTACCTGACTGATAAAATGCAGAGACGGGGATCGTCGCCACTCCGTATTCTTTGGTAATGCGGATGGCCAGGTCCTTATCACGCTCGTCGCTGATGCGGTCGTATTTATATAACTGGAAATAACTCCCGTAAGAGGGCAGGGGAGTGAACCGGCTGGATGACATGAGGTTATGAAAATAGTCTCTTTTTTGCTGCATGAAAGCACCCAGGGACAGGTAGGATTCCTTATTGGTTAAAAATTTTGACAGCGCCACCTGCGAGGGGGTATGACAGCTAAAGCAATTGAATTGATGCACTTTCCGGAATTCGGCCATCAGGTCCGGGGAGGATACGCTATAGCCCAGCTTCCAGCCGGTGCAATGGTACACTTTCCCAAAAGAAAAGCTGACAAAGCTTCTTTCCAGCAGATCGGGATATCGCAGGATCGACTGGTGTGGGATCTCGTCAAAAATAAGATGCTCATAGACCTCATCCGAAATAATAAAAATATCTGTATCCCGGACAATGGCGCGCAATTGTTCCATATCCGCTGCACTCAGAACAGATCCGGTAGGGTTGTGCGGGGAATTTATTATAATGGCGCGGGTCTTTGGAGTTATCCTGCGGCGCACTTCCGGCCAGTCTATCTGATAATCGGGGAATTGCAGGTCTATCCGTACTGGTATGGCGCCATTGATCTCGATATTCGGGATATAGCTGTCATAGGCCGGTTCAAATACAATTACTTCATCTCCGGGATGTAAGATGGTTGTCAGGGCGGTATAGATGGCATATGTTCCGCCAGGAGTAATCGTAATCTGCGATTGGGGGTCGATGGACGTTCCGTATAGGGCCTGGATCTTTTCCGCCAGGACGGCACAAAGTGCCGGAAGCCCGTTCATGTGCGCATATTGATTAAATCCGCTATTCATGGCTTCGCTGACCAGAGCAATCAGTTCTTCACTCATCGGGTAGTCCGGAAAGCCTTGTCCCAGGTTGACTGCGCCAAGCTCTGTCGCCAGGGAGCTCATCACGGTAAAAATAGTCGTTCCTACCCGGGGGAGCTTGCTTGAAATCATATTACTTAATTTCTATGTTTTCCGGAAGGATCAGGGAATCGCCGTTCATCCGCAGATAGACCTGCGCTACGGTGATCACATCTTTCTGGCAATAGGTCACGATGCGGGGAAGATCGCGCTGCGACCAGTATACGTCTCCTACCTGGCTGCCGTCGATATCATCTTTAGGGGTAGCAATCCCCAGTGCGTGCGCCAGCAGGTTCAGGGAAATAAAATTTTTATACTCTCCGAATTTCCAGAGTTCCATGGTATCGATATGTTGTACTTCCCAGGGTTTTTTACCGGACAGGTTGAGCACGGAGGGAATGGGCATTCCCTGGATGATCATCCGCCGGCACAGATAGGGGAAATCAAAGTCCTTACCATTATGGGCGCATAAATATTTCTGGTGATCGGAGCTCCATTTGCGCAGCAGGTCGCTGAATTGGGTGAGGAGGGTCTTTTCATCGTCCCCATAAAAGGATTTCAGGGAGATTTTTTTCCCTGGTCCATTACCGGAGATGATCCCGCAACTGATACAGACGATCTTGCCGAATTCGGCATAAATGGCGGCACGTCCATAGGTGTCTTCGGGAGGGACGGGTTCCTTATCCCTGTTGAGCGATCCTGCTTTATGCTTCCACAGTTCTTTCCAGTCATCGGGCACCTCTTCAAAGGCTGCGTATTGCGACACCGTCTCGATGTCCAGGAATAAGATCGTATGGAGAGGATGGGAAAACATATATTTATTTTTCAGAGCTGGCTCCTTAAAGATACTGATCTCCCTTGTTCCGTTTCAGTTCCGCCACATATTCTTTGATCTCCTGCTCTTTTTCTCTTTTACAGATCATCAATACATCCCGGGTATCCACGACGATAAAATCATCCAGGCCCTGCAATAAGACCAGTTTTTCATTGGGTGCATGTACCATGCATTTGGTAGCGTCGATCACCACCACGTTGTCACCTGCTACCGCATTGCCCAGATAGTCTTTCTCCAGGTTCTCATAGGCGCTGTTCCAGGTGCCCAGATCGCTCCATCCGAAAGAGGAAGGAATGACATATACATTATCGGCCTTTTCCATAATGCCAAAGTCAATGGAAATATTGGTACACAAGGGGTAAATATGTTCCAGGGCTCTTTTCTCAGCCGGGGTATTGAATTTTTCTTTTTCTGCCGCAAAGACATCATACATTTCCGGAAGGTATTTCTCAAAGGCCTGGATGATGTTCTTTACCTGCCATACGAAGATGCCGGCGTTCCATAAGAAATCTCCGCTGGAAAGAAAGGTCCGGGCCAGCTCCAGGTTGGGCTTTTCGGTGAAGGTCTTTACTTTATATACATTGTCCGATACCGATTGTTGTTCATGCTGGATATATCCATAGCCGGTATTGGGATGAGTCGGCTTGATCCCCAGGGTAATAAAGGCACTGTGCTTATTTACGAAGCTGAGGGCTTCCAGACAAACTTTATTAAATCCTTTTGTATCCAGGATCAGGTGATCTGCCGGCGCTACGATGAGGGAGGCTTTGGGATCTGCCTGCTGGAGCTTGAAGGAAATATAGGCGATGCAGGGCGCCGTATTCTTCCTGGATGGCTCTCCCAGGATGTTCTCCACCGGCAGCTTAGGTAATTGCTTGTGGACAATATCCGAATATTCGTGGGAGGTCACCACATAGATATTTTCTACGGGAATAAAGGAGGCAAATCGTTCAAATGTCCATTGGATCAGCGTCTTTCCCGTGTTTAAAATATCCAGGAACTGTTTCGGAAAGTCTTGACGGCTCATGGGCCAGAACCGGCTACCGATTCCCCCGGCCATAATAACTACATAGTTATGTTTGTTCATATTTTAAATTATACCCTCGCGGATAAGGTCATGCAAATGAATAAAGCCTAAATATTTTGTTCCGGTCGTTACGACAAGCTGGGTAATATCATGGTTACGCATCAGGTCCAGGGCTTCTACGGCCAGGGCTTCCGCCTGGATAGTCTTTGGATGGAGGGTCATTATCTCTTCGGCTGTTATGCCATCCGGCACAGCATTTTTTTCCAGCATGCGACGAAGGTCGCCATCTGTAATAATGCCTAACAGTTCGTCCTCTTCATTGGTCACGGCTGTAGCTCCCAGCCGCCGGGACGTAATTTCCATAATCACTCCCCGCAAAGAAGTTCCAATACCCACTTTGGGTTGTTCGTTGTGTATATACAAATCCTGTACCCGTAAATAGAGTTTCTTACCCAGGGTGCCGCCAGGATGGAACTTTGCAAAATCCTCGCTGCCAAAACCCCGCATCTCCATCAGTGTTATGGCCAGGGCATCTCCCATGACCATCTGTGTAGTCGTACTGCTGGTAGGCGCGAGATTATTCAGGCAAGCCTCCTGTGAGACTGTCGTGTTCAAGACAATATCGCACTGTCTGGCCAGCACTGACTGCAAATTCCCTACCATTCCTATCAGGGGGTTGCCAAAGTTTCGGATAAAGGAAAGGAGCATTTTAACTTCGGGGCTCTCTCCGCTCTTGCTGATGATCAGTACTATATCCTGTTCCTGTACCATGCCGAGATCTCCATGAATGGCATCGGCGGCATGCAGAAAAATAGCTGGCGTACCGGTGGAGTTCAGTGTAGCAACGATCTTTTGGGCTATGATAGCGCTTTTTCCAATGCCACTGACCACTAAGCGGCCTTTACAGGCAAAGATCAGCTTTACGGCTTTCTCAAACTGACTGTCTAAAAGGTCCTCCAGTGCAGCGACTGCAACTGCTTCCATCCGGATGGTATTTTTCCCTATCTCAATGATGTTTTTACCCGTGCTCATAAAAGATTTGGCAAACGTACGCCAAAATCGTTAAATCGCCCTTGGGCGATGAATCATTAGATCCCGTACGTTCACCGAGGACCTTTGAAGATCAATTATGCGCTCCGAGGTAAACCTACAGCAAATTACGCAAATCGCCCTACGGGCGATGATTCATTAAACCCCCGTAGGTTCACTGAGGCCGCTGGAAATCAATTATGGTTCGAAGTAACCCTACCGTAAAAAGCTCCATCCCAGCATAGGGGGCTCCATTGATCTATCTGATTTCCTGTCAGCCGGAATCTCCATCGCCCCGGTCCGGCTGTTTTTCAATCCGGGAATTTGTTCCATTTTGGGACTGAAGTGGTGTTGTCAATTTTAAGTTGTTGAGAATCAGTTGGATTCTGGAAAAAATAGTTATATAAATACATATCATTTTTCTTTATATTTATAGGAATGTGTCTAAGTTTTAACAGAAACCGCTAGTTCCTTCCCCTGTTTTTGTGTAACTTCGCCATCCCTTAAAAAACACAGAACGCCCTAATTAAGCTGTTAATCCTAACTCGTGAATAATTACTTCCGGCTGTTCAGGGTATTTTGAATTATCTTAAATCAGTTTGATTAGATAAATCGTGAGGAGGAAAACATTTGAGCATGGCAACAACCGCAACTAAAAAAACCGCTACCAGTAAAACAAAGGCCATTAGTAGCACACCCGTTAAGGAAAAAGCATCTGGCCCCCTTTTGGCCCAATTACAGGAGCATTTTGGCTTTGACGCCTTCAAAGACAACCAGGATGCGATCATTCAAAACGTATTAGCCGGTAAAGACACTTTCGTCATCATGCCTACAGGCGGTGGCAAGAGTCTCTGTTATCAGCTACCTGCCATTATCAGCGAAGGGGTGGCCATTATTGTCAGTCCCCTGATCGCGCTGATGAAGAACCAGGTAGACCTGGTGCGCAGTTATAGCAGCAAGGACAGTGTCGCCCACTTCCTGAATTCCACGCTTAACAAAAAGCAGATCCGGGCGGTCCATGAGGACCTGTTGAACGGCCATACAAAAATGTTGTATGTCGCTCCGGAGACGTTGACCAAACAGGAGAATATGGAATTCTTCAGCGACCTGAAGATCTCCTTTTTCGCCGTCGACGAGGCGCATTGTATATCCGAGTGGGGACATGATTTCCGGCCTGAATACCGGAGATTGCGGGAAATGATGGACCAGATCAGCCCGGATACGGCTGTGATTGCCCTGACGGCGACAGCAACACCGAAGGTACAGAGTGATATTGTAAAGAACCTGGGTCTTCGTGACCCGAAGATATTCATCTCTTCTTTTAACCGTCCCAACCTCTACTACGAGATCCAGCCCAAGATAAAGAAGGACCAGACGATTAAAAGTATTGTCCGTTACATTATACAGCATAAGGGAAAGAGCGGGATCATTTATACGCTCAACCGGAAGACGACAGAAGAGCTGGCCGATATGCTGGTAGCCAATGGCATTAAGGCTGTAGCCTATCATGCCGGCCTGGACAGCAAGCTTCGTGCTGAAAGGCAGGATCTTTTCCTCAATGAGGACGTACAGGTGATCGTAGCCACCATTGCTTTTGGAATGGGCATTGACAAGCCGGACATTCGGTTCGTCATCCATTTTAATATACCAAAATCCATCGAGAACTATTACCAAGAGACGGGCCGTGCCGGACGTGATGGATTAGAAGGAAATTGTATTTTATACTATTCTCATAAGGATGTGGCCAAGCTGGAGCATCTTATGAAGGATAAGCCTCTCAGCGAACGCGAGGTAGGGGCCCAACTCATCAACGAGACTGTAGGCTATGCAGAGACCGGTGTCTGCCGTCGTAAAGTGTTAATGAGCTATTTCGGGGAAGAGTATACAGCGGAGAATTGCGGCCACTGTGATAATTGCAAGCATCCCAAGGAATGGGTGGAGGCAAAGGACAGTGCCGTAAAAGTGTTGAAAGCGGTCAAAGCCCTGGACGAACGGTTTGCTACGGGGTATGTCATTAATATCCTGATGGGTAAGCTGACTCCCCAGATTCAGATGTTCCGTCATGAAGGCATTGCGGAATTCGGGATCGGTAAAGAAGATCCGGAACATTTCTGGAATTCCTTGCTCCGGCAGTTGCTGCTGGAAGATCTTTTGAAAAAAGACATTGAAGAATACGGCGTTCTGAAGTTCACGAAGAAAGGGGAGGAGTTCCTGAAGAAACCCCGCTCTTTCAAGATCGTCCTCAACAACTTGTTTGAAGAGGCGAATGCGGACGACGAGGAAGAAGGAACGGAAGCCGCCGGCGCTGCGCCAACGGATGAGAAATTGTTTGAACTGCTGAAAGAATTACGCCAGAAAGAAGCGAAGAAGAAGGCCCTTCCTCCTTTTGTCATCTTCCTCGAAACCTCTCTGCAGGATATGGCGACCCTCTACCCCACGACGACACAGGAGCTGGAGAAATGCCAGGGGGTAAGCAAGGGGAAGGCCCTTCGTTATGGCAAGCCTTTTATCGAGCTGATCGCCAAATACGTGGAGGAAAATGATATCGAGAAGCCAGATGATTTTGTGATGAAGAGCGTTGTGAACAAGAGCGTTAACAAGGTATATATTATCCAGCAGGTGGATAAAAAGATCCCCCTGGAAATGATCGCCAAGAATAAGGACCTGCGACTGGATGCGTTACTGGAGGATATGGAAACCATTGCCGCCAGCGGCACCAAGCTCAACCTGAACTATGCCGTTGATGAGATGCTGGATGAATATGAGCAGGATGAAATCATCGATTATTTCAAAAGCTGCGAGACCAGCAGCCTGCAGATAGCGCAGCAGGAGTTGTCCGAAGGAAATTTCACCTGGGAGCAGTTGAAGATCATGCGGATCAAGTTCCTGAGTGAGTATGGGATGTAACAAGCTTTTTTCAGGATTTCCGGCTTATAATTTCGGAATTTTACTCAGAAGTCTTATTTTTGCCACCCCAATGAAAATTTGGGATAGGAGGTGCGGTAGCTCAGTTGGTAGAGCAATGGACTGAAAATCCATGTGTCGCCGGTTCAACCCCGGCCCACACCACAGAAAAAGGTCACAGAAATGTGGCCTTTTTTTATGTCTATGCCCACCCTGGCTGTGCGTTTTAGGGGATTAGAGTCCCAGAAAAACGCCAACAATGTGTCGGTTAATCTTCGGCCATGTGCCGAACTTCCTCTAAGGCGTATTATTTCTTGGCTTATACAAGCAGCTCGTCTTCTGCTAAACCTCCACCAACGCCCCCCTCCTGAACGACGTATGCTCGTTTTGGTCCACATATCCCAATTGATTCGTAAGCATCCTTGTCTTCTTAATATTAAATTCCGGTGTATTAACATGGTGATGACCATATATCCACCAATCAACCCCAGAATCCGCAATAAAATCAAATAGCTCCACCGCAAAAGCGTCTGTCAACGGACTGTTCTTATATACCTCCGGATAATTCATTAAAGTCGGGACATGATGAGTTACCACAACCATCTGCTCTTTCCGTTCTTCACGTAAAGCGTCTCTCAAAAAATCCAAACTTTCATTGTGAAGATATGAAAACCTATAGGCAGTAAATTTTTCTTCCTTGTACCTGATAGCTGAAAAATCAGAGATGCTTCTCTGAATATCCCACTCATGATGCGGGCTGATCCGGCTCCATAAAGTGGTAAAAATAAGCCTGACGCCACCATGAGTAACAGAATGGTTATTAACTAAAAAGAAATTATCCCTTATTTTCTCGTAAAGGGGATTGGGCTTATCGGAGACATCACCCCCGTAATATTCATGGTTGCCAGGCACCCAATAAACAGCGGAATAATGATCGCTGGCAAAATCAATGAACTCCGAGGCCTTGTCTAAGTCTTGAAAAGTAACGAGATCGCCTGCTATTACAAGAATCTCTCCTACAGGCTGCAGTGGATTTTTTGCAAGAAATTTTCGATTCTTCGGAAATTCAAGATGGAGGTCCGAACAGTATTGTATTTTCATCGTCGAAGGATTTGAGGAACAATCTTTCCCCTTATCGAAGATGCTCAGTTGAATTAACGAAGTACGTTTTTATCTCTGCAAATATAAAACGAAATTATCGCTTAAGAATCACTTTCATCGTCTCAAAATCCACCGGCCCCGAAGTGTGCTGATGGATGACCTTCCAGGTTCCATCTTTTTTCCTGGCAACCCATGTCAGGCGATTCTCCAAATATCGAAGCTCTTCGCCTTTCTCCGATACTGCCGTAAATCTCACGAAGGCAGTCGCAGTGGCCAATTCATCGGTTGCCTGAATTTGAATATTATCGAAGGTAACGACGTCCCGGTCGGTCCCCAATGACGCAAACCAGCCTTTCGCCATTTCCCGCCAGCCGTCCAGTCCATCGCAAGACCACTTCTCCCACATATCAAAAACCCGGACTTTCTCGTCAAAAATAGAAGTGTATGCCTCGACGTCCTTTTGAAAAACGGCGTTCTTGTAGATTTCAAGTAGAGATTCGATCCCGGTCATAATTCTTTGTTTCTGGTATTAGTGATGAAAGGTACAAAATTCGGGCTGCGGAGCAATGGACTGAAAGTCCATGTGCCCCCGGTTCGACCCAGCCCCCCATATACCCACTGCTCCCACATATCAAAAACCCCAACCTTTTCTCCATTTCAAATTTTACTTTAGCATTGATCCCGGCAAAATTGTATGGGGTTTTCATCTTATGAAAAAATTTAATTGGTCCTTTGCAACGCTCCTGCTGATAGCAAGCATGTCTTTCATCAGCATTCATTCCTCTGCCCAAAAGCTCATCCCGCTTCCCAACATACAACTATCCTGGACACAGGATTACGAACCCTTCCGGATTGCCGGCAACCTATACTATGTCGGGACCTATGAACTGAGCAGCTACCTCATCACCACTCCGCAGGGACATATCCTGATCAATACCGGGCTGGGGGGATCGGATACCATGATCCGCAGACATGTGGAAGCGTTGGGATTTAAATTCTCTGATATTAAGATATTACTGGCTACTCATGCACATTACGACCATGTAGGCGCCATGGCAGCTATAAAAAAGGCCACAGGCGCAAAAATGATGATCCATGAAAAGGAAGCACCGGAGCTGGCAGATGGCGGTAATTCAGATTTTATATTTGGCGGCAACGGCCCTATGTTCGAGCAGGTCAGGGCAGATAGCCTGCTGCATGACCGGGATACGATAAAATGGGGCGGCATGCAGATCCTTGTACTGTTCCATCCCGGCCATACCAAAGGGGCCTGCAGCTTTCTCTTTGATGTAAAGGATGACGCCCGCTCTTACCGTGTACTGATCGCTAATATGCCCGGCATCCTTGACGAGACAAAATTCCCCGGCATGCCAACCTATCCTGAAGTAGGGAAGGACTATGCCTATACACTGGATAAGATGAAAGACCTGCAGTTCGATATCTGGCTTGCTTCACATACCAGCCAGTTCGGATTGCATAAGAAGCGTAAGCCGGGTGATGGGTATCATCCGGAAGTCTTCTTTGACCACGCAGGATATGATACAGCGATCAGTAACCTGCATACAGCGTATTTGAAAAGGCTCGACGAAAAGTGATAAGGACGGCTAGCCGTCAGAATAATTGCCGCAAATAGTCCTTATTTTTGAGCAAATACCGGAAATATGATCACGTCCACCCTGGCCCAGTTACATTGGTATAAAATAATCAGCCCGTACTTTGAGAAAGCCATCAACTATGCGCTGGCAACCGATTTCTCTCCCATGGAACCCGGCAAATACGAGATCGACGGAGATAATGCCTTTGCCATTGTAAACGAGTTTACCACCAGGCCTCCTTCGGAATGCGACCCGGAAAGCCACCAGGTATATGCAGATATCCAGATAGTCATTGCCGGCACGGAAAGATTCGGGTATGTACCCCTGATCGGACAAGAGCCCTCCACTCCGTACAATCCGGAAAATGACGTCACCTTCTATTTCTTACCGGAAGAGGAGATCAGTTATCTTACCCTTCAGGCGGGTCAGTTCATTATCTTCTTCCCTTCAGACATACATCAACCCGAGACGTTCCATCATCAACCTGAACTGGTAAAGAAAGTAGTGCTAAAAGTAAAAGTGCAAGGGTCAACCCTGAACTATGACTGATCCCGAAAAAATACATTTTAAAACCAGCCTGAAGCAATTCGCCCTTGCCATAATCGGGCAGCGGATAGCCGCCGCAAAAGAGGCAATTGAACAGGCCCAACAGGCGGCCAACCAAGAGGAAAAAAGCTCTGCAGGCGATAAATATGAAACCGGGCGGGCCATGGGACACCTGCAAAAAGACATGCACGCCCGCCAATTAGCCGAAAATGCCAAAGAACTGGCAACCTTGCATAGTATAATTGTGGATGCCTTATATCCGGCAGCTACCGCCGGCGCCTATATCGGGTGCTCTGGAATCGCTTTCTTTATTGCGGCAGGCCTGGGCAAGCAAATATTTGAAGGGCAGACGATCTACTTTCTTTCCCCCCAGGCGCCACTGGCCAGCCAACTTGCTGGTAAAAAGGCCGGAGAGATCATTCAGTTCAATTCCATAAACCTGCCTGTTCTGGCCGTTTACTAGCGTCCGTCGCTTATGTATAAATCGAAGTCCTTATCATTAAACCTACTCATTCCGGGCAATTATTAACCGGGGCGTCTTATATTCATAAAAAAAAGCCGAAATAGGAGGTTACAATTACGCTATTAAGCTGACTCTATTTAAGACGCCGGAAGCGTTCATTATTTACACAGCATTCATACACTCATATAAAAAAAGTTGCCAACGCATGAAGAAAACACTCCTTGCCTTTTTGACCCCTTTCGTTCTGGCACAGGCCTTTTCCCAGGAACAGGCCTCCCGGATCGCGCTCATTCCCGAACCCGTCAGCCTGAAAACAGCCGTGGGAATCTTTACCCTGCCGAAGACCGTCACCGTCGAAGCGCCTGATCAGCCCAGCCTTAGCCAGACGCTGACAGCGTTGAAAACGCGCCTGATCGTCACGACCGGTTCCACGGTCACCATCGGCAAACAGGCTAATCCTGCAGCCACTCTCCGGCTTATTCTGAATAAAACCCCGGATACCGAACTGGGCGCCGAAGGATATCACCTGGTCATCACTTCAAAAAATATTGTCATCCGGGCCAACCAGCCCGCCGGCCTCTTCTATGGCATACAATCCCTTTGGCAATTGTTGCCCAAGGAAATCGAAAGCAGCACACCCGTTAAGGGGATAAGCTGGCAGGCGCCCTGTGTAACAATCACCGATTATCCCCGGTTCGGATGGAGGGGGCTGATGTTCGATGTCAGCCGTCATTTCTTCTCCAAAAATGATGTGAAAAATTTCATCGATGAAATGGTGAAGTACAAATACAATTTGCTTCATTTCCACCTTACCGATGACGAAGGGTGGAGGATCCAGATCAAAAGCCTGCCCCGTCTGACGGAAGTCGGCGCCTGGAGTGTCCGTAGGGTGGGCACCTGGGGGACTTTTTCCGTCCCCTCCCCCGATGAGCCCCGTGATAATGGCGGATTCTATACGCAGGACGATATCAGAGAGCTGGTGCAATATGCCAAAGACCGGTTCGTCGATATCCTGCCGGAAGTGGATGTACCGGGTCATAGCATGGCCGCGATCGTCTCCTATCCGGAGTTGTCCTGCACGGAGGGCGCCGAAAAATACCGGGTTATTTCCGGGGAAAAATTCATGAACTGGCCCGGCCCCATCGCCCTGGCAGATAATACCCTCTGTCCCGCCAATGAAAAGATCTATCCTTTCCTGGATAAAGTGTTCACGGAAGTGGCTGCCCTCTTTCCATTCGGGTACATCCATGTTGGCGGAGACGAGTGTGCTAAGAATTTTTGGGAGAACAGCGAGGCTGTCAAACAGCTGATGCAAAAGGAAGGGTTGAAGACGATGGAGGAAGTGCAAAGCTATTTTGAAAAACGTGTTGAAAAGATCGTCGAATCCAAAGGAAAAAAAGTGATCGGCTGGGATGAAATATTGGAAGGTGGACTGGCGCCCAATGCCGCCGTAATGAGCTGGCGCGGGATAAAGGGGGGAATCGCCGCAGCTAAGCTGGGACACCAGGTCGTTATGAGTCCCACTACTTTTGTATACCTGGATTATATGCAAGGCGACAGAGTCCTGGAGCCGCCGGTATATGCCACACTCCGGTTGAAAACGGCCTATTCCTTCGAACCCGTTCCCGATAGTGTAGACCCAAAACTGATCAAGGGCGGACAGGCCAATCTCTGGACCGAGCAGGTATACAATACCCGCCATTTGCAGTATATGATCTGGCCTCGCAGCCTTGCTGTGGCCGAGTGCCTCTGGTCGCCCAAAGACAAAAAGGACTGGAACAGCTTTGCCAGAAGAACAGAAGCGCATTTCGCAAGAATGGATGTAGAGCAGGTAAAATATGCACGCTCGATGTTCGACCCTGTCTTCGTCGTAAAAAAAGACGATAACGCCAATGATTCTATCTCCGTCGAACTTTCTACCGAAGTAGAAGGTTTGGATATTTATTACAGCTTCGATAATTCCAATCCGGATAGTTTTTATCCGAAATATACCGGCCCCCTCTCCATCCCCAAGGATGCCGCTATGTTAAAAGTTATTACTTACCGGGATGGAAAGCCGATCGGCCGGCAGGCCGATATGCCCATCGAAGAATTGAAAAAAAGGACCCGGCCGAAACAACCGGAATGATTGATTTCCCTCTGAGAGACCTGGAGAGGAGGAGGAAGGATCGAAGTTCAAATCGAATTGATATGAAGGATGTGCTGGGCGCAGCCCTGTCAGATTATTTTCATAAGACGTCCGCCGGCAAATTATGGGTCAATAATAAATATGGGCCCAGGGAACAAATGCCGGTGGACGTCTATTTTCGGGAAGCGGAAGACATGCCCGAGCTGGAATGGATCGCTCTCCAGCAATGCAAGGGAAGAGTCCTGGACATCGGCGCCGGTGCAGGAAGCCATGCCCTGGTCTTGCAACAGATGGGCCTGGATATTACGGCCCTGGATATCTCTCCAAAAGCTGCTGCTGTCATGAAACTCCGGGGGGTGAAGAAGATCCTCTGTCAGGATTTTTTTGCGCTGGAGACCGGCTCCTTCGACACCCTGCTGCTTTTAATGAATGGCATCGGGCTGGCCGGAACCGTAGACGGGCTCCGGAATTTTCTGGCAAAAGCCAGGAGCTTACTGCGTCCCGGTGGCCGGCTGATCTTCGACTCTTCCGACGTTGCGTATATGTACGAAGGAAAAATCCCGAAATCGCCGGATTATTATGGAGAGATCCTTTACCAATACGAATACCGTAAGCAACAATCGGATTGGTTTAAATGGCTGTTTATCGACCGGAAAACCCTTGGCGAAATCGCTGCATCGGAAGGATGGCACACAGAACTTTTATTCGGAGATGAATGGGACCAATACCTTGTAAAATGTCAATTGTTCTAAAGGGTGGCGCTCTTTCCCCAATTTTTCAACACCCTTTCTCCTTTTATCCCCAACCGTTATTTTTTTACCAATTTTACGCTTTGAATTGATAATTTGAGCCTTTTAACGAATGTCGCTGATGCCGTCACCGGAAATATCCTATTTATTCGAATCCTCCCCTTCCATACAGATCATTCGTATGCGAAACGCGCAATGGGTGATCCCTTTTCTTTTCAAGGCGTTCAAGACAGAAAATAAACTGAACCTTCCGGAACCGGCGCTGATCAACCTGTTGGCTGAAGAGCTGCGGGGTCACACCGAAGGGGTGGAAGACCTGGAAGAGGCCCGCATCGAATTCGGAGAAGACGAAGAAAGCCGGGCCCGCAAATACCTGCTTAACTGGGTGCAGAAAAGACTCCTTCAGGATTTTCCCGATTCGGATGCCGTCACCCAATACCAGTTGAGCGCTCACTCGGAAAAATTATTCCAATGGCTGCAAAGTCTGGAGAAAAGACAGTTCGTAGGCACTGAAAGCCGGTTTCGCTTCCTTTTTCAGACACTTCGCGAGATGGTAGAATACACCGAAGATGATACGGTCAAACGCCTGGAAGAGCTGAAGAACCGGAAAGCCGAAATTGACAAAGAGATCAAAAAGATCGAAATGGGCTTCAAGCCGGAGATCTATACGAACGCGCAATTGCGCGAAAGGCTGGAATGGTTCACCCGCCTGAGCCACGAGCTGCTAAGTGATTTCCGGGAAGTGGAAGACAATTTCAAATATATCCACCGCACTATCGTGGAACAGCATACCCGGGCCGAGATCAACAAAGGGGCGATCGTAGGGTTCGCCTTCGAGGCGTATGATGCTCTCCGGAAGAGCGATCAGGGGAAGAGTTTTTATGCTTTCTGGGATTTTTTGGTTTCCCGGGCCGGACAGGAGGAGTGGAGACAGCTTACCGATCAACTGTTGCTGTTACTACAGGACAGGAGTATTGAAAGCGACGGGGATTTCGTACAAAATATCAAATCCCTGCTGCTGCAAAGGGGGCGTAACGTCTATGAAGCCAACGATAAGATGGCCGAGAAGCTCAGCCGAATCATCACAGAAAAAGAAATTGCGCGGCACCGCCGCCTGCGGCAGCAGATCGGCAGTATCAAAGAGCTGGTTTTTCAGTTCATGGAAGAGGAGTCGCCGCGTTGCGGGCTGATGCTGGCCACACCCGCACCCATCCGTATGAGCATGGAACGTAGGCTCAATCTCGTGGAAAGGCAAGGCAGTCAGGTAGTCAAACAACCTGCCAACGCCCTGGAAAAGATCGAAGACCTGGAAAGGTTCGGCCGGCTACTCAACGCCACCTATATCGATAAGAAGCGACTCTGGCAAAAGGTCGAACAGACTTTGCAGACGAGAACGACGGCCACCCTGTCAGAGATCATAGAGACCACAGGCCTGGAACATGGAGTGGGAGAGGTCATCAGCTATTTCAGCTTTCTTAGGGAAAAAGCATCCCGTGTTCAGTTCATGCAGGAGATCACGGAACTGATCCCCCTGAATGTTGAAAAAACGCAGTTTATCGAAGTGCCCTATCTGCTGTTCAGTCGTTAAGACGCTAGAAGCGTCTTGTCCGAAGGACAGACATTAGACAATTGCCGGAAACGCGCTTTTAGAAAATTAGCGCGTTTCCGGCAAATTTAAAATTTTAAAACATGAGTACAGACAAACAACCCATTTTACCATATACTACCGTCTTTATCAAGCTGTTGAAAGGGCCGGTGGAATACCTTGAAAAGACTGCCTGGGAGCAGTTGCTGACCTACCAGGCAGAGTTTACCCGCTTCCTCCAGCAACTGGGGCTGATCCTCGTCCTGGAAAAGGATGACGGGTACGCTTATCTGGAACAGGCCCGGTTGGACGAAGAAGAAAATGTTGCAGGCTGGGTACGCCGGCTACAATTGGGATATGAAGAAAGCATCCTGCTCGTCCTGCTACGGGATATGATGGCCGAATTCGAAGTAGGGGAGGCCGGAGCCCGTGAGCTGATCAAAAAAAGGCGGGAAATAAAAGAATATGCAGAGCTCTTCTTTAAAGAAAACCCCAGCCGGGTAAAATTCATCCGGGACCTGGACCGTCTCATCGACCGGGTAGAGGAGCTGGATTTCCTGGAAAGAGTGGAAAATCACGATTTGGTGGATGAACAGAAATTTCGCATCAAAAAGATCATCAAGGCACGGGTAGACAACGAACTATTGGAAAACTTCAAACAACAACTTACCGAACATGCAGTTGGGCGTATTTAGTACCGATGAGAACAAATCCGGGTTTCGTTTACAATACATGGAGATCTTCAACTGGGGCACCTTCGACGAACATGTCTGGAAGATCGCTCCCGGCGGCGAGACCTCTCTGCTCACCGGGGCTAACGGCAGTGGAAAAACTACGTTTGTCGATGCGCTGCTGACGCTGATCGTACCCGAAAAGAAGCACCGGTTTTATAACCAGTCTTCCGGCAGTGAAAAAAAGGGAGACCGGACCGAAGAATCTTATGTCATGGGCGGTTATGGCAGCATCCACACCGAGAACGGGCAATCCAGCAAAACCCTCTATCTGCGGGAAAATAAAGACCAGGCGTATAGTATCCTTCTGGCCAGTTTTGCCAATGAGGCCGAGCAGTTCGTCACTTTATTCCAGGTTCGTTATTTCAGCGGAGGGGATATGAAACGGATCTTTGCCATTGCCCATAAACCCCTGCATATCGAAGACGATTTCCGACCTTTCGATCTTGGCGGCAACTGGCGCAGAAGGATCGATCAGCAATACAATAAGGGAAGCCGCAAGCAGGTGGAATGGTTCGATGCCGCCAGCCGTTATGCGCAACGTATGGTGGAAGTGCTGGGTATGCAAAGCATGCAGGCCCTCAGCCTCTTCAATCAGACTATGGGGATAAAAGTGCTGGGAGAGCTGAATGAGTTCATCCGTACCAATATGCTGGAACCCCGCAATATGGAGGTAGAGTTCCAGGAATTGAAAAAACACCTGACTACGCTGATCGATGCCCAGCGGAACATCGAAAAATCGGAAGAACAGGTTCGGCTGCTCCAGCCATTGAAACGACATTTTCTATCCTTTAAAGAACAGTCCGAGCTGGGCAAACAGTCCCGCCATGAGGTAGACACCGCTAAGATCTGGAGGAACTATACGAAGTATCATCTGCTGGATGAATATGTATTGACCCTGGAAAAAGAGGTCGTCCTGCTGCAGCGGCAGTCAGAGGATGCCCGACAGGCAATTGACGCCCTGCGCGAAGAAGAACGGCAGACCCGCAATCAATTGGAGCAGGATAAAGCCGGACAACGCCTGCAGGCGCTACAAAAAGAAAAGGAATCTTTCGAAGCACAAGCGAAGGAGGCCGAACTCTCCCTGAAGAAGTTTATGGAATGGTGCACGCTGCTTCACCTGGAGGAAGCCAGTCCAAGGGAAGAAGCCGGCTATCAGCGTATTAAAAAAGAAGCTGACCGCGCTGATAAGAGGCTGGCCACGGAGATCCGCAATAATAATGAGGACCTTTACGAAGCACAGGACCGCCAAAAGAAAGCCGGAGAAGAAAAGAAAAGCATAGAGAGCGAACTGAATGTGCTGATGCAAAGCAAAAACAATATCCCGGCTAATCTCATTAGCCTCCGGCAGAATTTGTGCAGCGAGCTGAAGCTGGACGACCAGGATCTGCCTTTTGCGGGAGAACTGATGCAGGTAAGGAACGAAGAGATGAGTTGGCAGCCTGCCCTGGAAAAACTGTTGTACCCTCTGGCCACCCGGTTATTGGTTCCCGACAAATATTATAAAAAGGTGAACCGGTATGTGAATACCACCAACCTGAAAGAGCGCCTCGTCTACAACCTGGTAAAAGATATTGCCCTTCAGCAACACGCCGACGACAGCACCGTCTGGCACAAGCTGGAGTTTCACTCCGGTCATCCGCTCAGCGCCTGGGTAAGCCAGCAGATCATTCAACAATACAATTTCAGTTGCGTAGAGAGTGAAAAAGCCCTGGAACGTTATGACAAAGCCATAACCCTCCAGGGGCTCATGAAAAACAGGGACCGCCATGAAAAAGATGACCGGCCCTGGAAGAATGACGTCAGCCGCTATGTGATGGGCTGGAACAATGAGAAAAAGAAAGAGGCGCTGCAAAACAGGCGGGCTCAGCTACTGACGGAACAAGAGCAGGCCGCAGAAGCCTTCCAGCGGGCCACCCACCGGAACGGCCGTCTGCAGGAACAGGTGTTTGCCATCAAAAACATTCGTGACCATACCGACTTCAGGAGCATCAACATTGCAGCGATCCAGCAAAGCATTCATCATATTGAGGAGCAGGCAGCCAAGTTGAAAAAGAGCAGCGATCAGCTAAAGACGCTGACACAGCAATTGGATGAGATCCGGGAAAAACTTCTTGGCCGGGAAAAAGAGAAAGACGACCTCGTCAAAAAGATTACCCTGCAGGAGAGTGATCTTCAGCACCGGGAGAAAGAACGGAATGACCTTACCGGCTTCGTCAAATTGCTTACGGAAGAGGATAAGGACACGTTATTGCAATTCCAGCAAAAACATGGTCCTGTGCTGACAGAGAATACGCTTTCGCTGAACACGGTCGATACGCTTTATACGCAGTTGACGGAAACGGCGGAATTATCCGCCCGACAATACGAAGAGGCTGCCGCTAAAGAAGGACGTGACCTGGAGCGGGCTATCAATAAAATAAAGAATCCGCCGCTGGAAGTTCTGCAGCGCTATACCGATTGGGCCGCCGATACCCAACCATTTTCTGCAGACCGGGAATATGCAGGAGAATACCTGGAATGGCTGGAAAAACTCGAATCCGAAAACCTTCCCCGTTACAAAAAAGATTTCGAACGGCTGCTGCATGATACAGCCGTTATAAAAATGGGTGTATTGAATGAAGAGCTGGAAAGCTGGGAAAGAAAGATAAAGAACAGTATTTCGACACTTAACCAGTCATTGAGCGGCATTAATTTCAATCGCCTCCCTGATACCTATATCCAGTTGGGCATTCGGCCTGTTACTGACACCGTCATTAAGGAGTTCCGGCACAAGCTGCTGAGCGCGCTGCCTCAGTCCGCCGACTGGCAGCAGAATAGTTTCGAAGACAAGGCGCTGCATTTTAAACAGAATGTTCAGGCTTTTATCGATTCCCTGGATGAAAGCGAGGCTTACCGCGGCCGCGTGCTGGACGTTCGGAACTGGTTTGAGTTCTGGGCCGATGAAAAATTCCGTGAGACCAGTGAGCTTAAGAAGACCTATCGGCAGATGGGGCAACTATCCGGAGGAGAAAAAGCGCAATTGACCTATACGATCCTCTGCAGCGCCATCGCCTATCAGTTCGGTATTACCAGGGAAGGCCGTAATTCTAAAAGCCTTCGCTTTATCGCGGTGGATGAAAGCTTCAGCAACCAGGATGAAGAAAAAGCCACTTATCTTATGGAGCTTTGTAAACAATTGCATCTCCAGCTCCTGGTGGTGACACCCAGCGACAAGATCCAGATTGTAGAGGGCTTTATCGCCCACGTTCACCTGGTGCAAAGGGTAAACAACCGACATAGTATCTTATTTAATATGACAAAAAAAGAACTGAAGGAGAAAAAGGAACTGGTCCTGAATGATTGAGGAATAATATTGCCACCGTCCTATTTGTTAATAAGTATGAACTGCATTCCTTTTTTTCTATATTTAAGGCATGAAGCTGCGGGGATTTTTGCTTTTAATAACACTGGTTGCAGCCGGCTCTGTATGTGCACAAAACCGGCAGGACTCCGTCTTCTCCCTGCTCATCAACAGCAGCATTAGTTTTACCCATGCCAATGATCCTCATATGAATCGTTGGCTGACCAAATATGGCTATCCGGGCGAATCTCATGTTCCGGCAAGCGTGAATGTCGAAGTAGCTGCCATGCCCGTCGCATCCAGACTGATGTATAGCGTGAAATTATCCACTATTATTACCGGAAAAAATCTCTCTTCCTTTAATTTGCTGGCAGGTCTCTATTATGCCATGATAAAATCCAGGAATTTCCTGCTGCTGGCAGGCGTCGGCGCCGGTTATCACCGGGATATTATTTCATTGAACGGGAATTTGCCGTCGGAGTACAGACAACTGGCTTCCCAATACAACAGGCAGTTATCTCTGCGCAGGGCCGGGCTTTTTGTGGAGCCTGCCATAAGAGCGTTCTGGTTCCCGGTGAGCGTTCACGGCTGGCAGCTGGGATTATTCGGCGGGCTGGGTTGTGATATGGATTTCAATTCCCGGTGGAGACTTGGTTATTATGATAACAAGCATGGGGCTTATAATCATTTTATAAATCTGACAAAGCCATCCGACCAGAAGCGGGTGAGCGAATACGGCGTTGCCTATAATGCCGGCCTCAGTCTTCATTTTCACTTACATTAGACGCTTCCTGTTCCCGGGTCCGCTTCGTTCTGTCTCAACCGGGGGACCGTATATTAGTTTTTTCCAAATGTCAAACATTTGTCCCGAATCTGGAATTTAATTCCCGCATCAAGATAAACACTTAGGGCACTCTCCACTTAGTTGGCTGATTAGCATACTAATAGAAATTGGTCTTTATTTAGCTATTATGGCTTTGATACGAACCCTAATCCGTCACCCTTAATTCGACCCTTATGAAGCAGTTTTACACCCTTGTAAAAGCCAGGTATATATCCCTGCACGTTTGGGTAGCTATTTTCTCCTTTTACCAGAACACGGTCATTGCTCAAAGCTGTCCAATGAACTCCACCACCTATCTCAACAGCAATTCCAATACTTATTATCCTGCCGTTCAGGCGATCGTAAATTCCGGAAGTTCCTCCATTGTTCTGGATGCGGTTACCTATGGTAGCACGCCGATCAGTTCCGGAGATATTTTATTGGTGATCCAGATGCAGGGGACCCAGATCAATGCTACAAATACCAGCAGCTATGGCGATGGAACGGGTACCGGCAGCGGCTATCTGAATAACGGCAGTCTGCTGGCGGGTAATATGGAATATGTGGTGGCATCCAATAGCGTGCCGCTGACAGGCGGTACGCTGAACGTTGCTTCACCGCTGATCAAGAGTTATAAAAATACTCCTTTCGGAACCGATGGACAATATACTTACCAGGTCGTGCGGGTGCCCGTTTATTACGATGTGAAACTGACAGGCCCTATTACTGCACCCCGCTGGGATGGGAGGTCGGGGGGTATGATCGTCCTCTATGCTACGGACAGCATTATTTTAAATACCTGGTCAATCGATGCTTCCGGACTTGGTTTTCGTGGCGCCGGGGGAAGAGCATTTAACGGTTCAGGGTCTGGTTCATACACTGATTATATTACATCCTCCATTTATAATGCCAACGGCGGTAAAGGAGAGGGAATTGCCGGTACGCCGAAGTACCTGAATGATAACAATGCCTTTTTGGATGTATCTGCTACAGAAGGATACCCGAACGGAAGTTATGGTAGGGGCGCCCCTGCCAATGCCGGTGGAGGTGGAACAGATGGCAACCCTGCCAACAACAATGATGAGAACACCGGAGGGGGAGGAGGCGCGAACGGCGGAGCCGGAGGCAACGGAGGGAATGCATGGAGCTCCGCTACTCCCAGCGGAGGAAAGCCGGGGTCTGTTTTTACCCAGGCATCCCCTTCCCAGCTGGTGATGGGTGGCGGCGGCGGAGCCGGCACTACCAATGACGGTACGGGTCTTCCGAATAACGGTTTTGCCAGCAGCGGCGCTGCAGGCGGGGGGATCATCATCCTTGTTGCGAATACAATCAGCGGTCCCGGCACGATCAAGGCCAATGGTGGGTCCGGTAATAATTCGGTAGTAAATGACGGCAGTGGCGGTGGCGGCGCCGGTGGCAGTATACTCCTCTATAGCAAGACGGGCAATCTCAGCACGATCACGGTCAGCGCCAAAGGAGGCAACGGGGGTAGTAATGAGGTGAAGAAAACTTCTTCTAACCCGGCACACGGCCCGGGCGGCGGTGGTGGGGGCGGTGTTATTTATGCGAACGCTACGCTGAGTGCCGGCAGCACGGTTAACGGAGGGAATGCAGGTCTTACCGCTGTCAACACTACGAATTATGGTGCAACAGCCGGTGTTGCCGGGATCCTTTCTACATTGATCACGCAATCGCAAACTCCAACATTTCCGCTCAACTGCGTTGTATTATCTGTGACTTTTATGGAGGTGGCTGCGCAACAGGACAATGGCCTGGTGACCATCAACTGGGAAGTTTCACAGGAGACTAACACGCAGGGATACGTGGTAGAAAAAAGCCAGGACGGTATTAATTTCTCTGCGATCGGCACTGTGCCCCGTAAATCGGACAATACGGATGGTGCCCGATATGAATATCCTGATAAGGACGGCTTTGACAATAGCGGAATATTGTACTACCGTATTAAAGAAGTTGCGGGGTCCGGCGGGTCCATGTATAGCAGAATTGTTTCCGTACAGGTGGGTGGACTTTCGGGTAAATTATCTGTCTACCCCAATCCGGCGAAGGGATCTGCCACGGTAAGCTTTACGGCAACCACGCAAAACGCGATCAGCCTCCGGTTATTCGATCTGAAAGGGAGTGTGATCTGGCAGCAGCAATACCAGGCTCATGCCGGTCAGAATAACATATCTCTCGATAATATCGGGACGATACCTAACGGTATGTATATTTTACAGTGGTTTGATGGTTTACGGCCGGAACAGGTCAAACTAATGGTGAATCATTGAGGCCGTTAAAATATAAAAGGGGCGATCGCTAAGCGATCGCCCCTTTTATATTTTAAAACCCTCCATAGAAATGGAGGGTTTTGACTATTAATACCTTATGTAACTCTGGACACGTATATCTTCTTATAAAAAGCTTTCTGTATTCGTGTTCCGTTTGCCGGGGAGTATAATACCAACCGAGTGCCATTTTTTTAAATGGTTGAAAATCAGCAGACAAGGCCTCCGACAGGAATTGGAATTCTTCCGTTTTCAGGACCACTGTCTCTTTTGTGGAATATGTGCCGGTGATACGCCTTTTGAAATTTAGCGCAGAAGCCTAAGGCTGTTTAGCCTCCAGCTCGCTGATCAATTCAGCAATCAGGGATGTCCACCCGGTCTGGTGGCTGGCTCCCAGGCCATGGCTGGTATCTCCGTGGAAATATTCGTAAAAGAGTAAGAGGTGTTGATTTTCGGGGCGCTGATAAAACCAGTTGTACTTACCGTGCAGGGGTCGTTTGCCGGTGGCATCTTTTCCGAAAAGGCTTACTACGCGCGCCGTCAGTTCAACGGCAACCTGCTCCAGGTTGAGCTTGTTACCTGAGTGGGCGGGGTATTCCACCAAGAGGCCATCGCCATAGAATTTTCCGAACTGGCGGATCGACTGGATGATGAGGTAGTTGATGGGAATCCATACAGGACCTCTCCAGTTGGAATTGCCTCCGAAAAAATCTGATGTGGAGTCCCCCGGATCATATTTAATATTATAATCTACCCCACTGATGTTAATGGTATAAGGATGTTGCTCATGGTATTTTGACAAAGCCCGGATCCCGCCGGAAGAGAGGAATTCCGCTTCATTCAGCAGGCGTTCCAATAAGTACACTACTCTTTCCCGGGGCACGAGGGATAAGAGGATCTGTTCGCCATCGCTATGCTCTTCATTAGGCCAATAGCGCTTGTTCTTCAACCGGTAGTTTTCAAACCAGTTTATGCGTTTTTTAAAATCGGCCAGTTTATGCAACATCTTCTTCTCAATGATAGAAACGGCGAAAAGGGTGGTGAGCCCAACGATGGACTGTATGCGTAATTGTACCGGCGACCCGCCGACAGAAAGCGTATCGTAAAAGAATTTGTCTTCTTCGTTCCACATTCCCTGTTCGTTGAGGGCTTCGGCGATCAGTACGAAATGTTCGAAAAATTTGGTGGCTGTATCTTCAAAGGTGTCGTCTTTCATGGCAATTTCAAGGGCCATGTCCATCATATTGAGGGCATACATGCCCATCCAACTGGTGCCGTCAGCCTGTTCCAGCTGCATATCATTGGATAGCTGGTGACTGCGGTTGAATACGCCGATATTGTCTAATCCGAGGAAGCCTCCCTCGAACATATTATTTCCGTTGGCGTCTTTACGGTTGATCCACCAAGTAAAATTGATCAGTAATTTGTAAAAGATCTTTTTCAGGAATCCGATATCGCCTTTCCCGGTACGGTCTTTTTCTATCCGGTAGACCTGCAGAGCGGCCCAGGCCTGTACGGGGGGGTTGACATCGCTGAAGTTCCATTCGTAGGCCGGTATCTGGCCATCCGGCTTCATATACCATTCCCGCATAATGAGCAGCAGCTGGTGTTTGGCAAAGACCGGGTCTACCAGGGCCATGGAGATGCTCTGAAAAGCAAGGTCCCAGGCTGCATACCAGGGATATTCCCATTTGTCCGGCATAGCGATGATGTCCTGGTTCTTCAAATGCTTCCAGTCATGATTACGGCCATGGAGTTTGCCTGCATTCACCGGGGAGATCCCATCGCTGGTGGTCAGCCACCGTTCCACATCAAAATGATAATATTGCTTGCTCCACAAGAGTCCGGCCAGTGCTTGTCTTTGCACGTTTGCCATTTCCGGGGTGATATTGGGCGGAAGGATAGCCTGGTAAAAAGCGTCCGCCTCTTCTTTGCGATTGGCAAAAATACCTGCTGCACTATTGGAGAGGGGGTTTTCAATGATCTTATTGCTCAGGCGCAGGTAGATGGATTTAGTCTCTCCGGGTTCTATATTGTAATGATAGACGGGAGCGAATTTTGTCCCGGATTTTTTTTGCTGGAGCGCTTCCAGGTTGGTCTTGTTAATGACGGCATCATGGAAGGCGTCTTTTACGAATGGGGTCTTATTGGGGACGCCGGATACTTTTTGTGTATTGGTCTCATTTTCCGTGAAAAGACAATGTTGGGCCTGCTGAAAATAGAAATAATAAGGACCCAGCCGGCTATGGGTTGCTTTAACAGAGGTCTTATCCCGGCCGGTGATCACGGGTTTTTTCTCCCCGCCGTCGTAATTCCAGCGGTTGTAAAACCATAAAGTCGGCAATACCGTAATATCTGCGGCCTTTGTGTGACGGTTGTGAACATCGATCCGGATAAAGATGTCTTTTGCATTTTGCTTGGCATAGGTGATATGCACATCGAAATATTCATTATTATCGAAAACTCCCGTATCGAGGATCTCATATTCGGGTTCTTCTTTGGAGCGTTTGCGATTTTCTTCCAGCAAAGCCTTGTAGGGGAATTCCTGTTGGGGATATTTATACAGGTATTCCATGTAGTAATGGGTGGGCGTGTTGTCCAGGTAGTAGTATAGTTCTTTAACGTCTTCTCCGTGATTGCCTTCCTTATTACCCAGGCCGAACAGGCGTTCTTTCAGAATGGGATCTTTTCCATTCCATAGGGCCACGGCAAAACAGAGGTTTTGAAAAAAATCGGATATACCTGCAATACCGTCTTCTCCCCAATAATAGGTCCTGCAATGGGCCTGATCATAGGGAAAATAATGCCAGGCATCCCCATTTGCGCTATAATCTTCCCTAACCGTCCCCCATTGCCTTTCACTCAGATACGGACCCCATTGTTCCAAAGGTATTTTTTTGGCAGCGTTGACTGCCAGTCGTTGATGTTCTGCCGTCATGATAGTTTGTTGTTCACCAAACAGTTACAAAATCAATAACAGGCAAGCAAGCGTTAATCCAAACCGGGCTCCGCCTGGTTTGGGATACGTAAATTTACTATCGTTCGTCTCCAAAAGCACATCGCGGGCACATTTACAGCGGGAAGTTACTAAGTTCCCGGCTTTAAAATTACATGTTTGCCTGTATTCTCCTAACCGGACCCGTCCGGTCATGAACGAGGCTCCGGAAAGGATTATATTTAATTAATCCTGTCCGGGAACACTTTTTCGAAGTAAAACTCCGAACTTTAAGGTCCAGACACCTACGAAAACACGCTTGTCAGCTCATTTATTTTATTTTTGAGCATTATTTTATTCAACATTTCCGGTTTTTGCTTGTCAATTGACCGGTTTTTAACTTTTTCTACTTTGAATTTTAAAGAATTTGGACTGGATGAAAACCTTTTGGAAGGCATAGAAGCTTCAGGTTACGAAAACGCTACTCCCGTTCAGGAACAGGTAATCCCTCTAATATTATCCGGTAAAGACATCATAGCTTCTGCCCAGACGGGTACGGGTAAAACGGCAGCCTTTCTGCTGCCGATCATCCACAAGCTGTTAGCATCCCGGATTGAAGACCAGGTCAATGCCCTGGTGATTGTGCCAACGCGGGAGCTGGCTGTGCAGATAGCACAGAACCTGGAAGGCCTTTCCTATTTTACGCCGATCAGTTCGATCGCCGTCTATGGGGGTGGGGATGGCAGCAGCTTCAACAATGAAAAGCAGGCGCTTTCAAAGGGGGCTGACATTGTCATTTGCACACCGGGCAGGATGATTGCCCACCTGAATATGGGTTATGTGAAGCTGAAGGGGTTGCATTACCTGGTGCTGGATGAAGCTGACCGGATGCTGGATATGGGATTCTATGATGATATCATGAAGATCATTTCTTACCTGCCTCCTAAAAGGCAAAACCTGCTCTTCTCAGCTACCATGCCTGCGAAGATCCGTGATCTTGCCAAAAGGATCCTTCATGAGCCTGCGGAAATAAATATCGCTATTTCCAAGCCGCCGGCCAAGATCGTGCAAAATGCCTTTATCGTGTATGAGGCACAGAAGATACCCCTGATAAAATGGTTGCTTAAGTCCACGAATTATAAGAGCATTCTGATTTTTTGCTCCAAGAAGCATAATGTCAAGCAGTTGACGATGGAGCTGAAACGTTCGCGCTTTAATGTAAAGGAGATCCATTCCGATCTTGATCAGAATGGAAGAGAAGAGGTCTTGCTGGAATTCAAAAGCCGGCGGCTTCAGATTCTGGTAGCAACGGATATTCTATCGCGCGGTATTGACATTGACAATATCGACCTGGTGATCAATTACGATGTTCCCAATGACGGAGAAGATTATATACACCGTATTGGCCGTACAGCCCGGGCCGAAACGGATGGGGTAGCTTACACTTTTATCAGTGAAAAGGAGCAGAATAAGTTCCGGGTCATAGAAGATTTATTGGGCAGCCCGGTGAATAAGGCGCCTGTTCCGGAACAGTTCGGCCCCTCTCCCGAATACAATCCCCGAAAATCCAGGAGGCCTGGAGGCGGTGGGAGTAGCAGTGGCGGTGGTGGCAGAAAATTCAGTCATCAGGGGGGAAGAGGAAGGCGCTAGTATTAAATGTGCCGGCGTCTCAAGCGAACCCCCATCCCAGCAGCAGGCAGATCAGGACGATCAAAGGAGAAGGAAGCCTGGTGAAATTTAAAAGGCCCCAGGTACCGGCGATCACGCCGATAATCACCAGCAGTTCCTGCAGGTTAACGGGCGAAAGGTCATTCAACATATAGCAGGCCGCTGCGATCATGATACCTACCACGACCGCATTAATTCCTTCCAGGGCCCGGTATACGGCTGCATATTTTTTCAGATTATGCCAGATGGGGAAAAAGAAGAGTACCAGCAGGGCGCTCGGCAGGAAAATTCCGGTCGTAGCAATAACGCAACCCAATATCTGCTGAGCGGTTCCTTTATCTTTCATGGCAATTCCTCCCATATAAGAGGCGACGGAGAATACCGGCCCCGGGATGGCTCTGACCATTCCCCATCCGGAATAAAAATCTTCTTTGCTCATCCGGATAATGTTCGGGTTGCGATGGATCAGTTTTTGCGATTCCTGCCTGGCTACGAACTGTTCGTACATCATTGGGAATAATACGTTTCCCCCACCGAAGACCAGGCTGCCGAAGCGATAGGTATTCTCGAAGATGTTCAGCGGGCGGCGGTTAGGCCAGTTATTCTTTCGTGCCAGTTCACTACTTGCCCCCGCCAGCAGAAAGATGATGGCAAACAACCAGATATTTCCCCATTTGATCTTTTTGGGCAATAGTTCTTTTTGCGGGATACGGCGGCTACTCAGGTTGGTGACAAACCCTCCGAGTACAATGAGAATGGGGAAGATCCAGGGGGTTTTGAACAGGAGAAAAGTGGCGATGCTGCTTATTACCAGGATCACCCGGGTGATGGTATTATGAATAGAGATTTTAAACGCTTTTTGGGCGGCATAGGCCAGGAAGCCCACCGTCATGGGCGCTACAAAGCGGAAGATCTCGACGGTCTTCAGGGTACGCTGGTTGATATAGGCCACGAAAAATGAAAAGGCGCCCATTAAGATACAAGCCGGTAATGTCCAGATGATAAGGGTCAGCATGGCCAGGACGACACCTCCTCTTTTATAGCCGATGAGGGTCAATGTCTGGGTGGAAGAGGCTCCGGGAAGTAGCTGGCAAAAAGCGTTATAATCCATCAGCTCTTCGGCTGTAACATCTCCCCGCTTACTTACGAATGTCTTCATCATCATACCGAAATGACCCTGGGGTCCGCCAAAAGCAGAAATGCTATGCAGGAACACTGCTTTCAAAAAAGCAATATGTCGGAGGAGAATTGTCAAATGTCTTTTTTCGGTGTAGTGGTAAGCCTGTGAATGATCCTACAATTTATAGATTGTTGAAAACATGAGCAAAAGGAATCGTCCAGTGGACGAATTTAACAGGCGTTTACCCAATCCCGTCTTTTCGCCGGGATTTAGTATATTGAATAATCAAACTATTGTAACATGAGAAAACTTTCCCTTCCCTTTATTTTGTTATTTGTTTTATCGGCCACTGCACAAAAAAAAGATATATCTGTTCTTATCGATGCAGCAGCGGATAAGATAGAGCCAAAGACCATCGCCTGGAGAAGGGATTTTCATGAGCACCCTGAATTAGGCAACCGCGAGTTCCGGACAGCGAAGATCATTGCCGATCATCTCCGGTCTTTAGGTATCGAAGTAAAGGAGGGGGTAGGTAAGACAGGGGTGGTGGGTATTCTGCGCGGGTCCAGGCCTGGCCCTGTCATTGGATTAAGGGCGGATATGGATGCCCTGCCCCTGGTGGAAAGGGTGCCTTTGCCTTTTGCTTCAAAAGTAAGGACAACCTATAATGGACAGGAAGTGGGAGTCATGCATGCCTGCGGACACGATTCCCATATAGCTATTATGATGAGTGTTGCCGAAGTATTAGCGGGATTAAAAAAGGAGTTGAAGGGCACGGTAAAATTTATTTTCCAGCCGGCTGAAGAGGGTGCTCCTGCAGGAGAGGAGGGTGGGGCTGCCCTGATGATAAAAGAGGGGGTGTTGGACAGTCCCAAAGTAGATGTTATGTTCGGCCTGCATATTAATTCTGCCACGGAGTCGGGAAAAATAAAATATCGCAGTGGCGGAGCGATGGCAGCATCGGATTGGTTTACCATTAAGGTAAAGGGCAAAGGATCGCATGGCTCACAGCCCTGGGCTGGTGTGGATCCGATCGTTGTCTCTGCGCAGATCATCGAAGGTCTGCAAACGATCATCAGCCGGCAGACAGAGCTAACAAAGGATGCGGCTGTTATCTCTGTCTGCGTGATCAAGGGTGGTGTCCGTCCCAATATCATTCCTGAAGAAATGGAGATGGCGGGCACCATTCGAACCCTGGACACCGCGATGCAAAATGATATTCATGAAAGGATCCGGAGGACGGTCACTAAAATTGCAGAAAGTGCGGGCGCCAGTGCAGAGATCATTATTGATAGAAAAACATTGATCACCTATAATGATCCAACCCTGGTAAAGAAGATGTTGCCTTCCCTCTTCAGGGCGGCAGGAGAAGAAAATATCAGTTGGATGGATGCCATGACCGGGTCTGAAGATTTCTCTTTTTTTGGTGCGAAAGTTCCCTCCTTCTTTTTCTTTTTAGGAGGAATGAAAAAGGGGCAGGATCCTCATACGGCCTTTCCTCACCATACCCCTGATTTTTATATTGATGAGAGTGGGTTTGCATTAGGGGTAAAGGCGTTCTGTCATCTTGTTTTTGACTATGCAAGTGCTAATTAAATCCTTATACATCTAATTAATCTATAATGTAGTTAACAAAATGGATATAGAAACATTACGTATCTATTGTTTGGAGAAGAAGGAGGTAGAGGAGGGGTTCCCTTTTGGTGAGACTACCCTGGTATTCAAGGTAAAGGGAAAGATATTCCTGTTGGCATCTCTCGACAGCCCGGTGCTGCAGTTCAATGTAAAATGTGATCCGGAAAAAGCGATCGAGTGGAGGGAGAAGTTTCCGGCTGTTCAGCCAGGGTACCATATGAATAAAAAGCTGTGGAATACGGTGGTCGTGGATGGCAGTCTTTCTTCAAAGATCCTAAAGGAGATGATCGATGACTCCTATGTGTTGGTGGTAAGATCGCTGCCTAAGAAGGCGCAGGAAGGTCTTTTGTGATAATGTATGTCCTTGCTTCCAGCGATTCAATGAAGTAAGACCCGCGTGTTCAGTTGTCTATCGGCGATGTTCTTATCGAGTATCTACATAGAGAATGGGTTGGCTTGCCGATAATAGCCGTTCCTTTCTATTTCTTCCCGAACATTATCAGGCACCAGGTAGCGGATAGATTTTCCTTCTTTAATTTTTCTTCGAATCTCTGTTGCTGAAACAGGCAGGAGAGGGGCTGAGAGCAGGTTGATTCCTTTTGCATCAGGGTAAAGGGGAATGGTCTCCTGCGCGGTACGTTTATAAATATAGACTGGGTAGTTCTGAAGGATATGAGTGTAATTTTTCCATTTAGGGAGGTTTTGAAAGCTATCGCTGCCCATGATGATGGAGAACTTATAGGCAGGATACTTCTCTTGCAAATAGGTAAGCGTGTCTGCCGTGTAAGAGGGCTTGGGCAATTTGAATTCGATATCCGAGGCTTTTAGCCGGTTTTCTCCTTCTACCGCCAATTGAACGAGGTAAAGGCGATGATATTCGTTCAGAAGTGACCCGGAAGGTTTCAAAGGATTCTGAGGGGAAACGACAAACCACACCTGATCGAGTTCGGTGTTCTCCAGGACATAGCTTGCGATAAGCAGGTGTCCGTGATGAATGGGGTTAAATGATCCGAAGTACAAACCTATTTGCATTATAATACCTCCTCTTCCATAAAGATATTCTCTGCCTCATCGAGGCGGAGGCTTAAATTATAACCTGCCACTGTTATAGAAATAGGGTCTCCCAGGGGTGCAATTTGCTCGACCTTGATTAATTCGCCTGGAACACAGCCCATTTCCATCAATTTCAGGAATAAATCGTTCTTTTCGAAAGAATGTATTCTCGCTATTGTTCCGGGTCCTAACTCTGATAATCTCTTCATTATGAAACAAAATTATGCTTGCAAAGCGGTAAATAAAATTAAACTTTGCCGCTCAAATAAGCTTACGACTTTAGAAAATGCCTATAGCTTTACCTTCAACCAAGATTCATTTTCACTTCCTTCAGGGAGGCTTTACTCTTTCTGAAAGATCTACCCTGAAATCTTTTATAGAAACCCTGTTTAAAAAGGAGAAAAAGAAATTACAGGCGCTGAATTATATCTTTTGTTCTGACGAATATCTCCTGGAAATCAACAAGCAATACCTCAGGCACGACTTCTATACGGATATTATCACCTTTGGTCTATCTGAACCGGACGAACCCATAAACGCTGAAATATACATTAGTGTTGACCGGGTGAGGGAAAATGCCGGTCAATTTAAGACTACTTTAAGGAAAGAGATGCATAGGGTTATCTTTCACGGGGCCTTGCATTTATGCGGTTATAGGGATAAGAAGAAAAAGGAGGAAATCTTAATGCGCCAGATGGAGAATAAATACCTCGGCCTTTATTTTAAGAAATAGGAAAATACCCCAAATGTTTCCACGTGGAACACTAAAGCACCCAAAACATACTCGTTCCGGCTACCAAACCATCCTCCCAGCATGGCCAATATTTAGAGATCTATTCTGTTCCACGTGAAACGGAAGTGGTAATTTTGCACCACTATGTTCCCAAAATATGATGTAATTGTAGTAGGCGCTGGCCATGCAGGTTGTGAAGCAGCCGCGGCTGCGGCTAATCTTGGTTCCAAAGTGCTCCTTATAACCATGAACATGCAAACCATCGCCCAGATGAGCTGTAATCCAGCCATGGGTGGTATTGCAAAAGGTCAGATTGTACGAGAGATAGATGCCCTGGGAGGATATTCCGGGATAGTTACGGATGTCAGTATGATCCAGTTTCGGATGCTCAATCGGTCAAAAGGGCCAGCGATGTGGAGTCCCCGTGCCCAAAGTGACCGTATGTTGTTTGCTGCAACCTGGCGCGATATGCTTGAAAAGACCCCAAACGTGGACTTTTACCAGGACATGGTTAGCTCTTTACTGATAAAGGATAATACAGTTTGCGGGGTCATCACCGGTCTTGGGCACGAAATACAATCAAGAGCGGTAGTTGTGACCAGTGGGACTTTTCTAAACGGCGTCATCCATATAGGGGAAAAAAGGTTTGGGGGTGGGAGAGTGGCTGAAAAAGCTGCTACCGGCATCACAGAGCAATTAGTCTCTCTTGGCTTTGAGAGCGACCGTCTTAAAACAGGAACTCCTCCCAGGATTGACGGCCGCAGCCTCGATTATTCCAAAATGGAAGAACAAAAGGGAGATGAAGAAATTGTAGGTTTTTCTTACCTCGACGTTCCAAAACCAACCCGGCAAAGGAGCTGTTGGATAACCTATACCAGTCAAACTGTTCATGATATTCTTAAAACGGGGTTTGACAGGAGCCCCATGTATACAGGTAGAATTGAAGGAGTAGGGCCCCGCTATTGTCCCAGTATTGAGGATAAGATCAACCGCTTTGCTGAAAGAGATCGCCACCAGCTTTTTATAGAACCGGAAGGATGGAATACTGTCGAAATTTACGTCAATGGATTCTCTACTTCTCTTCCCGAAGAAGTGCAATATGAGGCTCTCCGGCATGTACCTGGATTTGAAAAAGTCCGCATCTTTCGTCCTGGTTACGCCATCGAATATGATTATTTTCCTCCCACCCAGCTCAAGCACTCTTTGGAAACCAAGGGCCTGGACAACCTGTTTTTTGCAGGGCAGATCAATGGAACAACGGGTTACGAGGAAGCAGCATGCCAGGGTCTCATGGCAGGTATGAATGCCCATCAGAAAATTAACCAGCTGGAGCCTGTCATCCTTAAAAGAAGTGAAGCCTATATCGGCGTTCTGATTGACGATCTGATCAGTAAAGGCACTGAAGAGCCTTATCGCATGTTTACTTCCAGGGCAGAATTCCGAACCCTTCTCCGGCAGGATAATGCAGATCTCCGTCTGACTGAATTAAGTTACCGTCTTGGGCTTGCGTCCCAGGAAAGAATGGACAGGACCCTTGTTAAAAAAGCAGGGGTTGAAAAAATAAAAGAAACACTGAGAGAATTCTCTTTGGAACAGGGAGAATCCGAGCAATACCTGCTGGACAAAAATTCCGCTCCGTTGACCCAAAAACAAAAAGCGACCCAGGTGCTGCTCCGGCCAGGAATTGACCTTCCTTCTATGATCGATGCTATTCCCCGCCTGGCCCTTACCATGAATGAATTTGACAGAGAGATAGTAGAAGAAGCAGAGATACAGATTAAGTACGCTGTCTATATAGAAAAGGAAAAGGAACTCGTACAGAGAATGGCCCAGCTGGAGGATCTAATGATTCCCGATAGTTTTAATTACGATAAGATAAATTCTTTGTCCAATGAGGCCTTGCAAAAGTTTAAAAAAATCCGGCCCAGAACATTGGGACAAGCCAGCCGGATCAGCGGAGTAAATCCCAGTGATGTTCAGATTCTGATGGTTTATATGGGGAGATAGAGAACTTCTGGAGTCATATATAAAATAATAAATATATGACTCCAGAAGGATTTTATACCTTCATTTTACCTGGAAAGAAAGTTTACGGCTATAACCCATACTTCGCGCTTATCTCCAGCATACGCTCAATAGGCTTCCTTGCGGCCGTTCTAAGCGCCTCATCCATGATCAGCTCGGGTTCTTCGTATTTCATGCAGAGATAAAGCTTTTCTAATGTATTCAACTTCATATGAGGACAATCATTGCAAGCACAGCTATTATTCGGGGGAGCTGGAATGAATGTTTTGCCCGGAGAGGCCAATTGCATCTGGTGCAGTATACCGGCCTCTGTTGCCACGATAAATTCCTGGGAAGGTGACTTCTGGGAATATTTTAGTAAGGCCGTTGTAGAGCCTATAAAGTCCGCTAGACGCAATATGGGCTCCTCACACTCAGGGTGTGCGATCAATTTTGCGTTTGGATGCCGGATTTTTAACTTTGTGATCTTTTCCAGGCTGAAGATCTCGTGTACCATGCAAGCTCCATCCCAAAGGAGCATATCCCTTCCTGTCTTTTTAACCAGGTAAGCGCCCAGATTGCGATCCGGAGCAAAAATGATCTTTTGTTCCGGGGGAACGCTCTCAACAATCTTCTCTGCGTTGGAAGAAGTGCAAATAATATCGCTTAGCGCCTTTACTTCCGCTGAACAGTTAATGTAAGAAATTACAATATGATCAGGATGCTTATCGCGGAAAGCCTTGAACAATGGTCCCGGAGCTGAATCAGCCAGAGAACACCCAGCCTTGAGATCCGGAAGCACCACTTTCTTTCCAGGGTTTAAGATTTTCGCCGTCTCCGCCATAAAGTGAACGCCCGCAAAAACAATCAGGTCGGCCTTTGTCTTTTCAGCCTGCTGCGCCAGGCCCAGGCTATCCCCAATATAATCCGCCACATCCTGGATATCCGACTCCTGGTAATAGTGCGCCAGGATAACTGCGTTCTTTTCCTTTTTCAACTTTTCAATCTCAAAAAATAAATCCAGCTCAGGAGAAACATCTATATCGAGGAACCCTTTCAGAGACAGTTTTTGTTTAGCCGCAACGATGTTTATATCTACCATAGTATTTAATAATATTTATTATTTATAAAATAATCTATTACTATTAGGACTGTGAATTGGTGGATAAGAATTTTTATAAGTTTATTGTATTGAATGAAATACAAAGTTATCCACTGTAATCCACATTTACTTAACAATCGATCCGGCGGTTTGGATCAGGGTTTCAGATGCTTTTCCACCAATGGGGAGGAAAAAATCCTCCGGATAACTATTCTGGTCGTCTTCTGTTAGCTCATGTGGAATAAAGGGGGAGTTGTACACCACCGGTCCCGGGGACATTTTCCATTTTAAAGTTGTTATCCATCTGCTCCCAAAATCCGGACCCCTGAAAGGCCAGTTATCCACCGGAATTGCCAGTTATCCATAACCCCTTGTTGATTAGAGTTTCACACAGCGTGCTTGGCAGTTTCACGGGATGCCGAAAATTTTTTTTCGGTTTTTACGAAAGACAGAGACCAGCACTTTGAATACTGGCCGTCGTGCGTACCAGAAGAACGGAATACACCCGGAGATAGTATATTGTTTCCGTCGGATCCGGAACTGCCGGCCAACCTCTCCGCTGTAGCTATTCAAAACGCTGAACAGCCGCCTATTTCGCTTATTTTCCACAATTTGTTAATAATCTTTTTTCCCCTATTTTTGCCATCCTTTTAAAAGGCGCAGGATTCGCTAAATTTTGGGAAAAGCGAATCTCCGGCACTATTAAGAGGCTGGAAGCCTCTTAGTTCGAAGAACAGACATTAGATGTTGCCGGAGATTCGCTAGATTTTGGGAAAAGCGAATCTCCGGCAAATTCAAAAATCGTACATAATAATATAGATATGTCAATTATTCAGAAATTAAGGGAGAAAGCAGGCTGGTTAGTTTTTGGTCTGATTACTTTAAGCCTGGTTGGCTTTCTCTTAATGGATGCCTTTGTAGGTAGAAGTAAGCTTTTCGGCAACCGCTCTACAACAGTCGGCACCATTAATGGTGAGAAGATAGAATACAGCGATTTTCAGAAAATGGTCTCTCAGCAGGAAGAGCAGTATAAGAGCAGGGGTTATCCGGTGAATGAGGGAATGCAGCAGAATATAAGGGACAATGTCTGGAAACAGATGGTGGAAGATGCTGTACTGACCGATGATTTTGCGGCGCTGGGCCTGGATGTGAGTGATAAAGAAGTAAATGATATGCTGGTAGGGGCTAATGCCATACCGGATATAAAACAAGCTTTCACGGATCCGAAGACAGGCGTTTTCGACGCTCAGGCTGCTGCTGCGCAGATCAATCAGTTGCGGTCAATCTATAAGACAGGTGCAAAAAAAGCCGACAAGAATTATGAAGGCGCCCGCCGGTTCTTTGAAGAATCCGTTCCCCAGATCATAAAAATGCGCATGCGGGAGAAGTATACTGCCATGCTGGCTAACAGTACTTACATCCCTAAATGGATGATCGAAAAATCAAATGCTGATAACAGCCAGCTTGCGGCTATCTCTTATGTTAACACTCCTTACTTTACTATCCCCGATAGTTCGGTTAAGGTTAGTGATGAAGAGATCAATGATTATATCAGCAAGCATAAAGATCAATACAAGCAGGAAGAAAGCCGCAGCATCGCCTATGTCGTCTTCGACGCTGCTCCTACTGCCGGCGACAGCGCCAAACTGCGTCAGCAACTGATCGACTTTAAAGCGGACTTTGCAAAGACGGATAATCCCGAAGCATTCCTGGCCCGCGTTGGCAGCGAGATCCCTTATCTCGATAACTATATGGGGAAAGCCAGGATCCAGGTGCCCAGCAAAGATTCTATTTTTGAACTTCCGAAAGGTGGTTTGTACGGGCCTTACCTGGATGCCGGGAATTATGTGGTCGCTAAAAAAATCGATGAAAAGACCCTTCCTGATTCTGTAAGGGCCCGCCACGTACTGGTAGCCACGACGGATCCCCGTTCGGGTCAACCCATTATGGAGGACAGTGTTGCTAAAAAGAAGATCGATAGTATTAAGAGCCTCATTGACAGGGGTGAAAGTTTTGACAGCGTAGCTGCAAAATTATCCGACGATCCGGGCAGTAAGGAGAAAGGCGGTGACCTGGGTTATTTTACGTCCGACCGTATGGTAAAGGAATTTGGGGAATTTTGCTTTTCCGGAAAGAAGGGAGATAAGAAAATACTGAAGACCCAATTCGGATACCATTATGTCGAGATCCTCGATCAAAAGAATTTCGAGCCTGCTTATAAAATAGCGTACCTGAGCAAAAAGATAGAAGCCAGCCCTGAAACGGACCAGACCGCTTCCGGAGCCGCCAACCAATTTGCAGGGGAAAGCCGTGATGCAAAAGCGTTCGAACAGAATATTCAAAAAAGCAATTTCCAGAAATTGCTGGCGCCCGATATTCAACCCGCCGAGGTTGCCATACCCGGCCTGGGTCCCAACCGCCAACTGGTCCGCTGGATCTATGACGCAGAGCTGGGAAATGTATCGGAGCCTTATGCCATCGGAGACAAATATGTGGTAGCCCTGGTAACGGAGATCAACCATGAAGGCGTAATGACTGCTGCAAAAGGCAGGAATCAGATAGAACCTATCCTTCGTAATCGAAAGAAGGCAGAAGTCATTATCAAAAAACTGGGTACGCCTGCAACGCTCGAAGCCGCAGCAACAGCCGGTGGTCAGAGCGTTCAAAAGGCAGATAGCATTTTGTTCGCTTCTCCAATGATCCCTAATGCTGGGCAGGAAGCAAAGGTCGTCGGATCTGCTTTCAACAAAGAATTAGCCGGCAAGCCGGTGTCTCCACCCATTGCCGGGAATGGAGGTGTGTTCGTGATAAAAGTGGAAAATGTAGGCGCCGTCTCCAATCCAAATGCAGATATACAACAACAACGGTTCATGCAGGAGCAGCAACAACGAAGCAGGATTACCTATACCCTGGTCGATGCCCTGAGAAAGTTGGCTACTGTTAAGGATGACAGAGGTAAATTCTTTTAATCCACCCCCCGACCCCCTGAAGGGGGAGTTAAGGTCCTCCGGATATGAACATGTCCGGAGGATTTTTGTTTTAGTATCTTTATAAGGTAAAAGTATCTATAAATTTAAACTCCCCCTTTAGGGGGATGGGGGGTATATGAGTGAAGAGATCATCAACAAAGTAGCTCAGAGCGCACTGTCTACGCTCGACCTGGAGGAATATTATCCAAAAGAAGAAATAGTGGTGTTCGATCTGAAGCCTCATTTATTCCGGGAGATGATCCTTAAGGAAAAGGATTTCAGAGCTGCCTTACAAAATATAGACTGGACCGGGTACCAGGATAAGATCGTTGCCGTCACCTGTACAACGGATGCCATTATTCCCTTATGGGCATATATGCTGATAGCCGTGTATCTACAGCCTTTTGCGAAAGAAATAATTATGGGCGACGAAACTACGGCCCTGCAGCAGGTTTTTCTGAAAAGGATCGCCGCCATTGATGTCAATGAATTTACGGATAAACGGGTCGTGGTAAAAGGATGCGGCGATCTGCCTGTCGGCGCATTTGCCTATATGGAGATTGCCCGAAGATTGAGGCCGGTGGTAAAGAGTATTATGTACGGGGAGCCTTGCAGCACTGTACCGGTGTACAAAAAGCTGCAAGCTTCAAGCCGATAGCTGTTAGCCAGATCCTCATAAAAACCAGGAAGAATTTATAAATAGCTGGCTTGCGGCTCGAAGCTAACAGCTTGCAGCTTCTACAACAACGTTCCCTGCATGATGACGTAAGCGACCGTGAAGTAAATGATCAGTCCCGTCACATCTACCAGGGTAGCGACAAAAGGAGCCGAAGAGGCAGCCGGATCGGCGCCCAGCTTTTTCAGTATCAGCGGCAGCATGCTACCTGACATCGTTCCCCACATCACCACGCCGATCAGCGAGAAAAAGACGGTAGCCGCTACTTTAGCCCAATGCACGCCATAGTCATACAGATGAAATTCCTGCCAGATAAAGACGCGGAGGAAACCAACTACGCCGAGGATCGTACCGAGTACCAGTCCGGAGAGCACTTCGCGGCGTATGACCCGCCACCAGTCTCTGAAACTTATCTCACCCAGGGCCATAGCGCGGATGATGATGGAGGAAGCCTGGCTGCCGGAATTACCCCCGCTGGAAATAATCAGCGGAATAAAAAGCGCCAGGACCACGGCTTTGCTGATCTCGCCTTCAAAATGTCCCATAGCCGTTGCCGTTAACATTTCCCCGAGGAATAAAATGATGAGCCAGCCGGCCCGTTTGCGGACCAGGCTGAGAAAGGAGATCGTAGTATAGGGTTCATCCAAAGCCTCCGAACCCCCGATCTTTTGTATTTCCCGGGTACTGTCCGATTCCGCCAGTCGCAGTACATCATCCAGCGTGACCACGCCCAACAAAACACCGTTATCATCTATGACGGGCAAAGCGAAGCGACTATTATTCCGGAATACTTTGACTGCTGAACTCTGGGCATCGTTAACTTTCAGGGCAATGAACTGGTAGTCCATGATCTGGGCTACGGTGGTGCCCGGGTCTACCACCAGGAAGTCCTTGATATTGATATCATCAATCAAAATGCCGTTGTCATCAATTACAAAAAGGAAATTCAGGTTCTCTGTCGCCTTTCCCCGCTGCCGGATAATGTTCAGTACATCCTGGCAGGTTTCGCTTGTTTTTATGGATACATAGTCCGGCGACATCAGTCTTCCGACAGATCCTTCTTCATAGCCCAGCAATTCCAGGGTCTTGGCACGATGCTCGGGGGTCAGCACTTTCAATAGTTCTTTCACGGCACTCCCGGAAAGCTCGGAGAGGAAGGCGGTCCGATCGTCCGGCTGCAGGGCGTTCAACAATTCGGCTGCCTTCTCTTCCGGAAGGGATTTGATAATATCCTGTTGCTTTTTTCTCCGGAGAAATTTAAAAGCCCGGGCGGCGCTTTTGGTATCCAGGTGTTGGAACAGCTTTACTGCCCACTGGCTATAACGATTGGTGAAATCCGCAATATCACGGGGAGTAAGTTTGTTTAGTTTTACAAACTCGGTGATGCGGTTGTGCTGCAGCAGATTTTTAATGTCCTTCAGGTTGAGCATACTTCAAAAATACATAACCCGGCCCTGTTATGAGAGGGTCTTTACATATTATTTTAATGTTACACACCGCCGGGGGGAGCCGGCTTAAGGAGACAATACCCGGTCGATGCGATGGACAATAAGCGTACTGCCTGCCAGCTGATTACCCGATAACCAATTGGCCGGGACCGGATTATTGGCGCCTGAGAATTGCAGGCCTCCATTTTGCCCGCTCACGGTCACGGGACTGCCTTGCAGGGTAGGGACGGTACTTAAGCCCATCAGGATATTGGTGAAATACTCCCCGGTGAGGGTATGGTATTTCACCAGTTGTACCAGGGTGGTGGAATCTGCCGCGTCAATGGCCCCGAGGCTGTCGTAGCCGGCTGCTATAAAAGCGCTGTTAACAGGCGCCAGTAGCGTGTAGTTGCCGGAGAAAAGAACGGAATCGAGATTGGTTCGAAGGAATACTTCAGCCAGGAAAGAAAGGGTGCTATCCTGCCCGAATAAAATATCCAGGGAATCCGCCGGAGGTTGCAGGGGGGCGCTGAGCCTGTACACAAGGACGTTACCGACATTTGCGGCATCGCCGGTAACGGGGGTGCCGTTGAACCAGGTCTGATGAGCGCCGTCAGTCATTCCATAAACAGTATAACCCAGCTGGGTGGGATAACCTGTATAGGTATTGGCGTCCGGGACCACTCTGGAGGGGATATAATGATAGCGGATCAGCCTGTCTGCAATAGAAGAGGGGAACGTATCGATGGCTCCCTCATTATAGCCGGCAGAACGGAAGGCGGTATTCGAGGGGATCAGAAAAGTAACAGAATCGTTGCCCACCAGTCCGGCCTCATTGGCCCGAAGGACCAGCCGGTGGAAAATACTGAGACTGGTATCCGTGTTGATAAGGGATTGAAGGGGTGTGATCGGGTTGGTTACCGGAGCAGGTGTTTTTCTACAGGAGGCAAGGCAAAACAAAATCAGCAGAGCCAGGCTGCCCTTCCTGTAAAAAAATGACTTTTGCATCCGTAAACGTTTTATATGTAATGAGCTGATCTACAATTTTTCGTACAAAGCCCTTAATCTGTCCCGGGTCATGATCTTTTCCCAGTCGGGTCCCAGAGCATTTTCCCATAAGGGTTTCATCACTAAAGAAACGTCAATCATGGCATCGAATTGCTCGTCGCTGAGCCCTTTTGTAATATGTTGTGGAATATCGATCTTATTTTTTTCCACCATCTTTTTGAACTCATATACTCCTTCCGGATAAAATTCTTCCAATTTGTCGAATACGATGCAATTGCCGACTCCGTGTTTGGTCCCCAGGAGGTAGGCCAGTCCATAACTTACGGCATGGGCCACTCCCACCTGGGAATAGGCGATGCTCATTCCTCCGGCATAGGAAGCCATCATCAACTGGTCGTCACTGGCCTCGTCCCAGCCCGTTTTCCGGACGAAGACTTCCTGGCACAATTGCAGGGCTTTTTCGCCATAGGATTTACTGAATTCATTGAGATAGGTGCCCTGCAGGCTCTCGATACAGTGAATATAACAATCCATGCCAGTATAGAACCGTTGGTTGACCGGTGCATTGGCGGTGAGTTCCGGGTCCAGGACGATCTGGTCGAAAGGAGTGAAATCAGAGTTCATTCCCAGCTTTTTAGTAGGGCCTGTCAGGACGGTGGTTCTGGAAACTTCCGCTCCCGTACCGCTGAGGGTGGGGATGCCTGCTTTGTATACACCGGGAAGCTTTACCAGATCCCAGCCCTGGTAATCGGCAGAAGAGCCGGGGTTGGTCATCATCAGGGAAACTGCTTTGGCCAGGTCCATGGCTGAGCCACCCCCGATGCCTACGATTCCGCTGACCGTACCGAATTCCTGTTTGAGGTCACTGGCCAGCTTGTCGACATAGGTAGTTTTCGGCTCATAGCTTACGTCTACCATAATGATCTTGTCTTTCCCCCGGAGCGGAATGCGTTTCGCCAGGGGTCTATTTTCGAAGAAATGATCTAGCAGAAAGATTATGGGTGCGTCTCCTTTTCGCTGAGGAGCTAAGATTTCATCGAGCTGGTTAAAACTTCCCCGTCCATAGACGACATAACCTACCATTTTAAAATTCCGGAATTTCATATGGGACCTCCCTGGCGGCCCGTTACTAAAACGGGGACAGCCATCTTTTTTAAAGTTGACTAATAAATGAGTTGCAAAAATAAGGGATTGTTAAGTTATACCACCAACGCTGCGGCGCCGAAGACGCCCGCACTATCCCCCAGGCTGGGTTTTAACAGGGGGACTTCGACCCTGTTGTTAAAAATGAACTTTCCCAGGGCTTGCAGCCCGGTGGAATAAAGATCATCCATATTGCCTACGCCCCCGCCAATGACGATGACGTCCGGGTCTAACATATTGGTGATGACAGAAACGCCTTTGCCGAAAAAATGGCAGAGCCGTTCGATTGTTTTTGTGGCTGCGGGATCGGAGCTGGCCTGGTGACGGGAATAAATTTCTTTTAGCTTTACGGGGTTGCCGGTAAGGCTGGTATAATATCTTTCCAGGGCCGGGCCGGAAATGACCGTTTCTACACAGCCGGTCTTGCCGCAGTAGCAGGCACCTCCGGATTCATCGAGGAAATTATGACCCCATTCGCCGCCTATCCCATGACGGCCGTTCCAGATCTTCCCTTCGATCACAAGACCTCCACCTACGCCTGTTCCCATAATTATACCGAATACCATCTTTGCCCCGGGAGCTTTTTGTTTGACCACTCCCCAATGAGTTTCGGCCAGCGCAAAGCAATTGGCGTCATTTGCCAGCACGAGGGGGAGCTGCAACCGGGCTTCCAGGTCTTTTTGCAGGGGCATTCCATTGAGTGCTGTGGTATTGCTGTTTTTCATGGTCAGCAGGGTGGGGTCCAGCACTCCCGGGGTGCCGATGCCGATGGAACGGGGTCTGAGCCCGGATTTTTGTTCCAGCTCTGTTATCAGTTTTGCGATCTGCCCGAGAATATGCTCATATCCTTTGGAAGCCTCGGTGTCCACCCGGGTCCTGATAACAGGAGTGGGATTGTCAATGGATTCCAGGATGACGCCTTCGATTTTGGTTCCGCCGAGGTCAATGCCCCATAATGCTTGATTCATGGGGCTAAATTTAGGGAATCATCCTTTTAGCATTTTGCAAAACTGATGAATTCCTGCAAGAATTAGTTGGAATGTTACAGGAGTTTTGCCGCTCTTTCCAGGTCAGCCGGCGTATCGATCTCCACACCCATATATTCGGTAACGACCATTTTGATCGGGATACCGTTCTCCAGGTACCGGAGGCATTCTATCTTTTCTATTGCTTCCAGGGGACTTACTGGCCAGCCGGTAAATTGAAGCAGGGCCTGTTTGCGAAAAGCATATACCCCGATATGTTCATAATAGCTGCAGGCGGCTTCCGGGTCGCGGGGATAAGGGATTACACTCCGGCTGAAGAACAGGGCATTATTTTTTTTATCCAGGGTGACTTTCACGTAGTTGGGATCCTCTATAAACTTTTGCTCTTTCATTACCTGTACCAGCGATCCTACCTGTACCAGTTTTCCTTCTTCTCCTTCGAAAATGGCCAGTAATTTTTCCAGCGGGGAACGCTGAACAAAAGGCTCGTCTCCCTGAACATTTACAACAATATCCACGTCCATATCCCGGACAGCTTCCGCAATACGATCGCTGCCGCTTTCATGAGATTGTATGCTCATTTTAGCTTTTCCGCCGTGGTCGGAGATCTCCCGGTATATAATTTCACTGTCGGTAATCACCATGACTTCGTCAAATAAACCGGTGGCCAGGGTATTGTCATACGTGTGCCGGATCACTGTCTTTTTTCCCAGTACCTGCATTAGTTTCGCAGGGAAGCGGGTAGCTGCATAACGGGCCGGGATCATAGCGATTGTCTTCATCAAAGGGAATATTTAGCTGTAAAAGTAGTTTTTTTGTTTTTTCAATCAACGGGTTGATTTTTTATATATATTTAGTATATCTAACGTTTGCTGTCCATCAATTACAGCAAGTCGCTTCCGGCGTCTTGTCAGAAGACTACCATTTTTCCTGCTACCAAAACGACCAATATGCAAACCAGCGAACTGCTCAATAATTACCATGTTGATTCCAACACCTGGGACGAAATGTACACGGATAGCGCCGTTCGCAGCCAATACCAGGGCGTGGTGGATTTTATGCAGCAGATGAGCGTTGAAGAGCTGAACAAAAAAGAAGAGCTGGCGAAAAGGCTCTTCATGAGCCAGGGTATTACGTTCACTGTCTACAGCAGCGGGGAGGGAATAGAAAAGATCTTTCCGTTCGATATCATTCCCAGGATCATTACTGCTTCCGAATGGAATTATATAGAAGAGGGGATCCGGCAGCGATTGAAAGCGCTGAACCTTTTCCTGAAAGATGTTTACAACGATCAGTTCATCCTGAAGGACGGCGTAGTGCCGGTAGAAATGGTCTATAGCTGTCCGCATTTCCTGCGGGAAATGCATGGATTTCACGTTCCCCATGATCTTTATGTACATATAGCAGGCATCGATCTCATTCGCGATCATGACGGGACCTTCTATATCCTGGAAGATAATTTGCGTACACCCAGCGGGGTGAGCTATATGCTGGAAAACAGGGAGATCACGAAAAGGATCTTTCCGGATCTTATTCCCAGGAATAATGTGCGGTCTGTGACAGAATACCCGAATATCCTCCACCGGAACCTGGTCTCGCTCTCACCCCGGCAGACGGCACATCCCACCATTGTCTTATTAACGCCCGGCATCTATAACTCTGCCTACTTCGAGCATACGACCCTGGCCCGGTTGATGGGTGTAGAGCTCGTAGAGGGAAGAGATCTTGTGATTGATAATCATCGGGTATATATGAAGACTACGTCCGGTCTTCAACAGGTAGATGTGATCTATCGCCGGGTAGATGATGAGTTCCTGGATCCGCTGGTGTTCAATGCGGACAGCATGCTTGGGGTAGCGGGCATAATGAGCGCTTACCGGAAAGGCAATGTCGCCATCGTCAATGCGGTCGGCAACGGGGTGGCGGATGACAAGGCCATTTACACGTATGTGCCTGCTATGATCCGTTATTATCTGAATGAGGAGCCGATCCTGAAGAATGTGCCTACCTACCAGTTAGGGAATCCCGACGAACGGGACCACGTATTTGCCAATATGAATAAGATGGTCATTAAGAAGACCAATGAGAGTGGCGGCTATGGTATGCTGATGGGGCATACGGCCGGCGATGAAGAGATAGCCCGGTACCAGGATGCCATACGGAAAGATCCCCGGCAATACATTGCTCAACCGATCATCAACCTGTCTTCTGCTCCCTGTTATATGAACGGAAAGTTCAAGCCCCGCCGGATAGATCTGCGGCCCTATGCCCTTTGCGGTCCCGGCGGCATCCAGATCGTGCCGGGCGGACTAACAAGAGTCGCTTTGCGGGAAGGGTCCCTGGTCGTGAATTCTTCACAGGGAGGAGGGAGCAAGGATACCTGGGTATTGGCGGGGTAAGAGAATTATTTACAATCAAACATTGACAAAGCATGTTAAGCCGGGTTGCCGACAGTTTATATTGGATGAGCCGTTATATGGAGAGGGCGGATGGGATCCTGCGTATGCTGAGGATCAATTATGCCTCTTCGCAGGATGATTTTCAGGAATTTTCCTGGAAGCCCGTACTGCGGATCTTCACGTATCTCGATGATGAAAAGGCGACGGGCATCGCCCGGGATTCCCGGGCCGTACTTCAGTATATGGTCACGGATAGGGAAAACAGCAATTCCGTCCTGAGCATTATTACCCGGGCCCGGGAGAATGCCCGAAGTGTACAGGACCATATTACCAAAGAGCTATGGCAATGCCTGAATGATTTTTATCACACCATCCGGGACGAGCATCAGGTAATGGGCCTTCATGATGACGACCCGGTGACGATCCTGGACATATTGATCAAGCAAGGGCTGCTGTATTACGGAACTGCAGACGTTACGATGGCCCGGGGAGAAGGATATGCCTTTCTCAATATCGGTAAATTCCTGGAAAGAGGTGTTCAGTCGGCGGATATCCTGGATGTAAAGTTCAGTGATCTCAACTATGATTTTGCCAAGACGGATACGACCTATTGGAAATACCTGCTGTTATCTATCTCGGGATATGAGCTGTACCTTAAGACCTATCGGAGTGCTTTTGATGCAAAAAATGTAGTGGAGCAGATCGTGCTGAACGAGGATTTTCCCCGGTCGGTGATCTATTCCATCAATCAGCTGCATCGTTATTTTGAAAGGTTGAGATCTGAACGGAATAAGGAGGCTTATCAGAAGATCGATTTTATGATCGGCAAGATCAGAAGCAAGGTGAAATATTCCACGGTGGAGTCCATCATGCAACAGGGGCTCCATGCCTACCTCAATGGGGTAAAAGACGATCTTTACGAAGTGGGCAATGCGTTTAACCAGAATTACTTTGCCTATACCTGAGTTTGTTTATTTTTGTCCATTACATTCATTCATCAACTAACCGGATGCCCCGTTTTAATATTCATCACATAACGAAGTATACTTATGAGGGTCCTGTAAGGGACAGCGCGAATCAGATCTTTCTTTTTCCCATCAAAGATGAATACCAGGAGGTGCTGGAACAGGATCTCACCATTTCAGGGGACCCGATAGTAGATATCTATAAGGACTATTATGACAATGAGGTTGGCTCTTTCACCAATGCGGAGTCACATCTTTCTTTAACGATCGATTCCAAACTGGCGGTGATCACCAAGCACAGACCTCCGTTCAGGGACGAGACGGGAAAAGAAGAACAATGGAATCACCTGGAGCAGATCCGCTGGCAGGTGCCCTATATCGACTTTCTGAAGCAGGAGCAATTTGATCATCTGGCGGAGATCCTGGAGAGCGCGCACACGGACGAAGCCAGGTCCCTCAAGCCCCTGCAAGCTGCTGAGCGGTTGAGGACCTATGTGTACGATAATTTCCAGTATATCAAAGGGGTCACTACGGTGGAATCAACCCTGGACGAAATCTGGAAGCTAAAGGCAGGGGTCTGCCAGGACTTTGCCCATATCTTATTGGTATTATTGCGCCAGCTCCATATTCCCGCCCGATATGTCAGCGGCTACATTTGCCCGAATAAGAACGGAATGCGGGGAGAAGGTGCGACCCATGCCTGGATCGAAGCCTATATTCCTTTTAATGGATGGATAGGTCTGGATCCGACCAATAATTGCCTCACGGAGGATCTGCATGTACGCCTGGCTGTTGGCCGTAATTTTTCCGACTGTTCGCCGGTGAAAGGGACTTATAAAGGAACGGCCGGCCAGGTCCTGGAAGTCGGCGTGTCGGTGTCTTACGAGAATGGAAAGACTACGGAGGAAGAGTTGGCTACCGTTCTCACTCCCCAGCCTGCCGGCAAGGACAATGGTATGGAAAAAAATTCTTACCGCCGGTATATGGAAATGATGCAGCAACAGCAGCAGCAATAAATAATAGTCAGGTGTCGCTGAATTTGCCCCCGGCAGGGGGCCGGTATTCCCCGAAGGGTATTTTCAACAGGTGATTTACCCGGTTGTTCTCCTCTTCCTTTGGATAGGTGTCGATCCCATAGTGCAGTGACCGGGTGTCCTTCACGAACGCATAAGTCCCGAAGAGCCGGTCCCAGAAAGAAAATATATTTCCATAATTAGTATCCGTGAGGGGCTGCTGTGCGTGGTGATGTACTTTATGCATATCCGGTGAGACGATGATCCAGGCGATGGCCCGGTCCAGCCACTTCGGTAAAGAGATATTGGCATGATTGAATTGGGAGAAGACTACTGACAGGGATTGATAAAGAAAAACCAGCCATACCGGCGCTCCTGTGATGATGACGGCCAGCAGGGTAAAGAGGGCGCGAAAAACACTTTCTCCCGGATGGTGCCGGTTGGCGGTGGTGGTATCCACCCAGGTATCGCTGTGATGGATCAGGTGGAATTTCCACATCCATTTTACCTGGTGCTGCAGCCAGTGGATCAGCCAGGCGCCGATGAGGTCCAGCAACAAGAGTCCTGTCAGGGCGAATAGCCACAGTGGAAGAGAAAATATATAAAGCAAACCGATCCGGTGCACGGAACTATAATGACTGGCGCCGACGATGAGAGCGGCGAAGGCGAAATTGATAAGGATGGTAGTGAAGGTGAAGAAGAGATTCAATCCTGCATGACGTACTTTGTGATATTGGAAGCGGAATAAGGGAACAATACCCTCCAGGATCCAGAAGAACAGGATTCCCCCGGCCAGGATCAAAGAACGTTGCCAGGATTGGATATGCTCAAAATATAGGACAAGCTTTTCCATACCACCGATTTGTAAGGAAGATAACGAAAAAAACGCTGATCAGAAGGAGGAACCTGGGGAGGGGTGGGTATGTGTTTTGGGAGGGTTTAGTTGAAAGTTTTGAAGGTGGTTGATAACGAATTAGTTGCAAAAAGTTCGTGAAAAATGGAGTTTTTTTTGGGGGGGTGAGAGTAGTCTTTTTTGGGAAAGAGGGCATTTACTCCGGGGCCGGGTCTTTCCCCTCCGTCTCTTCCAGTAACTCGATAGCGCGCTGCGCCTGCGAGGGGTAAACCATTAACTTCATTCCTCCCATGGCGGGACTCAGAAAGGGATCCAGGGTAATGGTATATTCATCTTTCAAATGACAATTAATACCTGCATCCTGTAACATGGACAGGGTGATATGTGCGTAGATGTAATTATCGAAGGATCGTAATTGTACAAAATCCATGTACCCTCCATTGTTCATGTGAATCGGCGTCCGACCCCCCTCTCCCGTGAATTAACTATTCAACATCAGCGGCATAACCAGCATGAGGACCTCTTCGTTCTCGTCCTGCTCGGTAGGCTTGATGATCCCGGCTTTGGTAGGGGTGGACAGTTCCATCCTCACTTCGTCAGAATCTGTAGAAGCCAGCATTTCTATAAGAAACCGGGCATTGAAGGCGATGGCCAGATCTTCTCCGTCGTACTGGCATTTCATGCGCTCAGTACCTTCGAAAGAGAAGTCCACGTCCTGGGCGGCCAACTGTAATTCGCTGCCCTGGATGTTCAATACGACCTGGTTGGTGCTTTTATTACTGAAAATACTTACGCGGCGAAGGGCGCTCTGGAAATCATTGCGGCCCACTACCAGTTTGTAGGGGTTATCGGCCGGGATAACTACTTTATAATCAGGGAAACGTGCATCGATCAGCCGGCAGCTCATCTGGGTAGTGCCGTGGCTTACGAAAAGATGATTGCTATTGTAGCTGATGGTGATCTCATCCTGGTTGTCAGGCAATGCCGACTTCAGGAGGTTCAGGGGCTTTTTGGGAACGATCAGGGAATCGGTCTTCGGGCAACTGATATCCGTGCGTTTATAACGGACCAGGCGATGGGCGTCCGTTGCCACGAACTGCAGTCCCTTTTTATCCATTTCAAAGAAGACTCCTGTCATTGCCGGGCGGAGATCGTCGTTGCTTACTGCAAACAAAGTTTTGTTAATAGCGGTTACCAGGGCGGAAGAAGTAGCGGTGAAAGAAGTCGTTTCATCCGTGGCGGGTTCTTTCGGGAAGTTGTCCGGATTTTCCCCCATAACCTTATACTTCCCGTTATCGCTGGTAAGTTCTACGGCAAAATGCTTATCGATATTAAAAGTGAGGGGCTGATCCGGGATATTCTTCAGGGAGTCGATCAGGATCTTAGCCGGGATACATACTTTGCCCGTGTCTTTCGCTTCTATTTCCAGATGTACTTTCATCACTGTTTCCAGATCGGTAGCTACTACGGTCAGTTTATTCTTTTCGACCTCAAACAAAAAATCTTCGAGGATAGGCAAAACGGTATTTGCATTGATAACGCCGCTGATCTGTTGCAATTGTTTCAATAAAGCCGATGAGGAAACGATAAACTTCATGGAATTATATCTTTGTGGCGAAACTACTGATTCGTTGGGTAACCGCCAAGATAATAGCGTCGTCTGTACCTGTTTCCCTCCAATTGTTAATTTCTTGTGATTAACCGGGGTCTTGTGGAGGGAGTCCCGGGGCTGATAATCGCTCTTCTGCTTGTGGATTGTCCTTAAATTTGCCCAAAAGGCGTTAGGGTCCGATGGACCGATAGTAGCTTTATGAAACCATTATGATCCGGAGACAGCAGTTGACCCTAGAGCAGGCCCTTCAGAAAGCCAGGCAGTATTGTGGCTACCAGGAGCGTTGTCACAGCGAAGTGACCGAAAAACTCTATTCTTTCGGCCTATGGAAAAAAGACGCGGAAGAGGCCATTTCCCGGCTTATCGAAGAAAATTATCTCAATGAAGAGCGTTTTGCCATCCAGTTTGCCGGGGGGCGGTTTCGTATGAAACAGTGGGGCCGGGTGAAGATCCGGTATGAATTGAAGCAAAAACAGGTGGGGGAGTATTGTATTAAAAAAGCGCTCGCCGCTATTGATGAAGAAGACTATGAGCGGGTCCTGGGCAAGCTGGCGGCAGAAAAATGGGAATCCCTCCGGGAAGAGACCAATCTCTTTGTCCGCCGGAAAAAAACACACGATTATTTATTGCAGAAAGGGTATGAATCCAATCTTATCCTTAAAAGGCTGGAAGCCTTTTAGTCCGATAGGACTGACATTGGATGTTTGCCGGGGGATTCGCTATATTTTTGAAAAGCGAATCCCCGGCAAACTTAAAAGGCTGGAAGCCTTTTAGCCCGACAGGACAGACATTAGCCCTTTGCCGGAGATGCGCTAGATTTCTAAAAGCGCATTTCCGGCACATTTTCTTATTTTGCAGCGGCATGTCCACTCTTACGATAACGACCATACAGACGGCCCTCCAATGGGAGGACAAAGCAGCTAATCTGCTGCGTCTGGCAGAAAAGATCGACGGGATCCGGGAAAAAACGGAAATCGTGATCCTGCCGGAAATGTTCAGTACCGGCTTCAGTATGAAACCGGAGATCCTGGCCGAACGGATGGACGGCCCTACCATGGAGTGGATGAAAAAAACAGCCGCTCAAAAAAGGGTCATTCTCACCGGCAGTCTCATCATTGAAGAAGAAGGGAATTATTATAACCGTCTGATCTGGATGCTGCCCAACGGTGAATATGGCTATTATGACAAACGCCATCGGTTTGCCTATGCGGGGGAAAATGAACATTATACCGCAGGGAAAAAAAGATTGATCGCCTCCGTAAAAGGCTGGAAGATCAATCTGCTCGTCTGCTATGACCTGCGTTTCCCGGTTTGGAGCCGGCAAGCTCCGAATTCATCGGAGATGAATTCGGAGCTTGAATACGATCTGCTGATCTATGTCGCCAACTGGCCGGAGCGTCGCAGTCTTGCCTGGAAAACGTTGCTGCAGGCCAGGGCCATCGAGAATCAATCTTATGTGATAGGGGTGAATCGTGTCGGTGAGGATGGGAATAACATTTCTCACAGCGGGGACACCATGATCATCGATCCCCTTGGAGAAGTATTGTATCATGGATTAAAGGAAGAAGCTATTTTCACCTATACGCTCCGGAAGGAAAGACTGGAGGAGGTCCGGAGTCGTTTCCCTTTTTGGAGGGATGCGGATGATTTCTCGGTTCACCCATAGTGAGCCTTAGGCCCGCTGGCCGAAGGTCCATGATGGATGATGGCTCATTATTAGCAAAAAACAACTGTATGGCAACGGCATTTATCGCCCGGGAGATCTTCACGGGACAAGAAATTCAGACGGCTAAAGCCGTCCTGGTCAAAGAGGGCAAAGTAGTAGATATCGTTGCGGCATCGGCCATTCCGGCTGATTATAGGCAGCGGAAGCTGCCGGGTTATATGCTGGCGCCCGCTTTTGTGGACCTCCAGATCTATGGCGGGAACGGGCAGTTATTTTCTGCGGAATTGACGACAGAATCCCTGGATGCCGTTTATGAATATTGTCTCCAGGGAGGGTGTACCCGGTTCCTGATCACCCTGGCCACGAATTCCATCGAGAAGTTTATTCAGGGGATGGATGTAGTAAGGAAATATTATGCAGGCGGAGGGAAAGGCCTGCTGGGCGTTCATCTGGAAGGGCCCTATATCAACCCTGCGAAGAAGGGAGCTCATTTAGAGCGTTTTATCAAAAAACCGACCCTGGACGAGATCCGGCTGCTTTTGGAAAGAGGAAAAGGTGTTTTTAAAATGATGACGCTGGCCCCGGAACAATGTGACCGGGAATGTATCGAGCTGCTGCTTCAGCATAATATCGTCGTTTCCGCCGGCCACAGTAATGCGAATTATGGACAGGCGATCGACGGGTTTTACCAGGGAATACCTGCAGCAACCCATCTTTTTAACGCCATGTCCCCGTTGCAAGGCAGGGAGCCGGGTATGGTAGGGGCGGTCTATGATCATACGGATGTAAGGAGCAGCATCGTCTGTGACGGCGTTCACGTAGATTATGCTTCCGTACGTATCAGTAAGAAGATAATGCAGGAACGCCTGTTCTTTATAACGGATGCGGTAGCCGAAGTACCATACGGGGAATATATCCATGTTTTCAAAGGAGATCGTTACACATTGCCGGACGGGACTTTGTCCGGCTCAGCCCTCACCATGATGCAGGCTGTAAGGAATGGAGTGGAAAAAGCGGGCATCCCTCTTCCGGAAGCTCTCCGGATGGCTGCTCTTTACCCGGCCACGGTGATGGGCCTGGAAAAAAAATGGGGTAGCATCGCACCCGGGACCCAGGCCGATTTTGTCCTCCTGGACGAGCAGCTCAACCTCTTACAGGTGATCGTCGACGGGGAGGTGTGAGCTCCGGGAAACCACGGATGATCCGGGTATGTCTAAACCTTGAACCGGATTGTAGTGAGGGCTCCTTTTCCGGGCCCATCGCTGATGAGGGCAATGCTGCCTTCATGACTTTCCGCTATGGTCCGGCTATTGTACAGGCCCAGTCCTGCACCGGAGGATTTGGTCGTAAATCCCCGGTCAAACAGCCGTCCGGCCGTTGCTTCATCAAAGCCGTTACCGCTGTCCAGGACCTGTAGTATCAGCAGATCTTCTTGTTTTTGTATCCGGAGGGAGATTGTCTTTACGGCTGCATTTATATCGATGGCTTCAATGCTGTTCTTAAGTATGTTCAGTATTAATTGCATTAGCCGGGTACGGTCCCCTTTTATAGCAGGCTGTTCCTGGGGGAAATCCAAAGAAACGGCGATGGCGTTCTTGTCTACGGTGGCGAAAAGCATGGACAGGCAATCGTTGATAATACTACGCAGGTTCACCGGCTTTCTTTCCTGTGTTTCTATACCTGTTATATATTGCCGTTGGATATTCAGGATCTCCTGGATACGGGAGATAATATTCAGTTGCTCGCTGATAGAATTGCGTATTTCTTCCTGGCTGTCTTTTTGCGCTTTCGCTAAGCTACCGAGAAGCGTCACTACGGCGCCTGCCCGGTCCTCCCCGATGGCAGCCGCCATGGCGGGCTGTTGCGCTTCGAAAAAGGCGACCAGCTTTTGCAGGTCGTCCCGGTTGTTCTCGTCCAGCAATCGTCTGATACGGGTCAGATAGGATCCGAAGCCTACCACGGCATTCCCTATATCATGCAGGATATCCGATGCGATCTCGAACTTTCCCTGTGCTACTGCCTTATCCAGTAAGGCAGTCACCTGCCGCTCCAATTTCTCGTTCTGCGTATTGGCAGTAAGAAGCGCCTCTTTTTGAAGCCTTTCTACTTCGGCTGCCTGAAGGATCCGGGCCTCGCTGTATTTTTTTAACTGGTATGCCCACAATCCGCCGATAAAAAATATTACTGTGGCAAGAATGATATGGATAATGAAGGTGCGAAACTCAAAAGCGTCCAATTGGGTGAAATAAATTTTGTCAAAGCCTATGTTCTGGAGATAACCGAAAATGGCATGATGCGTTACTACGATCGCCGCCATTGGAATCTGCAATTTCCAATTCTGGTAAGTGATCAGGATAGCGCTGCCAATGAAAGCGGTAAAGTGCATTTCAAACAAGCCATGCATCTGGTAGATGTACTGGGCCATGAAAATGCCGAGCACCACTCCCAGGATATACTGGTACAGGTCTGAATGGGGAAGAGCTATTTTAGCGGAATAATAAGCAAGAAGGGAAAGGCCTCCTACGCCCAGGGCCACCAGCCAGGTATCGAAGTAGGGGGCAAGCGCCACTCCCCCTAAAAAATAGCTGATGAGAAAGTAATTCATCAGCATGTCGGACCTTTTCTTTACTTCCCAGCGGTTGGATCTTGTATACCGTTGCCATTCCTGGTGGGTATAGGTTGTTGTTGTTTTCATTTTGTACATTTTGGCGCCTGGCAGCCGTAGATTTTTAATGCACGCTGGTCGAATCCCATAGCAGGACGCCGATGCAGCAGCGCATCCAGGGCCATCTGGGCATAATTACTGTTCTTGTCGGTACAATACCGGCTTTTATTATAGTTGCCCCGATAATACAATTTGTGATCGACGCCGATGATCGCAGCCTGCGGAGTGGAATATACTCCGCAGGAGAGAGCGATGGCCGTATCGAAGAGAACGGGGATGTTCAATTCAAACCGATCCTGTATTTCCCGGACGGTAGGGTGTTCATCGCTGATTATCACGATCGCGAAATCCACTTCCTGTCCATATTGTCTGACCAGTGATTTGAAATACGGGATATTGAATCGGGAGCAGGGGCAGTGAGGGTTAAAAAAATGAAGGAAAAGGGGTTTATTGTTATTGGATGGTGATTTCCAGGCTATGTCGATCCTTGTACCGGAATTTACAGGGATGTAGTTTTCCGGAATCGGGGTGGGTAGGTTATAGACCCATTCGTTGTACCAGAACAGCGCGATTATTCCTGTGAATAAAAACGCCAACCAGATTATTATGGACCCTTTTCTCATAGTTGGGTTTTGTTTTAAAACCGGTTATTTATCCAATACTACTGCGCGGGTAAACTGACAGTAAAGACGGCCCCGTTGTCATTCTCCACTTTTATATTACCGCCATGGGCGGTGATATATTGTTTTACAATGGTCAGCCCCAGGCCGGTGCCATTGGTTTTTTTCCTCGTGACAAAGGGGTCAAAGATCGTTGTCAGGATCTCCTGGGGGATGCCTGGTCCATTGTCACGGACAGTTATCAGCACCTGCCCGCCAGATCCATCCGGCGCCGCCGAAATGGTTACGACAGGATTGTGAACCTTGTTATCCAGCAGGGAATCCATAGCGTTGTTTACCAGGTTCATAACGGCTCTTTTTAGCTTGCTTTCATCGCCATTCAAGGCCATGTGGACCGAAATACTTTTGCGAATGCCCACTTTTTGCCGGGTGTTCCGTGCTTCCGCCAGCTTAATGCCATCGTCAATGACCTTATCCAGGTTTACCGGCAGCTTTTTCACGGGGGTCTCTTTAATGAAATCCAGGAAGTCTTCAAATATTTCCGAAGCCTGTCCACCGCACTGGTCGATCATATCCAGCCATTGACTATGTATGTCGTCCTGCCGCATCAGGTCGGTAAGGACTTTGATATTCCCAATGGGAGACCGGAGATCATGCATCATCATACTGACGGCATTGCCCACGGCGGACAGCTTTTCCTTCTGCAATAATTTTTCACGCAACTCTGCATTGCGTATCGCTTTTCCGGCATTCAGCACGAATAATTTCAGCAGATATAGTTTTTCCGTTTTTAATTTTTCTCCCTTTTTCAGCACGGCAAAAATGGTATAGTTATCCAGCCGGGCCAGCACTACTTCATCCAGTTGTGCTACTTCTCCATCGGCGACGTGAATGGATTTTATCCGGGCAATTAATTCTTCCATGTTGATTTTTCGCTCAACAGGGCCTATGCTGAATATTTTTTCGTACTGGTAATCATCATGCAGTTTGCCCAGCAGCGCCATATCCGTCTCGACATAGGTGGCCAGTTGGTCCAATATATTCTGGAGCAGGGAGCTAAGCTGATGTTCGTTTAAACTGATGGAAGAAATAGCTTCGATCAGTTTTTCCAGGTTGCGGAGCTTGTTGTAATCGGTAACGGCCTTGGTGGCCAGGTGAGTGATCTCCTCTGAAGCATAGGGTTTGCAATGATAGCCGACGTTTAGCCCTGCCCTTGCTATGATATCATCGATAGAGCGGTCGCTGAATGCCGTCACAAAAATGATCTCTGCCTTGCTATCGTATTTCCTGATCTGGACGGCTGTTTCCATTCCGTCCATCCCGGGCATGCGCATATCCAGAAAAATAACGGCATAGGGGCGACCTTCCGTCACTGCCTTTTTTACCATTTCGACGCCTTCCATTCCGTTGGAAGCTTTGTGCACGATAAAATTCGGAATATGGCTGATGCGGGGCGCCAGTAAGGTCTGGGTCGGTGTGTCGAACAAGATACTGGCGGCCATGTCCACCGTTTCGTTTTCTATGCTGTTTTTCCTGGGTACCAGGATCTCTTCTATGTTATCTCTTACCGTTTCTTCATCATCGATCACTAAAACGGCTGTATTGGCGGCTTCTTTCATAATCTTAGTTTTTAAGTTTGATGGTGGTGAGCGCCCCTTTTCCAGGCCCTTCGCTGGTAATATCGATCGTTCCGGCATGGCTTTCTATGATGGCACGGCAGTTGTTCAGTCCAAGGCCCGTACCGGATGATTTGGTGGTAAACCCGCGTTCAAAAAGCTGTTTGCCTGTCGCTTCATCAAACCCGTTGCCGCTATCCTTTACCTGCAGGATCAGCCAATCATCCTGCCTGTGTGACCGGATGAAAATGGTCTTTTCTGCTGCCTGGATATCGATCGCTTCTATGCTGTTCTTAAGTACGTTCATGACGACCTGCATGAGCCTGGTGCGATCCCCGTTAACAACGGGCAAATCAGCAGGGATATCCAGGGAAAGGGTGATCGCTCTTTTGTCCATGGAGGCAAATAGCATCGAAAGGCAATCGTTGGTAATGTTCCGCAGGTTCACCGGCTTTCTTTCCTGTAGTTCGTGACCATTCACATACTGCCGTTGGATATTCAGTATTTCCTGGATATGGGAGATAATATTGAGTTGTTCTGTAATGGATTTGCTGATTTCTTCCTGGTTGGTCCTTTGTGCTTCTGTTATGCTGTTGAGCATGCTTACCACAGCGCCGGCTTTCGCTTCTCCGATTGCGCCGGCTATGGCTGTTTGCTGCGTGGCGAAGAAGGCGGCCAGGCTTTTCAACTTATCGGAATTGCCCTGTTCCAGCGAACGCCTGATGCGGGTAAGGTAGGATCCAAAACCTACCACTGCATTTCCTATATCGTGCAATACATCGGAAGCGATCTCGAACTTTCCCTGGGCTACCGATCTGTCCAATAAAGCCTGTTGGGTAGTATTTGCCATAAGGGCTATTAATTTCTGTTCGGAAGGGCTTAACTGATTTTCCATAGCACAGTACCATTTAGAATGCTCCGGCAGATAATATAATAGTCCCAACGTAAATAGTCTTTCCCTGGATTTTGGAAAGGGGGTATAAGATGAAAAAATAGAGGAAACCATATAGCGTTTTGCTCGTTTTTCCCTATTCTGAAAAAATGCATAAATCCGTATGTGATAAATGATTATATATGCCAGGTAAAAATAATAGATATCTGGTATAATATGAGCAAGCCATCGTCGAGGATCTCCATTTTCCTATCTGTAGATCAGCAGGCCATTAATGATTATTTCAATGTCCATGATCCGGCCCCCATTTACAAGAGACAGTTGAGCCATGCATTCGAGCATTATATTATGACTACTATTCTGGCAGCTAAAAGGCATTCCGTTTTTATTTATAAGATCTGTTATAAGAAAGAGGAGGATAAAGAATATATCGATCCACTGCTCTATGCGATCCGGGGTCATTTCACGGAGAAAAAAATGCATAAAGAGGCGGAGTTTGAAAAATTCAAGCGCCGGACTTATGCGCTTCTTTTTGTAAGCCTTGGTGTGGTCATGGCCTGCCAGGGGCTGGTACCGCTTTTATTACATGTGGAACACCGGATTCATTCAGGGCTTAGCAACAGCCTGGATGTCTTTGCGTGGGTGGTCTTATGGAGGCCGATTGACAAGCTGATCTTTTCCTGGAATCCTTACCTGAAAGATATCTCCATTATGGACAGGCTGGCTAAGGCCGAAGTGATCCTTATTGATAATGCGCAATAATTTATTCATGATATTATTCCTGTCATATTATACAGCAAACGGACAGACGCTGGTGGGGTTCGAAGAGTATTATTATTCTTCCGGCAGCGGGTCTTCCGCGCTGGTGTCCAAAGCGAATTACCAGGATAGCAGGAACTGGTATGGTGAAGTCCGATATAATTATGAAGATGTACAGACTTTTTCGCTATATGCGGGTAAAACCTTTTCCAGGGAGGATAGTTTGTCTTATTCCTTCACTCCTCTGGCGGGTATTGTCGTGGGGAAATTTCGGGGAGTCTCTATAGGGATGAACGTAGCGTTGGAAAGGAGGGATTTCTATTTTTCTTCCGTGCTGCAATATACAATGTCGGTTGAAAATAAAAAGGGCAATTTCCTGTTCAGTTGGTCTGAACTGGGATACCAGGCGACAAGACATTTTTATGTGGGGCTGACCTTACAGCAAACCTGTCTTTATCAGACGGCGTGCAGATGGGAGCCTGGGCTGCAGGTAAGTCTCTCTTTTAAAAAATGGATCTTCCCTGTATATGCGTTTAACCCGACGGACAACAAAAGATATTTTGTAATGGGAGTAACCCGTGAGTGGGAGCATCATAAATAGGATTTTATTATTTAAAGGCCGAATTGCTATGAAAAGATTCTTTATTGTCTTTTTCCTGGTAGGCATTGTTGCCGTGGCAATGAGTTATTCCACCTGGTGGTTCCTTGCAGGTGGGGCTGCCTGCCTGCTCTTTATTGCATACCGGTTCTATATGACACGTCTCCATGGCGTCGAGAGCAGGAATGCTATGTTGGAACAACAGGTAGAAGAGCTGCATGACCGGCTGGACAGCTCCATATTGAAGGAGCAGAGAACCCGTCGGGAAGCGGAAGCGGCCAAGGATTTCAGGCAACAGTTGCTGGCTACCATGAGCCACGAGATCCGTACGCCGATGAATGGGGTGATGGGAATGGCTACTCTGCTGTCAGAAACGTCTCTGAGCAGGGAGCAGCAGGAGTATACGGAGGCCATCCGGCATAGCGGGGAAACGCTCCTGGTCACGATCAATCAAATTCTCGTGGACAGCATGCTGAATTTTTCCAAATCCGATAATGAGAATAATAAACTGGAAAACAAGGATTTTGACTTGCGCAATTGCCTGGAAGAAGTATTGGATATGTTCGCAGGCAAAGCGGGGGAGGCAGGGATCGACCTCTTATATGAGATAGATAGCAATGTTCCGGATCAGATCATGGGTGACAGCAAACGATTGAGGCAGGTATTGATGAACCTCGTTGAAAATGCCGTGCGCTTTACCAGTCTCGGCGAGATATCCATAGGGGTGCGTTTATTACGAACAGGAGAAGATAATAAGTTCGATTTATGTTTTGAAGTACGTGACACCGGCACAGGTATCCCGGCTAATAAGATAGAGGAAATATTTAAAGGGTTCTCCTCCACCGGCTCCCCTGGCAGCAGTGAACAGGAGAATGCCGGGCTCGGACTGGTCATTTGCAGGAAATTGGTGGAGATGATGGAAGGATGGATCGAGGTACAGAGTCAGGTGAGTAAAGGAACGGCGTTTACTTTCTGCATCCGGGTGAGTCCTAGCCAGAAGCCAGCCTGGAATTTCCTTCACCCCGGCATGGCTGCCCTGAAAGGCAAACGTGTCCTGGTAGTGGATAATAATGTCACTGGTCTCGCTATTCTCAGCAGGCAACTGGAACAATGGAAATTGCTGCCTGTTCCCGCCCGTTCTGCTTCCGGGGCATTGGATATCCTATCGGGGGGGGCTGGTTTTGACCTTGTAATCACCTGTATGGATTTGCCGGAGATGGATAGCGTTCAGATACCCGTTATACTATTGGTCCGGGCAGGGGACGAGCTGGAGGAACAGGAGGAGGAGATCTACACCCGCGTATTCGTGAAGCCGGTGAAACAGCATCTGCTCAGGGAGGCGTTGCTCAGCCTGTTTTCCAACATAGATGGGGGCCAGGGGGATCGGCGAAAAATAGCGGAAAAATTATCGCAGGATTTTTCGGAAGAACATCCCTTGCGTATCCTGATCGCTGAAGATAATCCTGTTAACCAGAAAATAGCCTTAAAGATACTGAGCAAGCTGGGGTATGAGCCGGATGTAGTTAAGAACGGGAAAGAGGTGCTGGAAATGGTAAGCCATGAAAAAAATTATGATCTTATCCTGATGGATGTCCAAATGCCGGAAATGGACGGATTGGAAGCTACCCGGATGCTCCGTCTTTGCCTGGAAATACAACCCGTTATCATTGCGATGACGGCTAATGTGATGCAGGGAGACAGGGATGATTGTATCCAGGCCGGCATGGATGATTATATCAGCAAGCCTATTGAGATCGATGAGCTGACGGGGCAGTTGCGGAAGTGGTCCCGGGTGATCAAAGACAAGCGTTCTGTGGGTTAATGGCGGGGGAAGTAACCGGACAGCCAGCGAAACCGGGGAGGGGTGTTTATTTTCTGCCCGCCGAGAGGGATTGAATTTTGGAAAAGAGATAGTTCTCTGTCCCGGCTTCGAATCCCGATTGTTGGTAAACGACCTTGCCGTTTTGCAGGATCACAGACTGGGGAACATTGCCGGAAGACAGTGCCTGCTTCAGATCCCCATTGATATCCGCATATACATCAAAAGTCCAGCCATTCATATTGAAGGTGGGTCGCATTCTGTTTAAGAGGTTGCCCTGATCCACGCAGATGGCCATCATTGTAAAGGAGGCAAGCTGCTTCCATTTCCCGTATTGTTGGTTAATGGCATTCAGTTCATTAATGCTGGGGTCGGAATTGACCGACCAGAAACAGATCAGGATCACGGGGTTCTTTCGGGCCAGTGTACTGTAGGAGATGATCGGGCCTTTCAGGGTTCTTAATTGTATGGAGTCCAGGGGAACCTGGGCCTGTGCTGACAGGAACGAGGCCAGGAGAAGAAGGCCGGAGGAAAGGAATATTTTTTTGGCGCACGACATGGGAAATAGATACTTCTAATATACTATTTTTTCACGGAGGTATGTAAGCGGATCAACTCCCTGGCTTTGGCTGTCTTGAAATCAAGCCCTTGCCGGATGGCGTCCACACTGGGCAGGGCGGTCACGTCCGGTAAAATACCCAGCCCGTTCTTCTCCCGGGTCTTGTCGACAACCAGGTGGTACCTGGGCAGGCGAAAGCGGACTCCCGTAACGGGGAGCGTAACATCCGGGATCATCCAGGCAGTATTGCCATAGTACCCGCCCCCGGTCTCTTCGCCGACGAGGGTCACATTCTTTTGTCCTTTCAATGCTCCGACAAACAGGCAGGTGGCGGAAAAGGAGTTTCCTCCTGTCAGGATATAGACCTGTCCGTTGAAATGATGTTTTTCCACCGGGCTGTAATGACGTCTTTCAAAATATCCGAAATGATATTTTCCATCGGCGCGTTTGCTGCTGACGACCGTCATGAGGAAGCGGTATAAAAGCCCTTTTCCGATATACTTGTCGTAGGGGCTATGGCGGCGGACGGCGTAAAGGGAGTCGGCCACTTTGAATTTTTTGTCGATGATATACCGGGTAAGCAGGGTGGAGTTGGTAGCGTCTCCGCCGCCATTGGTACGGACGTCGATCACCAGGTTGGGAACGTGTTGCTCATCCAGGGTCCGGAAAGAGCGGTGAAAGAACCGCACGAGATGATTGCCGTTCTCAAACGTGTTAAGGCTCATGAAAGCCGTATGGGTAGCGGTGTCGATCTGCAGGTTGCGTGTAAGGAAGGTCTCTCTCTTTCTCCTTGTTCTCCGGCCTGGCTCGGGCGCTGGCCGGCCTGGCATGGGCCGGCTCCTTCTCATGGTATCTGCTTTCGGATCGTAGAGGGGGATCCGGGTTTCCTTTATCATTCTGCTGGAATCGAGATAATCGATGGTAAAAGTATTGCCGTAACCGATCACACTTTTGTACCAGTAACTGAAGTTGAGGCCAGTGCTCAGGTATTGATATTTGCCCGTTAGATTGTATCCGTCTGTAACAAAATAATTGAAGAGGGTGTCTTTTAGTTGCTGGGTTGTCCATCCATCGATACTTTTTATGACGGTACCTCTTTTCAGGATGGAATCTCTCCGGTTAAGATTGCCTGCCACCACCATGGTGTCGTTCCAGAATTTCAGGATCAGGGGGAACTGGGACAGCTTGGCCGTGTCCAGGTATTTGCCGTAAGATTTTGAGTACCGGACGGAAGTGTGTCCGCATCTCACTTTGGAGATCACGTAGCTTAAAACGGTCCTGAATTGGGGCTCGGTCATGGAATCATTCAGGGCTGCATAGCCCTTGTCAAAAAAATAGTTCATGCTATCCCGGGGGATATACCAATAGAGGCTCGGATGTAGGTCTTCCAGGATATGACGGAAAAGCTGGTAATCTTTTCTTAATTCCGTGGAAGAATATTTTCTGTCGGGATTAAATGCCTGCTTTGATACCCGGCAGGAAAGACAGAACATGAACAGAATGAGAAAAGATAAATACAAAAATTTCTTCATGAAGAGCTCATTTGGGGGCAAAGGCGTTCCATCCCTGCGCTGTAATATCAAAAATATTGCCACCCTTTGTGATGATTTTTTTCCCTTTTTCCGGTTCTGTCATGTAACCGATCACGCTGATCTGTTCATTGAGGACCAGCTTGTCATAGTCTTGCTGGGGGATAGTGAATAGCAGCTCATAGTCTTCTCCTCCGCTCAGTGCGCAGGCGGTTGGGTCTAATTCAAATTTATAAGCGGCGTTACGTGTTTCTTCGGAGACGGGCACTTTTTCTTCGTACAGTACACAGCCCAGCTCGCTTTGGCGGCAGAGGTGAAGGATCTCTGAACTCAATCCGTCGCTGATATCCATCATGGAAGTAGGGGTGATCCCGGATTGTTGAAAAAATTCGACCTGGTCTTTTCTTGCTTCCGGTTTTAGCAGCCGGCCGATCACATATTTCTCTCCTTCCAGATCGGCCTTTACCTGGGGGCTTTCCAAAAAGATCTTCTTTTCTCTTTCCAGGATGATCAGGCCGATATAGGCGGCTCCCAGGTCACCGGTGCAGCAAAGCAGGTCGCCTTTTTGTGCGGTACTGCGTCTTACAAACTTGTCCGGGCTTACTTCCCCGATGGCCGTAACGGAAATAATAAAGCCTTTTTGGGAAGAGGCCGTATCTCCCCCTACCAGGTCGACCCCATATTTTTCGCAGGCGCTGTAGACTCCTTCATAGAATTCGTCCAGGGCTTCCACGCTAAAGCGGTTGCTGATGCCTATGCTAAGGGTGATCTGTGTGGGGGTGGCATTCATGGCATAGATATCGCTGAGATTGACGACCACGGACTTATAGCCCAGGTGCCGGAGGGGGGTATAGATCAGGTCGAAATGTATGCCTTCGATCAGGAGATCGGTCGAAATGACGGTTTGTTTTCCAAAGTGATCAATTACGGCGGCATCATCTCCCACGCCGACGATGGTGGAAGCGTTCTGTATTTCGATATTCCTCGTGAGGTGCTCGATCAGGCCAAATTCTCCGAGGGATGATATTTCCGTTCGCTCTTCGCTCATGCTTATGTATTATTTTAAACCCGCCGCTGGCGAATTTAATATTTAAAATAACTTAGAACCCCTTCGCCCGGCCATTGATTACGTCCAGTAATTCATCGTGGATCTTTCCGTTGGTGGCAATAATATGGGGCTGGTAGGGAGAATAACGTCCTCCTTTAAAATCCGATACTCTTCCGCCGGCTTCTTCTACGATCAGGAAGCCCGCTGCGCTGTCCCAGGCCTGCAGTGTATGTTCATAAAATCCATCGAAACGTCCGGCGGCTACCCAGCAAAGATCCATGGCGGCAGATCCCAGCCGGCGGACGGGAACTCCTTTACGGATCAGCTTGTCCAAAACATCCAGGGGGCCATTGGGCTGGTCCAGGTAAGTATAGGGGAAGCCTGTCACCAGGCAGGAGGTAAGAACAGAAGTTTCTTTGCTGACTTGTATCTTCTTGTCATTCAGGGTGGCGCCGAAACCTTTTTGTGCGAAAAAGAATTCATTGATAAAGGGGTTGTATACGGCTCCCAGTATTATTTCTCCGTCCTGTTCAACCCCGATGGATACGCAACAGAGCGGGATACCATGGGCAAAATTCACCGTCCCGTCGATGGGGTCGATGATCCATTTGAAACTGGAGTCCATGACGATCTCCCCGGCTTCTTCGCTCAAAAGGAAATGATCGGGATAATCCGCTTTAATAACGTCAAAAATTGCTTTTTCCGAAGCGTGATCGGCTTCTGTGACTAAGTTGTTAATGCCTTCCTTATTGGAAATTTTGAACTCGCCCTGAAAATATTGCTTCATGACAGCGGCCCCTGCTTCGACGGCCCTGATAAGTGTTGATTTTAGCATGGCGCAAAGATAGGCGGATAAGGGGAAAATTTTTAAAAAGCGGGTCCCCCGCATATTTTAGGGTTTCAACTCTTCCAATCCGTTGATATAATCCGTCAGTACGGCCTTGTTGAGTGTATACCGGAGATTCCGCCCTTCTTTTTCTGCATCGATGAGACCGCAGTCTGTCAGGATTTTTATATGATGGGAGATAGATGGCTGTGCCAGGTCGACTACGGATCCAAGGTCGGAGCATTCCCCGCAGCCTCCTTTATCGGAAAGATAGTTGAGAATCCTGAGGCGGTTCATGTCGCCAAGCGCCTTCGATATTTTTTCTATTTGTTTAAATGTCAGTGTCACAACATTGCATTGATAAATGCAAATATATCTATTTTTAAACAGGTGACCAAGCTTTTGGCTGTTACGAGGAGGTTTTTAACGTTTTGCATGATCGGGCAAAAAGGGCTTACTTCGCAAATTCATGATCCTGTCCGTCATTATAGTTAATTACAATGTAAAGTATTTCCTGGAGCAGTGCCTTTATTCTGTAGAAAAGGCCCTGCAGGAGCCCTGTGGCCGGCCGGGGGGGGCGGAGACAGAGATCTTTGTGGTGGATAATCATTCTTCGGACGGCAGCATAGCGTATTTGCGGTCTAAATTTCCCCGGGTAAAATTTATTGTCAATGAGGAGAACCGGGGGTTTGCCAGGGCTAATAACCAGGCGTTGCGGGAGGCCAGGGGGAAATATATCCTGTTCCTGAACCCGGATACCATTCTTCCGGAGGACCATTGCAGTATCTGCCTGTCTTTTATGGAAGCGAATTCCGGGGTAGGTGCGGCAGGGGTGCGTATGATAGATGGGAGCGGTCAGTTTTTAAAGGAATCCCGTCGGGGATTTCCATCTCCCTGGGTGGCTTTTTGCAAATTAGCAGGGCTCTCGGCGTTGTTCCCTCATTCCCGTCTTCTGGCAAGCTATTACCTGGGCCATTTATCTTCTGGGGGGAATCATCCGGCGCCCATTTTGTCCGGCGCCTGTTTGTGGGCGAGGAGGGCGGCATTGGACAGGGCCGGCAGCTTCGATGAGCAGTTTTTTATGTATGCAGAAGACATTGACCTGAGCTATCGGATTGAACAGGCGGGGTACATCAATTACTATATCGCCGACACCACCATTCTGCATTTTAAAGGGGAGAGTACACAGAAGGATATACGATATGTAAAGCTGTTTTATAAAGCGATGAGCCAGTTTCGCCGGAAACACTTCAGCGGGGGCTGGTCGGCGTTGTTCAGTGGGTTGATGGAGATCGCTATTTGGCTGAGGGCTGGTGTAACGACGATCGTAAATCTGTTCCGGGGGAACAGCCGTTCCGGTGAGCGGGTGAGCCGCGGAGCCGGCAATGCGAAGGACGGAGGCGGGGGAGTTAAGACCGGGGTGACGGGAGATCCGGCAGGCGTGGCGCGGTTGGCAGCGTACTTATCTTCCTGTGGGGACAGGGTGCTGGTACCCGACCTGCAGCAGGCGGAGGAGGTCATTTTTTGCGAGGGGCCGGCCTTTTCGTTCAGGGACTGTATAGCTGAATTACAAAAACCCTGGCGGCGGGTTTTCTTCAAGATCCATGCGGGAGGGAGCGATTCCGTTGCAGGGAGTCATTCGAAAGAGGAGAGGGGGCAGGCGATTGTATTGGAGGAAAAACCTTAATTTTGGCCGCAACCAAACGGCACACCTATTATTCAATGGCCTTGATTGATATTCAATTACCTAAATCTTTGGCAAAAGCGTTACGATTGCCCCAGAAGTCTCCCCGGCGGCAACAGTTAAGGGTATTGATAAAACTCCTCAAAAAGGCAAGGTTCACTGAATTCGGCCAGCAATATCGTTTTGATGAAATTCTGATGAGCAAGCATCCGGGGAAAAAATTCCAGGAGATGGTGCCGACCTTTGACTATAGTAAGATTTATGCGGGCTGGTGGGATAAGACCCTGGAAGGTAAATCGGATGTCTGCTGGCCGGGAAAAATTAAATATTATGCCCTTTCCTCCGGTACTTCGGAGGCTGGCAGTAAATATATACCCATCACCAATGACCTGCTGCGGGGCAATCGCATTGTGATGATCAAACAACTGCTTACCCTGCGGAATTATCATGATATTCCTGTAAAAAGTATCGGTAAGGGCTGGTTGATGATCGGAGGAAGCACCAGCTTACAGAAGGGGTCGGGATATTATTCCGGTGATCTCAGCGGCATTACAGCCAGGAAAGTACCTTTCTGGTTCCAGCCGTTTTATAAGCCTGGCAAGAAGATTGCCCGGAATACGGACTGGACGAAAAAGCTGGAAGAAGTGGTGAAGCTGGCTCCGGAATGGGATATTGGTTTTTTGGTAGGCGTACCGGGCTGGATACAGATGTGTATGGAAAAGGTGATCGAGCATTACAAGCTGAATAATATCCATGAGATCTGGCCCAATCTGGGGTTTTTTGTACACGGCGGCGTGTCTTTCGAGCCCTATAAGAAGGGATTTGAGAAATTGTTGGGAAAGCCCATCACGTATATCGAGACCTATCTTGCTTCGGAAGGATTTATTGCTTACCAGGATCTTCAGTACTCCAAGGGTATGCGGCTGGTGACTAATCAGCATATTTTCCTGGAGTTCGTACCGTTCGACAATAAAAACTTTGACCCCGATGGTAATCTGATAGAGAACCCTGAAGCGTATATGATCCATGAGGTGGAGGAGGGGAAGGATTATGCGATCCTGCTTAGCACCAGTGCGGGAGCCTGGCGTTACCTGATAGGCGATACCGTGCGTTTTGTGGACAAAGAGCGCTGTGAGATCATTATTACAGGCAGGACCAAACATTTCCTGAGCCTGGTAGGGGAGCATCTGAGCGTGGATAATATGAATAAGGCGGTGCAACTGGCCAGTGAGGAAATGAATATCTCTCTTCCGGAGTTTACTGTTGCCGGCGTTCCCCATGGCCTGTTCTTTGCGCATCAATGGTGGTTGGCCAGTGACGATCCCGTGGACCTGGTTGTTCTCCGGCAGAAGATCGATGACAGGCTGAAAGAATTGAATGATGATTATGCTGTGGAAAGAATCAGCGCATTAAAAGATATATATGTAACCGTTTTACCGGAAGAGAAGTTCATGGAATTCATGCGGCTAAAAGGAAAGATCGGCGGCCAACATAAATTTCCCAGGGTTCTCAAAGGTAAAATGCTGCTGGACTGGCAAAAGTTCCTGGACACAGGTAGTATTTGAGTAGGCACAAAAGATATTGTTATGATGGAGGCCGTATTGAAAGGATTGGCACTTGGTTTCGTTCTTGCCTTGTCGGTGGGGCCTATTATTTTTACTATTATCAAGCAAAGCCTGAATAACGGTCATAAGGGAGGCTTTAGTTTTGTTGTCGGGGTATGGGTCAGCGATATCCTGCTGGTCGTGCTCAGCAATACGCTTACGGAGCTGGTTTCCCAACTACTGGAGCATACAAAGACTATTGGTTATGCCGGCAGCGCCTTCCTTATTGCCATGGGGGTCTACTTTGTCTTCTTTAAAAAAGTTCACCTGGCTATGGATGCGGAGGGCAAGCCTCCCCGGTTTCGCAAGCGGGATATGGCCAGGATCTTCGCTTCGGGATTTATCATCAATACCCTGAATCCCGGCGTCATCCTTTTCTGGCTGGGAAATGCTACGGTCCTATCGCTTAACCATACGTTACAGGAACGCATTATTATTTTTTCCGTATGTCTCCTGGTGAATATGGGTGCAGATGTAGGGAAAGTTATGATGGCCGGCAAGCTGCGGAGCCGTCTTACCTTACGAACGCTGTCGATCATTAATAAAATTTCCGGGACGATCCTGATTGGATTTGGGATAGTGCTTTTGTGGGGAGCGATCTTTTTTGTCAAAAAGCATTAACAATACAATTTCAATTCCTCTTTGTAAGTTTGGTTGGCATACTCCCATTTCCCATGAATAAGCTTCTCATATTATTATTTTTCTTTCTGCCTTTTTTTACAAAAGCTCAAACAGACGTGCTGATCCTGAAAAAAAGAGGAGGGGAGGTCAGGACCTATACGATTGGTAGTGAGCTGATGATGAAGACGGTCTATAACCAGTGGTTCCAGGGAAGCATCACTAATATGCGTAACGATACGATCTTTATTAACGGGCTGGCTTTCCATTATAAGGAGATTGCCGCTATTCGTAGGACCCAGCTCAACTTTGGTAATACGCTGCTGCCTTCCTTTATGATGGTGGTTGGAGCGGGGACCTTTGTGCTGGGGGCGGTAAATGGCTGGTACCGGGGCGATAAATCAAAAGACTGGTACACTACCTCCGGGCTGATCGCCGGCGGGGCCATGCTGGTTGGCGGTTACCTGCTGACAAAGACCCGGGTTAGAAATTACCCGATCGGGAGGAAGTTCACACTCGATTATCTGGTAATAGGCGCTTCCAATAAAAAATAGGGAGCATACGTTTATAGACAGTCAGTATATTGCAAGCGTAAAACAACTGAATGCCTCTTAATACAAAAGGACTGATTCCCAGGGCGTGGCGGGTGATCAAGCGTGTTCTTATCTTTTTATTTTTTTTCCAGTTATTTTATATTCTCCTGTTGAAATGGGTCAATCCTCCGATAACGCTCACCCAGTTGGGGAGTGTATTCAGGGGGGAAGGGCTGAAACGTGACTATACGGGTATGAAAAATATTTCACCGTATGCAAAACTGGCCGTCATTTGTTCGGAAGATCAGCTATTCCCGGACCATGATGGGTTCGATTTCAAATCCATTGAGAAGGCGATGAAGCATAATCAGAAGAGCAAGTCTCTTCACGGGGCCAGCACGATCAGTCAGCAGGTAGCCAAGAATGTTTTTCTCTGGCAGGGGAGGAGCTGGATCCGGAAGGCGATGGAAATTTACTTTACGTTTATGATCGAATGGATATGGGGGAAAAAGAGGATCCTGGAAATGTATCTGAATGTGAGCGAAATGGGGAAGGGCGTCTATGGAATTGAGGCGGCGGCTCATTATTACTTTTCCAAGCCGGCTAAAAATCTATCCCGGCAGGAGGCTGCTGAGATTGCAGGCTGTCTGCCGAATCCCAAGGTATTTACTATCAAACCTTTGTCGAAGCATGTGGCCGGCCGTTATCCGTGGATACTGGTGCAGATGAGCCATTTGCAGGATGATCCGGACATTCAGAAATTATTGCAATAGCTTATCCACGACCCTGATTGCCCCTTCCAGTCGCTGGCCGGCATGCCCGCTGATCTCGCTCCAGGGGGTGTCTTGATTGATCAGGCAATCTTTATAGATATGAAATAGCTTTTCCCGGGTGACGGGATCGGGATATTCCCGCAGTTCGTCGGCTGTCCAGGGAAGATCTGTCTGGCAAAGCAGGTAGCCGTCGTATTTCCGGCGGATGATCTGTTCCAGTATCCAGGGGTCGCATTTGCCGAAGACAAACTCACTCCATACTTTCATCACGTACATGTCGGTATCGATGAACAGCAATGCTGAATGTTGAATGTCGGATTTTGAATGGGGATCCCTGGGCGTGCCGGTCTGGTCCGGAGATGCCGGGGGCTGGGATGCGGATGAAGCTGTTTGCGACAACCGGGCTGTGTATGTATCTTCCAGCGCCAGTTGTCCTTTGGCAATGGTCAGCAGATCTTCATATTGGTAGGCGGTCCCGTGGGTCATCAGGTATTCCCTGGCATATTCAGGTACCCAGCCGGTGTGATAGTGAGCAGCGAGCTGCTCGCAGAGGGTTGATTTGCCGGTTGATTCCGGCCCGATGATAACGATTTTTTTAAGCGGCATAATTCCTGGCTTTTACCTTACGTCTCCATTCAGCTAATCCAAATATGGCCATGATCAATAAGACGAGATAATATACACTTGTGAATACATAATGCTTTACAAAGTAAAGGGGAATGGAGGCAAAATTGGTCGCAATCCACCAACGCCAGCTTTCTACTTTCTTTTTTGCCATCAGCCACATGCCTGTGTAGGCGGTAGCGGAGGCAAAGGCATCGGCCCATGGGATGGCCTGGGGGGCAAAATCTTTTTTCAGGTAGGATAAAGCGAGAAAGACGGCGAGATAAAAAAATCCGAAAAAAGCGATCTGCTGCAGTCCTTCTTTTCCGGATGATCCGGTGATCTGCAGGACATGTTGCTGCTGTTGGTCTTTTTTGGCCCACAGGATCCAGCCGTATATGCTGACGACGGTGTAATAGAAGTTTACGCTGGCCTCCCCTAATAAGGCTGATTTAAAGCTGAGGTAGATATAAATGACGGTATTGATCAGGCCGGTGGGATATACCCAGATATTCTCACTACGGCTAAACCAGACGCTGAGGATACCTGCGAACACGGCTATGAATTCCAGCCAGGAAGTATTTTGTATGTCGGTGAAGAACTGCCGGTAGATTTCGTGTATGCTCATTCCGCTTCTGCCACGACTTCTTTTACTTCGGGGATCATACGCTTCATCATGCCTTCGATACCCGCTTTGAGTGTTATCATGGAAGAGGGACAGCCGGAGCAGGAGCCCTGTAGCATCAGGTTTACCACCCCTTCATTATAGCTTTTGAACTGTATAGCGCCTCCATCCATTTCAACGGCAGGCTTGACATAGTTTTCCAGTAATTCTTTGATGCGTTTTACCACGTCGTCATCGTCTGCGTCGATCGTATTGCCTTCTGTGCGGGAGGCCACTACAATTTCTTCTTCGTTAATAACAGGTTTCCCTTCTTCGAGATATTCTTTCAGGAACTGCCGGATAGCGGGGATGACGTCGCTCCAATCGGTGTCGGAGGTCTTGGTGAGTGTTACGAAGTTGCTGGCGATAAACACACTCTTTATGAATGGGAAGCCGAACAATTCGATTGCCAGCGGGGAGGGTTTAGCTCCTTCCACGTCGGGAAAATCAATGCTTTTACCGGGATACAATAACTTATTGGCAACGAATTTCATCGTTTCCGGATTAGGAGTCATTTCGGTATAGATACTGATTACCGGGTTACCTGTTTTGATCATAACACGCTATTTATGGTACAAAGTTACGCAAATCGGGGAACTGCCTGTTTTTAAAATCGGGAAATATTCACACCGGCCGCCCAGGCACGGTTCAGGATGGGTTCGCCGGAGCAGAGGTCCGGACAACCGGCCGTCTGCTGAGCCGGTAGTTCAGGATATGGGCGACGATGATCAGGATCACGGCAAAGGGAAGGAGCCGGAATTCGTAAGTATGCCATAATTGCTTGGCTATTAGGAATAACATACCGCCGGCAAAGAGCAGCCAGGGGGTGTATTGGCGATGGTGTTTGCGGAAACCATGTGCAAGGGCCCAGGTGCCGACAATAAATGCCAGCCCGATCATCCCGTATTCAAACGAGGCGTTATGGACGATATTCACGCCCAGGACCGGCAGACTGGCGACTACCAGGGGTAGAATGGCGCAATGGATAGCGCACAATATGGAGGTGGTAATGCCAAGGGCATCCCAGTTTATTTTAGGAATCATACTGATTATAGCTTGCAAAGGTACGGCAAACGCAACAATGTTGCAAAAAGAATCCCTGTCTTTTTTCGTAACTTTACCATTATGAATAAGAAAAAACTGGGATTACTGGCAGGCTTTTTTGTCTTGTTGTTCATAGGCTTTTATTTTGTCCTGACGCGTGTTGTGCCGGGCTTTGGAGAGGTACAACTACCTGTTCTCAGTTATGTCCGGTCATTTTCCTTTGCCAACCAGGATGGGAGGCAGATCACGGATAAAGATGTATCGGGGAAAGTATATGTTGCGGAATATTTTTTTACCACCTGTAAGGGCATTTGCCCGAAAATGAATGCCAATGTGCGGAAAATAGCCAGTGAATTTTCGGGTGAGCCTGATTTCCGTATTCTATCCTATACGGTAGATCCCGGGACGGACACTGTTGGCCGGATGAAAAAGTATGCGGACTCGCTGGGTATAGACGGGGGCAGGTGGTGGTTGCTCACGGGCAGGAAAGACAGTCTGTATAGTCTGGCCAGGGGAAGTTATTTACTGGATGATCCCAAGAACAACGAGATTAATATCAATGAGCAGTTTATCCATACTCAGTTCCTGGCTCTTGTTGACAAGGGTGGACGTGTGCGAAAGATCTATGACAGTTTGAAAAAAGATGAACTGGACGAACTGGAAAAAGATATAAGGGCTTTATTGAAGGAAAAGGGATCTGCTCCAAGATTTGCCAATTCTCTTTTTAATAACAATCCCTGAAAATATTCCTGCTATGGAAAAAAGAATAGACGAATTACTCAAGCAAAATCAACTGAGCGTTACGAGCGGGCGCAGAAAGATCCTGGAATTATTCCTGCATCAGGAGGGCGCATTGTCGCATAGTGATATTGAGAAAAAAGCTGGAGAAAAATTCGATCGTGTTACGGTGTACAGAACGCTTCAGATTTTTTTGGAGAAGGGGCTGATCCACAATATACCAACTGCGGATAATTCTATACGTTATGCGTTATGCAAAGACAATTGCTCCGGTGGCCATCACCAGGATGACCATGTACACTTCATCTGCAATGAGTGTGGCAATACTGTATGCCTGGAAGAGGTTAACGTGCCTGCCATCAAGCTTCCCGGCGGGTTTGTTGCGGAGCAGGTGGAAATGTTGGTCAGCGGCGTCTGCAAGAGCTGTAATGCCTGAGCTTCTTTAAAAATGAAAGCCCCGATGTAGAAACACCGGGACTTTTGGTTAAGGCTCTGATTAGTAGCTTCTTTATGTAGAAAGTGGCTTATCCACTTGTACTTATTTTCATTAGCTCATTGCAAATATAGCCGGAAAAAAGCATACGAACAAGAGGTATACGTACTACTTTCCGGGTATTTTTAAACTTTTTTAGGAACAATTCTTTTCCATTTCAGTACTAACAAAATCCATTAATTGTTTAATGTGCTCTTTCGAAAAGTCGAATTGGAGCCGGGCGGCATCGTATAATTCCGGTAGTGTCCGGGTCCCGCCCAGGCTAAGGGCCGACATATAGTTACTTAATGCCGTCTGTTTGTTCTCTTTATATTGTTTCCAGAGGCCAAGCGCTCCTAACTGTGCGATGCCATATTCGATGTAGTAAAAAGGCACTTCGAACAGGTGAAGCTGCTTTTGCCAGCCAAAGGGACGGTATTGCTCTAATCCTTGCCAGTCAATCACTTGGGAAGAAAACTCTCCCATGATCTCCAACCACTTTTCCGTTCTTTCTGTCAGTGTATGCCGGGGGTTTTCGTATATCCAATGCTGGAATTTATCGATAGTAGCAATCCAGGGGAAAATCGTAATAACACGTTCCAGCTGATGTTTACGCGCTCTTGCTAAATCGTTTTTATCTGTGAAGAATAAATCCCAATGGTCCATGCTAAACAATTCCATGGACATGCTGGCTACTTCTGCGATTTCCATGGGATACTCCTTGAAGGCGCTTAATTCCAGCGGGTGAGCCAGGAAAGAGTGAATGGCGTGACCGCCTTCATGGACCATTGTTATCAGGTCTCCCATCTGGCCGGCTGCGTTCATAAAAATAAAAGGGGCGCCGGTCTCTGCTAACGGGCAGTTATAGCCGCCGGGAGCTTTTCCTTTCCTGCTTTCCAGATCGAAGCGGCCCATTGTCTTCATCGTACGCAGGCAATCTCCGAAAAAAGGGTTCAACTGATCGAAGCAGGCGGTGGTCTTCGTGATCAGTTCTTCTGCGTGGGAGAATGGGTGCAAAGGCTCTGTGCCGGCGGGTTCTGCATCCATATCCCAGGGCCGCAGGTTATCCAGTCCCAGTTTCTTTTTCTTATTTTCATTGATCTTGTTAACCAGGGGCAATACATATTCCTTAACGGCGTCATGAAAGCGAAAGCAGTCTTCTTTCGTATAATCGAAGCGTCCCAGCTCTTCAAATTTGTAGTCGCGATAATTGGCGAACCCGGCATTCAAAGCTGTCTGGTGACGGAGGGCGATCAGTTGGGAGTAGAGATCATTGAGGGCGTCTTTGCTCTGTAATCTTTTTTCCTGCATTTTCCGGTAGACTTCTTCCCGTATGGATCTATCCGGGTTTTCCAGGAATTTCGATGCTTGCTGCAAGGTGTATTCCTGTCCGTTCATTTCTATGGTCATCTTTCCGGAGATAACGCCGAATTGCTGTGCCAGTACGCTAAGTTCTGCCTGGAGGGGTATATTCGCTTCGCGGAAGAGCTCGATCCTTTTTTTGACAGACCGCAGGTAGCTGAAAAATTGATGTTGATCAAGCTTTTGTGTGTAAGGGCATTCTACTAATTTCCGGTTGAGCCGGTCTGCATAAGGCTGGATCTTAGGTTGGATCTCCATGCAGAAAAAAGCGAAAGCTTCTTCCAGCTGTTTGTTTTCCGTGTCGCAGGTCATGCGGATCTGGCGCCAGCAGGAGTCTTCGCTGACCACGGCTTCCAGCTCGCTCATATCCCGGAGCCATTTTTCAAGGGCTTCCCGGGAGTCCAGCTTCCGTTCTTCGAGGTCCTTGAACCAGGGTTCGAGGCCATTCCAGTCTGTAAGCACAAAATCTTCCGGCAGGAACTGCCGCAAGGGTTTTTTTAAATCGGCTGTATAGTTCATAAAAATACTTTCAAGCCGCAGGCTGTAAGAGTATTTCTACTACAGCCAGGACGTATTAACTTTTCTTTTTTGCCGCCTTTTTGGGCTTTTCTGCTGCCGGGGCTTCTTCTGTTTCCGCTTTCTTTTTAGCAGCGGGCTTCTTTGCCTTGGGCTTTTCTTCTTCCGGAGCTTCCTTAGCGGCTGCTGCCGGGGCTTCCTTGGCTGCTGCCGTCTTTTCTTTCACGGGCGCTTCTTTTGCGGCGGCTTTCTTTTCTTTGACGGGCGCGGGTGCTTCTGTTTCACCATCTTTTTGAGATCGCTGCTATAGACGCGGTCGAAGTCCAGATCGGGATATACCTTACTGAAATAAGCTTTCAGGGCGGCATTGTCTTTGTCTTCGGGGAGTTTCTCTCCGCTGGCTTCCATGGCTTTCAAAATGTCCACCAGGTTCACATTTTCGCGGATGGTGTATATTTCAATACTCTCCAGATGTGAGAAGTTATGAACACGGCTGGAAACGAACCGGGTAGTCTTATCGTCCAGCGAGCGAACGATGGCTCCATCGGTTTTACTGCTCAGCAGCTCGTACAATCCCGGCAATCCGGTAACAGCAATAATCTTATTATATTCCATATTAGTGTGTATTCTGAATACTTTTAAGGGATATGCAAGTTAAGACGAAACGATCATTCCAGCTAAATTTTTACGCCCCATAAATGTAATGTTTATACCCTTTCGTGGCTTAGTGCCTGGTCTACGCTCTTTTTGAGGGTGTCATAGTCTGTATATCCCCGGGATAACAGATAAAATTTTGACTCGCTGACCTGTAAAAATACGGTGGGAAATCCCGTCACTTTCAATTGTTTGACGAGGGCGAATTCGTGCCAGGCTTTTTCCTTGTATTCAGGACTGTGCAGTTTCGTATAAAATTCAAGGTCCGGGATCGCATATTTCTCCAGCAGGTGGCGATAGGCCTCATCATCGCACAGGTCGCGTCCTTCATAATGCAGGGCATACTGGAGGTCGGTGGCGAAGGGTATGGCCAGGTCATGCTGATAATCTTTGAATACGCATAAGGCGATGGCCGGCTTTTCCGAATAGGGGAACCAGTCACTTTCTTCCGGGTTGCGGATATGCCAGAGCCAGTCTTCCCCGAATTTAATTCCGGTGCGTTCTTCTACTGTTTTATATGCTTTTTGTATATAATCTGCCATAACGCTGATGGGCTGTGGCTCTTCGGGGAGAATCATGCCGCCGGACAGGACGTCAAAAGCCAGTTGCTGCCTGTATTCTTCGAACAAGCGCCGGATGACCGGGCTGAATCCGTAACACCATCCGCAGTAGGCGTCGTAACAATAATAGAGTGTTGGGCTCATAGATGCTGTTATGTTGCAAAGATAAGACGACGCAGGCGTCTTATGTAGTAGGTAACTCTATTCTCAATTCACACCCGGCTCCCGGCGCCGTTTTCAACTGCATGGTTCCTTTGTGAAATTCTACGCGATTGTGGATATTATTTAAACCCATTCCCTTTTTGACGGCTTTTTTATCAAATCCACGGCCATTATCCGTCAGTGTCAAAAGGATGCGGTGGTCCCGGACGTTAATTTCGATTTTTAGTTCGGTGGCCTGGGAATGTTTCAGCACATTATTTATCTTTTCCTGGACAATACGGAATATAGCCAGTTTGATATCCGGGCTTATGATGTCTTCTTCCAGGTTCTGAAAGGAAAGCAGCCGGATCATCAGTTTGCCGGATTGGTTGATCTTTTGGACGATATCATGTACTGCTGCAGCCAATCCCAGGTCTTTTAACGTATAGGGGGTGAGATTGTGCGAAATATTCCTGATCTCCTCGATCACATTTTGAATATTCTGATGGCAGGCATCGATGAAGCGGGTATCCGCCAGGTCATTCCGGGCAATTTCCAGGAATAATTTACAGGTGGTGAGTATCTGGTTGACATTATCATGTAGTTCGGAAGAGATCTCTCTCCGTTCTTTTTCCTGTGCTTCCATGATCGCTTTTACGATCTCTCTTTTTTTGCGTACTTCTTCTTCTACCAGCATTTTTTCCAGGTTCCTTTGCTCGGTGACATCATGCATGGCCCCGATCATACGGATAGCGCCCCGGGCAGGCGATCGCAGGATATAGGCTTTGTCCAGGATCGTCCGGTAGGATCCGTCCAGGCACTGAAATCTGTATTCCAGTTGCCAGTGGTCATCTTTACTTTTTAAAGCCTTTTCCAGGCTGGACCGGACGACTTCCCGGTCACCGGGATGTATATGCGCCAGATTCATATCAAAAGAGCTGACGTCTTCCTCGTACCCGAACAGGGTCTTAAATCCTTCCCCCCGGTAAATTTTGCCTTCCCCGATCTTCCAATCCCAGATGGCGTCGGATGTTGCTTTTCCCGCGAACGTATAACGTTCATTGCTTTGCATCAGCTCTTCCCGGGTATTGATCATCTGGGTAATATCCAGGGCCGTTCCTCCCAGCAAGCGGACCCCGTTCTCCACCCCTAACGGGAATTTATATACCTGGAGAATTACCAGACTTCCGTCTGCGGTAATGCCCTTTTCTGTCAGTTCTACGGGACTGTTGGTATTCCAGACAAGCTGATTGCCTTCTACATAGGAATCACAAAATTCTGCGGGATAAAACTCATAGATTGACCGGCCGATTGCTGCTTCGGAAAGCCCGAATGTTTGCATGTAGGAGGAATTCATGTACCGGAAGCAGTTTTTGTCGTCCAGTATCCAGGTCATGGTAGGAGTATTTTCCATGAAGGATCGAAAGATACGTTCTGTGTTCAGAAGGAGCCATGCAGGTGGGAGGTTGTTGTTTGGAGACATTAAACAAAGATAAATAAATGCATATGTCCTCTAAGGGTAAATTATAAGGCCGGGAATAAGTAGTTGTCCTTATTCCCGGCCGCTGGTTAAAGGTACTTACCCTCTTCTTCTTCCGCTGCTGCTGCCGCCCGAAGAAGGCCTTGCTGCGCCACCGCCGCTGGATCTGGGTGCGCTGAATCCACCACTGGGTCTGGAAGGTGCGCTGCCACCGCTTCTGGCCCTTTCAAAATTTTGTGTCTGGGTCTGGCCGCGGCTCCGCATCTGCTGGTCTCTGTTCAGATTGGGCACGGATTGATTATCTCTTGTAACCGGCCTCCATTGGTTATTAGGTTGCCGTTGCTGCCATTGGTTGTTGGTCTGATTCCTTTGATAAACGTTCCCGCTGCGGTCGGAATACACATTATTGGAGGGTCTGCCCGTTTGTGCACCTGGTCTGCCACCCTGAACTCCCGGGCGACTGCCGTTTGTAGTGACCTGGCCGGGACGGCCTCCGGGTCCGCCGGGGCGGGCGCCATTGATCGTGTTCGGCCTGGTGTTTATGTTGCGGGGACCACTCCGTACTTCACGGGTGACCACACCGCTTCTTCCACGGTAGATATTCGTCCGGTAGTTGTTGACATATACATTCCTGTTGCGGTAAAAATTACTGCCATAATAGCCGTAGGAACGGGTGCGATTCCATACATAGGGGGGACGATAGACATGCGGTCCCCACCAGCCACCGCCGCCCCATCCGCGTCCGCCCCAATAACCGGCATGGCCAAAACCAATGCCGAAGTGGAACCAGCCGCCTCCGAAACCATAACCAAGGCTCCATCCGGCCCAGGGATTGTAGCACATATTGAAGCCCCAGGTCCAGGGACGGGGATAATAATAACCACCATACCAGGGATTGTAATAAAATCCTGTTCCATATACCACGGTCGGCCCGTAGATAAAGGTATTCAGATAGCCTGGGGTATAGCCCATGTATACATACTGGGGGGTTACATCATAGACATATACATACTTGATATTATACAAGGGAGAATTCGGTGGTATCCTGTCCACTTCCTCCGGACGTTGTGTCGATACTGTCCAGGGGCCGGAAGGACTGGGTCCCTGGAACCATACCCCATTGTCCACCGTATAATAAATGCCGTTAGACAGCACTACGGAAGAAGAGGTATTCGTGCCATACTGCATATCCGTTCCCTCCAGGGGAGCGAATTTAGGATCGCCGTTATAGTTCACATCGGTGGTCGCGGTGCTGCGGTCTACCTTGGCTGTTTGAGGGATCTGTGCGTCCATTACGGCTTCCCTGGCTGCTTCCGTCCCCGCTACACTGGCCAGGACGTTATCTTTGGGAGAGCCTTCGGGAATGCGGGCAAAATTAGCAGGAAGCGCGTTGGCGGCAACATAATGCCAGCCTCCGGTAAGGGAGGAGGAAGTGTACCAGCGCCCGGAGATCAGCACATAATATTTGCCGCTGCTCTGGTCCTGGAAAATATCGTTGGAAGAGTTGCTCACATAGGAAAGGTCTGTCCCGGAGATCGGGCTAAGGGTAGCCGGACCGTTGGACTGGATCAATTCTGCCGGGGACGTGCTGACAATGATATTGGAAACTTCCTGATCCTGTGCGGCTGCAGCGGAATCCACATAACCCGCATTCGCGCTATTGGCTGCATCTACGGAAGTCTGAACCTGTTGCAGGTTGGAAGGGATATTTCCGGCCGGGGAGAAAGGTCCGGTGGCTGCCTGTGCCGTGTACCAATGTTTGCCACCGTACAGGTAAAACTGGCCATCATTGTTCTTAACGATTGTAAAAGGGCTGTTCACTACGACATCGACTCCCCAATCCTTATTTTGCTCCAGCTTGGGTTGCCCGTCGATCAATACCATCAGGGAAGGCTTATCGGTGTAGATGATCCGGGGCGCCGTCGTATTCAGGTCCTTCGATAATTTCTTCGTCTCCTGGTTCTGGTCGAGGGAGGCCAATAATTCATCTAAAGAAAGATCTCCTGCTGCCTGGGGCAGATTCGTTTCCAGGGCTGTCTTTAAACTGCCGGTAAAATTATCGTCTGTCTGTCCCGGGAATTTAACGTTAGGAACTTTTACCGATTGGATAATTACCCGGCGGTTATCTCTGTCTGTTTCTACGTTCGCAACGGACCAGAATGTCCCGAAAACAGGGTCTGTCTTTCCCGTCTGAAGGACGGAAATAGCCCAGCGGGATTTTAAGATATTATCGGAAAAAGATTCCGGCTGCGGCTGATAGATCTTTACCACGGTGCCGTCATCTGTCGTGAAGCTTTTAGGCCAGTCTTGCTGGGGCTCCTGCGCGCGGGCAGAGCCGGAGAGAAGAACGGCGCATAAAAGCGGGAAGAATATAGTAAGAAAACTTTTCATATATGTATTTTATCGTTTAAAAGAGATAAGGCAATTTTGGGGCCTCTTCGAGGGGATGGTCAAAATTGCAGGAGTATGACCATTTCTATTCTCAAAAGTTTTGTCGCCAATTACAAAGAATATGTTAAAATTGGGCCGGCCCGCTTGGGTCCGGATTGGCCGGATTCCCGTTTCAGCTCAATGTGCCTCCAGCCAGTTGACCCCCGAGCCTACTTCTGCATTGGCGGGGACGTCATTGGGCAGGGGTAAGGCCGTCTGCATACAACGCATTATTATCGGTTTAATTATATCTAATTCAGCTTTACAGGCGTCAAAAACCAGTTCGTCATGTACCTGCAAAAGCATCTTTGATTTAAATCCCTGCTGCCTGAATTCTTCGTCGATCCGGATCATGGCCAGCTTAATCATATCGGCAGCCGTACCTTGTATCGGGGAATTAATGGCATTCCTTTCTGCAAAGCCCCGGACGGTGAAGTTGGCAGAATTGATATCTTTCAACCAACGTTTTCTCCCCATTAAAGTTTCAACATAACCATGTTCCCGGGCGAAATTGATCGTATCGTCCATGTATTTCTGGATGTTGGGGAACTGTTTTTTATAGTTATCGATGATCTCTTTGGCTTCCGCCCGGCTGATGGCCAGGTTGTCCGCCAGGCCGAATGCTCCTTGTCCGTAGATGATGCCGAAATTGACGCTTTTGGCTTTGTATCGCATTTCTTTGGTCACGTCTTTTTCTTCCACGCCGAAGACCTTGGCGGCGGTGGCGGCATGGATATCTTTTCCGTCTTTGAAAGCCCCGCACATATTCGGGTCGGCGCTGATGGCGGCTACGATACGCAATTCGATCTGTGAATAATCTGCCGATAACAGCACAAAGTCATCATTGCGGGGGATAAAGGCTTTTCGGATCTCCCTTCCCCGTTCGGTGCGGATGGGGATATTCTGGAGGTTCGGATTATTGGAGCTTAGCCGGCCGGTGACGGCGACAGCCTGGGCATAGCTGGTATGTACCCGGCCTGTTTTGGGGTTTCTCATCAGTGGCAGTGCATCGACATAGGTTGACTTTAACTTGGTCAATTCCCGGAAGGTAAGGATGTCGTCCACTATCTGGCTTTTATTGGCCAGTTTCAACAAGACGTCTTCGCCGGTGGCGTACTGGCCGGTTTTTGTCTTTTTTGCTTTGGGGTCAAGTTTTAATTCATCGAATAACACTTCTCCCAACTGTTTGGGGGACGCGAGATTAAAAGGGTGCCCTACCTGAGCGTACACCTTTTCTTCCGCGCTGCGGGCGTCTTTTTCCAACTCTTTGGAGTATTCCCGGAGGAAGTCCATGTCTACTTTGATCCCTTCGAATTCCATGGAGGTCAGGACCTTTACCAGGGGATTCTCCACTTCGTAAAAGACTTTTTCCACTGCCCTTGTTTGGAGCAAAGGGAGGAAGGAATGCTTCAATTGCAGGGTGATATCGGCGTCTTCGGCTGCATAGTCCTTTATCTTTTCCAGTTCAACATCCCGCATGTTACCCTGGCCTTTTCCCTTTTTACCGATCAGGTCTTCAATGGGGACCGGCTCGTATCCCAGGTACTGGGCGCTGAGAATGTCCATGCTGCGTTTACCTTCCGGCTCAATGACATAATGGGCCAGCATGGTATCGAAGAGAGGGCCCTTCAACTCTACTCCGTACCATTTCAGTACGAGCAGGTCGTATTTGAGGTTCTGTCCGATCCAGGTAATGGAAGTCAGTTCGAACAACGGAGCGAATTCCTGGAGGATTTTTTTAGTCGCCTCCTGGTCGGCAGGGCAGGGGGCGTACCAGGCCTCTCCGGGCTGGCAGGAAAAGCTCATGCCGACCAATTCAACATTATTGGCATCGATACCTGTCGTCTCTGTATCGAAACAGATCTCTTTTTCGGAAGAGAGTTTTTTTACCAGGTCCCTGATGGCCTGTTCGCCGACCACGGCCATGTAGTTATGCGGGGCGTTCTTAATGTTTTTATCGGCATGAAGGCCTGCGGGCACCGTGGATTCTACTTCTGTTCCTTCTGTACCCGCCTCTCCCTCTTCGGCAGCGGCTGCGAGCCGGGATGCGGCTGTTTCCGCTTTTTCGAGGCCGGCCTGCGGTCCGGCTCCTGCCGCTCCCTGGCCTTTCCGGCCGGATGCCGGCTTCTCCGCCACCGGGTTGCCGAAAAGATCTTTTTGTACTCCTTCCGTTGCCGTAGGCGTTGCCCCGGGTAGGTCTTCTCCCAGGATCCTTTTGGCAACGGTCTTGAATTCCAGCATGGCGAAGACTTCCGTCAGGGCCGGCTTGTTCCACTCTTTCAACCTGAAATCCTCTTCATGGAAGGAGACCGGCACCTGGGTAATGATGGTAGCCAGTTTTTTGCTCATGATGGCCAGCTCTTTGCCAGCTCTTATTTTTTCACCCAAAGCGCCTTTTATCGTGTCCGCATTGGCAATTACGTTTTCGAGGGTGGTGTATTCTGCCAGTAATTTTGCTGCGGTCTTTTCGCCCACTCCTTTGATGCCGGGAATATTGTCTACGGCATCGCCCATTAGCCCCAGGATGTCGATCACCTGTGAGACTTCTTTGATGTTCCATTTTTCGCAAACCTCTTTTGGTCCCATGATCTCAGCAATGCCTCCCTGGTAGGGGGGCTTATAGATCTTTATCTTGTCCGAGACCAGTTGGCCATAGTCTTTATCGGGGGTGACCATGTACACGTCGTACCCGACGGCAGCGGCTTGCTGGCTCAGGGTGCCGATCACATCGTCTGCTTCGAATCCATCCAGTTCTACGCAGGGGATATTGAAGCCTTTGATAATAGCTTTTATGTCGTCGACGGCGCTCAGGATATCTTCCGGTGTTTCCTGCCGGTTGGCCTTGTATTCGGCAAAGTCTGTATGACGCTCCGTAGGGGCATGTGTGTCAAAACAGACGGCCATATGGGAGGGGTGCTGATTATTGATCAGGTCGACCAGGGCATTGGTGAAGCCAAATTGCGCATTCGTGTTCCGGCCTTTTGTAGTGATGCGGGGGCTGTTGATTAATGCGTAATAGGCGCGGAAGATCAGCGCCATGGCATCCAACAGGAATAGTTTTTTCTCCATACACGAAATTAGGGAATATCCCCGAGCACCGTTCGTGTGTTCCCGCTAATATTTTTAGTTTTTTTGTTTAGAAATCGATTAAATTTGTAGTAATTAATTTTATCTTATGAGTAATATAAAATTATTCGAATCCCAAAAAATAAGGAGCCACTGGGATGCAGAGAAGGAGAAATGGTATTTTTCGGTAATTGATGTAATTGAGATACTTACGGAAAGTCCTCGGCCCCGAAAGTATTGGAATGCTCTGAAAACTAAATTGTTAGAGGAGGGGAGTGAACTGTCCCATAATTTGGGACAGTTGAAAATGGAAGCGGAAGATGGCAAGATGAGAATGACGGATGTAGCAGATACGGAGCAATTGTTAAGACTTATCCAATCCATTCCCTCCCCAAAAGCAGAACCCTTTAAACAATGGCTGGCAAAGGTCGGCTATGAGCGTATAGAAGAATCCCAGGACCCGGAAAAAACGATTGACCGTGCGATGGAAAGCTATCTGAAACTGGGCTACAGTAAAGAATGGATAAACCAACGGCTTAAAAGCATTGAAATACGCAAAGAGCTAACCGACGAGTGGGAAAATAGAGGCGTAAAGCAGGGTCAAGAATTTGCCACACTGACGGATATTATCACGCAAGCCTGGAGCGACAAGACGGTAAAGGAGTATAAGCAATACAAGGACCTGAAAAAGGAAAACCTACGGGATAATATGACCAACCTGGAGCTGGTATTAAATATGCTGGCGGAAGCTACTACGACAGAAATTTCAAAGGAGAAGAAACCCAAGACTTTTGATGAAAATAAGGAGGTCGCGAAACAGGGGGGTACCGTGGCCGGCAATACCCGGAAAGAAATAGAATCCAAAACAGGGAAAAAAATAGTCAGCAGTCAAAATGCGAAAGCATTGAAAGCGGGCAAGGACAGCAAAAAACTAAAATAGTCCGGCGAGGGCTATCAGCGGCGGGACTTGCTCTGCTGTAACAGCAGCCGGTGCATGAACCGCACTTTTTCCCGGCGTCCCATGAACAGGGTCTGGACAAAAAGATCAAGTTGAACGCAAAAGATGACCAGGGTAAATAAAGATGAATTGAAGGATTTGAGGTAAGAGGTTTTCATAAATGATTTTTTATAGATATTAGATATTGAATGGTAAACTTAACGGTTCCCTGCGATCATTAAATACTAAGGACCTCGTCTGCTTTTAAAAATACTTCTTTATACTTAGCAAAACAGGCACTTATCTGAACAAAAGCGGCAAGTTGTCCCAAGTGCCGGGACAACTGACTCACCCCTTCATCTCCACCAGCGTCTTCTGCAAGCCAAACATCTGATCCCGTAATCTTGCCGCCTCCATAAAGTCCAGGTCGCGGGCGGCCTTTTCCATTTCTTTTTTGGTCCTGGTGATGGCTTTTTCCAGTTGCGGGATGGTCTGGTAGACTTCCTGGTCTTCGGCGGCCAGGGTGACCAGGTCTTCATCAGGGGCCACAGCATAGGGATCACTGGGATTATAGCCTTTGATGTCCAAAACAGAAGTCTGTGCAAAGACCTGTTCTTTTGATTTTTTTACCGTCCGGGGGGTGATGCCATGTTCAAGGTTATAGGCAATCTGTTTTTCCCTTCTGCGAAGGGTCTCATCCATCGTCCTTTGCATGCTTTCCGTGATCTTGTCGGCATAAAAGATCACGAATCCGTCCACATTTCGGGCGGCCCGGCCTGCCGTCTGGGTCAGGGATTTTTCATTGCGCAGGAAACCTTCTTTGTCCGCATCCAGGATCGCCACCAGCGAGACTTCCGGAAGGTCAAGCCCTTCCCTTAGGAGGTTGACGCCCACCAGCACATCTATTTCTCCCAGGCGTAACTGCCGGAGGATCTCTACGCGCTCTAAGGTATCCACTTCACTATGAATATATTTGGACTTGATATTAATACGATGAAGGTATTTATCCATTTCCTCCGCCATGCGTTTGGTCAGGGTGGTCACCAATATCCGGTCGCCTTTCTGAACCGTTTTTTCGATCTCATCCAGCAGGTCATCGATCTGGTTGACGCTGGGACGTACTTCGATTGGTGGATCTAAGAGCCCGGTGGGTCTTACCACCTGTTCCACGACTATACCCCCCGTCTTTTCCAGCTCATAATCACCCGGAGTGGCAGAGACAAAAATGGTTTGGTCCGTCAGGGATTCAAATTCATGAAAATTCAGCGGCCGGTTGTCCAGGGCGCTGGGCAGACGGAACCCATAATCTACCAACACCAGCTTACGGCTCCGGTCCCCGCCATACATACCGCTGATCTGCGGCACGGTCTGGTGACTTTCATCCAGCACTGTGAGGAAGTCTTTGGGGAAATAATCGAGCAAACAGAATGGCCGGGTGCCCGGATGTCTCCTGTCGAAGAACCTGGAATAGTTCTCTACTCCATTGCAATAACCCAGTTCCCGGATCATCTCCACGTCGTAATTCACTCGTTCGCTCAGGCGCTGGGCCTCGATATATTTACCTGTATTCTTAAAATAAGTGACCTGTGCTGCCAGCTCATCCTGTATCTCGTAGAGCACCTGCTGCATGATATCTTTCGGCGCCAGGTAGAGATTGGCCGGGAAGATGGCTGCATCCTCCAGCACTCCGATCCTTTTGCCGGTGTTCACATCAAAGCTTTCTATTTCGTCGATCTCGTCTCCAAAGAAACTGATACGATACCCATAATCAACATACGGCAGGTTGATATCCACTGTATCTCCTTTCACCCGGAAATTCGCCCTTCCGAACTCTATTTCGCTGCGTTTGTATAAGGAGTTGACCAGGGCATGTAAAAAGCCCTGCCGGGAGACCATCTGGCCTTTCTGAATTCGTATGATCCCATTCTCAAATTCGGCGGGATTACCGATACCATAGATACAGCTTACAGACGCTACTACGATAATGTCCCTTCTGCCGCTCAATAATTGCGTCGTTGTCTGAAGGCGCAGTTTTTCCAGTTCCTCGTTGATGGAAAGGTCTTTTTCGATATAGGTATTACTTACCGGCATATACGCTTCCGGCTGGTAGTAATCGTAATAGGAAACGAAATAGCCCACGGCATTATCCGGGAAGAAGCTCTTGAACTCGCCGTACAATTGTGCGACCAGTGTTTTATTATGGGTGAGCACCAGGGTGGGCCTTTGTACATTCTGGATGACATTGGCGATGGTAAACGTTTTTCCCGAACCTGTGACTCCTAACAGGGTATTGTATTTTTCGCCCTGAAGGATGTTTTCCGTCAATTGCCGGATGGCTTCCGGTTGATCCCCGGAGGGAGAATAAGGAGAATGGATGTTGAATGACATAGGTGAATATTTGCAAAAAAGCAGGTAAAGTTATTGAATTTCTAGTGATGATGGGCCTTGGGCCGCGGCGCCCGTGACGCCTCTTTGGGCCCCTTTTTGAGTGCCTTGCGAAAAGGGTCCCAGCTTATTTTTAGTTTGCCATCTTCCTGGGTCTTTGCCCGGAGGCGGAGGCTGATCCCCGTTTTGCTATCGGTTCCTTTATTGTCGGGCGGAATATCGGGATTCCTGTCTTTTTTCAGATTGCTGAGAGGGACTTGCAGACTCATATCGGCCCCTGTTTTCCAATCATAGATCCCTTCCACGAACAGCGTGAAGGCGGTGGATTGTATTTCCATCCGGTGGATGGTTAGGGTGGTGGTATCCAGGTCCAGTTGATTTTTCAGTTCCGAAAAATGGATCTCGGAAAGGTCTCTCTTCTTAAAGAGGGTTTCCTGCAGTTTTTCCATCGGGTCGAAGTCCAGTAATTGCCCTCCTTTGACGCTGAAGTCCACTTTGCCTTTCAGACTGTTTTGCACCAACACGGCTTTGTCGGTTAGTTGGCCGGTCATTTGGACATCGGCCGTCAGTTTTCCTTTCAGGTTTTTATCGAGAAGGGCTTTTTGGCCGAAATTGGAAAAGGCGGCAAATATCCCGGGTAGGTCTACCTGTTCCATATGCGATTGCAGGGTGAAGGGAATGGCGCTACGCTCGCTTGGGCCAGACGACCGCGTCGTCTCCTGGCGATGCAAATTGCCGTTAAGGGTCAGGGCTCCGGAACCCTGCTCTATCTCCATATTATTTAGTCTGATCTCATTGCCGCTGAATAACAAATCCGCTTTTGCATGAGCGCCCGAAAAGTTTTTGTAGAGGAGATCGGCGGCTTCCAGCTGTAAATGGATGGTGCCGTCGCTGAGAAGCCGGTCGAGCCGGTTTGCGGGGCCGCCGCCAAAGAGATTTATATCGCTACCGGCTGTCCTGGGAAGAGTAGGTTCTAAAGATTTGCCCGCCAGGGACGTGAAATCGCCGACATTCAGCCGGGGGGTGGTAAGGATCCAGTTGATACTTACATTACCTTGATTTTTATCCATGAGGGAAACGAGTTTTTGGGCAACACCTTTTACGGTAATCTTAGTGCTGCCGGCATGTCCTTCCAGCCGGTCAATCAACAGGTCCTGGTCCCGGAACCGGATCCTTCCATTGCAATCCGTCAGCAGAAACCGGTAGGGGACATAGTCCACGGTAGCAGAGTCGATGTTCAGGCTGCCGTTGATGGTAACGCTGGTGCTGTCATTTCGGGAAAGAGGGCCTTTAAAAATTATATTCAGTTCGCCCATCCCTTTCCGGAATTGGATGCTTCTGCTGCCGGTCAGCTCGTTCAGTTTGGTCAGCTCCAGTTTTGAATGCAGCTTGCTGGTAAGGATGGGATGTTTCAAATCGGTGATCGTGATCGTATCTGCCCGTAAAGGTATTGCCGACCAGGTGCCGGAAAAGGAGAGGAAACGGAGGGCGGAATTCTCGTCTTCCCGTTTGTGGCCGTGAATCCATTCATTCGTAAAGCTGGCATTGAAAGAGGCATCGAAAAAACGACCGACAGGAGTACTGACGCTGCCTTTGCCCAGGTTCAGCCGGACGGTGATCTGCGGGGTAGGGTCATCGGCCGAGCCTGCGTCCAGCGTTGCGTTCACGGATACAGGCTTATCAATATCGTATTGATCCAATTTTTGTTGCAGGGCGGGAGTCAGCAAAGCTGTTGCCAGTTTGTAGGGGATATCCTGCGTCTCTATCGTGAGGAAAAAGGGATCGGGGAATACTTCCGGAAAGAATCTTCCTGAGAAGAGGAAGGAATGACCGGCTATTTGCAGGGACTGCTTATTGAATTGCAGGATCCTGCTGCCTGTGTTGAATTGAAGATGGAGATGGCCGGAAAGAGGTTGGTCTTTTATAAAACTTCCTTTTTCGGTATTAAAAGAAAAGCTGTTGACCTGTATTTCCGTATTTAGCTCAAAGAATAAGATCCTTTTATTTTTTTCGACGCTACCGGTAAGTTTCCGGATATCAAGGTCAAATAATTTCTTTTTGTCCTGTCGTTCCATGACAAATTTCATGTCGGTGAGGGAGAGTTCGGGCAGGTTGGTTTCTTTCTTACCTGTTGTGGTGGAGTCTATTTGTTGCAGCATGGACGTATTGCTATAGCCGGTGGAATCCGTGAACAGATAGATGGAGCCTTGTTGAAGAAATATTTTATCTACCCGGGGGCTGCCTGCAAAAAGGCTGCTGAGCAGCGCAATACGCAGGTCGGCGCTCTCCGCTTTTAAGAGGTCATGATGGTGTATGTGCCAAAGGCTGTCATGCAGGACTACTTTCGATAAATGAAGGGAGACATGAGGAAAGTGGCTAAAGAAAGAGATGTCGATATCTTTAATCGACCCGTCCCCACCGGTTCGCTTCTTTATTTCCGTGCTGACTTTTTCCAGCAGGTCCTGCTTCTTCAGCAGGATAGTACCCACCAGGAGGGCCCAGGCCAGGATCAGCAGGCCGAGAAAGATGGCCGTTATGCGCAATAGGTATCGTACTGTTTTTTTCAAATATGGGTTGCCCGTAGATTATTCAGCTAGTAATGAAAAGGGCCCGAACCAGGTTCGAGCCCTTTTCGTCAGTAATAATAATGTATTTATCAGAACCGGATCGAGTCCAGGTAGTCTGAGAATTTTCTCAGCACTGCGGCCGCGATCTCAATTTGTTCCTGTGCCTCTTTCCAATTACGTTGTTCTATAGCCTCCCGGATCCCCGGTAATGTTTTTACCCCATATCCTGTGTAAAAGCCCGGAGCATAAATAGCGTGCCGGTACCAGGGACGGCGGGGGAGCCCGTTATCAGATAGCAATTGTTGTTCCGCCTTGTAGAGGGCCTGATTTACAGCGTCCTGTTTATTTTCGGGCAGTTTTACTTTGGCCAGGGTATCGGACAGGTGATTGGTCACTTTTTCCAGTCCGCTCAAGGCGTTTTGTAAGGAAGAGAAGTTCAGATAGGGGACTTCGTCTTTTGCCGGAGGGGGCAGGAGAGTGATGGTCGGATCTGCGGCATAGCCGTAGTGATTTTCTTTTAGAAGCTGGTTGGCCAGGGAGGTGGTTTCTCTCATCTGGTCCAGCAGGGTGATGAGTTCAGCAGCGTAGCCATTGACCGTCTTATAAAGGGATTTGAAATCAAAGGGTAGCTGGGGGGCGTCGGCCATCCGGAGGCTGGTACGGCCTGCGGTCTGGGCAAGGGTGACTCCATATTGGAAGCCGGGATCTTTGAAGCGCCGGTAATCGTCATAGGAGTCATAGATAGAATGGTATTCTCCGCCCGGATCTTCGCCGCCAAAGCCCAGGTTGAAGCTGGGTATCCCAAGATGTTGCAGAAAGGGGGAGAAATCCGAGCCGGAGCCCAGTGCGCCCAGGGTGAATGTCGATTTCTGGAAGAGCTCTTTTTTGAGTTTGTTCGCATCTGCTGCATTTACCAGTTCACGGGATCTTTTGCGATTGGCGATGCTAACCTTTGTTTCCGGATCGATAACGTCCCGGGCTACTTCATTTAGGAAGGGTTCCAGGGCATGAGATCCTTCTGCTCCTAAAAAGCCTCTTCCATTTCCGTCGGAGTTGATATAGACTACGGCTTTTTGCTGAAGTTCTGCGGCATGGTATTCTACCCATTCGGTAGAACCTAACAGGCCTGGCTCTTCCCCGTCCCAGGCGCAATAGACGAGGGTGCGTTTGGGTTTCCAGCCTGTTTTTACCAATTCGCTGATGGCCCTGGCTTCTTCCAGCATAGCTGCCTGACCGCTGAGCGGGTCACCGGCGCCGTTTACCCAGCCATCGTGGTGATTGCCGCGGATCACCCATTCATCGGGCCATTGGCTGCCGGGTAATTTTGCGATGATATCGTTGATGGGCTTTATATCCCAGTTGAAGGAGAGCCGCAGATGCACTTTGGTCTTACCGGGGCCGACATGATACGTAATGGGGAGGGCGCCTCTCCATTCTTCCGGAGCTACAGGTCCTTCCAGGGCCCGCAACAAAGGTGTCGCATCATGGTAGCTGATAGGGAGAACGGGGATCTTCAATATGGTAGTAACGTCTTTGCGATCCAGTCTTTTGGCGTCTTTTGTAGCGCCGATACCTGGTGTCAGGGGGTCTCCGGGATAAATGGGCATATCCATGACAGAGCCTCTTTGTACACCGTATTCGCTTTTGAAAGCTCCTTTCGGATAGACATCTCCGGCGAAGTAACCGTCGTCTTCCGGATCGGAATAGATGATACAGCCGATGGCGCCATGTTCCTGTGCTACTTTGGGTTTGATGCCCCGCCAGGAGTGGCCGTATTTGGCGAGGACAATTTTACCTTTTACGGAGATGCCCATTCTTTCGAGGCGGTCGTAATCTTCGGGGATTCCATAGTTGACAAAGACCAGGTCTGCGGTCACATCGCCATCGGGGGACCAGCAGTTATAGGTAGGTAATTGTTCCCGGGTCTGGCCGGAGGTGGCGTCTTCTTTCAGGGGAGGCTCTGCCAGCAAGGCTTTATAGGGGGTGGGGCCTGTCATTTCGAGGAGACGTTCTTTGGGGGTAGGGAAGAGTACGTAGAAGGTTTCCATTTGTACGTCATAACCCCAGGTTTTGAATTTGTTGTAGATATAGTCTGCGTCGGATTTTCCTCCCGGAGAGCCCACATGGTGGGGGTGTGCCGAGAGGATCCTTATGGAACTGTCGATGTTGGCTGCCATCAGGTAGCTGTCGAATTTTTCTTCTATAGCGAGTTCCTGTTTGGCGCCGGCTTCGCTGAAGCCGGACAGTTGTTTGGTTTGGGACCAGGACAGGGAAGCGAGTAATAAGGCGCTGCCGGTCAGTAGATATTTTCTCATGTGTAAAATTGTTTGATAAGAAATAAACTTTTTTGGTAGCACATGGTCAGACCGTCAGACGCAGACAAATTTAAGGGGTTGATCCTATAAGCGCAAAATTCAGCCCCTATTTCTGGAGCCGTTTAATATATTGGCTATAGTCCGGCAGGATGATTTCATAGTCTGTGTACATAAGGGGGGACGTTAGCAGGAAGTCGGCGGTGGCGCGGTCCATAGCGATGGGAATATTCCAGGCTACTCCCAGGCGTAAGAGGGCCTTGATATCCGGGTCATGTGGCTGGGCTTCCATCGGGTCCCAGAAAAAGATCAGTACGTCGATTTTTCCTTCGGCGATACGGGATCCGATCTGCTGGTCCCCGCCCAGGGGGCCGCTAAGGAATTTGCTGACGGACTGGCTCAATGCCTGTTCCAGCATTTTTCCGGTAGTTCCGGTGCCATACAGGCGGTGTGTGGCTAGTACAGTCTTGTTGTAGACGGCCCATTCGATCAATTCGCTTTTTTTATTGTCATGGGCTACCAGTGCAATCCGTTTGGAGCCACTCATTTTTCGGATGGAATTCGGCATGTGGGTTCTTTTATTAATTCTCTGGTGGAAAGATAGTCCGGTTTTAAGAAGATTATAACAAGTATAGGGAAATTTTAAAGTGAACTCTTCGTTTTTCTTGCCAGGTAACTCCTGGTAAATGGTATTATATATGTTTCCCGGAAGGAATATATTTTGATTGATCCTTGCTGGAAACAGGCTCAGGCATGGAATTTGTTTGTTGGTTCCTCCCTCTGTTTTTTTATCAATCGCCGGTTATGAAGAAATTTTTTTGGCTTACTCAAGTGGCTTTTTTTTGCTGCTGTGCTTCCCGGGCGCAACAGGCAGGCGAAGCTGCTGACTCTGTAACGGGTCTCCGACAGGACCCGAAGGAGGCCGGCAATGCAATATTTGTAAATTTCTCCGGGGTAGTAAGGGACTATAATAAGGTATGGTTGCAATGGAATGTCGATGGTGCGGAAGACGGGGATTATTTTGTAATCGAGCGGGCTATGGATGGAGATCAATTTGAGACGATCGGTGCATTAAGGAAGACGGGGGAGAACAATCATTATGAACTGACGGATATTGCCCCTCCCAATGGAACGGATAATTACCGGATAAAATATACCAGCGAGGGAGGGAGGATAGTTTATTCGAAGCAGGTACAGTTGAGTCTTTCCGGAGCTGTTTCTTTCAAGTTTTATCCCAATCCTGTAGATAAATTATTTATCGTCCGGACAGAGCATTTAGTGGAGGTACAGGTGATTGATGCCATTGGAGCGATTCGCTTAAGTAAACATTTACAGCCTGGTATACAAGTAATTAATCTCTCATCTCTTGAAAGAGGAGTCTATATTCTGCGGGTTGCGGATAAGGAGAGCAACCGGATCACTTCCAATCAGCTTCTAAAAAACTAAAATACCCTTAAAAATAAATTACCGGAAAATGGTATTGCAGATTTGATTTGAATCCTCTACCTTTATCTCGGTTTTTCATAGGATATTGGATTTTAAAACGGGGTTGAATTTCTATTCAGACCCCTTTTTTATGCGCCTCAGGGCCCATGTGGAACTTGGCCCTTGCGGCGCATAAAAAAGTCTAATGATTGCGCTTCGCGCAGCGGACCACGGGTCCGCTCTGTTTTTACGTCTTAAACGGCGATTCTTTGATCTCCCTCTGTTTGTCGCTTCAAGGCTTATATGGAAGGGCTACCTTCCATATAAAAAAATCGGCTCCGATAGAAATCGGAGCCGCAGTACTTACTAACCCAATTAAAATTCTTTGGCAATGTTCTCTTTAGAGAGGTCCCCAAGAGAAGATATTATGCTGCGTTCATTTCCTTTACTTTCTCGCGGATTTTGTTTTCAATTTCTGCGGATAATTCAGGATTGTCATGTAATAATTGTTTGACGGTATCGCGTCCCTGTCCTAATTTATCGCTGCCGTAGCTAAACCAGCTACCGCTTTTCTGGACGATGCCTAATTCCACGCCCATATCGACGATTTCGCCTACTTTAGAAATACCTTCTCCAAAGACGACATCGAATTCGGCGGCGCGGAAAGGAGGAGCTACTTTGTTCTTTACCACTTTTACTTTCACCCGGTTGCCCACGGCTTCTTCCCCGTCCTTGATCTGGGCCATACGGCGGATATCCAGGCGAACGGAAGCGTAGAATTTGAGGGCATTACCACCGGTGGTCGTTTCGGGATTACCAAACATGACCCCGATCTTCTCCCGCAATTGGTTGATAAAAATACAAATGGTATTGGTCTTGCTGATAGTGGCTGTGAGCTTTCTCAGTGCCTGAGACATCAGTCGCGCCTGGAGGCCCATTTTGCTGTCTCCCATCTCGCCTTCCAATTCACCTTTGGGTACCAGGGCTGCTACGGAGTCGATGACCACTACATCCAATGCGCCGGAGAGGATCAGGCGGTCTGCGATTTCCAGGGCCTGCTCTCCATAATCCGGTTGTGAGATGAGTAAATTGTCGATATCCACTCCCAGTTTCTGGGCGTAAGCGCTGTCAAATGCATGTTCTGCATCGATGATAGCGCACATGCCCCCTTTTTTCTGGGCTTCCGCAATGATATGCGTGGCCAGGGTCGTTTTACCGGATGATTCCGGTCCGTATATTTCAACGACCCTTCCTTTAGGCAGACCACCTACCCCCAGTGCCATATCCAATCCGATCGAGCCGGTAGAAATGACCTCCATGGGATCCTGGCTTTTTTCATTCATCATCATTACGCTGCCTTTCCCGAAATCCTTATCTATTTTGTCCATCGTCAGCTTTAAAGCCTTGAGTTTTTCTGTATTTGACATAGTCTTAGTTTTTTTGTTCTCCCAAAATTATTGATTCAACAAAGGTAGAATAATTATTTTATACACACTAATTATTTTAGTATTTTATCGCTAATTTTTTTCGCCAAGGGGGCCGGAGGGAGGCATATTTTTGTCTTCATCGGTCCTGTCTGCTGCTGGCGCAGCTTGTGGTTATAGCTGCCTTTGAGCCCAGGCGTCCATTTTCTTTTCCAGGACGTCCAGCGGCATGGCTCCGTCTTTCAGGATCTCGTCGTGAAAGACGGCGAGTTGGAATTTATCTTTTAGTTCCTGTTGGTATTTATTGCGCAGCTCCCTTATTTTCAGGGCGCCGATCTTGTAACCCAGCGCCTGTCCCGGGATGGCCATATAGCGTTCGATCTCGGCCGTGGCGCCTTCTTCGCTGATGGCTTCATTATCCCTCATATATTTAATGGCTTCTTCGCGGGTCATGCCTTTGGTATGGATGGCTACATCTACCACGAGGCGGATAGCCCTGTGGATCTCATCGCCCAGTGCGCCCATATATTGATAAGGGTCTGTATAGAGGCCCAGTTCCCTGCCGAGGGATTCACAGTATAGGGCCCATCCTTCCACATAGGCGTTATTGCCTCCAAACCGACGGAATGCGGGGAGCAGGGTATCTTCCTGTTGAAGGGAGATCTGGTAATGATGGCCGGGAATGGCTTCATGCAGGAAGAGGGATTCCATGCCGGATGTCGTATTGAACCGGGTGGCGTCGAGGATCGGGACATAGAAGATACCGGGGCGTTTGCCGTCTGCAGAGCCCTGGGTGTATTCCGCGCTGGCGCTGGCGGCGCGAAAAGCCTCCGTCTGCCTGATCTCAAACTTTGTCACCGGGGTATGGTTGAACATCTTTTGCAGGTTGGGCTGCATCGTTCGATGAATCTTTTCAAAAGCCGCCAATACTTCCCCGGGAGTCTTGTAGGGCATGAATTTCTTTTCCGTATTCATGTAGGCAAAGAATGCGGCCAGGTCACCTTTGAAGCCGACGATATTTTTCAGACTGTCCATAACGCCCCGGATACGGGCCACTTCTTTTAATCCGGTCTGGTAGATCTCTTCCGGAGTCAATTGCGTGGTGGTCTGATTCCTTACCAGGTAAGTATAATAAGCGGTTCCATCGGGTAATGCTCCTATTCCTGAGCTGGTCCTTGCCCTGGGCAGATATTCCTGCTGAAGGAAATCCGCCAGTTTTTTATAGGAAGGGACGAGATCTTCTTTGATCAGGCGTATATATGCTGACCGCAGTTTGCTCACGGCGGCTGTATCGGGATTATCCTTCAGCTTGCTGACCGGGCCATAGAAAAGGCTTTTCTCCGGCTGATCCGTCACCATTGCCTGCATCTGAGGGATTATTTTCAGGACTAATGACCTGGGCAATACAAAATTGGCGGCTATTCCTTTTCGCAGGTAGACGATCGCGCTATCGGCCCAGGGGCTGAAAGCCTTTGCACGCAGGATCCAGTCTTCATGATCTTTTAGGGTGTGGAAGGGCTGAAAACCGTCGCCGCTTCCCAATTGTCCCAGGGTCAGCGGAACGGCATAGAATTGGTTGAAGGGGATATAATTGCTGTGGTAATTCAGTCCTTCCAGGCGGGTCGTCAATTCCCAGGTGCAAATATCATAGCTAAGGCGGTCATTTTCGGTTAAGCCTGCACGATCAAACTTCCCGATCCCATGCTGGAAATAAGTGTAGAAATTTTTCAACGTATCCCGATAGCTGTCTGTAAAGTCAGCCGGCAAGAGTGCATTATAGCGATCATCTCCATTCTGTGTAGCCTCCAGGGGAGATAATTTCATCCGGCCTTCATAATAATCGTTGAGGAAGCGGGCGAAGTCTTTAGCGGAATCTGTCGCTGCCTTATTCTTCTCTATCGCAGAGGGCTCCTTAGGCATTAGCTTACAGGAGGAGGGTAGGGACGCCAACAGGATGAACAGGCTGCCAAGTAAAAAAAATTGTCTCATTGCGCGTATGGTTTAAAAATAAACGTATAGGCAGAAAATAAGCTGTCAAAAAGGTCTCATAAAGCCTTTTTCTATGTGCAATTCTCTCTGCAACTGATATTTTGGCATTAAATTAGCCTTAATTTTATCAGCAACAAATTAGCTTTTTTGTTTTGTTGAGTTATCTTTGACTTTATTCCTTTCATTCGCATGACCTATAGCGGGGGAAGGGATAATTAACTTTTTTAAAAAAATGATATTACTATGAAGCTTAAACAGACCCTTCTTTTCGTCGTCCTGTCCGTCTCCTTATTTTCCTGCGTAAGTTCTAAGAAATTCAAAGCCGCTCAGGCAAAAATCGATTCCTTAACAGCGGCAAATGCCAAGCTGGCCGGGGATCTGAAAAACTGTAACGATCTTACCGCCACGGATGCTACCCAGAAAACCGCTCTTCAGAACCAGATTGATGCCCTGAACAAGCAGATCGATTTCCTGAAACAAAATCATGATGCAACCCTCAAGCAACTGCAGGATCTTTCTGTTATTTCCAGCTCACAGGCGGAAAGCATCAAAAAATCTTTAGACAATATCGGCGCCAAGGACAGCTACATTCAGAATCTTCAGGCAGAGCTTGCTCACAAGGATTCGGTGAATATGGCCCTGGTGATGAACCTGAAAGGCGCCATTGGCAATATGGATGACAAGGATATCAACATTAAGGTAGACAAGGGAGTTGTTTACATTGATATCTCCGATAAATTATTGTTCAAGAGCGGAAGCTATGATGTAGCGGAACCTGCAAAAGTAGTTCTTGGTAAAGTTGCCACCGTTCTGAAGGCTCAGCCGGATATCGAATTTATGGTGGAAGGCCATACCGATAACAAGGCATACCACAGACCTGGTCAGTTGAAGGACAACTGGGATCTTAGCGTAAAACGCGCTACTTCCGTTGTCAAGATCCTGCAAAATCAATATGGACTGGATCCTGCTCATATCACTGCTGCAGGTCGCGGCGAATATGTTCCCGTTGCGCCTAATGATACGGAAGAAGGCCGCGCTGCCAACCGCCGCACCCGTATCGTCATCCTGCCGGCTCTCGACCAGTTCTTTAAATTGCTTGAGAAAAAATAGGTAAGACAAAACATATAAATTTTTAATAAAAGAGCGGTCCGCATATGCGGACCGCTCTTTTTGCGTTACTTAGCAGATTATTAGAACGTTAAACTGAATTAGTAGCCGGCTTTATGAAAAGAATCCTGCCGAAAATAAGGTGCTATGCGCTGATGATGGCGGCTGTCTGTATCTCCGGTTTCGTCCTGGGCGCTCCCGGCCCGACAGCGAAAGGGGGGGTGTTGGACCTCCGGAATCTGAATCTGGCTGATAAGCCGGTAAATCTGGACGGAGAGTGGGCTTTTTTCTGGAAGCAACTGGTGCCGCCTGACAGCCTGAGCACTGCCGGAAGACCTGCTTATGTTCCCTGTCCATCCCTTTGGACAAATCTCCGGCTAAACGGACAAAGATTACCTGCCCAGGGGTATGCTACCTATTCCCTTACTATTCTTCTTCCTGCAAAAAGATCCCGTATCGGCCTGGAGGTTCCGGACGTTTATTGTGCCTATAAATTATATGTCAATGGGATCCTGCAGGTACAGAATGGAGAGCCGGCGGCAAGAGCCGATGAGGCCACTCCTTTCTGGACGACCCGTACTATTGCATTGCCGCCGGGAGAGAAGGATACGCTGGTCCTGGTGATGCAGATCGCTAATTTCTGGCATGCCAAGGGCGGGCCTTATAAACAAATATTGATTGGAGACAAGGACGAGCTTTTCCTGAAAAAGAACAGGGATAATGCCTATGACCTCGTATTGGCAGGTTGTATGTTCATGGGGGCCTTGTTCTTCCTGGGATTGTTTGTTTTCGGCCGGCACGATAAGACCACCCTCTATTTTTCTGTTTTTTGCATCTTATACAGCTACCGTATGGTGGGGGCGAATGCCTATATTCTGCATACTTTGGTGCCCAATCTGAACTGGTTTGTCACGATAAGGATCGAATATATTACGTTAGCTCTTTGTGCCGCCTTTTTCACCAAGTATACCAAACATCTTTATCCGAATGATGCGCATCCCGGGGTTATGAAAATCATGTGGTGGTTTTGTCTGGCCTATGCAACGCTCTGCACGATCACTCCGCCGATCGTCTTTACCCGGTTCCTGAATATCTTCCTCGTAGCCGTACTCGTTTGCACGGCCTATGCCTTTTTTGTTTTTTTCCAGGCAGCCCGGAATAAGCGGAGCGGTTCTTTGTTTGCACTTCTCAGTACGGCGGTCATGCTGGTGCTCCTGTTCCTGATCAACCTGGAATATTTTGGTGTTGTTTACCCTATGAAAGCCGTGATATTTGCAGGATATATCGCCTTTTTCTTTTTGCAATCCCTCTCTTTATCCCACCGGTTTGCCAATAGCCTTAAGCAGGCTACTCTACAGGCACAGCAGGGCCTGAAGGCCAAGTCGGAGTTCCTCTCCACGATGTCCCATGAAATAAGAACGCCGCTCAATGCGGTGATCGGGATGACCCATCTGTTGCTTCGTCATGATCCCCGGGCAGACCAGAAAGAAGATCTGGGCGTGTTGTTGTTCTCGGCCAATAACTTATTGTCGATCGTCAATAATATACTTGACTATAATAAGATCGAAGAAGGAAAGATCGGATTTGAGCATATCCCCATGGATCTTCCGGCAATAGCCGGCAATATTGTAGCCGGGCTGAAAAGTACGGCGCAGGAAAAAGGGATCGACTTGCTGATAGATATCGACGAATGCCTGGATAAAAAGCTGATCGGGGACCCTACCCGGACCAGCCAGGTGATCAACAACCTGGTGCATAATGCCATTAAATTCACCCGGGAAGGATTTGTGCGGTTGTCCGTAAAAGTGACTTCGCTCACCGACGAATCGGCCAAGATCACTGTAAGCGTGGAAGATACCGGGATTGGCATTCCCCGGGAGAAGCAGCACATGATCTTTGACCGGTTTACCCAGGCGGACTCATCTACTTCCCGCAGTTATGGGGGTACGGGCCTGGGGCTGGCCATTACCAAAAGAATACTGGAATTACAGGGAGTACCCCTTCAGTTGGCCAGTGACGCCGGAAAGGGCTCTGTATTTTATTTTACGCAGGTCTTTCCCTTTAGCCAGGAGCCGATCGGAGAGCAGGAGGAGTCACTGCCATCAGCCAACCGCGACCATTTGCTGAAAGGCATTTGCCTTTTATTGGTGGAAGACAATCCCCTGAATGTATTGGTGGCGCAAACCATACTGGAAAATAGCGGAGCCATCGTAGAAATTGCTGTCAATGGGCTGGAAGCGCTGGATAAACTGGATTCGGCCCGGCACCATCTCGTCCTGATGGACCTGCACATGCCGGAGATGGATGGCTATGAGGCTACTACGCTGCTGCGTAAAAGAGGGGAGACCTTACCAATCATTGCCCTGACGGCCAGTATGCCTACAGAAGTGGAAAATGAGGCTTATGCAGCCGGGCTTACGGATGTCATCGTGAAGCCTTTTAATCCGGATGATCTTTACCGGGTTATATTAAAGTATGCGGGGCCGGCCCTGACGTAACGGGTAAAAGAAGGCGGGCGGTAGATGTGTTGCCGTCCGCCTTGTAAAGAATTAACCTTCTTTTTCCGGTGTGTCCGGTGTGTCATGTTTTCCGGTGACTTTATCCCAAAGGCCTTTGGCTTTATCCGTCAGCTCGTGTATCTTTTCTTCTGCCTCTCCCAGTTTTTCACCTGCCGCTTCTTTTAAATGGTTCAGTTCTTCTTTTATTTCCCCGGATTTTACTTTTTCCCAGGCTTCCCCCACCTTTTCTTTGAGTTGGTCCGTGAGCTCCCCGGCCTTGTCTGACAGATCATGCAATTTTTCGCTGGCCTGATCTTTTAAGGCATTGGCTTTATCCGCCAAAGATTCATTTACGTCTGACATAACAAATGATTTTTAAGTGATAAAAATGGAGATGACAATAGTTCTATAGGGAGGGTATAACAAGGTACGAAAGAAAGACCCCGGTTGGTGTTAAATTATCTCCTGAATCTGGCCTCCTCCAGGTCCAGCTCAAACTCTTTATTCCGCAGCATTTCTTCGGAGAAAAGGTTGTCCCGGCGCATCTGGGCCAGTTCCTGGCGTTGTATTTTTACCAGTTCCAGCAGGAGCTGGCGATACCTGGGCAAAAAGGAAGGAGCGAGCTCTCTTCCTTCTTCTTTTTCCAGTTTTTTACCGGTGATCTCGATCATCCTTTCATAGCGCTCTTTTAACCGGCTGAAGGCATCGATGGACATTGCTTCATGGGCATATTCCGTTTCTATATAATCCAATGCAGCGTTCGCCAGCCGCAGGCGGATGGAAAGCTTCTGCTCGTCGTGGTTCTCCTGTACCTCGATCTTAAGGATCCGGATCAAAAAAGGCAGGCTCAGGCCTTGTAATACCAGGGTGAAAAGGATCACGACAAAGGTGATGAAAAGAATCAGGTTGCGGTGAGGAAAGCTTGCCCCGTTGGTCAGTGTAAAGGGGACGGCCAGTGCAGAGGCCAGGGAGACCACTCCGCGCATGCCGCTCCAGCCAATGATAAAAACCAGTTTCCAGCCCGGATTGGCTTCTTTTTCCCGGATCTTTTTGCTGCACATCCGGGGGAGGTAGGCTCCCGGGTATACCCAGGCGATCCGGATGATGATGGTGACCAGGCTGATGACCACTCCATAGAGAATGGCTGACAGTAAAGAGTATTCTCCCAGGCCCCGGACAATTCCGGGCAACTGCAATCCGATGAGAATAAATACGACGCCATTCAACAGGAAGACCATAACGTTCCAGACGCTTTGCGACTGAAGGCGGGAGCTATAGGTAAAAACTTCATGGGAGCGGTAGCTAAGGAATAATCCTCCACTCACTACAGCCAGTACCCCGGAATAATGGAAATGTTCTGCCGTAATATACATAAGGTAAGGAGACACCAGGGTAATGGCGGTATCAATACTGGGAGTGGTCGGGAGCCAGCGGTGTATGGCATAGACCATACTGGCTAACAACAGCCCGACCACCAGGCCCATGAATGCGACAAGAAGAAAGCTCACGCCTGCCTGCCATAGTACGAATTGCCCGGTAAAGATCGCGGCCAGGGCAAAGCGGAATACGATCAGGCTGGAGGCGTCATTTATCAGGCTTTCCCCTTCCAATATGGTGATCACCCTTTTGGGGATCTTCAGATTTTGCAGTACGCTGGTGGCTGCAACGGCGTCGGGAGGGGAAATGATGCCCCCCAATAAAAACCCAAAAGCCAGCGAAAAATCCGGGATCATGAGATGGGAGACAAAAGCTACGGTACCGGCGGTAAAGATCACCAGCCCGAAAGCAAGCATACCGATGGGCCGGCGAAATTTCAGGAACTCATGCCAGGAGGTATTCCAGGCGCCAAAATAGAGGAGGGGCGGAAGGAAGATCACAAAGACAATGTCCGGGTCCAGGCTGATCTTCGGAATGCCGGGTATCAGGCTGATCAGCAGGCCGGCAATCACCAGGAAAATGGGATAGGAGATACGCAGCTTTTCGCTGAGCATGGCCAGCATGGAAACCGCAAAAAGCAATGATATGACGACTAATAGATTGTCCTGGAGCATAGTTGCTGTAATTTAAAATTTTACGATCAATATTTCAATGCCGGGGAATTTATTCCACACTCCGGATGACCGTACACCGGGCGCCGATTGTGAGCAAGGCTCTTTGATGTAGGGAAGGCGGGGAGTATATTGGCATAGTTTTCGACCTTTTTAAACCAACACCGGGATGATCTGTCCGTTTCATCAGGCCATTATATAAAACATTACTCCGAATGAAAACAATTATTTCAGCTTGCCTATGTTTTCTGCTGGCTTGCCAGGAGCCGGCCTCCAATCATCCGGCGGCTGCGGCAGATACGACCGCGATGGTAGCCGCCCGCCCGCGCAAAATACCGGATACCACTACCTTAGGAGGAGGATGGTTCTTGCAGCCTGTCCTGGCTTCCGATGCTGCGACCGGTAAGACTCCCTCCCTTCGGCTGGATCTTGCTAAAAAGCGTTTTTCCGGCAATACCGGCTGTAATAATATGAGCGGAAAATTCTGGTATAGCGGTCATGACAGCAGCCTGTCTTTCAGCGACAAGATCATTACTACCAGAATGGCCTGTCCCGGCTACAACGAGCAATCTTTTCTTAAGAGCCTCCTGCATGCCAACCATTACCGTCTCAGGGACGGTATGCTGATCCTCCTGGCGGAGGATAATTCAGAACTATCCAAATGGGGGAGGAAGCCGGCGGCGGCGAAGTCTGAAAAGGTGTAAGCTATTTCAATACTTTAATCCGGACATTGCGGAAAAAGATAGGGGCGCCTGCGTGTTTGCCCTGCAAACCGATATGCCCGTGGAGGGGAAGGGTGGCCATGGGATTGCTAAGCCAGTTCGGCGCCTTTGTACCGTCGGGATTATTTTCAGCGGAGGTGAACAGGCTCATATCGCAGGAGTTCACTAATTGCCCGTTCAGTACGACCCAGATCTTTCTGCCTCTGCAGGTGATGGTATAGTGATTCCACTCACCGGGTTCGTTGACCATACGTTTGGTGGCGGGCTGATGGCCGAATATGGCGGCGCATTGCCAGTTTTTAGGTGCTTTTGACCATTCGTCTGCAAAGTCATCGGCAATTTGTATTTCAACGGAATGGGGTATCCAGTCTTTGGTATTGCTCGCATGTACGACCACGCCGCTATTGGTGCCTGGCGCATTTTTAAACTCCAGGTCCAGGACGAAATCATCGTAGGCTTTTTCACTCCAGATCGCTTCATCTTTATCAGCGGTCAGTACTCCGTCTGTGACGGTCCAGACCCCTTTGGGGAAAATGGCGTTGGAAAGTCGTTCGTTGAAGAGGGGGGCCCATCCCCTGCCGGTGGTCTCGGGGTTGATAAAAGCGGTGTCCTGTGCGGTTCCTTGCAGGGCCCAGCAGGAGAGGAGGAAGAGACTGAATAATTTGATCTTATACATAACAGAGTTGTTTGAAGTTCCCGGACATTCGCCATTTGCCGGAGAGCCGGGAAAATAAAGGTAAAGCGTAATTCACAATTCCTGCACAACACAGTAGGATAATATAAACTTTACAATGCGGTAATATACTTGCAGGAACTTCAAGGTAATTAAATTCCGGAAGGTTATGATCAACACATTAGTCGACCTCACAAGGGAATTGCTGGGCAGCGGTGTATTCAATCATCTGCCCGATAATGAGATTGCGCGCCTGCACTGGATGATCGTGCAGGGTGGCCACAATGAGCGGCTTCCCTTACAACCTTTGTTCAGCTATTGGTACAGGGGGGATTATTATTCTTCCAATGGCGCCCCCCGTCTCCTGCAGCAGTGCAATGAATACCTGCAGCGTATGGGCCAGCCGCTGATCGATGCGATCGGGGAAGAATTTTATGAGGCCTGAGCGGTTAGGGAATTACTGCGGGCCGGGGTAATAGCCTCCGGGGCCTGTCAACACTTTTTTCCATTGCCGCTGGTGACTGTCCTGCCATTTTTTATTGGGATGCACCGCCCAGTTCACTGTCTTCAACTGTTCCCGTATAAAATCCCTTTGTTCCGGGTGAACATATAGCGGATGAAGGTACCACCATTGCGGGTCTTTGGTCAGCTCCCGCCAGAATGCGGCAAAATCCGGATAGTTCGTTTCAAACACCTTCACCTCGTCTTTGTCGTCGTCGTAGGTGCTGTGATTGTAATAAAATGAAGGCGGACCCTCCCCGTTGTTGATCCGGTACAGGCTTCCCCCGCTTTCCGCCGAGCTGATATCGAAATAGAGTTCACGGTGCATAAGTGTAAAAATAATCCTATCTTCAGTCTTATTTTTATTTTTGCTACCTTATAAAAAAGTTTTATATGTCACTTATCCCCAATAATAAGAAGAAGAAAGACGGTAAAAATGCCCCTGCTCAGAAAGGCAATACCTCGGGTTTTCCTGCTCCCAAAGGAAAGGCGAACAGCAAAGGAGTTCCTAAAAATACCCGGTTGACAGGGGGTTCTCAAAGGGGATCATAGCCCTTCCCTTTTTTTTGTTGTATTAATTTCTCCATTTCTGATTTTGCGGCCGCCTCGTTGGGGAAGGTCTTGAGTTGTATTTGCCCTTTCCCTTCCGTTTTCCCCCAACGGATGACCAGTTTATTGCCGGATACGGCCACCTCCCAAAACTTGTCACTGGCGACATCCCGGTGACAAAGGCGCTGAAAGTCCAGGTGGTCATAGGTTCCGGTATTGGTTTGAAGGCCATGGTCCTGTCCATATAGCGATTCACCGGCGTCGGATATCCGATCCCGGGAAAGTAAAGGATTTGTATCGGCAGTCAGTCCTGCCTCTGTATCAGCGATCCGTCCTGCGTCAGGGGTCCCTCCTGCATCAGGGGTCTCTTCTGCATCACCGGTCAGTGAAAGGGAGGTTTGATTGCCTGCAGCAGCCTGTCGTCCTGTATTCGCCGGTTGCCTGCCGGACGCACTCGCCTCCTGTCCAGGGCTGGTTTTCCGTTTTTCAGCGGCCTCCTGCACTTTTTTCGCAATTGCCTCCTTTCTTCTTGCGGCCTCTTCCTGGCGTCGGACCTCCTCTTCTTTTTTCATCCGGATAGCTTCCTGCATTTCTTTATGGATCTGTTCGATCACCTTACGGGGTTGGTGCAGCCAATCTTTCGAGAATATGGGAAGGATCCTCCAGCCGAATCGCTCCAGGATGGCCGGCCGCTGATAATATTGCTCGATAAGGTTCTTGTTCTGGTAATGCGAGTCATCATCGATCAGAATGCCCAGGGCATAATCCTCATCGCCGGGACTTGCTTTCACGGCAAGAGAACACTTAAAATCAGATTGACCGATCTGCTCTACCGCCTCATATCCCAGCAGGCGGACCTGCTCTTTTATTTGCTGTGCGAGGATGGACGTAGGGGGAGCCGATGCATTTTCCTCTCTGCGCATGACCAGCCGGTCCAGGATGGTGCCAGCTATTTCCATATCTCCCTGACTTATCCTTTCGGCATAATGCAGGAACCGCCGGAGATAGTTCGCCCCTTCATTGTACTCATTGGTGATGTCCTGATGCCGGATGCTGCTGATGACGGCCATATGCTTTCTGGCCCGGCTGAAGAGTACATTCAATCTTTTTTCACCGCCTTTCTTATTGATGGGGCCAAAGTTCATCAGCATTTTTCCGGACGTATTAAATCCATAACAAACGCTCATGATAATAATATCCCGTTCATCCCCCTGGATATTTTCCAGGTTCTTGACAATAAGCCCGGTGAACTGATCATTCTCCGTACGGGTAAAAGCTTCTTCCAGCAACCTGGCGAAACCTGCATCCTGCAAGGCCAGGGCGTCCAATGCTGCTTCAATCGTCTGTTGCTGTTCCTGGCTGAATGCGACGATACCGATACTTTCGGGAATGCCTTTGTTTAATAGTTCCCTTACCAGCCATGCAATATATTCGGCTTCGGCAGGATTGCCTCTTTTCTGATAAACGCTGTTTATATGACGGTGGAAACTAATGCTCCTGTCGAAAAGCGTCTCTACCGTAACGATCGCATCTTCTTTACCGGTTATTTCTATGGCGTCTTTTTTCGTATGATGGATAGTCTTATCCGGGATAGTGAACAAATTGCCTTCATAAAAGGCATGATTGCTGAAACTGATCAGGGTCTCATAATGGCTCCGGTAGTGCCAGCTCAACAATACGCTATTCAACTTGCGTGTGCCCTGTACCAAAAGGCTGTCGGCGTCATGGTTAAGCCACTCGTCTCCGTCTTCATCATCTATTCTTGCCAGGTCATCCGGGTCCCCGCTGCGTGCACTGAAGAAATCAGTAGGAGGCATTTGCTTCTCATCTCCGACGATGATGGCCTGTCCGGACCTGTACATAGCCGGTACTCCTTCTTCCAGCGAGATCTGACTGGCCTCATCAAATATCACCACATCAAACTGATCGCTGTCCAATGGCAGGCTATCGCTTACGCTATAGGGGCTCATCAGCCATATTGGCTTGATATCCTTCAATACCATGCCGCTTTCCATCGCGGACAGTTCCCGGATGCTCTTATAGCGCTTGCTCTTGCCAAATTCATTTTCCAGGATCTTTCTTCCTTCATTGTAGCCTTTTTTGAATTTCTTTTGTTCTTCAGAAAGCTGGCTTGACGCCATGTTGGCGAGGTCGATGCGCTGCAGGAACTTTTCCCGTACGAGGGCACGTATAAGGTCTGCATTCCATTGCTGCAATTGCGTATAATATTTGCCCAGGAGGGAAACCATTTTTTCGAGCGCCGCGCCATCTATTGCTGCAAAATCCCGGTTAGACACATAGAATTGGTGTAATGCCTTCCTTGCAATAGCGGCTTCTGCCTGTTGGGGCGTGAGCGGCAAATGACGGAGGAGATGTTTGATCGCGGAAGGCAGTCCTGCGAAGCTGCGAAGTGTGGGAAGGAAATCGGGCAGTCCATCCAGGTTGAGCAATATATTTTCCAGGTCATCCCGGATGGCGGCCAGGTCACCCGGCTCGTGAAGGCATTGGGTCACCTGTGTATGAAAGGCCTGAAGCGGCCTTTGTATGGTATATAAGTCCCCTATCAGGGAGGCGGCATCCGGATGGCGCAATAGTGATTCCAGGCATTTATCCCCTTTTTTTTGATGCAATATTTCCAGGCTGAGCCAAATCGTTTCCAGATTATCCAGCCGGTATTGATCCTGCAATTCCCTTTTATATTGTTCCACCTGCCGGGCGGCATCGTATTCGGCTTTCAGCGATTCCAGGATACTACTGTAGGAAGGTTGTATGGAATGCCGGGAGAGATCATAACTCTGCTGTAATTGTTTTTTTAACTTATTCCACCTGCCGCTCAAAAAACTGCCGAATGCGCCTTCATTCTTTAAAGCGACCGGGAGGCTGTTCAATACATCCTGCTCACTGAATTTGCGGGTCCAATGGATATTTTTTTCCATTGCCAGCCGGTATTGCTCCTGTAATCGTTTGTAATGGCGTGTGCTCTGCTCAAACTCCTGTGCCGCCTTGCTGGATGGGCTTGCCAGGGGCAGGTTGTCTGACACCGCCAGCGGATGGAGGATCACTGCGAATTGAACGAGATTTTTCAGCGGTTCGATATGCTGTGTTAATTCAGGTGCGATAACATACCGGGAGATCAGTGCCTCTATTTCTTTCAATTTTGCCTGAGCCTCTCTAAGCGCTATGTCCAGCTGATGATGAGGATTATCTGTCATCAGGATATCGTCATGGATCCTGCTGAAAGGGTGCTCAGCAAAAACCGGTTCGGAACCAGAATCTTCCAGGGCCTCCGCCAACAGGGCAATGACAGGAGAGGAGTCCTGCCAAACGGTATAGGTGGGCAGTAGTTCTTCCTCTTTGGGAGTCAGGGGAACAAGCTCCTGTCTGAGCGCAAGGATCCTTTCAATAAGTTTCCTGACAGGAATACCGATTTCCTTTTTTTCCGCCATACTCCCGGAGTGGTACTCTTTTAGCTGTCGGATCTGTTCATTCATTTTCCCCACTAATGCCTGACGTTGCAGGCGGATCGACACCAAATCCATTTTATACCCGGTAAAATTCTCGTAAGTCTGCTTAAGGTTCTTAATGAATTCCCGTTTGTCACTTTGGCTGTCGTGAATATAGCAGCATAATTCCTCTAACCCGTGCTGTTTCAGCCGGTGATAGACGACATCCAATGCGGCTCTTTTTTCGCAGACGAATAAAATGCTCTTCCCCCTGGCCGCAAAATCGGCGATCAGATTGGTGATCGTCTGGCTTTTCCCGGTTCCGGGAGGACCTTGTATGATATAGCTGTAACCGGCCCTGCTTTGGAGAATCGCCTTTGTCTGGCTGGGATCTGCGGTAACGACATGGAACCAGTCGTCGGTCCGGTTCAAATCAAAAAGGTGTTCGGGAAAGGTGCGCGGCTCATCACTGAACAAGGCCTCGAACGTATGGAGTGGCACCTGCTCGTCAATTACCTGGTTATAATCCCTGACCAGGCTCATTTTTTTATAATTAAAATTACCCACCACCATATTGCAGCTATCCAATTCCCAGCTATAGGGGGTTGAGGCTTCTTTTCCGGGAGTTGGCGGTTTTCCCGCTTTAGTCTCCCCATTCGGGATTTTATGCGTTTGTTTGGGATCGGTTGCGGGATCGGTTGTGGGATCGGTCTGTCCCTCATTTGCTGTTCCTGCTGCACCAACCGGTTCGTCCGGTTCAAAGGGATCATCGCCTTCAAAAGCATCGTCCGCATCAAGTGGGTCTTCCGCAGCGAGGGGATCGCCGGAAGTCCGGAGGGGTTCGATGCGGAGGGATTTTAAAAGGTCCCCGGATCCCATGAGGTCTCCAGGTTCTATGTTGTCCCCCGGTTCAATAGGTGGGGCCTCGGAGAGCGGCGATCTTTTTTGAATGAGAGAAGACGCACTAGTTGCCTCCAGTTTGCGCAATCTTTTTTTATAATGGGCTATTATTTCCTTCGCCTGGCCGTGCAGGGCCTGTATATCGGGCGTAGCGATATAGCGGAGGGTAATTCCCTGGCCTGCTTCCTCAATCTGTGCTTTCAGCAGTTGGAAGAACTGCTGCAGCCCCATCTCTTCCAGATCGATAAAGTCCGGCAGCCGGATCCCATACAGGTCCTTTAATTGATTGGCAAGGACCGGATTGACTTCTGCTGTATTATCCAGGACCTTTAGTACATAATGGTCCTCTTTTACTTTTTTATTCTTTTTCAGCTCCACCGGGACGAGTAACAGCGGACTATGAATACGCTCCTGTTTATCTTCCTTCAGATTATGCCAGTGCAGGAATGCGATTACGAGTTTCAATTGACTGAAACCATATTCCTGGATGGCATGCCTGGATTCTACCCGTACCCGGTCCAGAGAAGAGGGCAGATACCCATGATCTTCCATGCGGAGATATTTGTTCAGTACGATCTCTTTCATCCCGCTGATCTTCGCCGGCAATTCATTGTTCCAGGTGAAGAGCAGTTCAGGGGGGATGCTTTGGTGATGCAATACCATCGGGACACTACCGATAGTCAGGTTGACAAAGCGCATATTCGGTTTGTAATACAATAGCCGGTTGCGCCGGCTGGTATCGAAGAGCCGGTTTCGAAGTTTATTTAAAATGAAAGCGTTCTTTTCAGTTAATGGTTTATTGACCCAACCGGCAATCTGGCTTAAGTCGGTTTGTTTTTCCGGATCATAATCCCGGTAATACTGCAGGCGCCGGATCACATCATAAAGATCCTGTGTTCGCCGGCCACGGTCCAGTTCTGTCATTTCCGTAATCAGTTTTCCCAGGGTGGGATGGATGCGTTCATTATATGATAAGGGGTTGGACCGAAATCGGATAAAGAGATCCAGGTTTTCTTGTTCGCGGAGGTCCAGACCAAAGGAAAGACTGCCTAGTATTAGTCCCAGGTAAAAAATATCGGTTTGGGCATTATGATGGCCTGACAGTACTTCAAAACAGGAATACCCAGGCAACCAGGCCGGATCCTCCAACAGGGGCAGCGCCTCTGAAGGAGCACAGGTAGCGGTCTCTTCCATATCAAGGTGATGGCCCGAATGAAAAATGGCGTCAATCCTTTCAAAGTCCCCTACCAGACCGGACTCGTGAAAGTGCAGCACGCGCCTGATCAAAGGCAGTATATAGGCGATAATATCATCCGTGGCATAATGACCTTCGTCAAAGGCTGTGGATAAAAACACCGTAAAAGGGATTTGGCTCGTCTCCATGTGGTTTGAACGGTAAATCTAAAAGAATCTTGCATTTAACCGTGAGCTTATAATTGCAAGCTTTAAGCCAGAAACGCATCAATATTTTTTGCATGTTTTAATCTCCTGACTATCAGGAAATGCCCCGGAGTACTCCCAGGGGATGGTCTGCGGGTTTTTGTCGTGGCTCAGCAGGTCCCGCTGGCGGAAACGGCGGAATTTTTAACTAACTTCGCATTATGCAAGATTATATCAGTGAGTTGAATGACCGGCAGAAAGAAGCGGTATTGCACAAGGATGGCCCTATTATGATTGTGGCAGGAGCAGGTAGCGGTAAAACCAAGGTGCTTACCACCCGTATTGCCCATTTGATGTCGCAGGGGGTAGATGCATTTAATATTCTCGCCCTGACTTTTACCAACAAGGCTGCTAAGGAGATGAAGGAAAGGATCGAGAGGACCCTGGGGAATACGAATGCCCGTAACCTTTATATCGGTACTTTTCACAGTGTATTTGCCCGCATTTTACGGGGAGAGGCCCATCACCTGGGTTATGAAAGGAATTTTACCATATATGATACGGATGATGCAAAGAGCGTTCTGAAAACCGTGATCAATGAACTGGACCTGGACGATAAGACTTATAAGCCTAATGTGGTATACAATCGTATTTCCTCGGCGAAGAACAGCCTGGTAGGTCCGGTGGAATATGCGAATGACTATGGCCTTCAGCAGGAGGATATGCGGGCTAACCGGCCGGCGATCGCCCAGATCTATTCTGCTTATGCCAAACGTTGTTTAAAGAACGGGGCGATGGATTTTGACGACCTGCTCGTCAATATGTACAAGCTGCTTAAAAATTTCCCCGAGAGCCTGTTTAAATTCCAGCATAAATTCAAGTATATCCTCATTGATGAGTACCAGGATACCAATCCCGCCCAGTACGAGATCATTAAGCTCCTGGGGGCTGCGCATGAAAATGTCTGCGTGGTAGGGGATGATGCCCAGAGTATCTATAGTTTCCGCGGTGCGACGATCGAAAATATATTACAGTTCCAGAAAGATTATGATGATGTAAAGGTGGTGATGCTGGAGCAGAATTACCGCAGCACGCAGAGTATTATTAATGTAGCGAATGAAGTAATAAAGAACAATAAAGGCCAGATACCGAAGAACCTTTGGACGGATAATGTCAGCGGGGAAAAGATACGGTTGGTGCGGATGATGACGGATAATGAGGAAGGTAAATTCGTAGCCGACACGATCCAGGAACAGAAACTGCGCAATCATTATAACAACCGTGATTTTGCTATTCTCTACCGGACGAATGCCCAGAGCCGGGCTTTTGAAGAAAGCCTGCGCCGTATGGCGATCCCTTACACGATGTATGGGGGTGTAAGCTTCTATCAACGCAAAGAGATCAAGGATCTGGTTGCCTACCTGCGGATCATTGTCAATTCACGCGATGAGGAGGCCCTGAAGCGTATTATCAATTACCCCACCCGGGGCATTGGCAAGACTTCGATCGATCGGGCTGTTCTGGCGGCCAATGAGCACAACATCTCCTTATGGGAAGTGTTGGGAAGAGCTGCGGAATTCGGTTATAAGGCAGGCACGCTGGAGGCGATCGAGAATTTCGTGCTGATGATCCGGAGTTTTGCCAGTATGCTGGAGACGAAAAATGCGTATGAGGTAGCCACGCATGTGGGCAAACAGACGAATCTTGTAAAGGAGCTCTTTAATGATAAGACTACCGAGGGCCTTGCCCGGTATGAGAACATCCAGGAATTACTGAACTCTATAAAAGAGTTTACAGAAAGGCCGGATGAAGACGGCGTGCTGGAGACGGAAACAAAGGGGCTGGGAAATTATTTACAGCAGATCACCCTGTTGACGGATGCCGATGAGAAAGATCCGAATGCCGATACGGTGAAGCTGATGACTATCCATGCCGCCAAGGGCCTTGAATTTTCCTGTGTGTTTGCTGCGGGCCTGGAAGAAATGTTGTTTCCCAATGCGATGTCCATCAATACCCGGGAGGAATTAGAGGAAGAAAGAAGATTGTTCTATGTAGTGATCACCCGGGCCAAGCAGCGATTATGGATCACTTATGCCAACACCCGATACCGTTTTGGTTCGCTGGTCCAGAATGAGCCCAGCCGGTTCATTGAAGAGATACCGGGGGAGTTCATGGACCGGAGTTTTGCCGGCGGCGGGGCCCGCAACCAGGGTGGCAGCAATATTGGATTTGGCAATACCTCTACTTCTTTTGATCGTATGAGCGCCGGAAGCGGGTTCGGGAATACGGCCGCGCAGGCGGAGAAAAAATATGGTCCTCCTCCGAATAAGAAAGAGGCGAAACCGGCTTATGTTCCTATCAAGCCGTATATGAAAACCATCGAGCACAATCCCAGCCCTGATTTCGTAGCGAGTGATACTTCTGCGCTGCAGGTAGGCCAGAAAGTGGAACACCAGAAATTCGGATTTGGAGAAGTAGTCAGTATGGAAGGATCTGCACACAACCCGATAGCAACGGTAAAATTTCAGTACAACGGAGAAAAGAAGATCATGCTGAACTATGCAAAATTGCGGATAGTTTAACAGGCAAATGGCCTCTCGGGCCGGGAATCTGTCCCTTGTTGGGAAAAACATAAGAGCCTACCTGGAGAAAACAAAAAAATACCCTTTTTAGACTCCCGGACGAAGGGGGTAATTATGGCTTTTACCAAATGTTTGCTATCTTTTACGCATGACCGAAATGTACAAGATACAGCCTAAGGGATTGTATTTTGTAACCCTAACCGTAGTTGGCGGGATTGATGTATTCACCCGCTACGAATATTGTGATCTGCTAATAGAGAATCTAAACTATTGCATTGAGCACAAACGGCTACGGGTATACGAATATGCAATTCTACCCAGCCGCCTTTGCATGATTGCCGGAATAGAAGAAGGAAAAGGCAATCTACCCAAAGTATTAAGGGACCTGAAAAGTAATTCGGCCAAGCAAATTCTCCGGGCCATTGCGGAGCATCCCGCAGAAAACCGCAAGGAATGGCTGCTACGGTTGTTCCAGTTTTTTGCCAACCGCTATCAGCATGATTCGGAGCATCATTTCTGGCAATTTGGCAATCAGCCTGTCGATCTTGAAAAAATTGTTAAAAAAGAGCAAGACCTGCCCTCTGCTCTGGAGGCCCTGTTGAAGGAAAAGATCGTCGATAGCCCCGAACATTATGTTTATTGCAGTGCGTATCCTCTTCAAAAAGTTAAACTGTTCCACCCGGAATAATACTATTTTCTGCCGTCCCGGTAATAAAAAATTAAGATAACAGGTTAGCTAATAAGGCCCGGATTTTGTAACTTTAGAATTATCCCTTCCCACACCTGTTGCTGGTTTTTTATTTTGTCATCCAAAATGTGCAGTTATGTTGCCACACGACAATCCCATGGTTCCCCGGGAAACCTGTTATTTTCTCACCCTGAATGTGGTCGACAGGATAGATGTTTTTGTTCGGCCTACTTATAAACAGGTTATTGCGGATGCGTTAAACCATTTTATTGAAGCGCAGGGAGTGGCGATATATGCCTGGTGTCTGATGACCTGTCACCTCCATCTGCTGGTGCGGACAAAAGAAGGGTATGGTCCGGCTTATTTTGAGCGGGATTTTAAAAAGTTCACCACTCCGGAGCTAATAAAGGCGATTGAAATGGAGATGGATCTCCGGCGTAACTGGATGATGCAACGGTTTGAGGATTTCAGCAAATCTCTGAAGCGGATAGAAAAATTTAATTTGTGGCAGAACTGCAGCAGTCCGATGCGTATTGACAGTGGGCAGCCAGGCCTGTTGCTCGATCGCATCGATCACATTCATGAGAATCCTGTGCGCGAGCGGATCGTAGAATTACCGGAATCGTACTTATTCAGTTCTGCACGCGATTATGCCGGGATAAAGGGCCTGGTAAAAGTGAAGGTCATCCAGCAGCAGGGGCTTGCAAAGTTCAAAAGGTTGTCATCAAATTAACGCTTCTTTTAGACCGGTTACGGTCTTTGCATCGCTGCCCACGAATATTTTACCGCCTGTGAGGGCTACCGGGCGTTTCAGAAAAGTATATTCTTCCAGGATAAGGCGGCGGTAATCCTTTTCGGTGAGGGGCGTGTCTTTCAGGCCCATTTCTTTGTATTTGATGGCCCGTCTGCTGAACAGCGCCTCATAGCTGCCTGCTTTTTCCTTTAGTTCATCCAATTGGGCCGGGGTGATCTTTTCCGTCTTGATATCCTGCAGCTCAAATCCCTTTTTTTCAGCTTGTATTTCCCCGAGGATCCTGGTGCAGGTGCTGCAGGTGGAGAGGTAGTAGATTTTTTTCATGTTTGAATGCCGGTATCCGGATTTTCGGGCGAATTTACGACTGCCGGTGAATTTTATCCGTAAATTATGTCTTTTAATGGTCGGATAGAGCTTACGGTTCCCCCGTAATATTTTCGGTATCCGGACGACGAATGGTATTATTGCTAAAACCGTTCTATTTGCAGAAACCCGCCACACAGGAAGAATTTGTAAAGCTGGTGCAGGAGCACCGTCCCATGCTGTATAAGGTGTGCCGGCTCTACTGCTTTTCCGAACATGACCGGCAGGACCTTTTCCAGGAGATCATTATCCAGTTGTGGAAATCTTATCCCAAATTCAGGGGCGAATCGAAATTCAGTACCTGGCTCTACCGGATTGCGCTGAATACGGCCATTTCCGACCTCCGCAAACAACGACGCCGGATCACCCCCATAGACCCCGACCATCTGCCTACCCAGTTACAGGATATGCAGTATTCTAAAGAACAGGAGGAGCAATTGCAGCAATTATATGCTGCCATCGAACAGTTGACGGAAGTGGAACGGGCCCTGGTCATGTTGTTCCTGGAAGACAAGAGCTACGATGAAATGGAAGAGATCCTGGGGATCAACCAGAATAACCTGCGGGTAAAAATGAACCGGATCAAGGAAAAATTACGCAAAATCACAAAGGAGGCCGCTTATGGAATTGGAAAGTCTTAAATACGTATGGCATAGCCTGGAGGGTAAGCCTGCGGGGGGACAAAGCAGCGAGCAGGAAATTATTGCCCTGCTGCATAAGAGATCGACTGGTCCGGTCGCAAAGATGAGACGTAATCTTTTGAAGGAGCTGATCCTGATCATTGCCACCTATATTCCGACCATTCTGCTATATCTTTTTGATTTTGAAGGCAAGCTGTCCGGGATTGCCTGGTTGTTCGTTCTCCTGCTGATTTTATTTGCAGGGTACTTTTACCGGAAGAACAGGCTGCTGAAAGAAATGCAGTGTGTCAGTTGCCGGGTAAGATCCAACCTGGAACGACAGGTAGCGACCCTGAAAAAATATACCCGGTTTTATACCCTTGCCGGCACCCTGATGATACCCGTCATGACGATCTTTTGCTACCTTATCATCCGTTGGAAATTTCCTCTTCCTCCCGGGTCGGCCCTTTTTTACCGGATGGGAGGAACTCCCTGGTGGCAGAATCCCCTGCTGTGGATGAGTGTGTTGGCGCCGCTTACGATCGGGATCTATTATTTCAATGTCTGGTATGTCAACAAGTTGTATGGCCGCTATATTCAAAAACTACAGGAATTACTACGGGAAATGGAGGGAGAGTAAGTATCTTACTAAAAAAAAGATCATGAACGGCGCAGCTCTCCCTAAGACCCTGTATTTCCGAAGAAGTTATTTTTTGCCTGGTTGCTTTATTTTCCTGCTTTGCATTGGCCATGCATTGACTGGCGCTGCACAGTCCGGTGATGCCCCGCCAAAGGATGCCGCGGCTATTCAAAAAATAATGGCAGCCCAGTCGGAAGCCTGGAACAGGGGTAGTATTGATGACTTCATGAAAGGTTACTGGCAGAACGACTCCCTGCTGTTTATTGGCCAATCAGGGATTACCTATGGGTATACGAATGCGTTGAATAATTATAAAAAGAACTATAGTGATGCGGATAAGATGGGAAAGCTGTTCTTTACCCTGCTCAAGATAAATAAGCTTTCGCCGGACTATTGTTTTGTAATCGGGAAATGGTTTTTAAAGAGAAAGGCGGGAGATGTGGGGGGGATTTATACGTTGTTGTTCCGGAAGATTGATGAGCATTGGGTGATTGTGGCGGATCATTCGTCGTAGGTCCAGCGATTACCGAAACGGGTGAACCGTTCGGCAATCGGGTCTAATGATGGCCCCATCGGGGCAAAACGCCCGTGGCGTTTTTACTGGCTGATAAGCATTTTTTTAAATTCCGCAGAATCTCCATTAAAGACATCGAAATCGACCCTGGTAAGGATCCCGTTGACTCTTCCTGCTTCGCTATGCTGCCAGAAAGTCCATTCCCGGTATATACGGGGTCTTTCTTTTTGCAGATAATGGGCTACCCATAAGGGGTATTGATCAAAGTCGTCTTTCAGGAATTGTTTGTAGAAATCTACATTGGTATAAATGATGGGAGTGATGTGGTAGTATTCCTGTATGGTCTCCAGCCATTCCTTCGCTCTTTCCCGCAGCTTGTCGATTGGTACCCCATAAGTCTGCTCGATATCCAGTACGGGGGGAAGGTCTCCCGGCAGCAGTTCGACAGAATTGATGAAGTTCTGGGCCTGAGCCTTACCGCTTTTGGTAGCCAGGAAGAAATGGTAGGCGCCCCTGGCCATGCCGGCGTTCTTCACCTTTTTCCAGTTACGCTGAAAACAGGCATCTTCATTGCCCAGGCCCTCTGTCGCCTTGATAAAGGCAAAACTCATTTGTACATGCCCTACTTTCATATCTCTGACCGATTCCCAATCGATGATATTCTGGTATTTAGACACATCAATGCCGTAAATGGTATAATTTACCGGGACTTCGATGCCAAATTCCGGGTAACGGACAAAATGAGCCTTTCTTTCCACCCACCAGTCATATATCACAAAGCCAAGCATGATGATCACCGCAACGGTCAGGAAAAGCAATAAAAATCTCCAGGCTGTATTTTTCTTTGTTTTATTCGCCATAATATGGGTCACCTTACGCGCTTGGGACAATCAACAACGGTAAAAATATAAATTTAGTGCCAATGAACCTGGTAAGCGCCATCCGACCGATGAAAAAGACAAAATTAACGGATGAATTGTCAGTAATCGTTGCTGTATAATTGATAAAGGTTAATTTTATACCTCCATGCCCGCTTTAAACCGGAACGATACCATCAATCTTTTATCCAAACTCACGGCAAGACGCCTGTGGAATGGGGTGAAGGTATTGAGTAGTTATTACCTGAGCAAATGGACCCGAAGAGCCGTTCAGTGGGGCTATCCTGTTTCCATTTCTTTCGAGCCGACCACCTCCTGCAATCTTCGTTGTCCCGAATGTCCCAGTGGGCTGCGGGCCTTTACCCGGCCGACGGGTATGTTGCAAAAAGACTTTTTTACCGATACGATCGATCAACTCTCCAAAGAGCTGCTCTATCTGATCTTTTATTTTCAGGGGGAGCCTTATCTGAACCCTTCGTTCCTGGACATGGTGGCATATGCGTCCGGGAAAGGGATCTATACGGCCACTTCCACCAATGCGCATTATCTCAATGATCAGCATGCGAAGAGAACGGTGGAGAGCGGGCTGGACCGCCTGATCATTTCTATAGACGGGACTACCCAGGACGTGTACGAGCAGTATAGGGTGGGGGGCAAGCTGGAAAAAGTGCTGGAAGGGGCCCGGAATATTGTGAAATGGAAAAAAGAGCTGAATAGCACGACTCCCTTTGTATTTTTCCAGTTCCTGGTAGTAAAGCCGAACGAGCACCAACTGGAAGATATACGAAGTCTGGCCCGGGAGATCGGGGTGGATGAAGTCCGGTTCAAGACGGCGCAGGTCTATGATTATAAGAATGACCCCAATCATCTGATACCGGAGAACAGGAAGTACAGCCGGTACCGGAAGGATAAGAAGGACGAATACCAGATCAAAAACACCCTGGACAATCATTGCTGGCGACTCTGGCATGCTACGGTGATCACCTGGGACGGCCTGGTAGTGCCTTGCTGCTTCGACAAGGATGCCCAACACCAGTTGGGAGACCTGAAAGGAAAGTCCTTTAAGGAGATCTGGAACAACGATCAGTATGTGGATTTTCGCCGGAAGGTCTTACAAAGCCGGAAGAATATCGATATTTGCGCCAACTGTAGCGAAGGGACAAAAGTGTGGGAGGATTAGAATTATTTATTTAACAGGGATAAATAAGTGGTGACACATGACTCTTGAGAAAGAAATAAACCAACGTAAATTCCGGAACGAGCACCAAAAATCTGCGATCAATATCATTTATACCTATAACTGGCTTACGGAAAAAATAAATAAGATCTTCGATGAATGGGGAATAACGTCCCAGCAATTCAATATCCTTCGAATTCTCCGGGGCGCCGGGAAGCCCCTGTCTACGTTACAGATCCGGCAGCGTATGCTGGATAAGATGAGTGATACGAGCCGGATCGTGGATCGTCTCGTAATAAAGGGGCTGGTAAAAAAAGCCACCTGTAAGACGGACCGGCGCCTGGTGGATGTGACCATAACGGAAAGAGGGAGGAAGCTGCTCGAAAAAATTGATGCCTATGACGAGCAGATGGATGGGATCCTGATGAACCTTACGGAAGCGGAAGCGAAGACCCTCAATGAGCTCCTGGATAAAGTTCGCAATGATGATGGTGAGGTCCCCTCCGGCCACTGAGCTCCGAAGTAAAAGCCATTTTGTACAGATGAAATTGTTGGATGACTAAAATTTTTTTGAAAGGATGATGAACCGCTCTCTAATCAGCAGGAAGAATATATTGCTTGCTGCCTGCCTCCTGGCCATTCCGGCCCTTTCTTTTTGCCAGTCTAAGTATGAATTCAGAGCTGCCTGGGTAGCCAGTGTGGAAAATATAGACTGGCCTTCCAAAAAAGGATTGCCTGCAGACAGCCAGCGGGCGGAGTTCATCCGGCTGCTGGATATGCATAAGCGCAATGGGCTGAATGCGGTGGTGGTCCAGGTGCGGCCTGCTACCGATGCCTTTTATCCCTCGCCTTACGAGCCCTGGAGCGAGTGGCTTACCGGCATACAGGGCAAGGCGCCTTCGCCTTATTATGATCCCCTGCAATTCATGATCGAGGAGACGCACAAACGGGGCATGGAGTTTCATGCCTGGTGTAACCCCTACCGGGCCGTGCATACGATCGGAAAATCTTCCATTGCCCCCAATCATATTACCCGGCTCCATCCGGAATGGTTCGTCCGTTTCCAGAACACCCTCTATTTCGATCCGGGCAATAAAGAGGTGCAGCAGTATGTCACGATGGTGATACGGGACCTCGTTCGCCGCTATGATATCGATGCCCTGCATTTCGACGATTATTTCTATCCATATGATATTGTCGAAGGTAATCCTGTCAAGGATTTCCCCGATAAGGCCAGTTTTGCGAAATACGGCGGCGGGATGTCAATAGCCGACTGGCGGAGAAGCAATGTGGATTCCGTCATCCTGCGGATAAGCCAGGCCATCAAGGAAGAAAAAAAATACTGCAAGTTCGGCATCAGCCCTTTCGGCGTCTGGCGTAACAAAAGCCAGGACCCGGAGGGCAGTGATAGCCAGGCCGGCCAGACCAATTACGACAATCTCTATGCGGATATCCTCTTATGGCTGAAGAATGGGTGGATCGATTATGTTGCTCCCCAGCTCTATTGGGAATTCACTTTTTCCCATGTGCCTTTCGGGACCCAGACGGACTGGTGGAGTCACCATACGTATGGCCGGCAATGTTATATCGGTCTGGGGATCTACCGTGCGGGCAGCAATCCCGCCTGGCGGGACCCTACCCAACTGACGCGCCAGATCCAGACCTTGCGGACCTATCCGGACATACAGGGAGAAATCTACTTCAGCAGTAAATCTTTTGAAAGGAACCCCTATGGCTGGTGCGATAGCCTGCGGCAGAACTATTATAAATATCCGGCCCTCATCCCGCCGATGCCCTGGATCGATACGCTCAAGCCGCATGAGCCGTTTACCCATACTGAATACAATCAAAAGGATTCTTCCCAGGCGGTCTGGCTGGGAAAAGGGGCGCCGGAGGATACGCTGCGGGGATATGCCGTTTACCGGTCGGATTCGGCCAATTTCTCCATTGATTCAGCGAATGTGTATGCCTTTATCCCCTATGATCCGGTGGCAGGTTTTTCTGTGAAGTCGTCCTCCTTGTTGCCGGGGAAAAGCGCTTATTATTTTATTACGGCGGTAAGTAAGACCAACGTCGAAAGCCGGCCTGTTACGATCATTTTTTCTACCTTAGCGGCCGGGTTGAGACCTGATAGAATTCGTGACTTTCCAGGCCGCGGGGCCGAAGGCCAATAAATTGTGAGCATTAGCCATGGCTTGCCATGGCGGAACAAAAATTTACCTAACATTTTAAATCCCTATAATATGCCTGGTTTTGAATTATTTGGTCCGGAAGAACGCAAAGAAGTAAACGATGTCCTGGAAACCGGTATCCTGATGCGATATGGGTTCGACGGTCCCCGTAAGGGTATCTGGAAATCCAAGGAGCTGGAAGCGGCGATCTGCCAACAGTTTGGCTGTAATTATGCCCAGTTGACCTCCAGCGGTACTTCCGCCCTGACGACAGCGCTCACCGTGCTGGGCATCGGGGCCGGCGATGAGGTCATTATGCCTGCTTTTACCTTTGTGGCCAGCTTTGAAGCTGTACTGAGCGTAGGGGCGATCCCGGTACTGGTGGAGGTAGACGAGACCCTTACCATGCAGCCCGACTCCGTACGCCAGGCGATCACTCCACGGACCAAATGTGTGGTGCCGGTACATATGTGCGGCGCTATGGCTGACCTGGATGCTCTCCTGGCCATTTGTAAAGAACACCAACTGCTCCTGCTGGAAGACGCCTGCCAGAGCATCGGAGGCCGGTATAAGGGCAAATACCTGGGAACGATCGGTCATGCCGGCACCTTTTCCTTTGATTTTGTGAAAATCATTACCTGTGCGGAAGGAGGGGCTGTCATTACCAATGATGCGGATATCTATACGAAATGCGATGGGTTTACGGACCATGGCCATGACCATAAAGGCGTTGACAGGGGTGCGGACCTGCATCCTTTTATCGGCTATAATTACCGGATCTCTGAATTACATGCTGCGGTAGGCCTGGCACAGATCCGCAAACTGGACCAGTTCTTAGCCATTCAGCAAAAAAATCACCAGCAGTTGAAGGCTATTCTTGCTCAATTGCCGGAGGTCAGTTTTCGGAGTATTCCCGATCCGTCCGGGGACAGTTGCACCTTCCTCAGTTGGTTCCTTCCCTCGGAAGAAGCGACCAGGGCCGTCATTGCGGAACTGAAACAGCAAGGCATCCTGGCCGGCAATTTTTACTGGTTTGATAATAACTGGCATTACATCCGCAAATGGGACCATCTCCGCCAGGCGACCACCCTGAATAACCTGAATGACGGACAACGGCAGCAATTGCAGAAACTGTCGGCTACCACTTTTCCTGCCAGCGACCGGATCATGAGCCGTTGTGTTTCCACGGCTATCGGGTTGTTATGGACGGAGGAGCAGACACAGGAAAAGGGGGAGAAGATCGTCGCGGCGATAAAGAAGGTGCTCAGCAAGGAGCTGGTCAACTAAGCGGCCGGTCCGGGGATCCGCATGAATGGATGTCGGACCGCTATTTCCCTTCTAAATAATTACATTGTTCGAGTGAGCCCAGCCGGAAACGGAGGGGGATACGGGTCGTTTTTTCGAATTCCAGCTCTTTTTTGCAGAAAAATCCCAGGTGATGGGTATAATAGTCATTTTCCAGGGTCGGAACGTTTCCCGGCGTTGGCAGGGAGAAGAATGTTGCCTTTTCCGGTGAGGGGGCTGCCCGATGCAGGTAAAGGACGGCATTCCAGGCAGGCCGTGTGAAGGAAGGTGTTGGCTTTCCGGGAGGGGTCAGAAGACGATTCCCGGCCGGGGAATGCCCGGTAACCACCCATTCAGAATACTCAAAAGGGCCCCCGGAGCCACCCGGAATGCTCCCCGATGGAACATTTTGTCCCCATGCCCCTTCCAGAAAAAGTATTGAAACACATACAACAAGAAAAGTTTTTTTTCGTTGGTTGGTGCTTCCCACCTTTTTATGTAGATTTACGGCCTGATTTTTGTGGTTCGCGCGCGCTTTTCCAATTTTTGGAAAGGCAAGCAGAGCAAAACCCCTGGAAATAAATGTCTTTAAGTCAATCATTACAGCAGAAGTTACTACAAAAACTGTCTCCGCAGCAAATTCAGTTAATGAAATTGTTGCAGGTGCCTACGGCTAATCTTGAAGAAAGGATCAAAGAAGAGCTGGAGGAGAACCCTGCCCTGGAAGTAACGGAAGAGGATCATGAGGACGGTCTGACGGATGAGACAAAAGATGAATTTGAAACAGCGGAGGAATTTGAGGAGAAGGATGGCAGTGAGGACGAATATGAAAATATCGATATCAGCGAATATGTAAACGAATATGATGATGATGTAGCTGATTATAAATTGCGGGATGACAACTACCCTGAGCTGGATGAGGACAGGGTGATGCCGCATAGAGTGGAAACTTCTTTTCATGAGTTGTTATTAGATCAGTTGGGCATGTTGGTGGTCGATGACCGTACCCGCAAAATTGCCGAGCAGATTGTGGGGAGTATCGATGACGACGGCTATTTGCGCAGGGAGACGACTTCTATTGCCGATGATCTGGCTTTCCGCCAGAATATTGAAACAACGGAGCAGGAGATCGAAGAGCTTATTAAAAAGATACAGCATTTCGATCCGCCCGGCGTCGCAGCCAGGGATTTGCAGGAATGCCTGTTGATCCAGTTGAACCGCAAGAAAGGCAATGGCAAGAGTGTGGAGATGGCGATTGATGTGCTGACCTACTATTTTGACGAGTTTACTAAAAAACATTACGATAAGATACAGCGGGGGCTCAACCTGAGCGATGATCAGTTGAAGGATGTGATCAACCAGATCATCAAGTTGAATCCAAAGCCAGGAGGCGATGTTAGCGAAGGCAACAGGGGAGAAAGTTATGTAATCCCTGATTTCTTTATCACGAATAGTGCGGGGAAGCTGGAGTTGTCCCTGAATTCCAAGAATGCCCCGGATCTGCGGATTAGCGAAGGCTATAAGGAAATGTTGAAAGAATATGACAGGGGTAGTAAGAAAGATAAGCGTCAGAAGGAAGCGGTGTTGTTCATCAAGCAGAAAATAGATGCTGCCAAATGGTTTATCGATGCGATCAAGCAACGGCAGCAGACTTTGTATAATACCATGCATACGATCATGGATTATCAATATGAGTTTTTCCTTACAGGGGATGAGACCCGGTTAAGGCCGATGATCCTGAAAGATATTGCGGAAAGGACCGCGCTCGATATTTCTACCGTCAGCCGGGTAGCGAACAGCAAATTTGTACAGACGGAGTTTGGCACCTACCGGCTTAAGTTCTTCTTTAGTGAATCCCTCAGTACGGACAGCGGAGAGGAAGTGTCTACCCGGGAGGTGAAAAAGATCCTCAGCGATCTGATAGAAGGGGAGAGTAAGAAGAAGCCGCTGAGCGATGAGAAGCTAACGGAATTACTACAGGAGAAGGGATACAATATAGCCCGCCGGACGGTTGCGAAATATCGCGAGCAGTTAAATATACCTGTTGCAAGGCTGAGAAAGGAGTTGTAGTCGCAGGACGGCTGGCAAAGATGAGCTTACATAAAAGACACAACAATGAATGAACTCAATATAGCTATGGCCAGTGAATCCCCGAAGGCAAATTCTTCCCATCCGGTCCTGCGGTTTTTCGGTGAGCTCATTTCTTATCTTTTCCATCCCTTATTCATCACCAGCTATGTGGTGGGCTTTCTGATCTTTTTCCATCCTTCCGTTTTTGCGGGGATCGATGACCGGATGAAGATGCTTCGCTTCCTGCACGTTTTTATTTTTAATGCCTTATTCCCTGCATTTTCCGTGTTCTTATTATGGAGGTTGAAATTCATTCAATCCATACACCTTCGTACGGAGAAAGAGCGGATATTACCCTATATCATCGCTATGATCTTCTATTGGTGGACCTGGAATGTATTTAAGAATTTATCGGACGTTCCGCCCGTAGTCATCCATTTTTCGTTGGGTGCTTTTCTGGCGCTCTGCGGCGCCTGGATGTGCAATATTTATTTTAAGATCAGCATGCATACGGTAGCGATGGGGGGAGCGCTGATGTTCTTCCTTCTGTTCTCCTTTAATGATGATTATGCTTCCGGTCTTTATCTGTCAGTGGCGTTGCTGGCGACGGGCCTGGTATGTACGGCCCGGCTTGTTACGGGCGCCCACACTCTTTTCCAGATCTATTCCGGCTTATTTGTCGGGTTGCTGATGCAGTGGATTGCGTGGCAGTTTTGAGAGGAGCTATTAGCTGCAAGCTGTTAGCTGCAAGCCAGACCTAGCTATGTCAGTAAGGAATTATAAGTGGCAGCTTGCAGCTCGAAGCTTGCCGCTTGCCGCTCTTTTTGCCCTTGGGGCAAAAAGAAAAGCCCAATCATAGGGTACGAACCTAAATTGAGCTTTTTCACCTTCAAACCATCTGAAGTATGCGTCCATGCTAGCCGTTAAGTATCTTCGATCGGGTAATGTATTTTTTAGTAGGGTGATAAATGAATAAGCAGGATCCTTCTTTAATAGCGTCGATCACCTCTCCGGCTTCGTCCGAGGGAACGGCGGGGCATCCATAACTCCTGCCGCCGAATCCATTCATGCGGAGAAAATCAGGACCCACATATTCAGAGCCGTGTACTACAATATTCCGTCCATTCGCCTTGTCGTTAAATCCTCTTTCCAGTCCCCGGACCCTAAGGGAAAGTCCGTTGTCTCCATAATAGGTTTCCCCGGTCACATAGAATCCCAGGCTTGTTTTATGAGAAGAGGGGTTATTGGAGAAAGACCGGGCGTATTCGGTGCCGGAATTCCGGCCATGCGCCACATAGGTATTTATCAGGACCGTTTTCTGTTCCATGTCCAGCACATACAGGCGTTTATTGCGGGAGGATTGACTAAGGTCACAGATAGAAAGAATATTGGTCTTAGCCAGCCAGTGATGGTCCAGCAAATAGTAATATCCTTTAAGGGCATATTCAAAAGCTTGCCTGGTCAACCCTAATTCCTTGAGGTTGATCTGCTCATATAGTAAGGAAACTTCTTCTGCGAAAGCGGCTTTGGCGCTGGCTGCGTTCTTATGGTTCGTGGAAGGATGGTTCGTGGGGTCTCCGCCGGTTGTGGGGCCTCCACCGGCTTTTAATCCGCTCACAGGCACGGCAAGTGCTATCAGGACACACAAAAACAGAGGATTTAAAAAGCTACGACACATGTTTCAAAAGGTTTTTTTAAGTGGTTTTAAGACAAGCCCTTCGGTGCGAACTATAAACGGAAGGGAGAGTAAAATATTATCTTATTTGCAATTGTGCAAGCGTCAATTAACAATTCTTTTTATTGTGTCGTACCCCTCTTTTTCAGGAGGATAAGGTAAATCCCTTAGGATCACCGGAGGCTGATTCTCAATTAACTGGCAATTCAAGCCTTAAACCTTTACTTCCTTCCATCTACCTTTTTTGAAGATGACAAAGCTGACAACCGTCATACTTGATTCCGTCAGCAATATGGCCAGGAAGACGCCGGTAGGGCCCAGATCGAAGATAACGGCCAACAGGTAAGCGACCGGTATCTGGAATGCCCAGAAACAAAAGAGATTAATAATAGTAGGAGTCCGGGTATCTCCGGCGCCATTAAAGGAATTGGTGAGCACCATCCCGATCCCGTAGAAGATATATCCGAAACTTATAATGTTCAGGGCGCGGATGGCGACCTTCTGAACCTCCGGGTCCTTATTCATAAAATCGACGATCGGCGCCGCGCCGAAAAGGAATAATAAGGAAACGAAGATCATGAAGACGGTGTTGTACCGGGCGGCTGTCCGGACGGATTGCTCTGCCCGGTCCGGGCGTTGTGCCCCCAGGTTCTGCCCTACCAGGGTTGCTGCGGCATTGCTCATGCCCCAGGCAGGGAGGAGGAAGAATAATAAAATGCGGATAGCTACCTGATAGCCGGCGATGGATGCGTTGCCAAAGCGGGTGATGATCCTTGCCATCACGATCCAGCTGGCAGAGCCGATGACGAACTGCAGGGTCCCGGTCCAGGCGATCTTTGATATGGCCGAGATGAGGCCCATATCGGGCCGGAAGTATTTCCGGACAATACGGATGATCCCGCGGCCCAGGAATAGGTGGTAGAGCTGATAGCAAACTCCCACCCCCCTGCCGATGGTAGTAGCGATGGCTGCTCCCCGAAGTCCATAATAGTGGATGAGGACGGGACATAGAATAATATTACAGCCATTGGCGATCCATAGGGACCACATGGCGATCGAGGCATTGCCGGCGCCACGGAAGATCCCATTGATCAGGTATAACAACATGATAACAATGCTGCCGCCGAAGAGGATCCGGGTGTAGGGGGCCCCGGTGGCTACGGTCTCCGGGGAAGCGCCCATTACCCGCAGGATATCCGGGGCCAGGAAATATCCGGTTACACTGATGACGAGGGTAAGGGCCAGGGACAGGTTGATGGCCTGTGCTGCTGACCGGGCGGCTTCTTCAGGATTTTTTTCTCCGATCCTGCGGGCGACCATAGCGGTGGCGGCCATGCTGAGGCCGATGGCCACGGAATAGACCAGCGTGAGCACCGATTCGGTCAATCCCACCGTAGCTACGGCATCCCTGCCGATGCGGCCTACGAAGAAGATGTCTACGACTGCGAATACGGATTCCATGCACATTTCCAGGATCATGGGGATCGATAAGAGAAATACGGCTTTCCGGATACTTCCGGTGGTATAGTCCTGGTGTTCGCCCGAAAGTGCCTGTTTGAATAAGGTATATACAGATCTGACAGAGAGACCTGTTTGGGATGATTGGTCTGGTGGCATGCCGATAGGTTTAAAAATTCCGAAAGGGAATATAAGAAATCTTTCAGGGCCTTACTACAAAGTTTTTTTTTGAGCTATCTTGGGAGCTCTGTATATTTTGAGTCGCGCTAACTATGACCATCCCCGAGGAACAACTATACCAGCAGTTTCAGACTGTCTTCAATACGTATTACAATTCCCTTTGTAACTATGCTTTTACTTTTGTAAAAAATGAGGATACCAGCGAAGACATCGTTCAGGAGGTCTTTATGAAGATCTGGGAGGGGCGCCGGGAACTTCTGCTGGAAGAGGCGGTCCGCTACTATCTTTTTACGGCAGTCCGGAATAATAGCATCACCTGGTTGCGGCAGAAAAAGAATACCGGCGTGGTGGAATGGAATGAGGAGAATTCCCCGAATGAGTCCGTACCCGAAAAAGAAATGGGCAGCGACAGGGATTACGAGCTGCTGCTGCAAAAAGGAATCGACCGGCTGCCTCCTAAATGCAGGGAAGTATTTTTGTTGAGCAGGCTCAGTAATATGACGTACAAGCAGATTGGGGCCAGCCTGGGCATTTCGGTAAAAACAGTGGAAAACCAGTTGGGGAAAGCCTTAAAGATATTAAGAGCATTTTTAAAGGAGAAAGGCATTTCCCTGGTGGGGTCCGGGCTGTTTATCGGTTTTTTTTTGTAACCAGATGGGGGTAAACCCGGTTTTACCGTTTTTAGTAAAAGGAGGTATAAATTATGGAGGAGAATGACTATATGGAAGGGCTCATCCTGAAATACCTGAACCAGGAAGCTTCTCCGGCAGAAGAGGCGGAGCTGCTGCAATGGTTGGATGCTGATCCGGGGCGCCGGCAGGATTATCAGGCCCTGGAGAAAATATGGCAGGTCAGCGGGCCGGCCTTGCATTACCCTATTTTCGATAAAGGCGCCGCCTGGGAGAAGATGCGTGCACGTATTTCATATTCTCCGACGCCCAGGCAATTATTCACCCTCAGAAGGGGAGTTGCTGCTGCTGCTATCCTGTTGATCGTGGTTTCCGCAGGATGGTGGTTTTCTACCAGGAACAACGGCGTTGCGTCGAGAGTGGTTCAGGCGGTAAATGCCGATCAGCGGGTGTCTTTACCGGATGGATCGGTCGTTTATCTCCGCAAGGGGGCTATGATAAAATACACGGAGCCTTTTAACGGGAAGGAAAGGCAGGTGGAAATGAGTGGAGAGGCCTTCTTTCAGCCGGTGCATAACCCGGGAATGCCGTTCAGGATCAGCACCGTCCATGCCGTTATTGAAGATATCGGCACCTCTTTTATGGTGAAAGATCAGGAAGGAGCGGATGAAGTAATCGTTGTGACGGGCAAGGTAAAATTTACAGACAAGGTCCAATCATCTCATAGCATCGTTCTCCTTTCGGGGCAGAAGGCAATATTGAAAGAGAATAAGTTTATTCAATTGGTGACAACCGATTCAAATTTTATGGCCTGGAAGACGGGTGTTCTGGATTTCCGGGAGACGCCTCTTGACCAGGCAGTGCAGGATATCGGTGATTTTTACCAGCTTGCCGTTTCCCTCGCTCCTGATCTGCGGACGGAAGCGGAGAAAATCAATATTACAGCCCGGTTCAAAAACCAATCGTTGGAAGCCGTTCTGGAAGAGGTCAGCTTGACAACGGGTCTCAAAATAAACCATGAAAAGAATACTTTATTCTTTTACCGACCATGAGGACCCCTTTTCTTTATCCCTTTTTACTGCTTGTCATCTGCCTGTCGGGCCTGAAATTAACGGCTCAAAAAAAGAGCATTTTATACCATCCTTTTCATTCGAATCTACAAAAAGGCACGATCACGGAATTTCTGGAGGAGATCAATGCCAGGAGTGGGGTGCAGGTGGAATATGCTTCCGGCAGCTTCCGCCCCGACAGAATTGTTGCGCCAGGCAGTGATCTTGTAACGCTGGGCGCCTTATTACAGGAGATCCTTTCCGGGGAGAAGGTGAAGGTGCTTGAAAAAAATGATAAGCTTATTCTGACCCCGGCGGCTGCGCCTCTTGCGGACGATGCCTTATTGCCGCTGTATTCTTTTTTTGGGATTGTCAGCGAAGAAGGGAGCCGGGAGCCGCTGAATGATGCGGCCATCTGGGAGCCTTCCACCCGCAAGGGCTCACTAACGAACAAGCACGGATATTTCAGCCTGTTATTGCCGGAAGGGCGACACGTTCTGGAAATCACTTATGCCGGATATAAATCGAAGATCATAGAAATAGATCTGCACTGGGACCAGCGTTCCGATATACCGTTAAGCCACCGGGAAGACATCCCGGAAGTGATCGTCTCGGCGGGCAATGGAGTAAAGAAAAGTGCCGGCGACAGGATCCTTCCCGGCGAGTATGATACCTATAATAACTTTCTGGGTGAAAATGACGCGCTGAGGTCCTTGTTCCTGCTGCCGGGTGTCATGAATGTGACAGATGCCGCCAGCGGGCTTCTTGTAAGGGGAGGGGAGCAGGATGGGAACCTCTTCTTACTGGATGGCAATCCGGTCTTTAACCCCACGCATATGCTGGGGGCCTTATCTATCGTGAACAGAACGTCCATGAAATCCATGCAACTGTTCAAAAGTGATTTTCCTTCCAGGTTTGGCGGCAGGCTGTCGGCTGTCATCGATGTATATACCAAAGACGGTAATATGCAAAAATGGGGGGGAGAGGCCAACCTGAATTTCCTGGCCGGATCTTTTACGGTGGAAGGGCCTTTGAAGAAAGATAAAACAGCGCTCATGGTTTCGTTCCGGCATAGCATGTTTAACTCCTTACTGAACCTTTTTCAAAAGGATTTTAATAACAACTTTTATGATGTACATGTGAAGCTGACCCATTTGCTGAACCGGAATAATAAACTGATGATGAATTTTTATTCCGGGGATGACGGTCTTAAACTGCAGGTAAATGATAACAATCTGAATAACCGGCAGCAATGGGGCAACAGGGTGGCTTCGGTCGGCTGGAACCACCTGTTGAGCACGAATGCTTTTATTACTACTTCGGTCAATACCAGCAATTATTATAACCTGGCAGGGTTCGTTTATACGATTTACGATGACTCTACCGGCCAGCCGGTATCCAAACGGTCTTTCAATACGTATTCCTCCATAGCTCATTATACTGCTAAAACGCAGGTGGATGTGCGTGTCACCAATACGCTCAAATTCAATTTCGGAGGGGAATTTGCTTATACGCGGATCAAGCCTTTTGAAAGTAAAATTGACTCTACTTTTAGCATTGACCCCGGCGCCTTCCAATCTTTTACTCCCCTTCCCTTTAGGGAATATACCTTGTTCACCGAAAGTGAAATTACCATAGGCAAGCATTTCCTGTTGAGGCCCGGTATTCATTTTTCTGCTTACCGGTTCAGGGATTTTCATTATACTTCCTATCAGCCCAGGTTCTTTGCAGCGTATAAAATCAATACCACGGGGCAGGTATATCTGTCTTATGCCAGGATGACCCAATATTTGCATTTATTGACCAACCCTTCTCTGGGCATCAATAGTGATACCTGGGTGCCGAGCACGGCAGCCCTGAGTCCTGAAGAAAGCAGGACGGTAGATCTCGGATATTCCTTCAAGGGCAAAAAGGGGGTGTCTTTTACTGCGGGGAGTTATTGGAAGCGGATGGATAATGTGACCAACTATGCGGAGGGGAAGAGTTTTTTTATTAATACGGATTCTTCCTGGGAGCAAAATGTAGAGACCGGAAAAGGCTGGAGCTACGGCTTGGAGATAATGGCCGAAAAGACAGGCCAAAAGCTGAATATGCATATTGCTTATACGTTATCCTGGAACTGGCGGAGGTTTGACCAGATCAATCAGGGGAAACGATTCCCATTTAAATATGACCGCCGTCACAACCTCAATATCGGCCTGACCTATAAAATAGACAAGCGTAAAGATATTTCCATGTTGTGGATGATCGCCTCGGGGGATGTATTTACCCTGCCGGAGCGAATTTATCCGGATTATGATAATGCCCAGCAGATTTCCAATCCTGATGACCTGTTGCGTAATTACCGGTTCATTTATCATTTTTCCGGGGTCAATGACTACCGTACGCTGCCCTATCATCGCCTTGACCTGTCGGCCAGCTATCATCCTGTCCGGAAAAAATGGTTCGGCTTTAACTGGACTGCGGGAGTCTACAATGTATATGGAGCTCCCGGCCAATACAGCTATGGGCTGGAAGGATCTTTACACGGGAAATCCATTGTAATTGTCATGAAGAATAAACTATTCAATATAACTCCTTATATTTCGTCTACTGTTGACTTTTGAATGCACTATGTCCCATTTTATCCGACGATATAAGGAAGGTTATCCTGTAGGGAAAGGGCTTACCGCTCTTGTGTTTACGTTTTGCTGTCTCTTCACGCTGTCCTGCAAAAAGAATCTTTACCCGGATACGCCAAAAGATAATGAATTGGTAATACTGGCGGAAATCACGGCGGGCGACTCCCTGATGATCCCGGTCAGTAAAAGCATACAGGTGGGTAGCGGAGGTATCATCAGCTTTGAAGAAGTAAAGTCCGCAAGCGTTCTGATCTTTCGTCCGGATGGAAGATCCTGGATGCTCCGGCTGAATACCTCTCCGGATTTTTCCGCTAACCCGGCCTCTGTCTATACGGCCCCTCAACGGCCCCGTTACAATTCCACTTACAGTCTCCAGGTACAGGATCCGTTGTCCGGCACTGTTACAGCGCAGACGACCATTCCTTCGCCGATCCGTCTCTCGCATTTTGATACGAGCGGGGATATCCGCAGTGGGGTTCCGGTCCTGAAATGCAAGTTTACCCTTATGGATTCTCCCGGTGTAAACCATTATTATGTTTTTGAGGCTGTCAAGCAACTGGTGCGCCTGTCCCATTATTTTTACTGGAGTGGAGCCCGGTATAATTATGATAAGCCGGAAGGCAAAAGGCTCTATGAACAGGTAAAAAATTCGCCGGGGGTAAAACTGCTCTGTGACACGCTGCCTTCCAATATTTTTAACAGGCTGAATATTTTTACCGATGACATCAACGTGGATAATGCGCAGGCAAGCAGCCTGGACAGCCCATTCCGAAGGATATTCCTGCCCGGTCAGTTTGTCAGCGGGCGGGAGTATACCGCCTCGTTCTCTATAGCCCGGAAATACTTTACAGGGGATAGCGACGTCTCCCGGGGAAGGGTATTGGTGCAGGTAAAATCGGTGAGTCCTGAGTTATACAATTACTTATTCTGGTATGAAAAATATAAATCCGATATAGGCTCTGTCCCTCCCGGGCAGCTATACTCTCCTCCCGGGAATATTCAAAACGGGCTTGGCATTTTTGGAGGAAGCGTCAAACGGGAGTGGATTTTTTATTTTGACCGGCTGCTGTAAAAAACTCCGCTGTAAAAAAAAGTTCCTTTTTGGATAGGGGTAAGGTATGCTCCTGGCGTCTTTACCATTGAAAACACCATTGCCAAAAAAAAAGCCGTTGCTGACAACGATCGATTGAAAAAGATTGTCAGAGGAACCAAGTAATTATGCTAACCATAAGGGAAACACCTACGAAACCCCTGGAGTACATAACCGGAAACAGGGGTTTTAAGCCTCGTATTGCGCCAGGAGTAATCAAAGTAAGCGCCGTGATCATTACCCGCAATGAAAGCAGGAATATCCGCCGTACCCTTTCAAAATTGCATTGGTGCGATGAGATCGTCATTGTAGACAGCTATAGTACGGACGATACCGTTGCTATTTGTGAGGAATTTGGTTGCCGCATCTTTTTTAAGACCTTTGAAGGATATGGTGAGCAAAAAAGATATGCTGTTTCAAAGGCTAACAATGATTGGGTGCTCTGTCTCGATGCCGACGAAGTGCTGTCCGATGGGCTTGCCTTTGAGATCATGAAGGAGCTGGACAAGAATCGTTCTATTGTGGCCTATCAGTTGCCGATGAACCTGGTGTTCCTGGACAAGGAATTCCGGTACGGGAAGGAAAGCCGGAGATATTTTCTGCGTCTTTTTAATAAACAATCGGGAGGCTTCAATGAGGGCCTTGTACATGAAAAAATAGAAGTGCGGGGCAAAACAGGCAGGATGAAGAATAAAATACTGCATTACAGCTATGGTGACATTGATCAATGGTATGAAAAATGCGGCAGCTATACTACGCTCGGCGCAAGAGGAACCGTGAGCAGAGGCGGTACCCGGTCCGTTCCTGCCGTGGTGTGTGCGCTTCCCCTTTATTTTATACGGTATTATTTCATCAACCTGAATTTTCTCAATGGGCTTCAGGGCTTTTACTGGTCTGCTTTCAGTTCCTATTCTCATTTCATGAAGTATGTAAAGATCAGAGAACTGCAGGCTGCTAAAGCGACGCTCCCATGTTTAAAAAGCTAAGGGTCCTGATGTATCATAGTGTGTCCCGGGACGGTTACCGGGATGGATTGACTGTTGGCAGCGACCAGTTGGAAGAGCATTTTCAATATCTCCGGTCGAAAGGATATGAGGCGATCCTGCTCAGTGAGCTCATCGCTTATTACGATCATAAGCAACCGCTGCCGGCCAAGCCTGTTCTGATCACTTTTGACGATGGGTTCCTGAATAATTACCAGATTGCCTACCCCCTTGCCCAAAAATACGGGATGAAAATAAATTTCTTTCTCGTACCTGCTTTTATAACAAGCGGCTACTATAGGAAGGAAGCCTGTATGGGGGTGGAGGATATACAAAAACTGGATCCTGCCCTTGTGGAAATAGGCCTGCATACTTATGACCATTCCAGTTATGCAGAACTGCTCCCTTTTCAGATAGAAACGGATATAGAACTCTGCCGGACCAGTCTGGAGAGAATGGGGCTGCGTTACCAACCCTGTCTCGCCTATCCTTATGGAGCGTTTCCCCGGCGTAAGGGATATGACCAGACGAGGCTGTTCGAAATATTAGAGGAGAAAGGCATCCGCGTGGCCTTCAGGATCGGCAACCGGATCAACAGGTTGCCTCTGCGCCATCAATTTTTGATCCAGCGCCTGGACATAAAGGGGGATGAACCATTCCTGCTGTTCCGGATAAGCCTTGCTGCCGGCAGGAAATTATTTGGATTGCCGGGACTTATCCGTTCTGTTTCTTTTTGGTTTAACAAGGCGTCTGCAACCTTTAAATTATTAATGGCATTTTGCCTGGGGGTGGCCAGTTTTCTTTTGATCATGGAGATCATCAGGGCCTGTCTTGGATGTCCCTGTTCAGTCTGAAATTTATGGTCATGTGGCATCCTTTACCGGGGGAAGAATCGATGGTCACCTGTCCATGAAATACTTCTGCCCGACTAATGATATTACTGAGGCCGATCCCTTTTCTTTTCTTTTCCGGATCAAATCCCTTTCCGTTATCGGTGATCTGCAGGTTCAGGGAATCGGGGGTCTGCTTTATGGAAATATGGACGATAGAAGCGTCGGCGTGTTTAAGCACATTGTTCAATTGTTCCTGCAGGATCCGGAAAATGGCCGTTTTTAATTTATCGTCCAGGAGATCTTCGGACGGCATGGAAAAGTCGAGAGTGACCTGCAGCCGTTCTTCCAATCGCCGGATGCTTTCCAACAGGTCTTCGACCGATAGTTCCAGCCCGATCTCTTTTTGAAAGGATTGCGTGAGGGATTTCGATAATTTCCGGATCTCTTCGATGGCGGTGGTGATGATATCGCTGCTGCGTTTGATGACATGCTGCTGTTCAAAAGGGAGGCCCTGGATACAGTCCAGGTATAACCTGGCCGTAGTGAGGATCTGGTTGACATTATCATGCAATTCCCTGCCGATCTCTTCCCTTTCTTTCTCCTGCGCCTCCATCGTGGCCTGCATAATTTTCTTCTCGCTGTTCTTCCGGTCAGTGATGTCCCTGAAATTACATACGATCCCATTGATCCCTTCCGTTCCCAATAAATTGGTCACGGTCCCTTCCACCCAGATCGGTTTTCCTTCCCTGGTGTGTGCCCTTGCCTCCAGGAAAAAGGGTTTGCCGGGACTCTCCAGCACGTCCATAAAGATGACCGCCAGGCGGGAGATATCCTCCGGATGAACGAATTCGAAAACATTCATTCCCATTTGTTCGGTGCTGCTGATGCCGAAGTATTTTTCGATGGAGGGGCTGGAATAAACGAACTCTCCCTGTCCGTTGGCCACGACAAGGATATCCGTACTGTTTTCGATCAGGGCGCGGAAGAGGGTATTCTCCACGATCGCCGCTATTCTTTTGGGGGAGTTTTTCAGAGGCTTGTGCCCGGAAGGCTCCATAGGATGATGCGTTTGCATAGTATTGACAAGGTTGTGATATAAACTTTTATAATATTAGTATTTTTGCGGTAAATAATTACATATAAGCACTTAATTGTTTTATTGTATGAAGTCCACCTTATCCCGAATGCTCGTTAAATTGTTGAAAATAACCGGTATAGCGCTGGCGGTGATCCTGGCATTGATGTTCCTGCTGCCTTATTTATTTCCGGGTTTTGTCTCTGCAAAGATCCGGCAATGGGCTAAAAGCAGTGTCAAAAGTGAATTGAATTTTTCCAGGGCCCGCCTGTCCTTTTTCCGGCATTTCCCAGCCCTGACGCTGACCCTGCATGACCTGAAATTGAAGGGGTCTGCCCCTTTTGAAAAGGAGACCCTGATCGAAGCGGATGAAATTGCGCTGGGTGTGGATCTTCGCAGTGTATTTTCGGAAGTGCGGATCGACAAGATCTTTCTCACCAATGCCTTTATCAACATACAGGCAGATACGGCAGGGAATGCGAATTATAACATCTATGCTTCGGAAAAAAATAGTGGTCCTTCTCCTGCCGCTGATTCGGGCAGTGCGTCCCTGAAGATCCAGAAAATAATCATCGAGAAAAGCAAGCTTGTCTATAATGACCGGTCCCTGCCGATCCTGATCAATGCAAGGGACCTCGATTATGAAGGGGATGGCGATCTGAGCAAGGCTATTTTCGATCTCAACAGTCATATAGAGATTGCTTCCATGGACCTGTTTTATGACCGGCAGGCTTATCTGTTATCGAAGAAAATAAATGCCGACCTGGTGACGAAGATCAATACGAACTCCCTGGCCCTCTTCTTCGAAAAGAATGAGCTGACCATCAACCAGCTTCCCGTGGCTTTCACCGGGCGGTTTGAATTCCTGAAGAATGGGTACGGCATGGACTTCAGGCTCAAGTCAACGGATTCGGACCTGCATGATATTTTTACGGCTTTGCCGCCTGGTATGCTTGACTGGCTGAGCAAGACCGATGTGAAAGGATTTGGAGACATCGATGCTGCTCTCTCCGGCCAGTATATAGCTGCCAGCAATACCATGCCCGGGCTTACGCTCAATATGAAAATACGGAATGGGTCTGTTTCGAATGCGCAGGCCCCTGTACCGGTAAAGAACCTTTTTCTCAATTTACAGTCCCGGATGCCCGGATTGAATCCGGATAGTCTCTCTGCCACGGTGGATTCGATTTATTTCACGATCGATAAGGATTATTTCAGCGCCGTGCTGCAATTAAAAGGGATGAAGGAGCCCTGGGTATCTGCCCGGGTGCATTCGGAAATGGACCTGGAGAAGTGGGCGAAGGCTTTCGGCGTAACGCCGTTTACCGTAAAAGGCCGTTACGAGCTGGCTTTGGAGGCGGAGGGTAAATATGCCACCCGTATCGTTCGCACGCAGGGCCTTCGGCGAACGAGGGTGGATACGGTGATTACGAGCATACCCCGGTTTACCTTAAAATCTTCTTTAAAAGACGGTTATTTTAAATATGCATCCAGGCCGGAGGCTATGAGGGAGATCCGCTTCAACCTGGATGCCTCCTGTGCCGACAATGATTATAAGCATATCCGGCTGGCTCTGGAAAATGTCAATGCCGCGGTGCTGAGCAATTATATCAGGGGATACCTGAAACTGGGCAATGGCAATGATTTTGCCATTGATGCCGGGCTGGAGACGGTTTTTCATTTATCGGATATAAAAAAAGTAGTCCCTTTAGATAGTATGGACTTGGCCGGGGACCTTACAGCGCATGTGCGGACAAAGGGGAATTATCTTCCTGCAAAAAAATTGTTCCCCGTGACGGTCGCCGACCTGCAATTGGATAACGGGAGTATACAGACGAAATACTATCCGCATCCCCTGGAAAAGATACAGGTGAGCGCCCGTATTACTAATTCAGGCGGATCGTTAAGAGATCTGAAGGTGGCTTTTACGCCTGTCAGTTTCCTGTTTGAGGGGCAGCCTTTTACCGTGAAGGCGGACCTGCAGAATTTTGAAAATCTGAAATATGCTATCAGCTCCCGGGGGACATTGGATATAGGGAAAATATACCGGGTATTTGCGTTGCAGGGCTATGATGTGAAAGGGCTGATAGAAGCCAATCTTTCCCTGAGAGGGAGTCAGCGTGATGCTATGGCCGGCCGTTATGACCAGTTGTTCAATTCCGGTACGCTGAGGGTAAAAGATCTGCTGGTCAATGCCGAGTCGTTCCCGCTGCCTTTCCGGATCAGGACGGGCCTGTTCCGGTTTGACCAGGACAAAATGTGGTTTGACACGTTTAATGCCAGTTATGGGAAGACGGACCTGGTTCTGAATGGCTGGCTTTCCAATGTGACTGGTTATATAACGGATAAGCATACGACTTTGAAGGGGAGTTTTGATCTGAAGAGCGATTATATGCTGGTGGATGAGTTTATGGCTTTTGCGGCGGTGGCGCCGGGGGGGCAGAAGCCGGCGACGATTGGCGGGGGGCAGACGGGTGTCGTTATCGTTCCCGGCGATCTTTCGATCAGCTTTAATGCCGATGTGAAAAAAGTGCAATACAATGGGATGGACATCAATGATTTTAAAGGAGGGATGACGATCGACAGCGGAGCGATCCGGTTGAATAAGACGGGTTTCACCCTGATCGGGGCTCCCGTGGAAATGGACGCTGCCTATAAAAGCCTTTCTCCTCAAAGAGCGCAATTTGATTATCATATTAATGCGAAGGAGTTCAGTGTTCAAAGAGCGTATAAGGAAATAAAACTATTCCGGGACCTGGCGACTTCAGCGGCTAAAGCGGAGGGGATTATTTCGCTGAACTACCAGCTTGGGGGTAAGCTGGACGGTAACATGCATCCTGTGTATCCTTCCCTGAAGGGGGGAGGTGTGCTGTCTGTCAGTAAGGTAAAGGTGAAGGGCCTGAAATTATTCAGTGCCGTCACTAAGGAGACGAATAAGGACGTAACGGACCCGGACCTGTCGAAGGTCGATATTAAATCCACGATCAATAACAATATCATTACGATCGAGCGTACCCGTATGAAGGTATCTGCTTTCAAGCTGCGGATGGAAGGGCAGGCCAGCTTTGATGGGAAGCTCAACCTCCGGTTCCGGGTCGGGCTGCCGCCTTTTGGGGTATTCGGCATTCCTTTAAAGATCACGGGTACGCAGGATAACCCCAAAGTGAAGGCAGGCCGGGGGAGTAAGAAAGATGAGCTGGAGGAAACGGAGGATAAGGAGGAAGAGGGGAAGGAGAATTAGTAATACCGTCCGATCAGGTGATTATCGACAATGGCTTTTTTCAGTTCTGCCGGGTCGATGGGACCCTCTTTCGCATAAACGATCTTTCCTCCGGGCTCTACCAGTAGGGTATAGGGGAGGGCGCCCTGCCATTTGGGATCTATGGCTTCGATCAGCTTGTATTTATCGTCGATACTGAAGATATAATTGGTGTTGGATGCCTGCTGTTTTTGGAGGAACTGGAGGGCTTTTTCTTTTTTTGCCGGCTCGTCGGCGCTGATGCTGATGAATTCGAAGTCTCGTCTGCGATACATCCTGTTCATGGAGATGAATTCCGGGAACTCTACCACGCAGGGACCGCACCAGGTAGCCCAGACGTTGATCAGGCGGAGTTTGTCCGAATTATTTTTCAGCAGGTCTTTGATGCCGTCCGCGCTGATGGTGTCCAGGCTTACCGGTTCTTTGGCCCATTTTTCTTTTGCCTTATTGATCCAGTCACTTTTTTCCGCCCATTTGATGGAGCAGCCGAATACCTTGGTGGTGGTTACGGGGACTTCCTTATTATTAAGCAGCGCTTCGATGGCATTGCGGGTATCCAGGGTATTGGGGGTCTTAGTAGGTTTCTCTACATCGTCGATACGGCCGCTATAGCGCAGTCGCCTTGCGGCGTCGAAGATAAAGACATGTGGGGTGGCGATGGGGCCGTATTTTTTGGAGGCCTCTTCCGTATCTCCGTCGTATAAGTAAGGGAAGTTGTATTTTTTTTCGGCGGCCCTTAATTTCATTTCTTCATAGCTGTCTCCCATGTCGGTATAACCCAGTTCGTCGAGATTGATGGAGCTGGGATCATTCGGCATGATGGCGACAACGGCTACGCCTTTGTCACTGTAGTCTTTGGTCAGCCGGATGATACGATCTTCATATGCCTGTGCAGTGGGGCAGTGATTGCAGGTAAAAACGATGACGAGGATACGGGCCTTCTTAAACGAGGCAAGGGTGTACATGTTTCCATCTATTCCCTTGAGACTGAAATCAGGGGCAGCCGCGCCGATTGGCAGGGTCTTATGTTCGTCGGAGGGGGCGGCGGCGGAAGAAAAGAGACGGCCCATCAGCAGGAATGCAACAAATAAGCCGCAAATGATTTTTTGCTGGTGCATAGGACGTAATTTTATGAAAAGTTACAATTTTACGGGAAGCGGTTCCTCGTTAAATGGGGTGAGTAATGGATTTGATGTAGTATTGATGTGGTTAATTCTCTCCTTTCGGGCGGATGATGTAGTGGTGATGTAGTGAAATACCGGAAGGGGGAGGCGGGGAGCTTTAATTTTAGACTTTGCAACGAATCTTTCCATATTAAAAATTATACACATGCACACCAGAAGATCTTTTCTCAAGTCTACCTCTCTTTATACCGCAGGTATTTTAGCGGCTCCGTCTTTTTCTTCTTTCCCGGAGTTCAAAAAAACAACGATTGGCCTGCAGCTTTATACGGTAAGGGATGCCATGCAGGCGGATCCCGAAGCTGCCCTGGCAAAGGTGGCGCAGATCGGCTTTAATTCTTTGGAAGGGGCTACCTATACCAACACGGAGAAGTTTTATGGTATGGACCCGAAGACATTCGGGTCATTGCTGAAGAAGAACGGGCTGGTGATGAGGAGTTCCCATTACCGGTTGGGAGAGGATACAACGGGCGCTGAAAAGGGGACCCTCTTAAATGACTGGGACCGTGCTGTGGAGGATGCCCATGCCCTTGGACTTAGTTATATGGTCTGCGCCTGGTTGTCACCTGCTGAGCGGAAGAACCTGGACCATTATAAGCAAATGGCCGGGCAGTTCAATACCGCCGCTGAGAAATGTAAGGCGGCCGGTATACAGTTCTGTTATCACAACCATGATTTCGAATTCGACATGCAGGACGGTAAGTATCCTTATGATGTACTGTTGGACAATACGGATAAAGACCTGGTAAAAATGGAAATGGACCTGTACTGGGTCAATAAGGCGGGTCAGGATCCCGTGAAGCTGTTTGACAAGAATCCGGGCAGGTTTCCCCTCTGGCACCTGAAAGACATGGACAATACTCCTCAGCATTCTTTTACAGAAGTGGGCAATGGCGTTATTGATTTTAAGAAGATCTTCGCTAATGCCGATAAGGCGGGGTTCAAATACTTTTTTGTGGAGCAGGATAAATGCCCCGGAGATCCTTTTGACAGTATCACGAAGAGTATAACTTATATAAAGAAAAACCTGGTATAGAAATGCTAAAAGAGTGAAACACCCAACAGGGTGTTTCACTCTTTTAGTCCCATCAAAAAATCGAAGAGATTTGTCGTTGTGGGGATCTTCAGCTTCTTCCTCAGGCGGTACCGGCTTATTTCTACTCCCCGGGTGGAAATATTCTCCAACTGGGCTATTTCCTTACTGGAAAGGTTCATCCTTAAATAAGCGCAAAGCTTTAATTCGTGGGCGCTCAGGCCGGGATGGGTCGTTTTGAGGGTCCGCAGGAAGTCGCTGTGGACCTTGTCAAAATGGACGGCGAATTGTTCCCAATCCTTATCCATTCTATTTTCTTCTCCCAGGATACGGAGCATCTTTTTGAATTCTTCCGGCGATCCATCTCCGTTGGCTCCTTTTTTCATGCGCATCAGTTCCTCCCGGATATTGCCCAGCAGTTCTCCTTTTTGGACCAGGTGCATAGCGGCTGAGGCTAGTTCTGTGTTCTTGTGCTCTATCTCGGCCTCCAGGTTCTCATTTTTCAGTTTTACGATCTCTTTTTCGGATTTTTCCAGCTCCAGTTGATGCAGGTATTGCAATCTTTTCTGTTCTTCCGCATGCCTCTTCTCTTGTTGCCGGAACAGTTTTCGCTGCCAGCGATAGAGCCCGCAGATCAGTGCGCAGAACAGCAAGGCATATATACAATAAGCCCAGATCGTCTGGTACCAGGGTGGGAGAACGGTGAAGGAATAGCTGCTGATCACGGATTCATTTCCCCGGTTGCTTTTGGACCTTACCTGGAAAGTATAAGGGCCGGCGGGCAGGTTCGTATATTCTTTTTCTGTTTTTTTGGACCAGGGTGACCAGTCCTTGTCGAACCCTTTCAGGTAATAGCTATACCGGACGCTGTTCTGTGCGGCATATAGGGGAGAGGAATATTCGAAATGCAGGGAGTTCCAGTTGCTGGCTATCCGGTATAGCGCTTTGGCCGGCTGTTCCAGGACTTCATCTACCTCCCCGAAATATCCGCCGAACAAGATGCTGTCGGTTTTGCCAAAAGCCTTTACCTGTCTGATCTTCACCTGGATCGGGTACCTGTTCTTTTTATATTCTTCATAGTTGATGTGATAAAAGCCTTTTTCAGCTCCTACGAATACGTTGAATTTATTGTAGGGGTAGACGTATTCGTAATCAGTTACCATTTTACCGCTTAATTCCGGGAAATAAATGACTTCCGGCCTGGGTCCGGAAAGGTCCAGCACACCCAGGCTGTTTTCTTCGATGAACCAGATATTCCCTGTGGCATCTTCCTTTAAATGCCGGATATTCCTTTCTCCCAGGAGTTCCTTAAAATAAACGGAGGCTTCGAAGGCATCTTTTTGGGCATTGTATTCATAAATGCCTTTTTCCGTCGTCACGACGATACGGTTCCTTACCTTGAATAAATGGTTTTTGAGAAAAGAGGGCAGGCCGTTCTTTTCCGTATACAATTTTATTCCGGGGTGGGCAGGGTCGTTAATGTCCAGCTTATAGACACCTCGATAGGGATGCGCCACCCAGATCGTATTGTTGTTATCGATGCCCACGAATTGGGAAGAGGCCGTAAAGTCGGGTATATTGCCTTTGGAAATAAAGTTGTTTGGTTCATATTGAAAAATTTCCAACCCGATATCATTTCCTGCGACCATCAAAGAGGAGGGCAATACATTGGAAAGGGGCAGGAAAGTCCAATAGGTAGTATGCTTGCTAATAGGAATGAGCCGATCCTTCCGGATAATGAAAGCGCCATCATGGTGTGCCAGCAACAGGCTGCCATTTACTTCTGAAAGTCCCTGGGTCGACCCCCTGGTGCCGGGAACTGGTTGAAACTCCCCGGTGATAAAGCTCAGGTCCTCTTTATCGGTGACCGGCACCCGGTAAAGCCCGTTTGAGGTGCCGACATAGAGTTGTTTGTCATAGATGATGGAAGTATAACCCAGGCCTTCGTTCAGCTTTTCCGGATAAATATGTTTGATGAAATTATTATAGGCAATAAAATCGATGCCATTATCCAGTCCCAGCCAGAGATTGTTGTTCCTGTCCAGGAAAAGTTTGAGGATATTGTTGTTCTGCAGGCCTTCTTTCCGGGAGAGATTTTGAATGATCTCTCCCTGTCGGTTCATAATATAAGCTCCGTCCAGGTTGGTTCCTACGGCAATCCAGTCCTTATTGACGGGGATAGTGGTGAGGATGCGCTGGTTTTGAAAAGGGTTAGGGCCGGCAAACCGGAAAGGAGTGATGGTATCGTTGCAGAGAACGAAGAAGCCTGTATTCACCGTAGTGAGAAAAGAGCTGTCTTTTCCTATGGAAAAGATATTGGTGATGAGGAAGCCAGGTGGCAAGGCGCTCCTTTTTACGAAGGGGGTCCAAAGGCCCTCTGAAAATTCCAACAGGCCGTTCTTCCCGTCCTGGGCGATCAGGTGACCATTGCTGTGCCCCAGGAATTGCCATTCGGTGGCGGCCGGGTATACGGTGATCGATCCGTTGTTCCATTGGAAGATCTTCTCCCTGCATTGGAAGAAAATATCGTTCCCATAGGGCACGATGTTCCATATATCTGAAAAGGTGTTATTCTTCTCTGAAAGAAGCCCTTTTAAGGAGGTGTACAATAGTTTGCCATTCCTGTCGGGTGAAAAATAGCCGAAATCGTCTTCTCCTCCTGCGTAGATCTTATTATCCTGTCCGATGGCAACGGCTCGAACCACTGATTTATTAGGAAGGGGGTAGTTCTTCCACCAGGTGCCGTCAAAGCTGAGAAGGCCGTCGTAATTGGCAAAATAGATCACTCCATTTTTATCCTGTACGATACCCCGGTTCTGCGTCCCTGCATTGTAGACATCCTTGGGATAGTTGATGATATCCGGGATCCCGATGGTATTCTGGCTAAAGGATGGGATGATGGCCAGGAGAAAAAATGCGGTCATACCAGCTCTTAGGGATGATCCGGGGGCTACGATATGACATAATCTGAGCATCTTTATTAAAGATAAAATATTTTGGTGCACTGGTGGCAAAGAGAAGTAGGCAAAATCCCTTCTAAAAAATAAATGATGTAGTGTTGATGTGGCGAAAAGGTCCGTTATATGGGGATTTTGAGGCTATGATGTAGTGTTGATGTAGTGTAAAAAGGTGCATCTGAGCAATCAGACTCTACATTTGTCCTGTTAGTGGGAATGCCTATTTTTAAAAGCTTAACTGAAAATGATGAAAAATTTTTTTAACGTACTGCTGCCTTTTGGGCTTGTTGTCTCTCTTATCGCTAATCCTGATCCGGCCTTTTCCCAAAAGGATGCTGTGGGAATTTTTGAAGGACATGGGGATGTGGGTACCGGTGTAAAACCGGGGTCTGTCACCTATATTCCTGCCACCAATCAATATGTGATCTCCGGGGCCGGGTATAATGTCTGGAACGATCACGATGAATTTCAATATGTGTGGAAGAAAATGACGGGGGATTTTATCCTTTATACCCGGGCGGAGTTCCTGGGCAGCTGGGTAGAGCATCATCGTAAAGTAGGGTGGATGGTGCGTAAAAGCCTGGACGGAAATTCCGCACATGTGAATGCGGTGGAACACGGGGATGGGCTTACCTCCCTTCAATTCCGCAGAACGGCCGGCGCCCAGACGGAGGAACACAAATTTAAAATGACGAAGGCCAATATCCTTCAACTGGAAAGGAAGGGCAATCTTTATATCATGCGGGCGGCGATCTATGGGCAGCCTTTTATGACGGATACGATAGCGGGTGTTGACCTGGGCGACGAGGTCTATGTGGGTCTTTTTGTCGGATCTCATAATTCGGATCTGCTGGAAACAGGGGTTTTCAGCAATGTGAGCATTACCGTTCCTCTTAAGGGGGAAGCGGATGACAATACCCGGATGACCCTTGGCAGCAACCTGGAGCTGCTGGAAATAGCTTCCGGCAAGCGCGATATTATTTATAAAGTGCCTTATTCCATCCAGGCGCCCAACTGGACTCCGGATGGTAAGAGTCTTGTATTCAATGATTACAAAGGGGTGATCTATAATTTCGACCTGGCTACCGGGACTCCCACCCCCATTAATACCGGTTCGGTAACCAGGAATAATAATGACCATGTCATTTCTTTTGACGGAAAGATGCTGGGGTTGAGTAATTTTGTAAAAGAGCTGGGGGGGTCGATCATTTATACGGTGCCTCTGGAAGGGGGTGCTCCGAAGCAGATCACTCCTAAGGGGCCATCCTACCTGCATGGATGGTCTCCTGACGGGAAGAGCCTGGTCTTTTGCGGGGAGCGTAATGGAGAATTCGATGTATACAAAGTACCGGCGACGGGGGGTAAGGAAATACGTCTTACGGATACCAAAGGCCTGGATGATGGTCCGGAATATACGCCCGACGGGCAATATATTTATTTCAATTCCGTGCGTTCGGGTCTGATGCAGATCTGGCGGATGAAGCCGGATGGCAGCCAGCAGGAGCAGATCACCCATGATGATCTGAATAACTGGTTTGCTCATATTTCCCCGGACGGAAAATGGTTTGTATACCTCACCTTTTTGAAAGAAGAGACGCCCGCCGGGATACACCCTCCTTACAAGCATGTATACATCCGACTGCTGCCCATTGACGGGAAAGGAGAGCCCCAGGTGTTGGCGTATGTGTATGGCGGGCAGGGATCGATGAACACCCCTTCCTGGTCGCCGGATGGGAAAAGAATTGCTTTCATCAGTAATACCGATATTGGGGGGAAATAATGCATGCTATGAGAAGAACCCCTTTTTATTTTACGGTCGTTGGATTGTTCGCGGCGACGTTGTTGCCCTTCGCCGGGTGGGCGCAGCCTGTCCGGCAAGTACGGCTTTCCCGGTTCGCCCTGCAGTCTTCTGCTGTCATTAAGACCGGCGGAGACTCCCTGTCTTCTGTGCATTATCAGTCCCGCAACTATTGGTTCCCGGTAACCGTTCCCTCTACTGTGCTCACCGGTCTGGTAGCCAATAAGGTCTATCCGGATCCTTATACCGGCATGAACAATATGCTCATCCCGGATGCTTCCGATACGTTCAATCGTGAATATCATCTTGAGCAGTACAGCCATATGCCCGGGGAGCCCAATCCCTGGAAGAAGCCGTACTGGTACCGTACTACTTTCTCCGTGCCTGCAGCCGATAAGGGCCGGGTTTTTCAGCTCCTCTTCAAGGGCATCAACTACCGGGCGGAAGTCTGGGTGAATGGCCGGTTGATAGCTGACTCGGCAAAGATGGTAGGTATGTTCGAGGAATTTGATCTCGATGTCAGCCAGGCGATCAGAGCCGGCGAAGAGAATGCCCTGGCTGTGAAGATCTATCCGCTGGACTATCCGGGCGAGCCGGCTCATCCTCAATTGGAGGCGATGGATGAGTTTTATGACAATGGCGGACCTACCGGCGACATTGGAAAAAATGTGACGATGCTCAGTTCGGTAGGCTGGGACTGGATCCCGGAAGTACGTGACCGCAATATGGGTATCTGGCAGCCGGTGTATCTGCGAACTACGGGTCCCGTGACGATCAACCGTCCCCGTATCATCACCGAATTGCCGGCTCTTCCGGATACAGGGCTGGCGAAGCTGTCCCTGGACTTCCTCTTGAAGAACAATAGTAATCAGGCCCGGAAGGGAACCTTGCTGGTGACGATCAGCCCGGAGAATTTTGCCGGTGCAGTCATCCGGTTTACCAGAAGCGTAACGGTTGGTTCGGCCGGGTCGGGCACGATCCACCTGTCTGCTGCTGATGTTCCGGAGCTGCTCATTCGCCATCCCCGGCTCTGGTGGCCCAATGGCTATGGCAGCCCCTGGTTATACCGTATTCGTCTGCAATACAAGGATGGCAGTGGTCTTTCCGACGATTCATCTTTTGTATTCGGCATCCGCACGGTCAGCTCGGCTGCGACAACGGTCGATGGCTGGGTACGCCGCGATTTCTATGTCAATGGCCGGCGGGTGCATCTTGTAGGCGGAGCCTGGGTTCCCGACATGATGCTCAACCGGGATTACCAGCGTTATGATTACGAGTTACGCCTCTGCCGCAATGCCAATGTCAATCTTGTACGGATATGGGGTGGCGGCCTGGGTGAGACGGATGATTTCTATGAGCTGGCGGACCGCTATGGCCTGCTGGTCTGGCAGGACTTCTGGATTACGGGTGATACCAATGGCGGGTTCAAAGGTTCCGCCGACTGGCCGTTACAGAGTTCTGTCTTCATCAATAATGTCATCAGTACGATTTACCGTATCCGCAACCATCCCAGCCTGCTGGTCTGGACGGGGGGCAACGAAGGGCATGCACGGGAGGAGTTATACAATGCCATGCGCGACAATGTCGCCAGCCTGGATGGTACGCGGCCTTTTATTCCCTGCTCTTCGGGTTTCTCGAAGGCGCCTTCGGCCTGGAAAGGATCCTGGCCGGATGACAAGCCTGCGGGGGTATACAGCGGAGGTCCTTATTCCTGGCAGGATGATGCACAATATTATAAATTGGTGGATGCGGGAAAGGACTGGCTGTTTAAGGATGAGACCGGACTGCCTTCCCAGCCGCCTTACAATACGCTGGCGAAGATCATTCCCAACCTGGTGCCGGATGACAACCTTCCCTATCCGCTGAACAATACCTGGGGTTATCATGATGCCTGTACGGGGAATGGAAAATATGATACGTATTATAAGGCCATGGTGGACCGTTTCGGGGCTCCAACCAGCATCCGGGATTTTTCCGATAAGATGCAGCTTCTCAATGCAGGTGGCTATCGCGGTACTTTCGAAGCTGCGGGGCATAAGCTGAATGAGACGGGTGGTGTGATGTTATGGAAATTGAATGCTGCTTTTCCCAGTGTGGTCTGGCAGGTCTATGACTGGTATCTCGAACCCAATGCCGGTTACTATTTTATGCAGCGGGCCTGTGAGCCGGTGCATATACAACTGAACCTGGACGACTCTTCCGTAGCCCTGATCAACCGTACCTATATCAAACGGCCCGGGGTGTTATATGAGGTGGAAGTAGTGGGGATGACAGGTCTTTCCCTATTCAAAAAAGAGGGGCGGGCCAGCCTGGACACGACCGATACGAAGGAAGTGCTGTCTTTGAGAGACCTGCTGCAGAAGACAAGCGGCGTGTCCTTTGTTCTGCTGCGGCTGAAAGATGAGCAGGGCAGGATGCTCTCAGAAAATGTTTACTGGATGTCTCCGGGTCATGACTTTACCGGCCTGCGGCAGATGCCATCTGCCCGTGTCGAGGCTAAGGTGCTTGCTGCAGAGAAGAAGGATGGTTACACTGGCTGGACCCTCCAATTCAAAAATGTCTCTTCAACGCTGGCCTTTTTCCTGAACCCGCAGATAATAAAAGACGGGGAGGAAGTATTGCCCAGTTATTGGTCCGATAATTACTTTTCCATTGCTGCCGGGAAGTCCATAACGGTGAAGGTTAGTTGCCCGGTGAGTGAGCTGGCAGGCGCCATACCACAACTGAGGCTGGAGGGGTGGAATATTACTGCCGGCTATCTGCGCCTGCAATAGAGGCTGGAGGACCGGCAGATTGTCCCCTGACCTGGAAGTACATCATCCTATTTTACCGCGGCGTTCGGGATCCCTGGTGAACCACTTATTGTCTGGGATTGCATTATTGGATAAATTTGCTACGAAAACAAATTTATTATCCCATGGATACGAGCCTGCCAAATAAAAAAGTTCCTTCGCTGTATGAATGGATGGGGGGGATGGAAGTTTTTGAAAAATTAATGGTTGTTTTTTATAAGAAGGTGCTGGATGATGCCCTGTTGGCGCCGGTATTTGGTCATATGTCGCCGGATCATCAGCGGCATGTGGCGCAATTTGTCGCGGAGGTATTTGGGGGGCCGCCGGCCTATAGCTCACCGGGGGGCAGCCATGCCGGGATGATCCGGAAGCATGTGGGAAGGCACCTGAAGGAAGAGCAGCGCCAGCAATGGGTCCGGCTTTTATTGGAATCTGCGGATGAGATAAAGGTTCCAGATGATCCGGAATTCCGGTCTGCTTTTGTAGCGTATATAGAATGGGGTACCCGTCTTGCGGTAATGAATTCGAATATAGATCAGCCGACGATAAAGCCGGATGAGCCCATGCCCAAATGGGGGTGGGGCGTACCGGGGGGGCCGTATGTCCCTTAACTGCAAGATCATCCTACTGAGGCAGCATTGGTCAGGTATTTTGGGAAAGCCGGCCGGTTTTATTATAAAATTTTCCGGGGTATAGATGACCGGCCTGTCCAGCCCCACCGGGAAACCAAATCCCTGGCGGCGGAAGACACTTTTGCCTATGATCTTACTACCCTTGCCGGGATGACGACGGAGCTGGATAAAATAGCGGAGACTGTCTATAACCGCCTGCAGCGTTATCGGCTGAAATGCAGGACTGTCAAGGTTAAGATGAAATAGGGCGACTTTAAACAGCTCACCCGTAGCCGGTCGTTTCCCGGTCCGATGGAGGACCTCCAAACCATTCGGATAACGGCTACGGAGCTTTTAGCGGGGACGGACCCGGAAAATAAGAAAATATGCCTGCCGGGCATCTCGATTTCTAATTTTGAGAAAGAAAAAACGAGGAAAGGCCCCCCACCGGGGCAACTGGAACTGTTTTGATATTTAAAAATGTGTATTTTTATCCCTTATTGTAACCCGTAAATATTTAACTATGAACAAAGCTGAATTAATCGAAAAGATTTCCGGAGATGCTGAGATCTCTAAAAAGCAAGCGAATGCTGCCCTTGACTCATTTACTGAAGCTGTTGCAAAGACCCTCAAGAAAGGGGATAAAGTTACCCTTGTTGGTTTTGGCACCTTCTCAGTTTCTAAAAGAGCTGCCCGTACCGGACGTAATCCTCAAACAGGAGCTACGATCAAGATCAAAGCTAAAAAAGTGGCCAAGTTTAAAGCTGGCGCCACGCTGTCTTCCAAGGTATAAAAGCTATTTATATCTCATAAAAAAAGCCGCTGATATCAGCGGCTTTTTTTATGTATTAATTACTGAAGTAGCATTACTGCCTATGCTTTCTTGGGAGCTGCTTTCTTCTTAGCGGCCTTTTTAGGGGCGGCCTTCTTAGCTGCTTTTTTAGGAGCTGCTTTCTTAGCGGCCTTTTTAGGAGCTGCTTTCTTTACTGCTTTCTTGGGAGCTGCTTTTTTAGCTGCTTTCTTTGCTTTTGCCATCATTGAGAATTTATGGTTAGTAAAAAATAAAAAAAGTTAGTACGCAAATATACGCAACAATCCAAACATTCGATTGATTATTAATGTAATCAGTTGTGAATTATGGATAAATTAGGAATAACGCTATTGTTATTAGTTCAATTGTGCTGTTTTAGTTATTTGATTTTGCAATACTGTTTCCATTTGTTGTGCTTTGGGGATGAGTACCTGATCTTCGATGTGGGCGTGTACACAGAGGTCTTGTTCAAACGTCTGTAACTGCGCTAACAAAATACGGTAGAGCGATTCATTGGTTGTGGGGGGCTCGTATAAGCGGATGGTCTGGCGTATATCTCTCAGTTCATCTTCCGTATCATGGTGATCGGAAAGAAAGCGGGAGATAGAATATTCCTGGCAGGCAACGATATATTCGGAAAAGGACCCGGCTTCGCCGGCTGCGCGATGCAGGAGCGCGATGTAGGGCAATAATTTTGTTTCTTCTGCCTGGATATGCGCAGTAAGGTCCTGGCAATACCGGTGGAAAAAATTCTGGAGGGCGGCCAGGATGGGGTGATGAGAGGTATATAGATTGGAAAGCAGAAGGATGCTTTGTTCTATTTCGGGTAATTTTTTTTGCAGGTAATAAACGTGTGTACGTTTAATATAATCCACGATGAGTTCGATCGGGAATGGATCAAAGTCGTTGGCACAGAAGGGTCGTTCCTCAAAGGCATGGAGCAAAGCCTCCATAAATTGAGGATTTACATCAGCGTCGGACATGGGGGGATGGATCGCATAGCGTTGCATGACCTGTGGGAAGAAATCACTGTTTTCGGGCATGGCTCGACTGTATTAGTAATTTAAGAAGACAAATTTATTGAAAATCCGGGAAAATAGCGATAAAGATAGAGTAAGTACCCGGGTATTACGGCAGCTTTACATATATAAGGCCCTCAATATTTGGGTTGAAGCCTGAATTATAACAGGAAAACGTTTAGAAGCTTGCATAAACCCAAAAGGACTATTACTTTTGGGTTTCAATGGGGTGATATTTTACTCTCGAATTACCCTCTTTTTTAGACTTCTTTTTACAGAAAATCAGTACTTCCCATCCTTTGAATCGCCGGTCCCTCCAATAGCTATGAACTATTATTAATAGTTGTAGTCCTTAACCCTAAATGTACCGCGATGAAAACTTTTATTGGCCGTTATGTGCCTCCTTCCTTCATTGGTAAGTTCTGTTACCTGTTGCTTTTAATGGTTCCTTCAACCTTATTTGCCTTTTACCATCCTGGTGCTGTCCGCAATAATGTCGTTTCTGCAAAGACGACTGCTGCGAGAGGGGCTGCTGTCAGGTTGGCTCAGGCAAGGGCTGCTGTCCGAAGGGCGGAATTAAAGATGATCACCCTGGAGGCCGCTGATATGTTCAAAGAGATGCAATTGGAAGACTCCGGATTAGATGAAAAAGCATTGGAGTATGCTCTGATTGGATACCACCGGCTCCTGAAAAAGGGCGTTTTGAACAGAACGGATGTCTTATCGATCTGTGATTTCAGCCAGTCATCGAGTCTCAAAAGAATGTATGTCATCGACGTGCAAAACAGGAAGCTGCTCTATCGTAGTTATGTTGCGCATGGCATCAATTCGGGCGAGGAATATGCCAATTCATTTTCCAACACACCGGAATCGCATAAGAGCAGCCTGGGTTTCTATGTGACGAGGAACACCTATTTTGGCAGCAATGGACTTTCCCTCCGGATAGATGGAATGGACAGGGGGTTCAATACCAGGGCCAGCCAAAGAAATATCGTGATCCATGGGGCGCCTTATGTCAGCGAGCGGATCCTCCACAAATACGGCGTGATGGGAACAACTTTTGGTTGCCCTGCGATCCCGGATGAATTGAGCCATCAGATCATTCCTGCAATTGAAAACGGGACCTGTTTTTTTATTTACTATCCTTCGAAGAGGTATTTGGAGAGGTCGAGTGTGTTGAATGGATGATAGCAAATGAAGCCCGTAAACGATTGTTTATGGGCTTGGGGAAGGAGGCAATTTATTTCCGAAGCGTGCGTTGATCTGTGCGCGGGAGTGAACGTTGAGCTTCTGGTAGATGTTCTTGATGTGCGAGTTCATGGTCTCGGGCGAGATGAAGCATTTCGCGGCGATCTCTTTGTAGCTTAATCCCTGTATAAGCAGCTCCAGTATTTCATGTTCCCGCTTAGTCAGGTTAAATTCATCCACATTGGGAGCCTGCTTTTTTTTATGAAAGTATTCCATTACTTTCTTTGCGATCAATCCATTCATGGAAGCCTTGCCTTCATTCAGTTCCCTGATGGCGTCAAGGATCTTTTGCGGGGGGTCTTTTTTCAGAAGATAGCCATTGGCGCCGGCCTTTATGGCAGCGAATATTTTTTCGTCTTCTTCAAAAACGGTGAGCATCAATATCTTTATCTCGGGAAATACTTCTTTTAACTCGATGACTGCATCTATTCCGCTTTTGCCGGGAAGGTCGATGTCCATGATTAACACATCGGGCATATCCTTTACTACATCATCAATAATGTTCCGGCAATGCTCTCTTTCGAAAACAATCCGGATATTATCATCTCCGGTGAGTATTAGTCTCAGGAGGTCCCGGTATCGGCTCTGGTCTTCTATGATAGCGGTTTTGATCATTCAATGAAGTTTATAGCGTTTGTTCTTTGTAAGAAAGCGTTACAATTGTTCCGCCTTCCACCCCATTTTCAATTTCGAGTACGGCGGGCAGCATCGCTGCACGGGAGCGCATGTTCTTTATCCCGGCTCCCTCGCCGGGTAAATCGGGTGGGTGTGTCTGGAAGCCTTTTCCATCATCTTTGATGGTAATCGATACCCTATTATTCAGAAAGCAAACATGTGCATAAATATGGTTCCCACAGGAATGTTTTACAATATTATTCAATGTCTCCTGGAGTATGCGGAATATGATGATCTGTTTTTGTAATTCAATGGTAAACGGAAGTCCTTCTTCTGTATAATGCACATTGAACCGATTCGTTTTATGGATCCTGTCCAGCTCGGTCATAAAAGACTTTTGCCAGCCAAGGCGGTTGATATTTTCGGGGTTGATACTCCTGGAAATATCCCTAAGGCTATCCATGGCCTCATTTAAGAGGCTATCGACCTCCGACATCTTCTCTATTTCGGTCTCGGATACAGACATAGACCTTATGTGTACCATTGCAATCGAGATCAGCGTGCCCACATTATCGTGCAGTTCCCGGGAAATACTTTCAAAAGCCTGCGATTGGATCTCCAAATGAGAACGCAGTAATTCCTGATCGAAATTGGTTTTCAGCTCAAATTTTTCGCGCTGGTATCTATACTTCCTTTTCTGATTAATAAAAAGAGAAGTTACTATAAGTCCGGTTAGCAGCAGGATGATCAGGGTGCTGGCAAAGAGGATCAGGGTGACTTCTGAGAATTTCTCTGGCATAAAAATCCTGTTATTATGAGCAGGTTCAGTAAGATAGCGAAGGAATTGCAGAAATACGAATAGTAGAAATTGGTGAATTCCTTATAGTGGCTCCATAAATAGTTGAGCATTCCCAGGAAGGGGACGGTGCAGCCGAAATAGATGATAAAACCAAAGCTAAACCAGAACCAGGGGTCCCGGGTGACGGTGTCATTGTCTTCGCTAAGGTATAATTGTCTGAAATAGGCTGCTGCCAGAAAGATCATGAATACGCTGCCTGCGACGAGCATCATCGTTTGCAGCGTTTGGATACCGGATACCATGGATTCAGCCAGTACCAGCAAGGGAAAAACAATGTAAAACAACCGGATAGCTATATGAACATATTTATTCTTAATCTGCCGATCATATAAATAGGCGAGGGTCAGGTACATTAGCCAGAAATAGATGTTATAGAGCCAGTGGTTCTTCACTCCAAAATTCTTCATAATATGCCCGCACAGATCGATACAAAAATTAAATACCCAGAATACAGAGAGCTTTCTAAGTGCAGCGGGGTAGTTATACCGGAAGCTGATAAGGCTGGTAGCGGCGGCGCATCCGACGACCAGTAAAGGAAGGGTGGATATCAGTAATTTGACGTTCATTGAATCATTTCGAGCCAACCATACTAACTGTCTTAGCTGGGCTGGGTGGGTTCAAGCCGGTGCCTTTCTTCGATATTCCCGGCATTAAGGTAGTTATCGTGTTATTAAGAACAATATCATCTGCGGCGAAGGTAAGATCATCTTCGATGGCAAAATTCTTTGCCGGCACCATGGCGATGGTTGCCTGTGTAAAGTCACTGGATGCCTCGTGCCATTTACATCCCCTGGGAATTTCTCCGGCCGGAACTTCCAGTGGAAGCGCCAGTGCGGGGAGCGTCTCGCCTGCCCGGAGCCTCAGAAAGTATATTCGGACGCTGTCGGCCTGCTGCGCTTTGATCTTCGCAACAAATTCCTCCAGGTCCTGTAGTTTGATCAGGGCCGAGGTGGTGACAAAGGGCAATGTATTATTGTCAACGAAATTTGATATCCATCCGCTAAGCTCGGCTGGTATAAAATCAGTTTGCATGAGATTGTATTTAATGGTGAAGGAATATAATACACGAAGGTAGCGGGAGTGGTGAGGTCTGCAATACCATGTTCATGGTATAATGTAAGTTAAGCTTAAAGTACCTGACAAGGATGGATTTCCTTTTTTGTGTGAGAAAGACCACTAAAATGGTAAATTTGATTGAAATACCAGTGAAATGACAAATGTTGAAGTTCAACATAAAATAGTCCAACCTGATCTATCACTTTCCAACTTTGTAGAAAGGTATTGGATGCTGGCCAACCATTCGGATAGTGAAAAGGAAATTGTAATTATTCCGGACGGCAGGATTGATATTTTCTTTTCCTATTCTGCCAAGGAGCCCTTTCATATCACCTTGATGGGTTTGGAAAGTGAGCCAACACAAACGATGCTTCCTGCCCGGACATTAACTTTTGCCATTAATCTTAAACTGCTTGCTGTTGAATATCTTCTTGGTATGTCTTTGTCGAATTTACTTGACAAAGGGCGCGATTTGCCCCTTGACTTTTGGGGAATTACAAAAGCAGACTTACATAATTTTGACCGGTTTTGCGATAAGGTTTCTAAAAAAGTAAAGACACTTTTACCCCCGGAAATAGACAATCGGAAACAGCAACTTTTTGAACTTATATACTCATCAAACGGCTCATTAACTGTTAAGGAATTATCTGATAAAGTATATTGGAGCAGCCGGCAAATCAATCGTTATTTCAATCAGCAATTTGGACTTTCCTTAAAAGCATATTGTAATATTTTACGCTTCAGGGCTTCCTTTCAACACATCAAAGAAGGTAAGCTTTTCCCAGAACAGAACTTTGCAGACCAGGCTCATTTTATAAAAGAAGTAAAAAAGCTGTCGGGCGTAACACCGAAAGAATTATTCAAAAACAAAAACGACCGATTTTTACAATTTTCCGCCTTGCCTAAAAAGTAGTTTTGCATCATCATTAAAGTTTTAAATTATGATGATCCAAAATAAAAAAATAGCCATAGTGGGCGGTGGACCTGGTGGCTTGACATTGGCAAGACTTTTACAGCTCAAAGGGGCATATGTAAAAGTATATGAAAGGGATGTTAATAAAGACGTGAGGGTACAAGGCGGTGCACTTGACTTACATACGGAGTCGGGTTTGGCAGCTTTGCATAAAGCAGGCCTGATGGATGAATTTAAAGCCAGGTACAGGCCAGGAGCGGAGAAAATTCGTGTGGTGGACAACCAGGCAAAAATTTATTTCGACGAACACACGAAAAAAGATACGAGGACATTTGGCGACAAAAATCATAGGCCTGAAATTGACCGTGGACCTTTACGGGATATTTTATTGAGTTCATTAAACCCGGATACAGTTGTTTGGGACAGTCATATTCTGGCTATTGAGCCAGTACAAGACGCCTGGAAATTAGTTTTCCAAAATGGAGATACCACTACAGCGGACATTGTAATTGGAGCCGATGGAGCGAATAGCAAAATCAGGCCATTCGTTACGGACATTACACCTTACTGGACAGGCATCACCATGCTGGAAGGTTCTATAAAAGATGCAGAGACAACAGCCCCTACTATTCACAAACTCCTAAAAGGCGGTAAAATATTCGCTTTTGGTAATGAAAAAACGTTGATTGTAAGTTCAAAAGGCGATGGTAGTTTTGGCTTTGCCACAGCTTGTAAAACAGATGAGTTTTGGTTTCGCGATAGCGGCATAGATTTTAAGGACAACCAACAGGTTTTGGCCTGGTTCAAAAAGGAATTTTCGCAGTGGGGTAGTGTCTGGCATGAATTGTTCGAAGACGGAAAGACACTATTCATACCACGACCACAATACTGTATGCCATTAAATCAAAAATGGAAGGCGAGATCAAACATAACCCTTATAGGAGATGCGGCCCATTGGATGCCGCCGTTTGCAGGCGAGGGTGTCAACATGGCCATGTTAGACGCATTGCAATTGAGTGAATCCCTTACCGAGCCTTCATTTTCCAACATACAAGCAGCCATTGTCCATTATGAAAAGCAAATGTTAGCACGATTTGCTAAAATAGGACAAGATACGTTGTTCAATACCGAATGGATGCACCAGCCCAATGCACTTAACGATGTGCTAGCCTTGTTCAGTAAGAACGTTCTCAAAAAAAGTTGGTTCATTGGCAAAATGTGGATAAGCGTTACTTTGATTCCATTTATTCGAAGGGCAGTTGGGCTTTCGCCGGGACAAAAGGTATTGGCATAAACTGGCAGCGCCTTACGGAACAATTATAGTAATTCGTCCAGGAATTTATCGAGAAGACCATGTTGGAGAATCTCTTGCTGTGATCGGAAATAACGCCTTAATCTTGATAGACGAAGCTCAAAGAGTTAAAAACATCAAAGCATTGCCGCCGTGGAGTAGGTCTGTCTCAGTAGTTGCAAGGCTGCCGTCAGCAGAATTACGAACATAACCGACAGCATTATAAACGGCGGGGTATAGAAAAATCGAAAAGAGAAATAAGCGCCGACCAGGCAGGTCGCGGAGATTATTCCTGTAATGACACCTACGCGTCGTGGGGCAAGACGAGCAATATCTGACAATAGCCAAAGGATAATTGCCAATGTGAGCATAAGAACAGCGACGAAGAGGCCCCATCCAAAATAAAGGCTCCAATAGCTTGAACGCTCTCCAAAGAATACAAGGTCGACAGATTTCATCGAACCGGCGAGTTGTTTTTCCTGAGGGACGTTGTTCGAGGTCCAAGGGTATGCCGATGTATGTCCGATCGTTAAAAAAACAAATAGAATAGAACTGAGGCGAATTAATGCCACTGGCGAGGTAAAAAAGCCGAGTCGGCTATTATTAGATTTGTTTTCGGACATCAAAGAAGACGGGTTCCCAGAATTTTTATTTTCCATGATTTCTAATTTTTAATTTGAATAGATATTACAACTTATATCAGAAACGGTGTAATTGATCATTAACCCGTCCCGATAATATAGAATTGCGTTTCTAAAAATCTTTAATCGTGATCTTATCGAGTTGCGATCCGATCCCTTCATCCATTAACTCCTTGGTTAGCTTTCTTTGCATGTATCTATAAGCCGTTGCAAGAAATTACGTTCCATAGGATTGCGTGCCAACGAAAGCGCTGTGGAGAAGTGCGCTTTCGCAACCGGGTAATTTCCCCGACGGAGTTCAAGCTCACCAAGCGTAGCCGGGTAAAACGGGTAAGAAGAAAGGCGATGAAGGTCATGGATGACGCGTATCTCCTGCAATCCCCGTTCTGGGCCATCCAACTGTGCGATGGCAATCGCACGGTTAAGTGCAACGACCGGAGAAGGATGGATAGCCATAAGCATATCATAAAGCGATACTATCTGTTTCCAATCGGTATCTTCGCTTCTGGCGGCACTAGTATGCATTGAAGCAATAGCCGCTTCAAGATGATATTTTGTCACTTCTGTACCAGAGGCGGAAAGGTTAAGAAGTGCATCTCCTTCTGCTATGAGGTTATGATTCCATAAAGACCGATCCTGCTCAAAGAAAGAAACAAGATTACCCGAACCATCTAAACGAGTTGGCAGACGGGCCGCGTTGAGATACATCAACGCAGCAAGCGCATAGGATTGGGGGGTTACTAAAGCAGGTTGTTCGATGAGTAAATTCATAAGCCGCATAGCTTCCTGACAAAGCTCCATTCGCACTGCCGCCTCCGGTGAGGATCCATGATACCCTTCGTTGAAAAGCAAATATAATGCTTGCAGAACGGAGGAAAGTCTGGAGGGAAAATCCGCATCGGCAAGATCAAAAAGCTTCGTGGATTCCGCCAATATTTTCTTTGCCCGCGTGATGCGTTTTTCAATAGCGGCATGACTGCTCACGAAGGCCTGTGCAATCTCCTTTACATTGAATCCGCATAATATGTGCAATATAAGTGCAATTTGAGCCTCTTCAGAGAGGCGGGGATGGCAGCAGGAAAACATCATACGTAGCTGGGAATCGTTCACAGCGTACGCACTAAACGCCTCCTCTACCGTCGGAACCAGCGTCCATTCCGATTCAAGAAACCGCACTAGTTCTGGCTCATACACTCTAGCCGTGCGCTCCCGGCGCAAGATATCCAAGGCACGGTTCTTGGCAGTGGCCATCAGCCATGCGGAAGGATTTTTCGGCAGACCGCGTAACTTCCATGTCTCCATAGCACGGCAGAAGGCGTCCTGAGTGACGTCTTCTGCCAATGCGAAGTTACCGACTCCGAAAAGCCGGGTAAGCGTGGCAACGATTCTTCCGAATTCATGCCGGAAAAAATGTTCCTCAATATCCATCGCCTAATTCTATCTGTCCGATTGCACGTACCTCTACAGAACCGCCATCCTCGAAAATAGGGCATCCCAGGGAAAACTCCACCGCCTGTTCGATATCCTTGGCCACAATGATACTATAACCTCCGACCACGTCTTTAGCTTCGGCATAGGGGCCGTCAATGACCTGCTTTTTTGTGCCTTTGACTACCTTGCCACCTGGTTGCAAAGGCTCTCCGAGTGATTTCACATGGCCTTTGTCACTGAGATCCTTAAGCCAGGTCATCCATTTGGCCGTTTTCTTCTGCATTTCCTCAGGAGATGCAGGTAGTTCGTAACCGCGATAGAAATATACAAATTCAGTCATAGTAGTTTTATTTATGTTGATGTTTATATTATATAGGTTTTTGTCAGCAGGTATTAGTCGTCCAGGGCTCCCATGGTCAGATTGACGGTCGTTCCCATCATCACGCTTGCCTTATCGGAAGCCACAAAGGTCGCTACATTAGCCAACTCTGCGAGTGTCATAAAGCGCTTGGGATGGTTCATGCCTGCAAGATAACCTGCAAACTGTTCCCAGGTTACGCCCGTTGTCCTGGCCCTACTTTCAAATATTTCCCTTATTGTCTCTGTCTCCGGCATGCCGTGCGGCTGCAGACCGACCACGCGGATGCCCTGAGGAGCGAGTTCAAGCGACAGGTATCGGGTAAGCGCCTCCTTGGCAGCCTGTGACGGGCCATAACCTCCGTTTGGCGTGCCTAATCTTGCGGGAGGCGCAGTAACGGTCATGATGACCCCGGATTTATTCTGGAGCATGCGTCTTGCCGCTAAACGCGCAGTCAGAAAGTATGATGTGGTATAGCTCGTGATCGGCATGGAGAATTGTTTAAGATCCATATCGACCAGCGATGCCCCCAGATCCGGGGTTGGCGAATTTCCCATCGCATTGAACGAAATATCGATGCGGCCTGCCTTAGCCACTACGGTCTGCAGATGCTTATCTATAGCCTGCTCATCAAGGGCATCAACCTCCGCTGCCTCGGCAACGCCGCCAGCAGACACGATGTCCTTGGCAACCGCTTCCACAGGAGCCAAGCGGTGCCCGGTAAGAAAAAGCCTGGCTCCTTCGCGTGCGAAAGCACGTGCGACAGCGCCGCCGATTCCGCCGCCTGCCCCATAGATCACCGCCACTTTGTTTTTCAATTCATTCATAATATTTTTTTTTAATGTTTAGAAATTACAGGTGAATCCTTCACGCTGCATAACTAAGACGTTTGGGGTTAACGTCTCCGGACATTTTCCGGACATTTTATTTCCTGCCTTTCTGTTTTCTTTCCCCCCGCGACTCTGAGTGGCTCTCTTCTATCGTACTTATTCCGACAGGAAAACACTGGTATACTTTTGCGGAACAACATATGCCTTAACATATGCCTAATTCATGCCTGATTTAGGTTAAAAAACACATAAACAACTGATAATAAATGTTTTATCTTATGCCTCAACATGTGCCTTATTCGGCCTTTGTTTTGGCTAGTTCTTCTCCCGCCGAAGTCAACAGATATTTTTGTGAACTTCCGCGCTTCCTTGAAGCGCTGCAAGCATATGCAAGCGACATTCAGGGATATTATGACAATACGAATCAAAATATAAAATGCAAATATCGCATCATGGAAGATTTTTTCAGATATATTGCTTGGAGCAAAAATTTATGAATAACTCAGACATTTGATTGATGTATAAATTAATATTGACAACCAGCCTATTATTCTTTTACATTTTCGTTCATCCCCAAACCATGCGGCCAGGTATCAATTGACAATCATTTATAAATTTTCTGACATTAATTCCAACAACCGTTTCTTTAAACAAAACAAATTAGGCGGGTGAAAAATCACGAAGACTATAATAAGATTATTGAAATATTAAGAGCCAAGCCAACGGGTTTATTTAAAAAGGAAAATGTCGAAGAGAAATTAAAATGTTTTGATTTTTTCAAAACAAATGGGCTTCCAAGCGACTTGTGGTTCCTGTCTGAATTTTTCCATGAGACGAATTCGGTGTTACGACAAAAGGCCGCGGACACCATAATCCATATTTTTAAAAAGCTGAAATCACACGAAGAGTTATCAGATACTTTAAAGTCAATGAGAATAACTCAAAGTGATTTGGACATATTTGCCAAAAGGTTTCCGACAGAGATTTATTTTGAATTGCTGGCCATTGCGAGCTTCAACGGAAATGGCTTTGTGCGGGAAAAGGCTATAACATTGTTAGGGAAGTCTAATAACCCCCTGGCAATAAGGTATTTGCTTTTGAGAACAGCTGATTGGGTAAGCCAGGTGCGAGAAGCTGCTATCAAGTCCATCAGGAACTATTTTCAACCGGCGTATCATGAAGCTTTCATTTACCAATTACCACTTGTTGAATGGTTGTTACATGTAAGGAGGGTCGATTTATCGGAATTATATGCGCAAATTATCGACTTCATTACTAGCAAACCGTTATCGGCTCAGTACATAAAGACGCTCGTCATTTCGGATAAATCAAGGCTGTTACTATATTCTCATCAACTTAAAAAAGAAGGTTTAACGCCTGATATACTGCATCTCATATTAGGCAATAAGGACTTTTTAACAAGGGCTCTACTATTCAAGTACATTCCACTATTGCTGGCTGAAGAGCAACAAAAAGTGTTGTTGCAACTTTTGCAGGATCGTTCAGTGAAAATCAAATTAACGGCATTATACGCCATCAAACCAACCCTAAAGTATTTTAAAGAAGAGGTGTTCGCTTTATTATCAGATGAATCTTCATCAATAAGAGAATTGGCGAGGAGTTTATTGAAAGAGGAGACGATCAATTTTACTTCCCTTTACCGGGACAACATACAAAATGGCCACAAATTTCTTGGCAACTTAATGGGGCTTTCTGATCTGGGTTCTAAAGCTGACATTCCTGTCTTTGAAAAATATATTTCAGATACGTCCAGCAAGGTAAAACTTGCTTGTTTGATAGCCATAAATCGATTGGATAGTTTATTAGCTAAGAAATATTCCTTGTCGTTGTTGACGAGCAGGTCGAAAAGAATCCGCACAAAATGCTGTGAAATTTTGTCAAAAAACTTTGATGAAGAAACTTTAGAGCAGGTAAGATCGATATATCGGTCTGGTAATACGGAGCAAAGGAAAACAATATTAATACTGTTTAACAAGATTGGCGGGTGGAAAGTAGTGGGGGATCTTATTTATTCATTATCAGACCCTAACGAGGAGGTAAATAATATGGGTTGGACATTTCTTTTCAAATGGAAAATAAAGGCGGTAAATATTTTCACGAATCCCGCACCCAATGATATAGAAAGGGCTCATGTAGCATATAAGAGAATCACCGAAGCAGGTATTCAAATGACTTATTACAGACAGAGGCTTTGGGAAGAACTACCCTTCTTTTTACGCCACTAATCCCTGAATTGACAGCTTTTCAAACATTGTCTAAATAATTTTGAGTTATGATTCTTGAGCGTATTAAGGAAAAAGGGTTTGCAATTATTGAAAATGTATTTACGTCAGATGAAGTGGCTTTTATTATTGAAAATATATTAAGCGCAAGTGCTGATCGGCCGACATTTCGAAAGGCTAATGATCTGTTTGCTATTCGGCAATTCCTGAAAGAAGTACCACTGGACTAGAATACTTTTTCACCGATACCCATGCCCGCAGCAGAACGAGTACAGCCTATACCAACGATTCCGACCTTGAAAAATTAGATTGGGATGTTATCTATTCCGCCAATTGGAAAAGTGATGAGTCAGATCTGAGAAGAAAAGAAAAAAAGCAGTCGGAATTTTTTGTAAAAGGGCATGTCCCTTTTCATTGTATTCAGCATATAGGCGTTTATAATAAGAACGCTGAACAAAAAGTATTGTACCCATCGAATTGCGGTTCCAGTACGCGTAAGCCCCCAAAAGCTTTATTATGATCACTTATAAAACAGGCAATTTACTCGATGCTCCGGTCGAAGCACTGGTGAATACCGTGAATACCGTAGGGGTCATGGGGAAAGGAATTGCTCTACAATTCAAGACAACTTTTCCGGAAAATTACAAAGCATATGTTGAGGCGGTAAAAAGCGGCGCTGTTCAGTTGGGTAAAATGCTAGTGGTTCCCATAAACCCAATTGGCACGGTAAAATATGTCATTAATTTTCCGACAAAGGGGCACTGGCGTTACCCTTCGAAAATTGACTGGATAGAGTCGGGTTTACAGGATCTAAAAATAAAAATCAAAGAAACCGGTATCAAGTCCATTGCATTGCCTCCGTTAGGTTGCGGTAATGGTGGATTGGATTGGAATCAGGTGCGGTCGCTTATAGAAAAGGAGATGAATAGTTTGGATACAGAGGTAATTGTTTATGAACCGAGCCCTGAAATACAGGAACTACTAAAGCAGGAAGAAAAGGCATCCGCAGCCAAACTTACCCCGGTCCGGGCTATGCTATTACAGCTTTTGTACAACTACAGGGCTCTTGGAGAGTTTACCAGTGAGTTCGCTGCTGAAAAATTAAGCTACTTTCTGCAAAGGTTTGGCGAAAAGCAGCTTAAGCTAAATTTCCAGAAGGGCTTTTATGGACCGTATTCTGGCAAGGTTCGCCATGTACTTTATGCTGTAAATGGGTATTATCTGAAGGGATACGAACAAAAAGATGCAAAACCCTTCGAGCCCCTTGAAATGATTGTCGATAAAGCGCCGGAAATACAGAGCTATATAAAGGGCAATTTGACCCCTGAAAACCGAGATCACTTGAAAAAAGTTGCAGCCTTAATTAACGGTTTTGAATCCCCTTATGGGCTGGAATTACTTGCCACAGTTGATTTTCTCATAGAGGAAAATAAAACTCTCGATGCTGGCGTGATTATGGAAAAATTATGGTCAGAAAGAAAGAAGGATATGTTTCTCAAACAGCATGTCGAAATGGCCATTCAACATCTTCTAGGATTTCGCGAAGATCTTTATCCAAGCATCTGACCGATTTCTGTATCAGGTGGTATTCAAATATTCCGCGAGGTGAATACATTTAAAGATCCCAAACATTACGATAGGTCCACAGAATTCCTTTTCCAAAGCAAAAATGAAATTTGATCTATGGATGTTGATGATTGGCGGCTTACGGGCCAGGAAAAATATTTAATCGGCATGAAAACTTGAAGCAATTAAAACAGGTTTTTGAATTTTTCTATTAGGTCTTTATAGTTGTAGATGATATAAAAAAACAAGGCAGCAATTAGAAGAACTATCCCGGGGGGCGTTAAATATTTTGAACTGCCGCCCAACAGTAATATAACCCATTGAACTAAGACAGTTCCTTGTATAGCAGAAATCAGGACGGAAAAGAAGGTTTTAAAATTTCCCTGTTAGTCAAATGTTAGGTAAAATGAAAAAGCAACTTAGATATTGATAATCTAAATTGCTCATTTTCAGCTCCCCCTGCTGGACTTGAACCAGCGACCCTCTGATTAACAGTCAGATGCTCTAACCAACTGAGCTAAGGAGGAATATTTTACCTTCCGGAGGCTGATCTTTTCGACTCCGGAGAACCGGAAGAGAGACCATAGCCCCAAAAGGGGTTGCAAAAATAAGGATTTTCCCTTTTTAAAAAGCTGGTATTTAAAAATTTGTCGGCTTTTTTTTCGATCCGGCCGGAGCAGCCGTGGAACGCAGTTGGGCCAGCCGAAGAACGCGGTCGGACCGGACGGCCAAAGTAGCGCGCGCTAAAACCACTTAAACAATCCGCCCTCCTCCAACCCGACAAAAATTCCGTCAGGGCGGGCTTCCACGGGATAAGTCTTAAGGGTATACCCTTCACCATTCACATCCCTCCCATTTTTCAGGTTGAATTTAAGCTGATGTACCGGGCAGACTACCTGGCAACCCCCGGTAATATACCCATCCATCATCGGAGCGCCGGCATGGGGACAGGTATCGGCAAAGCCATACCATCCGTCTTTGCTTCTTGCGATACAGATTTTTTTGCCATTGAGTTCCACTTCACCAATTTCGCCTGCTGACCACTGAATGTCGGTCTCTTTTTCGGCAACTTTATGCCATTTGTGTTTCTTAAAGCCCATCAGTATAGATATCTATGGATTTATAAGGATAACGGATCTTGTATAATTCCCTCACCTTTTCCAGGATCGTCAGCCTCAGCCCGTCAATATTCCGCCGCTCGGTAGCCGAGACAAAGACACAAAGACCATTCGTCTCCCGCTCCCATCGTTCCTTCAATTCACTCATGATATCCCGTTTTACGTCCTCTTCCAGCCAGGGGTCGAAGGTATTCTTCTCATATTGATCGATCTTATTAAAGATCATCACGGTCGGTTTTTCAAACGTATTCAGCTCCTGCAGGGTCTTGTTTACCACCCCCAACTGTTCCTCATATCCCGGATGCGAGATATCCACCACATGCAATAAGATATCTGCCTCCCGCACCTCGTCGAGGGTACTTTTAAAGCTTTCCACCAGATGGTGGGGCAGCTTGCGGATAAACCCGACCGTATCACTGAGCAGAAAGGGGCAATTTTCAAAAACCACTTTCCGGGTAGTCGTATCCAGGGTGGCAAACAGCTTGTTTTCAGCAAAAACCTCGCTTTTGCTCAACAAGGTCATTAACGTGGACTTCCCAACATTGGTATACCCCACCAGGGCTACCCGGATGAATTCCCCCCGGTCCTTCCGCTGGGTAAATGCCTGCTTGTCAATCTCCAGCAGTTTCTTCCGCAATAAAGAGATCTTGTCTTTTACGATACGACGGTCCGTCTCGATTTCCGTTTCACCGGGACCCCTGGTCCCAATTCCGCCGCCCAACCTTTCCAGGTGACTCCACATCCCCCGCAATCTGGGGAGAATATATTGATATTGAGCGAGTTCTACCTGAAGTTTGGCCTGGGCCGTTTTGGCGCGGCTGGCGAAGATATCGAGTATGAGGTCGGAGCGATCGATGACTTTGGTATCCAGGATCTTTTCGATATTGGTGATCTGCGACCCGGATAGCTCATCATCGAAGATGACCAACTGGATCTCCTTTAAAATGATATAGGTCTTGATCTCCTCTAGTTTGCCCTTCCCTACAAAGGTCTTACTATCAGGATGTTGCAGCTTCTGGGTGAAGCGTTTGAACGTGACAGCCCCGGCTGTCTCGGCCAGGAAAGCCAGCTCATCCAGGTACTCTTTCGACTGCTCTTCCGTTTGTGTTTTGTGAACCAATCCCACCAGGATGGCCCTTTCTTCTTTCTGTATACTATTTTTCTTATCTAACAAACTGTGGTCATTTTTCTTGTATTAATGTCTCCCCTTTCTTGTATTAACGTCTCCCCGGTGGGGAAGATGAACCTGATTTTACAGGTTAGGAAGGCAAAGGTAAAGTATAGATCGGGGCCCGTCATTAGAATTTTTGGTGGAGGGGTTATCTTTTCAAAAAACCTTTTGCACAAAAAAAGCGTCCCGAAAACTTTCGGAACGCCAATATATTTTTTGTTTTGCTCGCTCGGGTCGGGCGCTCGCGGCGTCTTTTACAACCCACTCAGCACGATACCGAAGGAAATAGGAAAAACAGCCGGTCCGGCGCTCGTCTTGATCAGGCTGTTAGCCTGGAGCTGGCCGAATACCCCGACGGGTCCTTTACTGATCCTGGCCGTGAACGCCAGTTTGGTGCTGTTGAAATATTGTTTGGAGCTCTCTTTTTCCGTGAAATTACCCAGGGTCTGTCCCGCACTATTCTGCCAGGTCTTCGCCTTGGTATAGGCGCTCAGCATGAGGCCGATCTTGGCTCCCACCGCAAATTTCCAGGATTTGTTGGTGTTTTCCGGGTCGAGGGCAAACCGTAATTCCAGGGGAACTTCCAGGTAGGTGGTAACCAGCTTGAATTTCTTGAAGTGGTTGGTCCCCGTCTGGTCAGGAAATGCCAGGGTGGCATTTCCCACAGCAGCCACCATAACCTGCTGCTGGTGAAAGAAGATATTGCTGGTCCCGATACCAAGGCCGGCCCCTATGCTGAAGCGGGGATCGGACTTGAACGGGAAATCAAACAAGAAATAGAAGTTCGCACTGCGGTTAAAGCCACTGATATGAATACTATCCGGTTTAGATAGCCAATTGTCGTAGCCAATCTCGAACATGAAATGGTCATTTGCCCGCTTGGTGAGATCCAGTTTGCTCCAGTCCTTTTTCGTTTTTGCGGCAGGAGTAGTGGAGACAGGCTTTTTGACGATGGAATTAGAATTAACGACGGAATCCTTGGTTTGAGCGAAAGCAGCAGTAGTGGCCAGAAAAGCTATTGCAGTAACGAAATGCTTCTTCATAATTTCACTTGTAATGAATGTCTTTTAATGTCTGATAAAACAGGCACGAGCAATTTTTGTCAGTTTCAGCTCATAAGCCGTGACAAATGTATTCTCCTTCGGGTTAATAAAAGGTTAAAGAAACCGTATAAAAAAGCCCACAGCGTATACTATGGACCCGGAATATGCTTTTACAACCCTTTTTTGCAACGAAAACCTGCATTTACCCCCTACCGGGTTGATTTTTAATTTGTCGCAAGATATTACTTTTTGCCTTACCAGCTCCAAAATGCTTTGCCATTAACGTCTTTTTGCGACATCCCGGAGACAGGGCTCACCGGCCTGGGACTGACTACCCTCAAAGAGGATACTATCGATGACAGTCTCCGATAGATGGATGCCAATGCAAGCCTGGTTGCTATAATGCTAAAAAAACAGAAGAAAAGGACAATCCGGCTGAACTCATGAGATGAAAATAGCTCGAGCTTGCCAGCGGAAATAATACCATTTAACCTTCCGGCTTGTTGGATCAGAAGCTGATCAGAGTCGGGCTCAACGGCTGCTAACATGAAAAAAAACCGCCTTCATCTGCACAAGCTATTCCTGTTCGTCCTTCTCCTGCTACTGCAATACCTATCGCCTTCTTCTTTATGGGCCCAGGATGGATCGATCACCGGTACTGTCCTGAATGGGAATGGAGAACCTGTGTCCGGGGCAAGCGTCTCGGTTAAGGGATCTAAAATCAGTACCCTTACTGATGTGAACGGAAAGTTCACCATCAAAGCCTCCTCTCAGAGCGTCTTAGTGATTTCCAATATCGGGTATGGCACCATCGAAGAGAAGATTGGTAGCAGGCTCTCTCTCAATATTACTTTACAGGAAAAAGCAACCGAGCTGAACAATGTGGTGGTAGTCGGATATGGCACTCAAAAGAAGGCAGATCTTACCGGGGCCATTGCCACGGTATCGGGCGCCGAGCTGACAAAACGAGTAGTGACGAATCCTACGCAGTTATTGCAGGGCAAACTACCGGGGCTGTCGATTGCGCAGACTTCGGGGGAGGCGGGCAATGAAGGGCTGGTCCTGAGAGTGAGGGGCCAGGGTACCTATAGCGGAGCGGGGACCGATCCCTTTGTCATTGTAGACGGGTTGCCGGGAAGCCTTACCAATCTGGATCCGCAGAATATCGAATCCGTCACTTTATTAAAGGATGCTGCTTCGGCGGCCATCTATGGCACCCGGGCTGCCAACGGGGTTATCCTGGTTACGACCAAGCAGGGCGTCAATGGGAAATTCCAACTGAGCTATGATTATAATATCGGGTTTACTTCACCGACAGCCTTGCAGAATAACCTGATCTATAATTCTGCGCAATATATGACCCTCTATGATACGGCAGCGGCTCATTCCGGAGTGGGGGTCGTCTTTACACCGGCGATGATCAATGCCTATGCGAATGCGACGGACAGGAATCTCTACCCCAATTTTAACTGGCTTCATGCCATCATGCGGGATGTGGTCGTGCAGACGCATCATTTAGGTTTTACGGGGGGAAGGAATGGAACTACCTATAATGTAGGAGTCGGCTTTGCAGATCAGCCCGATATCATGCTGGGCTATTCCTATAAGAAATACAACCTGCAGTTTACCCTGAACTCGAAGGTCAATGACAATGTGTCTTTAGGGGCCAGCCTCACCTTCAATTATGGAAAAAGAGTATATACGTCCCGTGGCAGCCAGGACCAGTTCCTGTCAACCCTCTCCCAGCAGCCCATGTACAGGCCTCAGCTTCCCGACGGCAGCGGGCGTTATGTCAATTCGGTATACCTGAATGTGCTGGGACCCAACAAAAACTCTGTCGCTGTCGCCCAGAATGCGTTGGTGACCAATAACGATTACTATGCGCAAAGCAGTGTTTTCGTGAACGTCAAAATACTGAAAGGGCTGGAGTGGAGAACGAGCGGTGGGTTTAATTTCGATTTTCAAAAGACAAGCGACTTCAAGCCGGTGATTAATCAATATAACTGGTTTGCGGGGCCAAATGATCTACCGGAGCGCACATTGGACGTGAATGGGCAGGGAATGGTCGTTACGGATAGCAATAGTATTTACCCGGTGGGTTATACGCAGCTGACCTATACGAGGACATTCGGAGACCACCATTTTAAATTATTGGCCGGAACGCAGGCTGAATACAATAAAGGACAAAAACTGGTTGGCACCCGCAATACGCCCTTTCCTTCCAATATAACCCAGGAATTGAATGCAGGTCCTTCCGGTTCCCAGTCAAACTCAGGTACTTCCTCCGAATGGGCCCTGAGATCATTTTACGGAAGGCTGAACTATGATTATAAAGAAAAATATTTACTGGAGGCCAATGCCCGTTACGATGCTTCCTCGCGGTTCCCACCCGGAAATAAATGGGGATTGTTCCCCTCCATATCTGCCGGATGGGTGGCGACGCGGGAAAAATTCCTGGCGAATGTCTCCTGGCTGAGCAGTCTGAAACTACGCGGTTCCTGGGGGGTATTGGGCAACCAGAACATCAGCAATTATCCCTACCAGGACGTTTATAACTATTTAACTCTTTATAATAACAATAATGCCAATAGCCCCTATGCGTATCCTTTCTCCGGCTCTACAGTAAGTCCCGGTGTGGCGCAGAACGCTCTGACGGATGCCGATATAAAATGGGAAAGTACCCGGGTCTTCGATGTCGGTACGGATATCACGCTGTTCAACAAGCTGCTCCTGACGGTCGACTGGTACAATAAATCAACCTATGATATTCTGGGCCCGGTAGCCCTTCCACAATATATGGGTCTTGGTAATCCCGTAATTAATAAGGGCAGGATGAAGAATACGGGAATCGAAGCCTCGGTCCAGTATTCCAATAACATAGGAGAGGTGAAATATTCCGTAGGGGGAAATATCCAGGTTAATAAAAACACGCTGGTAAAATACGGTCCTCCGTCAATCAACACGGCCAATGGGACCATTAATATGGAAGGCAAGCCTTACGGCAGCTTCTACCTGTACCAGTTTGCAGGAATATTCCAGTCGGCTGATGAGATCAGTAAATCGCCGACACAACAAATCACTCCCCAGCCCGGGTATATGAAGTTCAAAGATCTCAACGGGGATAGCTCCGTTGACGCCAATGACCAGGCTGTCACACCGGGGATCTATCCCAAATTCGATTATTCCTTTAATGCCAGCGCCTCGTGGAAGAATTTCGACATCAGTGTCTTCTTCTATGGCTCTTATGGTCAGAAACAATTTGTCAACGGATGGGGGATACAACCTTATGATCAGGGATCTCCTCCCACAACGGATTGGCTGAATGCCTGGACGCCCGCTAATCACAGCCAGACGATGCCGTTGTTGTATCTGACTACAGGTACGGGCTCTAACAATGCCAGTAAAAATATAAGCACTTTCTCCACCTATTACCTGAAAGACGCTTCTTTTTTAAGGATCAAGAATGTCCAGGTAGGCTATAATCTTCCCACGGGAATTGCCAAACACATTGCCATGAGCAGCCTGCGGATCTATTTTGCCGGCGACAACCTGGTGACTTTCAGTAAATTCCCCGGGCTGGATCCCGAACGGGTGGCCAGTAATCCGAGGTTTGTCATTCATCCGCAAAACAAGGTGTTCTCTTTTGGAGTAAAAGCAGTTTTTTAACTATTCAATGATGTACAAAATGAAAAAGATTATTATAAAATATACCCTCCTTCCGCTATTGGCCCTTGCCTGGTTATGCGGATGTAATAAAAATTTTTTAGACAAAAACCCACCGGACCAACTGGCTGCAGGCACTTTCTGGAAGACACAGGCCGATGCGGACCTGGCGCTTGCCGGCATTTACAGTTACCTCATACAGGGATATGATTATACCAGCTCCACGAATACAGGACTAGGCTGGGGATCCGGCACTCTCTATTGGGAAACGTTGTCGGACAATGCTTTTAGCGGGTCCTTTTCACCCACTGCCGGCGGTGCAATAACAGCGACGAGCAATAATATCCAGTACGATGCGTGGCTGACGCCCTACCGGGCGATAGAGGCCTGTAATAAATTCCTGGATAATGTTGTACACATCCCCCTGGCCGCAGATGTCATGAACCGTTATATCGGAGAAGTACGGTTTATACGCGCTCATTATTATTTTATCCTCACACAGGTATACGGAGATGTTATATTGACCTTACACCCTTTGGGTAATGACTCCAGCGGTTACCAACTGGGCCGGACTGCCAAGGCCATCGTGACGGATACGATATTAAGCGATCTGAATTTTGCCATCGCCAATTTGCCGGACTCATCTTATTCTTCTTCCGGGCATGCCGTGAAAGGAACCGCACTCGGCTATCTGGCAAAAGTATATCTGACTAACCGGCGCTGGCAGGAAGCGGCGGCTACAGCGCTAACGATTATGAACGGTCACAGATACAGTTTGTATACCGGATCAGCGGGGTACCGCGGCCTGTTTTTAAAATCGGGGGCTGTGGGGGCACAGAACAACAACCCCGAAATAATGTTCTCGGGACGTTACTCGATCCCTGCCGCTTATAGCCCGGCGGATTATCTATCTACGTATAGCGCCAGTTTCCAGCCATTGCCCAACCTGGTGAATGACTACGAATGCACGGACGGACTGCCGATAACGAGTTCTCCCCTGTACAATGCCAGTAATCCTTATACTAACAGGGACCCCCGTCTCCTGGCGACGGTGTTGACACCGGGCGTATTATACAAAGGAGGGGTTGTTTTTTCGGCTGTCCAGGCCGGATCAGCCTCCGGCTTCCTCAATAAAAAGGGCGTGGATTCTACCCGGGCTACGGTGATACAAACACAAAGCGACCAGGATTGGGTGTATTTACGGTATGCAGAAATATTACTGACGTACGCGGAAGCGCAGAATGAGGCAGCAGGTCCCGACGGGACTGTTTATAACGCCATCAATTTAATCCGGGAACGTGTCAAAATGCCTGATCTGCCGGCAGGGCTGACCCAGGATAGCATGCGGACACGTATCCGGCATGAAAGGAGGATCGAGCTTGCTATGGAAGGTCAACGGTATTTCGATCTGAAAAGATGGCAACTGGACCGGGTGATCCTTCCTACGATCCATGATCCCGGCACCACTCCCATCAATGGCCCTCTCCGTACTTTTCCTTTACGGGATACCTTATGGCCGGTGCCGCAGCCCGAGCTGGATATTGCGAAGAGTTATAATAATACCAATTTCAAGCAAACGCCGGGGTATAATTAAAATGAAATAAATGATAGGGTAAGGCTGACGGATAAACAGCCTTATTCCCTGTAGCAGGGAGCTTCCTATGCCCTTATTCTGGTATTCCGGATCGACTCCTATGAACCAGAGGTAATACATTGGTTCCTTTGGATGGTTCTTTTTGATTTTTGCCTCTCTGTCTAAAGCTTTTTTGATGTTGGAGAGGCCAATACACGCCGTTGCTAATTGAATGTCCGACACTACTGATTTAAAAGAGGTTCTCTTCTTATCCGGAAATACCAATAAGGCGCACGCTTTTTTGTCTTCGGATAAGAAGACATCTCCATATTGGCAGCATATATCAAACGAATATTCCATGAGCATCCTGATTCGTTCGGACCTTCTTTTGCCCTGCCTTATGATATAATTCACGCTCTTGTTTTGATCAAAGGATCTCGTTAGGATATCTGCCACGAGTGCCCGGTCTTTATTTTCTGCTCTGATCATAAACGAAAGAATTTTTATATACTTCGCTCACCTGTATTCTTTGACAATAGAAAAGTCTGCAAAAGAAACATCGGCTACGGAGTTTACCACCACTTCTGTGACAACTGCCTGGGGAGGTCCTTTTTTGCACCAGCTTATAAATTGTTGCAAGAGCTGTTCGTCTCCGGTGACCATGGCTGCTACATGACCTTCCGTCGTATTTTTTATCCAGCCGGTGAGGTTTAATTTATCTGCTACCTCCTTGGCGCTGGCCCTGTAGAATACGCCTTGTACGCTTCCTTTAATAAGCAAATGAATAGTTGGCATAAAAAACTGTATTCCTTTCAAGATAAAATAAAAAGTCCAAGTAATTGATAGACAACTACTTGGACTTGGTGGACCCAGCTGGGCACGATCCAGCGACCCTCTGATTATGAGTCAGATGCTCTAACCAACTGAGCTATGGGTCCATGCCGTTGCGGCACCGCAAAAATAGAAAATTCGGAGTAAGACAGAAAATATAAATAAGGGGTACACTAAAAAAGCACTTAGGACGTCCTTCTCACAAGCAGCATCGACCTAAAAGAAGTTGTCCAAATTAATAGGTAAGTGATTTCTTCTTAATATTGCTTCAAATTGAAGATAAGCCGCTTATCGCTTTGCCAATGATAAACGTTAACCAAATTCAATATTTACAACACCGGATCGCCCATTTCGACGATCAGCAGGCTTATAAAGAATTATTCACCTCCCTTTATTCCTACCTGTTCACGTTTGCCAGGACCCTGGTCAAATCAAAAGAGCCAGCCGAAGAGATCGTGTCCGATGTATTCATCCGGATCTGGGAAAGGCGGAAAGAGCTGGACAAAATAGATAACCTGAAGGTCTATCTCTATGTCTCTACCCGTAATACCGCCTTTAACTACCTGGAGAAACAGAAACACAACATTACCAATTCCATCGAAGATTTTCAGGCTGAGTTCACCAGCGTCTATTTCGACCCCGAACAATTGCTTATTACCGCCGATATGCTGGCGCTCATTCAAAAAGCCATCGACCAGCTTCCCCCTAAATGCAAGATCATCTTCAAACTGGTGAAAGAGGATGGGCTCAAGTACCGGGATGTGGCAGAGGTCCTGAATATTTCTGTGAAGACTGTGGAAAATCAGCTTGCCATCGCCCTCTATAAGATCGGTACCGTAGTGAGTTTTGATATCAAAAAAACGATCTCCTCGTCCCTGGGGCACCGCTAACGCCCCTTATAAAACCCTGTAAATCTTCGTATTACCCCGTATGTTAAATTTATTTTAAATTCTTTTGGGGGTTTTCTCTCTTCTTCCTGTCCTGATTAAGTAGCCAACAACCAAATGGGACAAGAACACAAGGAATATACCTGGAATTTAATTGCTAAGAAGCTCACTGGCGAGGCCTCCACGGAGGAATTGCTGGAACTGGAAGCGTTGCTGAGAAGCAACCCGGAACTGCATTATCCGATGCAGACGATGGCTGATCTATGGAAGGCCTCTGGCCCGAAGGAACAGAAAATGGCAGAACGGGCCTTTAACCGGCATCTGGATCGTATGGAGGAATTACATATCGATTATATGCGGAATGATCGATCAATAGAGTCTGTTTCGGAATCAACAATCGACTCCCGAATGACCAGCCCCGGAACGACTGACTCCCCGACTGATCGGGCAAAAGCCGGCTGGGGACTTGGGCACAGGATAATCCTGGTCGCATCGGCTCTTTGCCTGGTGGCAATCACGGGAATACTGATTTTTATGCATTCCGGCGGCAGAGCTCCTGTCGTGGCGGGTACCGCCCAGGCCGCTTCAACGGCCAGCGAAGTGTATACCCGCAATGGCTCCAGGACCAACCTGGTACTGCCGGACAGCACCCAGGTATGGCTAAACGCCGGGAGCCGGATCTCCTATGATAAAAATTTCGGCGCCGCCCTCCGGGAAGTGACCCTTACGGGAGAAGCTTTTTTTGACGTAGCCCGCAATGCCGGACGACCTTTTGTCATTCATACGGCAAGGATAGATATTACCGTATTAGGCACCC
>Ga0307511_10000003_pt1 | contig 193269 bp, 191 predicted proteins | sample 13_EM_MG_FD_200266 | JGI IMG/M metagenome (GOLD analysis project Ga0307511, IMG submission 200266) | Populus trichocarpa ectomycorrhiza microbial communities from riparian zone in the Pacific Northwest, United States - 13_EM | ecosystem: Host-associated > Plants > Roots > Unclassified...
GTGGTCGTCAAACGCGGCGCTGTGAAAGCCCGCCAGCTCGGGGCCGGCGAGGGTGATGCGGCGCATCTGGGGCGTGAGGTCGCGCACGGCGCGTACCTGCAGGGCGCGCGCGACGATGTCGTAGCGCACCCGGGTAATTTCATGGCGCCGGGGTTCGGTGGCATGCATGGTGGGGTCTTTGCGAAGGCGGAGGCGCGGCGCGCTGGCGGGCGCCGGAATCCAGGGAGGAGGAATTGCCTAATCCACGCGGGGCCGCGCGGCGCTTCGGGAGGCGAAGCGGGGACGGGCCGGGCGGGCGTCAGTGCCGTCGGCGCGGGGCGGCGGGGGAGAAAAACGAGTAGAAGGCCGCCGCCGGGCGCCGTACCTAGCACCATGGGGGCGAAAGCGCGCGCTTCAAGCCCAGAGTTTCGCCGCCAGAACCTCGCCGCCCTTCAGTTCCGGCGGGTGCGCCAGCAGGTCGGCGGCGCGCGCCACCAGGGCGCCGGTGACGTCGCCCGCCAGGTGGGCGTCGCGCGCCGGCTTGCCGGGGAACACGTTGAAGGTGGCGAAATGGCCGGCGCCCATGTCGAGGGCGTACCAGGCGCTGGTGCCGGGTTCGTCGGCGACCATCGAGGCGCAGGCCTTGAGGTGGTTGGCCAGCATCCGCGCGCGGCCCTCGCGCGCCTGCAGGGGCATGTAGAGCGCAAGGGCGGGCGCCGGCCCCTGGATGAAGGGCTTGGCGGCGATCAGGTCGGCGGAGTCGATGTCCGGCACGCTTTCCATGGCGGTGAAACTCTTCAGCATCAGCGTGCGGCCGGCCTTGCCCAGCAGGTGCCGGATCTGCCCGGCGGCGCCGGGGAAGGTGTCGAAGACGGCGAAGTGCGAATCGTTGAAGCGCACCGCGTACCAGTTGCGCGTCTCCGGCTCTTCCTGCACCGGGCCGAGGGAAGAGCGCAGGAAGTCGGCGATCTCCTCCTCGTGGCCGCGCTGGGCCTCGATGGCGACGAACAGGGCTTTGGACATGATGGCGTTCCTTGTCGGATGGCGGGGACGGGCGGTGCGGCTTTCCTGGCGGGCCATGCCCTTGCCGCGCCTCTTGTCCATTGTTCCCGCAGCCCCCGTGGCCAGCCATCGGCGGGACGCGCAAGGCGCTGTGGGAATCGGCTGACCCGGCCCGCCCACCGCCTCCCCTAATCCACGACATTACCTTTTCCGCTTCGCACAGAGTCATGTCATCAGCATAGAATCGCCGCGCCCAGTCTTCACTTCAGGAGTTTTCGATGCATCGCCCGCGCCTGGTTCGATCCCGCCCGCTTCCGCTGTCACGCCCGCTTCGGCTGTTGCGCCTGCTTCCACAGATCGCCTGCATCGGCGCGCTCGCCCTGGGCGGCGCCGCCCACGCCGCCACCTTCAAGCCCGAGGTTACCGTGGCGGCGACCCAGAGCACCCTGGGCTGCCAGTCGCAGGCCCTGTTCAAGCAGGCCGTCAGCTACGGCCAGGCCGGCCAGCGCCGCGAAGTGGGCGCGATGTTCGACGCCAAGCAATGCCTGGTGGTGCAAAACGGCTCGAAGTACAAGGTGCAAAGCGTCGCCGCCGGCAGCATGGAACTGGTACCGATCGAGGGCGCGGACAAGAGCGCGGTGTGGGTGGACCCGGAGTTCTTTGTCGAGAAATAGGCGCGGACAAGCAGGTCACACGTCGGCAGGTCGTACATCGGCAGGTCGCACGCCGGCCGCCTGCACGCCGGCCCGCGTGGCCGGCACCATGATGCCGCGTATCCGGCGCCACCGTTTCCGCGTATCGCTCCCGTATCGGCCTTGGGGCACCACGAGGCGGACCTTTCGGGCATGCGGCCCGGGCGGGCGACCCCGGGGCTACACCCTCGGTGCGACCCGGCTGCCGCCCGGCCAAGGTGTTTATACTGGACCGCCCGGCACCCCGGCCACGCGGCACCCAATCAATAACGGAGGAGAACCCCAATGCGCCACACCACCGCCACTCTCGCTGTCGCCATCGCCGCCGCCTTCGGCGCCGGCATCGCCGTCACGCCGCTGTCGAATCACCTGTTTACCGATGCCCACGCGCAGGGCGCGCCGCTGCAGGCCCCGCAGTTGCAACCTCAAATCATCGACCTGGCCGGGATGAAGCACGACGACATCCCCAAGACCGCGCTGCCCGAGATGAACTCCAAGGCCCTGGTGGTCGCCGAGAGCGGCACCATCGGCATCCAGTCCGGCAACGTCGCCAAGCATATCCACCCCAAGACCGACGAGATCCAGTACATCATCGAAGGCTCCGGCGCCATGTGGCTGGGCAACGAGCGCCGCGAGTTCAAGGCCGGCTCGCTGATCATCATCCCCAAGGGCACCGCGCACGGCGGAACGATTGTCACCAGCGGCCCGGTGAAGGCGATCGCCATCAAGCTGCCGCCGCAGCCCGCCAACGACACCCAGTTCGTCAACTAAGACGCCGCGTTCGCGGCCACGCCGGCAGACCCGCGCACGGGCCGCCGCGCGAGCGCGGCCCATACACCCCGGGTGGCGCGCCGCCATCAGCCGAAGGTCCGCGCCATCATGCAGCCGGTCAGCTTCCGCCTCCTCGGCCGCGCCGACTTTCCCCTGCTGCGCGCCTGGCTTTAAACCGCGCACGTCCAGCGCTGGTGGAACCACCAAAGCACGCCCGAGGCGCTGGAAGCGGATTTTGGCCCAAGCATCGACGGCACCGACAAGGCCGAGCTGTTCGTCGCCTCGCGCGCCGGCAGCTCCTTCGGCTTGGTGCAGCGCTACACCTTCGGCGACAACCCCGGCTACATGGAAGAGCTCGCGCCCATCATCGCGGCCCCGCCCGAGGCCCTGTCGATCGACTACTTCGTCGGCGCCACCGCGCTGCTGCGCCAGGGCTGGGGCGCCGCGATGATCCGCGCGGCGCTGGCGCAACTGTGGCCCGCCTACCCGCGCGCACCCGCGGTGATCGTGCCGGTGAACGCCGCCAATACCGCGTCCTGGCGCGTGCTCGAGCGCGCCGGGTTCGCGCGCGTGGCGCAGGGACCGCTCGCGCCGGACAACCCGGTCGACGATCCGCATCACTACATCTACGCCATCGCGCGCCCGGGTGCGCTAGAGTAGCGGCCCATGCATCGATCCAACCTTCGACCACCCGCGGACCGCTCCTTGAAGCGAACCCTCGCCCGCCTGGCCACGGGCGCCGCCCTGTGCGCGACCCTCGCCGCCTGCGCCACCTCCCCCGAGCACATGGGCCTGCCCGCCGGCTCGCCGGTACGCCTGGGCTCGACCGTCGCGCAGACCCAGCAGGCGCTGGGGGTGAACACCGAGCCGACCCGCGGCGGGGTGATGTCCGAACTGATCCTGCCGCTGGACGCGCGCGGCATCCAGGTGTTCTTCGACAAGCAGGACAAGGTACGCACGGTGCGCCTGCGCGCGCCCTACGCGCAGCCGGTGATGGGCATCCGCATCGGCGACCCCGGCGCCGACGTGCTCGCCAGGATGGGCAAGCCCGCCGCGCAGGCACGCGCCGAGGGGCAGACCGGCTACACCTACCATCCGGACGAGATCACCCTGCTCACCTATGTGGTGGGCGGCGACGGGAAAGTGGAAACGATCTTCGTGGTGCGCTGAAGTCCGCCCTGAAGTTCGCTTGCATCGCCGCCGCGCCTGCGGGGCAAGGCCGGCACCTGATTGCAGGCGGCGCGAAACCGCTTTCCGCATGCGCGCATGGTTGACCGGGCACCGGCCCCGCGCCGCTGACCCGGTGGATCCGCGCGTGTTCGTGTGTAACCCGGCCGCACCGGTAAGCCTGCGCTGGCGCGGGTAAAAAGCACCGGCAGCCGGGGCGTTTTCCAGCCTGGTTCCCGCGCACGCCGATTGCTTGCGTGCGTTTGCCTTTGCCTTTTTCAGGAGACCCCAACATGCGCAACACGCCCAATCCCGGCCGCACCGTCGACCCGCGCCTCGCCGTGCCCTTACCTATCGAGGCTGGCGAGCCCAGCGGAGCCGACGAGGCCGGCGAGGAGAGCGGCGATGCCACGCCGAGCGCGGCGCCGGCCGACGCCCAAACCAAGCCGGGCCCGCGCCGCAATGAGCAGGCGGGCGACGGCCGCCCGACGCGGCGCTGGAGCGAGACTGTCGATGTCGAGCGCGACACCGATGGTGAACGCGATTCGCCGGTGTAGCTGCCCCTGCCAATTATGCGCAAGCGGCCGCGTGATCCGGCCGTCAAATAAAAACCGGGCACTGGCCGATCAGACCGCTGACAAAGCAGGTTGTTGTGAGCAGGGCCACACCAACTCCCGCGCCGCGCCCTCTAACTTCGGGGGATTCAAAGGGGTTGCCCCAGGGCTTGCCCCCTTTGTCAGCAACCTCACCGGCCGCCGGCCGGTTTTCTGTTGTGGGGCGCGGCGCGGTTCAGTGCCGCGCCCCGACGCTACTCTTGCGCCGTCGCTCCCCGCCATCATCACTGTCATCATCGCTGCCACGATGCTCTTGCGCGCCCCCGGCGATACGGTAGGCATTCTTGCCCGATTCCTTGGCCTGATAGAGCGCGGCGTCGGCGCCTTGCATCAGCGCGTCGGCATTGTCGCCATGCTCGGGGTAGAGGGCCAAGCCGACGCTGGCGGTGATGCGCGCCTCGGTGCCTTCCAGTTCATAGGGCTCGGCCAGCATCTCGATGATCTTGTCGGCCACCCGCGCCGCCTCCTTCGCGCCCGCCACCCTGGAGAGCGCGACCATGAACTCGTCGCCGCCCAGGCGCGCCACCGTGTCGTCGCCGCGCACCGCGCCCTGCAGGCGCTCGGCGACCTGCTGCAGCAGCACGTCGCCGGCGTGATGGCCGAGGCTGTCGTTGACCGCCTTGAAGCCGTCCAGGTCGAGGTAGAGCAGCGCCATCCAGCCGCGCTCGCGGCGCGCGTGCCTGAGCGCCATGCGCACCCGGTCTTCCAGCAGGCGGCGGTTCGCCAGGCCGGTGAGCGGGTCGTGCAGGGCCAGCGTCTCGAGTTGCGCGCTGGTCGACAGCGCGCGCTGGTGGGCGATGCGGATCTCCAGCGTGTTGTGGATGCGCAGGAGGATCTCCTCGATATCGAAGGGCTTGTGCACGAAGTCGCGCGCGCCGGCCTTGAGCGCATCGAGCTTGCTGGCGCCGTGGCCGGTGATCACGATCACCGGCAGGTAGCCCTCCGGGTCGAGCGACTTGAGTTCCTCCATCACCTCCAGGCCGCCCTTGCCGGGCATCTCCAGGTCGAGCAGGATCAGGTCGTACTGCTCGCTGTCGTGCATATCACGTACGCGTTCCGGCGCATTGCAGCTGCTCACGCGCCGGTAGCCGGCGTTGGCCAGCACGGTCTCGAGCAGCGCGCAGTTGGCCTCCTCGTCGTCGACGATCAGGATGCTGGCGTTGAAAATCTGCTCGGGAGAAGTCATCGGCAATTCAACACTGGATCAGCCCCGCGGGTTGGCGCCTGTACTGGTATCAATATCCGGCCCCGCGTGGCTTACGTCAATAGTCTCTAGGTGGATGTCGCGCATGGCCGAACCTGTTGTTGCTTTCCGGCGAAGCCTGAGCCCAGCCTAGAATTGGATGGTTACAATCGTTGACAGTTCCATCATGAGCACACGGGAACTTGCGCGGCAGCGGTTCCCGCTGATTCCCTTGTCGGACCGCACCGACATCAATTGGCCGCTTTTGTCCCGGTTTTGCGAATAGCGCCAAATAGAAAATCACCACCCGCAAACCGGCCCCGCCTGCCTAGAATGCGGCATGTGGATGACCCGCCGCGCCGAGCCCGGCGGTGTCCGGAAAACAAATCGGAGACAAACATGATTCCTGCCCGCCCGGCGCGGCGTGCCCTGGGTTGCGCGCTGCTGTTTTTGTGCGCCGGCATCGGCGCCACCGCGCATGCGCAAAATCCGGCCTGGCCGGAAAAGCCGATCCGCATGATCGTGCCTTTCGCCCCCGGCGGCGGGACCGATGTCACGGTACGCATCGTCGCCCCGCGCCTGCAGGAAGCATTGGGCCAGCCGGTGGTGGCCGACTACAAGCCCGGCGCCGGCACCATGATAGGCACCGAGTTCACCGCGCGCGCCGCCGCCGACGGCTACACCATCATGATCGCCTCCGCCTCGCACGCCCTCAATCCGGCGCTGCACAGCAAGGTGCCGTATCACCCGACGCGCGACTTCCAGGCCCTCACCATGGGCGTGACCTTCCCCTTCATCCTGGCGGTGAACAACGCGCAGCCCATCAACAACGTGAAGGACCTGATCGCCCTCGCCAAAGCCAAGCCCGATGCGCTCTCCTTCGCCTCCTCGGGCGTCGGCTCCACGCCGCACCTGGCCGGCGAAGTGTTCAAGAGCATGACCGGCGCGCAGATGGTCCACGTGGCGTACAAGGGCGGCGGCCTGGCGCTGGCCGACGTGATCGCCGGGCAGGTGCCGCTGACTTTCTCCACCGCGGTCGAGACCCTGCCGCAGGTGCGCGCCGGCAAGCTGCGCGGCCTGGCCGTATCAAGCAGCAAGCGCTCCGCCGCCGCGCCCGACCTGCCGACCATTGCCGAAGCCGGCGTGCCGGGTTACGACGTCACCGGCTGGTACGTGTTCCTCGCTCCCGCCGCCACGCCCAGGCCGATCGTCGAGCGCCTGTCGGGCGAGATCGGCCGCATCCTGCGCCTGCCGGCGGTGCGCGAACAGATGATCGGCAACGCCGCCGAACCCTGGGCCACCACGCCGGCGCAGGCGCAGGAGTACGTGGCGAGCGAGACGGCGCGCTGGGCCCAGGTGATCCGGCAGGCCAACATCAAGCCGGACTGAAGCGGCCCTTCAGTACAGCATCGCCAGGCGGCGCCACGGCGGCGGCGCATCGGTTGAACCGCGAGCTGCGCGCGCGGTCCCGGCAGGCGCGTCAATCCGGATCCGCGCCTGTATCGGCGGTCCGGGTGCTCGCGCGATTGTCGCCGGCATTTGCGAAACGGGTGCCGGCCCTTGCACTGCCGGCGCGCCGGTCCGAGTCCGGCCGCCCGGGCCGCGGCGGTATATGGTGAGCATCATCGGAACCTTCCACGAACATATGCCGGTCGAACCGGCGAATGGACACAGTCTGGGCTCCGCAACGTGTTCCGTAAAATGAATAATTATGAAAATATGGTTCTCTTATTGAGAATCATGAAGCCGCCTTGGCGCGCTTTTCGCGCAGCAATCCGGCCAGCGCCGCCACCTTGGCCTGCGGCGCGTCGCGGCGCCACACCAGCAGGGTGCGCGCGCTGCGCAAGTCGCCCTTGAGCGGGTGCTCCGAGAGGCGCGCGCGCTCGCTGTAGGTGTCGAGCACGCGTTTGGGCATCAGCGCCACGCCCATCCCGGCGGCGCAGCAGCCGAGGATGGCGTGATACGAGCCCAGTTCGACCAGGCGCGCCGGCGCCACGCCGCCGCGCGCGCACCAGTCCTCCAGGCGCGCGCGATGCGGGCAGCCGGGCTCGAAGGCCAGCAGGGTGCCGCGCGGCAGGTCGCGCGGCGAGCGGATCGGCGGGTGGCCGGGCGGGCCGACCAGCACCAGCTCTTCCACGTAGGCCGGGCTGCTTTGCAGGCGCTCGTCCGACACCGGCTCGGCAAACAGCGCGCAATCGAGTTCACCGGCCAGCAGGTGCCCCGAGAGCACGCGCGGGTTGCCGGTACGCAGTTCCACGGCGAGATCGGGAAAGCGCTTGTACAGCAGCGCCAGCAGGGCCGGCAGGCGCGTGCCCGCCGTGCTTTCCATCGCGCCCAGGCGCAGCAGGCCGCGCACCTTGGCGCCATCCGCGCCACCGGTCACCGCGTCGCGCGCCTCCTCGGCGAGGGCCTGCAGGCGGCGCGCGTAGTCCAGCAGCGTCTGCCCGGCGGGCGAGAGGCGCATGCGCTTGTGCTCGCGCAGGAACAGCGGCGTGCCGAGCGACTCCTCGAGCTGGCGGATGCGCGTGGTCACGTTGGACGGCACGCGGTGCAGCAGCGCGGCGGCGCGCGTCACCCCGCCGGCCTCGGCGACGGTGCGGAAGATGCGCAGGTCGGACAGTTCCATGATTCTCCATCAAAGAATGATGTGTTCGGGATTATTCATTTTACAGCGCACCGGCGCGCGCCTACATTGTTGCCACGCGCCGCTGCCGGCGCATCATCCGGACAAGGAGAAGAACCATGATCATCGGCATCCTGCGCACCCGCCTGCGCCCCGAGGCGCAAGCCGAATACCAGGCCTGGGCCGCGCGCATTTCGGCGCTGGCGCGCCAGGCGCCCGGCTACATTTCGCACAAGGCCTACACGGCGGAGGACGGCGAGCGGCTCACCCTGGTCGAATTCGCCGACCAGGCGGGCCTGGCGGCCTGGGCGCGCGATCCGGACCACGTGGCGGCCAAGAAGATGGGGCGCGAACGGTTCTTCTCCGAACTGCGCGTGCAGGTGTGCGCGGTCGAGCGCGACAGCGCGGACCGGGGCGGCGCGCCAGCGTCCGCGGCGCGCTAGGCGCCGGTCCGCGCAACTGAAGCAAAGGGCGCCCGAGCGGGGGCCCGGCCCGGGCATCAAGGTAGACTACCTGTCCATGAACCTGCACCGCCTCGTCAACTGGCTGATCATCGGCAGCCTGATCCTGATCGCCGCCGCCTGGTGGCGCGCGGACAGCCTGCCGGCGCCGGACAAGCTGAACGCCGCGCTGCAGGAGGAACCGGACCAGCGGCCCACGCGCGACAAGCCGTTCGAGACCACCGTGCTCGGCGTGCAGTACCGCATCGACCCGCGCTTCACCTACGAGATCGCCGGCCTGGTGGTGAGCATGCATCACGCCGATACCTGGTGGGACTACGCGCACAAGGAGTGGAACGACAACGTCAACCTCTCCGACCTGTGCGTGGTGTGGGGCGAGAACGTGCGCCGCGACGCCTACCGCCAGGTGAGCTACAGCCACGACCAGTGGACCTGCTGGTTCAGCTGGAGCGGCAACATCGCCCCCGAGCACGCCTTCGACGGCACGGCGATCTCGAACAACCACATGGTCACCGACAGCAAGAGCATCGCCCATGTGCTGAAAGACGTGCACATCGGCGACGAGGTGCGCTTTCGCGGCTACCTCGCCGACTACACCACCTTCAAGGACGGCGCGCCGGTCGGCATGCGCAAGACCAGCACGGTGCGCACCGACCAGGGCAACGGCGCCTGCGAAGTGGTGTGGGTGCAGGAACTGACCATCATCCGCTCGCACAACCGGCCCTGGCGCATCGCCATGCGCGCCGGCTTCGTGCTGCTCGCGCTCTCGCTGATCGCCTGGGTGGCCCTGCCGGTGCGCGGGGATGACTGAGCCCCGCTGAGCCCCGCTAAGCCCCGCTAAGCCCCGCTGAGCCCCGCCAAGCCCGGCCACGCCGCGCCGGCGTCACGCACCTGTCACATTTACCGGGCGGGGGCCCGCGCCATCGTCCCGGTGGACTAGTCCTTCAGTTCTATTGTGGACGGGGGTGGCCGCGCCTATGATTCTTGCGTGCGCTGAACACCGCGCGGCACTCAGGAACCAAAGGCACGCTCAGGGTAGTCGTTCCCAAGAACAACAAGAATTCGCAACAAGCCGCGCGGCGCGAGCCGCGCGACGAATGGCGTTACGAAAATGCACGGCGGCAACAGCGGCAATACGTCACAGATGTGACAAGCCCGCGCGGCGATGAACCGCGCGGGCCCGGTCCCCCGACTGGGCTGCTCCCGCGCCGTGCGCGGATTTGAACCCGAAGTCTCCTCGGACTGCTAGTTTTCCCCTCCTCTGCACAGTCCGATTTGGCTCTCCAGGCTAACGCCTGGGGAGCCTTTTTTTTCGTTTTTCCGGGTTTCACGCGCCCCCGCCCCGGGTAAACCCCGGTCCGGTGCAACCTCCGCGCGCCCCGGCGGTCTACGCCTTATCCGCGCTCGTGGCGCGGGTATACCGGCGTACCGGAGCGTGGCCGCGCCAAGCGCAATGCCGTCGCCCCGGCCACGCCGGTACCGACAAACGCCGACCGCCCGTCGCCGACGGGCCGCGCGCCTGTCTTGCCCAAAGAACCGCCCCAAGGAGAGTTCGAATGACCGTACGCACCCCCACCCTGGCCCTGGCCGCGCTGTGCGCCTGCCTGGCCCTGCCTGCCTTTGCCGCCGGAACGCCCGCCAAGGCGGCCAGCGGCGCCGCCGCGCAAGCCCAGGCGCAGTACAAGCGCGACCTGGCTGCCTGCGACAGCAACCGCGCCACCGAAGACCGCGCCACCTGCCGCACCGAGGCGCAGCGCGCCTACGCCGAAGCGCGCGCCGGCAGATTCACCGGTTCGCAAGACCAGTACGCGCAGAACGCCCGCGCCCGCTGCGAGACGCTCAAGGGCATCGACCGTACCGCCTGCGAAGAGCGCATGAGCGGCGAGGGCACGGTGCAGGGCAGCGTGGCCGGCGGCGGCATCCTGCGCGAGAAGACCATCACGGTACCGGCGAAGTAGGGCGGCCCGGCGCACGCCGGTTTCGGTGCGGCGCCGCGAGGCTCACGGCGGCACCTCGCCGCGGGCGTGGTGCCGCATCCAGCCCCGGCGCGGCCCGCCGATGGAGCCGCGCGGCCATCCTTGGGACCATCAATGCGGCGCTCCCGGAAACGCAACAGGCCCGCATTCGCGGGCTTGTTGTTTGCGGGCCTGTTGCTTGCGAACCCCGCGGCGTGCGCCGGTTTCAGTGCGGCGCGCCGGACTGGATCAGGCGATTGGAGAGATCCGGGAACATGCGCAGCATCACGGTGTGGTACTCCTCGCGGGTCGCCTCGGTGCCGAGCATGCGCACCGCACCCACCATCACCTTGGCGGCCATATAGCCCTGCAGGCCGGCGCTGGAGAAGGTGGCGTCGGCCGGGCCGTACTTGGCCAGGGTGGCGCGGAACTCCTCGATCAGCGGGGCGTAGTAGCTGAGCGGGGGGCTGATCTCGATCAGGCCGGCTTCGCGGGTGCTGCCTTCGCCGGGGCTGATCAGGCTGGGGCCGCCGGCCACGCCGTTGCGCACCGACAGGATCACCGCCTGGTTCTGCCACAGCAAGCCGGAGGCGACCAGCGACTTGACGTGGGCCGGGTCGACGCCGGGCAGAAAGCCCACCACGTGGCCCTGCTTGAGCAGCTCGGCGCTGCGCGCCAGGGTCTGCCCGGGCAGGTTTTCGTCGTCACGCAGCAGATAGACGATCTTGTGCCCGACGATGCCGCCTTCGGCGTTGACCTTGTCGATATAGGCCTTGGCGCCCTCACTCAGTTCGCGGCCGCTGGCGACCTGCCCGCCGGTGAGCGGGACCACGTGGCCGAGGGCAATGTCGGCAAAGGCGGGGGCGGCCAGCATGAGGCCGGCGGCAATGAGAGCGGATTGCAGCAGTTTGCGCACGGTTTGGGGCTCCCTGAAAAATTCGTCGTGGCGGACATGGCGCCGCCTTGGATGAAATGTGAGTCCCGATTCTTGCGCATGCGCGGCAATGGCATTGTCAATTCTTGTTGCTTTTGACAGTTTGTAACACCCGCGGGAAAAGCGCACTGCGATGGTGAGTTTTTTGAAGATGAATGGGGCAGCTTTGTTGCAACATTGCGCCATTTTTTTAGCGTTTCCCGAGCGGGGCGGCGCGTGCGGCAATTGCGGATAAAATGCATCTGCCTTGACCGGTACCGGGTTGTGATCGTCGCGCCGTTTTGTTTTTTTGCCACAGGAACCATGCATGCTGGGTAAGCTGTTCAAGCAACTGCGCGCGGCGCCCGGGATCGCGACGCCGAACGCCACGCCAAGTGCACCCGAGCACGCTCAGGCAGGGGAGGCGCCGCTGCATACCCCGCCTGCCGGCAGCGCGCAACTGCGCCTGCCGGTGGTGGGCTCCGCCTTCCTGGCGCAAGTGCTCGGCGAGATGAGCCCGGTGGGCGTGCTCGACGTGGGCGCAATGTTGACCGAAGAAAGCCCGCTGTACGGCAAGCTGATCGAGATGGGCCGCGCGCGCGTCACCGGCTTCGAGCCCGATGCCGGCGAGTGCGACAAGCTGAATCGCGAGATTGGCCCGCCGCACCTGTTCCTGCCTTATTTCGTCGGCGACGGCGCGGACGCCACCTACTACGAGACCAACCACACCGCGACCGGCTCGCTGTACAAGCCGAACCTGCCGCTGCTGGACCAGTTCGGCCAGCTCGCCGAACTCACCCAGCCGGTGGCCGAGCACGCGGTGCGGACGCGCCGCCTGGACGAGATCGCCGAGGTCAGCGGCATCGACTACATCAAGATCGACGTGCAAGGCAGCGAGCTGAAGGTGTTCGAGGGCGGCATCAAAACCCTGGCTTCGACGCTGGTGATCCACACCGAGGTCGAATTCGTGGCCCTATACGAGGGCCAGCCGATGTTCGCCGACGTCGATCGCTTCCTGCGCGCCCAGGGTTTCCAGTTCCATACCTTCTGGGGCTTCGGGCAACGCTGCTTCAAGCCGGTGCTGCTGGGCGACGGCACCCAGGGCATCCATCAGTTGCTGTGGGCGGACGCAATCTATGTGCGCGACTGGCTGGCGCTCGAAGCGCTGTCGGTGGACCAGTTGAAGAAGTACGCCCTGCTGATGGACACAGTCTACGGCTCGAAGGACCTGTGCTGCAAGATCCTCGTGCACCTGGACGCGCGCACCGGCGGCGCGCTCGCCCCCACCTACGTGGAAGACTGGAACCGGAGCATGCGCGGCTGAACGCGCGGGTCCGCCGCCGCGGCAGCCGCTTCAGTCACTGCTTCACGGCTGCCTGCGTCGCTGCCCGGCCACTCCTCGCGTCGAGGTGCCGACTGCCGCTTCGATGCCGCTTCGATCCTCATTTCAATTGCTGCCCGGGGCCAGACTGCCAGCGCCGCGCGCGCATGCGCTGCCACAGGCGCCAGGCCATGAAGGCCACCACCGCGACATTGGCGAGCAGCACGCCGGCATTGATCAGGGTGGGCTGGTGCAGCAGGTGCTGCAGCTCGAAAGGCACGTAGAGCGCGCCGGAGAGCGCCGCCAGCCACTCAGCCCAGGCGCGGTCGCGCCACAGGCCGTAGCCTTCAAGCAGGCGGATCGCGGCATAGCCCCAGGCCAGCAGCAGCAGGTTGCGCAGGTTGGCGTCCTGCAGCACGTCGGCGTAGTGCAGCAGCAGGGAAGGGTAATGGCCCAGCGGGTTCAGGCCATAGTGGCCGATCAGCGCCCAGGCCAGGCGGCGCGTGTCGTGGTGCACCAGTTCCAGCACGCCGAAACTGGCGGCCAGCGCGGCCACGCCCTTGACCGACTCGAACAGGGCGATGGCGCGCAGGGCGCCGCGCTCGCGGCGGCGCGCCAGGGGAGGGTCGTGGGATTCGGGTTTCATCGCGGCATATGGGGATCGTGCGGCAACCGCAGGGGTCGCGGCAGGATACCGCAAAGTGCATGGCGCGCCTGTCGGTGCGATACCGGCGGGCGGGCGCGGCGCAGGCCGGCGTTCCGGCCCGCGGGCGCCGCGATGGCTTACTTGAGCGGCGTGCCGGCCGAGCTGATCACGGTCAGCTCGACGAGGCTGCCGCCGCAATGGAACTGCGTGTCATAGCTGATCTGCACGGCCTGCCTGGCCTCAGCCGGCCACCAGGGAGAGGAACTCGGCGCGCTGCGCCTGGTTCTTTTCCAGGTCGCCGAGCATCGCGGAGGTGACGGTCTCCTCCCCTGCCACGGCGATGCCGCGCGACTCCATGCACATGTGGCGGCAGCGGATGATCACGCCCACCGCTTTCGGCTGCAGGTGTTCGAGCAGGGACTGCGCGATCTGCTGCGTGAGCCGCTCCTGCACCTGCAATCGCGCGGCGAAGCAGTTCACCAGGCGCGTCAGCTTGGAGAGGCCGACGATGCGCCCGGTCGGCAGGTAGCCGACGGCGGCGTGGCCGAAGAAGGGCGCCAGGTGGTGCTCGCAGTGCGAGTACACCGGGATCTTTTTCACCACGATCAACTGATTGTAGTTTTCGCTGCCGTCCTCGAACGTCTTGAGGATGGTGTTCGGGTCTTCGGCGTAACCGCGGGTCCAGTGGGCCCAGGCCTTGGCGACGCGGTCCGGCGTCTCCACCAGGCCCTGGCGCATCGGGTCTTCGCCCAGGGAGCGCAACAGCTTGCGCCAGTCATTGACGCCAAAGGCGGAATCGTCTTCTTTGCTCATGCTTGTCGTGTCTCTTTCGATCGGGGCGCCGGTGGGCCGGCTTATGGGGGGGCAGGATGCGGCGGGAGGGGAAGCGCTAGCGGACTTGAGTTTGACATGCCGGATGCGAGAATATCCCAAGACGCGGTTGAAATTTCCGCATAACCCCTCTGCGGACGCAGATAATCGGGCGCATGAATACGTTTCAACCGCGGCATTTCAACTGCGGCGTTTCAACCCCGCTTCACGCGGGACCAGACCGGGAGAGTGGCAATTGGACATTGATGTCGAGGATTTCGAACCCGACCTGAAGGGCGTTTCATTCAACCCCCTGGTCGTGATTCCGATCATCGCGGGCATCCTGATTACCGCGATGGCCAGCCTGTCGGCACGCCACTGGCTCACCTGGGCGGTGGCCGGCATCGGCATCGCGATCTTTCTCGGCGGGCAGCGGCGCCGCTGGCGCCGGCGCGGGCTGCTGCTGTGCCTGATCGCTGGCGCCGTGGGTCTTGGCGTGGTGCTCGGGCTCACGCCGCCCGGCAGCCTGCTCTCGTTCGACCGGCTGGCCGGCCTGAAGGGGCAGGAGTGGGCCGCCTTCACCGCCCTGAGCGCCGGTACCGCGCTGGCGGGCGGGCTGGAACTGCTGCTCTGGCGCCTGCTGACCAGGGCGCTCGGCGCGGACGACTAGGATGCGGACGCTCGCGGCGCGAGGGTGGCGGGAGCGGGGCGGCGGCACAAACACGCGGCACGGCAGCAGGAGTAAAGTATCCCCGTGGAGATGCGGACCAGTCCGCACGGCAGGCAAGAAGCGCCGACCCGGCGCGCGGCGCGGGCGGCGGCTAGAACAATTGCGCGATCCCTGCGCCGCGCCAGTGAGGCTGCAATGAGCAACGTGCAAGTCGAATCCGGCGGCCGGGGGCAAGGCAGGGGCAGCGGGCAGGCGCAACGCGAACCCTGGCACAAGAGCACGCCGGCCTTTGTGCTGCTGCTCGCGCTGGCCATCGCCGGCCTGATCGCGCTGGCGGTGCTGGCCGGGCCGTTGCGCCACTTCGTCATCGGCGCCGCCTTCGGCCTGTTCGGCGCCCTGCTGGCGCGCGGCACGCCGCTGGACGAGCGCTGGAAGCCGGGCGCGAAAGCCCTCGCCGGCGGCGCCGCGCTCACCCTGCTGAGCTGGTGGGCGGTGCCGGACCGCCTGCTGTATTCGGACTACCGGCTGTTCCACTACGATGTCGAGGACTATTTCCTGGTGGTGGCGAGCATCGCGCTGCTGGTGGGCGGCGCGCTGGTCAGCGCCTGGAATGGCGTGGAGTGGCTGCTGTACGGCGCGCGCGGTGCGCGTCCTTCCGGAGGCGAAGATGGCGCGGATGGAGCGGCGCTGCGTGCCTACCGCGCCCGGCGCGCCGCCCCGGCGGAGGCGCCGGCGCTGACCACGGACTGGAAACCGGCGTCCGGCAGCACCATCGACCCGGTGCTGGCCGAGCATGCCGCCGCGCCGCCTTCCGCCGCCGAACTCGCGACGCAAAAGGCCCTGTTCGGCGACCAGCCGCCCGCAACCTTGCAGCGGCCGCTGCACCGCGACCCGCCGATCGACTGGACTTTCAAGGAGCCGCCCACGGAACAGGATCTCGACGGGCCGCACTTCGGGCTGGAGATATTGCTGTTCATCCCCGGCCTGGTCTGCCTGTGGGAGCTGCCGATGCCCTGGCGACACTGGATCACCTGCGCGCTGTTCGGCGCCATGCTCGCGAGCGCGCTGTTGCGCTTTGCCGGGCATCGCTGGGCCACACGCCGCTTCTCGTGGATCTGCGTGGCGGCGGGCTCGGCCGCTCTAGGGGCCCTGTGGGCCTACCTGCCGCCGGGGGCCCTCCTGTCGTACAACCGCCTGCGCGAGATGGACGGCGCCGGGCTGTTCGCCGACTTCACGCTGGCCGCGGGCAGCCTGCTCTGCTGCGGACTGCTCCTGCTGCTGTGGCGTGCCCTGGGCAAGGCGCGGCGCGCCAGCCGCGGGTAGGTTCCGCGCACAGGGACCCGCGCCCACGCACCCACACAGACCCACACACGGTCATCCGCAAAAAATCACGACAGCAGAAGATCAGAAGTACAGCCCGACCACCGCCTTGATGCGTCCGTCCTCAAGCACCGGCAGGGCGAGCAGGCTGCTCAATCCCGCCTTGCGCGCCGAGCGGCCATTCACCGAAGGGTCGTGGGCGATCGCCTCGGAGACTTCCGGCAGGCCGCTGGCCCAGACCCGGCCGATCGGGCCGAAACCACGTTCGATGCGCGCGCTCATGTAGTCCTGCGGGAAGGCCTTGTTGAGGTCGCACTCGCCGCTGGAAAACACCATCGCCTCCGGGTTGCCTCCGCTGTTGCCTCCGCTGTTTCGTCCGCTGTTTCGTTTACCTTCGCGCATGTCACCCTGGTCGAAGGCCCAGATCTCGAAGCGCCGCGCCACCGGCGAGCCGAGCGCGGAGAGAAAAGTCATCACGTAGGGCGCGCCGCCCGAGACCGGCAGGGGAATCGCCAAGCCCTTGGAGAGGCCCAGCGGGGCGCCGCCGGCGCGGCGCGCGAAGCGCTTGTCGAACCACAGGTCGCCCATCACTTCTGGCATGTTGCTGGCACCAGCAAGACCCGGCAGGCCGGCGCCGGGCTGGAAATGCGCGCCCTTCGAAGCAGCCTCGAATTCCTTCGCGCTGCCGTAGTAGCCGTCCAGCAGGGTCAGGCCTTCCTCGCCTTCGCGGCCCGCGCTGCGCCACAGCTCGATCGCACCGAAACGCTCGGCGTCGTCCCCGCAATAGAGCACGGCGACCGCCAGCAGATATTCGCCGGCGAACACCGGGATGGCGATGCCGCAGGTCAGACCCGCCGCGCGCGCGGCATCGGCCCGCTTGAAATAGGAGTGCTGCAGGTCTTTCAGCACGATCGGCGCGCGCGCCGCCCAGGCGTGGCCGGGCAGCCCTTCGTCATAGCCGAAACACATGCGTTCGCTGACCGCCCGGAAGGCCTGCAGCGCGCTGCCCGGCTCGCCGTACAGGCCGGAGTGGTATTCGAGTTCGCTGCGGTATTTCGACGGCACCCAGATTTCACAGGCGCGCACAAAGGTCTGCATGGCTGCTCCCCGATTGGCTAGAGACAATGGGGAGCAGCAGGAAAGATGCCAGCGCCCTCCCGCATGAATTTCCCAACATTCGCCGGATCAATCCGCAACATCCATAACATCGATTTGACAGATGTCGATCGGCGTCATATTTTCGCTAGCTGGACAGGATAAAAAACTTATGTAACATAACCATTTTTGGCGAGCGCGGCGCAAGGCTTCGCGGCGCCACGAAATCCGCCTCGCGTACCTCACGCGGCGCGACATAAATAAACGAGGAGACAAACATGCAGGCCACCCCGACTCTATTCGCGCGTCCGCGCGCGGCCGCCGCCGCGATTGCCGCGGCGCTTGCGCTGGCCGCCTTCACGGCCGGCGTCCAGGCACAGGACAAACCCGTCAACCTGAAGATGTCGTCCTGGGTGCCGGCGCAGCACCCGCTCAACCCGGCGCTGATCGCCTGGGGCGAGGACATCAAGAAGGCGTCGGGCGGCACCATCACCCTGACCCTGTTCCCCTCCGAGCAACTGGGCAAGGCGTTCGACCACTACGACATGGCGCGCGACGGCATCGCCGACCTGGCCTATGTCAATCCGGGCTACCAGCCGGGGCGCTTTCCGGTGATGGCGGGCGGCTCGCTGCCGTTTCTCTTCGCCAACGCCAAGGGCGGCACGGCGGCGCTGGACGCCTGGTACCGCTCCTACGCGGCCAAGGAGATGAAGGACGTGAAGTACTGCTTCGCCTTCATCCACGACCCCGGCACCTTCCACTCGCGCAAGAAGATCACCCTGCCCACCGACATCAAGGGCATGAAGGTGCGTCCGGCCAACGGCACGGTGGGCCAGATGATCACCCTCTTGGGCGGCACCAACGTGCAGGCCTCGGCGCCCGAGTCGCGCGACATGCTGGAGCGCGGCGTGGCCGACGCGATCACTTTTCCGTGGGGCTCGATCAGCCTGTTCGGCATCGACAAGGTGGTCAAGTACCACATGGACGCGCCGCTCTACGCCACCACGTTCGTGTGGGCGATGAACCAGTCGAAATACGACTCGCTGTCCGCCGCGCAGAAAAAGGTGATCGACGAGCACTGCACCCCCGAGTGGGCCGAGAAGGTCGCCACGCCCTGGGCAGACTTCGAATTCGGCGGCCACGCCAAGCTGAGCGTGCCCGGCCACGAGGTCTACAAGCTCACGCCCGAGCAACTCTCCGCCTGGCAGAAGGCGCTCGCGCCCGCCGTCGACCAATGGGCGGGCGACGTGAAGAAGGCCGGCTATGACCCCAAGCAGGTGATGGACGGGCTGAAGGCGAGCATCGCAAAGTACAAAGCGGGGCTGTAGGCCGCACCGACGTGTACCGGTACGAGCCGGTCCACGCTACGCAACGAGCATGAGGCGGGAGGGGACGGCCGGCGCCTAGCCGGCCTGGCGAAGTTCCAAACCGGCGCCAAGACCGGTGCGGAAGCCTCCCGCTTGGCGCGCGCCTCCCTCACGGGCGACGCGCTTTTTTAACCCTGCGCCCTTGCGCAGGGCACGGGCGCCGCCCGCCTCCGGATCAACGCAAGCCACGAGACCATCATGCCGCGCAAGTTCATGGACCGCATCATCAACTTCATCGAATGGTGCGCGGCCATTTTCGTCGGCATCGTCGCCGCCGACATTTTCATCTCGGTGGTGTTGCGCAAGTTCTTCTCCACCTCGATTCCGGACAGCTACGACCTGGGCCGCATGCTGCTGGGCACGCTGATCTTCTGGGGCATCGCCGCCACCAGCTACCGCGGCAGCCACATCACGGTGGACCTGGTGTGGACCGCCGCCGGGCCGAGGATGCGCCGCGTGATCGACGTGTTCGCCACCCTCGTGCTTCTTTTTGTCGTGACGGTGCAGACCGTGATGCTGTTCGACAAGGTGCGTCTGACGTATCTCGACCGCGTGCTTACCTACGACCTGAACATTCCCACCTGGCCGTTCTACGCGGTGGCCTGGATGGGCGACGTCTGCGCGGTGCTGCTGATCGCGATCCGCACCTACCGGCTGATCTTCCACCCGGAAGACTTGCAGGAAGCGCCCGAGGCGAAGGCCGCCGAATAGGCATGAAACACGTAAAGCCGCACGAGTCGCGGCGCCCGCCGACGGCGCCGCGAGCCCCGATCCAGCATCACGCCAGAGAAGAAAACCAGGGTATCCCATGAGTCCAGATGTCGCCGCCATCGTCGGCTTTCTTGTGCTGTTCATCTTGATGCTGTTGCGCGTGCCGGTCGGCATGGCGATGGGCCTGGTCGGGGTGACCGGCTATGCGATGCTCACCGACCTCACCCCGGCGCTGAAGCTGGTCGGCCAGACCTCGATGCGCACCGTCACCGATTACACCTTCGGCGTGATCCCGATGTTCATGCTGATGGGCGCCTTCGTTTCCATCTCCGGGGTGTCAAAGGAATTGTTCAAGGCCGCCAACAGCTTTGTCGGCCACATGCGCGGCGGCTTGGGGATAGCCACCATCGTCGCCTGCGGCGGCTTTGCCGCCATCTGCGGCTCCTCGGTGGCGACCGCCGCCACCTTCTCGGCGGTGGCCTACCCCGAGATGCGCCGCTACCGCTATCCGCAGTCCTTCTCCACCGGGGTGATCGCCGCCGGCGGGACACTGGGCGCGATGCTGCCGCCTTCCACCGTGCTGGCGGTGTACGCCATCATCACGCAGCAGGACATCGGCAAGCTGTTCATGGCCGGGGTGATCCCCGGCATCCTCGCCATGGCGATGTACGTGCTGACCATCGCCATCATCGTACGCGTCAAGCCGGACCTGCTGCCGGCGGGCGAGCCCAAGCCCTGGTCCGAGCGCATCAAGGGCCTGAAGGATGTGTGGGCGCCGCTGGTGCTGTTCGCCTTCGTGATCGGCGGCCTGTACGGCGGCGTGTTCACGCCTACAGAGGCCGGCGGCATGGGCGCGGGCGGCGCGTTCCTACTCGGGGTGATCCGCGGCAAGCTGAACCGCGCCGGCATCCGCGAGGCGCTGCTGCAGGCCACGCGCACCGCCGCCGCCGTGTTCACCGTGCTGATCGGCGCGCTCCTGTTCGGCTACTTCCTGACGATCACGCAGACCCCGCAGCACCTCACCGAATGGCTCACCGGCCTGGGGATAGGCCGTTACGGCATTCTCGCGCTGATCATGGTGATGTACCTGATCCTGGGCTGCCTGATGGATGCGATGGCAATGATCATCCTTACCGTGCCGATCATCTTCCCGGTCATCACCCACCTGGGGTTCGACCCGATCTGGTTCGGCGTGATCATCGTCATGACCGTGGAACTGGGCCTGATCCACCCGCCGGTGGGCATGAACGTATTCGTGATCAAGAGCGTGGTGAAAGACGTGACATTCACGCAAATCTTCAAGGGCGTGCTGCCCTTCATCATCACCGACATCCTGCGCCTGGTGATCCTGATCTGCTTCCCGATGATCGCGCTGTGGCTGCCTTCGCGGATGGGGTAGGACTGCCTTGCCGGCGGTGACTAGCCGGTATCGCAGGCCGAACAGCGCACCGGCCGCGAGGGCCGCGAGCCTTATTCGGCTCTTTCAGCGGCGTCTGGAATATGCTTCAGCGCCCATCCTTGAGCAGGTGGAGTCCCGATCAGACCCGCATGCATTCGCTGCTCTCGCCGGCCTATGCCGAAGGGCGCGCCGGGTCGGCGGGGCCGGCGCGCTTGCCGGCCGTATTGCCCGTTGTCGCGGCATTGCCGGCCGCGCCCGGCGACGGGCTGCCCGCCGCGTTTTCCATTGCGCTGCCCGCCGGATCGCCCGTCATCGCGCCTGTGCCTGCGCCCGTGGCAGACGCTGCCGCGGCGGCTACGCCTGCGTTCGCCATCACCCCGGCGGCCGCGCCTGCCCACGTACCCGCCGCCGCGTCCTGCGCATTGGCCGGGCCGGCCAGCGGCAGCGCGACTTCGAACACCACGCGCGGGGCTTCGTGGTAATAGCGGATCGCCCCGCCGTGCCCGTCGACGATCTTGTGGGCGATGTGCAGCCCCAGGCCCATGCCGGTGCGGTTGCGCTGGTTGTGCACGGCCTGGCGCTTGAAGGCGGCGAACAGCTGGCTGGTCAGGGCCTCCTCGATCGGCGCGCCGACGTTGGAGACTTCGATCAGGGCGCGGCCGCCCTGCGCCTGCGCATCGTGGCGCAGACGGATGCGGATCGGCTGGCCGGGCTCGCCGTGGTGGCGCGCATTCGAGATCAGGTTGCTCAGCACCTGCGCGATGCGGTCGGCGTCGGCGTGCACGTTGAGGCTGGCGGGCACTTCGATCTCGTAGATCGAGCCGGGGTAGGCGACGCGCGATTCCTCGACCAGTTCCTCGATCACCCGCGCCAGGTCGACCGGCCCGAGGTTCAGTCCCAGGCCGAGACCCGATTCGAGCCGGCTCATGTCGAGCACCTGGCTGATCAGGCGCTGCATGCGCGTGCTCGAGGCCTGGATGCGCCGCGACAGCCGCTCCTCATCCCGGCCTTTCTCGATCACCTTGGCGGCCATGGCGATGGACTGCAGCGGGTCGCGCAGGTCATGGCCGAGCATGGCGAGCAGCTGGGTGCGCGCGCGCTCGACTTCGGCGTGGTGGGTGTTGGAGACACGGTGCATCTCGGCGAGCAGTTGCCGGGCGATCGCGATGGTCGATTCATCCCAGGGCTCGGCGATGCCGTGCACGGTCTGGCGCCATTCCTCGAACGAGCCGCGCGGCGTCAGGCGCGGGCCGAGCGGGCCGATCCGGTAGTCCTTCTCCGGCTTGCCGGCCCAGCGCACCGTCTCGACCTGCTCGGCGCGCAGCGCGATCAGCCAGCCGTCGATCGGCGGGTCGAAGCGCAGGCCGAGCATGCCGGCCCATTTGCCGATCTGGCCGCGCGCTTCCACGGGCCAGTCGGACAGGCTCACGCGATGCAGCAGGTCATCGGCGCGCTCCTCGCCCTGGCCCATCTTGGGCAGGGAGTGCACGATCGCGCTCGCCTGCGCGGGCGTGATGTCGCCGAAAGCCACCAGCTTGCCTTGCTGGGTGACGATCATGGCTTCGGCGCCGAGGGATTCGCGCATTCTCGCCTCGTGTTGCGCGAGAGCGCGCAGCACGTCGTCTTCGTGCATCAGGGTTTCGAGCAGCCGGGTGCGTGCCGCGGCGGCGGCTTCGGCGCGCTCCGCGTGGGCGCGGGCATCCAGGGTCTGCACGGTGGCGGCCAGCACCTGCGCGAGCACGTCGCAGGCCATCCGCACCGAGTAGGGCACCTGCAGCGGGCAGGCGTAGTGGTGGCAGGCCAGCATGCCCCACAGCTTGCCGTTCACCACGATGGAGACACTCATCGAGGCGCACACACCCATGTTCTGCAGGTACTCGATGTGGATCGGCGAGACGCTGCGCAGGATGCTGTGGCTCATGTCGAGCGGTTTCAGTTCCGCCTCGCCGTGCCGCATGACCACCGGCACCGGCGCATAGGACACGTCGCCGATCAGGCGCAGCGTATTCAGGGCATAGAGGCGGCGCGCCTGCGCGGGGATGTCGCTGGCGGGGTAGCGCATGCCCAGAAAGGGCGCGAGTTTTTCGTGCCGCGCCTCGGCGATCACTTCGCCGCTGTCGTCGTGGCGGAAGCGGTAGGCCATCACGCGGTCGAAGCCGGTGATGGCGCGCACCTGCTCGACCGCCATCTGCAGCAGCGCCGGCAGGGTCTTCTGCCGCTTGATGCGGTCGATCGCGCGATGCGCCTTCAGGGCAAAGGCGGCGACCTCGTCGGCGCTCTTCTCGCGCCGCTCGAACTCGGCGATCACCCGGCCTTCGTGGCCATGGGCGACGAAGTCGTATTCCTGCCCTTCGATTTGCGTCTCGACCGCGATCGGCGGCACCTCGCCGTCCGCATCCGGCAAGGCGGCCAAGCATTCGCCCAGCGCCTCCCGCACCGCTTCGTCCAGCGGCAAGGCGGCGCGCGCCTTGCCCATCGCGGGAGAGAAGCGCAGCATACCGGGCACATTGGCGCTCCAGCCGATCAGCCGCCCGGCATCGTCAAAGGCAAGCAGCGCGCCGTGCGGCTGGATCTGCCCGGGGATATGGATCGGCTCGCGGTCGCAGTTGTCCAGGTTGACCGGCGCGCCGCGCGCGTCCCCGAAGTGCGCGGGAGGCGCGGCATCCCGCGGCATTTGCGTCTCGGGAGCGCTCATGCCGCCACCTGGTTCGCCGTTTTCATCGTGCCCAGCGCGTCCTCGGCGGCCGGGGCGGCCAGCGCCGGATTCTCGCGCAACAATTCGAGCAGGCGGTCGAAGGCATCGCACGCGCCGCGGCACGCCAGCGCGATGTCGGCCGAGGTTCGCACCTGTGCCTCGAGCGCGGCGAGAAACGCCTGCCAGCGCGGGCCGGGAGCGACCGGCCCATCCATGCCGCCGCGCAGAAAGCGCAAGGGGTGCGGCGCCAGCGCGGGGGCGAGGCGGCGGTACAGCACCGTGCCACCCAGCTGCGAGCCCTCGATCACATAGCACAGGCCCCAGCGATACGCGGGCGCGAGGCTCTCCAGCGCGCCCTGCCAGGCGCGGGTCGTCCCGGCCAGGGGCATTTCAACAGGTGGCGTGGCCGGATCAGCCATGTCGGCCTCGATCAGCGGCAGGCGTTCCACAAAGGAGGGCGCGAGCGGCCCCTGCGGACCATCGGCGAAGCCCGCCAGCCAGGCCTCGAGCGGCAACAGCCAGGCATATAGAAAACGCAAGTGGTCGCGATACTCACGCAAGCCCGGCGCGAGCCCGGCCAGCGGCATGCGGCGATCGAGCAGCGCATGGCGCTCGCGGGTCGCTTCGCGCAGGCTGCGCAATGCGGAGAGGGAAGCGTCGCCGGCCACGCGGGTGGCCGGCGGACTGTGGTCGGATGGTTTGATGTCGCACCCCGAAAAAACGTTCGGGCAATTGGCGTTATTGGCTACCCAAAATAGCACAGGCAGGCGTATACAAATAGGCACCAGCGGCGATTTATTTCGTCCGCCGGCGCGCAGGTGTCGCATAAGCGCTTGCCGATGACCCAGCTGTCGCCTTTCGGTAGGAACTGTCCTACATTTGTCCTACGACCTTGGTACCGCGCGGTCTTTTTATTGGATGCTAGGGAGCGCCGCAAGTTGCGTGGGCCGCGCGGAAAAATGCGCCTTGTCCAGATCGGCGCGCATTTTCGTCACGGACTTTTTGTCCCGGATCTTCGTATTGTCGCCGCGTGGCGAATGCCGGCGCGCTACCGCACCACTTTCGTACTACTTCGTTGCAGTCACCTGCTCCGCTTGCCGCGCCTTGTCCGGCGAGCCCTCCAGCCCGGCCAACAGGGCGCGGCTGTTGCCCGGGATGATCATCTGGAACCGGTTGTCCACATAGGTGTAGTCGCAATAGCCCATGCGCGCGAGCGGCTGGATCTTGAGCACATCCACCAGCCCTTCCGGCGTGATCACGCTGTCCTCGATATGCACCGCGACCACGCGGCCGAACACCACGTCGGCGGTGCCCATCGGCGGCACGCCGGGAAAGCGCAGGGTGTTCATGTACACGCACTCGAACTGGATCGGCGAGCCCTGCACCCGCGCCGGCCTGACCTTGCGCGAGGCCAGCTTCACCAGCCCCGCGCGCTCGAACTCGTCGACGCTGCGCGGCAGCTCCTCGGCGGTGATGTTGACCGCCTCGCGCTGCGCATAGGTCGCCATGTTCCAGACAAATTCGCCGGTCTCCTTCGCGTTGCGCACCGAGTCCTTGCGCTGCCCGAAGGTGTCCTGGTTCGCCGAGAACATCACGATCGGCGGGTTGAAGGTGACATTCTGGAACTGCGAAAACGGCGCCAGGTTGTGGCGGCCCCGCGCGTCGATAGTCGAGATCCAGCCGATCGGCCGCGGGATCACGCAACTCTTGAAGGGGTCGTGCGGCAGGCCGTGGGCGGTGATGCCGGGCTCGTAGAACATGCAGTGCTCTCCCTTGTTCATTGTGCCGGCGGTCATCGTCGCGCAAAATCGCGCGCGGCGCCATGCTGCTTTCTTCACCTTGCGGAAATGCGCAGCGGATAAGATACGGCATGGCCCTCCTCCCGACAACGCCCTCCGGCGATGCCAACGCCGCCGAATTCAGCAGCGCGGCGGACGATGTATTCGGCCGCATCGCCGGCCGCTACGACCTGCTGTGCGACCTGTTCAGCCTGGGTATCCACCGCCTGTGGAAGCGGCGCGTCGCGCGCCATATCGCGCGCGAGCCCTGGCGCTGCCTGCTCGACGCCGCTTCCGGCACGGGTGACGTGGTGCTGCGCGTGGCGCAAGGCGGCGTCGCGGCGGACCAGCAGGTGATCGCTTCCGACATCAGCCCGCAAATGCTGGCCGTGGCGCGCCGCCGCGCCGGACCGGCCGCCGGCTCGATGGAGTTTCGCGTGATGGACGCGTGCGCCCTGGCCGGCGTGGCGGATGCCAGTGTCGATCTCTATTCCATGTCGCTGGGCCTGAAGATCTGTGAACGCGGCCAGGTGCTGCGCGAAGCCCTGCGCGTGCTGCGGCCCGGCGGGCGCCTGGTGACGCTGGAAGCCTCCAGCATCGTCTGGCCCCGGCTGCATCGCGCCTACCTTGCCTACATGCGGCTGTGCATGCCGCTGATCGGCTACGTCGCCACCGGCGGCGACGCCTCGGCCTACCGCTACCTGCTCAAGGGCATCGAGGACTTTCCCGGCGCCGAGGCGCTGGCGCAGGAGATGCGCGACCTCGGCTACACCGAGGTCGCCTTCGAGCGCCTCTCGCTGGGCATCGTGGCCATTCATACGGCGCGCAAGCCGCTCTGAGGCAGCGCGGGCCGCGGAGACCCGTGCCGCGCGCCCGGCCGGCTCAGGCCGCGACGAGGATCGCTTCCGGCGTGTCGTCCACGGTGGTGCGCCGCAGTTCGCGCCGGTCGCTGAGCGGATAGCGGCGGCCGCGATGCAGGGTGGCGCGGTTGTCCCACATCACGGTGTCGCCGACCTGCCATTTGTGGGTGTAGACGAATTGCCGCTGGGTCGCGTGCTCGAGCAGGTCGGAGAGGAACATGCGCGCCTCGGCGGTGGGCCAGCCGAGGATCTGGCGCGCGTGCACGCCGACGAACAGCACCTTGCGGCCGGAGCCGGGATGGGTGGTGATGAGCGGCCAGACGGCGGGCGGGATGGCCTTTTTCTGCGCGTCGGTATAGGCGTCGTCGCCCAGCATGATGCGGGTGTGCAGGACGTAGTGCTCGGCTTGCAGGGTGCCGCACTCCTCCTTCAGATCACCGGAGAGCGCATCGTAGGCGGCGCGCAGGTCGGTGAACTCGGTATCGCCGCCCCTGGAGGGCAGGATCACCGCATGCAGCATCGAGTAGGCGGCGCGCGGGTTCTTGAACGAACTGTCCGAGTGCCAGAGCTGGTTGGCGAAATTGGAGAGGTTTTTTGGCGAGTCGCGCCCGGCCACCTTCCCGGTGCCGTCGACGTTGGAAATGTCGATCAGGCGCTCGTCCTCGAGGCGCTCGTAGGGCCGCTGGAACACCGTCTTCATGCCGATGTCCAGCGGGCCGAAGGAGGTGGCGAACCCGAGTTGCTCCTGCTGGGTCATCGGCTGGTTGCGCCAGACCAGCACGGCATACCGGTTCATCGCCGCGTTGACCTGCTTGACCTGCTCGCGTGAGAGCGGCTGCCTGAGGTCGAAGCCGGAGGCTTCGGCCACGAAATGCGGGTGCAGGGGATTCAATTGCAGCGTCATGATGTCGTCTCCTCGTATCTGCGGGTCATTCTATTCCGGCTGGATGTTCGCTTCGGCCACCACCTTGGCCCAGCGCTTGATTTCGCCGGCGATGAAGGCATCGAACTGCTCCGGCGTGGAGGACACGGCGGTCATGCCGAGGTCTTCCAGGCGCTTGGCGAGGTCGGGCTCGTTCAGGGCGCGCTTCGTATCGGCGGCGATCTTGTTCAGGATCTGCCTGGGGGTACCGGCCGCCGCGACAAAACCCACCAGTGCATTCACCGTGAAGCCGGGGATGGTTTCGGCCACCGTCGGGTAGTCGGTAGCGGCGATGCGTTTCAAACCCTCGGTGGCGATCATTTTCATCCGCCCCGCCTTCACGTAAGGCGCGATCGACAGGTAGGGATCGAACACCAGGTCGATGCGCCCGCCCATCAGTTCGGAGTGCGCCGGCGCGCTGCCCTTGAAGGGCGAGTGCAGCATGTCGAAGCCGGCGGTGCGCTTGAGCAGCTCGGCGCCCAGGTGGGTGGTGCTGCCCGCGCCGGGCGTGCCGTAGGTGAGCTTGCCGGGGTTCTTTTTCGCGTACGCGATCATCTCGGCCAGGGTGTTGAACGGCGCATCGGGCCTGGCGACGATCGCCAGTTGCAGGTCGGCGATGTGGGTCACGCCGGCCAGGTCTTTCGTGGTGTTGTACGGCATGCTCTTGCGCAGCGAGGGGTTCACCGCGAGGGCCGAGTTCACCATCACCATGGTGTAGCCGTCGGGGGGCGACTTGGCGACGTAATCGACCCCGATCACCGTGCCCGCGCCGGCCTTGTAGTCGATCACCACCGGCTGGCCCCAGATGTCCTGCAGCTTTTGCGAGAGCATGCGCGCCACCGTGTCGGTCGGCCCGCCGGGCGGGAAGGGCACGATGATTTTCACCGGCGACTTCGGCCAGTCCTGGGCGTGGGCGGATACCATGGCCGCGCAGGCCAGCGCGGCGCACAGCAAGGCGCGCAGCAGGCCGCGCCGGGGCGGGAAATAGGGCATTTGTCTCTCGGAAGACTCTTGGGAGGCTCTTGGAAAAAGCGGCAGCGTCGGAAAACGCGGAGCAGGCGCGCCGGAACAAGCGCCTGTGAGGCGCATGGTAGCGTACGGCGCGCACTGCATACACTGATGCGCGGCATGCCTGGACGCGATGGCATCGCGCGCCTGAACAAAGAAGCCCGCCGGCCCGGCAGGAGTCTGGACACGGCATCTCACCGGACCTTGCAGCCGCCCCGCGCCGCCACCCCACCGCGCCATCTGCGATGCACCCCGCTACCGCTAGCCCCGCGACTTTTCCTCGCCGGGATATACCCGCTGCCCGGCCATGTCCTCGTCGATCAGGCGCTTGAGCGCGGCGGCGCCGGCGACCACGGCCTCGCCGTATTCCCTGTAGTAGGGGTAGCGGGACTCGGCGATCTTGTCGCCGACCCTCTCTTCGCGGCCGTCCGCGCTTTGCAGCACTTCGTGGATGGCCCAGTAATAGGCGGGCTCTTCCAGGGTGTGGTCTGCGTCTTCGATGGTGAGGGCAAGCTTGCGGAAGCCCGGCAGGTTGTAGGGGCCGCCCTCGGCATAGGCGTAGCCGTCGGGGTAGTGGCCGTGCTCGATGATCAGCTTGCCGGCACTCAAGGATTCATCGAGCGCGGCCTGGGCGTGGCGGAAACCGCCGCGCGGGTGGTTGCAGGCGTGGAAGTGCCATTCGGCTTGCGGGTCCCGGCTTTCACGCCGCAGGCCGACGTGGGGAAAGTAGCCGTACCGGCCCTTGAAGCAGTAGCCGAGGATCTCGTGGCCTTTGAATACTTCGACGGGGGCTTCGATGGCGTCGTCGCGCCACGCATCGTCTTCGCTCAAGGTTCGATTCCTTCGAATTTCAGCGGCCGGGCCTGGACTTGCCGCGCGGCACAATCTTACTCCTGTCGCGGCCTGCCGCGCCACGGCAGGCCACATGAAAATGCGCGTTTGCACAGCTTTTTTACAAGGCGGGCGCGATTGAAACCTGATGTTCACGCAGCGGAGCCCGCGGCGCCGTCGCGCGGGTCTTGCGCCGCGCCGAACTCCTGCCGGAGGAGCTCGTACAGGGCCTCGGTTTCCCTGTAGATCTCCGCCGGGGCCTGCGCACCGATCCAGACCTTGCCGTTCAGCGCCACCGCGACGTAGGGCTTGCCGAGAAAGTCAAAGTGCGCGCGCCAGCGCCACGGGCCCGGCGGCCAGGTAGGCACCACGCCCGGCAGGCGGCTCAGGCGCCGCCACACCGCGAATGCGCCGAACGGTACGCGGCAGCGCACATTGATCGCGAAAGTAATGCCGTAGGAATCCCGTTCCCTGACCACTTCAGGCAGATGCCCTGACCCCATGCAGACCCCAGACTTGCAATTGATGGCGATTGATGACGGTGCCGCCGCTGAGGTCAGATCTTGTTTTTCTTGTGGTTGTGGTTTGGCGCCATGTTAGGGGCAAGGGTGCCGCATATCAACTCTTTTTTGGAGCCACCGCCGCGCGAGGTCATGACGTTGCAATATGGCGCCCGTGGAGCAAGCGGCCAGCGCCGCCGCCGGTCTCAGGGAATGACGCCACGCTCGCGCAATTCGTCGAACCGGCGATAGAACATGCCTTCGGTCTGCACGTGCTCGTGAAAGCCGTGGCGCCGCGCCTTGCTGCCGTCGGCGAACATGTCGTAGTCCCAGGAGAACACGAAGTCGGCAAAGCCCCAGGACGACAGGTCCCGGTAGGGATGCGCGGCCAGCGCGTGCTTTTTCTGCATCGATTGCCACAGCGCTTCCTTGTCGGCCATCACGGTGGCCAGCGACATCGGCAGCGGCGGGGCCACCGGCAGTTCGAAATACGCGGCGATTTTCGGCCACATGTCGCTCCAGCGGAACAGGTCGCCGTTGTTGATGTTGTAGGCCTGGTTGGCGCCCGCCGCGCTTTCCGTCGCGCGGGTGGCGGCCCACACGGTGGCGCGCGCCAGCAGGCCGCTGTCGGTCATCTCGATCAGCTTGTCGTAGGCGCCGGGCTTGCCGGGAAAGCGCAGGGGCAGGCCGAGTTCCTTCGAGATCGAGGCGTAGACGGCGATCGCCAGCGCCAGGTTCATCGGGTTGCCGAGGGCGAAGCCGCCGACCACGGCAGGGCGGATCGCCGACCAGGTCCAGGCCTTGCCCTGCTGGCGTGCTTCCAGGTATTGCTGCTGGTCGACGTTGAACTCGGGCGGCATGTGCGGCGGGTCGTCCTCGCGCGCCGGGGTCTTGAAGGGACCGAGATGGGCGCCGTACACCTTGTAGCCCTGCATCAGGCTGATGTGTTGCAGGTTCGCGGCGATCGGCTCGACCGCCTCGACCACGTTGGCGAGCATCGCCAGGTTGGGCGCGACCAGCTCGGCCCAGCTCGGGCGCTCCTGGTAGGCGGCGTAGAAAATGTGCGTGACCCGCGCCAGGCCGCCGAGCTTGGCGCGCGCGTCCTGCGCGTCGAGCAGATCGACGGCGATGTGCTCGGTGGCCGGCCCCGAGGCACCGCCGCGACGCGACAGGCCGATGATGTTCCAGCCGGGCAGGGTCTCGAGGTGCGCGATCAGGTTGCGCCCGATCACGCCCTGGCTGCCGACCACCAATGCGGTGTGTTTGTGCATGGAGATTCCTTGTGTATCGTTCAGCGGGTGGGGTGCCGTGCCGCGGCGCCCGCCGGAGCGGCCATGCGGCTCAGCAGTTCGCCGTCGCCGCGCCCACGGCTTGCTGCACGCGGCGACGGCGCTCGCGCGCATCGAGCCAGCCGGAGAAGGCCGTCAGCAGCAGGCCGGCCGCCGCCATCGCCGCGCCGGCGTAGGGCACGGCCGCCAGGCCGTAGTGGCTCTCGATCACCGCGCCGCCCAGCCAGGCGCCAATCGCGTTGCCCAGGTTGAAGGCGCCGATGTTCAGGGTCGAGGCGAGGTTGGGCGCATCCTTCGCTTTTTCGACCACGCGCATCTGCAGGCCGGGCACGGTGGCGAAGGCCGCGATGCCCCACAGGAAGATCACGATCACCGTCGCCACCTTGTCGTGGCTGGCCAGGCCGAGCGCGACCAGGGCCAGCGAGAGCGCGGCGAGGATGCCGAGCAGCGCCGGGATCAGGCGCTTGTCCGCGAGCTTGCCGCCCAGGGTATTGCCCAGGGTCAGGCCGATGCCGAACAGGAACAGGACCAGGCTCACCGCGCTGTTCGAGAAGCCGGTGATCTGGGTGAGCAGCGGGGCGATGTAGGTGAAGGCAACGAACACGCCGCCGAAGCCCAGCACCGTCATCGCCAGGGCGATCAGCACCTGCGGCTCGCCGAGCACGCGCACCTCGCGGCGCATGTCGATGGGCGCGGCTTCGCGGGTTGCCGGCACCAGGCGCGCCACCGCGATCACCGCCGCCACGCCGAGCAGGGTCACGGCCCAGAAAGTGGCGCGCCAGCCCAGCCATTGGCCCAGCGCGGTGCCGAAGGGCACGCCCAGCACGTTGGCCAGGGTCAGCCCGGTGAACATCAAGGCAATCGCGCTGGCGCGCTTCTCCAGCGGCACCAGGCCGGCGGCGACCACCGCGCCGATGCCGAAGAAGGAGCCGTGCGCGAACGAAGTGACCACGCGCGCGGCCATCAGCACTGCATATGAAGGCGACACCGCGCACAGCAGGTTGCCGAGGATGAAAATGCCCATCAGCGCGAGCAGGGCGGTCTTGCGCGGCATTTTCGCGGTCAGGGCGGCGAGGATCGGCGCGCCTGCCGCCACGCCGAGGGCGTAGGCGGTGATCAGCAGGCCCGCGCCGGGGATCGAGACATGCAGGTCGGCCGCCACCTCGGGCAGCAGGCCCATGATGACGAACTCGGTGGTGCCGATGGCGAAAGCGCTGGTGGCCAGCGCGATCAGCGGCAAGGGAAAGGCGGAAGTGTTTGATCTGGACACAGGGGGCTCCAACGAAAGGAAAAGGCTGGATGTTGCAATGCCGCAATGATGCGGCTTATCCTTCAGGTTGAGAACCCGCCAAATTGCTAAACTATCTTTTCCAAATAATTGAAGATAAGGGCGATGGCCGCGCCGTGCGGGCGCCGGCCGCGCCCGCACGCGCCATGAACGACCGCCCCCTGATGGATCTGCGCGACGCCGCGCTGTTCACCCACGCCGTGGCCCTGGGTTCGCTGTCGGCCGCCGGCCGCGACCTCGATTTCTCGCCGGCGGTGGCAAGCAAGCGCCTGGCGCGCCTGGAGGCGCAACTGGGCGTGCGCCTGTTGCAGCGCTCTTCGCGCCAGTTGCGGCTGACCGAGGAAGGGGCCGCGTTTCACGGGCGCTGCCTGGCGATCCTCGCCGAGGTGGAAGAAGCGCAGGCGGAAGCGGCCGCCGGCGGCGCCGGCCCGCGCGGGGTGCTGCGCATCACCGCCACCACCGCCTTCGGCCGCCAGCAGGTGGTGCCCTGCGCCACCGCCTTCGTGCGCGAACATCCGGCGGTCAAGGTCGAACTCAACCTGGACGACGCGGTGGTCGACCTGGTCGGCGGCGGCTACGACCTGGCGGTGCGCATCGGCCCGCTGGAGGACTCGCGCCTGGTGTCGCGGCGCATCGCGCCGAACCACCGCGTGGTGTGCGCCTCGCCCGACTACCTGGAGCGGCGCGGCGTGCCGCGCACCCCCGAGGACCTGCTGCGGCACGATTGCATCACCCTGCACACGCCCGGATCGCCGCTGGCGGTGTGGACCCTGGGCCGGGGCGCCGACGCGCGCGCCATCCGCGTGCGCGGGCCGCTCTCGGCCGACAACGGCGAGGTACTGGTCGACTGGGCCCTTGCCGGCGCCGGGCTGGCGCTCAAGTCGGTGTGGGACATCGCCGATGAGTTGACCCGCGGAAAGCTGGTCACCGTGCTCGAGGAATACGTACCGGAAGCCTACGACATCCACATCGTCTATCCGAGCCGGCAGTTCATGCCCGCCAAGACGCGCGCCTTCATCGACGCGCTAACGGCGCATCTGGACCGGGCGTACCGGCAGTGCATGGAAGGGCTGATGACGGCGGGCAAGCGCGCGCCGGCGCAAGGCGGTACCGGGACCCCGGCCCGCCGGGCTAGAAAATCGTGACGTCGCCGGCCGCCTGCGCGGCCTCCAGGTCGCCCGTTTCAATCAGGGTTTCGTAGAAGCACACGCGGTTGCGGCCGTGGTTCTTGGCGTGATAAAGGGCCTGGTCGGCGCGCCCGAGAATCTGCACCGGCGCGTCGGCCTCGCGGATTTCGGTCAGGCCCGCGCTCACGGTGATGCGCCCGACCTGCGGAAAGGCGTATTCCTCGATCCGGTTGCGCAGGCGCTCGAAGGAGAGCTGGGCGCCTTCGCAGGTCTCGGCCACCACGATCACCACGAACTCCTCGCCGCCGAAGCGGAACACCAGGTCGCTCTTGCGGAAGTTGCTCTTCAGCAGGCGCGCCACGATCAGCAGCACTTCGTCGCCATACAGGTGGCCGTAGCGGTCGTTCACGCCCTTGAAATGGTCGATGTCGATCTCGCCTAGGAAAAATCGCATCGGCTTGCCGCCGTCGGCGCGGCGCCGGCTGGTGCGGCGCGCCAGTTCGAGGGCGCGGTCCAGGCGGGTGTCGAAGGTATGGCGGTTCAGCAGGCCGGTGAGGCGGTCGAATTGCGCCTCGCGCAGCAGGCCGACGGTGTTGTCGTAGATGCGGAACAGGCCGGCGGCCAGGCGCATCTCGGCCTCGGTGAGCGCCGGCAGGCGCCCCACCGCGAGATAGCCGAGCAGCTGCTGGGTACGGCTGATGATCGGCAGGATGGTGACGCCGGGGGCATCGACCAGCTCGGCATAGGAAGCGGCGGGCGCGCCGCGCTCCAGTTCGCCCTCGCGCAGCGCGATCACGAACTCGATGCTCTCGCCATCGACCGCGTTGCGGCGGTATAGCGCCAGCCACTCGGGCGCGAACAGGTCATGTGCCGTCGACAGCAGCGTAGCCTCCAGGTGAGCGGAGTCGCGCTGACTGGTGAGGTCGGCGATGCGGTTGACCACGCTGGCGGAAATGAGCTCGGGCATGCTGGCGAAGAAGACGGTGCGCGGCTTTGGAAAACTGGGGCCGCGCGGCCCAGGAACGGCACCTCATGCGGGAGCGGCATGCCCGGGAAAGCGCGCCGCGCCCACTCCGTGTCCCGCCCTGCGGCGGGTCCCGGCGCTACCCGCCCCTGGCCCGGCCACGCACCACCGTGGTCGCGGTGGAGCGATGCGGGCAGGGGCGAACAGCCCATGACGCTAGGAAGCAGTGTGCCCGACGCGCCGCGTGGGCCAAGGCCGGAACAGAGGGGAAAAGGCAGGGTGTTTCGCCCACGCGGGACCGGCAGCGGGCAAATCACCCGGAGGGGCGCGAAATCATCGGGCGCGGCGCTTCGCCCTTCGGCCGGTGCCGCGCCAGGCGGCGGCCGAAGGGCGGCGGCGTGGCGACCGGGCGGATACCAGCATGGCCGCCACACGCGCGGCAGGCCGCCTCGGCAGCCCACGCCCGCGCCGGGATCAACCCGGTGACGCCCATCTACGCGATCGGCAGGTCTTCCTGCGCGCGGCACAGCGTGTCGTGCACCGCCTGCACGGCCCGCGCCGCCGGGTCCTGCGCCCCGTCGCCGATCTCGCCGATCAGGCGGCACGCCGCGTAGCCTTGCGCGGCGCGTTCGTAAGCCTCGACCCAGCGCTGGCGGTCCGGCATGCGCTCGGGCCGGATCGGCCAGACGCCGGGGCGCGGCCGCAGGTGCGCGCTGATGCCGATGCGCCAGGGCTTGGGGCTGACGCGGGCGCGAAAGCAATGCTGGTGCTGGCACATCCAGCCGTACACCTGGTCCGCCTGCAGCGCGGCGAAGCACTCGGCCACCGCCGGCTCGGCCGGGTCGAACAGCCGGTGCATGGCGAGCACGCGCAAGCCGGCCGGCGTGCGGTACAGGCGCGCGCGCCACTCCGGGCGCGCCGCGACGAAGGCCTCGACGCGCGCCCGGGCCGCTCCTTCCGGCTCCGGCGCGCGCCATTTGAGCCACTTCTCATGCAGAACCGCCATGCCGCTGCCGGCAAACAGGGCCGCGATCACCAGGGCAAAGCCCGCCAGCCACGAATGCAGGGCCACCCCCGCCAGCACCGCGGCGCCCGCCAGGCTCCAGATGTAGAGCCCGGCGGATACGCGCGGCTCGGGAAAGTCGATGTCGGCGAACAGCACGCCCGGCGTATTCAGGCACAGCGCGCCGTAGGCATTGCGCGTGATCACCGCTTCGGCGGCCCCGGCGCCATGGCGCGCCACCACTTCCTCGCGGATCGGCACGCCCGGCGCGCCGTAGGACATTTTCAAGTCGCGCCGCGCCATGCGCTCGCCCGCCAGCAGCGCGCGCCAGGCCTGCTGCGCCCGTTCTTCCGCATGCGCCTGCGCGGCCGCCTGGCTTTCGTTGGACCAGCCGAAGCGCCGCACCGTCGCGCTACGGCTGCGCTGCCTGCCCTTTTCGGTGACCTGCATACGGCCCTGCACGCGGGCCTCGGCCCAGTAGTCCGGAACGATCATGAAGAGATGGCTCTGTTTGTGTTGTTTGCACGCGAGCGTAACGCAGCCGCGCGGCTCATGCCATCAGAATTTCTTCACCGCGCTTCCTTCACCGTGCTTCCTTCGTCCCCCATCAGGCCGACCCCAGCCAGCCCTTTTTCGAGATGTCGAAAATGATCCCGTCCGGGTCCTTGAACTTGGACTCGAAGTTGTGTTTCTCCGGGTCCCCCAGGGTGAAGAAGAATTTCCCGCCCGCCTGCTCGATGCGCTTGCGCATCTCGTCGACGTCGTCGACGATGAAGCCGAAGTGGTGCGCACCGACAAAGCCGCTGCTGCCCTTGCCGTCGGTGCCGTAGGTACCCTTGAGCTTGAGCAACGCGAGGTTGACCACGCCGTCGGAGAGATAGACGCCCGAACCCAGTTCCAGCGTCTCCTCGCCGACACGCTTCAAGCCGAACACCTCTTCATAGAATTTGGCGGACGCCTCCAGGTCGGAGACGCAAAGGGCGAAGTGGCGCAGGCGGGCGGTCATGATGAAGCACCGGGAGTGGGGATGCGGAAATGGTAGCAGTTGCGCGGGCGCATCGACGCAAGTTTGCCGCCGGTTTCTCCGGGCTCGCGCGCGAGAAACCCCGCGTATCGGTCCGGATGGATGCAATTCCCCCGGCGATTCATGTGCTTGGCGCGGGTTCAACGCGTCAGGCAGGACGCGCCGACGGACGCTGACGCCGTCTATCCGGTGAGACCGCGCTTGCCCGCGCCATCTATCCGCGCTTGCCGGACACGCGCCCGCGCTTGATGCGCAGCCACGCGCCGGCCGCGAATCCGCCCAGGACAAGGGCCAGCAGAAACTTGCCGAATGCAATCGCAATCGCGGTGCCGGAAACCGGAACCAGGAATGAAGCCAGCTCGGCAAAGTCGGCCAAAAGGAGGCGCCAGGAAGGATGCTTCAAACGCTGGCCTCCTCGCTCAGCTCCGCCACCGGCAGCGTGAAGTAGAACGTCGCGCCGCGCTCGACTTCGCCCTGCGCCCAGACCCGGCCGCCGTGGTGGGCGATGATGCGCTTGACCGAGGCCAGGCCGATGCCGGTGCCGGGGAAATCGCCGTGGGCATGCAGGCGCTGGAAGGTGCCGAACAGCTTGCCGGCGTAGTGTTCGTCGAAGCCGGCGCCGTCGTCGCGCACGTAGTAGACGCGGTAGAGCTGGTCGTTCGGGCCGGTATCGGTGCCGCGGCCGGCCCCGTCCAGCGCCACTGCTTGCGCGACGATGCCGTCGATGGCGCGGGCCCGGGCAGCCAGACGCTGGTCTTCGCGCATGTCGGTGGGGGCGCTTGCGGGCAGCTCGCCCACCGGCAGGGCGCCGAATTCGATGCGCGCGCGCGGGTGGGCGGAAGTGAATTTCCAGGCGTTGCCGAGCAAATTGTCGAGCACGTCGCGCACCAGGCGGGCGTCGGCGCGGGAGGTGAGGCCCGCTTCGATGACGAACTCGGCCTGGCGCTGCGGGTCGCGTTCGCGCAGGTCGTCGGCGGCGGCCGCGGCCATGGTGGAGAGGTCGACGAGTTCGGGCTTGAGTTCGGCGCGTCCCAGCTGGGCCAGCGAGAGCAGGCCTTCGATCAGGCGGTCCATCACGGCGCCGCCTTCGGCGATGCGCTCCATGAACATGCGCTGTTCGCCGTCCAGATCGCCCTGCAGGCTTTCGCGCAGCAGGCCGGAGAAGCCGGTCATGCGGCGCAGCGGGGCGCGCAGGTCGTGGGCGACGGTGTAGGAGAAGGCTTCGAGGTCGGCGTTGGCCTGCTTGAGCTCTGCGGTGCGGCGCTGCACGCGCGACTCCAGTTCGGCGTTCATGCGCAGGGTGGCGCGCTCGACCGCCTTGCGCACGGTGAGGTCGTGGACGATCGACAGCACGGCGGGCCGGCCTTCATAGTCGAACGGCAGCGAGACCACTTCGACATCGACGCGCGTGCCGTCGCGGCGCAGCAGCGCCTGCTCGGAGGGCGGCACCGGGCGGCGTTCCTCGGTGACGATGCGGATGCGCTCCATCGCCTCCTCGCGGAAGGCCGGGTCGATGGTGTCGTAGACCAGCTGGCCGACCTGGCCTTCGGAGGAGCTCAGGCCGAACAGGCGCACCCCGGCGGGGTTGATCAGCACCACGCGCTCGTCGCAGATCACGCGGATCGCGTCGGGCGAGGCGTGGAACAGCATGCGGTAGCTCTCTTCGCTTTTTTGCAGTGCCGCTTCGCCGCGCTTCTTGGCCAGGGCGAAGGAGAGGTTGCGCGCCATCTCCTCGAGCAGGCTGGTGAGTTCAACGTCGAAAAAACCGGGCTCGGCGGCGAACACGGAGAAAGTGCCGGCCAGTTCCAGGCCGACGGTGAGCGGAAAGGCGGCGCCGGCGCGCACGCCGATGCGCACCGAGTCCTCGCGGGCGTCGGCGACCATCGGGTCGGTGTCGATGTCGTTGCTGATGTAGGGGCGGCCTTCGCGCGCGGCCAGGGCGGAGGGGCTGCTCGCATCGTCCAGCGAGACGACGCGCCCGCCGAAGCGCGCGGCGCGCGGGCCGTGGCCGGCGTAGGGTTCGAGCAGGCGGGTGTCCGGATTGTAGGTGCGGATCGCCGCGGAGACCAGGTGGCCGTGGGTGACGGCGATCTCGCAGACCTGCGCGCACACCAGGCGCGGGTCGGATTCCTGCATGATCGCCTCGCTGGTTTTCGACAGGGCGGCGTACAGGTTGGTGAGCCGGGCGACGCGGCGTTCGGCGGCCTTGCGCGGGCCGATGTCGTGCACCAGCACCAGCACGGCGGGCTCGCCCTGGTATTCCAGGCGCACGGCGACGGTCTCGACGTCGATCTCGCTGCCATCGTAGCGCAGGTGGCGCTGCTCGATGCTGGTGGGCGGCACATGGCGGGCGAGCACGTCGCGGGCGCGCTGGAAGGCGGCCTCGCGGTAGTCGGGATGCACCACGTCGATCGAGGGCGTGCCGATCATCGATTCGGCGGACGGCGCGCCGTACAGGCGCACGGCGGCGGTGTTGACCAGCAGCACCTGGCCGCCCCGGTGCACCAGCATCGCCTCGGGCGCGGCATCGACCAGCGAGCGGTAGCGCGCCTCGGAAGCGCGCAGGGCGCTTTGCATCAGCGGAATCTGGTCGAGCATGTGGTTGAAGCCGGCCGCCACCTCGGCGACTTCACGCGGCCCCCCGGTGGACGCGCGCTCGGCGAACTGGCCGCCCGCCACGCGCCGCGCGGTAGCGGTGAGCAGCGCCATCGGCCGCGAGATGCGGCGCTGCACCGCGAACCCGAGCAGGGCGGCGACCGCCAGTACCAGCGCGCCCAGCCCGGCGGCCAGCCAGGCGTTGCGCTGGGCCTGCGCGTAGATGCTGGCCGTCGGCAGGCCGGCCAGCGCGTACCAGGGCGTACCTGCGATCGGCTTGAAGGCGTAGAAGCGCTCGATGCCTTCCAGGCTGACCGCCTTGCCGCTGCCCTGGTGGCGCGACATCATCATGCGGTTTACATAGGTGTTGCGCAGATTCTTGCCGACGTAGTCTTCCGAGCGCGGCGCACGCGCGACCACGTAGCCCTCGCTGTCGGTGATCGCCACGATGCCGCCTTCGGGCAGCGAAGCGCTGACCAGCGGCTGGAACGCCGCCAGGTTGACGACGATCTCGACCGCGCCCTTGACCTCGCCCTTGCGCGGACCGTCAACCTCGCGGATCGGGTAGGCCAGCACCACCACCCAGCGGCCGGTGTACAGGCCCTTCTGCGGAGTGCCGACCACGAAGTCGTTGCCGCGCTTGAGGTCGCGCAGCCAGCGCGGCTGGCCGATGTTGGGCAGCACGCCTTCCTTCGGCTTGACCACGGTGCAGATCGCCTGGCCGTCGACATTGACGGTGGCGACATTGGCCAGGTCGCGCGACAGGCGCAGCAAGTCATCGAACAGCGGGTCGCAATTGGCCGGGTCGAGCGCGGCTACCTGCGGGCGGCTGGCGAGAAATACCGCGAAGCGGCGCATCTCGGCCACCGAGGTGGTGGCCTCGGCCGCGGTGACGTCCGCCAGATTGGTGACCAGCTGGTTGGCGCGCTCGATTTCGACATCGGCCGCGTACAAGGTCGAGTAAACCAGCATGGCGATCAGCGGCAACGCCGCCGCCAGCACCAGCAGCATCAGCAGGGCGCGCAGCGAATAGCGGCGCGGTGCGCCCGGGGGATGGGCGGCGGCGTGGCGGCGCGACAGGGTGGCGTCGCTCAGGGTGTCCGCGCCGGAACCGGCGCTTCCAGGCGCCGGTTCCGGGGACACGGCGGCGCCGGCATCGGCCTGGCGCGGGGCGCCTCCCGGCTCCGCGTCCTGGTCCAATGCGCGCTGCCCCACATTGGGGGCGGGCGTGTCCGGCCGTTCCGGGACGCTCATGCACCCACCCCGGTCACGGCGCGCACGCGCGCCTCATCCGCCGGCCGGGAGCCGGCCGGGCGTGGCAACTGGAACAGCAAAAACAGGCACGCGGAACGCAAGGGCATCGAGTTTTTGGACTCGCGTCAAAAGAAGGCTCGAGGATTCGGACCATCATATTACTATCCCGCACCCTCCCACATGCCCGGATAAGCGCTTCATCCACACGCCATTTGCCCGGGTCGGGCCGGTGTTTTCCCCGCGCGTCATCGGTCACGCGCGCCGCGGCTTGCGGTACGATGTGCCTCCCAGTACCCCTTCACCCGCGCCATCATGGTTTCCCTGCACGACTGGCTGCTGTTTTCCGCCGCCGCCCTGTTCCTGGTGCTCACGCCAGGCCCCAACATGATCTACGTGGTCTCGCGCTCCCTGTGCCAGGGGCGCATGGCCGGGGTGATCTCGCTGTTCGGCGTGGTTGCGGGCTTCATCGTGCACATGCTTGCCGCCGCGATCGGCCTGTCGGCGATCTTCCTTGCCGTGCCGCTCGCCTTCACGATCCTCAAGTGGATCGGCGCGCTCTACCTGGCCTGGCTCGCCTGGCAGGCCGTCAAACCCGGCGCGCGGTCCCCCTTCGAGCCGCAGGTGCTGCACCCCGACCCGCCGCGCAAGCTGTTCCTGATGGGCTTTGTCACCAACCTGTTCAACCCCAAGGTGGCGATGTTTTACGTCGCCTTCTTTCCGCAGTTCATCAGGCCGGAGCACGGCTCGGTGTTCGCGCAAAGCATCGTGCTGGGCGTGACGCAGATCGTGGTCAGCTTCTCGGTCAACCTCTCGCTCGCGCTGACGGCCGCCGCGATCTCCGCCTGGCTGGCGCGCAACCCGCTCTGGCTGGCGGCGCAGCGCTACCTGATGGGCCTGGTGCTGGGCGCCCTGGCGGTGCGGCTGGCGATGGAACAGCGGCGCTAGCCCCGTGATGCCAGGCCGCCTTAGCTCACCTCCAGGCTGAGGGGCTGATCGAGCGTCGGCCCGTCCAGCCGGCATTGACCGACGCCGACTGCATTCCAGACTCCGACGTGGACCAGGCTGAAATCCGCGCCACCGCGCTCGGTGAGGATTACCTCGCCAATACCGGCGGCGGGGCGGCGCCCGTCATCAGCCGATCGAACTGAGCACGGCATCCCCGCGCTCGGCGGCGGCCTCGTAGAACTCCACCAGCAGCTCGTAGAACCCGGCGACGTAATCGAACGCTTCCTGGCGCTCTTCTTCCCAGATGCCGGCCGGATAGATTTCGGCCTGCTCGAAGGCGTCCGGATCGTAGCGCCCGGCCAGTTCCTCGACGCTGATGGCCGAGAGCAGCGCGGCGATGTCTTCGACCTGCGAGGCGGTGACGTAGCGCACGACCATCTCCGGCGCGTCCTCCTCCTCGACGGCGCCGCCGATGGTATCGGCCCCGAAAATCACCAGCGCGGCCGTTCCCTCGCCCTCGTAGGCGGAGTCGTTGAGCAGGAAGTGGATGGCGTGCCAGGCCTTGTCGAGGTCGACGGTGCGCTCTTCATCGCCTTCGTCGCGCGCGTCGGCCATGAACTCGAAGGCCGCGTCGGGGTCGTCGCGCAATTCGTCCAGTTTGTCGGGGTCGATGGCGGCGAAAAAGCCGGTCATGCTCATGGTGATTCTCCTGCGCAATTTCGATAGGCCGGGAGATTACACGCAAATTACGCGGCGTTCCCGCGCGTGTAGACTTGCCGTCACCATGGCGACGCCATTCCGCTTTACCTTCGAAAAGAGCTGGGCCGGCGCACCGCTACCCTTCTGGGTGCACGCGCAGGCATGGGGCGGCGCGCAGCCGGGCGCGCCGCTACCGCAAGCGGTGCCCCACAAGGGTTATCCGATGCTGCGCGTCGATTTCGGGCGCCATGAATTGCGCTTCAGCGCACCAGGCCGCCGGGCTCATCCTCTTCGCCGAACAGGAGGTCGTAGGCGGCGTCCGGATCCTCGCGAAATTCATCCATCCTGCCGGCGCTGATCGCACTCAATCCGCAGGTCATGCCCATGTTCGTGGTTTCGTTTCGAGTTGTGGAAACCGCATTCCGGCTCGGCATCGTTTCAGGACCATGTTGCCGATTCGCGCCACCCGGGCACACGAGACTAGTCGCGCAAGCCGCTCTGCACCAGCGAGGCCACCGTCACCCCGCGCACATTGTTGGCCGCGATCAGCTCGGCCACCAGGCCGGTCTTTTTCGCGTCCTCGACGAACTCGCGCAGCCAGGCCGCGCCGGCGCCGCCCTGCCCGGCGCGCTTGGCCAGGCCGATGGCCTGCTGGATGGCGGTGAAGCGGCCTTCGAGGATGCGCGCGCCGGGCAGCTTTTCCACGTCGGTGGTCAGGCGCGGGCGCAGGCCGGCCAGGGCATCGGTCTTCTCGCGCACGAAATGGTCATACGATGCGTCGACGCCATCGACGCGCTCCAGCTTCGCGTGCCTGAGTTCGCGCGAGAGGTACAGGTCGTAGGCGCTGCCGGAGGAGATCGAGATGCGGCGGCCTGCCGCGTCGACTTCCTCGATGCGCTGGATCGGCGAGCCGGCCGGCACGAGATACGTGGCCTCGATTTCAAGATAGGCGGCGGTGAAGTCGATCTGCCGGGCGCGCTGCGGCTCGGCGCCGAGGAAGGCGATGTCCCACACATTGTTGGGCGCGTCGTCGGCCACCAGGCCCGGGCGCGGGTACCCGGTCTTTTTCAGGGGCACGTTCAGGCGGCGCGCGATCTCGGCGGCCAGGTCGGGGGCGACGCCGTCGATTTCACCGCTCGCCCCGTCGTTACCCTGGGTCTGGCGCGTCAGCAGGAAATTGGACAGGTTCAGGCCGACGCGCAAAACGCCGGTGGGCGCCAGTTCGGCGCGGGCGGAATCGGAGGAGGTGGACATGGCGCTCTTTCGCGAAAGGCAGGGCGCAGCATCTTAGCGCGAACCGCGCGGCCCATCACTGATGGGCGAAATCACCCACGGCAAATCTTCGCGCCGCGCTAAAGCCCGTCGTCGCCGCCGCCCGGCCCGAAACCTAGCTTGGTGTGCTTTGCTTCCAGTTCCTGCAGCAGGCGCTCGTCCTCCACGCAGGCCTTCAGCGCCTCGTAAGGCTCGCGGCCGGCGGTGAGGTGGCGGGCGTAGCGCAGCATGTACAGGCGTCCGATGGCCAGCGCGGCGGCGGCGCGCTCGGGCACTTCACCGCCCTCGGGAAAACTATCGAAGTTCTCCGCCAGTTCACCCACCAGTTCAGCGGCGGCAAGCAGTTTTTGTGCGTCCATCCAGGGTCCCGGTGTGGTGCGCCCCGCGGACATCGCGGAGGATGGGCGGGAGACTACCAAAGTTCGGCCTTGCCGGCGGCCCGGCAGTTGTTCGCGCCCCGAAGGCACCTCGGCAAACGGGACGTTGCATGCCGTGGCGGTCTAGTACTCCGCCGTCGCCGCCCTCTCCTCCTCCATCACCCCGAACGCATCCGCCGCGTCCGACGTGGTGGCGCGCTGCATGTCGCGCGGGTAGCGGGTGTCTTCGAACTCGGTGCCGCGGTGCATGGTGCAGCGGTTGTCCCACATGACGAGATCGCCGACGCGCCAGCGGTGGGTGTAGACGAATTGCCGCTGGGTGGCGTGGGCGGTGAGCTGCGCCAGCAGGTCGGCGGCTTCGTCGTCCGGCATGCCTTCGATGCGGCCGATGTGGGAGGCGATGTACAGGGTCTTCTGGCCGGTCTCGGGAATGGTGCGCACCAGGGGCCGGCGCGCCGGGGTGAAGGACTTGCGCTCGGACGCGTTGAACTCGGTGAAGCCGAGCTTGGCGCGCGAGTACATCAGCGAATGATGCGCGATCAGGCCCTCGATGTGGTGTTTCATCGATACGGGCAGGGCGGCGTAGGCGGCGCGCAGGTCGGCGAATTCGGTGTGGCCGCCGATCGGTGGGATGGAGCGCGCGTGGAGCATGGACGCAAAGGCGGTGGGCGCCTTGAAGCTGCTGTCGGTGTGCCACAGGCGGTTGCCCATCTGGAACAGCCGCACCCGGCTGTCCTTGTCCCAGACGCGGCCATTGGCGTCCATGTTGGCGATGTCGGCGATTTCCTCGCGCACGCGCAGCTTTTCGCCGAGGGCGGCGAGCACGTTGGTCTCGAGCCTGCCGAAGTGGCGCGCGAACTGCAGGTGGTCGTCGCCGGAGAGCTGCTGGGCCGGGAACACCAGCACGGCGTAGCGGGTGAAGGCGTCGCGCACGGCGGCCAGATCGGCGGGCGGCAGGGGGCGGGACAGGTCGATCTCGCCGGCTTCGCTGGCGAAATCGGGCGTGACGGGGAAGAGCCGGACCGGCATGGCGTTTGTCTCCGATAGTGCTTTTTATAGCCCGATTATGAACCAGCCCGCGCGCGGGGACGTCGAGGGTCCACCAGCCAATCCGGCGCGGCGCGCCTGTCGGCGCCTTCCCACATGCGGATCAGCGCGGCACCGAACGACACGGGCGCGTTGCGCCTTCTACCATGCCTGCATCCTGACTTGCGCCGCGTGCGTGGCCCGCGTCGCGGCCGGCATCCCCTAGGGAGATCACCATGCACCCCTCAACCGCCAAACCCCTCGCCGTGCTCTTGCTGGCCGGCGCTGCCGTGCACTGCGCGCAATCGCGCGCCGCCGATAGCGTGCCGGAAAATATTCCGGCGGCAGTGCCGCAATCGGCGGCCCTGCCGTCCTGCCTGGCCACCAATTTCGATGCCCGTCGAGAATTGTTCACCATCACCCAGCCTCTGGTAACGCTCTCCCCGCGTACCGGCGAGGCGCTCGATGCGAAGGGCGCGGTGCTGCCCGCCGCGCGCCAGCCGGTCAACCAGCAATGCCTGCTCACCGTGGGGCCACGCGCAAGCGCGGACCGCCCCGCGCTGGCTGCCGGCCGCTACACGCTGTACTACAGCGATGGCGGTGACGGTGGCGCGGGCGGCACGGCGCGCTATAACGGCGGCGGCGGCGGTGGCGCGGGAGCAATGCAAAAGCGCGTGATCGTCGACCTGGCGCCCGGCACCTACAAGATGACGCTGGGCGCGGGCGGCCCCGGCGGCGTGGCCTGCAACGACCCGATGCCCGGCGGCCCGGGCTACCCCGGCAGCCCCACCAGCCTGAGCGCGCTCTCCACCGGCGCGATCGTCGCCGGGACGCCGGGCGCGGAACAGTGGAAACGCCCGACTCGCCGCGAGCTGGAAAAGATGCGCGGCAATCTCGACGGCCACGGCGGCAGCGGCCCGGGCAAGGCAGCCGGCGGCAACGGCGGCTTCAACACGCCGGCGCGCGCTTACGGCGCCACGGACGGGGCGCAGAGCGCCGCCGCGTGGGTCGACAGCAAGGCCGGCGGCAACGGTACCGGCGAAGCGCCGGCACGGTTCTCCGGTATTGGCGCCGGCGGCGGCGGTGGCGCGGGGCTGGGCAACGGCGGGGACGGCGGCGACACCGCCTCGCCGGTCGCGGGCCGCGCTCCCGACCAGCTCGCCGACATAGGCGGGCTGGGCGCGGGCGGCGGCGGCGGGCAGGGCGATGTGAACAGCTGCACCGCCGGCGCGCCGGGCGGGCCGGGGTACATCGCCTTTCGCGCCGTGGGTAGCGGCACCAACGTCGGCGCGCGCTGAGGAAGGCGGCCGGCCCGAGGCGCGATACCGGGTTCGCGCACGCGGGCGCGTCGCTACTACACTACATCCCCAGGGGCCGTTGTGGCGCGGGGTCCAGGGGCAGGGTGAAATAGAAGGTGGCGCCCTGCTCGGGCTTGCCTTCGGCCCGGACCCGGCCGCCGTGATGGGCGATGATGCGCTTGACCGAGGCCAGGCCAATGCCGGTGCCGGTGAATTCGTCCTGCCCATGCAGGCGCTGGAAGGTGCCGAACAGTTTGGCCGCGTACTTTTCATCGAAGCCGGCACCGTCGTCGCGCACGAAGTAGGTATGTTCCAGGCTGTCACCCGGCGCGGGCAGCATGCCGAACTCGATGCGCGCGGCCGGGTGCGCCGAGGTGAATTTCCAGGCGTTGCCCAGCAGGTTGTCGAGCACGTCGCGGATAAAGCGCGGGTCGGCCCAGGCGGTGAGGCCCGGAGCAATCACGAATTCAACCCGGCGCTCCGGTTCCCGGGCCGCGAGCGCGGCGGCGATGGCGCGCGCCTCGGCGGAGAGGTCGACGCTGACGAAGCGCAGTTTGGCGCGGCCCAGGTGGGCCAGTTCGAGCAGGCCTTCGATCAGGCGGTCCATGGTCTGGACGCCGTCGCTGATGCGGTCGATGAACATGCCGTCCTCGCCGCCATCCACGGGCACCGCGCCCGCCTTCAATTGCAGGTTCTCGCGCAGCAGCGAGGCAAAGCCGCTCATGCGGCGCAGCGGTGCGCGCAGGTCGTGCGCCACCGTATAGGAAAAGGCCTCAAGGTCGGCGAGAGCCTGCTTGAGTTCGGCGGTGCGGCGCTGCACGCGCTCCTCCAGCTCCGTGTTGACCTGCTGGATGGCGCGCTCGGCGGCCTTGCGCTCGGTGAGGTCGTGGGCGATGGTGAGCGCCGCGGGCCGGCCCTCGAACTCGAAGGGCAGCGAGATCACCTCGGCCAGGATGATGCCGCCGTCCGGGCGCAGCAGGCGCTGCTCGGCGCGCGGCAGGGCGCGCTTTTCCTCGATGACAATGCGCACCCGCTCCAGGGCCGCCGCGCGGTCGTCGGGGTGGATGGTGTCGACCAGCGCCATGCCGATCACATCGTCGGCGCAGGCAAAGCCGAGCAGGCGCGCGCCGGACGGGTTGAACATGACCACGCGCCCATCCTGCACCACGCGCATCGCATCGGGCGCGGCGTTGAACAGCATGCGGTAGCGCTCCTCGCTCTGCCTGAGCGCGGCGGCGGCGCGCTGGCGGGAGAAGGCGAACGAGAGGTTGCGCGCCAGCTCGTCGAGCAGGCCGATCATCTCGGCGTCGAAGTAGCCCTTCTCGGCGGCGAACACCGAGAGCGTGCCGGCCAGCGCGCCGTCGATCGACAGGGCGAAGCCGGCCGAGGCGTTGACGCCGATCTTCCCGCCGTCGTTCTTCGAGGCGCGCGCCTTCGGGTCGGTGGCGATGTCGTTGCACACGTAGTGCCCGCCGTCGCGCGCGATCTGCGCGGCATTGCTGCCGGGGTCGGAGAGCTCGATGATGTCGGCGCCCAGGCGGCCGCTCAGGGGGCCGAAGCCGGTGAAGGGCTCGAGCTTGCCGGTTTGCGCGTTGTAGGCGCGGATCGAGGCCGACACCAGGCCGCCGTCGGTGACGGCGATCTGGCACACCGCCTGGCACAGCTCGCGCAAATCGCCGATACGGAAGATCGCCTCGTTGGTGCGCGACAGCGCGGCGTACAGGCTGGCCAGGCGGCCGATGCGCTGCTGCGCGGCCTGGCGCGCGCTCAGGTCGCGCAGGAAGATCAGCACCGCGGGCCGGCCTTCGTAGTCGAACGGCAGGGTCGCGGCCTCGACCTGGAGGCGCGTGCCGTCGCGGCGCACCACCGGGTACTCGATGGGCTCCAGGCCCTGCCCGGTGGCCAGCGCGCCACGCACCCGCGTCATCGCGGTCTCACGGTAGACCGGGTCGATGGCCGAGAACACCGAGAGGCCGGTCACGTCTTCCTCCGGCGTCACCCCGAACAGGCGCCGCCCGGCCGGATTGAGCAGCACCACGCGCATCTCGCTGACCATCTCGCTGACTACGGCGATGGCATCGGGCGAGGACTCGAACAAGGCGCGGTAGCGCACCTCGCTGCGGGTCAGCGCGAGGGCGGCGGCATGGCGCGTGAACGCGAAGGAGAGGTTCAGCGCCATTTCCTGGAGCAGGCGCGTGAGTTCGGGGTCGAAAAAGCCCGCCTCGGCGGCGAACACGCTGAGTACGCCCACCCGGCTGCCGGCGGCGCGGCCTTCGTCGATCAGCGGCAGCACCGCGGCGGCATGCACGCCGAGCTGGCGCGCGTCGGCGTGACCTTCGACGGTGAGCGGATCATTCAGGAAATCGTTGCTCACATAGAGCTTGCCCTCGCGCAAGGTGCGCGCCAGTGTGCTGGTCGGGCGGTCCAGCGCCACCGCCACCGTGCCAATGCGCCCGAGCAGCGGCCCGTGGCCGACGTAGGGTTCGATCATGCCGGTGTCGCGATTGAGCAGGCGGATGGCGGCGGAAAACAGGCCGCCGTGCACCACCGCGATCTCGCATACCGCCTGGCACAGCGCTTTCAGGTCGGTATGGCGGAAGATAGCCTCGTTGGTGCGCGACAGCGCCGCGTACAACGCGGTCAGGCGCAGGACGCGCTTCTCGGCCTCCTTGCGCCGGGTCAGGTCCTCGCAGATCACCAGCGCGGCGGGGCGGCCTTCGTATTCGATCGGCAGCAGGCTGGCCTCGACCGGCACGCGCGTGCCGTCCCCGCGCACCACGATCATTTCGCGCGGCGGGCTCACCACCCGCTTCTCGATCACCTCGCGCAGGCGCGCGCGGCCGCTCTCGCGGTGTTCCGGGTCCAGGCAGTCGAAGGCGGACTGGCCGATGGCGCTGCCGCCGGGCATGCCGAACAGTTCCTCCCCGGCCGGGTTGAGCAGCACCACCCGCTCGTCGCACAGCACGCGCACCGCCTGCGGCATGGCCAGGAACAGGGTGCGGTAATAGTCCTCGCTGCGCTTGAGCGCGGACTCGACGCGGTTTTTCGAGAAGGCGAATGAAAGATTGCGCGCCATCTCGCCGAGCAGGCGCGCCATCTCGTCGTCAAAATAATGCGGCTCGGCAGCATACACACTGAACACGCCGACCAGCTCGCCGTCGATGGCCAGCGGCAGGCCGCCGGAGGAGCGCACGCCCAGGTGCTCGGCATCTTCACGCGCCACCGCCACGAAAGGGTCGCTGAAAATATCGCTGCTGAAGTAGGGTTTCAGATTGCGCGCGCTCCAGGCGGCGCGGCTGCGCGGCTCGTTCAGGGGAATCGAGCGCTCGCCGATCCAGCCCTGCAGCGGCCCATAGCCGCAGTAGGGCACCAGCATCTTGCTGTCCGGATCGTAGAGACGTATCGAGGCCGACGCCAGGCCACCCTCGGTGACGGCGATCTGGCAGACCGCGTGGCACAGCTTGTGCGGATCGGCCTCGCGAAACATCGCCTCGTTGCTGCGCGACAGCGCCGCGTACAGGCTGGTCAGGCGGGCGATGCGCTTTTCGGCGCTGATGGCACCGATGCCATGACTGGAAACTTCACTGCCCGCTGCCGGATCGATCCCGGGATCGTAGGCGCCCGGATGCGCGGCGCGGCCGGCCGATCCCGGTGCGCTCACTCGGCAGCCTCGATGCACAGAAAACCTGCATGGGCAGGGACCGCGCGCGGCGCGGCCGACAGGACCATCCATGCGAAATCGTAAGCGCTCACACTCGCGCCGCAATTCCTGCCTGTACTTTTGACGCGATAAATACCGAATCGCCCGTCCGCGGGCTTGCCGGTTTTACGTAGCCGGCATCGAGATGCACAAACTCTCTCTCGAGGCGCAATCAAGCGCTCCGCCTTGTCCACCCGGAGAGTCATGGTTCTCATGTGATTCTCGGCCCTACCTGACGGGACAGCCGCGACGCAGGCATATTAGCGGCTGCTTGCAGGGTTGGCAATTGCGCCGCAGTATCACGCGGCAGCGTTGCGTTTCCATGCCGGACATGACGCTGGATGCCGTACAGCCGGCCGTGCGTTTTGTCACCAGCTTCTGTCGCAAGGCGCGTTCCCGACTGGCGCGCAGGGCACCCAAGTTAGCAGCGCGCTACCAATAGCCTTCGGCCGCCAGTTGCCCCGGCACGCCGCGCCGCAGCGGCCCCATGGCGCGCTCCTTGAGCATGGCGCGGATCTCCTTGATCATCTCCGGATTGCCGCACAGCAGGGCACGCGCGTGCTGCGCATCGATCGGCTCGGCGGCGATCTTTTCCAGCTCGCCGCTTTTCAGCAGCTCGCCGATGCGCGCATGCAGCGCACCTTGGGCCGGCTCGCGCGTCACCACCGGCAGGCAGGTAAAGCGCGCACGCTCCTCGGCGCTGCGCGCGGCCATCGCCGCATCGATCACGTCGCCCATCAACTCATTGGCGTGGCGCACGCTGTGCATCAGGATCACGCGCGCGTGACGCTTCCATACGGCATCGGCGCGCAGGATCGAGATGAAGGGCGCCAGGCCCGTGCCGGTGGAGAACATCCACACCGTGCCGCCGGGCGCCAGCGCGTCGAGGGTGAGAAAGCCGAAGGCGCGCGTATCGACGCGGATCGCATCGCCCTCCTTGAGTTGCGCGAACAATTCGCTGAAGACGCCGCCCGGCACCAGGGTGAACTGGAAGTCGAGATGGCCGGCATCGGCGGACGAGGCGATCGAATAGGGGCGCCAGATTTCCGCACCCTCTTCGCCCAGGCCCAGGCGCGCGTAATGCCCGGGGGTGAAGCGGAAGGCGGCATCGCGCGTGGTGCGAAAGTTGATGAGCGTGGGCGTACGGCGCTCGATGGCCAGCACTTGCTGGGTGGTGAAATTGGCCGTGGCCGGCGCGGCGGGCATCATGCGCGGCGGCCCCTGGCGGCGGTGATTGACTGCATGGTCTGCATGGGTATGTTTGCTCTTGAACGGGGCGCATCATACCGCGCGCGCCGCGCGCAAAAACCGCCTCGCGGGTGGGGGTTTGCGCCGGGCGCGGGCGCCCGCACTGAGTAACCGCACTGAGTAACCGCACGGAGTAACCCGAGGAGTAACCCGAGGAGTAAGATGCGGCCACATCCACTTCTCAAGCAAGCCCACCATGGACGCGAACGCGAAACTGCGCGGCGACTACAGCAACATCGGGGCCGATTACGCCGTCGAGCAGCATTGGGACAAGTACTCGCAAGAGGAACACGCGCTGTACCGCCGCCTGTACGAGCGCCAGAGCGTGCTGGTGCCGCAGCTGGCCTGCAGGGAATTCAATCATGCCCTCGCACAACTCGATGCTGGCGCGGGCATCCCGCGCTTCGATCAGGTCTCGCGGCGCCTGAAGCGCGCGACCGGCTGGGAGATCGTGCCGGTGCCGGGCCTGGTGCCGGACGAAGTATTTTTCCAGCACCTGGCGCACAAGCGCTTTCCGGTCACCGTGTGGCTGCGCAAGCCGGAAGAATTCGACTACATCGTCGAACCCGACGTGTTCCACGATTTTTTCGGCCACGTGCCGCTGCTGTTCGACCCGGTCTACGCCGACCACATGTGCGAGTACGGCAAGGGCGGCCTGAAGGCGCTGCGCCTGGGCGGCCTGAAGTACCTGGCGCGGCTCTACTGGTACACCATCGAGTTCGGCCTGATCAAGAGCGATGACGGTGTGCACGCCTACGGCGCCGGGCTGATCTCCTCCGGGGGCGAACTGGGCTACTCGGTGCGCGACCCGAAGCCGGCGCGCCGGCCCTTCGACCTGATGACGGTGATGGCGAGCGACTATCACATCGATTCCTACCAGGACCAGTATTTCGTCATCGAGGATTTCCACCAGCTGATGCAGGACACCGCGCCCGACTTCACGCCCCTGTACGCGCGCCTGGCGCAACAAGACCTGGCAAAGAAAGCTGCCTGAGCCGATGGCGATCGAACTGGACAAGGACACACGCAAGCAGGCGATCACCTCGATCGAGCGCTACTTCGAGGAAAATATGGAAGAGCGCATCGGCAATATCGCCGCCGGCGCGCTGCTCGGCTTTTTCCTCGACGAGATCGGCCCATCGATCTACAACCAGGCGGTGCGCGATGCGCAGGAACGCATGCAGGCGCGGGCCATGGAACTGGATATCGAAATCCACGAGAACGAATTCACCTACTGGAAAAAGCAGGCCGCGCCGAAGCGCCGCTAGGGGTGACAATAAGGGACGGCGATAAAGACGGCGATCCGGGAGGGTGGCGGTCGGCCGTCCATGCATATTCCGCATAACAGTTTTGTCCGTTTGGTGCACCGTCGCAAATAGCGGCCCGCGTAGAATCACCTGTCCGGACACTTGGCGCCGGCACCGACAAAAGCCCGCCACGCGGGCGCAGACCTGGACAGGCGGAGACAAAATGAACATGGGCAAGCCTTGCGCGCGCGGCGCGCTGGCGGCGGCGCTGGCCATTGCGGCGGGCGTGGCGGCGAATTTCGCGGTGCCGGCGAGCGCCTTTGCGGCGGACGCTTTTCCGGCGCGGCCGGTGCGCATCGTGGTCGGTTTCGGCCCGGGCGGCCTGGGCGACACGGTGACCCGCGCGCTGGGGCAGAGAATGGCGGAATCGATGGGGCAAAGCGTGGTGGTCGAGAACTTGCCGGGCGCCGGCGGCATCACCGCCGCGCAGGCCGTTGCCCGCGCCGCGCCGGACGGCTACACCCTGGGCCTGTCGAGCGGGCAGAACGCGCTTTCCCCGTTTCTTTTCAAGTCGCTGCCGTATGACCCGGTGGAGAGCTTCTCGATGATCTCCACCATCGGCGCATTCAGCTTCGTCCTGGTGACGGACAAGGACAGCCCGCTCAATACCGTAAGCGACGTGATCATGGCCGGCCGCAAGGCGCCGGAGCGTTTCAACATCGGCACCATCAGCGCCGGCAGCGTGCAGAATCTTTCGGCGCAACTGTTCGTCTCGATGTCCAGGCTCACCGTGCCGGTGGTGCCGTTCAAGACCACGGGCGAGCTGATCGGCGCGCTGCGCGGCAAGCAGATCGAGGTGGCGCTGGAGACCAGCACCGGAGTGATCGGGCAGATCAAGGGCGGCGGCCTGAAGGCGATCGCCACCACCGCGCCGGCCCGGCTCTCCTTCCTGCCCGAGGTGCCCACCGTCGCCGAGAGCGGCGGCGCGCTGGCGGGCTATGCCTCGGAGTCGTGGAACGGCATCGTCGCCCCGGCCGGCGTGCCGCGCGAAATCGTGGTGAAACTCAACCAGGAGATCGCCCGTGCCCTGGCCGCCCCCGCCCTGCAGGCCAACTTCCGCAACCTCGGCATCGAACCGAAAGGCGGCTCACCCGAAAGCCTGAAGGCCCGGTACCGCGCAGACCAGGCCAAGTGGGGTCCGGTAATCGAGCGCGCCAACATTCCCAGGCAGTAAACTGGCCTCAAACCGAGCGGCAGGCCGCGTGACAAACAGCGCCAAGGAAACAATCATGAGCACCGCACCGCAACTGAAATCCATCGCGAAATTCTCCGAAGCCGAATGGCAGACCCGCATCGACCTGGCCGCCTGTTATCGGCTGGTCGACATGTTCGGCATGGGCGACGGCATCCTGAACCACATCTCGGCGCGCGTGCCCGGCAGCGAGGAGCACTTCCTCATCAACCCCTTCGGCATGATGTACGAAGAGATCACCGCCTCCAGCCTGATCAAGGTGGCGCTCGACGGCACGGTGATCCACAACCCGCACAGCGAGTACACCGTGAACCTGCCGGGCTATGTGATCCACAGCGCGATCCACGGCGCGCGCCATGATGTCGCCTGCGTACTGCACACGCATACGCCGGCCGGCATGGCGGTGGCGGCGCTCGATTGCGGGCTGCTGCCGCTGAACCAGACGGCGATGCGCTTCGCCGGCAGCGTGGCGTATCACGACTTCGAGGGCGTGGCGGTGGACACGGACGAGCGCCGCCGCCTGGTGGAAGACCTGGGCGGCAACGATGTGATGATCCTGCGCAACCACGGCCTGCTCTCGGTGGGCAGCACCATCGGCGAGGCCTTCGTGAACATCCAGCGTCTGGAGAAAGCCTGCGTGACGCAGCTGCTCACCATGTCGGCCAATTCGAAAATGCGCTTCCCGCCGGAGGCGGTGATCGAGCACACCTTCCAGCAGTTGCGCCGTGCGCCCACGCCTGACAAGGACGGCAAGTTCCCACCGCACGGCACCCGCGAATGGCCGGCGCTCAAGCGCATGCTGGACCGGCGCGATTCTTCCTACAAGGAATAGCGCGCAAGCAAACCCATCGGTTGCGCGCATCGTCCGCGTGCAATCGCCGACATGGCCGGCCGGTCTTCCCGCCCGGTCCATGAATCACATTGCGTAACGCTACGCCCGGCGAGGCCGGCGTTGCGCAGCCAACCAGAAACAGAAATCCGATAGCCATGACCCGCCACCGCCTGCTGCAAATCAGCCCGATCACCCCGCCCGCCGATGCCCGCCTGGCGCGCGACTACGATGTACATGCCCTGTGGAAGGAAGCCGACCCCAAGGCCTGGCTAGCCGCGCACGGCAGTGAGTACGAAGCCGCCGCCATCCACCTGCGCTTCCCCTGCGACGCCGCCATGCTGGCCGCGCTGCCCAATCTCAAGGTGCTGGCCAACTTCGGCGCCGGGTATGACAAGATCGACGTGGCCGCGGCGAAAAAGCAGGGCGTAGTCGTGAGCAACACGCCCGGCGTGCTGGACGAATGCGTGGCCGATACGGCCATCGGCCTGCTGATCGACGTGGCGCGCGGCTTCTCCGCCACCACGCGCTTTGCGCGCGCCGGCCTCTGGAAGACCGGCCAGCGGCCGCTGATGACGCGCGTCAACCGAAAAAAGATGGGCTTGATCGGCTACGGCGGCATCGGCCGCGCGATCGCGCGCCGCGCCGATGGTTTCGGCATGGAAGTGCGCTACAACAGCCGCAAACCAGTGGAAGGCGCGCCACATGCGCACGAGCCTTCGCTGCTGGCACTGGCGCGCTGGGCCGACTTCCTGGTGGTGGCCTGCCCCGGCGGGCCGGCGACCCACCATCTGGTCAACGCCGAGGTGATGGACGCGCTCGGGCCCGAGGGCATCCTGGTCAATATCGCCCGCGGCAGCGTGGTCGACGAGGCCGCGCTGATCGCCGCGCTCACCGAAAAGCGCCTCGGCGGCGCCGGGCTGGATGTGTACGAAAACGAACCCAACATCCCCGAAGCGCTGCTGCAGATGGACAACGTCACTGCCTTGTCGCACATCGCCGGCTTCTCGCGCGAATCGCGCGCCGACATGGAAGCGCTGGTGTGCGACAACGTCGATGCCTGGTTCAAGACCGGCAAGGTGCTGACGCCAGTGTGAAGCGCCTGGCGCCGCGGTTAAAGCTTCTCGCGCAGCGCCGTCTTGAGCACCTTGCCCGCCTCGTTCTTCGGCAGGGCGTCGATGATGCGGTACTCCTTGGGCCGCTTGAAGCGCGCGATGTTTTCCAGGCAGTGCGCGTCCAGCGTGGCGGCTGACACGTCGCCGCCGGCGCGCGCGACGATGAAGGCGACCACCTCCTCGCCCCATTCGGGGTGCGGGCGCCCGACCACCGAGACCTCCGAGACGGCCGGGTGCAGCAGCAGCGCCTCCTCGACTTCGCGCGGGTAGATATTGCTGCCGCCGGAGATGATCAGGTCTTTCGAGCGGTCTTTCAATGTCAGGAGGCCCTCGGCGTCGAACACGCCGACATCGCCCGTGTGCAGCCAGCCGTTGCGCAGGGTCGCTGCGGTCGCTTCGGGATTCTGCCAGTAGCCGCGCATCGCCACCGCGCCGCGTACGCAGATTTCCCCCATCTCGCCGGCCGGCAGCGCGCGGTCCTCCCCGTCGGCCACCGTCACCTCCAGGCCGGCGAAGGGCACGCCGACCGAGCCCATCCGTTCGTGAAAGCGCGGGTGTCCCGTATCCATGTGCAGCGCTTTCGATTTGGCGGTGATGGTCATGGGCGACTCGCCCTGGCCGTAGATTTCCGCGAACTTCGGGCCGAAGCGGCGCATCGCCTGCAACAGGTCGGAGACATACATCGGCCCGCCGCCGTACACCACTGTCTTGAGGTTGGAGGCGTCCTCGCCTTGCGGCGCGTCGATCAGGCGCTTGATCATGGTGGGCGCGGCGAACATGCTGACGCCCTGATAGGCGCGCCAGAGCGAGAAAATCTCCGCCGGGTCGAACCCGCCGGACTCGGTCACCACATTGCAGGCGCCCTGCGCGACGTGGGTCAGCACGTACAGGCCGCTGCCGTGCGAGAGCGGCGCGGCGTGGACGATGCAGTCCTGCGCGCCGATCTGGTCCACGTCCACCGCGTAGTGCAGCAGCATCTGCACCAGGTTGGTGTGCGAGAGCATCACCCCCTTGGGCTTGCCGGTGGTGCCGCTGGTGTAGAACAGCCAGGCCAGTTCGTCGCCGCCGCGCGGGCTGATCGCCGCCGGCATCGCTTCATACAATGCTGCGAAGGCCGGCGTGCCGATCTCGAACACCCGGGCCAAGCCCGCCGCGCGTGCCGCTTCGTCAACCCGGGCGATGGTGCCGCTGGTGCCGAACACCGCCTGCGCCCCGCTATTGGCGAAAATGTAGGCCAGCTCTTTCGGATGCAGCTTGGAATGGATCGGCACGATCGCCAGCCCCGCGTGCCAGGCGGCGAACATCAGCTCTATATAGGCGGTGCAATTGCCCGCCACCACCGCGATACGGTCGCCCAGCGCCAGACCCATGCCGGTGAGCGCCCCGGCTAGGCGCTGCACCCGCGCGGCCAAGGTCGCGAAATCGGCCACCGGCCGGGTGCCCTCGGCAAGCGCGGGGCGTTGCGGGTGGATGCGCGCGCTACGCGCGAGCAACTGGGCGAGGTTGTAGCTCATGAAGGACTTTGTCTCGAAATTGCGCGGTTCCGGCTTGCGCGCCAACGCGCGCGCCCGTGTTGACGTACATCTTACCCATGCATCTTACCTATCCATGCGCGCTTTACGCAGGCGAACGCGCTGATGGGCCGCAAAAGGCGCCTGCCTCCCGCGCGGCAAGCAGCGGGGATTCGCGTTGCTGCGCAGCGACAACGGCGCGCCCACGGCGCGCCCGATTTGCTGCGATAATCCGCGCCGCCGCGTCGCCATCCCGGACGCGGCTCTTGTTTTTTACAGCAACGCAAATGAGGTCGTTTCAAAGCATGCCCCTGCCGCCGATTGAACAACGCATCGCCACCGAACTGGGTGTCCGCCCCGCGCAAGTGACCGCCGCCGTAGAGCTGCTCGACGAAGGCGCCACCGTGCCCTTCATCTCGCGCTACCGCAAGGAAGTGACCGGCGCGCTGGACGATACGCAACTGCGCAATCTCGAAGAGCGCCTGCGCTACCTGCGCGAGCTGGAAGACCGGCGCGAAGCGGTGATCGCCAGCATCGAAGAGCAGAACAAGATGACCCCCGAATTGCGCGCCGCCATCGAAGGCGCGGAAGACAAGGCGCGGCTCGAGGACTTGTATCTGCCCTACAAGCAAAAGCGCCGCACCAAGGCGCAGATCGCGCGCGAAGCCGGCCTGGAGCCGCTGGGCGATGCCTTGCTGGCCGACCCGCTGCTCAAGCCCGAGGACGAAGCCGCCAAATACCTCAAGGAGGCGTTCAAGAACGCCGAGGGCATCGACAACGCCGGCGTGCCCGACGCCAAGGCGGCACTCGACGGCGCGCGCCAGATTTTGATGGAGCGTTTCGCCGAGGACGCCGACCTGCTCGCCTCCGTGCGCGAACACATGCAGGAGCATGGCGTGATGGCTTCGAAGGTGATCGAGGGCAAGGAGGCGGCGGGCGAGAAATTCGCCGACTACTTCGAGTATGACGAGCCGATTTCGCAGATTCCCTCGCACCGCGCCCTGGCGCTGTTTCGCGGCCGCCGCGAGGAGATACTCAACGTCACCCTGCGCCTGGATACCGAAGAGGAAAAGCCGGGCTGGGACGCGCCCTTCAACGCCTGCGAGGGCAAGATCGCCGCGCGCTTCGGCATCAAGAACCAGAGCCGCGCCGCCGACAAGTGGCTGGCCGACACGGTGCGCTGGACCTGGCGCATCAAGATCGCCCTGCACCTGGAGACCGACCTGACCAATGGCCTGCGCGAAAAAGCGGAAGAAGAGGCGATCCGCGTGTTCGGCACCAACCTGAAGGACCTGCTGCTCGCCGCTCCCGCCGGCCCGCGCGCCACCATGGGGCTGGACCCCGGCCTGCGCACCGGCTGCAAGGTCGCGGTGGTGGACAACACCGGCAAGGTGCTGGACACCGCGACGATCTATCCGCACGAGCCGCGCCGCGATTGGGAAGGCTCGCTCGCCGTGCTCGGCGTGCTGGCCAAGAAGCACAATGTCGACCTGATCTCGATCGGCAACGGCACGGCCTCGCGCGAGACCGACAAGCTGGCCGCCGAGCTGATCACCCGGTACCCGGAAGCGAAACTCAAGAAGATCGTGGTCAGCGAAGCGGGCGCCTCGGTCTACTCCGCCTCCGAATTCGCGGCCAAGGAATTCCCGGACCTGGACGTGACCCTGCGCGGCGCCGTCTCGATCGCGCGCCGCCTGCAGGACCCGCTGGCCGAACTGGTGAAGATAGACCCCAAGTCGATCGGCGTCGGCCAGTACCAGCATGACGTGAACCAGACCCGCCTGGCGCGCGCGCTCGACTCCGTGGTGGAAGACTGCGTGAACGGCGTGGGCGTGGACGTGAACACCGCCTCGATCCCGCTGCTCACCCGCGTGTCGGGCCTGAACGCGGGCATCGCCACCAACATCGTCGCCTATCGCGACCAGCACGGCCGCTTCAAGACGCGCGACCAGCTCAAGCAGGTGCCGCGGCTCGGCGACAAGGCCTTCGAGCAGGCCGCCGGCTTTTTGCGCGTGCCGGGCGGCGATAATCCGCTCGATTCCTCCTCGGTGCACCCGGAAGCCTACCCGCTGGTCGAAAAAATCCTCAAGGACCTGGGCCGCGACATTAAGGGTGTCATCGGCGACACCGGCGCGCTGCGCAAGCTCACGCCGGCCAAATTCGTTGACGAGAAGTTTGGCGCGCTGACGGTGGCCGACATTCTCAAGGAACTGGAAAAGCCGGGCCGCGACCCGCGCCCCGAGTTCAAGACCGCCACTTTCCAGGAAGGCGTGGAAAAGATCGGCGACCTGAAACCGGGCATGACCCTGGAAGGCGTGGTCACCAACGTCGCCGCCTTCGGCGCGTTCGTAGACATCGGCGTGCACCAGGATGGGCTGGTGCACATCTCCGCCTTGTCGGAAAAGTTCGTCAAGGACCCGCGCGAAGTGGTGAAAGCTGGCCAGATCGTCAAGGTCAAGGTGCTGGAAGTGGACGTGCAACGCCAGCGTATCGCCCTGACCATGCGCATGAGCGACACCCCTGGACAGGCGCGCACCAGCGCCCCCGGCCAGGGCAATCGCGACAGCCGGGGCGGCGGATTTGACCGCAACGGCAGCGGCAACAACCGCGACTCGCGGGGTGGTGGCGGCTTCCGCAACCAGGCCCCGCCGCCGCCTTCGGGCGCCATGGCTGCGGCATTTGCCAAGCTGAAGAAGTAAACCCCAGCCTTAGTAAGTAAGCACCAACCACCAGCACGGGCCGCTTTCACAGCCCGTGCCGGCAGCGTGTCAACAAGGGGAGTACACTAAGCGTTACTCCCTTATGTTCACCGCGTCGGATTCGACCCCGGACTCAGACACCGCCTCACAGGCGGAGCCGGCGCACGCTTCGCCGGCGCTGCCGAAACGCGCTGCACCGGCGGAATCCGCGTCGAGCCCGACGGAACATGTGTTGGGCGAGGCACAACCCGCACCGAACACCCCGGCTCCCGACAGCGCCCCGCCCCTCGCCCACAACGTCCACGCCGCCGTCGAGCAGGCCTACAACGGTGCGCCCTTGTGCCGGGACGACCTCCAGCACGGCTCGCGCCGCGCCACCTATCTCGCCACCCGGCTGGCCGGCATCGCCTGGTCCGAAGCCAAACTGGCACGCTCGGTGGATGACACCCTGGCGGCCAACCCGCGGGGCGACTTCTGGGTGTTCGGCTACGGTTCGCTGATCTGGAACCCGCTGCTGCACTTCGCCGAAAAGCGCGCTGCCAAGATCTACGGCCTGCATCGCTCCTTCTGCCTGTGGTCGCGCGTCAACCGGGGCACCCCCGAGGCGCCCGGCCTGGTGCTGGGCCTGGACCAGGGCGGTGACTGCGCCGGCGTGGTCTACCGGGTCGAGCGCAGCCGCGCCCGCGAAGAGTTTCTCCTGATGTGGCGCCGCGAGATGTCCACCGGCGCCTACATTCCAAAGTGGATCAAGGCGCGCACCCCGGCCGGCACCGTGCCCGCGCTATGCTTCGTGATCGACCACCGCCTGCCCAGCTACGCCGGGCGCCTGGACCCGGGCGCGGCGGCCCACACCATCCATTCCGCCGCCGGCCTGTACGGCCCCTGCATCGACTATTTCGACAATACCGCGCAGGGGCTAACCGAGCACGGCATCGTCGATGCGGAAATGAGCGCGGTAGGCGAGGCGCTGCAATTGCTCAAGACGCGCGCCCAGGCCACCAGCTGAGGTGCCGGGCGCGGCCTGCCCGTGGCGCCGATTTCGGCGACAATCACGCCTTTCCAGGATTTAGCCTCTTCCCAATGAAACTCGCCACCCTCAAAGACGGTTCGCGCGACGGCATGCTGGCCGTGGTCTCGCGCGACATGAAGACCGTGAGCCTGGCCGACGGCATCGCCCCGACCCTGCAGCGCGCGCTGGACGACTGGAACTTCTTCGCCCCGCAATTGGAAGAGCTGTACACCGCGCTGAACCAGGGCAAGGCGCGCCGCCCCTTCGACTTCAACCCGCAGAAGTGCATGGCGCCGCTGCCGCGCGCCTACCAGTGGGCCGACGGCTCGGTGTACGAGAGCCACGTCAAGCGCATGTCCACCGCCGGCGGGGCCAAGTGGGAGGACTATTCCTGGCGCGAGCCGATGATCTACCAGGGCGCCTCGGACGATTTTCTGGGCGCGCAGGACGACGTGGTGTTCGCGGAAGAGTCCTGGGGCATCGACTTCGAGGCCGAGGTCGGCGTGATCCTCGGCGACACGCCGATGCAAACCAAGCGCGAGGACGCGCTCGACCACGTGCGCCTGTTCACGCTGATCAACGACTGGTCGCTGCGCAACCTGATCGCGCGCGAAATCGCCAAGCATTTCGGTTTTTTCCAGTGCAAGCCGGCGACCGCGTTCGCGCCGGTGGCGGTCACCCCGGACGAACTGGGCGAAGCCTGGACCGAAGGCCTGCCGCATTTCAACGTGAACATCGCCTGGAACGGCGTGCGCTTCGGCGAGCTGAACGCCGCCGAGGGGGTGAAATTCAACTTCGCCGACCTGATCGTGCATGCCGCCAAGACGCGCAACCTGCGCGCCGGCACCGTGCTGGGGCTGGGCACCATCAGCAATACCAATGTGGACAACGGTTACGCGACGATTGCGGAGAAGCGCGCCCAGGAAACCCTGGACAAGGCCGAGGGCCGCGAAGTAACGCAGACCGAGTTCATGAAGTTCGGCGACCGCGTGCGCATCGAGGCCAAGGACGCCGCCGGCCATTCGCTGTTCGGCGTGGTCGACCAGCAGGTCATCAGCCTGCGCCGCCGCCGCGCCGTGCAGGCTGCCGAGGCGCAGGCTGCCGCGCAAGCCCGCGCGCAAGCCGATGCGGCCCAGCCGGACGATGGTGAAACCGCGACCGGCGAAACTGCCGCGCAATAACGGACTTGCGCGGCCCCGTGGGTCGCGCAAGCGGGTGAGGACGGGGTTGTTCCTTCGGGGCGAATCCCTTGCAAAATTGCCGAACAACTTGAACAATCCTTTGCAAAAATCGCCGTTGAATCCAGTGCATTTGATCCCGCGTTTAACCCCGTGGAGGGTTGCCATGCGTTTACATGCGCATGCGGGTGCTGCCCTTTCCCTTCGATTTCCCCTTCGCCACGGCGTTCGTCCCCGCCATGGATGACGTCTCCCTCGCCCCGGCCGCCGGCAGCGACGAGGCGCTGATGCTCGCCTACGCGCGCGGCGACGCCGGCGCCTTCGAGACCCTGTACGGGCGCCACAAGGGCGGGGTGTACCGCTATTTCGTGCGCAGCCTGCGCGAGAGCGGCCTGGCCGACGAACTGTTCCAGGACGTCTGGACCAACGTCATCAAGGCACGCAACACCTACACGGTGGAGGCAAAATTCTCCACCTGGCTATACCGCCTGGCGCACAATCGCCTGATCGACCATTACCGGCGCACGCAGATCGTGCGCTTCGTGCCGATCGAAGGTGAGGAAGACGAGCCCGCCGCCGAAATCTGGCCGGCCAGCGACGAGCCCGGGCCGGAGGTGCAGGTCGCCTCGCGCCAGGCCGCCGCGCAACTGCGCCGCCTGGTCGAAGGCCTGCCGCCGGCGCAGCGGGAAGCATTCTTGCTTCAGGCTGAAGGAGGGCTTTCGCTGGAAGCCATCGCGGAGGCCACCGGTACCGGCCGCGAGACCGTGAAAAGCCGGCTGCGCTATGCGTTTGAAAAGCTGCGCGCCGGCATGAAGGATTACCTATGACCCAGCCCGACGAAGTCAATTCCGAATTCGAGCGCCGGCTGCGCGACCAGTACCGCGAGGCTGCCCGCGAGACCCCGCCGCCCGCGCTCGACAAGCGCATCCTGGACGCGGCACGCGCGGCCGCCGCCGAGCCCGGCGCGCAAGCCCGGACCGAGCCGGTGCTGGGCAAGATCCCCGCCAACGATTTCCCGGTCAACGACGTGGCCTTTTCCGCCGACCGCGACGACGCCCCGCGCGCGCGCCGCGAGGAGCAGCGCTGGGGCCGGCCGCTGGCCCTGGCCGCCGCCGTGGTGCTGGGCATCGGCATCGTGGTGCGGGTGCAGATGGAACGGCCGGACATGAGCCCGCCGAGCGTGGAAGCAGCCAAGACCGCGCAGGCGGACCTGCCCGCCGCACCGCCACCGCCCGCCGCGGCGCCAACCCCGGCGTCCGCTGCCGCCGCAGCACCCGCCACCGCTGCGCCCGCGGACGCCCAGGCGCCGAAGGCGGATGCTTCGCGGGCCGACCAGGCGACGGCCGTGGAGAAGGAAGTGGAAGTCGCCGCCGCCCAGCGTAAAGCCGCGCCGGCGCCGGCCCAGGCAAGCGCCGACAGCGAGCGCCGCCAGCTCGCCCAGGCCCAGGAGAAAAAAGCCGCGTCCGGCTATGCAGGCAGTCCGGCGAACCAGTCGACCCGCTCGCGCATGGACCCGACGATGCGCGACGAACTGGCCAAGGAAGATGCCGCCGCGAAAATGCGCGAAAGCGCGGCCAACGAGTTGAAGAAGCTCGAGTCCTCGCCCGCTGCGCAAGGCAACGTACTTGCCTCCAATGGCGACGCCGCGGCGGCCGAAGCGCGAGGCGGCATCCTCGCTTCCCGCGTGCCTACGCCTCCCGCGGCGGCCAAGCCCGCCGAGGCGCCGCGCCCGGCGGCCGCCGCGGCCCCAGCCGTTCCCGCCGCGCCGGCGATTGCCGCTGCCCCGCCGCCGCCTGCCGCCGTGATGCCCGCTCCGGCGCCAGCCGCACCGCAGCGCGCGGAGAGTGCAATGGGGGTGCGCGGCACTGACGTGGCCTCCGGTACGCAGCCCATCTACGAAAGCGACCCCGACCTGTGGAGCCGCCGCATCGTCGACCTGCGCCGCACCGGCCGTACGGCGCAAGCCGACACCGAACTCAGGCGCTTGCGCGCGCGCTACCCCGGCTTCAAGCTGCCCGCCGAGGCGCTGCCGCCACAGCAATAGGCGTGCTGCTGCCTCCCGCGCAGCAGCTTCGCCGTCGCATGCACGTATCGCGTGCATGCGCGCGGCTCCCTCCCCGGCCCATCCCATCGCCGCGCGGCGATGGCATAATGGCCTGCATCACGGCTTCCTGATATTGAGTGACCGAAGAGTCGCCGGCAGGGGGATTTTTCGTGGCTCAGGCATGAATCGACCGGGCGCTTTCAAGACGCGCGGCGATTTGTTGCCCAAATAAAACCCGGTGAAAGCAGCGCGCTGTTGCCGGCAATATCAGGAGACAAAATGCGCATCAACCGCCGCAATCTTCTCAAGGCCGGCAGCGCCGCCGCCGCAACTTCCGCGATCGCCGGCTTTCCGGCCATCGTGCGCGCCCAGAGCAAGATCCAGCTCAAGATCAGCCACTACGTGCCGCCGGTGCATGGCTTGCAGACCGACTTCATCGCACCCTGGGCGAAGGAACTGGAAACGCGCACCAATGGCCAGGTGACGGCGCAGATCTTCGCCGCCAACTCGTCCCTGGGCCAGGCGCAGAACCAGCTCGACCAGGTGCTCAACGGCGTGGTCGACGTGGGTTTCGGCCTGTGCGGCATCCCGCGCGGGCGCATGACGCGCTCGACCATCATCGAGATGCCCCTGCTGGTGCGCACCGCCGGGGCCGGCTCGCGCGCGCTGTGGGACCTGTACCCGAAGTACCTGAAGGACGACTACAAGGGCCTCAAACCCCTGCTGCTGATGACCCACAACGGCGGCCTGATCCACACCAAGGACAAGCGTGTCGAAAAGCCCGAGGACATCCGCGGCCTGCGCCTGCGCACGCCTTCGCCGCCGGTCTCGATGATGCTCGAATTCCTCGGCGCGACTCCGGTCGGCATGCCGCCCGGCCAGGCTTACGAGAACATGCAAAAAGGCGTACTCGATGGCGCGATGTTCCCCTGGGACCCGGTGCGCGCATTCAAGATCGACGAAGTGACCAAGTTCCACTTCGACGCCAAGCTCTACACCGCCGCCTTCTGGTTCGCGATGAGCGAGAAGAAGTTCAATGCGCTGCCGAAGGACGTGCAGAAGGTGATCGACCAGATTTCCGGCGAGGCACTGCTCGGCAAGGTGCAGGGCTGGTGGGACAAGTGGGACGACGCCGGCCGCGCCGCCGCCAAGGCGCGCGGATCGACCATCATCGTCGCCGACAAGGCGCAGCGCGACGTGTGGGAAAAGACCCTGGTGGGCATGTTCAACAAGGCGATGGTCGATTTCGAAGGCCAGGGCGTGAAGAACGCGCGCGAGATCTACATCGAGATGCAGCGCATCACCTCGAAGGTGGACGGCAAGGCTTAAGCGCGGCGCCGTCCCGCCCGCGCCGCGCGGGCCTTCCCACCTTGCGTGGGAGTCCGCCGGCCGGCTCGTCCGGATATTCCTTTGGGGCCCTGAACCGAAATGCGCCACCTTGACACCTTCACCCGCTGGTGCGCCTACCTGGGCATTTGCCTGCTGCTGCTGTGCGCCGCGCTGAACGTGGGCGACATCGCCACGCGCCGCGTGATCCGGCTCAACGTGGTCGGCATGGTCGACGTCACGCAACTGATGGTGATGGCCTGCGCGTTTCTGTGCATCCCCTATACCTTCATGAAGGAAGCTCACATCGACGTCGACTTCGTCACCAACATGCTGCCTCTGCGCCTGCGCCACGCAATGATGAGCTTATGGGGCCTGATCGGCGCGAGCTTCATGGGCCTGGTGAGCTGGTTCGCGGGCATCGCGGCGCTGCAGGCCTATACGAACGGCGATCAGAGCACCACCATCGGCATTCCGATCATTTTCTACTGGGCGCCGCTGTTGTTCGGCTGCGTGCTGTCGGTGCTGGTATGCCTGGCGATGTGCATCGCCTATGCGCTGCGCTGCGTGCACGGCACGCCCGCGCCGTTGCCCGGCGCCGCCGCCGTTGCATCGGAGTAAGCCTTGCTGACCGGCGACATGCTGCGCCGCGCGGCGCAGCGCTTTCCAGACAAGGCCGCGATCATTCGCGACGACATGCGGCTGAGCTATGCGCAACTGGAAACGCAGGCCAACCAGTTCGCGCACGCGCTGCTCGGCCTGGACCTGAAAAAGGGCGCCAAGGTTGGAATGATCTCGCGCAACCTGCCCGAGTACGGCGTCACATTCTTCGGCGCCGCCCGCTCCGGCTGCGTACTGGTCAATGTGTCCGTACTCTATGCGCCGGACGAACTGGCCTGGGTGCTGGACAAGGCGCAGGTCGAGGCGCTGGTGTTCGACGCCGCGTTTGCCGACAAGGTGGCGGCGATCCGCGAAAGGTGCCCACGCATCAGGAGTTACGTGCGCATCGGCGCCTCCGATGCCGTGCCGCGGGCGGTCGCTTTCGACGCCTTCATCGCCGGCAAGCCGGCGATGGCATCCGGGGTGCAACTGCATGAGGACGATCCCTTCTGCATGACCTACACCGGCGGTACAACAGGGCGGCCGAAAGGTGTGCTGTGTTCGCACCGCGCCCGCGCCGTCACCGCGCACACCGTAGCGGTCGAGGAGGCGCTGGACGAGCGCGACGTGGTGGCGATCGTTACGCCGCTGTTCCACGTCGCGGCGCTGAACATCATGTTCCAGCCGGCGGTGCTGGTAGGGGCGACCTGCGTGTTCATCACGCCCTGGTCGGCGGAAAAATTTGTCGCCGCCTGCGCAAAGGAAAAGATCACCGCAGCCTTCATGGTACCCACCCAGGCCAATACGCTGGTCACGCATGCCGCCTTCGACGCCGAGGCGCTGGCGAGCTGGCGCAAGCTCTCGTTTGCCGGCGCGCCGATGCCGGACTGGGTGCAGGTCGAATTGCGCAGGAAGCTGCCGCGACTCAAGCTCACGCAGATCTACGGCCAGAGTGAAGTGGGCGTGCTCACCAGCCTGCGCGACTGGAACCTGCCGGGGAAACTCGGCAGCGTCGGGCGCCAGGCGTTCAATGTGGATGTCGGCCTGTTCAACCTCGACGGCGAGCCGGTGAAGGTGGGCGAGATCGGCGAGATCGCGGCGCGCGGCGAAAACCTGATGCTCGAATATTTCGACGAGCCCGCGCAGTCCGCCGGCTTCTACAAGTATCCGGACAAGCTGCCCGGCTGGGGCTTCACCGGTGATGTGGGCGTGATCGACGAAGAGGGCTTCATCACCCTGATCGACCGCGCCAAGGATATGCTGATTTCCGGTGGCGAAAACGTCTACCCCAAGGAAATCGAGGACGTGCTGTACCAGCTGCCGGAAGTGGGCGAGTGCGCCGTGTTCGGCATTCCCGACGAGAAGTTCGGCGAGTTGCCTGCCGCCTACATCCAGCTCAAGCCCGGCGCCGCGCTCAGCGAAGCGCAGGTGGTAGCGCAATGCGAGGCCAGGCTGGCGCGCCTGAAGCGCCCGCGCCTGGTGAAGTTCGTGGATGAATTTCCCAAGACGCCGATCGGCAAGATACAAAAGAATCTGCTCAAGGAACCCTACTGGAAAGGCCGCAAGAAGATATGAGCGACTACGGACGTTACAAGACGCTGACCATCACGCAGCACGAGGACGGCATCCTGGAAGTGGTGATGGGCGGCCCCGGCAAGCTGGCCACGGCCGATCATTCGGGACACCGCGAACTCTCGCAAATCTGGCGCGACATCAGCGACGATGAGAACGTGCGCGTGGCGATCCTGCGCGGCGAGGGCAAGGGCTTTTCGGCGGGCGGCGACTTCGGCCTGGTGGAAGATATGGCGAACGATTTCGCCGTGCGCACCCGGGTGTGGAAAGAGGCGCGCGACCTGGTCTACAACGTGATCAACTGCGACAAGCCGATCGTCTCGGCGATGCACGGCCCGGCGGTGGGCGCGGGCCTGGTGGCGGGCCTGCTGGCCGACATCCCGATCGCCGCGAAGAACGCGAAGATCGTCGACGGCCATACGCGCCTGGGCGTGGCGGCGGGCGACCACGCGGCGATCATCTGGCCGCTCCTGTGCGGCATGGCCAAGGCGAAGTACTACCTGATGCTGTGCGAACCGATGAGCGGCGAGGAGGCCGAGCGTCTCGGGCTGGTGGCCCTGTGCGTGGAGGAAGCCGAGTTGCGCGCCAAGGCGTTCGAGGTGGCATCGAGGCTCGCCAACGGCTCGCAGTCGGCGATCCGCTGGACCAAATACGCGCTGAACAACTGGCTGCGCATGATGGGGCCGACGTTCGACACCTCGCTGGCGGTGGAATTCATGGGCTTCTCGGGGCCGGACGTGAAGGAAGGCGTGGCCAGCCACCGCGAGAAGCGCAAGCCGAAGTTCGATCCGGATTGCCCGATCTAGCCCGCCTGCCGAAAAAGAAAGAAACGCCATGCAAGGCCCTGTACTCGGACTGGTGGGTTTTCTCGCGGTGATCGCGCTGATCATGCTGCGCCTGCCGGTGGCCATCGCGATGGGCGCGGTAGGCATCGTCGGCGTGTCGATGACCAACGGCTGGGACGCCGCCGGTTTCATGCTCGGACGCTCGGCGTTCGACGCGGCGTTTCCCTACGCGTTGTCGATCGTGCCGCTGTTCGTTGCCATGGGCGTGTTCGCCGCGCATGCCGGGCTGTCGCGCTCGCTGTACAACTTTGTCGCCACCCTGATCGGCCAGTTGCGTGGCGGCCTGGCGATGGCGACCATCGGCGCCTGCGCGATTTTCGGGGCCATCTGCGGCTCGGGCATCGCCACCGCCGCCACCATGGGCCGCGTCGCGCTGCCGGAGATGCGCCGCCTGGGCTACAGCGATTCGCTGGCGTCGGCCTCGATCGCGGCGGGCGGCACCCTCGGCGTGATGATCCCGCCTTCCATCCTGTTCGTGATCTACGGCCTGGCCACCGAACAGTCGATCGGCAAGCTGTTCTTCTCCGGCATCCTGCCCGGCATCGTCGGTACGTTCTTGTACATGGGCGCGGTATGGTATTCGGTAGTGCGCAATCCCAAAGCCGGACCGGCGGGGCCGAAGGCCAACATGGCCGAGCGCCTGACCGCGCTGAAAGACGTATGGAAGGTGCTGCTGCTGTTCGGCACGGTACTGGGCGGCCTGTACTTCGGCTGGTTCTCCGATACCGAGGCGGCGGCGGTGGGCGCTTTTGGGGCGGTGCTGATGGCCTGGTTCACCGGCAACCTGTCGCGCGACAGTTTTTCGAAATCCCTGATCGAGACAGCGACCACCACGGGGATGATTTTCATGATCCTGGTCGGCGCCAACATCTTCAATTTCTTCATCGAGAGCACCGGCCTGACCGGCGCCATCATCGAGTATGTCAACGGCCTGGGCTGGAACCGCTGGATGATCGTGTTCGTGCTGATGATCTTCTACATCATCCTGGGCGCGCTAATGGACGAGATCTCGATGATCCTGCTCACCGTCGCGCCGGTGTTCAAGCTGATGATGGCGCTGGGTTTCGATCCGATCTGGTTCGGCGTCATGCTCGTCACCGTTTGCGAGATCGGCATGATCGTGCCGCCGGTGGGCATCAACCTGTTCGTGATCCAGGGGGTGGGCAATTTGCCGATGGCGACCGTGGTGCGCGGCATCGCGCCCTTCGCCGTGGCCGATTGCATTCGCTTGCTTATCATCTGCCTGTTTCCATGGCTGGCCACCTGGCTGCCCAACAAGCTCATCTAGACGCATCGCAAGGAGACCCACCATGCACAGCGCCCTGCCCACGCTTGAGACCGCCGGCCTGATCGCCGCCATCGGCGCGCGCGAGCGCAGCGGCTTCGCGGGCGCCGCCCTGCGCCTGGCGCACACCGCGCTGCGCGTCTCGCATTGCACCCTGTTCAGCCACGACGCGGCCGACGGCGCGCCGTGCATCCTTTCCGGGGCCAGCCTGTCGCAGCACGACACTTTCGTGTTCGACGTGTTCCACGAATACGGCGCCGGCTTGTATACCCACGACAGCAACCGCCGCGCCCTGCGCCACGTTTCCGGTCCCACGCGGGGTGCCGTGAAGGTCTGCCGCCAGCAGCGCGGCGAGATCACCCACGGCGGCTACCGGCGCTTCTACGAGCGCGGCGAGATGGTGGACCGCGCCTCGGTGCTGGTGCGCGGCCACGACGGCGCGCCACTGGCACTCAATTTCTACCGCGACGATCGCGTCGGCCGCTACCGCGCCGACGAACTGCGCCGCCTGGCCGCCATCGCACCGGTGCTGGCGGGCGCGGTGCAGCAGCATCACGCTGCTTGCGCCGTCAAGCCGGCGGGCGCCGATTGGCGCGCCCGCCTGCTGCAGCTCGCCCCCGGCCTCACCGAACGCGAGCTGGCGGTGCTGTGCGGCCTGCTTGACGGCGCCACGCTCAAGACCGTGGCACGCGCCCTCGACATCGCCCCCACCACCGCCGCCACCTACCGCGACCGCGCTTACACGCGCCTCGGCGTGCGCAGCCTGCGCGACCTTCCCTCGCTCCTGCTCTAGGAGTCTGTCCTGTTTCAGCAGGACAGACGCGCGCATCGCTTCGCGCTAAGCTGCTCCTTCGCGCCCCTGCTGCTTTTTCCTCACGGACAGGCCGCGCCCGGAGACAGCCATGCAGTACCACGAATATTTCACCTACCAGCACCACCCGCTCAAGCGCCCGCCGCTGGCGGGCGGTGTGGAGGCCAGACGCCACAAGGTGGCGATCGCCGGCGGCGGCCCGATCGGCCTGACCCTGGCCCTCGGCCTGGCCCGCCACGGCATTCCCTCGGTGGTGATCGAAGCGGACGACACCGTCACCTACGGCAGCCGCGCCGCCTGCATCTCGCGCCGCTCGCAGGAGATCATGAATGCGCTCGGCTGTGTAAAGCCAATTCTGGACAAAGCACTGCCCTGGCTTGAGGGCACCAGCTTCTACCGCGACGTGCCGGTGTACCGCCTGAAGATGGCGATGGACGAGAACCAGAAGTTCTACCCGATGGTGAACCTGGAGCAGTGTTATTTCGATCAGTTCGTGCTCGATCACATCGAGAAAAAATACACTGATCTGGTCGACATCCGCTGGCAGACCAAGCTCACCGATTTCACTCCGGAGGCGAACGGCGCACGCCTGCAACTGGAAACCGCCGAGGGCCCGTACGCACTCGATTGCGACTGGCTGGTCGCCTGCGATGGCGCGCGAAGCAGGGTGCGCCAGAACATGGGCCTGCGCTTCACCGGAAACCGGTACGAAGGCACTTACATCATCGTCGACGTGCATTTGAAGAGCGAACATCCGATCGAGCGCCGCGCCTGGTTCGACCCGCCGTCCAACCCCGGCTCGACCATCCTGATGCACAAGCAGCCGGACGACATCTGGCGCGTCGACTACCAGTTGCGCGACGATGAAGACCCGCTCGAAGCCGTCAAGCCCGAGAATGTGCTGCCGCGCGTGCGGGCCCACCTGGAGTGGATCGGCGAACGGGGCGACTGGGAGCCGGTGCTGATTTCCGCCTACAAGGCCAACTGCCTGACCCTGGACAAGTACAACCACGGCCGCGTGCTGTTCGCCGGCGACGCCGCCCACCTGGTGCCGATTTTCGGCGTGCGCGGCATGAACTCCGGCCTGGACGACACCCACAACCTGGCGTGGAAGCTGGCCTACGTGATCAACGGCGATGCCCAGGCCAGCCTGCTCGACACCTACTCGGACGAGCGCGTGTTCGCCGCGCGCGAGAACATCCGCCACGGTGCCAAAAGCACCGAATTCATGGCGCCGCCTTCGCATGCCTTCTACCTGATGCGCGAAGCGGCCCTGAGCCTCTCGACGCAGGACCCATTCTTCTCGACCCTGTCGAACCCGCGCCAGAGCAGCGCCATCACCTACAGCGAATCGCGTCTCGCGCTGCAAGGTGACGCCGCGCCGGGTGGTCCTCCGGCGGGCGCCATCCTCCCCGAATGCCCGCTCGAGCGCGACGGCCTGCCTGGCTTCATCACCGACCTGCTCGGCACCCGCTTTACGCTCCTGTGCCTGGCCGATTCGCGCCCCGACATCGCGCCGCATCCGCTGCTTGCCGTGCACTGGATCGCACCGACGCGCAACGCCCAGGCCGGTGCCTGGGACAAGACCGGCCGCCTGTTCCCGCTCTACGGCGCAGGCGCGCAAGCGCCGGCCTACATCCTGGTGCGTCCCGACGGCCACGTATTGGCGCGCTTCGCCAACCCGGACAGCGCGCGCATCCACGCCGCCCTCGGGCAGGCCCTGCAATAGGAGAAGCCATGCTCAGCCCCGAACAACTCGACGAGGTCTACACTCGCGCCTGCTACACCATGACCGAACTGGGCGAGAAAAAGACCGAACTGTTCCTCGCCCGCCTCTGCCTGCTGCTGATGAAGGAAGTCGGCGACGCGGCGCGCATCCAGACAGTCATCGAAGCGGCGAAAGACGGCATGTCGCCCACATAAGCCCATCAGCCAGCACGGGCGATTAAAATACGCCGCGTTCGCCCGCCGCCATCCACCAGTTCCACGCAAGGCCGCGGCACGAAACCCCAAAAGCATCCCAGCACCGCCACAACATCCCGGAGACAACATGAAGCATCTGATCGCCACGCTAGGCGCCGCGCTTGCCGCGCTCATCACCTGCAGCGCACCCGTCCACGCCCAGCAGGACTACCCGAACCAGCCGATCAAATGGGTGGTGCCCTACCCCGCCGGCGGCGGCACCGACATCTTCGCGCGCACTCTGGCCGACTCGATGAAAACCACGCTCGGCCAGCAGCTCATCATCGACAACAAGCCGGGCGCCTCCACCAACATCGGCGCCGAGTACACCGCGCACTCCAAGCCGGACGGCTACACCATCATGTCGGGCGACAACGCCGCGATGGCCTTCAACGAACACCTGTTCAAGAAGCTGCCGTACAACCCGTCCAAGGACTTCACCTACATCGGTTCGATCGGCCGCTGGCCTCTGGTGCTGGTGGTCAACCCGAACGTACCGGTGAAGACCGTCAAGGAGTTCATCGACTATGTCAACGCCAACCCCGGCCGCGTCGACTATGCCTCGCCCGGCAACGGCTCGCCGCACCATATGGGCATGGAGATATTCAAGCAGCGCACCGGCATCAAGGTGCAGCACATTCCCTACAAGGGCGCCGCGCCCGCGCTGCAAGACCTGGTCGGCGGCCAGGTGCCGGCGATGTTCCTCGACCTGGCCTCGGGCCTGGGCCTGATGAAGGCCGGCAAGGTGCGCATGCTGGCGATCGCCGCGCCCAAGCGCGCCGCGATCTTCCCCGACGTGCCGACCATGGCCGAGGCGGGCGTGAAGGACATGGAAGCCTACGCCTTCCAGGGTCTGCTCGGCCCCGCCGGCCTGCCGCCCGCCATCGTCACCAAACTCAACACGGCGCTCAACGCCGCGCTCAAGGACCCGGTGGTGATCGGCAAGTTCAATGACTTCGGCACCGAGATCCAGGGTGGCGCGCCCGAGGCGTTCTTCCAGTACGCGCGCGGCGAGGCGAATCGCTGGGGCCCGGTGATCAGGACCAGCGGCATCCAGCTCGACTGACCGGACCAGCCTTTCGCATCGGGGCTGGTGCCTCTCGCGTCGCCACGCGCAAGCCCGGCCCCGATGCTTTTCGCGGAGCGGCGAAAGCGTCCCCGGTTCGCCGCCCCAAAATATCTTTTTGCCCTCCGCGCACGCCAGGAGACTAGGCGTAGAATCAATTGCGTCAGCCATCGCGGAGAGAGACATGAGCCAGGGCCAGGATCCCTTCGAATTCATCAAGAATTTCTGGGCCAGCGTGCCCGGCATGGGCGGCAACGGCGGCATGGGCGCAAGTGCCATGCCCAGCTTCGACCCCAAGGACCTGGAAAAACGCCTGGGCGAGTTGAAGCAGGTCAAGCAGTGGCTGGAGATGAATCTCAACATGCTCAATCTCCAGATCAACACCATGGAGATGCAGCTCTCCGCCATCAGCAGCTTCAAGGGCGAGTCCTATTCCGGCCACGGCGCCGGCAAGAGCGCGTTCCAGATGCCGCCGCATGAACCGGCCGCCCCACCCGACATGAGCCACGCCAACCAGGCCGCCAGCGACGCCGCCAAGGCGGCCGGCGAGGTCGGCGCGCAGGCATTGGCGCAGGGAGCGCAGGCCTTGCAGGCGATGCCCTGGGCCAACCCGGGCGAGTGGCTCAAATCGATCCAGTCCGCCTTCGTGCCGCCGCCCGCGAAAAAGGGCAAGGCAGGTAGCGCTACCAAGGTTGCTGCCCCGGCGGCGAAAAAGCCGGCGAGCAAAAAATCCGCCGCCAGGAAGGCCGGCGCCAAGAGCCGCACCGGTTCGCGAGCCGCCCGCCCCGCCGCCAGCGAACACGACGGCCACGCGCCCGCCCCGGGCCGCGCGCGAAAATCCCCATGACCACGCCGTTCCGCGTCGGCCACGCCTCCCACAGCGACTGGAAGACCGCCACCGAGCTGGCGCTCAAGCATCTCGGCCCCGGCGGCGGCCGGCTCGGCTTCATGTACATCACCGAAGCCTTCGTGCCCTATGCCGCGGAAATGCTGGCGCTGGTGAAGACACATACCGGCATTGCCGACTGGGTCGGCAGCGTCGGCATCGGCATCTGCGCCACCGGCACCGAATATCTCGACGAGCCGGCGGTGGCGCTGATGACCTGCGCCCTGCCGAACCTGCAGCACGCGGTGTTCTCCGGCAAGGAGCCGCCGCCGCGCCTGGGCTCGCGCACGCCGAGCGGTTCGGACGCCGCCTACTTCGCCATCGTGCATGCCGACCCGCACACCCCCGATATCGACGAGCTGATCGAGGACATGGCCGGCAAGGTCTCCAGCGGCTACCTCGCCGGCGGCCTCTCGTCCGCGCGCGGGCCCACCGTGCAGTTCGCCAACCAGGTGGTGGCCGGCGGCATCTCCGGCGTGGTGTTCTCCTCCGACATCTCGGTGGGTACGCGGCTCACGCAAGGCTGCGCGCCGCTCAAGGTGCACCATGTCATCACCCAGTGCGACCGCAACATCATCGTCACGCTGGACGACCGGCCGGCGCTGGAAGTGATGCTGGAGGATCTGGGCCTGGACATGCGCGGCCTGCGCAGCGCGGCCCGCGACACCTTCATCGGCCTGGTGCAGGCGGGCGCGGAAGCCTCCGGCGGCGGCGATGATTACCTGGTGCGCAACCTCACCGGCATCGATCCTTCGAACCAGCTGATCGCGGTCGGCGACACCCCGGCGCTGGGCCAGACCATGATGTTCTGCAAGCGCGACCTGCAAAGCGCGCGCGGCGACCTGCTGCGCATGATCTATGACCTGAAGGATGATCTGAAAGAGCCGCCCAAGGCCGCGCTGTATCACGCCTGCATCGGGCGCGGCCAGCACATGTTCGGCGAGCAGGGCGCGGAGTTGAAGCTGATCCGCGAGCACCTGGGCGACATCCCGCTGGTGGGCTTTTTCGCCAATGGGGAGATCGCGCGCAACCGGCTGTACGGCTACACCGGGGTGCTGACGGTATTCAAGTGAAGCGGCGCGCCCGGCGCCGGTGGATGCGGTACAGCGCTTTCCCGCCGTCAGCGTAGGGACGGCGGATATGGATTGGATACCCGGGGGCTGCCGGCGCCGGGCGCGGAACAGGCGCCGATACACCGCCCCAGGGCACCGTTCGTCCCCGCGCCGATTGGCCCCTTCCATCCGGATGGCGCACAATGGCGCCTCAACCCACCTTCCCGAGATTCGCATGCCATTTTCCAGCCGGCGCGCCGGATTGATGACCGCCGCCTTGCTTGCCGCGGCGCTGCCGTATTGCGCCCCATCAATGGCCCAGGGCACGCCCGCCGCCGCCCCGGCAGCCGGCGCTGCCCCGTCCAGGGAGGCGGCGAATGCGCGATTTCATGCCCGCATCGCCAAACTGTATGCCTTCACCCCGCACACCATGAACCAGGAACAGGTGACGGCCAAGGTCAGGGAACTGACGGTATTCTGGGACGAGGTCAAGGCCGATCCCGCCGCCAACCTGCCCCGGCTGCGCGCCGAGCTCAAGGATGCGCGCAACCCTTCCTATTTCGCCTTCGATGGCGGCAAGTTGCTGATCACGCTGTCGAAAGAGCCGGCCGACCTGGCCATCGCCCTGGAGGCGATGCCGCGCGCCGACCTGCGCGATGCCGACAACGCCGAGTACCTGATCGCCGTGCATTGGTTCGCGCGCAAGGGCTTGGATACCACGCGGGCGGCGCTGCACATGCTGGACTACCCGGGGTTTCAAGCCCCGAATGCAGGCCGCGGAGTCAATCTGAACCAGGGCTATGCCCTCATCTTCGCCCTGTTTCCCCTGCCGGAGCCGCGCTTCGTCCCGGCCCTGGCCGAGCGCTTGCGTACCGAGAAGAACGAGGTCGCGCAGCGGTCCCTGGCCCTCGCCCTCTGGTACTCCGCCACCCCCGAGGGCCGGCGCGCGCTCGAGAATTACGTCGGGGACCGGAGCAAGCCGCAGGCCGGGCGCGACATGATGCGCAAGCTGCTGACCGAAGCCGTGCCCGCGAAGGTGCCGGCGAGCCAGGCCAGCGAGGAGGAACTGCGGGAGATGCGGCGCAAGGCAATGGGCAAGATCGAGCCGCTTGCGCTGCACGCCCTGGATACCTACACCGCGCAGATCTACCGCAAGCAACAGCAGCAGTAACGGCGGGTGGCGGCGAGCCGCCGCCTATACGATCTCGTCACTGTCGCGGCGCACGAACACCCACTGGCGCCCGCGGCTGTAGGCGCGCAGGCCGAGGCGGTGTTCGGTCAGGCAAAGCGCCGCCAGGCACACCAGGTTCAAGCCGAAGCCGGCGATCATCGCCAGATAGGCCGGTGCGTTGTCGTGGGTGAACGCGCTGAGAAGAATCGGTACCAGCAGCAGGTAGAGCAGGGCGTCGCTCCACCACGGCGGGCTTACGGTGCGCCCGGCCAGGATGATGCGGATCGGCACGATCGACATGAACAGCGTGACCGCCATGCTCTCGATGATCAGGAGCGGGCTCAGCACCGGGTTCACGAAAGGCTGCACCCAGAGCAGCGCGAGCACGCCCAGCACCACCACTCCACCATGCAGCCAGATGCTGCGGAAACGCAGGATGAGCGGCGCATGCGGCGTGTCGCGCAGCGCGGCAGCCGGCGCCTGGTAGGGATTGGGCTGCGGATCGAATGGCGGGTTTAGCTGCGGGTTCGGCATGGCCGTGATACACCTGATCGCGGCCCTTGATTGTTCTATGGCGGCGGCCGCGCCGCAAGTACCGCCGCACCGCCCGCGTATGCCGCCCGTCCGATCGCCGCCGCGGCCACCGCAACCTCAAAGCGCCGCTCGTCCATTGAAGGTGCAAGACAGCGAATGGCCCGCCAGCCAGAGGGCGCGCCAGGCGGCGTTGACGAAGGCGGGCACCTGCGGAACCTCCACCTGCGCCGGAGCCGGCGCCAGCAGTTTGAGGCGCCGCACCGGCGCCGGGGGCAGGCCGTAGCAGATGCGGCGCTCGTCGATGCGCATGCGCGCCAGGCGCGCGAGCAGCTCGGCATGGTGCCGGGCGCAGGCCTGCTGCGCCGACAGCTTGGCCGCCTTGATCTGTTGCGTGCGGGCGGGGCCGGGCGGAGGAAACATGAACGTGGATCCGTGGCGGATTCGCGGAAGGCCGGCGCGGCCGCGCTAGCCCAGATGCTGCCTGCAGAACGCCGCCAGGGCTTCCTGCGCGGATGCCAGGCGCAATCTTGCGTTCCGCACCCCGGGCACCTCGTCCGGCCGCCCGGCGGCGGCTTCGCGCGCGAGCTTGACGCGCAGATACTGTTCATGGGCCATCACGTAGTCGGCATGCAGGGCCTGCCAGCGTGCCTTGCTCGGCGTATCCAGGGTCTTGTCCATCGCGCATCCTCTGCGGTCTCGCGGCGCCGTCGGTTGCGGCACCTCTCATGCGGACAGATGATGCAGCGGACGCCGATGCGGCTCTGTCGGCTTGCGTTGGAGCGCTTCGTAGGATTTCGCTGATTTGCGACACCTTCGCAACCGGCGCACCCGAAGCGCTGTGCAATTCGCGCGGCATCGGCCCGATTGTTCCAGTGGCAAAGGCAGTGCCGGCCAACGTGCAATCGATGTGCCCGATGTGCCCGTCTTCTGTCCGCGGGCTCACCCATCGCTTCGCCCGTGCACCGCACCGCCCGTGCCTGACGTATGCTTCATCCTCCACAGTCCCACCACGAACAGGCGCGCATGGAACCCCCGTTTGAAGTTGTCCGCGTGGCAGGCAGCCGCGCCCTCGAAGAATTACGCTCCCTGGCAACCCAGGGGCGCGGCTACCCCGTGTTGCTCGGCACCCAGGAGAACCTGGACAACGTGATGGAGAACTTCGCGTACATCGACGACAGCGTCGAGGAGTTGATCGAGGAGGCCGAGAGCCTGGACCCCGAAGAGTGGCTGCGCGAGCGCGCCGAGGGCGACCCGGAGTATTACGAGGAGATCCACGGCGAGTGGCCGGAGGAGTTCGTGCCCAGCGACAGCTTTTCCGGCCACACGAACATCCTGACCGGCGAGCCCTACGACGAGGTGGTGATCGTGCTGCTGCCCATCGAGGCAGCCTGGCAGGCGCCCTGCGCGCTCAAGACCGGCGGCTGGAACGAATGCCCGTACGCCGCCGAGCACGCCAGCATGTTCAGGCTGTGGGAGGAACGTTATGGCGCCAAGGTGGTGACCATCTCCGGCGACACCATCGAGATGTCGGTGGCGCGCCCGCCGTCCACCCGCGAGGAAGCGCTGGCCCTGGCGCATCAGCAGTACATCTATTGCCCGGACATCGTGCAGCAAGGCACCGACAGCATCGAGGCGCTGGCGGCCGTGCTGCAGGGCGGGACGGCGTGGTTTTTCTGGTGGGACTGAAATCCGGCGGCGAGTCCGCCGGATCGTGGAGTTCAGTGCGCGCAGCCCAGGGTCTGCAGGTTTTCGATACGCCGGGCGTAGCTCGGGTGGGTGGCTGACCCGTCGGGGTTGGCGGCGGGCTGCAGGCCCATGCGCTGGAAGAACGACGCGGCATCGAAACTGTAGCGGCTGCGCTGCAGCCACACACAGGCGGTGGCATCGGCGGCGATCTCGTCGCGGCGCAGGCTGTCGGTCACCGCGACCGGCAGCATGCCGAAAACGATGCGCAACTGGAAACTCGCCGGGCTTTCCTGGCCGCGGATTTCGTCGGACAGCAGGGCCTGCCGGCGCGGATGATCGAGGGACTCATGGGCCAGTTCGTGCGCCAGTACGAAGGCGATATCGGCGTCGGGAAAGGAAGCGAAGCTTTCGGTGATCACGATCACGCCGTTGGCGTGGCTTTCGGCATGCGCGTATTCGGGCGAGTTGGTGACCAGCAGGCGGAATTTTCCGGCGATACCCTTGTCGAATGTCTGCGCGGCGGCCTGCACCTTGCGGAAGATGCGCGAGAAGCGCGCCACGACCGCGCGATTCTCCGATACCAGGCGATAGGTCTTGATGTCGTCGATCGCCATGTCGGCGCGCTCGGCGGGCGTTTCGGCATGCGCCGCGGCCGCGAAGGCGCAGCCGGCAAGCAGCAGGGCGGTAAGGAGCGGGCGGTGAAGGCGCATGGCGTTGGAAGAAGTTATCGTTGGACGGGCGCCGCGTTTCATGAAGCGCGAAGGTAGCGGCGGTGTTTGAACGATAGGCGAAGGGTTGGCCGGGCCATGCGGTAATTAGGCATCAAGGGTGCCCGCATTTCGCGGTTTGCGGCATGATGCGGGGCGCGTTTAACAAGATTTAAAAGTCCAGGGCCATATGCAAGATCTCGACTACATCGACACCTTCATTCACGTCGCGCCGGATTGCCCGCTGCGCGCGGCGACACCACCGATCGCGCGGGGCGACAGGAAAACCGTGCCGCTGCTCGAATACGAGATGATCGCGCCCGCGCCCTATGCGCACACGCAGCCCGAGGTGCTGTTCGAGGTGTGGCGGCGCCATCAGGGCCTGCCGCTCACCAGGGCGGCGCGCAAGGCGCAGCACGAGGACTTCTTCTCCCGTCCGCACGCCTGCATGCGCGCCTCCACGCTGGCCAAGAAATACGGCTGGGGCCTGCACTTCGATCACGAAGGGCGCGTGGCACTGGTCGCCATGGAAAGCCCGGACTACCGGCGCCTGGCCGCGGACGCGAATCTGCAGCAGCTGTACGCGATGCGCAGCAAGCGCGCCTGAGCGGGTGCGCCGGCCGCGCACCGCACTGCGTTTTTGGGCTAATCTATCGCTACCCAGCTCACAGGAGACAGGCCATGCAAAGAACCGAGTTCGAAGCGGCGATCCGCAGCCAGGGTTTCGACGAGATCATCGAGAAGACGGCGGTGCCGGGCTTCGAGGCCAAGTCGCACACCCACCCCTTCGACGTACGCATCCTGGTGCTGGAAGGCCAGATGACAGTGGTGAAGGAAGGCACGCCCTTTGTGTGCAATCCGGGCGAGACCTTCGAGATGGACGCGAACTGCGAGCACTTCGAGCGCTTCGGCGCGGCCGGCAGCACCTATCTGCTGGGACGGCGCCAGGCGCAGTAGCGGTTCGGCGGCCCGGGGAGCGGCTATCGGCGGCCCGTGAATTCCTGCGCCGGCTTTTTCAGCAGCCAGGCTGAATAGAGCAGCACGCACAGTGCGTCAAACAGCGCCGCGCCGTGCATGCCGGCGAGCGCCGGATCATTCCAGGCGAGCAGCACCATCACCACCAGGCCGAGCTTTTCGATCGCCGCCGCGTAGACCAGCGGCCGGCGCGCCGCCGGATGGCGCGCGGCATAGAGCAGCAGCGCGCCGAAGCAGAACACCATCAGGCCCCAGTGGCGCGCAAAAAAAATGCCGGTGCTGTCGCCGGCCTGCATGCCGAGGGCGCCGAGAAACAGGGTAGGCGCGAGGAATTGCAGGCCGGGCAACATGGTGGCCACGCCGGTGATGGCGAGCAGGCGCGGGAAGTGGCGGTCAAGAAAGCTGGGGGTGGCGTGCATGCGCGGCGGCCTTTGATGTCGGGATTGTGCGAGTACGGAACTAAAGCCTGTAGAGCGCGCGCGGCCCGGGCAGGGAGGCGCCATCGTCCACGCCGATTTCGCGCTCGATCAGGGCGTTGGTGCGCGCATTCAGGGCGGTGATCAAGGCGCGCTGCTTCTCCGGCTCGCGTGCCAGGTTGACCAGTTCGTCGGGGTCGGCCTGGGTGTCGTACAGCTCCAGCTCGTTGTGCTTGAGCAGGGTGTCCCAGTCGCTCGGGATGTGGTGCTCGGCGGGCCTGAAGTAGCGGGCGAACTTGTAGCGCCCGTCGTGCACGCCGCGAAACAGCGCGGGGTTCTGGCGGCTCGGCCCCAGGCGGCCGTGGCGCAGGGCGACGCGCAGCATCGCCAGCATCGGGCCGCCGCCGGCGTCGATCGCCAGGCGCGCGTAGTCCGGGTCTTCGTAGAGCGGCACGTCGTAGTTGAACAGGATGCCGCGCCGGTCGCGCTCGGTGCGCGCTTCGGGGCGCGCGATGGCGGGGGAGAGATCGACGCCGCGCAGGTAGGGATATTTTTCGGCGGCCGCGCGCGCATCGACGCCGATCAGGCCCAGGACGGTGGGCGTCAGATCGACGCAGGAGCCGAGCGCATCGGTGAGCGCGCCGGCACGGCCGGCGGCCACATCGGGGTGGCGCACGATCAAGGGCACGCGCACGTTCTCGCGGTACATGTGCGGGCCCTTCTGGCGCAGGCGGTGCGCGCCGGCCATCTCGCCGTGATCGGCGGTATAGATCACGATGGTGTCGCCGTCCAGCTGCAATTGCCTGAGGGCTTGCAGCACGGTGAGGGCGTGGCTGTCGACATCGCGCACGCAGTTGAAGTAGTAGCTTTGCAGCGCGTGCCAGGGCGCGGGGTCGGCCGGGTCCATGCCGCCGTAGAGCATCGAGCAGAACTCGACGTAGGAGCGCTGCGCCCAGGGCTTGGTGGAAAGATCATCCTGGCGGAAGCTGGCGGGCAGGTCCACCTCCCAGTTCTTGTCGTACACCCCGCCGATGGGGGCGGGCGCCAGGGGCGAGAGCAGGTTGCGGCTCCGGCGCGAGTCTTCCTGGCGCGCGCCGGAAGAGAAGTACATCACGTCATGCGGGTTGACGAAATTGACCGCGAGGAACCACGGCTGCCGGCCGCGCATCCCGCGGCCCCGGGTGGCCAGCCAGTTCACCGCGTTGCTGGCGATCTGGCCGTCGAACTTGTAGCCGGTCCAGGTCGAGCCGTGCGGGTCGCCGTCGATGTTGTAGTCGGCAAAGCCGAAGGGCTCGAGAGCGTCGCGGGTGTTCGGGTAGCTGGTGTAGACCAGGCCCGGGTCGCGCGCCATGTGGCTCAGGTGCCACTTGCCCTTGTAGGCGGTGTAGTAGCCCTGGGCGCGCAGCAGGTGGCCCAGGCTGGGCAGCCCGTCGGCCAGCTCCGGAAAGGTGGGCGGCGCGTCCAGGTTGGCGGTCATGCGCGTGGCCTGGGTGTGCTGGCCAAAGTACATATTGGAGCGCGATGGCGAGCAGGGCGTGGTGTTGGCGTGGTAGCGGGTAAAACCGGTGCCTTTTTCGAGCAGCATCTCGTGGGCGCGCAGGCCCAGGCCGGAGGGCAGGTCCTGCCAGTGGCGCTCCTGGTCGCTGACGATCAGCAGCACGTTGGGGCGGCGGCCGCCGCGCGCGGAGAGGTCCAGCGCGGCGGGCGGCTTGGGCACGCTGCGCGGGCGCTGGCGCCGGTCGGCGATGCCGCCGGCCGCGCCCACGGCGGCGACCGCGCCCATGCCCATCAGGAAATGGCGGCGCGCCGGCGCCGTTTGCTCGTGGCCGGATCGTTCCGGGTTGCCTGGCTGCATGTCAGTCTCCGCATTCCGCCACCCCATCGATGGTGGGCGGCGGGTTTGTTGTGGTTGTGGGAGACATTTTTCGCTTGACCCTGGGGTCTTGTCCAATTCATTATGGGATGAAGAATAATGAGAAATTCTCATTAAGCTGGCTGGCCATCGCGCCACCCACGCGACGCCGACCCTGGAGACAAGCATGGAACTGCGCGCCCTGCGCCACGCCGTCGCGCTGGCCGATGAGCTGAACTTCGCGCGCGCCGCCGCGCGCGTGCACCTGACGCAATCGGCCTTGAGCCGCAGCATCCTCACGCTGGAGGCCGAGCTGGAAGCCCGCCTGTTCGACCGCGACCTGCGCCACGTGGCGCTGACGCCGCTGGGCCGCCAGTTCATCGAGCGGGCGCGCGGCCTGCTGTTCGAGGCCGGCAGTCTCAAGCGCGAGGTGGACCTGCTGCGCGCCGGCGAGATGGGCGATGTGGCGTTCGGCGCCGGCCCGTTTCCCGCCGCCAGCCTGCTGCCACCGGTGCTGGCCGAAATGACGCGCAGCTACCCGCGCGTGCGCGTGCAGGTGGAGGTGAACAACAGCAGCCACCTGACGGCGCGCCTGCTGGAAGAAGGGATCGAGTTCTTCGTCGCCGACCTGCGCAGCGTGCCGCGCCACCCGCGCCTGGCGCTGCGCCCGTTCGCGCGCCAGAGCGGCGGCCTGTTCTGCCGCGCCGCCCACCCCCTGGCCGGACGGCGCATGCATGAAGCGGCGGAGATCCTGCGCTACCCCCTGCTGTCGGCGCAACTGCCGGAGGCGGTGTCCGCGCAGGTGGCGGCGTATCTCGGCCTGGCGCCGGGGGCGCTGCCGCTCAACCTGGTGTGCGACAGCCCGGCCCTCCTGGCCCAGGTGGCGCTGGAGACCGACGCGGTGCTGATGTCGACCCACGCCGCGCTGCGCACCGAACTTGCTGCCGGCAGCCTGGTGGCTTTGCGCCTGCCGCAGGCGAACCTGCCGGGCGCGGAGATCGGCATCGTCAGCCTGGCCGGGCGCAGCGCCTCACCGCCGGCACAGTGGCTGATCGAGCACATGAACCTGCAGGCGAACCACCTGAAGATCGGGGCAGCGGCCACACCGCCGAACCAGGAAAGCCGGCCAGCGACCAAGCGGGCAAGGGCCGCTGCAAGCCCGGCGGCACGGCAGCCTGCCCGATCCGCACGGAGAAACCCGCGCGCGCAGGCATAAAAAAAGGACCGGCCGTGCCGGTCCCTTCATGAAGCGGAAAAAGCCCGAATTACTTCTTGTCGGCCTTCTTCTCGTCCTTCTTTTCGTCCTTCTTGTCAGCCTTCTTCTCGTCCTTCTTGTCGGCCTTCTTTTCGTCCTTCTTCATTTCCGCCTTGGGGGCATCAGCCTTCTTTTCTTCGGCCTTGGGGGCTTGGGCGAAAGCGGCGCCGGTGGCGAACAGGGCGGCGATCAGGGTAGCGAGCAGCTTGGACATTTACCTTCTCCTTTGGATTAGTGGGGTAACAACCCGGACAAAAATGTCCCGGTCGTTGTGCTAAAACGCCATCAATTGGCGATCGGTTGACCGATATTCCAAAAAATACCGCAAAATGCTCTACCAAGGTATTAAGTAAAACCCTTACTCCCTCTAGACAACACACATTTCCGGTAATTATCTGCCTCGGAAAGCATAAGCTTGAAACCTGATTTAACATGCATTTAACATAGTTGTTGCCGTGTTTCGAGGTGTTATCCGATTGTCCCGGCCATCTCGTGCGCCGCAGCAATTTTCTTTGCACATCGCCTATGGTGCACTGCAGCATGAGCAAAGCGGGTTCGCGCCGGCCGTCCTTGGGAGGCGGTGGCCGGCAGCGCGGGCGGGGCCCAGAAAGGCGCGGCGCTAGCGCCGCACGCCGGGGGTTTCGACCTTCAGTCCCTCGGCGCGCCAAGCCAGGAACAGTTCCAGGTCAAGCAGCGGCGGGCTTCCCACCGGCAGCAATTCGGCGCGCACGCCGAACAGGCAGGAGCGCATGCGCCGGTGCAGCGAGCCCATGGTCTGCCATTCCAGCCGGTAGATCGGGTAGGCGTTGGGATGGCCCTGGCTGATGGTTTCGGCGAACAGGCGCTTGCCGAAATTGGCTTCGTGGCAGGTGGCGCAGGACATGTTCATCTGCCCGCGCTTGGTGTAGTAGAAGTCGCGGCCGCGCTCGAAGTAGGGCCGCGCCGGGCCGTCGATGGCGACCTTGATGGGCAGGCCCTGCGATTGATGGTTGATATAGGCGGTCAGCGCGAGCAGGTCTTCGGACTCAGGCTTGAGGGCCTCGGCCTTTTGCCTGTCCGTGCGGCAGGCGTTGATGCGCGCCTCGATGTTGAACAGGCGCCCCGCCGCTGTATCGAAGGCCGGATAGCGGGTGCTCACCCCCTTCATGCTGGCCTTGGCGTCCTGATGGCAACTGGCGCAAGACTGGCCACCACCCGCGCCGGCGGGCGTGCTCCATAATTTTTCGCCGCGCTCGACCCACAGCATGCCGGGGTTGGCAAAGTCGTCACCCTGCAGGGCGCGCACGTCCTCGCCGGTGTAAGCCAGGCCGGACTTGAGTTCGGTGAGCGGGATGACGCGCTGCTGGGCCGGCGCCGTACCGGCCAGCGCAGCCAGCAGCAGCGCCGGGAGCCGCTGGCAGAGCCGCGATGCGGAACGGGCCGGTTTCACGCCGTCACGTTGATGGCGGCGCGCTCGGTGCCGCGCGCACCCGAATCGTCCAGCCATTCGAACACCAGTTCGCCGCTATCGCCCGCCGTCAGCCAGAACTGCAGCAGCGGATTGGCCGCGAAACCCGAACTCATGTCCACGCGCAGGGCCTCGGCGCCGTTGTACTTGCAGACAAACTCGCGGATCACGTTGCGCTTGATCGGCTTGCCGACGTCATCGACACGGTAACCGGTCTCCATCGCGTGGCGGATGGCGATTTTCACTTCGAATGGGGCGCCGCGCTTGATCTGCGCGGGCACCTGGACGCGGGCGTCGGCCATCGGGTTCTCCGTTCAGTTGCCGTCCAGGCAGGCGGCGATCGACACCACCACCTCGGCCACTTTCACGCACAGCGTGCCGTCGGTGAGGGTGGCCAGCGCGACGATGCGCTGGGTGCCCGCCAGGCGCACGCGCGACTCGATGTCGTAGCGCGCGGCAAGCGGGCTGAAATGGAACACCGCCATGCGCGGCACCGGATTGACCTCGGAGAACAGGTGGATCGACTGCACGCTGCCGGGCGCGGCGCCGAGCACGCCGAGCTTGACCGGCACCGAGTTGCCGTTGTCGGCCACGCGCGGGATCTCCAGCTGCATGCGGTTGAACTGCACCCGGCGGCCGGCCAGGTATTCGTTCAGCGCCGGGATCGGGGGCAGCTCGTTGGCATTGAACTGCGACTGGGCCAGCGCCGGCAGGCCCTGCGTGGCGGCCAGCGCGCCCGCGCCGGCAAGCAGGGCCCGGCGCCGCGCGCCGGCGGCGGACAGGCGGCGTTGCGGGGAAACAGGTTCGCGCGTGTTCATTTGAGAGTCCGCAGGTAAGCCACCACGTCTTCCACCTCCTGGGCAGTCAGGATCGTCGCGCCGCGATACTTCGCGGCCACGTCCCGCAGGCCATCGACACGGTAGTAAGACGGCATGATGGTCGCGGAGTTCACCCGCGCATTATCCGCCACCCGCAGGCGCAATTGGGCGGCCGACAGCCGGGCGCCGATACCATCGAGCGGCGGGGCGAGATTGCCGGAGAAGCGCACCTCGGGAATCGCGTGGCACAGGATGCAATTGGCGTTTTCGCGCGCCACCAGCAGGGCGCGGCCGCGCACGGCGTCACCCGGCGCGGCCGTGAGCGGCGCGGGCACGCTGTCGGCGCTCACCTGCGCGGCCTCAAGACCCGCCGCGGACGCGCCGCCGGCGCACAGCAGCGCCGCGAACAGGGCGGGCCTGGTCATGGAGCTTGGCGACGATACGGTGGGGAGGAAGGTGGTACGCGGCACGGCGGTTGGCGGGTCTGGTTTCCGGGTAGTGCCGATCAGACTCGCGGCCTATTATTCCCTGAATACTGCGCAGCGGCAATTCCGGATGCAGTTCACCCATTCCGCGCCGGTGCCGCGACGCGGTGGCAGCGTATGATGATCCGCAATCCGGTCGGCCGCCCCGCGTGGTCACGATCCTGGTCACGATGACAAAAATACAGACGCAGAGACAAAGGACACCCTCATGAATGAAGCCCTGGTCTACGACGCCATCCGCACCCCGCGCGGCAAAGGCAAGAAGGACGGCAGCCTGCACGAGGTCAAGCCCGTCACCCTGTTGGCCGGCGTGCTCATCGACCTGCAGGCGCGCAACGATTTCGACACCGCCGAGGTCGAAGACGTGGTGATGGGCTGCGTCACCCCGATCGGCGACCAGGGCTCCTGCATCGCCAAAACCGCGGCTCTCGCCGCCGGCTGGGACTGGAAGGCAGCAGGCGTGCAGGTGAACCGCTTCTGCGCCTCCGGCCTGGAGGCCGTCAACCTCGCCGCGCAAAAAGTACGCTCCGGCTGGGAAGACCTGGTGGTGGCCGGCGGCGTGGAATCGATGAGCCGGGTGCCGATGGGCAGCGACGGCGGCGCCTGGGCGCTCGACCCGCAGACCAACTTCGATACCGCGTTTCTCCCCCAAGGCATAGGCGCCGATCTGATCGCGACCCTCGAAGGCTTCACCCGCGAGGACGTCGACGCCTACGCCCTGCGCTCGCAGAAAAAAGCCGCCAGCGCGCGCGCCGCCGGGTACTTCGACAAAAGCGTGGTGCCGGTGAAGGACAGCATCGGCCTGGCCATCCTGGAAAAGGACGAGTTCATCAAGCCACAGTCCACCATGGAAGGACTAGGCTCGCTCAAGGCCAGTTTCGAGCAGATCGGCGCGATGGGCTACGACTCGGTGGCGATCCGCAAATACCCGCAGGTCGAGCGCATCCACCATGTACACACCGCCGGCAACTCATCCGGCATCGTCGACGGCGCCGCCGCCGTGCTGATCGGCAGCGAAGCCAAGGGAAAGGCACTGGGCTTGAACCCACGCGCGCGCATCGTCGCCACGGCGCTGACCGGCAGCGACCCCACCATCATGCTGACAGGGCCGATGCCCGCCACCCGCAAGGTGCTGGCGAAAGCGGGCTTGCGCATCGACGAGATCGACCTGTTCGAAGTCAACGAGGCCTTCGCCGCCGTGGTGATGCGCTTCATGAAGGAAATGGGCGTGCCCGAAGAGAAGGTCAACGTGAACGGCGGCGCCATCGCGCTCGGCCACCCCCTGGGCGCCACCGGCGCGATGATCCTCGGCACCCTGATCGACGAGCTGGAGCGGCGCAGGCTGCGCTACGGGCTGGCGACCTTGTGCGTGGGCGGCGGGATGGGGATCGCCACCATCGTTGAGCGGCTCTAAAAGCCATGAGCGTACTGGTCGAGGCAGCGAATCGCATCACCACCATCACCATCGATCGCCCGCATGCCAAGAACGCGGTCGACGGCCCCACGGCGCATGCGCTGTTTGACGCCTTCCAGGCTTTTGATGCCGATCCGAATGCCGACGTCGCCATCCTCACCGGCGCCGGCGGCACCTTCTGCGCGGGTGCGGACCTGAAAGCTGTCTCGGGAGGCATCGGGGACAATCCGCAATCCAACCCGCTCAACACCGACATCAACGAGATCGGCCCGATGGGCCCGTCGCGCCTGCTGCTCTCCAAGCCGGTGATCGCGGCGGTGGCCGGCTACGCGGTGGCGGGCGGTATGGAGCTGGCGCTGTGGTGCGACCTGCGGGTGATGGAGGAGGATGCGACCTTCGGCATTTTTTGCCGGCGCTTCGGCGTGCCGCTGATCGACGGCGGCACGGTGCGCCTGCCGCGCCTGATCGGCATGAGCCGGGCGCTGGACCTGATGCTGACCGGCCGGCCGGTGGGCGCGGCCGAGGCCTTGCAGATGGGCCTGGCCAACCGTGTCGCTCCCAAGGGACAGGCGCTGGACGCAGCGCAGGCCCTGGCCCGCGAAATCGCGGCCTTTCCGCAGGCCTGCCTGCGTTCGGACCGGCGCTCGGCTTACGAGCAATGGGGTATGGACCTGCCCGGTGCGCTGGCGAACGAGTTTGCCCACGGCCTGGGCACCATCCGCAGCGGCGAGACGGTGGCGGGCGCAACGCGCTTCGCCGCGGGCAAGGGGCGGCACGGCCGTTTCGAGACGTAGGCATTCACCTACATACTTCAAGTTGCGCCCCGCGCACAATTTGTCACCAAGGCGCCGCGAATTCGCGAGAACTTGCGCTTCGCGCCGCCCGTCCAAGCGTGGACCGGGCCGCAAGGCCTGCCTTGCTGCAATGCGGCCTGGACTCGCGGGTGCGAGTGCTTGCTCACTGCATGCAGGGCCGCGGCCGGGCTTTTACGCTATATTCCGCCCCTACCAATATCAAGCCCGAGCGCGAGCAAATGCCGTATCTGCGAGCCGACTTTGGCCCTTCAGTGGAGAGCCGCCTGTGAGCGCGACCATGCCTTTGACCGTTGAGGAGCAGCAGCTTGCCGAACTCATCGTCGAAACCCTGAACCTGGAAGTCACGCCGGCCGAGATCGACCCGGACGCGCCGCTGTACGGCGACGGCCTGGGCCTGGACTCGATCGACATCCTGGAAATGGCGCTGGCCATCTCCAAGAAGTATGGCGTGCAGTTGCGCTCCGAGGACGAGAACAACCGCAAGATTTTCGCCTCGCTGCGCCGCCTGAACGAGCACCTGCAGCAGCACCGCGTACCCAAGTGAATCGCAAGGCGGGCTGGGCCGCCACCGCAGCGCTGGTCGCGGCCGGCATCGCCTATCAGGTGCTGATCTATCACGCCGCCCACGGGGCGCTGCCGGTGACGCTGCGCCTGACGCTCAAAAGCCTGCCGCTGCTGCTGCTGGCGTGGTGGGCCTGGACGCGCGGCAAGCACCGCGCCTTCTGGCTTGCCCTGATCGCGGCGTCGGCCGTGCTGATCTGGTGGATGGACAGCCGCAGCTTCGGCACCGCCGCCTATGGCGTGCCGCACGCGCTGGTGTACGTATCGCTCGGCTGGCTGTTCGGCCATACGCTCTTGCGCGGCCACATACCGCTGGTGACCAGCATGGCGACCCTGGTACATGGGCCGCTGTCGCCGTCGATGCAGGCATACACCCGGCGCGTCACCATCGCCTGGACCCTGTTCTGCCTCGGCCAGGTAGGGCTCTCGGCGCTGCTGTACCGCTACGCCAGCCTCGATACCTGGTCGCTGTTCATCACCGTGTTCAACCTGCCCCTGCTGGGCCTGATGTTCGCGGCCGATTACGCGGCGCGGATGATCCTGCATCCCGACCATCCGCAGGCCAGTATCGCGCAGGCGATCCGCGCCTTTTCCGACCACACGCGGGCGCAGTCCGACGCCGCGCGCCGGCCGCTCGAAGGCCATCCGCAATGAGCGGCCTGCCGCTGATCGCCGGTTTCAGCAACGGCGCGACGTTCGCGCTGCGCCAGGGCGTGGTGCTCACGGTGCAGGACTTCCTGCGCGAGGCGGCGCGCCTCGCCGAAGCCCTGCCGGCGCGCGGCTACGTGCTCAACCTGTGCGCCGACCGCTACCGCTTCGCGGTCGGCTTCGCGGCCGCGCTGTTGCGCGGGCAAGTCAGCCTGCTGCCGCCCAACCACACGCCGGAGCTGGTGGCGCGGCTGCGCCGCGACTATCCAGACGTGTATTGCCTGCGCGAGGCCGACGGGCCGGCGCTCGAAGTGGAAACCCTGCTCTATCCGGAGGCGCCGGCCACCGCGCCGCCTGCCTCCGGTTTTCCGGTACCGCTGATTCCCGCGGACCAGACCGCCGCCATCGTCTTCACCTCCGGCTCTACCGGCACGCCCCAGCCGAACCGCAAGAGCTGGGGCCGCCTGACCCTCAGCGCGCAAGGTGAGGCAGCGCGCCTCGGATTGGCCGCGCAGCCCGGGCAATCCCCCTATGCATTGGTCGGCACGGTGCCGCCGCAGCACATGTACGGCTTCGAATCCACCGTGCTGCTGCCCATGCAGGGCGGCCTGGCGATGCACGCCGGCCGGCCCTTCTACCCTGCCGACATCACCGGCGCGCTCGACTCGCTGCCGCACCCGCGCGCGCTGATCACCACTCCCGTGCACCTGCGCGCCCTGGTCGACGAGCCCGGCGCCTTGCCGGCGCCCGACTTCATGCTCTGCGCCACCGCGCCGCTGGCGCCCGAGCTGGCCGCCGCCGCCGAGGCGCGCCTGGGCGCGCCGCTGTACGAAATCTACGGCTGCACCGAGGCCGGCCAGGTGGCGACGCGCCGCTCCACCGAAGGGCCGCGCTGGCAGACGCTGCCCGGCCTGCAGCTTTACCAGGACGAGCGCGGTACCTGGGTGACGGGAGGCCACGTCGAAGGCGAGATCCTGCTGGGCGATGTGATCGAGTTGATGCCGGACGACCAGGCAGCGCCAAGCCGCGCCACCCACTTCGAGCTGCGCGGGCGCAATGCCGACATGATCAACATCGCCGGCAAGCGCACCTCCCTGGCCCATCTCAACTTCCAGCTCACCGCCATCGAGGGTGTGCGTGATGGCGTGTTCGTGATGCCGCGGGAACACGGCGAGGTCACGCGCCTGACGGCCCTGGTGGTGGCCCCGGGCATGAACGCGCGGCAGATCAGCGCCGCGCTGCGCCGCGTGCTCGACCCGGTATTCCTGCCGCGCCCCTTGCACTTCGTCGAAGCGCTGCCGCGCAATTCCACCGGCAAGCTGACCCACGCAGCCTTGCAGGAACTGCTGGCGCAATGCGCGGCCGGCCAATCCCACCCCGGCGGGCGCAAATAACATGGGCCTGATCGAGAAGACCTACCCACCCGGCCTGCCCGCCACCCGGGGACATTTTCCCGGCAATCCCATCGTCCCCGGCGCCTGGCTGCTGGCCGATGCGCTGGCCAGCGTCGCCGCCGAACTGGGCTGGGACACGGCGCGCAGCAGCGCCTGCGTGGTCAAGTCGGCCAAGTTCCTCGCGCCCTGCCGTCCCGGCGAGGCGCTGCGCATCCGCTACGCCGAAAACGCCGGCCTTCTCAACATCGAATGCGCAGTGGGCGATGTCACCGTGCTCTCCGCCAAAATCACGTGTCCTCCGTCCCCGGCGATAGCGAAAGCCTGAGCGCGGCCGCGCAAGCCGCCGACGCGGCGCGCAACAAGCGCGCGGCGGAGTGGGCCATGCGCCCCGAGCGCAGCAACACCGTGGCCCTGCGCTTCATGGCCTGGGTGGCGCTGCACCTGGGCCGCGCGCCGGCGCGCGCATTGCTGCCGCCGATCTGCGTCTATTACATGTTGTTCGCGCCCAAGGTGCGTGCCGCATCCAGCGAGTTTCTCGCCCGGGCGCTGGGCCGCGAGCCGACCCTGCGTGACTACTACCTGCACATCCACACGTTCGCCTGCACCATCCTCGACCGCGTGTTCCTGCTCAACGACCAGTTCGAGCGCTTCGAGGTGCGCACCCATGGCCGCGAGATGATGGACGAGATGCTCGACCGCGGCGAAGGCTGCCTCCTGCTCGGCTCGCACCTGGGCAGCTTCGAGGTGCTGCGCACCATGGGGCGCGTCTCCAGGGGCCTGGAGGTGAGCCTGGTGATGTACGAGCAGAATGCGCGCAAGGTCAACGAGGTGCTGAACGCCATCAACCCCAACCTGGCGATGCAGGTGATCGGCCTGGGCCAGCCCGACTCGATGCTGAAAGTCGAGGAGGCGCTGGCGGCGGGGCACTTTGTCGGCATCCTGGGCGACCGCAACTTCGCCGATGAAAAGCTGCATCCCTGCACCTTTTTTGGCGAGACCACGCACTGCCCGCTCGGCCCCTTCCGCATGGCGGCGATGCTGGGGCGACCGGTGGTGCTGATGTTCGGCCTGTACCGCGGCGGCGCGCGCTACGACATCCATTTCGAGCGCCTGCCCGACATCGGCGGGCTGCCGCGCGGTGAACGCGCGCAGGCGATTGAACGTTCCCTGCAGAATTACGTCGAACGGATGGAGCACTACTGCCGTCTGGCCCCTTACAACTGGTTCAACTTCTATGGCTTCTGGGATCAAGGCAAACCGCAACCGTAAGTTGAAGCGCGCCGCCGCGCAGCTCGCCGCCTTGCTGCTGGGTGCGTGCGCGCTGCTTGCCCCCGCCTTCGCGGCGGACCCGCCCAAGGCCGCACCCAAGGCCACACCCCAGGCCACACCCCAGGCCACACCCGAGGCCAAAGCGGCCGCCGGCGCCTGGTTCCTGCAGCAGCTCATGCAGGCAATGTCGCAGGTAAAGACATCGCGTGCGCGCTTTGTCGAGCGCAAGTATCTGAGCATCGTCAACACCCCGCTCGAATACACCGGCGGCCTGGCCTACAACGCGCCCGACCGGCTGGAGAAATTCACCCAGACCCCGAAGCAGGAGCGCATGCTGCTCGAGGGCGACAAGCTGACCCTGGAGAACGCGAAAAAGCAGCGCCGCGTGGTGATGCTGTCCGAGTACCCGATGGTGCGCGCCTTCACCGAGAGCATCCGCTCGGTGCTGGCCGGCGACCTGGCTTCGCTGCAGCGCTTCTACAAGGTGAGCATCGAAGGCACGCAGGGCGAGTGGCGCCTGCTGCTGGTGCCCACCGACGCGGCGATGCAAAGCGTGGTGCGGGAGATCCGCTTCACCGGCGCCATGAGCAGCATCAGGAGCATCGAGATCATCGAGAAGCAGGGCGACCGCTCGGTGATGACCATCACCGAGACCGGCGCTTGAGCCGGCCCGCGCCGGCAGGAGGCGCCGGCGCGAACACGGCGTCCAGGACCGGCGCGCGCCTGGCGCTGGCCATCTGGCTCGCCGGGCTGCTCGCCTGCGTGTTCGTGATCTCGCGCACGCCGTTCTCCGCCGACCTGTCGGCCTTCCTGCCCAGTTCACCCACGCCCGCGCAGCAGATCCTGGTCGAGCAGTTGCGCGACGGCGTGGTCTCGCGCCTGCTGCTGGTGGCGGTCGAAGGTGACAACGCGCCGGCACTGGCCGAGAGCAGCAAGAAGCTGGCGGCGAAGCTGCGCACCGATCCGCGCTTCGTCGCGGTCAACAATGGCGAGGAGCTGGGGTTGACCCGCGACCGCGAACTGGTCTGGCGCAACCGCTACCTGCTCAGCCCGGGGCTGGACGAGCCGAACCACTTCAGCGCCACCGCCCTGCGCGAGGCGCTGGACGACGATGTGCAGATGCTCGGCTCGCCCGCCGGCGCGCTGATCCGCAAGATCCTGCCGAACGACCCGACCGGCGAACTGGTGCGCCTGATCGACGGGTTCGAGGGCCAGTCCAGGCCGATGAACCAGGAAGGCGTATGGTTCTCGCGCGACGGCAAACGCGCGCTTCTGATGCTGCAAACCCAGGCCGCCGGCTTCGACATCGACGCGCAGGAGCTGGCGCAGGCCGATATCCGCGCCGCCTTCGCGCAACTGGCGCCCCAGGGAAACGCAAATCCGCAGAAGCTGATCGTCACCGGCCCCGGCGTGTTCGCCGCCGCCACCCGCGCCAGCATCAAGGACGACGCCTGGCGCCTGTCGATGATCGCCACCATTCTCGTCGCGGTGCTGATGCTGGCGCTGTACCGCTCGCCGCGCGTGCTGCTGCTGGGCTTCGTGCCGGTAGCCAGCGGAGCGCTCGCCGGCATCGCGGCGGTGAGCCTGCTGCATGGCGCGGTGCACGGCATCACCCTGGGCTTCGGGGTCACGCTGATCGGCGAGGGCGTGGACTATGCGATCTACCTCTTCACCCAGATCGCCCCCGGCAGTACGCCGCGCCAGACCCTGAAGCGCCTGTGGCCGACCCTGCGTCTGGGCGTGCTCACCTCGATCTGCGGCTTCTCGGCGCTGCTGTTTTCCGGCTTTCCGGGCCTGGCGCAACTTGGCCTGTTCTCCATCATCGGCCTGATCGCCGCCGCCGCCGTCACGCGCTTCGTGCTGCCGGTGCTGATTCCCGCCGGTTTCGCGGCGCGCAGCGTGGACAACCTTTCGCCCATGTTGATGCGCATTACCGCCAGCGCCACCGCGCTGCGCTGGCCCTTCTTCGCGCTGACGGCGGGCGCGCTGGTCTGGCTCATCGCCATCGGCGGCCCGCCTTTCAGCGACGAGTTGTCGAGCCTGAGCCCGGTGCCCAAGCGCGACCAGCAGCTGGATGAAGGGCTGCGCCGCGACCTGGGCGCGCCGGACGTGCGCTACCTGATCGTCGCCAGCGGCGCCGACGCGCAGGGCGCGCTTGCCGCCGCGGAACTGCTGGCCGCGCCGCTGCAATCGTTGACCGATGCCGGCGCGCTGCAAGGCTACGATTCGCCGGCGCGCGTGCTGCCCAGCGACGCCACCCAGCGGCAACGCCAGGCCACCCTGCCCAGGCCCGACGCCCTGCGCGCGCAACTGGCGCAAGCGCAAAAGGGCACGCCGTTCAACCCTGGACTGTTCGAGCCCTTCCTCGCCGACGTCGAGGCCGCGCGCCTCCAGCCCCTGCTCACGCGCGAGACCCTGCAAGGCTCGGCGCTCGCGCTCAAGCTCGACAGCCTGCTGATCCGCCGCGCCGCCGTCACGCAAAGCGCCGGCTGGGCCGCCCTGCTGCCCCTGCGCGGCGTGGAAAGGCCCGCCGAGATCGCCCAGGCGCTAGCCAGGGTACCGGGCGCGCGGGCCGTGCTGCTCGACATCAAGCGCGACGCCGACCAGATGTTCTCCACCTACCGCCGCGAGGCGCAGTCGCACACCCTGCTGGGCGCGGCCGCCATTGCCGTGCTGCTGTTCATCAGCCTGCGCTCGCCGCGCCGCGTGTTCGACGTGCTCGCGCCGCTGGCCGCCGCCGTGCTGGTGACCACCGCGATCCTGGTGCTGATGGGGGCGAAGCTGACCATCTTCCACCTGGTCGGCCTCTCGCTGGTGGTGGCGGTGGGCTCGAACTACTCGCTGTTCTTCGAGCGCCAGGCCGCGACGGGGCAGGACCGCGAGCGCACCATTGTCTCGCTGCTGTTCGCCAACGTGGCGATGGCGATCGCCTTCGGCCTGCTCGGCTCCTCCAGCGTGCCGGTGCTGGCGGCGATCGGCCTGACGGTGGCGATCGGCGCGGTGCTCAGCCTGCTGTTCTCCGCCATCCTGGCGCGCGCATGATGAAGGTCATCGAGGACCGCATCCTTGAAGCCCGCGCCCTGCTGGTACTGCTGCCCGGCGCCGGCGACAGCGCGCAACTATATGTGGAAAACGGCTTCATCGCGCGCTTGCGCGAAATGCGCTGGCCCGTGGACGTGCTCGCGGTGGAAGCCCATTCCGACCTCTACCTGGACAAAAGCGTGATCCCGCGCCTGCACGACGAAGTGATCGCGCCGGAACTGGCCGCGCGGCCGCGCCCTTTATGGATCACCGGTATCTCGCTGGGCGGGATGGGCGCGGCCCTGTACGCACGCGCCCATCCAGGCGCGGTGAGCGGCCTGCTGCTGCTGGCGCCGTTTTTCGCGGTGCGCGGCACCATCGCCGAAGTCACCCGCGCCGGCGGACTGGAGGCGTGGAATCCCGGCGCGGTTGCCGCCGATGACGATGAACGCGGCCTGCTTGTTTGGCTCCGGCAATGGCAGGGCGGCCAGCGCGCGATTTTTCCCGCGATGTGGCTGGGCTATGGCGTGGACGACCGCTACGCCCCGGCCAGCACCTTGCTGGCGGCGCGTCTGCCGCCCGGCCATGTGTCGACCATGCCAGGCGGGCACGACTGGCCGACCTGGCAGGTTCTCTGGCCGCGCCTGCTGGGCGCCGCCGCCGGCAGCCTGCCGGGCTAGAATAGGGTCCTGGCGGCATCAAGGGACACAGCAAGGGAACCGCGCCTTGCGCAGAGCCCGCCGCCATGTTGGATCGGGTAGTCAGGGAGAAGGAAAGCAGTGAGCGAAGGAACGCGCGCAGCCCTGCATGGGCAACTTGCAGAAGGTACGGGGCCGCCCGCCGGCCGCTGGCGGCCCACGCCCGCGATCCGCGCCTCTTTTGCGCTGCATCTATTCGGTGTCTGCGCCCTGTTGCTGGAATTGCGCTGGTGGCCCTGGGTACTCGGCGTGCTGGCCGCCAACCATCTGCTGCTCAGCCTGGCGGTGCTGTTTCCGCGCGCCGCCGTGCTCGGGCCCAACCTGACCCGCCTGCCGGCCGCCGCTGCCGCGCGCGGCGAAGTCGCCCTCACTTTCGACGATGGTCCGGACCCGGCCATCACCCCGCGCGTGCTCGACCTGCTTGATCAGTACGGCATGCGCGCCAGCTTTTTCCTGATCGCGGCAAACGCCCTGGCCCATCCGGAGCTGGCGCGCGAGATCGTGCGCCGCGGCCACCAGGTGGAAAACCACAGCTTCCACCATCACGCGACATTTTCGCTCTACGGCTACACTCGCCTGAGGCGTGAGGTGGATGCCGCCCAGCAGGCCCTGGCGCAGTTGACCGAGCGCGCGCCGCGCTTTTTCCGCGCCCCGGCGGGCTTTCGCAATCCCTTCCTGGACCCGGTGCTGGCGCGCCGCGGCCTGCGCTATGTCTCCTGGACCCGGCGCGGCTTCGACACCGTGGCGAGCGACCCGCAAGCTGTGCTGGCGCGCCTGACGCGAGGCCTGTCCGCCGGCGACATTTTGCTGCTCCACGATGGCAGCCGCGCGCGAACCGCGCAGGGCGAACCGGTGGCGCTGGCGGTGCTGCCCCTGCTGCTCGACGCCTTGCGCGCCGCCGGGCTGAAGTCCGTACCGCTGGCTGGTGCTTGCCAGGAAACCCCGAATTAAGCGGGCATTCCGATTGCTGTGCTGGGTAGCGCCGCCGCGCGGCGCACAACCCATGAACAAGACCAACGACTCCTATCCCGCGTGCCACCTCTAGCCATCTCCCATTACACGGTCGTCAACTGCCTGGGGCGCGGCCGCGCCGCCACCCTGGCCGCCTTGCGCGAGCAGCGCTCGGGCCTGGAACGCTGCCGCTTCGCCGGCACCAACCTCGACACCTGGACCGGCGAGGTCGATGGGCTCGACGCCGCCCCCTTGCGCGGCGCGCTGTCCGACTATGACTGCCGCAACAACCGGCTTGCCGAACTGGCCCTGGCGCAGGACGGATTTGCCGACGCGGTCATGGTCGCCGGCAAAAAATACGGGGCCACGCGTGTCGGCGTGTTCCTCGGTACCAGCACCTCGGGCATTCTCGCCACCGAACTGGCCTACCGGCGCCGCGGAGCCGATGGCGCCCTGCCCGCCGACTATCGCTACGCCGGGACCCAGAACGCCTATTCGCTGGCCGCCTACGTGCAGCGCCGGCTTGGCCTGGCGGGTCCGGCGATGGTGGTCTCCTCGGCCTGCTCCTCGACCGCCAAGGTATTCGGCCACGCGCAGCGCATGCTGGCCTGCGGGTTGATCGATGCCGCCGTGGTCGGCGGCGTGGACAGCCTGTGCCTGACCACTCTCTACGGCTTCCAGTCGCTCGGCCTGGTCTCGGCGCAGCCCTGCCGCCCCTACGATGCGGCGCGCGACGGCATCTCGATCGGCGAGGGTGCCGGTTTTGCGCTGCTCGAGGGTGTTGCGCAGGCGCCCGGCGCGCCGCGCCTGCTCGGCGTGGGCGAGAGCAGCGACGCACACCACATGTCCAGCCCGCACCCCGAAGGCCTGGGCGCGCGCATGGCGATGCAGCGCGCCCTCGACATGGCGGGCCTGGCCCCAAGCGACATCGGCTACGTCAACCTGCACGGCACCGCCACGCCGGCCAACGACGCCAGTGAAGACAAGGCGGTGGCCGGCCTGTTCGGCGACACGGTGCCCGCCAGTTCGACCAAGGGGGCGACCGGCCATTTGCTGGGCGCCGCCGGCATCACCGAGGCGGTGATCAGCCTGCTGGCCATGCAGCACGGCTTTTTGCCCGCCGGCCTGAACACCCGCGAGCGCGACCCGCAACTGCGGACCCGCTACCTGTTGCAAAACCGCGACGCAAGCGTACGCGCCATGCTCTCCAACTCCTTCGGTTTCGGCGGCAGCAATTGCAGCCTGGTGCTGGGAGCGGCGGCATGATCGAACTCTGGCTCGAGGGCGTGGGCCTGCTGGCGCCGGGGCTGCCGGGCTGGGCGGCAGGCGCGCCCATGCTGGCGGGCGCCGCTCCCTATGTATCGGCTGCCGCCGTGGTGCCTGCCAGCGAACTGCTGCCCGCCGCCGAGCGGCGCCGCGCCGGGTTGCCGGTGAAGATCGCGCTGGCGGTCGGCCAGGAATGCTTTGCCCATGCCGCGCGCGATCCGGGCGCCACCGCCACCGTCTTCACTTCCTCTTCAGGCGACGGCGAGAATCTGCACCGCATCTGCGAGGCCCTGTCGAGTGCCGAGCGCGAGATTTCGCCGACACGCTTTCACAACTCGGTGCACAACGCGCCGGCGGGCTACTGGAGCATCGCGGTGGGCGCGCGCGAGGCCTCGACCAGCCTTTGCGGCCATGATGTGAGCTTCGCCGTCGGGCTGATCGATGCGGCCGCGCAAGTGGTGGCGGAGAACGTGGCGGTGGCCCTGATCGCCTGCGACCAGCCTTACCCCGAGCCGCTGAACGGCGTGCGCCCCATCGCAGCCAGCGTCGGCATCGGCCTGGTGCTGACGCCGCGGTCCACGCCGAAGGCGCTGGCGAAGCTGCGTATCGACCTGGTCGCCGACGACGCGGGCTACACCCCGCTGGCCGACGCGCAGCTGGAGAGCCTGCGGCGCGGCGTACCGGCCGCGCGCGGCCTGCCGCTGCTGGCCGCCGTGGCGCGCGGCGGGTCCTTGCGGGTGTCCTCGCGGGTAGACCTGCAATACACCGGCGCGCTCAAGCTGCGCATCGAGGTGGCGCCATGCTGAAGCTGGACCACGCCGGCATTGCCGCCCTGATCCCGCACGCCGGCGCGATGTGCCTGCTGCACGGCGTGATCGACTGGGATGCCGAGCGCATCACCTGCGTGGCCCGCGGCCAGACCGACGCGCGCAACCCCTTGCGCGTCGGCGCTACCCTGCCGGTCCTGTGCGGCATCGAATACGCCGCCCAGGCCATGGCGGTGCATGGCGGGTTAACCGCACTCGAAGGCCAGCGCCCGCGCGCAGGCTATCTCGCCAGCCTGCGCGATGTGCGCGGCACGCGCACCCGCCTGGACGACCTGGACGAACTGACCATCGAAGCCACGCGCGTGATGGGCGACGCGAACAATGTGATCTACGAATTCAAGCTGCATGCCTCCGGAGCCCCGGTGCTGAGCGGCCGGGCCACGGTGATCCTCGATATCGGCGCGCCGGCACCGCAGGCGTCGCAGGGAGCACATCCGTGAAGCGCGCATTGGTCACCGGCGGCAGCGGCGCGATCGGCGCGGCGATCTGCCGCCGCCTGGCGGCGGGCGGCTGCCACGTCTACGTGCACGCCAACAGCCGCCTGGAAGAGGCCGAAAAGCTGGCGCGGGAGATCAGCGCCTCCGGCGGCGCGGCGCAGGCGGTCGCCTTTGACGTCGCCGACCTGGGTGCGACCGGCGCGGCGATCGAGAAGATACTCGCCGACGGGCCGATCCAGGTGCTGGTCAACAACGCCGGCATCCACGACGATGCGGTGATGCCGGGCATGCGGCCCGAGCAGTGGTCGCGCGTGATCGACGTATCGCTGAACGGCTTCTACAACGTCACCCAGCCGCTGCTCATGCCGATGATCTCCAAACGCTGGGGGCGCATCATCAACCTGTCTTCGGTAGCGGCGGTGGCCGGCAACCGCGGCCAGACCAATTACGCCGCCGCCAAGGCCGGCCTGCACGGGGCCACCAAGTCGCTCGCCCTCGAATTGGCCAGCCGCAATATCACCGTCAATGCGATCGCGCCCGGTATCATCGCCACACCGATGAGCGAAGGCGCCTTCAGCAAGGAAGCCATTGCGAACCTGGTGCCGATGAAGCGCGCCGGCAAGCCGGAGGAAGTGGCGGCCCTGGCCGGCTTTCTGGCTTCCGACGAGGCGGCCTACATTTCGGGGCAGATCATCTCGATCAACGGCGCAATGATCTAGAACGCCTGGAGATCAGGCGCTGCGCGCCGACTCCGCCGCCATTCTGCGCCACAGCAACATCGGCAGGCGCAGCAAAAAGCCCGCGAGCAGGCGCGCGTGCATACTGGTGATCAGGATGTTGTCGCGCACATAGTGATAGTGCGAGACTCCGCCTTCAGCCGCCTTGAAATACCGCACCGGCGAGTCGATGTTGATCGGCTGAAGGCCCTTCCAGCACAGACGCACCGCCACTTCCGGGTCGAAATCGAAGCGGCGCATCCAGGGGCTCGCCTCCATCACTTCGCGCAACGGAATGATCGGGTAGACGCGCATGCCGTAGAGCGAATCGCCGATCCCGGCCCACAGCGTTTCCAGGTGCGCCGCGCCGTTGGAAAGCTTGCGCCCGGCGACGCGCTCGAATGGCGCGGAAGCATCGAATACGGGCTTGCCCAGCACGAGGGCGGACGGGTGCGACAGGCTGGCGGCCATGAATTCGGGAATCTGCACCGACGGATGCTGGCCATCCGAATCCATGGTCAGCGCGTGCGTGAAGCCGGCGGCCTGGGCCGCGACCAGGCCGTGCAGCACGGCCGCGCCCTTGCCCTGGTTTTGCGGCAGCACCAGCACCTTGATCTGCGGGTCCTGGGCGGCCATCTGCAGCACCGGTACCTCGCTGCCGTCGGTACTGCCGTCGACCACGATCCACACCGGCGCCCAGAATTGGCGTGCCTCGCGCACCGTGGACGCCAGCTTGGGGCCAGTGTTGTAGCTGGGAATGAGCACCAGATGGGTGTGCGACGGCGTAGTCATGGCCGGAGAATTGGGTCGGAAAAATGAAGGAAGGTCGCCGCAGCGCAGCGTCGTCGTTCTTGATTGGCATTGAGTGTAGCGCGAACCATGCCTGTTTTGGCTGTCGGCGCGCACGGATATTGGGCTTCCGCTTGTCCTACAAATCGGAACAGCCATTACATTGTCACATATTCGACCCGTGCGGACAGTTGCGCCCGGCCTGTCTGGATTGCCCGGCAATCAGGACGCCGCAGCCTCGCCCACCGTCTCGCGGATGATGCGCTTGCGGCGCCGCCAGGCGGCAAAGCCGCGCAGGGGTTTGGACAGGTTGTTCAGATAGTAGACCGCCTTGAACGCGAGGATCCGCAAGCCGATCGGCGAGTTGCGGAACACGTCGCCCGCCAGCACCGACACCACGCCTGACTTGACCCAGGCATGGTCGCCCTCCTCCATGAACAGGTCGCGCAGGTTGGGATTGGTGACCCGGTAGATGAACCAGGAAAACACCTTGGGGCCATGGCGCATGGTGGCGTCGTACCTTTTCAGGGCCTGGGCGGCCTGCGCCGGATGGTCCAGGCAGGTCTCCACCACGTCGGCGCCGGTAAAACCCGAGTTCATCGCCAGGTACACGCCGGTCGAGAACACCGGGTCGATGAAGGTAAAAGCGTCGCCCACCATCAGGTAGTTCTGCCCGGCCGCGCGCGTACCTTCGTAGGAGTAGTTGCCGGTGGCGGTGACCGGGGACACCATGGTCGCGTCCTTCAGGCGCGCCGCCAGGGCGGGACACAGGGCGATGGTGGCGCGGAAAAAGTCGTCCAGGCTGCCCTGGCGGGTCTTCATGTAATAAGGCCAGCATACCGCGCCGATGCTGGTGGTGCCGTCGGCCAGGGGGATCAGCCAGAACCAGCCGTGGTCGAACCAGAACACCGTGATGTTACCCTCGGCGCGGCCGGGCAGGCGCTGCGCATTCTCGAAATGCGCGAACAGCGCCAGGCTGTTGTGCTTGGGATTCTTGCGCTTGCTGCCGAGCTGCCCGGCGAGCAGGGTGTCGCGCCCCGAGGCATCAACCACGAATTTCGCCTGCCAGGTCTCTTCACCCTGCGCGCCTTTCACATGCACGCGCGCGCCGGCATCGTTGAACTCGACTGACGTGGCGCGGGTCTGCTCGAAAGTCCGTGCGCCCCTGGCCGCCGCATTCTTGAACAGCACGTGGTCGAACTCGGAGCGCCGCACCTGGTAAGCCGAAGGGTAGGCCTTGTCCCAGGCTTCGGCGAACTCCAGCATCATCGGCTTCTCATGCCAGGGCGAGACGAACTCGACGCCATACTTGGGCATGCCGATCGCCTGCACCTCCTCGCTCACGCCGAGCTTGTCGAACAGCGGCATGTTCAGGGGCAGGAGCGACTCGCCGATGTGAAAGCGCGGGTGCTGCTCCTTCTCCAGCAGCACCACATCGCGGCCACGCTGGGCCAGCAGGGCGGCAATGGTCGAGCCGCCGGGGCCCCCGCCGACCACCATCACATCGCACTGCTTGATCTGTTCGGGGGCGCTGGCTGCGCCGGGTTCGTCGATAACGGACAGGTCGGACATGGACGGCCTTCTTGGTGGGAACCGGTAGTGGACAGGCAAACCGCGCACACGTTCCGCGCAGCCGCGCGCCCGAGGTGAAGTATGCCAAGGGCATGGTAGCAGAGCGGGTGCCTGTCTGCCCGGCAAACATACGCGGCAAAAGCCGGTCCCGTCATGGCGCGCCGGCGGCAGGGCCCACGTCGAATCAACTCGTGCCACGGAAATCAGGCAGCAATATCCCGGACATACGATACGCGTCAATGTGCAATGGCTGTCATGACGGCGCAAGGGAGGCGTGGCGGTGAACGTCCGCCAACCTTTGTGGTCCATCGGTCACGGCGCACCCAACGCGCCGCCTCCCATGACCCTGTTTCCCGCCGCCACCGCCGCCCTCATCGTCCCTCTGGTGCTGTGGCGCCTGTATATGCGCGTGCGCCGCATGATTGGCCGGCAGGAATCCAGGCTCTGGCGCCACTGGTGCGCCGCCGTGATGATGCCCCTGCTGCTCGCCAGCCTGGGCTGGCTCGCCCTGCCCTACGACGCCGCGCTCGGCGGCTGGGCGGCGGGCGTCACCGGCGGCGTGATGCTTGGCCTGTGGGGGCTGCGCCTGACCCGTTTCGAGACCACAACCGAAGGCTGGTTCTACACCCCCAACACGCGGATCGGCATCGCGCTCTCCGCCCTGCTGATCGCGCGCATCGCCTACCGCGCGGCGGTGCTCTACGAGACGGGCGGCCTGCCCGGAGGCGCCCAGGCGATGCCCGGCACGCCGCCACACGTTGCCATCATCCACCTGATCGTCACCAACCCGATCACCCTGGGCATCATCAGCCTGCGCCTGGGGTACGCGGCGGCGTTCGGGATGGGGCTGGTGCGCTGGAGGCTAACGGAAAAGAGGGCTGCAAAGAACGGAGCCGCGCAGCCCGACGCCTGAGGCGAGGTTGCAGATCAAGACCCGACGCGACCTCAGGCCGTGAGCGAACGCCCGATCACCATGCGCTGGATGTCGCTCGCGCCTTCGTAGATCTGGCACACCCGCACGTCGCGGTAGATGCGCTCGACCGGGAAATCGTTGACGTAACCATAGCCGCCGTGGATCTGGATCGCGTCGCTGCATACCTGCTCGGCCATCTCGGAAGCGAACAGCTTGGCCATCGATGCCTCCTTCAGGCACGGCCGACCCGCATCGCGCAGCGAGGCGGCATGCCAGACCATCTGGCGCGCGACTTCGATGCGCGTGGCCATGTCGGCCAAGCGGAAGTTGACGGCCTGGTGTTCGAAGATCGGCTTGCCGAAGGTGACGCGCTCGTGCGAATACTTCAGCGCCGCCTCGAAGGCGGCGCGCGCCATGCCGACCGCCTGCGCGGCGATGCCGATGCGGCCGGCCTCCAGATTGGCGAGCGCGATCTTGTAGCCTTCGCCCTCGCGGCCCAGCAGGTTGGCGGCGGGCACTTCCATGTTTTCAAACAGCAGCTGCGCGGTGTCCGATGCTCGTTGGCCGAGCTTGTCTTCGAGTTTGACGGCGGTGAAGCCCGGCGTATTCGTCTCGACCACGAAGGCGCTGATGCCGCGCTTGCCGGCAGCCTTGTCGGTGACGGCGAATACGATGGCGATGTCGGCGTGCTTGCCGGAAGTGATGAACTGCTTGGTACCGTTCAGTACATACGCATCGCCGCGGCGCTCGGCGCGGGTGCGCAGGTCGGAGGCGTCCGACCCGGCGTGCGGCTCGGTGAGGCAGAAGCAGCCGAGCAGGCGGCCGGAAGCCGCGCCCTTGAGGTACTTCTCTTTCTGCGCTGCATTGCCGAAGTTGAGCAGCGGGCCGCAGACCACGGAGTTCTGCACGCTGATGACGGTCGAGGTCGCGCCGTCGCCGGCCGCGATCTCTTCCAGCGCGACGGCAAGCGAGATGTAGTCCATGCCCGCACCGTTCCATTCTTCGGGCACGGTCATGCCCCAGGCGCCCAGTTGCGCCAGGCCTTGCAGCGCGTCCTTCGGGAAGGTCTTGTCGCGGTCCCAGCGCGCGGCGTTCGGCACCAGCTCGCCATGCGCGTAGTCGCGCAGCGCGTCGCGCACCTGTTCCTGTTCGGGGGTCAGAATCATGCTTGTCTCGGTTGTCGCTCGGTTGTTGTTTTGTTGCTGCGCTTGATGCGGCGGCCCGGCTATTTGCGCAAGTTGATGTCGATGTTGGAGAGGAACACCGCCGCGCAGCCGAGCAATACGGCAAGCGTCACGGCGGCCGGCCCGTGTCCGAAGTAGGAGACCGTCAACCCGGCGCAGAACAGGACGAGCGCCGGTACACGGTAGCGCCGCGTGGCACGCTCGCGGGCGCGGCGGGCGATGCGTTCCTGCTGCCGGCGGTAGTGAGGTGAGGTATGCATTTGTGCCCTCTGTGCAGGTCACATATGGTACGGCGAATGGCCGGGTTGCTGCTGCTCGAGACCACCGGTGTGCGGCGTCCGGATGTAGTTCTCGTGGCCAGGCGGCAAGCTGTCGATGCAGGCTTGCGAGCAGGCGTTGACCAGGAGAGGCAGCACGTCCGTTGCCACGCGCAGCGAAATCCAGACCTGCTTCACGGTTGCCGGAGTCAGCGAGGCACCGCAGACGCTGCAATGGGTGGGTGCGAGAGCGGCGATATCGTCCGCCCGGTTCAAGCGCGGAAAGGATGGGCGATATTTATAGTTGCCATAAAGAGCGCGCGTGCTGACGGTGCTTTCACGCAAGTGCCGGCACAGTGTTATTTCATATGGAAACCAGTGCAGCCCGTATGAAGTGTAGGGCTCGAACACCTCCAGGCTTTGCATCTGGCCGATTTCCGGCGGGATGCGCAGCAGGCTGCTGCCGTACAGGAGCAGGCGGCGCACCTTGGTGAGCGCGCCGATTTCGGGAGGCAGCACTGTAATCTGGTGCCAGAGCGCTCCGTCCATTTCGCGACCGGGCGCGAACTCCTCGCGGCCGTCCTGCACTGCTTCTTCGATCAGGCGCAGTAACGCCTGCCAGGCTTGTGACGCTTTGTCGGGATGCTCCATGTGCAGCCGCAGTTCCCGAGGACGCTTGTGATTGGTGAGGAGTGGGCAATTGTGGACGGCACGCCGTGTATCACCCACCATTTCTGATGGGAACCGGTTTGAAAGAAGAGGGAGCTCTTCTGTACCTGGCAATTTGGCACTCGCCGCGTCGCCTGTGGCCGGGTCCTGGGGCTCTCCGGCCTCGCTCTGCCCGTCCTGGAGAGGAAGCCCGCGCAGCGCGCGCAAGCGGTCGTTGAGCCAGCCCATGCTGTCAGTGCTTGTCGATGCGCATCTTGATATGCGCCCCCAGGAGCGCCGCCGGGATGGTGGCCAGCGACAGCGCGTGCAGCCAAAGGTCGCCGCCGCTGGAAAGCATCTCGCCCATCACCAGGCCGATGGCGCCAATGGCCAGGCCGTTGGCGTATTCGTTCTGGTTGGCGAAGCGGGCGCCAACGTAGCCGCCGAGCACGCTGCACGACAGGCCGAGCACGGCGCTGACGATCATGTAGAAACCCGAATCGGCCATCTGCGCCTGCATGTCCTCCACGCGCATGCCGCCGGAGCCGGCGGCGATCGCGAAGGCCAGGCCGACGATCACGCCGCCCAGGGTGGTGCTGATCAGGTCGGTCATGGCGCCGATGATGATGGCGAGCAGGTTGGAGCGGGTCTTGCGCGGCCCCTTCGGATCTTCGACGGGCGCGCGCGGCGGTTGGTAGTTCTCGTCAGCCATGCATGCGCCTGGGTGAAACCGAAGTGCCGGTGCGGCAAACCGCGGCGCGCGCGGCGCCGCGGATGTGGGAGCAAGGAATCAGCGTTCGCCTCACAGCATCTCGATGGCGACCGCGGTACCTTCACCGCCGCCGATGCACAGCGCGGCGACGCCTTTTTTCAGGCCACGCTTCCTGAGGGCGCCCATCAAGGTGACCATGATGCGGGCGCCGGAGGCGCCGATCGGGTGGCCGAGGGCGCAGGCGCCGCCGTTCACGTTGATCTTCTCGTGCGGGATCTTGTGCTCGTGCATGGCGGCCATCGGCACCACGGCGAAGGCTTCGTTGATCTCGAACAGGTCGACGTCGGCCGAGGTCCAGCCGACTTTCTTGTAGAGCTTGTCGATCGCACCGATCGGGGCGGTGGTGAACAGCTCCGGCTCCTGCGAGTGGGTGGCGTGCGCCAGCAGCTTGGCGATCGGCTTGAGGCCCATCTTGTCGGCGGTGCTCTTGCGCATCAGCACCAGCGCCGCCGCGCCGTCGTTGATCGAGGAGGAGGAAGCGGCGGTGATCGTGCCGTCCTTCTTGAACGCGGGCTTCAGGGCCGCGATCTTTTCCGGCTTGGCCTTGACCGGGCCTTCGTCCTTGTCGATCACCACGTCGCCGGCGCGGCCCTTGACGGTGACCGGGGCGATTTCCCACTTGAAGCTGCCGTCTTCGGTGGCGGCCTGCGCGCGCTTGACCGAAGCGAGCGCGTAGGCGTCCTGGTCGGCGCGCGAGAAGTGGTACTTGGCGGCGCAGTCTTCACCGAAAGTGCCCATCGAGCGGCCTTCTTCGTAGGCGTCTTCCAGGCCGTCGAGCATCATGTGGTCGTAAATCTTGCTGTGGCCCATGCGGTAGCCGCCGCGCCCCTTGAGCATGAGATACGGCGCGTTGGTCATCGACTCCATGCCGCCGGCCACGACCACTTCGACGCTGCCCGCGACCAGGGCGTCGTAGCCCTGCATCGCCGCCTTCATCGCCGAGCCGCACATCTTGGAAATGGTGGTGGCGCCGGCCGAGACCGGCAGGCCGGCCTTGATGCCCGCCTGGCGCGCGGGCGCCTGGCCCTGGCCCGCCATCAGGCAATTGCCCATGATGATTTCCTGCACGTCCGACGGCTTGATGCCGGCGCGCTCCACAGCCGCCTTGATGGCGACGGCGCCCAGTTCATTGGCGGAAATGGAGGAAAAATCGCCCTGGAACGCACCCATCGGGGTGCGGGCGCCGGAGACGATGACGATCGGGTCGTTGGTGGTGTCGGACATGATGTTTCCTTTCAACAGTAGGACTTGCGTGCTTCGAAACAGGTAGAGGTAGAGGTACGAATCAGATCGACCAGATTGGGGCGGTTGGCGGCGCTTAAATCACGCGGAATGAAAAACCACGATCTTGCCGATGCAGGTCAGGACCACTGCCCCGTCTTGCGTGGTGATGGTGCCGTTCAAGGTCAGGATGTCGCCCTTCAGGCTCTCCTTGGGAGTGATTTCCGCCACTGTCCAGGTGAGGGTAATTGTATCCCCGGCGCGCACCGGCTTCTTGAGCTGGAAGCTGAATTCCAGGCCGGCTGCGGTGTGGCCGAGGGCGGTGAAATGGGAGGCGACCAGGCCCATGATCAGGGCGACGTAATGGGTGCCGCTGGCGATGATGCCGCCGAAGCGCGTACTTTCGGCGAAAGCGGCATCGTGGTGCAGCGGGTTATGGTCGCCGGCGGCCAGGGCGAATTCGTGGATGGTCCGCGCATCCAGCGTGACGGTGCGGGAAAAGGTCTCGCCTACCGTGATGGCCGGGGCGGCGCTGACGCCATTCATGCGTTTTCCCGCAGGCCCGCTTCGATGCGCTTCAAGCCGTGCGCGCAGGCTTCATCGATGGCGCCGGCCGCGCTGACGCTCACTTCGAGGTCGCGCGCCAGGCCGTCGCCCACGCCGTAGACCCAGCCGTGCACCGTGAGCGGCTGGCCGCGCTTCCACGCTTCCTGCACGCTGGTGGTCTGGCACACGTGGCGCACCTGCTCGACCACGTTCAGCTCGCACAGGCGCGCGTGCTGCTCGCGCATGCCGAACACCGTGCCGAGATAGGTGCCATGCTTTTCGCGCACATCCTGCACGTGGCGCAGCCAGTTGTCCGACAGGCCGATCTTGTGGCTGTTGAGTGCCGCATGCACGCCGGAGCAGCCGTAGTGGCCGACCACGATGATGTGCTTGACCGCGATGATGTCGACGGCGAACTGGATCACCGACAGGCAGTTCAGGTCCGAATGCACCACCACGTTGGCGATGTTGCGGTGGACGAACACTTCGCCCGGGGCCAGGCCGATGATCTGGTTGGCCGGTACGCGCGAATCGGAGCAGCCGATCCACAGGTATTCGGGGCTCTGCTGGTTGGACAGGCGCGAGAAATACTGGGGGTCGTCGCGGGTGACTTCCTTGACCCAGGCGAGGTTGTTTTCAAACAGGTGTGCGAGGGGTTTCATGCTGGAGGCTTACGCTACGCACCGCGTTGCTGCGATGCAATAGAAACGGAGTTTACTCGCCCTGGCGGGTTCCTGTGCGTGGCTGGCTAGTGGCTACTGACCGGCGGCGGCTAGAGCCGGTCGCCGAAATCGTAGGGACGCACGAGATCGCGCGCCCGCATCGCGGCCGCTTCGGGCAGGGTGCAGGCCTTGCGCGAGACGGCGTCGATATGCACCCCTGTCAGGCGCGCGGTGGCGGCGACTTCGCCGCTCTCGACATTGCGCATTTCGTGGAAGAACAGGATCGCCTTGGACTTGACCTCGGTGATGCCCGAGGCAATGGTGAAGATGTCGCCGGCCAGCAGTTCGCGCTTGTATTGCAGGCGCTGATCCACGGCCACCATGCCGCGCTGCTGCTCGCGCATGTAGGCGCCGGTGATGCCGGCGGCGGCGAGCAGGTTCCAGGTCGCCTCGTCGAAACGGCCGACGTACCACATCACGTTCATGTGGCCCATATGGTCGCAGTGCCAGGCCTGCACGGTGCCGCGCGCGGTGGGGAGCAGTTCGCTCATCGCTTTCTCCTTCGCCTATTTGGTTTCGGCAAACAGCTCGCGGCCGATCAGCATGCGGCGGATTTCGCTCGTCCCCGCGCCGATCTCGTAGAGCTTGGCGTCGCGCCACAGGCGGCCGGTGGGGTAGTCGTAGGTGTAGCCGACGCCGCCGAGTGCCTGGATCGCCTCGCCGGCCATCCAGGTGGCCTTCTCGGCGGTGTAAAGGATCACGCCGGCGCAGTCCTTGCGCGCGGCGGTGCCGGTGAGCCGGCCCGCGTCGAGCGCCTCGCCGACCGCATAGGAGTACGCGCGGCAGGCCGAGAAAGTCGTGTACATGTCGGCGAGCTTGCCCTGCATCAACTGGAACTCGCCGATCGGCTGGCCGAACTGCTTGCGCTCGTGCATGTAGGGCACCACCACATCCATGCAGGCCGACATGATGCCCAGCGGCCCGCCGGCGAGCACGGCGCGCTCGTAGTCCAGGCCGCTCATCAGCACGTTCACGCCACGGCCCAGCCCGCCGAGCACGTTCTCGGCCGGCACTTCGCAATCCTGGAACACCAGCTCGCAGGTGTTGGAGCCGCGCATGCCCAGCTTGTCGAGCTTTTGCGCGGTGCTGAATCCCTTGAACCCCTTCTCGATCAGGAAGGCGGTGATGCCGCGCGGCCCGGCTTCAAGGTCGTTCTTGGCGTAGACCACCAGCACATCGGCGTCCGGCCCGTTGGTGATCCACATCTTGTTGCCGTTCAGGACCCAGTGGTCGCCCTTGAAGTCGGCGCGGGTGCGCATCGATACCACGTCCGAGCCCGCGCCCGGCTCGCTCATGGCGAGCGCGCCAACGAAGTCGCCCGAGATGAGCTTGGGCAGGTATTTTTTCTTTTGCTCCGGCGTGCCGTTGCGGCGGATCTGGTTCACGCACAGGTTGGAGTGCGCGCCGTAGGAGAGGCCTACCGAGGCGCTGCCGCGCGAAATTTCTTCCATCGCGATGATGTGCGCGAGATAACCCAGGCCCGTGCCGCCGTACTCCTCCTCGGCAGTCATGCCGAGCAGCCCCAGGTCGCCCATCTTTTTCCACAGGTCCATGGGGAATTCGTTGGCGCGGTCGATCTCGGCGGCACGCGGGGTGATCTCGCCGGCGACGAAATCGACCAGCGAATCGCGCAGTGCGCGAATGTCGTCGCTGTGATTGAAACTGAGGGCGGAAAATTGGCTCATTGCTTTGTCTCCTGCAAGGCGCGGCTTTGCGTGCCTTATTGTTGCTGTTGTGCCTGCGCGGCCTGATCGTGCGCACCATCGCTGCGGCTGTGCATGACCATCAGGGTCTGCTGCATCACGGCCACCAGCTTCTCGGCGCCATTTTGCACCGCGAACACCTCGCATTGGGTGATGACAAGACTCTTGCCCGCCTTCAATACCTTGCCGCGCGCGATCAGCCTCTCGCCTTGGCCGGGCGAGAGCATGTTTATCTTGTACTCGACGGTGAGCACCGAAGCGCCCGGCGGCATCATCGAAAAGCCCGCGTAGCCGCAAGCCGAGTCCCCGATCATGCCGACGATGCCGCCGTGGATGAAACCGTGCTGCTGGGTGAGATCGGCGCGGTAGGGCAGCGACACTTCGCAAGAGCCCGGCGCCAGCCGCGTCAGGGTCGCGCCGATCAGGGTCATCGCCGCCTGACGGTTGAAGCTGTCTTGCACCTTGGCGGCGTAATCCGGGTCCGGCGACACGAAGCCGGACGTTGCCGCGCCACCGGCAGCACCATCGATGGAAGCAGCGGATTGCGGAGCGGAAAAGGGAAGCGCGGACATGGCTTGAATTTACTTTACGTTTACGTAAACGTCAATTTGATGAAGGCAAACCCGAGCAGCCAATACCTTATTTTGCCCGGGTAATATTGACTTTTAATTTTATCCGGGTAAAATAATATATATCGCCATTTCATCGCTAGCATCATGGAACAACATCCAACCACATACACCGCCTTCTCGGGCCACACCCGTATCGCCGCTGGGCACCTGCCCGAAGTGGCAGCCCGCGTGAAGCAGCAAGCCACCCTGGACGAAAGCGCCCAAGTGTTTGTTTTCGCCGACGCGGATGGCAAACCGGTCGACCTCGATCTGCGCGGCAGCGTCGCCGATGTGCTGGCTCGCCTCACCCATATTGAGAGCGAGTACCCACTTGAAACACTTCCAGCGGAGGCTGCCGAAACCGCGCCGCGCGGCCCGGGCCGCCCCAGGCTGGGGGTGGTGGCGCGTGAAGTGACCCTGCTGCCGCGCCATTGGGACTGGTTGGCCGGCCAGCCTGGCGGCGCCTCGGTGGCGCTGCGCAAGCTGGTCGATGCCACGCGCAAGCAAGGTGCCGAGGCCGACCGGGCGCGCCGGGCTCGCGAGGCGGCCTATCACTTCATGTCCGCCATGGCCGGCAACCAGCCGGGCTTTGAGGAAGCGGCCCGGGCCCTGTTCGCCAGCGACGCGGCCCGCTTTCAGCAGACGACAGCCGCCTGGCCAGTGGACATTCGCGACTACGCCACCCGGCTCGCGTATGACCACGCCCCGGCTCAGGATGCCGCCACCGAAGGAACCAAGCCGTGACGCCCGCCTCCGGCAGCCGCCACCTCGAGCCCACCCGCGAGGCCGGGCGCGAGTTCCTGCAACGCGGTATCGAAGGCGGGGTCGTGATGCTCAACCTGCTGCGCCTGCGCGCGGTGGCCGACTATTCGGCGCATCCCGAACTGGCGCCGGCGGCGCCGATCAGCGGCGCCGCCGCTTATGAACGCTATGTCGCCCACACCTTGCCCTATCTGCGCGAGAGCGGCGGCGAACTGCTGTTCCTCGGCAGCGGCGGCCCGTTCCTGATCGGCCCGGCGGATGAGCGCTGGGACCTGGCGATGCTGGTGCGGCAAAAGAGCATACAGGCCTTCATGGCCTTCGCCAGCCACCCGGCCTATCTCGCCGGGCTCGGCCACCGGGTCGCGGCGCTGGAGGACTCGCGCCTGCTGCCGTTGGCCGAATTGCCCCGCGCCTCCTAGCGCAAACAGCTGCTCGGCCATCCAGGCCTGCGCCGGCCCGGCCGCGCCCGCCGGCACTGTCCGGCTTCAAGCGGGCAATGCCGCCGGCGCGCGCAGGATCTCGCGGTCATCGATGGGCCAGTGCAGCAAGGCGGCGAACAAGCCCAGTGCAATCGCGCCCAGCCACAGCAGGTCGTACGAATGCATGTGCTCGTATACGACGCCGCCCAGCCAGACCCCGAAGAACGCGCCCAGCTGGTGGCCGAAGAAGACGAAGCCGAACAGCGTGGCGAGGTAGCGCACGCCGAACACCTGCGCCACGATGCCGTTGGTGAGCGGCACGGTGCCCAGCCAGAGAAAGCCCATCGCCGCGCAGAACACATAGAGCGAAAGGTGCGAAAGGGGCAGGGCGATGAACAGCGCGATGAACGCGGCGCGCGCCAGGTACAGCCAGGCGAGCAGGTGCTTGCGGCGCCAGCGCGTGCCGGCCAGCCCCGCCAGGTAAGTGCCGGCGATGTTGGCCAGCGCGATCAGCGCCAGGCCCGCCGCCGCCTCGCGCCCTCCCATGCCATGGTCGCGCAGGTAAGCCGGCAGGTGCGTCGCGATGAAGGCGAGCTGAAAGCCGCAGGCGAGAAAGCCCAGGTTGAGCAGCCAGAAGCCGCGATGCGTGAACGCCTCGGCGAGCGCCGCGCGCATCGACTGCTGCGGCCCGCTTGAGGCCGCGCCGGGACGCTCGCGCAGCGCGATGGCCGCCGGCACCAGCGCGGCCAGCGACAGCGCGAGAATGAACAGCGTGCTCACCAGCCCCAGCGCGCCGAGCAGGCCTTGGGTCACCGGCACCAGCACGAACTGCCCAAGCCCGCCGACCGCGCCCGCCAGGCCCAGCGCCCAGCCGCGATCCTCCAGTCGCGCCATGCGCGACAACACGCCATAGACCACGCCAAAGGTGGTGCCGGCCAAGCCGATGCCGATCAGCAGGCCCGCGAACAGGTTCAGGTGCGTGGCATCGGTCGCGCCCGCCATGCCCCACAGCCCAAGCGCGTAGATCAGCGCGCCGCCCACCAGCACCTTGGCCGCGCCGAAGCGGTCCGCCAGCATGCCGGCGAACGGTTGCGCCAGGCCCCAGATCAGGTTCTGGCTCGCAATCGCGAAGCCGAAGGCCTCGCGCGTGAAGCCGCGCTCGCTGCTCATCGGCAACAGGAACAACCCCTGCACATGGCGCGCGCCCAAACCCGCACCGATGATCAGGCCGCCGCAGATGACATATAGCAGGAGAGCGCGCCTGCCTTCGATGGTCGATTGCATGATAAGTGTGCACCGGAAGCCGTGCATGACGGCAATGCGCCGATTAGAGCGCGGCGCGCGTGGCGCCTCAAACGATGTTTAGGCCCACTTCACATGCGCGCATTTCATGCGAACGCCGTAGCCGCGCATGGACCGGCGCGCCGCCTGTCCCCAGGAGGAAATTCCGGGAGGCGGCGTTGCGCGGTCAGACACGCGCCAAGGGAAGCTTTGAATCAGCCGCAAAATCCGTGCGATGTAGCATGAACTTCGCCCTGGAATCGGGGGTTGCAAAACACAAATGAGGGGGCTTAGCCCCCTTCATCAGGATTGCCCTAAGCCGCCTTGCGCGGCGCGCCCTTGCCGTCGGCCAGGCGCTTTTTGCACTGCGACTCGAACGCGAGCACTTCTTTCAACTGCGCCTCGATATCCTCGCGCTGCTGTTCCAGTTGCGCGCGGTGGCGCTTGAGGACTTCGAGAAAACGGCTAAGCTGCGCGGCCTCGTCCTTCGGGCTCTCGTACATGTCGAGCAGCTCCTTGACCTCGGAGAGCGCCAGGCCCAGGCGCTTGCCGCGCAGGGTCAGTTTCAGGCGGGTGCGGTCGCGCGGGGAGTAGACCCGGTTGCGGCCGTTGCCGTTCTTGCCGGCATCGCGCGTGGGCGCGAGCAGGCCCTGGTCTTCGTAGAAGCGGATCGCACGCGGCGTGATATCGAATTCACGCGCCAGCTCGGTGATGGTGTAGGTGGCGGTCAAGTTCTCTGGGTCAAGTTCTCTGGGGCGGACAATCCGAGCCGGAAGGCATCTCCGGCGTGAGACAATAGCCCCTGCGCAATTAACGTTTACGTAAACGGGAAGTGTAACAAAATGGCTGCCGTGCTTGCGAAAAAGGAACGCCCGGAAGAAGCGCTGCTCTCCTACCCCTTCGAAGGCGTGCCCGTGCCGGGTACCGTGACCAAGGTGGCCGACGGCATGCTGTGGGCGCGCATGGCCCTGCCCTTCGCGCTGGACCACATCAACCTCTGGCTGCTGCGCGACGAGATCGACGGCGTGCCGTGCTGGACCATGGTGGATACCGGCGTGGCGCTGGACGCCACGCGCAACGCCTGGGAGAGCATTTTCGAAAGCCATCTCGACGGCCTGCCGGTCAAGCGCGTCGTCATCACCCACGCCCACCCGGACCACATCGGCAACGCCGCCTGGGTATGCGAGCGCTTCGCCGGCGTGCAATGCAAGCTGACGGCCACCGTGGGCGAATATTTCTGGGCCCACATCATGTCGAACGGCAAGGTCGCCGGCTTCGACAACGAGACCCAGACCGAGCACTTCCGCCGCCACGGCATCGCTGGCCCGATGCTCGAGGCGATCTCGAACAACCGCAAGAGCTACTACAACGCCCTGGTGCCGGCCGTCCCGGCCTCATTCATGCGCATGGCGGCGGGCGATGTGCTGGAGATCGGCGGGCGCAAGTGGCGCATATTCGTTGGCTTCGGCCACTCGAACGAACACGCGTCTCTTTATTGCGAAGACCTCAATGTGGTGATCTCCGGCGACATGCTGCTGCCGCGCATCTCCACCAACATCGGCGTGTGGCCGACCGAGCCGGAAGCCAGCCCGCTGCGCACCTTCCTCACCGCGCTTGCGGCCTACACCCTGCTGCCCGAAGACGTGTTGGTGTGCCCTTCGCACGGGCGCCTGTTCCGCGGCGCGCGCGAGCGCGTGCGCCAGCTGACCGAGCACCATCACGAACGCCTGGCCGAAACCCTGGAAGCCTGCGCCGTCCCGCAGACTGCCGCCGACATCATCCCGATCATGTTCAAGCGCGAACTGGATGCCCACCAGACCGTGTTCGCGGTCGGCGAGACGCTGGCGCATCTGCATTATCTGCGCGACGACGGCAAGGTCGCGCGCAAGCTGGGCGTCGACGGCGTGATCCGCTTTACGCGGACCTGATCCGCCGCCTGCCGCGCGGACAGCGCGGATGCATCGCTTGCGTCCTGGACAGGCGCCGCGATCACGCCCGCGATCGCGCATTCCGCCGCCACCGCGGGACTTGCCAGGTGCGTACGCGCGCCCGGCCCTTGCCGCCCGATGAAATTGCGGTTGCTGGTGGAGACGCTGCGCGCGCCCGGCGCGATGATCTCCCCATTGGCACCCACGCACAGCGAGCAGCCGGGCTCGCGCCACTGGAAGCCCGCGGCCGCGAATACCCGGTCCAGGCCTTGCGCCTCGGCGGCGGCCTTCACCTGCATCGAGCCCGGCACCACCCAGGCTTCGACATGGGGCGCGACCCGGCGACCCTTGAGCACGGCGGCGGCGGCCTGCAGGTCGGAGAGCCGGCCGTTGGTGCAGGAGCCGATGAATACACGATCCACTTTGGTGCCGGCGATCGGCTGCCCCGGCGTCAGGCCCATGTAGGCAAATGCGCGGCGCAATTCGTCGGCCTGCGCCGGGTCCGAAGGAAGTTCCGGCACGCGCCCGGTAAGCGGCGCCGATTGCGACGGGTTGATGCCCCAGGTAATGCTGGGCACGACCTGGCCCGCGTCAAGGCGCAGGTCCTGCGCGAAATGCGCATCGGCGTCCGAAACCAGCTCGCGCCACTGCTGTACGGCGGCCTCGAAATCGGCACCTTGCGGGGCGTGCTTGCGGCCGCGCACGTAGGCGATGGTCTTGTCGTCCGGCGCGACGGCGGCGATGCGCGCCCCCATTTCCACACCCATGTTGCACAGGGTCATGCGCTCCTCGACCGACAGCGCGGCAATCGCCGGGCCGGCAAATTCCAGGGCATGGCCAGCAGCGCCGCGCACGCCGATGTGGGCCAGGATGAACAGCACTAGGTCTTTCGCGGCCACGCCGGGCCTGAGCGCGCCATCGAGCGTGATACGCATCTGCGGCGACCTGCGCGCGACGATGGTCTGGGTGGCGAGGACGTGGATCACTTCCGAGGCGCCGATGCCGAAGGCAAGCGCGCCAAGGGCGCCGTGGGTACAGGTATGGCTATCGCCGCACACCACCAGCTTGCCGGGCAGGGTCAGGCCCAGTTCGGGCCCGAGCACGTGGGCGATGCCCATCTCGCTATCGTTCACATCGAAGTAGCGCATGCCCCATTTGGCCGCGCCCGCCTTCATGCGGGAAAGATGCACGGCGCTCCACTGCGCCTCGCCGCCGGTGCGGCCCGGCTTGCTGGAAACGACATGGTCGGGGATGGCGTAAGTCTGTTCCGGCTTGCGCAGGGCGCGCTTGGAGCGGGCGAGTTCATCGAGCGCGCTGCTGTGCAGGTCGGTGAAGTAGTGCGTATCGACACGCAACAGGTCGACTTCGGACGAGAGGGAGGCGACCACATGGTCGCGCCAGAGCTTTTCCAGCAGGGTGTCAGGCATACGGGCGAAAGCTTACCCTTAAATCACGCGCTTGCGGACCCGCGCCCTCGCGGCAACAACCTGTGCGGCCTAGTTGCCCGCGACCGCCAGGTTGCTGAGATCGTCGCGGTAGCGCTGCACGCTCTTGTCCGCCGCCACCTTCTGCTCGGGCGTCGCCAGGTTGGCGATGCCGGCGAACATCTTCTGCGCCTCGCTGCGATAACGCAGGACGAAATCGCGGAAAGCAGGACTGCGGTTGCGTTCGTATTCGGTGACCCAGCGGGCCAGGCGGCGCGCGGCCTCGTCCTGCGGGATGCTCTTGGTGGAGGCGGCGCGCAGGATGGCGACCAGTTCGCCCTGGCGCTGCTTGCGGTCTTCCAGCACCAGCGGGTAGTTGGCCGGCAGGGCGTCGGAGAAAGAGCGGATTTTCTCCTTCTGCTCGCGCGAGAAGCTGCCGTACCAGCGCTCGGCTTCCTTGACCACGCGCTCGTAGCGCTTGTCCTGCCGGTCTTCGAGCGAAGCGCTGATGTAGTCCTTCTCGTACTCGGCGTTGTTCTCGGCGAGCTTTTTTTCCAGCGCGGCGATATTCTCGGCGCGCAGGTAGGTGGCCAGTTCGGCGGCCTGCGGGGCGGCGCGCTCGGCCAGGATGCGCAGGCGCTTCTCGCCTTCGGCATACAGCCAGGCAACATCGGCCGGCTCGACCTGGCCCTTGATGCGCGCCTGCACCTCGGCGAACAGGCGGGCATAGTCGGGCAGCTGCTGGGTGCGGTGCCAGGCTCGCAGATTGCGCAGACGCTCCTTGAGCAGGGTTTCCTGGTCGGCGTCGAGGTCGAAATAGCGGTCGGCCCACCAGGTGATCAGGGTGGGCGCGTTGTTGTAGCTGGTGGTGATGGCGCTGCATGCGGTCAGCAGGCAAGCGGTCAGAATGAGGACGGCGCGGGCAGGCCAGGTGCGCGGGTTTGCCGGCAGCTTGCCCTTTTTTTGCCCGGATCGGTGCGTAAGCTGCGTGGGTGCCTGGAGAAGGAAGTCTGGAATCATGGATGGCCCTGGGGGAAGTGCCAATGCGCGAGCGGCGGTGCCCGCAAGTATGGGGCCCGTCGCCCCCGTTTTCAATCATCCGTACGTCAGCCGGTCATAAGGCGGATGCTAGAATTCTTCCCCTCTCCCCGGAGATTGTGTTTCTCATGCTACTGCACATCGTCATCCTCGCCGCGGGACAGGGCAAGCGTATGCATTCGGCATTGCCCAAGGTGCTCCACGCACTGGCCGGCAAGCCGCTGCTCAAGCACGTGATCGACACCGCGCGCTGCCTGGCGCCCGCCGGCATGGTGGTGGTCTATGGCCATGGTGGCGCAACGGTGCCTGAAGCGCTTTCTGGAGCCGATCTCGCGTACGTGAAACAGGAGCCGCAACTGGGCACCGGCCATGCCGTGATGCAGGCCCTTCCCAAGCTGCCGGCCGAAGTTGGACCGGACGACCTCACTTTGGTTCTGTATGGCGACGTGCCGCTGACGCGCGCCGAGTCGCTCAAGGCGCTGATCGAAGCCGCGCGGGCCTCGAAAGGCCTGGCGATCCTCACGGTGAACCTGGACGACCCGACCGGCTACGGGCGCATCGTGAGGGAAGGCGATCGCATTACCCGCATCGTCGAGCACAAGGATGCGAGCGCCGCCGAGCGCGCCATCAACGAGGTGAACACCGGGATCATGGCCATTCCGAGCCGTCGCCTGGCCGGCTGGCTCGCCAAACTGTCGAACAGCAACGCGCAGGGCGAGTATTACCTGACCGACATCGTGGCGCAGGCGGTGGCCGACGGCGTGCCGGTCAGTGCCGCGCAGCCGCGCGATGCCTGGGAGACCCTGGGCGTGAACAGCAAACTGCAGCTTGCCGAGCTGGAGCGCATCGCCCAGCGCAACATCGCCATCACGCTGCTGGAGCAAGGTGTCGGCCTCGCCGACCCGGCGCGCATCGATGTGCGCGGCCTGCTCTCGTGCGGGATGGATGTGAAGATCGACGTCAATTGCGTGTTCGAAGGCGAAGTGGTGCTGGGCAACGACGTGGCGATCGGCCCGAACTGCGTACTGAAGAACGTGAGCGTGCGCGCCGGCACCGTGATCAATGCCTTCTCCCATCTCGAGGAAGCCGAGATCGGCGCGCATTGCCGCGTCGGCCCCTACGCGCGCATCCGCCCCGGCACGGTGCTGGACGAACATGTGCACATCGGCAATTTCGTCGAGGTGAAAAACGCCAGGGTCGATGCCGGCTCGAAAGCGAATCACCTGGCTTACGTCGGCGATTCCGACGTGGGCAAGAACGTCAACATCGGCGCCGGCGTGATCACCTGCAATTACGACGGCGTGAACAAGCATCGCACGGTGATCGAGGACGGCGTGTTCGTCGGCTCCGACTCGACGCTGGTGGCGCCGGTCACGCTGCGCGCCGGCGCCTATATCGGCGCGGGTTCGACCATCACGCGCGAGGCGCCGGCCGGCAAACTCACCTTGACGCGGGCCAGGCAGATGACCATCGATGCATGGAAGCCGCCGGTGAAAAAGCCGAAGGCGTAGGTGGCAAGGTTGCCGATCGGTTTACGTGTTGCGGTTCAAGGTTTTTCGTAGGTTCTTTCCCGCGGGAATCATCCGGCTTCACCGGTCTTTCCCGCGCCAAACAAACTCGAGAAAAGTGGGGTTGTGCTTTTTTCGAAAGGATTTTCTATGTGTGGCATTGTAGGTGCCGTCGCTGATCGCGACATCGTTCCCGTCCTCATCGAGGGCCTGAAGCGCCTGGAGTATCGCGGCTACGACTCCTGCGGCGTCGCCGTGCATGCGGACGGCCTGAAGCGCGCGCGCAGCACCTCGCGCGTGGCGGACCTGGACACGCAGGTGCATGCCAGCCATTTCGAAGGCCACACCGGCATCGCCCACACCCGCTGGGCCACGCACGGCGCGCCGGTCACCACCAATGCGCATCCACATTTCTCCACCGACAAGGTGGCGGTGGTGCACAACGGCATCATCGAGAACTACGAAGAGCTGCGCAGCGAACTGAAAGCCAAGGGCTACCTGTTCGAGAGCCAGACCGACACCGAGGTGATCGCGCACCTGGTCGCTTCCATGTACGACGGCAACCTGTTCGCCACCGTACAGGCCGCCGTCAAGCGCCTGACCGGCGCCTACGCGATCGCCGTGTTCGCCAAGGACGAGCCGGGCAGGGTGGTCGGCGCGCGTGCCGGCAGCCCGCTGGTGGTCGGCATCGGTGCCGGTGTTTCGCAGGGCGAGAACTTTCTCGCTTCGGACGCGATGGCCCTGGTCGGCACCACCGACCATATCCTCTATCTCGAGGAAGGCGACGTGGTCGAGATCACGCGCGGCGCCTGCCACATTGTGGATGCCGCCGGCCGCCCGGCGCAGCGCGAAATCCGCATCGTCAAGGCCACCTCCAACGCGGTCGACCTCGGCCCCTACCGCCACTACATGCAGAAGGAGATCTTCGAGCAGCCGCAAGTGGTCGGCGATACCCTGGAAGGCGTCGAAGGCATCGCGCCCGACCTGTTCGGCGACGACGCCGAAGCCGTGTTCCGCGATATCGAGTCGATCCACATCCTCGCCTGCGGCACCAGCTATTACTCGGGGATGACCGCGCGCTACTGGCTGGAGGAGATCGCCGGCATCCCCACGCAAGTGGAAATCGCCAGCGAATACCGCTACCGCGCCAGTGTGCCCAACCCGAAAGCGCTGGTGGTCGTGATCTCGCAGTCCGGCGAGACCGCCGACACCATGGCCGCGCTCAAGCACGCGCAAAGCCTGGGCCACAAGCATACGCTCGCCATCTGCAATGTCGCCACCAGCGCGATGGTGCGCCAGACCGAGCTCAAATACCTGACCCGCGCCGGCGTCGAGATCGGCGTCGCCTCGACCAAGGCCTTCACCACCCAGCTCACCGCCCTGTTCCTGCTCACCCTGACGCTGGCCAAGATGCGCGGCCGCCTGGGCGACGTCGCCGAGACCAGGCATTTGAAGGAGTTGCGCCACCTGCCCAAGGCTCTCGCCGCCGTGCTCGCGCTGGAGCCGCAGATCATCGCCTGGGCCGAAGCTTTCACCCGCAAGGAGCACGCGCTGTTCCTGGGCCGCGGCCTGCACTACCCCATCGCCCTCGAAGGCGCGCTCAAGCTCAAGGAAATTTCCTACATCCATGCCGAGGCCTACCCGGCCGGGGAACTGAAGCATGGCCCCCTGGCCCTGGTCACCGACCAGATGCCGGTGGTCACCATCGCCCCCAACGACGCGCTGCTGGAAAAGCTCAAGAGCAACATGCAGGAAGTGCGCGCGCGCGGCGGCCAGCTCTACGTGTTCGCCGACAGCGACACCCACATCGCGGCCAGTGAAGGCCTGCACGTGATCCGCATGCCGGAACACTATGGCCCGCTCTCGCCGATCCTCCATGTGGTGCCGCTGCAATTGCTCGCGTACCACACCGCCACTTCGCGGGGCACCGATGTCGACAAGCCGCGCAACCTCGCGAAATCAGTCACCGTCGAGTAGGGCGAGCTGCATCCAATCCGCATAGGCGCTTTCACCGCGTTCGTATCGCCCTCGGGTGGTCACATGGGCCGAAACAGGTGGGCGTACAGGCGGCTCACCCGCAGGGATTCGGGCCGGCCGCGCAAGCGCAAGGTGAGATGGCCGGCCTCGTCGCGCAGCACGCTGTCGATGGCGTCGCTTCGCACCACGGTGCCACGGTGTACCTGCCAGAACACCTGCGCATCGAGCTGGGGCAGCAATTCACGGATCGCGGTGCGGATCAGGTATTCGGTGTCCCTCGTGAGCACGCGCACGTACTTGTCCGCCGCCTCGAAATACAGCACCTCGGCTACCGGCACCATGCTCAGCACCGTGCCTTGCGGGCCGCTCACCGTAGCCTGGACCATGCGTAGCGGCGGGGAGGCCGATTGCGCCGGCGGCGCGGCGACGATTTCGCGCAATTGCTCCAGCAGGTGCGCCGGCGTGGCGCCCGCGCGCTCGGCCAGGCGCGCGCGCAGGCGCTCCACGGTCTGTTGCAGGCGTTCCGGTTTCAGCGGCTTCAACAGGTAGTCGAAGGCCTGCCGCTCGAAGGCCTGGATGGCGTAATTGTCGTAGGCGGTGATGAACACCACACAGGGCAGGGGACCGGAGCCATCGTCCCAGCGCGCGGCCAATTCGGCGGCGGCCTCGATGCCGTCCAGGCCCGGCATGCGGATATCCAGAAAAACCACCGCCGGGCGCAGGCGCAGGGCTTCGCTGACCGCGGCCGCGCCGTCGCCGACGACGGCAGTCACTTCCAGATGCGGCCAGCACGCGGCAAGTTGCGTGCGCAGCTCCCGCGCCAGCAGGGGCTCGTCTTCGGCGATCAGGGCGGTGGCATGCATGGCATTTTCATCCGTTCACCGGCAACACCACCTGCGCGAGAGTGCCATCGGTGCCGTGGGCAGCCAGGCGCAGCGAAGCGCGTGCGCCGTAACGCGAGCGCAGGCGCTCGCGCACGTGTGCCAGCCCGTAGCCTTCCGGCATGCTTGAGCCCGCCGGCACGGGCTTGAGCCCGACGCCGGTGTCGAGCACTTCGAAAACCACCTCCTTGCCCCGGCGCGAGGCGGTGATCCGCACCATGCCGCCTTCGCCCTTGGGTTCCAGGCCATGGCGTACGCTGTTTTCCACCAGCGGCTGCAAGAGCAGTGCGGGGATCGGCAGGCCTTCCACATCCGCGCCGATGTCCAGGCTGTAGCGCAGGCGCTCCCCCATGCGCACCGCCATGATCTCCAGGTAATCGCGAAGCAGCGCGAATTCCTGCGCCACCGCGTGGGTGCCGGCGCGCGAGGCACCGAGAGTGGCGCGCAGGAAATCGTTCAGGTGATCCAGCAAGGTAAGGGCGCGCGCCGGGTCGGCGGTGATCAGAGCGCGCAGGTTGGCCAGGGTGTTGAACAGCATGTGCGGCTCGAGCTGGCTTTGCAGCAGCAAGAGCTGCGCCTCGCTGGCTTCGCGGTGCAGTTCCTCGAAGCGCGCGCGCTGGTAGAAAAAATAGATGAAGCCGATGGCAATCGCGATCGAGATGAGCACGCTCGCCGCTTGGTGCACCCCCGAGCGCAGCAGTTCCAGGGTGGAGTGGCCGGTGGCCCAGTCACCCAGCGCGGTGCCGATCAGATAGCCGGCGATGACACCCATGGTGTTGTGCACCGCCAGGCGCCAGCCGCGCGGCCATCGGTCGGAGCCGCCGTTCGCGGACCAGAGGTTGCCGCCGAGGTCGATCAGGAGGAAGGTGGAGACGCTGATGCCGAAGCAGTAGACCGTCTGCCCGGTGAAGCTGCGGCCGAACACGCCGAAGGCCCACAGCGGAACGTCGATCAGCGCGGTGATGCCCAGGACCAGCAGCAGGCGCTGGCGGAATCCCGGCTCGCGGATGGCCGACAGCAGCCTGCCGGTAGCGGTCATCGATGTTCCCGGTCTGGGGTGAGTTGGATAACGCATCATCGCGCAATGCGCCTGTCGGGTCAAAAAATGAAAATCTTGGCGCCCAGGTTGATCGAGCGCTTGACCAGGGAGCCGTATTCGGCGCTTCCTCCCCCGCTATTGGCTGTCGCGTTGACGAACAGGGTGAGGTGCGGATTGAGATTTTTTTCCGCGTAGGCATTCCACTGCATGCTGTGGTCGGTCAGATTGCGGGTGGTGAGCAGGCGCCAATACCGGGTATTTTCCTGCGGGTTGCTCTGCCAGATAAGGCCCAGGTAGTTGCGCGCCAGCAGCACCGGGGCACCGGCCACGGCAAGCCCGCTCTGCATCGGCCCGGCGGGCGCGGGCAGCACGGCGGCGCGGGCGGCGGCGTCGAAATAGGCGGCTTCACCCTTTGCGCTGTAGCCGTGGCCATCGTAAAGATATTCGATGTTGACGTTCTGCCCGTTTTCCAGGGTGTAGCTGGCGCCGGCAAGCGCGGTGGTGGCGCGCGATGAGGGCTGGGTCAGGGTGTAGGGCGCGCCGTCGCCATTGGGACTCAGCGCACCCGGGCGGCGGCCGTTGCCCGCTTCGGCATAGACCATCCAGGCTTGGTTCACCGTCCATTGCGCGTAGCCGCCGAGATAGGCGCTACCGCTGTCCTGATCGGCGGCGATCGCACTGGCGAGCCAGTTCTCGGCGCGCCAGTCGAATTTCAGCAAGTGGGTCTGGTTGAAGCGCGCGCGGCCGGTCTGGCTGCCTGAGAAGTTCTCCGCCTGGCTGCCGGACGTATGGCCGCTGGCGAACACCTCGAGCGCCTGCAGCGACCACGACTTGCCGCTGTAAAGCACGCTGGCGGCGTCAATGCCGGAAAGCTCGCGCAGGGGCTGGGTGCGCCCGGCGTCGTAGTAGAAGGGATTGGAGGGCGAGCGCAAATACGCCGGGCCCCAGGTGAGCAGCATGCGTCCCGCGCTCGCCGTCCAGCCGTCCCAGGGCCGCACCCGCACGTAGCCTTGGGTGAGATAGGTGTCTTTCTGGCGGCCGGCTTCGCCGTTCACGCGCTGCGCCTGCTCGACCGAACGCAGGCGCAGGGTGAAGTCGTAGCTGTCGGCCCTGCCCTGCAGTTGCGCGCGGGTATCAAGCAGGGCCTGGCTTTGCGGCACTCGCGCCACCCGGTCGGCGGAGTTGAGCGGCCCGGCGCCCTGCGGGGCTTGCGCGGTGCCGTAGACCCAGGTTTCGAGCGAGCCGCTGAGTGCCAGGCCGGCAGCATTCACTGCCGGTGCCAGGTCGGCCGCGTTTGCCGCCGGGGCCAGCAGCGCGGCTGCGGCGACCGCGCAGGCCCGCTTCATTGGATGTTGCCGGCGTCGAACTCGGAGGCGGCGATCGCGCCGACGCGGATCTTCGAGAAGTCGAGCACGCTCTTGCCATCGGTGAGTTCGTCCTGGATGGTCATGCGGCTGACGAAAGGCAAACCCGGCCCGGCCTTGCCGTCGAGGCTGACGCGGTTATCGTAGACGAAATCAGCGCGCTTGATACGTTTGCCAGACACCGACATGAAGTCGGCGTGCACGCCGACGCGGCGCGTGTCGGAAATCCAGTAGACGATGCGGTCATAGGTGGTGTTCTGGCGCGCGGCGGTGAGCTCCAGCACATGGCAGGGTTCGCCGTTGATCGTCTCGGCGCGCAGGTATTTGGGCGTGTAGTCATGCGCGTAGTCGGTGGCGGCGATGTCGCCGATCGAGGCCTGTCCGGTCAAGCGCTGGCGCGGCGAGATCGCCACCGGTTTCCTCAGGCCCGGTTTGGTGATCCACATGTTGCGGTCCACCTGCAGGATTTTCGAGCCCTTGCTGCGCAGGGGCTCGTGGATTTCCGCCACGCTGCTGCGGTCGTGTGCCTTCACCTGCAGCATGGTGACTTCGTCGTCGCGCACCAGGCTGCCGCTGTTGCGCACGGCGATCTCCCAGGTGAGGCCGGGCGAGTTGCCGCCGCGCGCGGTGTCGGAGGCGGCGAGCAGCGAGGCGGCGTCGGGCGCGGTCTGGGCGAAGGCGGCCGTACCGGCGAGCAGCGTGGCGAGTGCGAGCAATAAGGTTCTCATATCATTTTCCCTTGCGATCAGACGTGGCCCAACGCTTCGATGATGGGCTGGCGCGCGGCGCGGCGCGCCGGCAGCCAGGCGGCGAGCGCACCCAGCGACCCGAGCAGCACCACCACCATGCCCATCAACGGCAGGTTCAGGCCGACCGTCAGAGGTACACGGTTGGTGGAATTGGGCGGGACATAGGTGATGTCGGCGGCATTGATGCCGTAGCGCAGCGCCAGCGTCAGGAAAAAGCCCAGCGCGCAGCCGATCAGCGCCAGAAGGAAGGCCTCGGTGATGAACAGGCGCTGAATACCGGCGCGGCGCATGCCAAGCGAACGCAGGGCGCCGATCTCGCGGGTGCGCTCGACCACGTTCATTCCGATCACGTTGGCCAGCGCCATCACGCTGATCACCAGCACGATGGAAAAGAGGAAGGTGAAGATCATGTCGAACAGGTTTTTCACCTGCCGGTAGAACACCGAGAGATCGACCCAGGTCTTCACTTCGAGGTCCATGTTCAGCGGCGCAAGCGCGGCGGCGACGCGCTCGCGTTCCTGGTCGGTGCGCTCAACGTCCGGCAGCACCACCGTCAGGCGATCGGCGCGCCCGGCGGCGTCGTATAGCGCGCGTGCCTGTTCCAGCGGCATGAACATGAACTTGTCGTTGGTGCCGGCATTGCCGGTGCTGAAGGTGTCGACAATCTGGGCGTCCAGCGCGTTGGCCTGGCCGCGCAGGGTGCTGGCGAGCAGCGAACTGTCGTCGCCGTCTTTCAGCCCGAGGATGGCGGCCAGCCCCTGCGATACCGTGACGCCGCCGGATTTGGCGGCGTCCAGCATCCCGGAGGCGTTGCCCAGCGGACCGCGCAGATCGCGCATGTCTTCCGGCGCCACGCCCTCGGCGATGAAAATGGTGCTGACGCGCCCGTTCGAAATCAGCCCATTGACCGCCAGGCGCGGCGCGAACTTGGCTTGCGGTTCGGCCTCCTTCACCTTGGCGGCGATGCGCGCGATGTCGCTGGCGGTGAGCAGGTATTTCTCCGGATGCAGGCGTCCTTCCTCGGCCAGGCCCCGGCGAGAAATCGTCAGGTGCCCAAGCAATTCACCGTAGACCGCCTGATTGCGCAATCCCAGATACGTGTTCTTGGTGTAGCCGGCGAACAGCGCCAGCGCGGTGAAGCCGAAGGCGATCGATACCAGCGTGACGAGGGTGCGCCGGCGGTTGCGCAGCAGATTGCGCGCGGCGAAGGCGAGGGTATGACGGGCGCTGCTCATTGCGGCCTCCCCTGTTGCCGATTGCCTTGCGAGCGGTCCTCGACGATAGCGCCGTCGCGCAGCAGCACCAGACGCTCGGCGCGCTCGATCAGGCGCGGGTCGTGGCTGGCGAACAGGCAGGTCACGTGCTCGCTTTGGCTCATCTCCCACAAAAGGTCGAGCACCATGGCGCTGTTTTCCGAATCCAGGTTGGCAGTGGGCTCGTCGGCAATCACGAGCCGGGGGCTGGTGACCAGCGCGCGGGCGATCGCCACGCGCTGACGCTGCCCGCCGCTCAGGCGATCCGGGCGATGGTGCTTGAACGTCTCCAGGCCAACGCGTTCCAGCCAGGCGGAAGCGCGGCCCATCGCATCGCCCGGATTCACGCCCATCACGTGCAGCGGCAGCATGACGTTTTCCAGCGCCGAGAACACCGGGACCAGATTGAAGGCCTGAAAAACAAAACCCACCTTGCGGTTACGCAGGTCGGCGAGGTCATTGTCCTTCAGGGTGGAAACGTCGGTGCCGTCGAACAGCAGCTTCCCCTGGTCGGGCGCATCGATCAGGCCGAGGATGTTCAGCAGGGTCGACTTGCCGCTGCCTGACGGCCCCCACACTGCCACCATCTCGCCCGGCGTGATGGCAAGGCTGACGCTGCGCAGGGCCTGCACCGTGGTCTGGCCCAGCCGGTAGCTGCGCTGCACTTCGTTCAATGCAAGCAGCGCCGGCTTTGCCAGCACTTTCGATTCGGGAGCGTTCATTTGAGCCTCACCTTGACCGTGAGTGGCGCGTCGCCGAGATGAAAAGCCGCGTCGGCGAACGAAGGCGGCCCGTCGGGGCCGCCGCGCGCGCCGTTGGACATGCCGTAGGGTTCCTGCGGCATGCCGGTGGACGAGGTATCGAGCTTCTCGTTGCCGTTGCTGTCCTGGAAGGCTGTCACGGCGTAGTCGCCGGCGGCAAGGTCCTTGAAGACCAGGGTCACACTGTCGCCGGGCGCCGGCGCCTCCTGGCCGCGCAGGGGCTTTTTCATAAAGTCCGCGGCCTGGTTGTAGATCGCCGCGCGCACTTTGCCACCGTTGGGGACGGCTTTTTCGAATACCACGGTGAGGTCGGCGGCGGAGGCGCAGGCGGCCGCCAGGCCCAAGACCAGCGCTACCCAAACACGCTTGGAATGCATTGCAGTTCTCCCGGTTGTTGAACGACGGGGAGAACGTACGCGGGTTGCTTCAGTCGGTCATGCGGATTGCGACAAAATGCGCGCTGGCGGCGCGAGATGCACTTGGGCGCGACGAAATGTGGCCGCTTTTACCCGGCAATTTGTTGTCGCCCTCCCAGCCTAAGCTGTCGCACGCCGCGGCCCAAGCGCCCTGGCGGCGACCGCGAAACAGCAGGCTTAGTCACCAACTTGCCGCTTTTGAACATGTTGCGGCTCCCGGGCGATCCCTTGCAGTCTTTATTTATGCGATCCATTGCCTGCCCGGCTGCCGCTCGGGCGGACCCGTCCGCGGTCAAGGCAGGCCGCGCACCCCGCCGCTGGCCAGTGCCGCGGAAATCTGCCGCGCGGCCTCGATCACGATGGCCGACAGGGGCTTGACGCGCGCCGGCTTGATGCGCGTGGCCGGCCCGGACAAGCCGATCGCCGCCACCACGCGGCCGCCGCCGTCCTGGATCGGCGCGGCAACGCCCCACACGCTGGTGCGCCATTCCCCCTTATTGACCGCATAGCCCTGCGCGCGGATGCGCTCCAGCTCGCGCTTGAGTTCGCCCTTGTCGGTGATGGTCGCCGGCGTGTGGCCGCGCAACTCGGCTGAAGGCTGCGGCGCCGCCGGCTTGCCGGCATCGCGCCAGGCAAGCAGGGCCTTGCCGGTCGCCACGCAGTAGGCCGGCGCGCGCCCGCCGATCTCGCTGTAGGCGCGCACCGGCTCGGGGCTGTCCAGCTTGTCGATATAGACCACCTGCTCGCCATCGAGCACCGAGAGGTGCACGGTCTCGCGCGATTCCTCCAGCAGCCATTGCATCGCCGGCGCGGCGGCGCGGCGCACCTCCAGCTGGGCGATCACCCGCGCGCCGATCTCCCAGATTTTCAGCGAGGCAAAATAGGTGCCGCGCTCTTCCACCTTCGCCACATAGCCGGTTTCCACCAGCGCCTGCAGCGTGCGGTGTACATTGCTCTTGCCCATGCCGAGTTCGGCCGCCAGCTCGCTCACCCCCGCCGGGCTGTCGCGTCCGGCGAGCGCTTCGAGCAATTGCAAGCCCTTGACCAGCGTGTTGTTCATGCGGTCCCCATACGCATACGCATACGCATACCCATAACCATACCCATGCTCATTTCCTTATACCGTTCTCAACTATAGAACATTTGATCTGCAATATGGAATGAGATAGGATAAGTTCCAGAAATAAAGGAGACAGGCCGGTGATGGATTCCACGCAGCAGACGCTTTCCCCGCGGCGCGAGTCAGCACCCGGGGGGCCGGTGGAACGCACCTATACGGCGACGCACTGGGGGGTTTACGAAGTGCGCTACGAGGGCGGCAAGGCCGATCGCCTGGAGGCCTTCGCGCGCGACCCTTCGCCCTCGCCGATCGGCCTGTCGATGCTCGATGCCGTCAAGGGCCCCTTGCGGGTGCGCCGGCCCGCCGTGCGGCGTAGCTGGCTGGAGGCGATGCGCGGGGGTACCGATGACACGCGCCGCGACCTGCGCGGCCAGGAGGAATTCGTCGAGCTGGAGTGGGACGAGGCGCTTGATCTGGTGGCGCGCGAAATCCGGCGCGTGAAAGAACAGCATGGCAACACGGCGATCTTCGGCGGCTCCTACGGCTGGTCCAGCGCCGGGCGCTTTCACCACGCGCAAAGCCAGGTGCACCGCTTTCTCAATTCGGTGGGCGGCTACGTGCGCCACGCCGATTCCTACAGCCTGGGCGCGGCGCGCGTGCTGATGCCGCACATTGTCGCGCCGATGGACGAGATGTTCACCCTGCACACCAGCTGGACGGTGCTGGAGAAGCATACAAAGTTGTTCGTCAGCTTCGGCGGCGTGCCGGCGAAAAACGCGCAGGTAGGTTCCGGCGGCGCCTCTGAGCATCTGGTGCCGCGGTCGCTGCGGCGCCTCGATGCGGCCGGGGTGCGCTTTGTCAACATCAGCCCGGTGCGCGACGATATCGACACCGGCGGCGCGGTGGACTGGATGGCGATCCGCCCGAACACCGACACCGCGCTGATCCTCGCGCTGGCCCATACCCTCTATACCGAAGACCTGCACGACCGCGACTTCCTGGCGCGCTGCTGCGTCGGCTTCGAGCGCTTCGTCCCTTATCTGATCGGCAGCAGCGACGGCCAGCCCAAGGACGCGCGCTGGGCCGAGGCGATCACCGGCGTGCCGGCTGAACGCATCACCGAACTGGCGCGCGCCATGGCGGCGCAGCGCACCATGATTACCATGGCGTGGTCGCTGCAGCGCTCGCATCATGGCGAGCAGCCGTTCTGGAGCCTGGTGACCCTGGCCGCGATGCTCGGGCAGATCGGCCTGCCGGGCGGCGGTTTCGGGGTCGGCTACGGCACCACCAACATGATCGGCAACGCCAACGCCAAGTTCAGCGGCCCGACCCTGCCGCAGGGGCGCAATGCAGTGGCCGACTTCATTCCGGTGGCGCGCATCACCGACATGCTGGAGAAGCCCGGGCAGGCGTTCGACTACAACGGCAAGCAGCACCGCTACGCCGACATCCGCCTGATCTACTGGGCCGGCGGCAACCCCTTTCACCATCACCAGGATTTGAACCGCATGCTGCGGGCCTGGCAGTCCAAGCCCGAGACCATCGTGGTCCACGAGCAGTTCTGGACCCCGGCGGCCAAGCTGGCCGACATCGTGCTGCCGGCGACCACGACCCTGGAGCGCGACGACATCGGCTACGCCTCGCGCGAGCGCTACATGGTGGCGATGAAAGCCGCGCTGACCCCGCAAGGCCAGGCGCGCGACGATTACGACATCTTCGCCGACCTGGCCGCGCGCCTTGGTGCAAAGGACGAATTCACCGAAGGCCTGAATTCCTTCCAGTGGCTTCACCGCCTGTACGAGGAATCGCGCGAGCGCGCCGCCAAGGCCGGACATACCTTGCCCGCCTTCGAATCCTTCTGGCAAAGCGACCTGATCGACCTGGCCCAGGCCAACGATGAAGTGGTGATGTTCGCCGACTTTCGCGCCGATCCCGCCGCGCACCCGCTCAGGACGCCGAGCGGGCGCATCGAGATCTACAGCGAGCGCATCGCCGGCTTCGGCTACGCCGATTGTCCCGGGCATGCGCAATGGCTGGCCCCGGCCGAGTGGCTGGGCGCGGCCGGCGCGAAGCAGCATCCCCTGCACCTGCTCAGCGACCAGCCCTTCACCAAGCTGCACAGCCAGTACGACCATGCCGCCTACAGCACCGGCAACAAGGTGGCGGGCCGCGAGCCGCTCACGCTGTCACGCGCGGATGCCGATGCGCGCGGCCTGAATGACGGCGATGTGGTGCGCGTGTTCAACGCGCGCGGTGCCTGCCTGGCGGCGCTGCGCGTTTCCGACAATATCCGCCCCGGCGTTGCCAAGCTCTCGACCGGGGCGTGGTTCGACCCGACTCACTGGCAGGCAAGTGGACCCGGCAACCTGGAAAAGCACGGCAACCCGAATGTGCTGACCCTGGACATCGGCGCCTCCAGCCTCTCGCAAGGCTGCATCGCGCAGACCTGCCTGGTGCAGGTGGAGCGCTACGTCGGCACGGCGCCGGCGCCCACCCCCTATCAGCTGCCCGCGTTCGCGAAGGACGGTTGACCTTACGCTCTTCCCTCAAGCCGCGGCCGCCAGAGCCGCGCGGACAAGAAGGCCCTTCCGGAGACAAACGTGTCAAGTTTTCCCTTGCTCAAACTGCTCGCCCCCGCCGCGGCCTTGTTCGTGCTTGCCGCCGCGCCGGCCATCGCCCAGGACAACTGGCCCTCGCGGCCGATCCGCATGATCGTGCCCTTCCCGCCGGGGGGCTCTTCCGACATCCTTGGGCGCATCGTCGCCGACCGCTACTCCCGCGCGCTGAACGCCAGCGTGGTGGTGGAGAACAAGCCGGGCGGCACCACGCAGATCGGCACCGACGCGGTCGCCGCCGCGCCCGCCGACGGCTACACCGTCCTGCTGGGCGCCGCTTCCAGCTTCACCGTGCTGCCCAACCTGCGCAAGCTCGGCTACAGCCTGGACAGTTTTGAATCGATCGGCGGCGTGGCCGACTACGTGGCGGTGATGGCGGTGCGCAAAACCCTGGCGGTCAAGGACATGAAGGAGTTCATCGCCTACGCCAAGCAGAACCCGAAAAAGCTCTCCTTCGGCTCGGCGGGCGAAGCCTCGGCCGGCCACGTGTTCGGCGGCACCCTGGCGCGCGACACCGGCATCCAGGTGCTGCACGTACCCTTTCGCGGCTCGGTCGACGCGGTCAACGCGCTGGTGGCGGGCGATACCGACTTCGTGATCGACGGCGCGGCCACGCCGATGATCAAGGCCGGGCGCATCACCCCGCTGGCCACCTTCTACCGGGTGCGCCACCCGCAACTGCCCGAGGTGCCCACGCTCAAGGAAGCGGGCATCGAGATCGCCACCAACAAGGGCGCGGGCTGGGGCGTGCTGGCGCCGCGCGGCACGCCCAAGGCGGTGACCGCCAGGCTCTCCGAGACCCTGCGCAAGATCATGGCCGACAAGGCAGTGCAGGAAGAATTGATCCGCGCCAACTCGATCGCCGCCTGGCAGACGCCGGAGGAATTCCGCGCCGGCCTGCTCGCCGACCAGAAGATGTACAGCGAACTGCTGCCCGCCATCGGCGTGAACAAGAACTGATCGCCGCCCCCGTCCCCTTTCGAATGCCCACCATGAATCCCATGCTTTCCGCCGCCCTGGCCGTACCGCCCAACCAAACGGTGCGGCAGATTCTGCATCCCAAATCCGTCGCCATCGTCGGCGCCTCCGAGAGTGAAGAGAAGTGGGGCGGGCGCCTGCTGCGCTACATGATCCGCCACCGGCATGATGGGCCGCTGTATCCGATCAACGCGCGCGCCAAGGAGTTGCTCGGCCTGCCCGCTTACGCCTCGCTGCAGGAGTGTCCCGGTCCGGTGGACCTGGCGATCCTGCTGGTGCCGGGCACGCATGCGCTGGCGGCGATTGAAGATGCCGCGGCCAAGAAGATCGGCTGCGCGCTGTGCATCACCGCCGGCTTCGCCGAGACCGGGCCCGCCGGGCGCGCGGTCGAGGAGCAGTTGGTCGCCACCGCGCGCGCCGCCGGCGTGCGCCTGATCGGCCCCAATTGCATGGGCCTGATGAACGCGCACCACAACCTGGCCGCCACCTCGGGCGTGGTGATGGGCAGCATCGACCGCCTGCCGGTGGGCGGCATTGGCCTGGCCAGCCAGAGCGGCGCGCTGATGGGCGCGCTGATCTCGCGCGGGGTGGACGTGGGCGCCGGCTTTTCCTCCACGGTCTCGGTGGGCAACCAGTCCGACTTGGATCTCAACGACTTCTTCGAATACCTGATCGACGACCCCGTCACCGAAGTGATCTGCCTGTACATGGAAGGCGTGAAGGACGGCGCACGCTTCACCGCGCTGCTGGAGCGCGCCGCTGCTTCGGGCAAGCCGGTGTGCATCGCCAAATCGGGCCGCAGCGAAGCCGGCGCCCGCGCCGCCGCCTCGCATACCGCGAGCCTGGCCGGTGCCTGGCCTGCGTTCGAGGCGACCTGCCGGCGCTGGGGCGTCTATCTGTTCGAAACCATCTATGACCTGCTGCACGGCGCACAGGTGCTCCAGCGCGGCAAGCGCGCGACCTCGCGCGGCATCGGCGTCTATTCGGGCTCGGGCGGCGGCGGCGCGCTGCTGGCGGACGCGCTGGAGGCGCTGGACCTGCAACTGCCGCAACTCTCGCTCGCTACCGAAGCGGCGCTGGCGCCGGTATTGCCGGCCACGCATCGCCAGTTGCCGCTGGACTTCGGCATGCTCAACCACCTGGCCCCGCCCGACCCGGAGCTGCCCGGCGGCTCGGTGGCGATCGCGCTGGACCGCGCAATGGCCGACGAGAGCGTGGGCGCCGGCATCCTGCTGTTCACCACCCAGCCCAACCCGGAGCGCGTGGTCGAGGCGGTGGTGGCCGCCGGGCGTTCGCCCAAGCCGCTGCTGTTCGTGCAAGGGGCAGGCAACCATGGCGATGCCGCGCGCGTGGCCCTGCGCAAGGCGGGCTACGGCTATCTCGACAGCCCACACGATGCGCTGAAGATCGTGGCGGCCCTGGCACAACGCGGCGCGCCCTTGCCGGTGGTCAAGGCGCTGGCCGTCGCCCTGCCGGCCGACCTGCCCACGGGCTTCCTGACCGAACCCGCGGCACGCCGCCTGATCGAGGCGGCCGGCATTCCGACCACGCGCTGGCAGTTCGCCGCCGATGCGGATGAAGCGGTGCGCGCGGCGCGCGATATCGGCGGCGCCGTCGCCATCAAGGCGGTGAGCGCGCGCATCGTGCACAAGAGCGATGTCGGCGCGGTGAAGCTCGGCCTCGAAGGCGAGGCCGCGGTACGCGCGGGCTGCCAGGCCATCATCGAGGCGGCGCGCGCCGCCGGGGTGGCGACGCTCGATGGCTTCCTCGTCACCGAGATGGTCAAGGCGGACACGGAACTGATCCTGGGCGTGCAGCACGACCCCGACTTCGGCCCGATGGTGATGGTGGGCGCCGGCGGCGTGCTGGTGGAACTGATGAAGGACGCGCAACTGATGCCCGCCGCGCTTTCGCACGAAGCGGCGCTCGGCATGCTCGGCCGCCTGAAGAGCCGCGCCCTGCTCACCGGCTTTCGCGGCCGCCCGCCCGCTGATCTCGGCGTGATCGCCGATGCCCTGGTGCGCCTGGGCGCGCTGGCAATCGCCTCGCAGGGCCGCCTGCGCGAGCTGGACATCAATCCCCTGTTTGTCGCGGGCAAGCGCATTTGCGCGGCTGACGCGCGCGCCACCCTGGCCTGAACAACGAACTACCCGGAGAACCGACCCATGAGCGCCATCACCTACGAGTCGCAAGACGGCATTGCCCGCATCGTCATCAACCGTGCCGAATCGCGCAACTCGATCAACAACGAACTGGTGCAGGACCTGCACGCCGCCTGGAAGCGCTTCGCGCGCGAGGACGACCGCGTCGCCGTGCTGGGCGCGGCCGGGGACTATGCCTTTTCCGTCGGCGCTGACCTGAAGGACCTGCCGCGCGACGTCTGGCTGGCGATGCCCAATCTCTCGACCCCGTGCGACAAGCCCATCATCGGCGCGGTCAACGGCTTTACCGTGGGCGCGGGCGCGACCATGATCATGCTGGCCGACATGGCGGTCGCCGAGGAGCAGGCGCAGTTCATCTACCCCGAGGCGAAGATCGGCGCTTTCGCGGGCGTGATGGCGGGCTTCCCGCCGCGCATGCAGTACAAGGCGGGCCTGGAGTGGCTGATGACCGGCGACCCGATGACGGCGCAGCGCGCCTATGAGATCGGCCTGGTCAACCGCGTGGTGCCCAAGGGGCAGGCGATGAAGACCGCGCTGGAGATCGCCGCCAAGATCGCGGCGAACGCCCCGCTGGTGGTGCAGGCGATGAAGTCGATCGCGCGCAGCACCCTGAACAAATCCTCCACCGAGCTGTACTACCCGCAGCGCGCCATGCTGGACGGCATCTCGAACAGCGCGGATATCAAGGAGGGCGTGGCCTCGTTCAAGGAGAAGCGTTCGCCGCGCTTCAAGGGCGCCTGACTGATCCGGACTTTAAGAATACGTTCGCCGCGCTTTACCGGCGCCTGAACCTGCCGCCGAAAAATACCAGGGCGGTGACCCGCCCGCAAGGAGACATTGCATGACTTCACGCCGTACGATGCTGCGTGCCGCCCTGGGCGCGGCGGCGCTTGCGGCCACCGGCCGCGCCGGCGCGCAGGCCGGCTGGCCGGACAAGGCCATCCACTTCGTCACGCCTTACCCACCCGGCGGCCTGTCGGACCAGATCACCCGCTTCGTCGCCGACCGGATTGCGAAATCCCTCGGCAAGCCGGTAATCGTCGACAACAAGCCGGGCGCGGGCGCGACCCTGGGCACCGAGTACGCGGCGCGCTCGGCGCCGGACGGCTACAATTTTTTCGTCGCTCCTACCGCGACGGTGGCGATCTCGCCCTGGTTGCGCAAGGTGAACTTCACCCTGGACGATTTCGAGCCGGTGGCCAAGCTCACCTCCAGCTACGGCCTGGTAACCACGCGCAAGGACGCGCCCTTCAACAACTACCGCGAGTTCGTCGCCGCCGCGCGCGCCGCGCCGGGCAAGTTCACCTTCGCCTCGAACGGCGTGGGCAGCATCGTGCACCTGACCGGCGTACTGCTGCAAAAGCAGGCCGGAGTGGATGTGGTGCACGTACCCTATAAAGGCTCGGTGGAGTCGATGACCGATTTGATGGGCGGCCGTATCGACCTGATGTACGACCCGGTCACGCTGCCGCGCGTCAAGTCCGGCGAACTGAAGGGCCTGGCCACCACCAACCCGGAACGCAACCCCGAGATTCCGAACGTGCCCACGCTCAAGGAACAGGGCTTCGACATCGACCCGCGCAGCTGGTTCGGCATGTTCGCCCCGCGCGGCACGCCGCCGGAGATCATCGCGCGCATGGCGGCCGCATCCCAGAAGGTAATGAACGCGCCCGGCGCACGCCAGAGCCTGCTGCTCTCGGCGATGTACCCGGACTACGAAGGCTCGGCCGATTTCGGCAAGCGGGTGCGCGCCGACAGCCAGTTCTTCAAGGACATCATCCAGAAGGAAGGCATCAAGGCGGACTGAGCCGTCCCGCGATGTATTTGGGAAGTCCACCCGCCTGGCGAGCGGGGAGCTCGGCCGTAAGCCGTGCGCCTGTCGGCGCCGCCGAACACCGGCACCTCATCGCGACCCGCGCCGCCAATGGGAACATCGATCGGGGCGCGAGCGCGTCAAACCCGCGGTCCACTCGCTCCGGGGATACGCGCTCGCGCGCATGGCCTTGCCGCGCCCGCCGACGCTATGGCTTGCTGACCCGGGCCAGTTCGCTGCTGTAGAGCTTGACGATGGACTGGTCGTAGGTGGCGGCGAACTTGTCGGTCACCGGCTTGGCGATGGCGCGCATGCGCGCCAACTCGGCGGGCGCCACCTGGTTGTATTGCATGCCCTTGCCCTGCAGGTCGCCCACCGCCTTTTGCGCGGCGGCGCGGCTGACCTGGCGCTGGTAGCCGCGCGCTTCATCGGCCGCTTCGCGCATGATCTTCTGCTCCGTCGGGGAGAGGCGGTCCCAGAATTTCTTGCTTACCAGCACGATGTTGGCGGCGTAGACGTGGTTGGTCGCGCTCAGGTACTTCTGCACCTCGAACATCTTGTTGGAGAGGATCACCGCATAGGGATTTTCCTGGCCGTCGACCGCCTTGGCTTCCAGCGCGCCGTACAGTTCGGCGAAGGGCATGGGCACCGGGTTCGCCTTGAAGGCCTTGAAGGTTTCGAGGAACACGGGGTTGGGAATCACGCGGATCTTCAGGCCATCCAGGTCTTCGGGCTTGGTGATGGCGCGCTTGCTGTTGGTGACGTTGCGGAACCCGAGGTCCCAGTAGCCGAGGGCGACCAGACCTTTCTCGGGCAGCTTGGCGATCAGCGCCTGGCCGAAGGGCCCATCGAGCAGCGCGTCGGCCTGGGCGAAGGTGTTCACCGCGAACGGGAAATCCACCAGGCCATATTCCTTGACGATACCGGCCAGCGAAGTGGTGGCGGGCGCGGACATTTCCTGCACGCCGCCCTGCAGCGCGGACTGTTGCTGCATTTCGTTGCCCAGCTGGTTGGCCGGGAACTCCTGCACCTTGAGCTTGCCGCCGCTCTTTTTCGCCACCAGCTCGGCGAAGCGCTTGACCCCGAAGCTGACCGGATGGTCCGGGTTGTTCAGGTGGCCGAAGCGGATGGTGCGCTCCTGGATGTCTTGGGCGCCGGCGCCGGCCGCCATGCAAAGCGCCAGCAGGCCAGCGAGTAACTTGCTCATGAATGTCTCCCCAGTTGAATGGATGTATTGGTGCGGAAAAGCAGCAGTCGGAAGATCAGGCCGGCGCGTTCATGCGCTGCGCGACCGCCCGCAACGCCAGTTCGTAGCCGAAGGGACCGAAGCCGCAGATCACACCCGTGGCCGCGAGCGAGACCAGCGAGTGCTGGTACAGGGCGTCGCGGCGATGGATGTTGGTGATGTGCACCTCGGCGATCGGCTGATCGACCGTCTTCAGTGCATCGAGTACGGGAATGGAGCGGAACGACAGGCCGGCCGGGTTGATGACGATGGCGGCGCCCTTTTCGCGCGCCTCCTGGATCCAGTCGACCAGCACGCCCTCGTGATTGGTCTGGCGGAACTCGCAGGCCAGGCCCAGTTCGCCGCACACCTTGCGGCACAGCTGCTCGACCTGCGCCAGGGTGGTGCTGCCATACAGCTGGGGCTCGCGCAGGCCGAGCAGGTTCAGGTTGGGGCCGTTCAGGATGAAAACGGTAGCGGTCATTGGGGTGTCCGTATGGGTTGGGGGCGCACGGGCACCGCGGCGCATCGCGTGCCGCGCGCGGGATTGCGGAAGGGAAGTGCCACGTTTGCCTCGGAATCTCGTTTTTATGGGGTACTGCTTCGAACCGGGCGTCAATTTATCACAAAACTGGAATTTGATTCCAATTCTATTTTCTGGGTAGCCTGGGCTAAACTTGCGCCCAGTCACCCGCTCCCGCCATACTGATTCCCATGACCGGCACGCTCGAAAGATCGCTGAAAATCCTCGAATTCCTCGCCTCCTATCCGGAAGGGGCGCCGCTGGCCGCGATCGCTTCCGGCCTGAACTTGCCGGGCAGCGCCTGCCACCGCCTGCTGACCGAACTGGTGCGCTGCGGGTTCGTCAAGCAGGTACGCGGCTTCGGGGAATACGAGCTGACCACCAAGCTGGCCGCCATTGGCCTGTGCTACCTGACCAACACCGGCATCGTCGATATCGCCCAGCCCATCATCGACGACGTCGCCAGGCTTTCCGGCGAACTGGTGCGCCTCTCGGTGGTGGACGGCGAGCGCCTGACCTTTGTCGCCAAGGCGCAAGGGGCGCGCAGCGGCCTGCGCTACGACCCCGACATGGGCCTGGACGTGAAGCTCTCCTGCAGCGCGGCGGGGCACGCCTGGCTGATGACCCTGCCCGAAGCCGAGGCCATGGACATCGTGACCCGCCATGGCCTGGGCGCGCCGAAGGACTTCGGCCCGAACGCGCCGACCTCGATGCGAGAAGTGAAAAAATACCTGGCGCAGGCGCGCGCGCGCGGCTTTTCCATGATCAGCGAAGTCTTCGCGCCCGCCATGAGTTCCATCGGCGCCCCGGTGCAGCGCGGCAACCGGCCCGCCATCGGCGTGCTGACCGTCGCGGGACCCCTGGTGCGCCTGACCGAAAAGCGCATGCTCGAACTTGGGCCCGCGCTGATGGATGCCGCCGCCAAGCTCGCGCTGGCCAGCGCCAGTTCGCCGATGTTCAACAGGCAGGTGCCTAAGGCCGCTTAAGGCGGTGGCCGCTTAAGGCGGTGGCCGCTTAAGGCGGTGGCCGCCTAAGGCGGTGGCCGGTCCTTGCGATCGGCCTGCGTCACCGCGATGCAAGTACGCGGGTCCCGCGTCCTTTCCAGGCCTCGTTCGCCGGTGCCGGCATGACCCGCAGCCGTGCGCGCATGACTTGACCGTCGCCGGATCGGCGGGCGGCCATCGCTTCTTCCCCCGATTTCCTTCAATGCTCGCCCTTGCGCTCAAATCCTGTTTTTGAATGTCGTTCAGATTACTCATGCGTTCAAATTTTGAATTCGGTAAGATGGCGACCATCTCCCGGATCGAAGACCATGAGCGGCGCCCTCGAAAAATCCCTGGCCATCCTTGAATACCTGATCGCCTATCCGGACGGCGTGCCGCTCGCCAAAATCTCGACCGAACTCAACCAGGCGCGCAGCGGCTGCCATCGCACCCTGGGCGAACTGATCCGCTATGGCTACGTGCGCCAGATGCCGACCCACGGCGACTACGCGCTCACCACCAAGATGGCCTCGATGGGCCTGAGCTTCCTCGGCAAGTCGGGGGTGGTGGACATCGCCCAGCCGCTGCTCAACAGCCTTGCGCAAGCCACCGAGGAACTGGTGCGGCTGGCCATTCTCGACGGCGAGCGCCTGACCCTGGTCGCCAAGGCGCAAGGCGCCAAGTCCGGCCTTCTGTACGACCCCGACATGGGCATCGACCTGCGCTTGTCATGCAGCGCCGCCGGCCACGCCTGGCTGATGACCCTGCCGGAAGACCGCGCGATCGAAGCCGTGACCCGCCAGGGCATGGGCAAGCCCAGCCAGTTGGGCCCCAGCGCGCCGACCAGCATCAAGGCCCTGCTCAAGATGCTGCAGGAACACCGCAAGCGCGGCTACAGCGTGATCCGCGATGGCTACGCGCCGGGCATGAGTGCGATGGCCGCGCCGGTGCGGCGCCGCGACCAGCAGACCAGCGGCGTGGTCGTGATCGCCGGCCCCTCCTTCCGGCTGACCGAGAAACGCGTGCAGCAATTCGGCCCGCGACTGTTGGCCACCGCCGCGGAAATGGCCTCCACCGGCGACGCCTCGCCGCTGCTCAAGGCTGCCAACGTGGGCACCTGGGGCAATCAATCCCGATGAGGTATCGGGGTTGATTGCCAGGCCGGTCCTAGTGTCCTGTCCCGTAAGTTTGTTGCAAAAATAAAAGTGACGAAATCGGGCCGAGACAAGGAAAAAAGCACAGCGAGGGTTGTTCCCTCGCGCGCATTTTTGACGAAGTATTCGGCTCGATTTTCGTCATCTTTTATGCAACTAACTTACGGGACAGGACACTGGCAGGCTGTTGAAATTCGACCGACGTCTCTGAAGAATGTTGATTGATGCATTGCAACTGCGTGGCAACAGCCTCCAATATCGGGGGTTCCAAAGGGGGCTTGCCCCCTTTTCAACAAGTTGCTAGACCTCGACCGGCGCGCCCGCCTGCGCGCTGCGGCGGATTGCATCCAGCGTGGCGGCGATATTGATGCTCGCCTGCGCGGCCCGCCCGGCGGCCGCGAAATCGCGCTCACGCACCAGCTTGGCAAACGCCTCGGCGGAAAAGCGGAAGCCGCTGCCGACCGGCGAATCGTCGACCTCGTAGCCGATGCTGAATGCAGTACCCCGGCGCACCCGCATGCTGCTGCGCATGTAGCCGTGGGGCGCGCCGCCGTCCTCTTCGCTGGTGTGGTTCAGGTACTCCGTCTCGATCACGCCGCCCGAGCCGATGATGGTGGCGTGACGGTGATAGGCGGTATCCATGGCGCACGACAGCTGCGCGCGGCGGCCGTCGGCGTATTCGAGCGTCGCCATCGCGCTGATGTCCACGCCCGACGGCGCCATGGTCCAAAGCGCGCTGACGCGGCTGGGCGCGGCGCCCATCACCAGGGTGATGAGGCTGAGCGCGTAGCTGCCGGCATCGAGCAGCGCGCCGCCGCCAAGGTCCGGGCTGAGGCGGATGTTGTTCCGCGGATTGGAGAGCGTAAAGCCGAAGCAGGCCTGCACCGAACCCACCGTGCCGATCGCGCCGCTGGCGAGCAACTCGACCAGGGCGCCGGTCTGCGGCTGGAACCAGAAGGGATAGGACTCGAGCAGCACCACTTCGTGGCGCGCGGCCGCCGCGAACATCTCCTGCGCCTGGCTACGATCGAGGGCCAGCGGCTTTTCGCACAGCACGTGCTTGCCGGCAGCCGCGGCCTTGACCGCCCATTCCGCGTGCAGGCTGTTGGGCAGGGGCAGGTAGATCGCATCGACCTGCGGATCGGCGAGCAGGGCTTCGTAGGAGCCGAGGCTGCGCGCCACGCCATTCTCGGCGGCAAAGCTTTGCGCCTTGTCCGCCACCCGGCTGGCAACGCAGGCCACCTGCACCTGCCGGCTCGGCTTCACATCGCGGATGAACTGCTTCGCGATGTTGGCGCAGCCGAGCACGCCGATGCGCAAGGGCCGGCTGGAAACGTTTTCGCTGTTCATGGACGGCCGGCTCAGTGGCTCACCTTGTCCATCTCGGCGCGGTAGATCTTCACCACCGCCGGATCGTAGGAGGCGGCGAACTTGTCGGCCACCGGCTTGGTCAGTTCGCGCATTTTCGCCAGGGTGGCGGGCGGCACGTCGTTCACCTGCATACCCTTGGCTTCCAGCTCCTTGCGCGCGCCGGCCGACATGTCGCGGCTGAGCTTGCGCTCATAGGCGCCGGCCTCGATCACCGCCTCCTGGATGATCTTCTGCTCGGCGGGCGAGAGCTTGTCCCAGGTCTTCTTGCTGATCACCACCGGGTTGGCGGTGTACACGTGGTTGGTCACGCTCAGGTACTTCTGCACTTCGTAGAACTTGCTGGTCAGGATGACGTTGAACGGGTTCTCCTGCGCATCCATCGCCCTCGATTCGAGCGCGCCATACAGTTCGGGGAAGGGCATCGGCACCGGGTTGGTCCCCAGGGCGCCGAAGCTTTCGAGGAACATCGGGTTGGGGATCACGCGCAGCTTCAGGCCTTTGAGGTCCTCGACGTTGACCACCGGCTTGCGGCTGTTGGTGAAATTGCGAAAGCCGGTCTCCCAGAAAGCCAGGCCAACCATGCCTTTTTCGGGCAGCCTGGACATCAGGGTCTGGCCAAAAGGGCCGGCGAGCAGCGCATCGACCTGCTCGCCGCGGCTGAACGAGAAGGGCAGGTCGAGGAGGGTGAACTCCTTGACCACGCCGCCCATCACGGTCGCCGAGGGCAGGGTCATGTCGAGGATGCCGCCCTGCACGGCGGAAAGCTGCTGCTGCTCGCCGCCCAGCGTGCCGCCGCCAAGCTCCTGCACCTTCATCTTGCCGCCGCTTTTGGCGGAGACGATCTCACCCAGCTTTTGCGCGGCGAGAGAGATCGGCGCGCCGGGCTGCACGACGTGGCCGAAGCGCAGGGTGCGCTCCTGGATCTGCGCCGGGGCGCCGGCACTGAACGCGGCGAGGACCGCGGTGGCGACAAGGATGCGTAGCTTCATGGGTCTGTCTCCTGAGGTAGTTGTCGTGATGGCCCGGATGGGCCGGAAAAGCCGGAAAAACTTGTGGCGCTTCAATGGCCGCGCCGGCCGTTATGCGGGCGTCTCCTCACACCCGGCCAGGCAGATCGGCGAACCATCGGGCGCAATTTCCCCGGCCCGCGCATTCATTCAGGCCACGTCCACGGGCGTGGCCGAGGCCGAGACCAGATACAGGCCGCTCACCGCGCCGGGAGCCGCGCCTTGCGCAGCCAGCGCATCGGCGGCCAAATCCGCCTGCGCCAGCGCGGTCAGCGCGGCGGCCTCGTAGCCGCAGGCGACGAACACCCAGTCCGCCGTCTGGTCCGCCCCGTTGCGCAGCTTTTGCTCGGTGGTCGCGGCAATCGGCGGGCTCTGGTGGCGCAGCAGGTGCGCGCCCGTGAGACCAGGGCGGGTGACCAGGCTGCCGATCAGCGACCTGCAAAAATCGCGCAATGCATCGCCGCGCCCGGGCGCGGGCGAGAGCCGCACGGTAAGCGCATGCCGGGCCACGCCGGCGCCGCGCGATTCGAGCACATGGCACTGGCTGCGCACCATGTTGCGGTGGTGCGGCATCATCCGCGTCGACCACGGGGTCGGCGAGTTCAGGCTCGCGAGATAGTGCGGCGACGAGAGGATCCCGTAACCTTCCAGTTCGTACAGCACGAAAATCCCTTCGCCGCCGGTCGCGCTGCTCCAGCGCGAAGCGCGGCGAAAACCGGGGATGCCGAGCCGCTCGGTAAAGTGTTCGTGCGAGTGCCAGTCCTCGAAGGCGGACCGCGCATCGGGCGCGATGTCCCACCACATGGCCAGCGCCGCCTGTCCGAGTAGCGGCATCTCAGGCTCCAGCCCGCGAGGCGCGGTCGGCCCGGTTCGGCGAGCGAACGTGGTGGCGCGGCATTGTCTTCTCCAACCTCTTTTGGTTGGCGGCATCATGCCAGAAAGTTGAAAGACGTTCAAAGAATCGTTACCATTCAGGAAATGAAGGACTCCGGCTCGCGTGCCAGCATGAACTGCACTTCCGCATCCGGGTCTCCCGCCGGGTCTTCCCCCGGGTCTCCCGTCGAATCTCCCGGCACCGGGCGGCTTCCCGCCGCCAGCAAACCGGTGCGCGCAAGCACCTGCACGGCAAACCAACATGACTGAACAGCAACGCGGAAACGCCTCCCCCCTTCGATGCGTCCTGCCCGCGCAAGACGTGCTGGGCGAAACGCCACTGTGGTGCACCTCGACCCAGACCCTGCTGTGGCTGGATATCGACAGCGGGCGCCTGCAGCGTTTCCATCCGGCCAGCGGCCGCCACGATGCCTTCACCTTCGATGGCCGCTACGTGGGCTCGCTCGCCCTGATGCGCGCGCCGGGCCGCGTGTTGCTGGGCATCGACGCGGGCCTGTTCGAGTTTGATGTGGCGAGCGGCGAGAGCCGCCTGGTCCGCCAGGTGGAGCCTGCCGATTGCGACAACCGCCTGAATGACGGGCGCTGCGATGCACGGGGCCGCTTCTGGGTCGGCACCATGGACAACCAGTTGCACCGCCCGAACGGCGCCCTCTACCGGATCGATCCGGACGGCTCGGCGCACCACATGTTCGGCGATGTCATCGTCACCAACACCATCGCGCTTTCCCCCAGCCAGGACACGCTGTATTTTTCCGACACGCGACGCTTCATCACCTGGCAATTCGCGCTCGATCAGGCCGCCGGCACCCTGTCCGACCGCCGCGTCTTCGTGGACCATTCCGCGTCCAGGTCACGGCCCGACGGCGCCTGCGTCGATGCGGAAGGTTTCATCTGGAACGCCATTTTCGGCGGCGCCCGCGTGGTGCGCTATTCGCCGGCCGGAGAAGTCGACCGCGTCATCGAACTGCCCGTCACCAACCCCACTTGCGTGTGCCTGGGCGGCCCCGGCCTGAAGACGCTTTACATCACCACCGCCCGCAAGTTCCTGAACCGCGCGCAGTTGCGCAACGAGCCCCTGGCCGGCTCGCTGCTGGCGATCGATGTGGACGTGCCGGGCCTGCCGGAGCATCGCTTCGGCGCCTGACGGGACAGCTGCATACCGCCGGGCGGGCGGAAGCGGCGGCGACGATGGCGATGACGGCCAGGCGCTATTCATTCGGGCAATTGATCAATGGCTCGAATAAACTCATTTCCCTTCACCTGCCGGGACTGGGACAATTCCCCCTCAGCCAGCGTCCCGTCCGGCGCAGCCAGGGAGAATCTCAATGATCACGTCGACTGCCGCGCATCCCTTGACCTTGCAATTGCTCGAGTGGATCGCCAATGAACCGCGTTGTTACGCGGAGGTGCTCGAAGCGTGGCGTACGTCTTGTCCCCGCCTGTCGGTCTGGGAGGACGCGTGCCTAGAGGGTCTGGTGGAGTGTGATGCCGGCACGCAAGGCATTGTGCGGCCATCGGCCAAGGGACTGGCATTGTTGCAGGCGCGGCGCGGGGTGGACGTTTAGGCGCGGCCTGCGTTCTTCCAATAAATAGATAAGCGGCAGGTGGGGCGATGAGTCTCTGGGTTTCGGTGGCAATTATCGGGGTGACGGTGTTCGTGACCTCGTTCATCTCGGGCATCCTGGGCATGGCGGGGGGGATGATCCTGATGGGCGTCCTCCTGGCGCTGATGCCGGTGCCGGCGGCGATGATGCTGCATGGCGTGGCGCAACTGGCGGCGAACGGGTGGCGGGCCTGGCTGTGGCGGGCGCAGATCGACTGGCGGGTGTTCCGGGGCAACTTCTACGGCTCGCTGGTGGCGCTGGCGTTCTTCACGGTAATGCAGCTGGTGGGCAGCCGCATGGTGGTGTACCTGTTCCTCGGGCTGACGCCGTTCGTGAGTTACGTGCTGCCGCCCAAGCTGAAATTGAATGTGGACCGCAAGGGGCACCCCTTCGTCTGCGGGACCCTGTGCACGGGTTTGCAGCTGCTCTCGGGCATCGCGGGGCCGCTGCTGGACGTGTTCTTCCTGCAGTCGAAGATGAACCGGCACCAGGTGGTGGCGACCAAGGCGTCGACGCAGACCATGAGCCATCTGCTGAAGATCATCTACTTCGGCTTTTTGATCGGCACGGCGCAACAGGGCAGCGTGGACTGGTGGATGGCGGCGGGAATGATCGCGCTGGCCATGGCGGGAACCACGGCGTCGCGTGGAGTGCTGGAGAAGATGACCGATGTGAACTTCCGCAAGTGGACGCGCGGGACGGTCACGGTGATCGGCTTGATCTATCTGGGCAACGCGTTCAAGCTGATACTGGCCTGAGGACAGCAGGCCGGGCGGTGCGCGCCAGCGCGGTAGGAATGCGCCGACGAGGCTATCCGCCCGCGCCGACAGCGTACGTGGGGGAGCTGGCCTAGGCTTGATCGTCCGGGGTGCCTGCGGCGCTAAGCGGCGGCGCGCCCGATGATCTTGACCAACGATCGGGACGACGCCATGACACACAGCGCGCGCACTACCCGCACTACCCGAACTACCAAATCCTCCGCCTCCTCGAAAGCACACCCGACCGCGAAGGCCGGCCCTTCCCCCAAAGCGGGCAAGGCCGCGAAGAAGGTGACGCGCAGCACGCGCGCGGCCAATGACGAGGACAGCGGTGTCGCCAGATCAAGACCGGCGAAGCCGAAATCCCCTGCCTCGAGGAGCGCCAGCAAGGGCGGCGGCACGCGCGGCGGCTCTTCCCGCGTGCTGTGGAAGGGCGCGATCACCTTCGGCCTGGTGCTGGTGCCGGTGGAACTGCACACGGCGGCGCGCCGCCAGGGCCTGGAACTGGACATGCTCGACAAACGCAGCATGGAGCCGATCGGCTACAAGCGCATCAACAAGATCACCGGCAAGGAAGTCGAGTGGGCCAACATCGTCAAGGGCTATGAATACGAGAAGGGCCAGTACGTCGTCCTGGGCGACGAAGACTTCAAGCGCGCCAACCCGAAGGCAACGCAAAGCGTGGAGATTTTCTCCTTCATCGACGCCGGCGGCATCCCGCCGATGTATTTCGACGCGCCCTACTATCTGGTGCCGCAGCGCACCGGCGTGAAGGTGTACGCGCTCCTGATGCAGGCGATGGAGAAGGAGCAGGTGGTGGCGCTGGCCAACGTGGTGATCGCCACCAAACAACACCTGGCGGTGGTGATCCCCGACGGCGAGAAGCTCATCCTCAACACCTTGCGCTATGCGGACGAGATCCGCGATACCGAAAACCTGGACATGCCGGACGTCGCCGGTGCCTCGCTCAAGGCCGGCGAGATGAACATGGCGCAGAAACTCATCGACTCGATGCGCGGCAAGTGGGAGCCCGAGGAGTACCACGACACCTATCGCGAAGACCTGCTGGCGCGCATCGACGAGAAGGTCAAGGCAGGCCAACTCAACGAAGTGCCCAAGGCCGAGAAGGGCGAGAGCAGCGGCAAGCAGCGCTCCGCCGAGGTGATCGACCTGATGGCCCTGCTCAAGAAGAGCATTCCCGGCAGGGGCAAGGCCGCGGCCGGGGAGAAAGAAGCCGGGCCCTCGCGCGCCGCCGCCAAGGGCACGGCGCGCAAGACGGTGCAGCGCAAACGGGCCGCCTAGTGAGAGGACCACATGAGCCTCGCCCGTTACCACGCCAAGCGCGACTTCAGGAACACGCCGGAGCCGAAGGGGCGCGGCGCGAAAGCGCAGCGCCACCTGCGCTTCGTGATCCAGAAGCATGCCGCCACGCGCCTGCACTACGACTTTCGCCTGGAACTCGACGGCACGCTGAAAAGCTGGGCCGTGCCCAAGGGCCCGAGCCTGGACCCGGCGGACAAGCGCCTGGCGGTGCATGTGGAGGACCACCCGGTCGAATACGGTGGTTTCGAAGGCGTAATCCCGGAGAAGCAATACGGCGCGGGCGAGGTGATCGTCTGGGACCGCGGCACGTGGAAGCCGATCTCCACCGATGCGCGCAAGGCCTACCGCGAAGGGCACCTCAAGTTCGCGCTCGAAGGCGAGAAGCTGCGCGGCGCATGGGCGCTGGTGCGCATGCACGGGAGAAGCGATGATGCCCACGACAACTGGCTGCTGATCAAGGAGCGGGACGGCGAAGCGCTGCCCGGCGAGGGCGAGAAGATGGTCAGGGATCATCCCGAGAGCGTGGTCTCCGGCCGCAACGTGGAAGAACTCAAGGGCGCGGGCAATACCGATGTTTGGGACAGCAAGGAGCGGGATCCCAAAAAGGCTTTTAAGCCGGCCAGGGATGGGAAAGCTGCGAAGCAGGCGGCGGCGCACGCCAGCGCGCCTTCGGTCAAGGCTATCAAGGCGAACGCCACCAGGGCGGTGAAGAAGACAGCCGGGAAGGCAAGTGCGGGGAAGGTAGAGCATATCGCCCCGCCCGATGCCGGCCGCAAGGCTGCCTTGCCCGCCGCGCTGGAGCCGCAACTGGCGACCCTGGTCGAATCCGCCCCGGAGGGCGAAGGCTGGGTCTACGAATTCAAGTTCGACGGCTACCGCCTGCTCGCGCGGCTGGACAAGGGCCGCGCAAAACTGCTCACCCGCAACGGCCACGACTGGAGCGCCAGGTTCCCGGCCATCCGCGAGGCGCTCGAGGCGCTCGGCCTCAAGTCGGGCTGGCTCGACGGCGAAGTCTGTGTCATGAACCCGAAAGGCGTGAGCAGTTTCTCGCTGCTGCAACAATGGTTGAGCAACGAGGGTGAGGGCGCGAAGGGCGAAGCGGTGTACATGCTGTTCGACGCGCCCTATCTCGAAGGCCGCGACCTGCGCGGCGTGCGCTTGTCGGAGCGCAAGGAGCTGCTCGCCGCGCTGCTGGAGCGTGCCGATGCGCAAGGCGTGCTGCGCCTTTCCGGGCATCTCGATGCGGATGGCGCCGGCGCGCAGGCACAAGCCTGCAAGCTCGGCCTCGAGGGCCTGATCGGCAAGCGGCTCGACGGCCGCTACGTCAACGGCCGTTCGCGCGACTGGATCAAGCTCAAGTGCCGCCAGCGCCAGGAGTTCGTGATCGCCGGCTACACGCCGCCGCAGGGCAGCCGCGCCGGCTTCGGTTCGCTGCTGCTGGGCCTGCACGAGGAGGGCAAGCTGCGCTACGCCGGGCGGGTGGGAACCGGTTTCGATGCGAACCGGCTGCGCAGCGTGCTCAAGCGCCTGCGCGCCGTCGAGACCGCCGATTCTCCCTTTGATACCGTCCTGCCCGCCGCGGCCCGCGTGCGTGGCACGCGCTGGGTCGAGCCGAGCCTGGTCGCCGAGGTTACATTCGCCGAATGGACCAGCGACGGCAATGTGCGCCAGGCTGCCTTCGAGGGCCTGCGCGAGGACAAGCCGGCCAAGGACATCAGTGCCGAACTGCCCGCGGACAAGGCGCAAAGGAAGACAGCGGCGAAGGCCGTGAGCAAAGCCGCGACCAGGGGAACCGCAATCAAGCGCGCGCCCGCGAAGAAGGCCGCCGCCAGGGCCACCGCAAAAACAATAAGTACCGCCATGCACGCCTCCGCCAGCGCCGGAGCCGGCAACGCCGTCGCGGGCATCGCCATCAGCCACCCCGATCGCGTCGTCTATCCCGACGATGGGGTCACCAAGCTCGACGTGGCGCGCTTCTACGAGCGCATCGCGCCGCTGCTCCTGCCCTATGTGAAGAACCGCCCGCTGTCGCTGGTGCGCTGCCCCGGCGGCATCGGCGGCGAATGCTTTTTCCAGAAGCATGCCGCGAAGTTCGAGTTGCCCGGAGTGCGACAGCCGCTCATCGCCGACAGCCAGGGCGAAAACCCCTACATCGTGGTCGACAGCGTGGAGGGCCTGGTTGGCCTGGCGCAGATGGGCAACCTCGAATTGCACGCATGGAACGCCACCACCAGGAACATCGAAAAGCCCGACATGCTGGTGATGGACTTCGACCCCGCCGAAGGCGTGCCTTGGGAACAGGTAGCCGAGGCGGCGCAGTCGGCGCGCACCCTGTTCGAAGCACTTGGGCTACAGTCTTTTCTCAAGACCACCGGCGGCAAGGGCCTGCATGTGGTGGTGCCGTTCACGCCGAAAGACGGTTGGGACGAGATAAAGGCATTCAGCCACGCCATTGCGCTGCGCATGGTCGAGGCCTTTCCCGAGCGCTTTCTCGCCACCGCCACCAAGGCCAAGCGCCGCGGCAAGATTTTCATCGACTACCTGCGCAACGGCCGCGGCGCAACGGCGGTGGCGCCATACACCCTGCGCGCGCGCGCCGGCGCGACGGTCGCGGTGCCGCTGGACTGGAAGGACCTGAAGCGCGACTGGCGTCGCGAGCCGGTGCGCCTGGAGGACCTGATGAAGTCGCGCAAGATCACCGACCCGTGGCGCGATTATTTCAAGGTCAGGCAGTCGATTACCGCGAAGATGAAGCGCGCGGTCGGCCTCGAGTAAAGGAAGCGTGAGAACATAAGACATCGTCGGAAAACACAGGGAGAGGATCGCGGTGGAGTTGCGCCAACTGAGGTATTTCGTCCGCGTCGTCGAACTCGGCAGCATGGGCCGCGCCGCGCTCGACCTGGGCGTGGTCACCTCCGCGCTCTCGCAACAGATCAGCCGCCTGGAGGGCGAACTCTCGACCCGTCTGCTGCAGCGTGGCGCCGGCGGGGTCAAGCCTACCGACGCGGGCCTGGCCTTTTTGCGCCAGGCGCAACTGGCGCTGCGCCACGCCGACGCGGCGGCAAGCGCGGCGCAGCAGGCGCGCCTGGCGGGGCAGGTGAGCGTGGGCCTGGCGCCGACCACCGCCGCGGTACTCGGCCTGCCGTTTCTCGAAGCGATGCGCGCGCGCTATCCGGATGTGCGCCTGCACCTGGTCGAGAGCCTCTCCGGCCACCTGGCCACCATGCTGAACGCGCGCCAGCTCGACCTGGCGCTGCTGTTCCAGGGCGAGGCGTCGCGGCGCTGGAGCGTGCAGCACCTGCTGGATGAACATCTGTTCGTGATCGCGGCCCGGCATCTGCCGGGTCTGCCGGCAGCGAATCCCAAGGCAGCCAGGCGCGCGCCCGAATCACGCGCGGAGGGTGTTGCCCCCGTGCGCCTGGCGCAGCTGGCCGACTTGCCCCTGATCCTGCCCAGCGGCCCGCATGGCCTGCGCGCGCTGCTCAACACCGCGTTCGCGCGCGCCCGCATCAAGCCGCGCGTGGTCGCCGAGATCGACGGCCTGGCGCTGCTGATGGACGCGGTGCGCGCCGGCTTGGGCGCGACAGTGCAGCCGGGCGCGGCGCTGGCGCGCCAGGGCGGCGCCGATCTGGTGTCGCTGCGGGTGGCCGATACGCATGCGCGCCGCCCCAATCTGCTCGCCAGCCTGAACGACGACGAACTCTCGCCCGCCGCGCTGGCCGCGCGCGTGGTGCTTACCGAAGTTGCGCGCGGCATGGCGCGCGATGGCCGCTGGAGCGGCGTTACGCTGACGCGCGGGAAGAGGAACCAGACAGCGCACTGAACAGCGACAAAAGGCCGCGAGCATGATCGGCGCCCGATGTGGCGCCGGCCCCGGCGGGGACGCGGCACCTGTCACGGTGCCGGACCGTCCCCGCGCATCGCCCGATGTCGCTTGCGAGGGATATCGCGCTCGCGGCCGCGCCGCTTGACGAAGCGCTGCCGGCGCGCGATACGCCGATCAGTGAAGCGCCCCTCACTCCGCAACGATTTTCACGTTGCGGTTGATATACGGCATGCCGCGCGCCGGATGCGGTGGCGCATTGCGGATCAGGTGGCTGCCGAAGGCCTGCGCCAGCGCCTCGAGTTGTTCATCGCTGAGCTTGCGGCGCGCCCGCGATTGGCTGCGATTTTGTCGCGTGTCGGCAACGTTGCGATTGCGGTCCATATCCAGTCTCCTTCTGTTCGAGAGAACAGCTTGTCGTCATGCGTGGGACTGGGCCGCTTTGCGCTTCGTTCCCCGAAACCCGCCTCAGGACAGCGCAAAGTTGTGACGGTTTGTTCCTACCCGCGCCCGCGAAAGGTGCATCGGCATACCGTGTCGGCGCTCTCCGACACCGGAATCGGCGCCCGCGCGGCATCTTCGCGCCGGCCGCGGCGCGAAGATGCGCCATCGCCTCATTTCGTTCCACGCTCGTTTCACGAGGAGTTGCCATGAACCCGTCCATTTTCAAGCGCGCCGCATTGTTGCTGGCAAGCAGCCTGATCGCCGCGCCCGTGATCGCCGCCACTTCCGCCGACTTCGGCGACCCCGAACTCAAGCTCGCCCCCGGGCAGGTGGTCGCGCTCGCCAGCCCCGAGCTGTACGTGGTCGCCTCCGGCGGCATCGGCGACGAAGAACGCGCCGCGATCGAATCGCAGGCCGGCCGCTATTCGATGCGCATGATTTTTTCCGAGACCAACGGCCAGTACGTGGTGGCCGACCGCGTCAGCCTCTCCAAGCGCGGGACCGAAGTGCTGCGCGTGAGCGACGCCGGCCCGCTGCTCTACGCCCAGGTGCCCCCGGGCCAATACGCGCTGAGCGTTTCCTACAAGGGCATCACCCAGACCCGCAACGTCACCATCGGCAGCCGCGCCAGCGACGTGCACATGACCTGGCCGGTCGAGCTGGATTGAGTACGGGCCAACCGGGCCAACCAGACCAAGCCTAATCAACAGGGAGTTGCCATGAACAAGATACGCTTGGCCGGACTGCGCCGCCGCGTGCGCCGGCTGTTTTCCACGCCACCTCGCCTGCACGCCACACGCGCCCGTCCGGACCAGCCCGCGCGGATGCCGCCGGCCGCCCACGCCAACAACGCGCCCCCCACGGCAGCGCGGGCAGCCGCCGCCCGCGGCAGCCGCCCCGTCTCCGTCCGGCATCGCGCCGCCAACACGGCGGCGCGTACCGCCACCGGCGCGGTATGGCTGCTCACCCTGCTGGCCGCGCTGATCCTGCTGGGCGGCGTGCTGATCGTCTCCGAAGGGGCACGCACCGCCATCGGCTTCGAGAGCATCGGCCAGAAAATAGACCGCGTGATCGGACGCGCCAACGGCGTGGTTGCGGATGCCGGTGAAAGCGCGCGCGACCGCGCCACTGCCGTGACCGATCGGGTCGAGCGTACGGGCAAGCAGATCAACGACCGCGGCGTCGCTGCGTTTGACGCGGGCGCGGCGCGCGTCGATGCCGCCACCGGCGCGGTGCGCGAGCAGGTCGACGCGGCGGGCACGCGCATCAGCGATGCGGCGATTACCGCCTCGATCAAGACCGACCTGCTCAAGGACCCGTTCCTGAGCGCCCTGCGCGTGGAGGTGAATACCGTGCAGGGCGAAGTGACCCTGACCGGCGAAGCCGGCAGTGAAGTGTCGCGCGAACGCGCCGCGCGCATGGCCGCCGCCGTGGCCGGTGTCAGGCGCGTCAACAACCGGATCGCCGTCACCGACGGTACCAATGCGGCGACCAATGCGCCAACCAGCGCGCCAACCAGCACGCCGACCCGCGCGGCCGCCAGCACATAGACTGGCGCGACCAACAGCGTAGCCGCGCCGCAAGGCGCCCACCCGCATGCCGGGCCCGCGCCGATTGCGCGCTTGACCCCCGGCGCCGCGATAGCGCAGCACGCGCGGTACACATCTCACGGCATATGGCGGTAAGGCGCCAGCCCCGCCCGCGCCTCATTTTTACAAACTTTTACTCTATTTTTTCACCTACCCGGCCGCCGCGCGCGCCGGTGCCGGGCAGCCCTTTTCGCAATTGAACTTGCCGGCGCCCGCCGGCTCCAATGCGTCATGCATCGCCGCGCCAGAGGGGCGCGTCGGGTGCGCGCGGCGCCGCTTCGGCCCGGCGGCACCCGCCTCCCCCGGCCCGCGCGGCGGTCGCATGGCCGCTGGCGTACCCCGCGCGCCTGAGGCGGGCGAGGCAAAGGGCGTACTACAATGGCGCGCTGATCGCCCGCCCGGGCCGTGTCATGCACCGAACCCGCAACCGGGACCTAGTATTGTTTTGTAGATTTCCAGGCTGATGCCCAGTTTAGTGGCGCGCGCCCCCCTCCCGGGAGAATCGACCTTCTCCCTGTCGATCCGCCGCAGTACCGCCGCCGGCATCGCGGTCTCGCTGGCGGTGCACCTGCTCGCGCTTTTTCTGCTGCTGCCACAGATCAAGAAGAAAGAGGACGAGTTCTCCGAGCCGCCCGCGCCGGGGCCGATCACCGCGCAGATCCGCCTGCCCTCGAAGGCCGCGCCCAAGGCAGAACCCGCGCCCGCGCAGCCCGAGGCGACGCCCAGCCAGCCCCCGCCGCCGCGCGAACCCGCGCGCCGCCGCCCAACGCCACAGCGCCCCACCTTGCCGCCGCTGCTTTCACGCCGCGCGCCGAATGCGCCCACGACCGCCCCGCCCGCGCCCACGCGTCCGCTGCCGCCGCCCTTCCCCCAGCCGCCCGCGGACGACAACCCCAAGACCGACATGTCGGCCAACCTGAACGAGCGCCGCCGGAAGATGGACGCGCTACAGGACGAGATGGCCAGCGGCAACCGCAACCCCTCGGAAAACACGGTGGCGATGAACCGCATCAAGGAAAACCTCAAGCCGGACCGCGGCGCCGGCGGCGTATTTCGGGTCAGCATGGGCATTCGCAACGCCAATATCTATTTCAACGGCTGGCGCGGCGAGCGCAAGCGCGTGATGGAAGAATCGTTCGAGGTCGATGCCGGAATCGGCGGCGATGTCGAGGGCGCGGTGATCCGCCAGATCGTCGCAGTGATCCGGCGCGACTACACCACCGATTTCACCTGGGAAAGCCATCGCCTGGGCGGCTCGCGCACGCTCTCGGCCCGCCCCGAGGACACGGCCGAACTCGAGCGTTTTCTGCGCCTGGAATTTGCCGAGGTTTTCGCCAGCGCCCGCTCGCGGCGCTAAGGCCAGAGGCTCTGCACCAGCATCGGCCCGGAGGACACCCGAGGCGCGGCTGCCGGGCCATGCCAGACTGGGCGGCTGCCCTGAACCCGGTGCCGCGCTTCCCATCCCACCCGCCGTGCCGGGACTGCTACCCGAAACGCGCCTCCACGGACACGGCCCGTGCTAGCCGCGATGGCGCAAGGCTTCCACCAGCAGGTTGAATGCCGGCGAAGACTGGCGCCGGCTCGGGTAGTACAGATGGTAGCCGGTATAGCGCGGGCACCAGTCCTCCAGCACGCGATTCAGCCGCCCGGCTTCAATGTACTCCAGCACCATGTCTTCCGGGATGCAGGCCAGGCCGAAGCCGGCGAGCACGGCGCGGATACGCGGCGTGGTGGTGTTGAAAACCAGCTGCCCTTCGACGTGCACCCTGAGTTCGTGGCCATCCTTCTCGAATTCCCAGGCGTACAGGCCGCCCAGGGTGGGCAGGCGGGTGTTGATGCAGTCGTGCGCGGCCAGGTCCTGCGGGGTATTCGGCGGCGGGCGTTTGGCGAAGTAGCTTGGGGTGCCGACCACGGCCATGCGCAGGTCTTTGGCGATGCGCACGGCGATCATGTCCTTGGCGACCGAGTCGCCCAGGCGCACACCGGCGTCGAAACGGTCGGCGACGATGTCGGTGAAGCCGTAGTTGATGTTGATCTCGACCTTGATGTCCGGATACTGCGGCAGGAATTTCTCCAGCACCGGCCACAGCACCGTGATGGCCGCATGCTCGGCCGCGCTGATGCGGATGGTGCCGGCGGGCTTGTCGCGCAGTTCGCTCAAGGCCGCCAGCTCGGCCTCGACCTCCTCGAAACGCGGCCCCACGGTCGCCAGCAGTCGCTCGCCGGCCTCGGTGGGCGCGACGCTGCGCGTGGTGCGGGTGAGCAGGCGCAGGCCGAGCCGGGTTTCCAGGCCGCGAATGGTCTGGCTCAGCGCCGATTGCGAAACCCCGAGTTGCCCGGCTGCCTTGGTGAAGCTGCCCTCCCGCGCCACCACCAGGAAAGCCTGCAGGTCGTTGAAGTTTTCCCGGCGCATTGATTAGTACATCTTCTAGGTTCATGCGGATTACACCATCTTATCACTGGCTGCCCGGGAGCCTAAAGTTGCAGTCATTGGCAGCCGGCATAAAAGCGGCTGCCTCCAATCCCCAAGAAGGAGCAGGACCATGGATATCAAACGCAGCGGCTCTCAGCCTTCTGTCCAAGGGCCAGCCGACCATTTCACCGGCACGGTGCGCGTCGACTCGCCGTTTCAGGCCGGCGCACCGGCGCGTGTCGGCGGGGCGAGCGTCACCTTCGAGCCCGGCGCCCGCACAGCCTGGCACACCCACCCGCTGGGCCAGACCCTGATCGTCACCGAAGGCAGCGGCCTGGTGCAGCGCTGGGGCGACGCGGTCCGGCAGATCCGCTCCGGCGACGTGGTGCTGATCGCGCCCGGCGAGAAGCATTGGCACGGCGCCTCGGCCAGCACTGGCATGACCCACATCGCCATCGCGGAGAACCTCGAGGGCAAGGTGGTCACGTGGATGGAACAGGTCAGCGACGAGCAGTACCCGGCCTGAAGCCCGGGGGGCAGTACCCGGCGTGAAGCCGGGAAGCAGTACCCGGGCTGATCCGCAATCCAGCCATCGCGCGGAACGCCGGCCCGCAAGCAAACAATCCATGACGCGCAGAGGAACAAATGACGAGACCCGGATCCTGGAAACAATTCGCCGCCCTCCTGATGGCAGCCATCGCCATCAACGCAAGCACCGTGAACGCAGCCGGGCAAGCCACGAAACCCGATCCACTGCTGATCCAGGCGCAGGGCAGTTTCGCCGTCGGCGGCAAGGTGATCACCAACCCCGGCACCTTCGACTCCTACAAGCCGACACCTGACGGGCAGACGCTGCACGGCGACCACGCCTACGTGACGTATCAAATTCCCGTCAAGGCGCGCAAGTTGCCCCTGGTGTTCTGGCATGGCGCCGGGCAGTTCTCGAAAACCTGGGAGACCACCGCGGACGGCCGGGAGGGCTTTCAGAACATCTTCCTGCGCCGCCGCTTCGGCGTCTATCTGATCGACCAGCCGCGCCGCGGCAATGCCGGACGCAGCACGGTGGCCGCCACGATTCCCGCAACGCCGGACGAGCAGCTCTGGTTCAACACGTTCCGCATCGGGGTCTGGCCGAACTACTTTCCCGGCGTGCAGTTTTCGTGCGACCCGGAAGCCCTGAATCAATACTTTCGCGCGATGACCCCGAACACCGGGCCGTTCGACATGAAAGTGGTCTCGGATGCCACCTCGGCGCTGTTCGACAAGATCGGCCCCGGCATCCTCGTCACCCATTCGCAAAGCGGCGGGCCGGGCTGGCTCACCGCGATCAAGAACCACAACGTGCGCGCCATCGTCGCCTACGAGCCGGGCAGCGGCTTCGTGTTCCCGCAAGGCGAGGTGCCGCCGCCGATGCCCAGCGCGGCCGGCCCCCTGGAGGGCGTGGCGGTGCCTGCGTCGGAATTCATCAAGCTGACGCGCATCCCCATCGTCATCTACTTCGGCGACAACATCCCCGAGCAGCCGACGGCCAGTCCCGGCGAAGACAACTGGCGCGTGCGTCTGGCGATGGACAGCCTGTGGCGCGATGCGGTCAATCGCCACGGCGGCGACGCCACCCTGGTGCATCTGCCCGAGATAGGCATCCGCGGCAACACTCACTTTGCGTTCTCGGATTTGAACAACCTGCAGATCGCCGATTTGATGGCGCAATTCCTCAAGCGCAAGGGACTGGATTGAGGGTGCCCGCATTCCCGGGCCGATTTCGGGGAATCAAGATCATCAGCAACAACATCCAGAGGAAGCAAGCATGCAAACCATCACCCTGAACAACGGCGTCGCGATGCCTGTCGTGGGCTTCGGCGTATTCCAGATTCCCGATGCGCTTGAGTGCACGCGCTGCGTCGTCGATGCCATTCACGCGGGATACCGCCTGATCGATACGGCTGCCTCCTACATGAACGAGGCGGCCGTGGGCGCTGGGCTGAAACAAGCGGGTATCGCGCGCGAAGAATTGTTCGTGACCTCAAAGCTCTGGGTGCAGCACGCCGGCCATGAGCGCACCACGCAAGCCATTGACGAGTCGCTCAAGCGCCTGAATCTCGAATACCTGGATCTGTACCTGATCCACCAGCCCTATGGCGATGTGCACGGGTCATGGCGCGCCATGCAGGACGCTTATCGCGCCGGCAAGCTGCGCGCCATCGGCGTCAGCAATTTTCAGCCAGACCGGTTGATGGACATCACCGCGTTCAACAACGTCAAGCCCGCGGTCAACCAGATTGAAATCAATCCTTTTCAGCAACAAGAAGAGGCGGTGAAATTCATGCGCGAACTTGGCGTGCAGGCGCAAGCGTGGGCGCCGTTTGCCGAAGGGAAGAACAATCTCTTCCAGAACGAGGTGCTGGCAAGCATCGCCGCCAGGCATGGCAAGACCATCGGGCAAGTCGTGTTGCGCTGGGTCATGCAACGAGGCGTTGTTTCACTGGCCAAGTCTGTCCGCAAGGAGCGCATGGCGGAAAACATCGCGGTTTTTGGTTTCGAGCTGGACACGAACGACATGGCGCGGATCGCGACACTCGATACCGCTACCAGCAGCTTCTTCTCACACCGCGACCCGGCCATCGTCAAATGGATGAGTGAACGCAAGCTCGACATTTGAAATGCTCCCAATGCTTGTGCGATCCATAAATTCGCCCGGATCGACGTCCCGGAATAGGACGCGCCCCGGTGAGACAGAGAGACCACGCCGATGAAGATGCCCTTGAGGCCAACCATTACCAGCGCTCTTGCGTTCGCACTGCTCGCGCCCGCAATGTCGTCCGGCATTGCGCAGACCAGCACGCCCTTGGCGCCGCAGCCCCCGCTGAGTATCGCGCGCGCGGGCACGCAGGCTTCCACCAAGGGGCCGGCGGAGAATTTCACCGGCGCGGTGCGCGTCGATCCACTGTTCCGCGCCATTGCGCCGGCGCGCGCGGCCGGGGCTTACGTGACCTTCGAGCCGGGCGCGCGCACGGCGTGGCACACCCACCCCAATGGACAGGTGCTGATCGTCACCGCCGGCGTGGGCCGGGTGCAGCGCTGGGGCGGCCCGATCGAGGAAATTCGTCCCGGCGACGTGGTGCGCATCGCGCCCGGACAGAAGCACTGGCACGGCGCCGCGCCGACCACCGGCATGACCCACATTGCCGTGGGCGAACACCAGGACGGCAAGACGGTGGACTGGCTGGAGAAGGTCAACGACACCGAGTATCTGAAGCAGCCTTGACACGCCGCCATCCCAGTCCCACGACCCACACCATCAACAGGAGAACGTCATGAAGAAATTCGCTGCCAGTACCTTGGCCACCGGACTTGTCGCATTGGCGGGGAGCGTACCCCTCCCTGCGCACGCGCAAAACACGCCCGGCGCCGCCGCATCTGCTCCGGCATCCACGCCCGCATCTACACCTACGCCCCCGGCCGCCGGCACCCAGCAGACACCGGCGCAACGCCTGATGGGCGACATCGCCCCCAAGCTGGCCGACCTCACCGACAACGTGCTGTTCGGCGATGTCTGGGCCCGCCCCGGCATGTCCAAGCGCGACCGCAGCCTGGTCACCATCAGCGCGCTGATTGCGATGAACCGGCCCGACCAGTTGCGCTCGCACATCGCACTGGCGCGCCAGAACGGCGTGACCGAGACCGAGATCGTCGAGACCATCACGCATCTCGCGTTTTACGCCGGCTGGCCCAGCGCGGTGACCGCCGTCGGGGTGGCCAGGGAAGTGTTCCAGAAAAAATGAACACCTCCACCGCTGCATTGCCGCTGGACGCCCGCACCAGCCAGGCGCCCGTGCTGGCGATCATCCTGATCAGCTACCTGATGATCGTGCTCGACATCTCGATCGTCATCACCGGGCTGCCGAAAATCCGCGACAGCCTGCACTTCTCGACCGCCGAACTATCGTGGGTGCAGAACGCGTATACGCTGGCGTTCGGCGGCCTGCTGCTGTTGGGCGCGCGCGCCGGCGACATTCTCGGGCGCCGCCGCATGTTCATCGCCGGCCTGGGCCTGTTCACGGTCGCGTCCTTTTCTATCGGCATCGCGCAGTCGCCTGCCTGGCTGCTCAGCGCGCGGGCGATCCAGGGCGTGGGCGCGGCAATCCTGGCGCCGTCCACCCTCGCCCTGCTATCGACCAATTTCGCCGAGGGGCAAGAGCGCACCCGCGCGATCGGCTACTACGGCGCCACCGCCGGGATCGGCGCCAGCCTGGGACTGGTGCTGGGCGGCATCTTCGCGGACGCGCTTTCCTGGCGGGTCGGCTTTTTCGTCAACCTGCCGATCGGCGTTGCGCTGATGCTGGGCGCACGGCGCTACCTCACCGAGACCGAGCGCCGGCCCGGCCGTTTTGATGTGGCCGGCGCGATCAGCTCGACCCTGGGCATGACGGCGCTGGTCTACGGCCTGGTGCGCTTCGCCGCCACCGGCGGGCACGATGCGCTCGCGTTCACGGCGCTGGCCGCCGGCGTGCTGCTGCTGGCCTACCTGGTGTTCAACGAGTGGCGCGCGCCGCAGCCGATCATGCCGCTGCGCCTGTTCGCCAGCCGTGAGCGCGCCGGGGCGTACGCGGCGCGCGTGCTGTTTCTCGGCGCGATGGTGGGCTTCTGGTTTTTCACCACCCAGTTCATGCAAGGCGTGCTGGGCTTCAGCCCGTTTGCCGCCGGAGTCGCGTTTCTGCCGACCACCTTGCCCAATTTCGCCGCGGCCCTCGCGGTGCCGAAACTCACGCAGCGCTTCGGCAACGGCCGGCTGCTGGCCGGCGGACTGGCCCTGGCGTTGATCGGCATGGCCTGGCTGGCGCAGGTGTCGGCCGATACGTCCTACCTGATCGGCGTGGCCCTGCCGATGGTGATGATCGGCATCGGCCAGGGCGCGACCCTGAGCCCGCTGACCGTCGCGGGGATCGCGGGGGTGGCGCGCGAAGACGCGGGCGCCGCCTCGGGCCTGGTCAACGCGGCGCACCAGCTCGGCGGCTCGCTCGGGCTGGGGGTACTGGTGGTGGTGTTTGCCGCCGCCGGCGGCGGCGCCCTGGAAGGCCACGCCTTGCTGGCGCACCAGATCTCCGCCGCGTTCACCGCGGGCGCGGTGATGCTGGCCTTGGCCCTGGTGCTGGTGATGCTGCTGATCGTGTTGCCACGCAAGGCCGCGTAACGACCGGGCCGCGCGTGCGCCGCGCCGGTTCAGCCGGCGGCGGCGCCCCCCGTCAGGCGCGCAATTTCGCCGGTCGCCTCGCGCAGCGCCTGCGCCAGGCTTTCCACCCGCGAGGCCGGGATGCGCGCGCCGATCGCCGACACCGACAGTCCCAGGTAAGGCCGTCCATGCGCCGCCGGCACCGCCATGCCGACCGCCGCCACCCCTTCCATCACCAGGTCGAGCGCGAACACATGCCCGTCGCGGCGTGCCTCGCGCACGTAGTCGCGCAACCGCGCGGCGTCGAGTTTGCAAAAGCGCACCAGCGCCGGCGCGTTCGATTCGATCAGCGGCCCGGCCTCTTCCTCCGGCAAGCCGGCGAGGATGCAGATGCCGGCGGCTGACGCGCCCATCGGGCGCCGGTCGCCCAGCGCCACCACATTGGCCTTGATCGGGTAGGCGCCCTCGGCGCGCCAGGCGCATACCACGTCATCGTAGCTGCGCAACATCAGGTACACCGTGTCTTCGGTGCTGCGCGCCAGTTCCTCGACCACCCGGCGCACCCCAGGAAAGGACTCGATCGGGCTGGGCGCGGCCAGGCCGAGTTCGAACATGCCCGGCCCCAGGGTGTAGCGGCGCGACTTCTCGTCCTGGCGCAGCAGGCCGCCGGCAGCCAGCGAACGCAGGATGCGGTGCGTGGTCGGGCGCGACAGGCCGGTGGCGGCGCACAGGTCGACGATGCGCGTGCCGGCCGCGCCGCCGCGCGCCACCGCACGCAGCAGTTCGCAGGCGCGGTCCACGGTCTGCGCGCCTTCGATGGCGGGGGCGCGCAACTTGACGTCCAGGGCAGGGGAATTCGACATGGGCGCGGAGTGTAGCATGAGGCTCCATATATCGTACCTATCTGCTTTTATGTAGCGTATAGCGCCGCCGGCAGCACCCGTGGATTGCCTAATCAGGCGCGGACATCGTAGTATTGCGGCGGTGCCATCACGAATGGCAGTGAATATCCATATAACGGACATTTTATGTCCGAGATAACCCTCGAGGAGACCAACCATGCGAGCGATCCGCTCCCTGCACCCCGTCCGCCGGCGCCTGCTCGCCAGCCTGCTTGTCAGCCTGCCAGCCAGCCTTGTGGCCACGGGCGCACTGCTGCTGCCCCTCCCCAGCGGCGCGCAGACTGCTTATCCCGCGAATTTTCCAGATCGGCCGGTGAAAATCCTCGTGCCCTACACCGCCGGCGGCCCCGCCGATGTGCTGGTGCGCGCGCTCGGCCAGAAGCTCTCCGAGACCTGGGGCCAGCCGGTGGTGGTGGACAACCGCCCCGGCGCCAACGAGATGATCGCCGCCGAAGCCACCGCCAAGAGCCCGGGCGACGGCTACACCCTGCTGGTTGCATCGGACGCGGTGTTCAGCCTCAACCATCACCTCTACTCCAAGGTGCCGTACGACCCGGTGAACGATTTCGTGCCGGTCTCCAAGCTGGTGAACGCGAACCTGATGCTGGTGACGCGCCCGGACTTTCCCGCCGCCAACTTGAAGGAAGCGCTGGAGTACATCCGCCGCAACCCCGGCAAGATCAACTACGGCTCGGTCGGCGCCGGCGGGGTGAACCACCTGGCCATGGCCTGGCTGGCCTCGACCAACAAGCTGGAAATGCAGCACGTGCCCTACAAGGGCCTGCCGCCCGCGCTGCAGGACGTGGTGACCGGGCGCATCGACCTGATGTTCGCGGTGATCGGCGGCGCCGCGCCCTTCCTGGAGTCGGGCAAGCTGAAGGGCCTGGCGGTGGCGGGCAAGAACCGCTCGCCGCTCGCCCCCGGCGTACCCACCTTCGCCGAAGCCGGCTCGGCTTCTTTTGAAGCCGCCAGTTTCTACTTCGGCCTGGCCGCGCCCAAGGGCACGCCCGCCGCGATCGTCAGCAAGCTGGCCAAGGACGCCGGCGTGGTGGTGAACAGCGAAGACTTCAAGGCGCGCCTGCGCATCCTCGGCTTTGAAGCCGCGGGCGACACGCCCGAGCAGTTCGCCGCCTTTCTCAAGGGCGACCGCGCGCTCGGCGCGCAAAAAGTGAAAGCCTCGGGCGCCAAGCTCGACTGACGTTTGAAAGCGAAGGACCGACCATGACCCGCAAGACCACGGAAGTACGCTCCGACATCGCCTGGAGCACGCCGGAAAAAATCGGCGTGCACGGCTACGACCTGACCGAAGACCTGATGGGCCGCGTGAACTTCGGCGACATGGCCTATCTCTCGGTGACCGGCAGCCTGCCGGACGCGAACACCTCGCGCATGTTCAACGCCATCCTGCTCACGCTGGTCGAGCACGGCATGGTGCCCTCCACGATCGCCGCGCGCATGACCTACATCGGCGCGCCCGAATCGATGCAGGCGGCGGTGGCCGCCGGGCTGCTGGGCCTGGGCACGGTATTCGTCGGTTCCACCGAGGGCGCGGCAAAGATGCTCAAGGCCGCATTGCCTGATCCCAAGGCGGACGCCGATCTCGACGCACTCGCCAAACAGATCGTGCGCGAACATCGCGAACGGCGCGCCATCGTGCCGGGACTCGGCCACCCGGTCCACAAGCCGGTGGACCCGCGCACCATCCGCCTGTTCGCCGTGGCGAAAGAGACCGGCATCGCCGGCAAGTACGTGGACCTGATGCAGCGCGTGGCCAGGGAGGCCGAAGCGGTGACGGGCAAGGCGCTGCCGATCAACGCCACCGGCGCGATCGGCGCGCTGGTGTGCGAGATGGGCCTGCCGTGGGAAGCGGCGCGCGGCCTGGGCGTGATGGCGCGCGCGGTCGGCCTGGTCGGCCATATTCTCGAGGAGTCGCGCCGCCCCATGTCGATGGAGCTGTGGCACCGTATCGAGGAAGAGGCAAGCAGCGAGACTCGCGGCAAGCTGCGCGGCAAGTAGCCACAAGGACAAATGGCGGCAGCGCAATCCCGGACACCGCAGGCACCCCCAGGCAATGCTCACCCCCTTCGACGTCCTCAAGCTCTATCCCGCGCACGACGGCACGCTCGCCTCCGCGCTGGCGGCCCGCGTGCAGGTGGCGGGCGAACGCGAGTTCCTCCTGTTCCAGGGCCGCGGCTACAGCTATGCGCAAGTACAGGAAGAAACGCGGCGCACCGCCGCGCTGCTGCATGCGCGCGGCGTGGCGCCCGGCATGCGCGTCTCGGTGATGTCGCTCAATCACCCCTCCACCGTGTTCACCCTGCTCGCTCTCGCCCATCTCGGCGCGGTGATGGTGCCGATCAATCCGGACTACGGAGTGAACGAAGCGGGCTACGTGCTGGAGCACGCCGAGGTATGCGGCGTGATCGCCTCGCCCGAAGCGCTGCCCACGATGCGCGCCGCGCTGGCGAAGATGGGCACGGGCCAGACGACAACAAGGGCGCGGCCGTGGCTGATGCTCAACGCGCCCGCCGCCACTGAAGAGGCGCGCGGCCTGCCGGTGCTCGACGAGGAAGCGCGGCGCATTACCGCCGCGGCGCCGCCACCCGCGGCCGACCCGCGGGCCACCTGCGTGTTCATCTACACCTCGGGTACCACCGGCTTCCCCAAGGGCGTGATGCATGCGCAGAAGAGCCTGATCACCGCCGGCGAAGGCTTTGTCGAGCGCATGTACCTGCAGCCCGACGAACGCCTGCTGTGCGTGCTGCCGATGTTCCACGTCAACGCGATTTTCTATTCCTTCGCCGGCGCCCTGGCGGCGGGCGCCACGCTGATCCTGGAGCCGCGCTTCTCCGCCTCGAAATTCTGGCAGGTGGCGAAAGACACGCGCGCCACCGAAGTCAACACCATCGCGGCGGCCGCCTCCATCCTGATGCGCCGCTCGCGCGAGGAGTTCGTTCCCGGCCATCAGCTGCGCAAGATGTACGGCGCGCCGTTCGACGAAGAAACCTACCGCATCTGGCAGCAGGAGTTCGGCGTCGCCACCCTGATCGAAGGCTACGGCATGTCGGAAGTGCCGGGCGCGCTCTCCAATCCTTTTCCCGGGCCGCATAAGGTACGCAGCATGGGCCAGCCCAGCCGCCACCCCGACCCGGCGGTGTCGCTGGCCGAGCTGCGCATCGCCGATGACGACGGGCATTTCCTCCCCGCCGGACAGACCGGCGAACTGGTGGTGAAAACGCCGATCGTGATGAAAGGCTATTTCCGCGACCAGGCGCAAACCAGCGCCGCCTTCCGCGACGGCTGGTTCCTCACCGGCGACCTGGCCTACACCGACGCGGACGGCTACTTCTGGTTCGTCGCGCGCAAGAAAGACATCATCCGCAAGCGCGGCGAGAACATCTCTGGCGCCGAACTCGACCGCGTGGTCGGCAACCACCCCGCCGTACTGGAAGCGGCTGCCATCCCGGTGCCCGCCGACCTCGGCGAAGACGACATCCTGATCGCCGTGGTGCCGCGTCCGGGCATGCAGGTGAGCGCCCGGGAGATCGAGGCGTGGTGCCGCGCGCATCTCGCGCCGATCAAGGCGCCGCGCTATGTCGCCATCGTCGAATCGCTGCCGCACACGCCGACGCACCGGGTGGCGAAGTTCAAGATGCGCGAGGACGAAGACTTGAAAGCGCGGGCGGTGGACCTGCTGGCGCAGGACGGCACGCCATAAAGGAAAAATTGACTTCAAGATCAATTCATGATTATCCTGTGGAATTGACTTTAAAGTCAATTCTTCATAAGATGCCGATATGGATACGCCCCTTCCCCGATTGCTGGAGCGCCTGGAGGGCGCCGCGCACCGGCGCGGCCTGTCCGCCCGCGAATGGGCGGAAGGGGCCGACCTGCGCCCGGAAACCCTGGCGCGCCTGAAGCACCGCGACGACTGCGACCTTTCCACTCTGGGTGCCCTGGCCGGCGCGGTGGACTTGCGCCTGGAACTCACGCCGCGCCTGCCGCGCGACATGCCCGCGCGCTTCGGCCGTGAAGAAGAGGAGGCGCTGCTCCTTCTGTGCGCCTCCGGCTCTCTCGACCTGCGGCGCTGGCTCGCCGCCGGTCCGCGCTACTTCATGGCGGGGCTGGCGGTGCTGGTTGCCGGCATGCGCGAGGCGGACCGCGAAGGCCTGCTGCTGCTGGGCGAAGCCCTGTATCCAGGCATGTCGCAAGTGGAGGTGTTCCGCGATTGGATGGCGCAAAGCCCGCTGCGGCCCTCGCGCTTTTTGCCGATGTTGCGCCAGCGCGCGACGATCCCGGCAAACACCGCCGCGCGGCGCGGATGAATACGCGCCGCTCAAGCCCCCGGGTAGTGCCTGCCCGCACGCTGCCGGCGGGCTACGCGGCGGCGTTTGCCGAGATCGTCGCGCGCATCCAGGCCGGCCTGGCGCGGACTGTCAAGGCGAGCCCGCGGGCGAGCGCCCCGCCGATCGCCATGTACGTCGCGGGAGGGGCGGCGCAGATGTTCTACACCGCCGCGCGCGTCAGCATGGACATCGATGCCAGCTTCTCGCGCCGCATCCTGCTGCCGGAAGATCTGGAGGTGATTTATCACGACGCGGCAGGCGCCGCGCGTACGCTCTACTTCGACCGGCAATACAACGACAGCTTCGCCCTGCTGCATGAGGATGTCCACGACGACTCCTGGCCGCTGCCGCTGCCCGGCATCGATGCGAAGGTGATCGACGTGCGCCTGTTCGCACCGGTGGACCTGGCGGTATCGAAACTCGCGCGCTATGCCGAGCATGACCAGGCGGACATCGCCGCGCTGGCGCGGGCCGGGTTGATCACTTCAAGCGCGGTGCGTGAACGCGCCGAGCACGCGCTGGTGGGGTACGTCGGCGACCTGCGCCGCGTCAAGACCTCGATACGCCTGGCGTGCGAGCTGATCGACGGGGAGGCAGGAACCGCCGGGCGCGGCGGGACGCCGGTCAAGAAAGCCGTGGTCAAAAAGGCTACGGCAAGCAAGGCGGCAGGAACAGGAACAGGGCGCAAACGGGCCCGGTAAAAACAAACCCGGCAGGGCTTGCGCCCATGCCGGGGTTTATCTGGCATCACGCGGGCGGCTTCAAGCCGCCGCGATCAGATGCTCACGGACGGTTGCGCTTGGTCGCGTCGTCCACGGCTTCCTTCAGGTCGCCGGCCGCCTTTTCGGTCTTGCCTTCGACTTGCTTGGCCAGACCCTTGGCTTGCTGGTCGGGACTGTTGATCAGCTCGCCGGTCTTTTCCTGCACCTTGCCGGCGGCGTCCTTCAGGCTGCCCTTCACTTGTTCCTTGTTCATGTCGATCTCCTGGTAAGGATGAATAATCCGCGGCCGTAACGGCGCACGGTGGCCACCCGGCAATCCCTTCGGCTCGCGCCTGCGGGCTCGGGCGATGAAGTGACTTTATCGAGACAGCGGCGCGGCCAATGTCGGCGCCTGTCTGATTGCGAAGTAGGACGCGCATCGGCGGAGCGGGGCGCGCGCGGCGCTATACTGGCGATTCGCCACGCCGCAACAAATCCCGCAACAAATCCACGTTTTCCGTCCCGCCACTTTCGTTCCCTTTTCGTTCCCTTCGCAGGCCTCTCCATGGACTACACCCACTCCGCGCTCCTGGCCATCGGCCTGTTCGCGCTCACCTTTTTCAGCCCCGGCCCCAATCTGCTGGTGGTGGTGCAGGCAAGCCTGTCTTCCGGTCGCCGCGCCGGTATCGCCTCCGGCCTGGGCGTGGCAACCGGCGACGCGCTGTACGCGGGCCTCGGGCTATTCGGCATGGCGGCGCTGATCGCGCAGGGCGGACTGCTGTTTTCCCTGATCAAGCTGGCGGGCGGGCTGTACCTGATCTGGTATGCGATCGGCCTGCTGCGCGGGCGCGCGCCGGTGGACCTTGAAGCCAGGCCGGAGACCGCGCTTTCGTTCACGCAGTATTTCCGCCGCGGCCTGATCACCGACCTGGCCAATCCGCAGACCGTGCTGTTTTTCGCCAGCATCTTTTCCGTCACGCTCACCGCGCACACGCCGCTCTGGGCCAAGGCGCTGGCCTGGGCCGGCATTGTCGCCGCCTCGCTCGCGTGGCGCGCCTTTCTCAGCTACGCATTCTCGGTGGCGCCGGTGCGGCGCGGCTATGCGCGCGCGCAGGGCGTGCTGGAGCGCGTGGTCGGCGCGGCGCTCGGGCTGTTCGGGGCCAAGCTGGTGGTCGAAGGCCTGCAGCAGCGCTGAAGGTCGACCGATGCGGATCCGCTCTTATCAGCCCGCCGACGAGGCGGCGATCATCGCCCTGTGGCAGGCCTGCGGCCTGACGCGGCCATGGAACGACCCGAAGCGCGATATCGCGCGCAAGCTCACCACGCAGCCCGAGCTGTTCCTGGTCGGTACCGTCGACGATGCCGTGATCGCCAGCGCGATGGTCGGCTACGACGGGCATCGCGGCTGGGTCTATTACCTGGCGGTGGAAGCGGCGCATCGTGAAGGCGGCCATGGCCGTACGCTGATGCAGGAAGCCGAGCGCCTGTTGATCGAGCGCGGCTGCCCGAAGATCAACCTGCTGGTGCGCAGCTCCAACGCGCAGGTGATCGAGTTCTACCGCAAGCTCGGTTACGCGCAGGATGAAGTGGTAAGCCTGGGGCGGCGGCTGATTCCGGACTGAGCCAGGCCACACCGCCCAGTCGTCATACAACCAGGCTTTCGCATCGTGCCCGCATGGCATCATTCGCTCTTTTGGCACAGCATTCCGGCATGATTTGCACCTGGCCGGACGGCTGACAGGCCCGCCGGCACCAGTTGTCATACAACTAGTGCCGCTTTACGTTATACTAGAATTGGAACGTGTTCGCGGGGGCGTCAGCCATCGCAGCCTCATGCGCGTTTGAAGCCCAAGGAGGCATCAATCTCCTCTGCCCGCAGTTCGCAGCCGTAGTGGCAACCGTAGTTGGCAACAGCAGCAGCACTTCCGGGGCGGCCACGCCGCCCCCATTAAAACAATGTACTGGAGACAAACGCCTGTGACGACCTCACGCCGCACCCTTGCCCGTCTTTACCTCATCAGCCTCGCCGTTGCATCGACCGCTGTTGCATCGACCTTCCTTGCCGCCGACGCCAATGCCCAGGCTTACCCAAGCCGCCCGGTCAAATGGGTGGTCGGCTACCCGCCCGGCGGCACCACCGACATCCTGGCGCGCATCATGGCGCAGCGCATCTCCGACAAGCTCGGCCAGCAGGTGGTGATCGAGAACAAGCCCGGCGCCGGCAACAACATCGGCACCGAGTCGGTGGTCAAGGCCGCGCCGGACGGCTACACCGTGCTGCTGGTGAACCCGGCCAACGCGATCAACTCGACGCTGTACCACAACCTCTCCTTCGATTTCCTCAAGGACATCGCCCCGGTCGCCGGCATCGTGCGCGTGCCCAATGTGATGGAAGTGACCAACTCCCTGCCCGCCAAGAACATTCCCGAGTTCATCGCCTACGCCAAGGCCAACCCGGGCAAGGTGGTGCTGGCTTCCTCCGGCTCCGGCACCTCGGTGCACCTCTCCGGCGAACTGTTCAAGTCGATGGCCGGCATCAACCTGCTGCACGTGCCCTACAAGGGCGCCGGCCCCGCGCTGATCGACCTGATCGCCGGGCAGACCCACGTGATGTTCGACAACATGCCTTCCTCGATCGAGCACATCCGCGGCGGCAAGCTGCGCGCGCTTGGCGTGACCACCAACAAGCGCAGCAACCAGCTGCCCGACGTGCCGGCGATCTCCGAAGTGGTGCCCGGCTACGAAGCCTCGGCCTGGTTCGGCATGGGCGCCCCCAAGGGCACGCCGCCCGAGGTGATCGCCAGGCTGAACAAGGCGATGAACGATTCGCTGGCCGAGCCGGCGACCAAGGCCAAGCTGGCCGAACTCGGCGGCGACACCATCCCCGGCACCGCCGCCGAATTCGGCGCGCTGCACGCGATGGAGACCGAGAAGTGGGCCAAGGTGGTCAAGAGCTCGGGCGCGAAGGTCGAATAAGCCCCCCTTCGCACCTGAGAGAATCGGGGCCCGGGTGGTTGAACCGGCCCCGATTTTCTTTTGGCATCCGATACTCTCTTGAACGTTCTTTTCGTCTGCAGCCAGAACCGCCTGCGCAGCCCCACCGCCGAGCAGGTATTCGCCTCGCACCCCGGCGTGCAATGCGCCTCGGCGGGCACCAACCACCGTGCCGACAATCCGCTCACCCCGGAGCTGGTCGAATGGGCCGAACTGATTTTCGTGATGGAGAAAACGCATCGCGACAAAGTACAGGCCAAATACCGCAAGCAGCTGCGCGAGCAGCGCGTCATCGTCCTGGGCATCCCGGACGACTATGAATTCATGGAGCCGGCGCTGGTCGAACTGCTCAGGGCCAAGGTGACAAAATACCTGCCGGCGGGCTGATCCACGCCGCCGTGGCCATCCTCTTCGAGAGGTCCAGGCTGCACTAGCGCGCCGCGCCCGGCGCGCCGCCCCTGTCGGTACGCGGCAGCTCCGGCGTGGCCACGCCCTTGGCCACGCCATCGCCGGTCGGCGGCGGCGGGCGTGCGATGTCCGGGTCAACGGCGGTGGAGGGCGTGCGCTGGATGCCCGGGTCTTTCTGCTGATTGCAGATCGGCAGTTTCTGGTTCGCCTTGTCGCGACAATCGATCCGCGCCGGCGGCCGGGCGCGTGGCATGCCGGGCGAAGGCGCGGGGGCCGCCAGGGGCCTGGGCGGGGCAGGCGCGGCCAAGGGTGGCGCCGGAGTGAATACCGGCGGCGGCGGCGCCGCGGGCACCGGCGGGCGCGTGCCTTCGGGTGGGGTGGTGGGGGTGGGCGCGGCCGGGGTCTGGGCCTGCGCGAAGCCGCAGGCGGCGGCCAGCGCGAGGGCGCCGATACGCAAGCACGCGCAGCCGGAAATGAAAGTGTTCATCGCAAGTGCTCCTTGCACGAGGTGCTAGCGCGGCACCGTGGTCGATTCCTTCTTGTCCTCCACGATGTCGCCGGGCGGGCGCGGCGCGCTCATCGGGCCGCTCATTCCATTATTGGTACGCGGCGGGGTGTCGCGCTGGATGCCGCGGTCCATGCCGGTGGCGGGGGTACGCGGCGTACCTTTGTCGGCGCTGCAATCGGGCAGGCGCTGGTTCGCCGCCTTGCTGCAATCGACCGCGTTCGGCCCTGCCTTGTCGGGAGTGGGGTTGGGCGAGACGCCGGGGGCGGTGGCGGTTTGGGCAAAGGCGGTGAAACACGCGCAGGCCAGCAGCGGCGCGAGCAGCGAGGGATGGGGCAAACGAGTGACTTGCATGGCGGGTCTCCTGATCAAAGGATGTCCGCGGGCCTTGCGTCGAAGCGCTTTGGCGCATATAGCAGCGGACATGGCCTTGATAACAAGGGAGCAATCCGGAAGCCTCGCGCGCATGCGCTCAGGCAGCGATGCGGCGGCAAGAATTACAAGGCGCGGCAAGAGTTTCCGGGACCGAAATGCGGGGGTCGAAATGCGGGGACCAGCCGCGCGAACCTGGCTGCGTAAAACCACTAGCAGGAATGATCAGGCTTGCGTGATGCGTGATGGCCGGCGCGCGATGCCTGCGCAAGCGCGGCAGGGCGCCATTCGCGGCGCGACCTCCGGAGCCTGGCGTGCACGCAGTGCGCGGAGAGAGGCGAGCGTCGGCAACACCGGGCCGGCGCCTTCAAAGATCGAATCGCAGCCCCTGCGCCAGCGGCAGGGCCTCGCCGTAGTTGATCGTGTTGGTGGCGCGGCGCATATAGCCCTTCCACGCGTCCGATCCGGACTCGCGGCCGCCGCCGGTTTCTTTCTCGCCGCCGAACGCGCCGCCGATCTCGGCGCCGCTGGTGCCGATGTTGACATTGACGATGCCGCAGTCGCTGCCCGCCGCCGAGGTGAACAGTTCGGCCTCGCGCAGCGAGTCGGTGAAAATGCAGGAGGACAGGCCGTGGCTGGCGGCGTTGTTCAGGGCGATCGCCTGGTCCAGCTGGGTGAACTTTTGCACGTAGAGAATCGGCGCGAAGGTCTCGCGCAGCATGGTCTCGTGCTGCGCCTGGGTTTCCACCAGCGCGGGACGCACGTAGCAGGCCCGCGGGTACTCGCCGGCCAGCACGCGCTCGCCGCCGCTGACGCGGTCGCCGCGGCGGCGGCATTGTTCCAGCGCGCCCTGCATCGCCTCGTAGGCGCGCGCGTCGATCAGCGGCCCCATCAGCACGCCCTCGCGCAACGGGTCGCCGATGCTCACGCTGGCGTAGGCGCGCTTCAAGCGCTCGACCATCGGATCGTAGATGGATGCGTGGATGAAGGCGCGGCGCAGGGTGGTGCAGCGCTGGCCGGCGGTGCCCACCGCGGCGAACACCATGCCGCGCAGGGCCAGGTCGAGGTTGGCGCTGGCGCACACCACCGCCGCGTTGTTGCCGCCCAGTTCCAGGATGGCGCGCTTGAAGCGGCGCGCGCAGGCCACGCCGACCGCGCGGCCCATGGCGGTGGAACCGGTGGCGCTGATCAGGCCCACCGCCGGGTGTTCGACCAGATACTCGCCCTGCGCGCGCCCGCCCAGCCAGAGCTGGCTGATGGATGCGTACCCGGGCTCGGCGGCGCGCAGCACCTGCCGCAGCAGGCCGTGCGCGGCCAGGGCGCACAAGGGCGTCTTCTCCGAGGGCTTCCAGACCAGGCCGTTGCCGCACGCCAGCGCCAGCGCCGCGTTCCAGGCCCACACGGCGACCGGGAAATTGAAGGCCGAGATCACGCCGCACAGGCCATGGGGGTGCCAGGTCTCCAGCATCTTGTGCGCAGGCCGCTCGGAGGCAATCACCAGGCCGTGCAACTGGCGCGACAGGCCGACGGCGAAATCGCAGATGTCGATCATCTCCTGCACTTCGCCTTCGCCTTCCTGGAGGATCTTGCCGGCTTCAAGACTCACCAGGCGCCCGAGCGCGGGCTTGTGGCGGCGCAGGGTCTCGCCATACCGGCGCAACAGCTCGCCGCGGCGCGGCGCCGGCAGCAGGGCCCAGGCGCGCTGCGCTTCGCGCGCGTCGGCCAGGGTGGCGGCCATCTCCGCTGCGCCGGTGGCGGGCAACTCGGCGAGCAGGGCGCCGTCGATCGGCGTGCGCACGCGCAGGGTCTCGCCGGCGCCCGCCTGGTCCGCCTTGTCCAACGGCAGCGCCAGACCGAGCGCGCCGAAGATGATGGCGACCTCGGGATGCACCATGGCTTGCGCGGCGCTCATACGTGCACCGCGGCGTGCACCGCCGCTGCCTGTCCGGCGTAGGCGGCGCCGAAACGGTTATCGAGGAATTCCTTCAGGCCGATGCTCTCCTGGCCGATGAAGCCGGACTGCGGCAGGCGGCCGGCCGCCACCAGGTCGAGCGCGGCGCAGATGCCGGCGGCGGTGGTGAGCTGGATCGCGCTTAAGGGCTGCCCGTCGATCTCCGTGCCCATGATGCGCGCGGTGTAGGTGTCGTCGAGCAGGCGGCCACCGCGCAGGCCGGTGGCGTTGACCAGGATGACGATCACGTCCTGCGCGGTGGCGGGAATCGCGTTCTCGAAAATCTCCTTGAGCAGGTCGCGGCGGTCGCGCAGGCGCAGGTCGTTGAGCAGCAGTTTCATCAGCGCGCAATGGCCGGGGTAGCGCACCGACTTGTAATCGACGTTGCGCGCCCGGCCGGTCAGGGTTTGCGGCAGGGTGCCCAGGCCACCCGAAGTGTTGAAGGCTTCGTATTCGACGCCGTCCAGGGTGAAGGTCTCCAGGCCCTCGAGGGCGCGCAGCAATTCGGGCTGGCCGTCGACGATCGCCTCGCAGGGGTTGCAGTATTCGTTGATCAGGCCCTCGGTGCTCCAGGTCAGGCTGTAGCGCAACTGGTTGGAGGGAAAGCGCGGCAGGGCGCCGACGCGCATGTGCAGGTCCAGCAGGGTGTCGAAGCGGCGCGCCAGATCGTTGCCGGCGATGCCGATGAAGCCCGGCGCCAGGCCGCATTGCGGCATCAGCACGGCGCGCGCGTCCGCCGCCAGCGCGGCGATCGCCTGGGTGCTTTTGACGTCCTCGGTGAGATCGAAATAGTGGACCCCGGCACGCGCGCACAGGCCCGCCACCGTCACCGCGCGGTGAAACGGCAGCGCATTGAGCACGGCGTAGCGCCCGGCCACCGCCTCGCCCAGCGCGCGGCTTTCGGCGGCTTCATCAATGCCGGTGATCAGCATCGTCTCGCAGCCCAGCGCGGCGACCCGCGCCAGGCGCGCGCGGTCGCGGTCGGCCACCCGCACGGCGAAATCGCCGGTGCGTTGCAGCAGCAGGGCGATCGCAAAGCCGATCTGTCCGGCGCCCAGGACAGTGACGGGAAGGGGGTGGGCGGACATGAAGGCTCCTTGGGTGAAGGCGGTTGGAGTTGCGGACCGGGAACTCGGGCGACCCGGTTGCCGATGCCTTGATCGTAGGCCTCTTGTCCGTCGATGTGTAGCCGGTCATTAGTCGAAAAGCGCTAAACTATCGACGATTCGACTATCAATTCCGCCGTTTTGAATGGACATCGAGCTCGACCCCACCGACCGCCACCTGCTCTCGCTGCTGCAGGCGAACGCGCGCGCGCCGGTCGCCACCCTGGCGCGCCAGCTCAAGCTGGCGCGTACCACCGTGGTCGCCCGCATCGCGCGCCTGGAGCAAAAAGGCGTGGTCACCGGCTACGGCGTACGCCTCGGCCAGCGCCTGGAGTCGGCCTCGGTGCGCGCGTATTGCAGCCTCAAGGTGATGCCGCGCATGAGCGCCGCGGTGATCAAGGCGCTGGCGCGCCTGCCCGAGGTCGAAGAAGTGTCGGCGGTCAGCGGCCAGTTCGACTATCTGGTGTTCCTGCGCTGCGAAACCCACGAGCAGCTCGATGCCCTGCTCGACCAGATCGGCCTGATCGACGGCGTGCACCAGACCCAGACTTCCATCGTGCTCAGCCGCAAGCTGGACCGGCGCGGGGCGGTGGCGGCGCCGGGCTGAATTTCCGGGCGGATCAATGCGCCGGCGCGCAAGGCACGAGACTCAGCCGATCCGCCGGGACAGCGGCGGCGGCGCTCCATATGTCTCGAATTTGCGCACCAGTCTTTCGCAAAGCGCCAGCAGGGTCAGCGTGGGATTGGAATGCGACGAGGTTGGAAACACGGAGCTGCTGGCCACGTGGAGATTGGGAATGCCCCAGACCTGCAGGTCGGGGTTGACCACGCCGTCCGCCGCCGCGGCGCTCATGCGCGTGCCGCCCATGTGGTGATTGACGTCGGAGAAGGCGTTGCTCCAGTCCGGGTTTTCATCCGTCAGGCAAGAGGCAAGCCGCACTTGCGCCAGACCCAGCGCCTCCATCTGCGCCTTGATTGCCTGAGTGAAGGCGACCGTTGTACGCCAGCTCTTTTCGCTGATGGTCCAGTGCAGCCTTACCTTGCGCAGGCCGAAGCGGTCCGTCGCATCCGCCAGCGCGATATGGCTGTCGCGCGTCGGCTCCTGCTCGACGTTGACGGCGAACGCGGCCGCGCTGCCGGGCTTGTACAGGAAGCCTTCCGCCATCACGGAGCGCGCGCTGGCCGCCACCTTCGGCAGGCTGCGGACGATATGCGCAATGCCGCGCAGGTCCTTTTGGCGCAGCAGCCGCTTGGCGCCGAACAGGGGGTCGTCCCGCTCTTCCGGGTAGAAGAACAGGAAGCCGGACGACACATTGAGCATCTGCCGGCTGCGCTGCCAGTGCGCGGAGGCGGAGAGGCGCATCGAATAGCGGCGCAGCCGCAGCACGTGCGTGCCGAACAGGCGCTGGAAACTTCGCAGGTCGCGCGGAACCAGCACGCCGCCGGACACGGATGGATGATCCATGAAGGCCCGCCCCAGCCAGCCGGAGCCCCCTCCGAGACCGCCGCGCACCTGATGGTCGTTGAGCAGCAGGATGCGATTGGTCTCGATGCCCCCCGCCGCGATGATCACCTGGCCGATCGCCATCCGGCTGGTCCGGCCGGAGAAATCGGCGATGGCAAGCGCGGCCACCCGCCCGTCCGCGCCCAGGTCGATGCGCGTCAGGTGGGCGTTGAACAGCACCGTAACCCGCGCCTTGAGCGCCGCTTCATGGCGCTTGCGAAAATTCGGCTCGCGTGCCCATTTCGAGCAATGGAAGTCCAGGACGAGCGGATCGACCGCGGGCGGCTCGAAGCCGAGGCGCGGATACAGGTCGCTGTGGTAGTTCCACGAGTCGATGCCCATGAAGGTGTTGGCGGCGGCGTAGTAGGGCTCGATCTCACGGTAGGTCAGCGGCCAGCCGCTGTTGGCGACCCAGTCCCGCGGCTCGAAATCCAGCGGCGCGAAAGGCAGGGACTGTCCGCCCCAGGCGGTGGTCGTGCCGCCGACGATCCTCTTCCGGTTCCACACCGGGTTGGACATCGGCTTGCCGGTCTGCTCGATGACATTGAGGGATTGGCGCTCCTCATCCGCGGAAAGATGCCCGGTCTCGATCAGCAGGACGCGCCGCCCCTGCGCGGCCAGCCGCACCGCCAGCAGGATGCCGGCGGCACCGGCGCCGACGATGCATATTTCGTGGCCGTCGAGCGCGGCGGCGGCCCCTTCGGCGTTGAAGTCCACATAGGCCATGGCGGCTCAGTCCCCGCGCGCCGGGGTTTGCGCATCGGCCAGCCAGCGCAGGTTGCGCCTGATGTGCGCGGGGTTGCCGGAAAAAAACAGCACCTTGCCGTTCGGGTTGGCCTCGATGCAGGATTGCAGGATGCGCGCGGGCACATCTTCCGGCGCGACGCCGGGCAGCAAGACCGTGCGATGGTCCTTGAATATGCTGTGAAAAAAATGCCGCTTGTCCGCGAACCGCGCGGGAAGCTCCTGATTGTCCTTCCAGGCCGGGCCGAATTCGTATTGCAGGATGTCCCAATGCGCCAGCATGGCGGCGTCAAGGCCATGGTAGTTGCGGCCGTTCGCCGCCAGGCCCAGCTGGCCGATCGCCCCCTGGCGCTTCAGCTCGAGCAGGAGATCGAGAGCCTCCTCTTCCACGAATGCGGGCAGCCCTTCATGCAGGAGGTAGCAGTCGATACGCTCCACCCCGAGCGAACGCCGGCTTTGGTCAAACCCGGCACGGATCTGCTCACGCGATATCGACCGCCAGGGCAACAGCGGCGCCGCGCCACCCGGCAGCGGCTGCCGGAAGCGGCGTCCCTTGGCTTTCTTGCGCCAGTAGTTCAACGGCACCGCCATCGAGGGCGGCAGCGCCCCCCAGCGCGGCACGCCCAATCCGAATTTCGTGGCGACGGACAGGCCGGCATTCTTCCGCTTGCGCAGAAATTCGCCCAGCAAGCGCTCCGAATAGCCCTGGCCATATCCCGGCGCCGTGTCGAAGTAGGTGATGCCGCCGCCGCACGCTTCTTCAAGCAGGCGCAGCGCCGCCGCGCGCGTCGGCTGTCCGGTCAGGCCCACGCAACCAAAGCCGGCCTTTGCCAAAAGCCCGGTCACCGGCGCGGTGATCCGGCTATGCGGCGTCCGGTCGGATGAGATAGCGGCATGATTCCCGTGTCGGATGGACGTCTGGCATCGCGCCCAGGGTTGAAAGTGCCGGGGATTATAGCAACGCACCTGGCGCGACAATGCCGGGCGCGGACCCGCCGCGTGCGCGCAAGCTTGCGCCAACGGGCATCGGGAGCGCCCGGTATCGCGACGAAAAACTCATGACAAAAAATTCGCGACGGAGACAGAAAATGAATGGCCCGCTTGCGCGGGCCATCGGTCAAGCAGCGATCAAGCAGCGGCAAGAACACAAGACGGGCAGGTGATGGCCTGCGTCGCCATCACCCCGAACGACCACCCGCCGGCGAACAGCTCCGCTCAGGTGATCGAACCCGTGGTCCCTTCCACCAGGTAGTTCATCCCTTCCAGCACCCCATCGTAGTTGCCCGCGGTCTTCTCCAGCACGACCTTGCCCTTGTTGTCCTTGAGGGGCCCGACGAACATCGGCTTGCCGGCCTTCATGTCGGCCTTGGCGGTATCGCCCGACTTCTTGGATTCGGCAGTCGCGCCGGCGCCGTAGGCGGTGTTCTTCACCATGTCCTTGTCGTAGCCGCCGAACATCATGTTGGGCAGGGCGGTGCCCTTGGCGAGCAGGCCCGCGTAGGCCGTGTAGATCGAGCCGTAGTTGTTCTCGGCGCCGGTGACGAAGCCCTTGGGGGCGATGGTGCCTTGCCCGACGTTGTGGCCGCAGCACTTGGCGCCGCGCTTCTCGGCGGTCTCGAGCACGACCTTCGGGCCGTCCACGTGGCAGGCGATCACGTCGCAGCCGGCATCGACCAGCGAATTGGTGGCTTCGGCTTCGCGCACCGGCATCGACCATTCGCCGGTGAACACCACGCTCACCACCACCTTCGGATTGGCCTTCTTGGCGGCCAGGGTGAAGGCGTTGATGTTGCGCAGGACGATGGGGATCGGCTTGGCGGCGACAAAACCAATTTTGTTGCTCTTGGTGGCGAGGCCAGCGGCGGCGCCGTCCACGTAATGCGCCTGGTCGAGGAACACGAAGTAGCCGCCCAGGTTGGCCGGGTGCTTGTCCTTGGTCCACAGGGTGGAGGGGTGGCGGAACTCGACCTTGGGGTATTTTTTCGCCATGTTGATCATGTGCGGATCGAAATAGCCGAACGAGGTGCCCAGGATCAGCTTGGCGCCGTCCTGGCGGATCATCGATTCCATGGTGTTGGCCACCGCCTGGGTTTCGGGAACGCGCTCCTCCTCGATCACCTTGACGTTGGGCAGCTTCTTGAGCGTGTCGATGCCGACCGCGTGCGACTGGTTCCAGCCGTAGTCGTCCTTCGGGCCGACGTAGATGGCGCCGATCACCAGCGGCTCGGCGGCGAACGCGCGGCCCACCAGCGAATTGGCGAGCGCGACGCTGGTAGTGGCCCCCGCCACCTGCTTGATCCACTGGCGACGCTGCATGTCCTTGATGTCTTCAGAAGCACTCATTGGAGAATCCCCTATTATTGAAAAGCACAGGCTTAAGCCGGCTGGCGCGGGCCTTGGGAGACACGCGGGCCACACCGGCGACGAAGGTGACCGGAGAGGATTTAGCACCTTCCATGCCACGCCCCGCCGTGCATGCGCGCCCCCGGCACACCGCCCGCGCGCAATGCGGCGAGCCGCCGGCTTTGTCGCGCGGAGGGTGCGAAGCAGGCCCGGGCACCGTGGCGCGCCACCCGGGCGGCGGGAGCCCACGCCCGGCAAGCGCGCGGCTTTGGTGCACAGTCTTGTATACGTGCGCAGCGACAGTGCCCGCCGGCCCGGGACCCCGCCATGTCGGCGGCATTGCGCTTGGACTGAAATTTGCTTTTCCAGATGGGTAACTGGGATACCAGATCAACAACCGAGGAGAGCCACAATGCCCGGCAAGACCGTCGTCCTGAAACTGAACCAGCAGCAGATCGAGCTGCTCGACAAGACCGTGTCGCGCGCCGGCACGCCCGACCGCGAAGCGCTGATCCGCCGCGCCCTGCGCGAGTATTCGGCCAAGCATTTCTCCTCACCGGACCCGCGGAAGAAGGCCGCCCCGGGAGCCAAGGCATGAGCCGCGAACTGATCTCCAGCGTGATGCTCGAGCCCGGCACCGGCAAGGCCATCGAGTTGCTCGCCGGCCAGGTGATGCGCATCGAGCAGATCGAAGGCAACCAGTGCGTCGACTTCAACTGCTTCAACCTGCGCGACTACAAGGAGTTCATGCACTGCGGGCGCACCCGCACCCTGCACGGCATCAACCCCACCGAGGGCAGCTTCATGTGGTCGGCGCCGCCGCGCGAGCGCGCCATGGCGTATATCCTGCGCGACACGGTGGGCGCCAACGACGTGATGTTCCCGCGCTGCTCGGCCAATCTGTACGAGAGCGTGTACGGCTTGGCCGTGCACACCAACTGCCACGACATCCAGTCCGAAGCGCAGCGCGAATACGGCCTCACGCCGGATGACGTTCACGACTCCTTCAACCTGTTCATGAGCACCGGCGTGCGCGAGGACGGCGGCATCTACGTGCGCCGGCAGGATTCAAAGCCGGGCGATCATATCGAGATCCTCGCCCTGTTCGACCTGCTGGCCGTGCCCAACATCTGCGGCGCGGACATCATGAAGACCAGCAACTTCTCGATCAAGCCGGTCAAGGTGATGATCTACCAGGCGTCAAGCGAAGACCTCGCCAAGGTGCCGCCCCTGCCCGCCCCGGTGGCGAGCCAGCGCACGCCGGCGAACTTCAAGATCAGGAACATCAAGGCCACCCGCGAGCTGACGCGCGATCCGGACTACAAACCCGCATTCACCAATACGCCGATCCTTTACCAAGAGTATCCGATCGAGTTGTCGGAGGAGGAAGTCGCGATGCTGCAGGCCGCGCGCCTGCCGGTGTACGGCGACGACGACGGCGCGGCGCTGCGCGACATCGTGTTCTCCTGGTGGGAGGACAACTACATGGGCAAGCCGCCGGACAAATAGAGGTCGCCGGGCGCGCCCCAAAAACAAATGCGCGCGGGGTCACCGCGCGCATCGTGAACATCTTCCATCATGCGCGGAGAACACTCCGCGCATTGCTGCTGCCTGGCTCTCGGCAGCTACCTGCCGGCTTCGCCAGGTGCCGCCTTGGGCTTCGCCAGGTGCCGCCTTAACGGCTTTCGCCAGGTGCCGCCTTAACGGCGGCGGGCCCCGCCAGGCGCGCCGCTGCGCGGTGCCGGTGCGCCGCGGCCTTCGATGTGACGGAAGGTGATGCGGCCCTTGTTCAGGTCGTAGGGGGACAGTTCCAGCGAGACCTTGTCGCCCGCCAGGATGCGGATGTGGTGCTTGCGCATCTTGCCGGCGGCGTAGGCGATCAGGTCGTGGCCGTTGTCCAGGGTGACGCGGAAACGCGAGTCGGGCAGCACTTCCGTGACCGCGCCGTTCATTTCAATCAGTTCTTCCTTGGCCATGTATGCTTTCGTAGAGGTTGGGGGAACAATGCTGTATTGCGAACGAAGCGGATGTCGGGCTCCGTTTTGAAAAATAAGGCGCCAGGCCGGGACCGCGAGCGGAAAGGCCGGAACATCGCGCACGCGGTAACGACAATGCGAACAAGCGCGCGAAATAACGCACCAAATAACGCACCAAACAGCGTAGAGGGGATCGACGAAACACCACGCCACCCGGGAGGGCGCGTTTCACCCCGTTGCGGGATCTCCCCATCGCGGGGAGGCCTCAGCGGCTGCGCCACCAAGACTGGCTTTTAGATGGGGATGAAAGGAAGAGTCTCAACGGCACGGCGACAGTGTACCACATTCCCCTATTCCGCGCCACCTGAATTCAATTAAGCATTTGAATTTATTGAGGAAAGTTAACAATCCCCAAGACCGGTGGCCAAACCATGGCACGGATGCTGCGTTTCCTCCAGTCCAATGCACTCCTTGCGCCCGACCGTGCCTGCCTCCACCCCGCCCCTGGACCTGCTGCTGACCGGCGCCGACATCCTCACCGCCGAACCCGGCGCGCCGTTGATCCGCGCCGGCGCCATCGGCATCGCCGCCGGGCGCATCGCCTTTATCGGCGCCGAAGTCCCACCCGGCGTCACCGCCGCGCGCACCCTCGACCTCACCGGCCGCCTGATCACCCCCGGCTACATCAACATCCACCTGCACAGCGCCCTCACCATGGTGCGCGGCGTCGCCGCCGACCTCGGCTTCGCCCCTTCGTATACGCGCGGCATCCCGAATGCGATGGACCTCTCCGCCGAAGAAGCCACCTCTCTGGCGCGCCTCGGCGCGCTCGAAGCCATGCTGTCCGGCTCGACGCTCATCGGCGAGCATTTCGTGCATGCCGACGCCGCCCTGCCCGCGCTGGCCGAACTCGGCCTGCGGGTGCACACCAGCCTGCGCCTGCACGACGTGGACTTCGCCGCCGTGGCGAACGGCGCCTGGAACTACGAAGCCGAGATCGGCTTCTCCCTGCTGGAAGCCAACCTGGAGCTGTACGAGAACTGGCACGGCAAGGAGGGCGGCCGGGTCGCCATCCAGTTCGCCGCCCACGCCGCCGACACCTGCTCACCCGCGTTCCTGCGCCGCATCGCCATGGAGGCGAAAGCACGCGGCGCCCGCGTCAACACCCACCTGGCGCAGAGCAAGACCGAGATCAAGCGCGTCAGGCAAGAAACCGGCAAGACCCCGGTGCAGGTGTTCGACGAGGCCGGCCTGCTTGACGACCATCTCCTGTGCGGCCACTGCCTCTACATCGACGAAACCGACCTGCCGCGCTTCGCCGCCAGCGGCGCGCACGTGGTGCACATCCCGAAATGCAACGCCGCCTCCGGCCGCATGGCCCCGGTGCACAAGTTGAAGGACGCCGGGATGAACCTGACGCTCGCCACCGACACCCAGCACGGCGACATGATCGAGCTGCTGCGCTGGGCGCTCGCCACCGGCCGGGTCCAGGAAGGCGGCGTATCTGACCGCTGGCAGCCGCGCGACGTATTCGCCATGGCGACCATCAACGGCGCGAAAGCACTGGGCCTGGAGCACGAACTGGGCAGCCTCGCCCCCGGCAAGCAGGCCGACCTGGTGGTACTCGATTGCCGCCGCGCCCATCTCACCCCCGCCACCGACCCGCTCGGCAACCTGGTGCACACCGCGCAGGGGCGCGATGTCGAGATGGTGGTGGTCGACGGCCGTATCGTCGTCGAAGACGGCCATGCCACCCTGGTGGACGAGCAGGCCATCATCGCCGATGCGCAGCGCGTCGCGCAGGGTTTGTGGAAGCGGGCCCGCGCCCAGGCATAAGGGCGCCGGCTCGCCGAGCCACCTATTTTCCGCGCGCCCTTCCCGGCCCGGGACCACGGGCACGCGGTTTGGCCGCTGTCCTTTTGGTCGCCTTTTTGGCGGGCGCCTTGCGCGCACCGGAAGGAGCGGCGGGAGATTCGATGTAGGAGGCGCCGGCATCCCCGCCATCGGCCTGCATCGAAGCATCGGGCGGCATCGGCGCCTCATCCCACACCGGCGCAAGCGGACGCTTGGCGACCAAGGCCGCGATCAGCACCGGCCCGCTACCGTCCGCGCAGGAAGGGCAATCCACGGCGGCGGCGGGCAGGGCGATGCCGTCGCGGATCAGCGAGGTCCCCACGGGCGCGGTCATCGCGACCACGCTGCCGCCCAGGTCGTGGAGCTGGATCATCGACACCGCGGCAGCGGGATCGCAATCGCAGGGCGGGTCTTCCTCGCCGTCGAAGGGACCGAGTACCGTGGTCGCCGTCGCATCGCCGCCGGCGGCCACCAGGTCGGCGCTGGCCGACATCGTGAGGTGGATATACCATTTCCACCCCACCACGCGCTTCCTGGTGGTCGGATCGCAGGGCGTGGCGTAGCCGGCGGCATAGAAATGGGCGCGCACCCCGCCGGTGAACGCACCGGTCTTCTCCAGTTGCTTTTTCATCCGGTCCGAGCCCGACTGGGTCTTTCCCGAGTCCCCGGAAAACGCGCTCGTCATCTTGTTCAGGCCCCAGGCCAGCAAGCCGCCGCCGAGGCGGACGGTGATGGTGACGGTATTGCCGGGATCGCCGATCACCGGGTCCGGCGGCGGCGCGGTAACCACCGACTTGCCCTTGGTGCAGTCGTGGTCCCAGTCGCCCAGATTGAAGAAAAGTATGCCGATGGGAGTAGCCATGTTACCTCCGTGGGGTGCTGCGGGAAGGTGAAATCCGGCGGCGCCGCGGAAGGCGCCGCGCGGACTCCCAGGGGCAGGGGTCGAACACGTAAAGCCGGGCGGCGTCTGCCCCGGTGGATGCGCCGCCGGCAATCGCGCGGTTTGCGCGCCCCTTCATTTCTCCCGTTTGCCCACGAAGTACCCCAGCATCAGCCCGAGCAGCCCGGTGAGCACCTGCAGTGATTTGTTCTCCGGCTGCACGGCAACCAGATAGATGAAGGCAATGGTGAACAGGAGGGTGATCGCCGAGATCACCATCAGCTTCACGTACTCGGGATCGGCCCAGGGCGAGCGGGACAGGCGGGTGAGCAGCTTGTCGATGGTGTCGTAGACGCGGCGCTGGCTGCCGGTCTCGAGCACGTAGTTGCGGTACCAGTTCTGGTTCTCGCCCAGGAAGTCGACCTGATAGATGTGGCCGGGTCCTTCATAGGTGATCTGGGTCTTCGTGTAGCGGGTATTGTTGAAACCGGCGTTATGGGCCTTGACCAGATCGATGACCGGATCAGCCACGGGCTTGACGTCGCGGGGCGGTTCTGCACTGGCCATGGAGATCTCCTGGTGGAGACTTCGGATCGCGAAACGTGCGGGGAACGTGCGGGGCGGGACGCGATCATGTTGCGCGCGCGCGAGTTGCCGCGTCAATAGACCGGATGGCCGAGGGCACGGCGGCCGGCCGGACCTTGCCGGGCCACGCGATGCGTCTAGGCCGCGACCCGCGCCACCGGCACGGTGAAATGCAGGATCGCCCCCACGCCCGGCCCTTGCGGCGCCGACCCGGCGGCCAGTTCTTCCATGCCCGGCAGACCGCCGAGCCTGGCGAGATCGTCCAGGCCGGCGAGCGGATCGGCGATGGGATCCGCCCCCGCCCGTGGCGCGGAACCATCGCCCTCGCGGATATCGATGCGCCCGCCGTTGGCCTCGACGAACATGCGCGACACCGCCAGGCCCAGGCCATGGCCTTTGGACAAGCCTTGCTCGACCTGCCAGTGCCGGTCGAACACGCGGTCGTGGAATTCCTCCGGAATGCCGGGCCCCTGGTCGGCGATACGAAAGCGCACGAAGTCGCCTTCGCGCTCGGCCGACAGCGTCACCACCGTACCCTCCGGGCTGTAGGCGATCGAGTTGCCCACCAGGTTGGCGAACACGCGCATGATCTGCGGGTAGTTGATCGAGACCGGCGGCAGGCCCAGCGGATTCTCCACTGCAAGCAGGATGCCGCGCACCTCGGCCGCCTCGCGCATTGCGTGCAGCACGTCCCGCAGCAAGGTGTCGCAGCGCACCGCCACGCGCGAACGCGGCGCGGGCAGCGGCAGGCCGGAGGTGGAGGCGCGCATGTCCTCGATCAGTTGCGACATCTGCTTGGCGGCGCGGGTCTGGATGCCCGCGTAGTTCTTCACATCCGGCTCGGCGCGGCGCGACAGGCCGACCGCCGAGATCGAGATCGCCGAAAGCGGCGAGCGCAGGTCGTGCGCCAGGTGCGAGACCGCCTCGTCGCGCTCGCGCAGGATGCGCTGGGTCAACTCCAGCGCGTCGACCGCGTCCATCATCGCCACGCGCAGTTCGATCTCGCGGGTGATCGAACGCGCCAGTTCGGTGAGCACCTCGGCGTCCCGCGCGCTCCAGGCGCGCGGCGCGAAATCGACCGCGCACAGGCTGCCGATCGCATGCATGCCGTCCAGGATCAGCGGTGCGCCCGCATAGGCGCGCAGGCCCTGGCTTTTCACCGAATCGAGATCACGGTAGCGCAGGTCGGCCTCGATGTCCCCGATCAGCAGGGGCGTGTCGGCGAGCAGGGCGTACTGGCACAAGGTGCGGCCCGCGGTAAATCCCTCGACACGCCGGTCGGCGGGCAATTTGCCCTCCATGCCGACGATGCCCTTGTGCCAGTCGCCTTCGGCATCGACCAGCGAGACAAAGGCGCCAGGCACCTGCAGCAGGCTGGCGGCCAGGCGGGTGATGCGGTCGAAAGCGCTTTCGGGGCCAGCGCCCAGCAGATCGGTGCGGCGCAGGGCGCGCAGACGCTCGGGCGCCTGGATGGCCGCGTCGAGGTCGGGTTTGCTGGAGGCACCGTCACTGGCGGTCATTTTATTTCTGGCAGTAGCAACTGGAAGTGGCGGATCTTGGTCCCATTATAGAGCGTGATTTCCCCGTTCCGTTCCCCGTCGGCAGGCGCAACGGCCCGATTGCGCAGCAAGCGGCGGAGTGTCCGCGGGCGCATAATCGCCAACAATTGCTTCCATCGGCGCCTCCACGCGCTCCCCTGGAAGGATTCCATCATGGCAATCGTCATCCCCATGGCCATCAGCAAGCAATCGGGCGGCCCGCCCCGCCATTCCCCCGCGCCTGCGTCCGGCGCCGCGTCTGCCGGTACCCCACCCCTCCCGGACTTCAGCGACGAAGCCGCGCGCTGGGCCGCGCTGCGCACGCGCGACGCGCGCGCCGACGGCCGGTTCTACTATTCGGTGCGCAGCACCGGCGTGTACTGCCGCCCCTCCTGCGCCGCCCGCCCCGCCAAGCGTGAGAACGTGGCGTTTCATGAGACGTGCGCGCAGGCCGAGGCCGCCGGCTTTCGCCCCTGCAAGCGCTGCAAGCCTGACCAGGCGCCGCAAGCCGAACGCCGCGCCGCCGCGGTCGCCGCGGCCTGCCGCGCCATCGAGGCCGCTGACCCGCTGGGCGAAAAAGCGCCGGACCTGGACACCCTGGCGCAAAGCGCCGGCATGAGCCGCTTCCACTTTCACCGTGTGTTCAAGGAAGTCACCGGCCTGACCCCGCGCGCCTACGCCCAGGCGCGCCGCGCCGAGCGCCTGCGCGCGCAACTGCCGGGCGCCGGCAGCGTGACCGAGGCGATGTACGACGCCGGCTACAACTCCAGCGGGCGCTTCTATGCGCAATCAAAGGAGATGCTCGGCATGCAGCCCGCCGACTACCGCGCCGGTGCGCAGGGCCAGGCGATCCGCTTCGCGGTCGGCGCCTGCTCGCTCGGCTCCATCCTGGTGGCCGCGACCAGCAAGGGCGTGTGCGCGATTCTGCTCGGCGACGACTCTGAAGCCCTGGTGCACGATCTGCAGGACCGCTTTCCCAAAGCCGAGCTGATCGGCGGCGACACGGCCTTCGAGCAATGGATGGCGCGGGTGGTCGGCCTGGTCGAGGCGCCCGCGCAGGGCTTGAACCTGCCGCTGGACGTGCGCGGCACCGCCTTCCAGCAGCGCGTCTGGGAAGCGCTGCGCGCGATTCCGCCCGGCAGCACCGCCAGCTATGCCGAGATCGCCCAGCGCATCGGCGCGCCCAAGGCCGTGCGCGCGGTCGCGCAGGCCTGCGCGGCGAATTGCCTCGCGGTCGCCATTCCCTGCCACCGCGTGGTCAAGAGCGACGGCGCGATCTCCGGCTACCGCTGGGGCGTGGAACGCAAGCGCAAGCTGCTCGAGCGCGAGGCGGCGTGATGCAGCTCGACCTGCGCACGCCAGAGCATCGGGCGCCGGCGGACGAGGCGGACGAAGCGAACGAGGCAAACCAGAAGGGCGCGAACGGGAAACAAGCGAACCAGGCGCACGAATCCGGCGCATTGTTGGTCCCCTCGCCCGCCACCCCGGCATCTTCCGATAACGCGCCCACCATCGGCAGCCACATCGGCAGCCACATCGGCACCCGCATTGGCGCCCGCGTTCGCGCCCTGGCCTGGCCCACCATTGAAGACAGCCTGAACCGCGAAGGCTATGCCGTCGCCAGCGGCCTGCTCACCCCGGACGAATGCCGCGCCCTCGCGCAAGGCTACGGCGAGAGCGCGCAATTCCGCAGCCGCGTCGTGATGGCCCGCCACGGCTTCGGCCGTGGCCAATACCAGTACTACGCCTACCCCCTGCCCGCGTTGATCGCGCAACTGCGCGCCGCCCTCTACGTGCCGCTCGCGCGCATCGCCAACCGCTGGAACGAAGCTTTGGGCGAAGCGGCGCATTACCCGAAGCAGCACGCCGACTATCTCGCGCAATGCCACAGCGCCGGACAACTGCGCCCCACTCCCCTGCTGCTGCAATACGCCGAGGGCGACTACAACTGCCTGCACCAGGACCTGTACGGCGAGCACGTCTTCCCCCTGCAAGCGGCCTTCCTGCTCTCGGTACCGGGCGAGGATTTCGGCGGCGGCGAGTTCGTCCTCACCGAGCAGCGCCCGCGCATGCAGTCGCGCGCGGCGGTGGTGCCGCTGGCGCAGGGCGACGCGGTGATCTTCCCCGTGCATCACCGCCCGGTGCAGGGCACGCGCGGGCTGTACCGCGTCAACATGCGGCACGGCGTGAGCAAGCTCACGCGCGGACAGCGGCATACGCTGGGGGTGATTTTTCATGATGCGACCTAGGATCCATGACTGAAGCGCTGATTCAAGACTATCGAAGCCGGGATTGCGATGCCACCGGGCATGTCCACCGCAAGGCATCCGGGTAGGTCAAGCCCAGCCACAAATGCGGGATTGACAATTGATATAACTTATGTTTTAATTGACTGCCCTTCGGCCTCCATCGCTCGCCGCGCCCCTGCGTGCTCTTGCCGGAACACCAAGGCGCGGCCCGCGCGAAGACATGCCGATAATTTCCGCAAAACCTCGGGTTTTATCAGGTTGGCAGGAAGCCGGGGCATTGGCGGGCGCAGGATTTTCCGAAAAACCTCGGGTTTTGTCAGGTTCCGGGCCGGTGGCGAAAAAACCGGCCGCAAGATTTTCGAAAAAAACATCAGGTTTTATCAGGTTCGCCCTGTCCGCCCGGGACCGATGACCTCGAAAATTTCCAAAAAAGGTATGGTTTTGTCAGGTTGAGGGATCGACGGGCGGCGGCAAACGAATTGCGCGGCAAGCGGCGGAGTGCGCGGGCTGGGCGGCGTTCCTAAACTGGGCTCCATCATCCAAGGAGTCCGCCATGTCGCCCAACACCGCTTCCCTCCCTCCCGCTTTTCAGCGCCTCGCGTGGTCCAACCTGCTGGCGCAGGCGGCCGAGCAGATCGGCCTGGCCGCCGCGCCGATGGTGGCGGTGCTGTTGCTGGGCGCGGGGCCGGGCGCGACGGGCTTGCTGCAGACGGCGCAGACCCTGCCCTTTCTCCTGTTCGCGCTGCCGGCCGGCTTGCTGGCGGACCGGATGGAGCGGCGGCGGCTGATGGCGGGGGCGGAAGCGTTGCGGGCGGCTTCGCTGTTGCTGATTCTCGCGCTGGCCGCGCTGGGCGGCTTGAATCTGCCCTTGCTGGCGCTGCTGGGGTTCATCGGCGCGTGCGGGACCGTGGCATATGGGGTTTCGGCGCCGGCGCTGATTCCGGCGCTGGTGCCGCGCGAGTCGCTGGGGCGGGCGAATGCGCGCATCGAGCTGGCGCGCACCATGGCGTACGCGGGCGGGCCGGCGCTGGCGGGGGTGCTGGTGGGCTGGTTCGGGGCGGCGCCGGCTTTTGCGTTCGCGGCGGCCTTGTCGGCGGGGGCGGCCTGCCTGCTGGCGGGGCTGGCGGAAGCGCCCCGGCAGGCGGCGCCGCGCCAGGCGGCGAGTGCGTGGGAGGAGTTGCGCGAGGGTACAAGGTTTGTGTTTTCGCATGCGCTGCTGTGCCCGATCTTTATCACGCAGGTGATTTTCGGCGCGGCGTTTTTCACGCTGCATTCGGCTTATGTGCCGTACGCGGTGCAACAGCTGCGACTGTCGCCGTTCGCGGTGGGCGCGACGCTGGCCGCGTATGGGGCGGGGATGGTGGCGGGCGCGCTGGCGGCGCCGCGCGTCCTGCGCGCGCTGCCGCTGGGGGTGACGATCGCGACGGGCCCCTTGTCGGGGCTTGGCGGGGCGGCGCTGATCGCGCTGACCTTGTGCCTGCCGTCGGCGTGGCTGGCGGGGGCGGGCTACTTCTTGCTGGGGGCGGGGCCGATCCTGTGGGTGATCAGCACCACCACCTTGCGCCAGACGGTGACGCCGCCACGCCTGCTGGGGCGGGTGTCGGCGATCAACACGCTGGCGTACGGGGCGCGGCCGCTGGGGGCGGCGCTGGGCGCGCTGCTCGGCGGACTGTGGGGCGCGAGCGCCTGCCTGGTCGCGGCGGTGCTGGGGTTTGCGCTGCAGGCGGTGGTGATCCTGCGCTCGCCGGCGGTGCGGCTGCGTGAGCAGCCGGCGCTGGCGGCGGCGTGAGACGGGGCGGGGCGGGGCGGCTGCGCGAGCAACCGGCGCTGGCGACACGTGAGGCGGGCAGCGCGGCCATGTGAGCGGGGTGATGTGAATGGAGGGGAGCAAGGCGAGGATTTCGATAAGGGCTGCGCCGGGACGGCAATGCCGCGGGCATAAGCACTCGCGACACGGCCATTGCCAGCAGGATGGCGCTTGACTAACATGATTGGGGCCGCATGCGGGTAATCGGCAACGCCCGCACCTGACATCGTGACCCAATCAACCGGCGGCCGGCTTCCCGGCCTGGACCTTGCCGGCATAACAATTGACCCAAAGGGAGCAGGCCATGTCATTCCGTCTGATTTTCTGTTTCATCTTTGCGTTGGCGCCGCTCCTGTCCTGGGCGCAGGGCAGCACCTGGGGGCTGACCAACACGAGCGACAACACGCTGTATTTCGAGACCCATCATCCGGCTTCGCAAACCTGGCAGAAGCAGACGATCGCGCCGCGCCAGCGCCTGAACTACACCTTCAGCTCGGGATACGTCGAGGGCAAGTTCCGCATCTCGACGCCGAACCGCGGTTACGTCGAATACCGGGTGCGCGGCGGCGGCCAGTACACGGTGGGCTGGGACCGCAACAAGGGGGTTTGGGATTTGAAGCTGGCATCGGCCGGCCCGGCGCCCAACATGGCGATGCAGAACCCGGGCAATGCGGCGCCGGGCGGTCCGGCCCCTGCGTACCGCATCCGCAACGGCACCAACCAGACCCTGAATTTCGAAACCCTGGACCCGGCGCGCGGCACCTGGAAGCAGCAGACCGCCTTTCCGCACCAGACCACTGCCTTCACTTTCACCTCGGGCGCGACGCGCGGCAAGATCCGCATCGGCACGCAGGGGCGCGGCTTCAAGGAGTACGACGTGAACGCGGGTGCCTTCTACTCGCTGACCTGGAACCAGCAGCAGCAGATGTGGGACTTCCGCAGCGCGCCGCCGCCGGCGCAGGGCGGGGCTTAAGAAACACAAAGGCGCCGGTCTGTGGCCGGCGCCTTTGCCTTGCTATGGCGGGATTTTCGGAGCGGTACGCCGTATCTCGCGCCGGGTGATCCGACGCACTGCCAATTCGACAGACGCCTGTTTTACGTTTGTCGATGCGGCAATTGCCTCAAAAACCGTAGAGCCGCGCCGGGTTGTCGACCAGGATGCGCTGGATCATCTCTGGCGTCCTGGCCCAGCGCGCCAGGCGGTTCAGCGCGGCGCCGTCGTCGGTGGGCGTGAAGGGTTCGATCTCGTGCATCTGCTCGGGCGCGCGCGGGCGGCCGCCGGGGTGGGGCCAGTCGGTGCCCCAGAGCATGCGTCCGGGGTTGGCGTCGATCAGGGCGCGGGCGATGGCGGTGGTGTTCTCGTCATCGGGCATGTCGCCGAGGCGATGCGGGGCGGAGAGCTTGACGTAGGCCTTGCCGCTGGCGACCAGGGCGAGCAGGTCGGCGAAGCCGGGCTGCTGTACACCGAGGCGCGCCTGGGCGCGGCCGAAGTGGTCGATCACCAGGGGGACGGGGAGGCTGCCCATCACCTCGCGCAGGGAGGCGACGAGGTTGAGGTTGGTATAGGTCTGCACGTGCCAGCCGAGGGGAGCAACGCGGGCCGCCGTCTCGGTGAGGCCGCGCGCGGCGGCGGCGGGGTCATTGACGCCGCCGGTCTCGAGGTTGACGCGGGCGCCGCGGATGCCGGCGTCGTGCATGGTCTTGAGTTGTTCGTCGGTGGTGTTCGCATCGATCACGGCGACACCGCGCGCGCCACGGCCGTAGCTGCGCATGCCGGCGAGGGTCGCGCGGTTGTCGCTGCCGTAGGGGCTGGGGTGGACGATGACCACGCGGTCGATGCCCAGGGCGCGGTGCAGGGCGATCAGTTCGACGCTGCTGGCTTCGCCGGGCGTGTATTTGCGCGCGGGGTCAAAAGGGAACAGGACGTTGGGACCGAACACATGGGTGTGGCAGTCGCAGGCACCCTTGGGCACCGGGAAGTCGATGGCGCCATGAGTGACGCCGAGAAGGGTAACGGGCATGAAATTTCGCGATGAGGCTGGAGGGTTGTTCGTGGAACCCGGGGGCTGGCCATGGTCAGCCCCGACCGGCGATTTTATCGCCGACTGGTTTCCGGCCGGCTTGCGCGTTGGGGGATCAGACCTTGAGGTCGGCGACCTGCTTGGCCTTGGCGGTGCAGGCCGAGAGCAGGAAGGCAGTATCGGTGCCGGTGGAAACGTAGCGCGCGCCCATCTTGACGAACTCGGCCACCAGGTCGTTGCGCGAGGCCAAGCCGCCGACGCCGGTGTGCTTGCCGTGCTTTTGCGCGGCGGCGATGGTGCGCTGGTAGGCATCGCGCAGCTTGGGGTGGTCGTACTGGCCGGTCAGGCCCATGTCGGCGAGCAGGTCGTTGCTGCCGATCATCACCATGTCCAGGCCCTCGACGGCCATGATCTCGTCGGCCTGCTCGATCGCGCCGGCGCTTTCGAACTGCACCATCACGATGGTGGCGTTGTTCATGCCGGCGTTCGCTTCGGTGGCGGGGAAGCCGCGGTACTCGAGGTGCGGCAGGCCGGCGTTGGCCGAGCGCTCGCCCAGGGGCGGGAACTTGGCGGCGGCGACCACCGCGCGCGCCTCGGCGGCGCTGCGCACATGGGGCGCGATCACGCCCCAGGCGCCGGCATCGAGCACGCGCGAGATCCACTCCGGCGTATTGGCCGGCACGCGCACCATCGGGGTAATGCCGATGGCGGCGGCCGCCATGCAGATCTGCCCGCAGGCGTCGATCGAGAAGCTGTTGTGCTCCATGTCGATGTACAGGCTGTCGAAGCCGGCGGTCTTGGCGATGCGCGCGATCTCGATGTGGCGCACCAGGCGCACGGTCATCGAGGAGACCACCTCGCCGCGCGCGAGTTTTTCGCGCATCGGGTTGCGCAGGATGTCGGATAAGGAAGAGGCCATGGGGTTCTCGATTGCGGAAGGAATGAGGCTGAAAGAGGGACGGGTAGGGGCGGCGCGGGAGGGGCGAAGCTTACGCCACCCGCCACGCGGTTTTGGGCAACCCGCGCTATACCACCCGGTTGCGCGCCGGCTTGCCCTGCAGCACTTCGATCACCTGTTCGGCGACGCGGGTGGCGCTGCGCTCCTGGGTTTCGCGCGTACCGGCGGCGGCGTGCGGGGTGGCGAGCACGGTAGGCAGGGAGAGCAGGGGGTGGTTGGCAGGAGGCGGCTCGGTTTCGAACACATCGAGGCCGGCACCAAAAATCTGCCCGCCGGTGATCGCCTTGTACAGGTCCGCCTCGTTGACCATGCCGCCACGCGCGCAGTTGATCAGGATGGCGTCTTTCTTCATCTTCGCCAGTTGCGGCGCGCTGATCAGGTTGCGCGTTTCGCCGGTGAGTGGCGCGTGCAGGCTGAGCACGTCGACCTGGGCCAGCAACTCATCAAGGGTCGCCACGCGGGTGTGCGGGATGTCGCTCCACTGGCTCGCGGGCACATAGGGGTCATGCGCGAACAGCTGCGCGCCGAAGCCGCCGGCCCACTTGCGCGCGACCAGGGTACCGATATTGCCCATGCCGACAATACCGACCTTCTTGCCGGTCAGTTCGATGCCGAGCAGGCTGGCGCGCTGGGTCGGGCTGCCTTCGCGCAGCAGGCGGTCGAACTCGCCGACGCGGCGGCCCACCGCCAGGGCGAGCGTGAGGGCGAGTTCGGCGACCGCCTCGCTGTTGACGCCGGGGGTGCGCGAGACGGGGATGCCGAGTTCCTTGGCCGCGGCGATGTCGATGGTGTCGTAACCCACGCCCTGCTTGCACACGAGCTTC